>Ga0207426_1000028_pt1 | contig 483955 bp, 459 predicted proteins | sample AraplaMF_Cvi_mMS_FD_184265 | JGI IMG/M metagenome (GOLD analysis project Ga0207426, IMG submission 184265) | Arabidopsis root microbial communities from the University of North Carolina, USA - plate scrape MF_Cvi_mMS (SPAdes) (version 2) | ecosystem: Host-associated > Plants > Roots >... | reverse complement strand
CACATCGGTGACGAGCGCATACATCTCTTCGGCGCTGTACCAGATGAGGACGGACTTGTTGACTGTTTTCATAGAATCGGCACAGCGTGCGCGACGGATTGTATTGAAGCCATGCAGCCCCCATATTCCCGAGTCATGGCCACCAAAAAACAAGATACCTCCTCCCGCATCGCCGACAACAAGAAGGCCGCGTACAACTATTTCTTCGAAGAGCGCTTCGAGGCCGGCATGGTCCTGGAAGGCTGGGAAGTCAAGTCCCTGCGCGAAGGCAAGGTGCAACTCACCGACGGCTACGTCGTGATCCGCAACGGCGAACTCTTCGTGCTGGGCTGCCAGATCAACCCGCTCAAGAGCGCCTCCACCCACGTCAACCCGGATTCGGTGCGCACCAAGAAGCTGCTGCTGAAAAAAGACGAGATCCGCCGCCTGATCGGCAAGGTCGAGCAAAAGGGCTACACGCTGGTGCCGCTCAACCTGCACTGGAAGGCCGGCAAGGTGAAGTGCGAGATCGCGCTGGCCAAGGGCAAGGCCGAGCACGACAAGCGCGACACCATCAAGGACCGCGAAGGCAAGCGCGAGGTCGAGCGCGCGATGAAGAGCCGCAACCGCTGAACTTTTTTTGCGGGGCGACGGAATAAAAGCCAGGCTGCGGGCGTTTGTGCGGTTGTCACCGGAACGCCGGTGTCGCCAACACAAGGAGTTCTCCATGTCGCCTTTCCGTGCATCTTCCGCCGTTCTGCTCAGCGCCGTTCTCGCGCTCCCCGCCTTCGCCCAGCCCAAGCCCGCCGACGGTGCGCTCGTCGGCCCGAACGGCATGACGCTCTACACCTTCGACAAGGACACGGCCGGCAACGGCAAGTCGGTGTGCAACGGCGGCTGCGCCACCAACTGGCCGCCCTTCATGGCCGCCGATGGCGACAAGCCCAGCGGCGACTTCACCATCGTCACCCGCGACGACGGCAAGAAGCAGTGGGCCGCCAAGGGCTGGCCGCTGTACTACTGGGCCAAGGACACGAAGCCCGGCGACAAGACCGGCGACGGCGTCAACGGCACCTGGAAGACCGCCAAGCCCTGACCAGCCAGCCACCCCATGGACGCCCGCCTGCTCGTCGAGCACATCCCGAGCCTGCGCCGCTACGCGCGGGCGCTCACGGGCAATGCCTGGGCGGCCGACGACCTGGTGCAGGACACGCTGGAGCGCGCCTGCGGCAAATGGCGACTGTGGGTGGTGGGCAGCGACCTGCGCGCCTGGCTCTTCACCGTCATGCACAACATCTTCGCGAGCCAGGTACGCCGCACGCCGCCGCCCCACGCCGTGGTGCCGCTCGACGACGTAGCGCACGAGGTGCAGGGCCTTGCCGACCCGGGCCGCGATCAGGGCACGGGCCTCGACCTTCAACGCTGCCTGATGCAGCTGCCCGAGGAGCAGCGCGCCGTGCTGCTGCTGGTGACGCTCGAAGACCTGTCGTACGCCGAAGTCGCCAAGGTACTCGGCGTTCCGGTCGGCACGGTGATGTCGCGCCTCTCGCGCGCCCGCGTCCGGCTGCAGGAGCTGATGGACGGCGCGTCGGTTCCGGCACGCCCCGGCCTGCGCCGTCTCAAGTGAACCAACCCGCCGCCGCAAGATCATGAACCGCCCCGCCCCGCCCCCTACCGACGACGAGCTGCACGCCTGGGTCGACGGCCAGCTGGCCCCGGACTGCCGCGATGCGGTCGAGGCTGCGATCGCGCGCGATCCTGCTGTGGCCGCCAAGGTCGCGGCATGGCATTCGCAGCGCGATGCACTGCGCCGGCTGCACGGCGAACTGCTCGATGCGCCGATCCCTGCGCCGCTGATGGGCGCGCTCGATCGCAGCCAAGGCGGCTCCTGGATGCGCTGGGGCGGGCTGGCTGCCGGCCTGCTGGTCGCATTCGCCGCGGGCTGGATCGGGAATGCGCAATGGGCCCAGTGGTCTGTACCGCGCGCCGGCGCGCAGCTGGCCCGCGCACCCGCCCTGCGCGAATTCGTGCACGACGCCTCGGTGGCCCATGCCGTCTACGCGCCCGAGAAACGGCACCCGGTCGAGGTCGCTGCATCCGAGCAGCAGCATCTGGTCCAGTGGCTCTCCAGACGCCTCGACCGCCCGCTGAAGGTGCCCGACCTCTCCAGCCAGGGCTACACGCTGGTCGGCGGCCGCCTGCTGCCCGGCGAGACCGGCGCGCGCGCCCAGTTCATGTTCGAGGATGCCACTGGCGAACGCGTGACGCTCTACGTCGGCACCCTGGACGCACGCACTGCCAGTGCCTCGCCGACAGCCCCTTCGACGAACGAGACCGCCTTCCGCTTCGCCTCCGAAGGCCCCGTGCCGAGCTTCTACTGGGTGGACCAAGGCTTCGGTTATGCCATCGCCGGCAAGCTGCCGCGCGACCTTTTGCTCAAACTTGCGACCCTCGCCTACCGCGATTTGTCTTGACGACCGCATAAACTGCCGGGTCGCGCATCCCCCTCGTCCGGTGCTTCGCCACCGGCCCTGGTTTTCGCGATTTTTCAACCGAAGGAGAAACTGCATGAAATTGCTCAGCGCCTCGATCCTCGCGGCGGCCCTGCTTGCCGGCTGCGGCAGCATGTCCAACAAGACCGCAAGCGCACCCGACACGCCCACCCGCACCGCCGACGGCGTGCTGGTCGGGCCGAACGGAATGACGCTGTACACCTTCACCAAGGACACCGCCGGTGCCGGCACCTCCGCCTGCAACGGCCAATGCGCCGCCAACTGGCCTCCGCTGGGCGTGGCCGACACCGCAAAGCCCATCGGTGGCTACACCATCATCATTCGCGAAGACGGCAAGCGCCAGTGGGCCTACAAGGGCTGGCCGCTGTACTACTGGGCCAAGGACGCCAAGCCAGGCGACAAGACCGGCGACGGCTTCGCGAACGGCGCCTGGAAGATCGCCCGTCCCTGATCGACATCAGGCTCGACTTGCAAACGCCGGCTCCCGCCGGCGTTTTTCTTGCCGGTTCCCCCGGTACGGGGCCGGCGCCGCACACGGCAGAATCCCCGCATGACTCCCGACGCCAATCCGGACGCGTTCCGCGCCCTGCTGAACCAGGGCCTGATCAGCGATGCGCAGCACGGCGCCGTGCTCGCCCACCCCGAGACCGCAGCACTCCCTCCGCTGCCGAGCCCGGCCCATGCACTGGCATGGATGCGCGTGCGCGGCCTCGTCACCGAGGCAGAACAGCACGCCGCGGTCGACCGTATCGACGAGGACGCCCCGCACTGGGACGACGCCACGGACACAGCCATCGACGCCGACGACCTCTTCGAACTAGCGGAACAGGGAATCACGCACGAAGCCGTCGAATCGCTCTGCAAGGACTCCCTGATCGACGCCGAGACGCGCGACATGGCGCTGATCGAAACACCCGTCGTGGGCGCCGTGCCCGCCTCCCCCATCGCCACGCTGGCCTGGCTGGCCACGGAAGGTCCGCTCGAAAGAGAGCGCTTCGACGCCCTGCGTGCCCAGGTCGCAGCCGAGCCGGCCTTTGCCACGGCCGTCGAGCGCGTGCGCATCGTGGCCGGCGCGCAAGCACTCATCGAGGCGGACGAGCAGGCCGTGAAGGCATGGCAGGCGCGCCAGAAACGCACCAGCCGCATCGGCGCGCTGAAGTTCGCCGTGGCGGTGGCGGTGATCGGCGGCGGGATCGGCTGGTATGCCTTCGCTCCGGCCAGCGTGCCCGCCTGCGATGCCGCGTCCACCCGGAAGACGCTCGACAGCCTCATGCGCCGCGTGAGCATGGACGCGCGCATGCGCCGCCTCGATCCCGACGCGGGAGCCGTGATCGAAACGCCCACCGTCGGCGGCATGCGCGAAGTCGGCTACCGCAAGCCGGAGCGCATCCGCGGCTGCACCGCGGTCATGACCCAGGGCGACAGCAGGGAGCCGATGGCCTACACCATCGGCCCCACCGAACCGAAGGGCGACGACATGGTGGTGCGAGGCGCGGATGTGGCCATCGTCGAGGCCCGCTTCGGGAATCTCGACGCCGACGGCCGGCCGCTCTACAACGCCGAGCCCATCGGCCGCGAGGCGATGGAGAAGGCTTTCCGCGAAGGCGCGGCGCCGCTCGGCTCCGCGCGGACGGCCTCGGCCGCGCGCATGCGCCCGCGCACCGACTCCGGCCTCGTGCGCAAGGACCCCAACCGTTCGCGGGCAATTGCCGAGATCGAGCCCACCGGCCCCTGCCGAAAGCTGGGGGACGGCACGGGCCACGCCTGCCCGCTGGTCGTCGAATACAACGACAGCCTGATGAGCGCTCTTTCCGGCAGCGACAGCTCGCTGCCGGTCAAGGGTGAATTCACCTTCGTGGAAGACGACAACGGCGGCTGGCGCGTGGGCGACGATTTCGCCCAGACCTTCATGCGCAAGGTGCTCGAGGCGCGCATGGGCAGCATCGGCGTGCCGAATCCAAGCCTGCCGCAGTAGCGAAAAAAGTCAGTGCGCGCCCGGCACCGCGGTGTCGGCAACGGCGGTGCGCCGTCCGCGCAACGCCAGCAGCTCGTTGAACACAAGGGCGCCGATCACCAGCGCGCCCCCGGCCAGCACGCTTGGCGCGGGTTGTTCGCCTGCACCGATCCAGGCCAGCGCGATGCCGAAGATCACTTCCAGCAAGGCCAGCAGCGCGACCTCGGGCGCCTTCAGCACCTGGGCGCACAGCACCGAGAGCACGCACGGAATGGCGAGCTGGAACACGCCCAGGAAAGCCAGCAGCCCGAGATCATGCGCGCCGGCCCGGAACGGCCACGCCAACGGGAGCGTGAAGAGCGCCGTGATCACCGCGCCGGTGAGCACCGCCGGCACCAGGTCGATCTTGTGGCCCTTGGCCTGAGCGTGCTGAACCACGGTCCAGTTCGCCGCGCCCGCCAGCGGTACGCACAGCGCGAGCAGCGTGCCAGCCAGCGACCCGCCACCGCCTGCCATCAGCTGCGTGCCATACATCCAGCCGATGCCCGCCCCCGCGACCACGATGGCCAGCCAGGTACGCGCCGGCAGCCGGTGCCCAATGAAGAATCGCGCCGCCAGCGCCGTGAACAGCGGCCCGAGCGACATGGTGACCAGCACGCTGGCCGTCGAAGCCAGCGTGAGCGCGACCATGAAGGCCGTGAACATCACGGCCCAGCACACGCCGGAGATCCAGATCTCGCGCCCGCCGCGGCGCAATTGGGAGAACACGGCGCGTCCGCGCCAAAGCGGCAGGATCACCAGCAGCGCCAGCGTCGTGAAGAGGCTGCGCCAGAAGGTGATCTCGAAGCTGTGCGCCTGCGTCAGATGCCGCGTGACGACGCCCGCCGTGCCCCACATCAGGGTCACGACGACCATCAGCCAGACGGCGCCGCCGTGCGTCAGGCGCATGGAGAGAGAAGAAAAAGAACGGTGCCTTGCGAGCGGCCGTTCGATCTCAGCCCTGCATCAGGTCGCGGCTGGCGCGCTTGCGCTCGTGCTCCTTCAGGAAGCGCTTGCGCAGGCGCACGCTCTTGGGCGTGATCTCGACCAGCTCGTCGTCCTCGATGAACTCCACGCCGTATTCGAGCGTGAGTTCGATCGGGGGCGTGATCTTGACCGCGTCTTCCTTGCCCGAGACGCGGAAGTTCGTCAGCTGCTTGGTGCGCGTGGCGTTCACCACCAGGTCGTTGTCGCGGCTGTGGATGCCGACGATCATGCCTTCGTACACCGGGTCGTTCGCCTTCACGAACATGCGGCCGCGGTCGTCCAGCTTGCCCAGCGCGTAGGTGAAGATTTCACCGTCGTCCATCGAGATCAGCACGCCGTTCTTGCGGCCGCCGATGTCGCCCTTGTGCGGCTCGTAGCTGTCGAAGATGTTGCTGATGAGGCCCGAGCCGCGCGTGAGGTTCAGGAACTCGTTCGTGAAGCCGATCAGGCCGCGCGCCGGAATGCGGTATTCGAGGCGCACGCGGCCGCGGCCGTCCGGTTCCATGTTGACCAGTTCGCCCTTTCGCTCGCCCAGTGCCTGCATCACGCCGCCCTGGTGGCCTTCCTCGATGTCGGCCGTCACCAGCTCGATCGGCTCATGGCGCTCGCCGTCGATTTCGCGGAACACCACGCGCGGCTTGGACACGGCCATTTCGTAGCCTTCGCGGCGCATGTTCTCCAGCAGGATGGTCAGGTGCAGTTCGCCGCGGCCCATCACTTCGAACACGCCCTCTTCGCTGGTCTCGTTCACGCGCAGAGCGACGTTGTGCTGCAGTTCCTTCTGCAGGCGGTCCCAGATCTGGCGGCTGGTGACGTACTTGCCTTCGCGGCCGGCCAGCGGGCTGGTGTTGACGCAGAAGTTCATCGTCAGCGTCGGCTCGTCGACCTTCAGCATCGGCAGAGGAGCCGGGTTGGCCGGGTCGGTGACGGTCACGCCGATGCCGATGTCGGCAATGCCGTTGATCAGCACGATCTCGCCCGGGCCGGCTTCGGTGGCCTGCACGCGGTCCAGGCCCTGGAAGGTCAGCACCTGGTTCACGCGGCCCTTGATGGTCTTGCCATCGGGGCCTTCCATGACCAGCACGTCCATCATGGGCTTGAGCGTGCCCTGGCTGATGCGGCCCACGCCGATGCGGCCGACGAAGGTCGAGAAGTCGAGCGCGGAAATCTGCAGCTGCAGCGGCGCGGCCGGGTCGCCCTTCTGCGAGGGCACGTGCTTCAGGATGGTGTCGAACAGGGCCGACATGTCGGGGCCCCACTGCTCGCCCTGCGCGCCTTCTTCCAGCGACGACCAGCCGTTGATGCCCGAGGCGTACACCACCGGGAAGTCGAGCTGCTCGTCGGTCGCGCCGAGCTTGTCGAACAGATCGAAGGCGGCGTTGACCACCTTGTCGGGGTTGGCGCCCGGCTTGTCGACCTTGTTCACCACCACGATGGGCTTCAGGCCCAGCGCCAGCGCCTTCTTGGTCACGAAGCGGGTCTGCGGCATCGGGCCTTCCTGGGCGTCGATGAGCAGCAGCACGCCGTCGACCATCGAGAGAGCGCGCTCCACCTCGCCGCCGAAGTCCGCGTGGCCGGGGGTGTCGACGATGTTGATGTGCGTGCCCTTCCAGCTCACGGCGCAGTTCTTGGCCAGGATGGTGATGCCGCGTTCCTTTTCGATCGCGTTGTTGTCCATCACGGTATCGACCACTTTCTCGTGCTCGGCGAAGGTGCCCGACTGGCGCAGCAACTGGTCGACCATCGTGGTCTTGCCATGGTCAACGTGGGCAATGATGGCGATATTGCGGATTTGCTTGGTACTCATGGTGTCGCTTCGGTCTGTTGTGCGTTCAAAAGAATTTGCTGGATTTCGATGGGGTTCAGCAAGCGCCCCGGAATCAGTTCGCCGGCCTTGACGTGGGCCGTGCCGAGGAAAGCCGGCGGCTGGGCGCCGAAGACGGCCACCTCGTCAGCATCGGCCCAGGCCCCGCGGCGGCGCAGGCCCGAAAGAAAGCGTGCCGCATCTTCCGTGCCCAGCGTGACGCGGCTGTGGCCGCCCACGAGCGATTCGGCCGGCAGGAGCTGCGCGAGACGCTCCTCTTCGTCCATGGCCTCCAGCACCTCGATGGTGACGCACTGGGCCTCGGCGAAGCCGCCGGTCGCGACGCGCCGCAGCGAGCTCAGGTGCGCGCCGCAGCCGAGCGCCTCGCCGATGTCTTCGCCGAGGGTGCGGATGTAGGTGCCCTTGCTGACGGAGGCGAGGATGCGGATGGTGTCGCCGTCGATCGCCCGGAGTTCGAGCTTGTGGATGACGACGTCGCGCGGCGCCCGCTCGACCTCCACCCCTTCGCGGGCGTACTCGTACAGCGCCTTGCCGTCTTTCTTGAGCGCGCTGTGCATCGGCGGCACCTGGCGGATCGGACCGGTGAACTGCGCCTCGACGCGAGCCAGGTCCTCAGGGGTGACATGGACGGGACGCCGGGAAACAACCTCGCCCTCGGCATCGCCGGTGGACGTCTTCACGCCAAGGCGGGCCGTGGCCACGTAGGTCTTGTCGGCGTCCAGGTGCAGCTGGCTGAACTTGGTGGCGGCGCCGAAGCACAGCGGCAGCACGCCGGTGGCCAGCGGGTCGAGCGTGCCCGTGTGGCCCGCCTTCTCGGCGCGCAGCAGCCACTTGGCTTTCTGCAAGGCCTGGTTGCTGGAGAAACCCAGCGGCTTGTCGAGCAGCAACACCCCATGCACAGGGCGCCGCTGCACCCTTGTGCGTGGCGCGTTCATGGCTAGTCGTCTTTCGAGCGCGAAGCGACGGCTTGTGCGATGAGCGCGTTCATGTCGGCCGCACGCTCGGTGGTGCGGTCGAACACGAAGTGCAGCGTCGGCACGGTGTGGATATGCAGGCGCTTGAACAAGCCGTTGCGCAGGAAGCCCGCGGCCTGGTTCAGTGCCTCGGTCGTTTCGGCCACGTCGCCCGTGAGCAGGCTGAAGAAGACCTTCGCGTGCGCGTAGTCGGGCGTGACCTCGACGGCCTGGAGCGTGACCATGCCCACGCGCGGGTCCTTCAACTCGCGCGCGATCAACTCCGTCAGATCGCGCTGGATCTGATCGGCGACCTTGAAGGCGCGGTTGGGAGCGGCTGCTTTTTTCTTAGGCATTCGATAAATCACTAGCGTCGCGAGATCGGGCTCAGTGCAAGGCGCGCCGTCGCAGACAGTACTTCAGTACGGCAAGACGGCTGCAACGCGGCAATGAGCCCGATATCGCGGCGCGCTTTACAGCGTGCGAGCGATCTCCTTGATCTCGAAGAATTCGAGCTGATCGCCCTCTTTGATGTCGTTGAAGTTCTTGAGCTTGATACCGCACTCGAAGCCTTCGCGGACTTCGCGCACGTCGTCCTTCATGCGCTTGAGCGAGTCGATCTCGCCGGTGTAGATCACCACGTTGTCGCGCAGCAGGCGGAAATGCGCACTGCGGTTGACAGAACCCGAGGTGATGTACGAACCCGCGACCGTACCGATCTTCGAGGCAACGAACACCGTGCGGATTTCGGCCGAGCCGATGATTTCCTCGCGGCGCTCCGGCGCCAGCATGCCCGACATCGCGACCTTGATCTCGTCCACGGCGTCGTAAATGATGCTGTAGTAGTTCAGCTGCACGCCGTTGCTCTCGGCCAGCTTGCGCGCACCGGCGTCGGCGCGCACGTTGAAGCCGATCACGACCGCCTTCGAGGCGATGGCGAGGTTGATGTCGCTTTCGCTGATGCCGCCAACGCCGGCGTAGACGACCTGCACCTTGACCTCGTCCGTCGCCAGCTTGAGCAGCGACTGCGACAGCGCTTCCTGCGAGCCCTGCACGTCGGCCTTGATGATGATGCGCAGCGTCTGCACTTCGCCCGCCGACAGGTCGGTGAACATGTTCTGCAGGTTCGCGGCCTGGGCCTTCGCCAGCTTGGTGTTGCGGAACTTGCCGGCACGGTAGGTGGCGATTTCGCGCGCACGGCGCTCGTCGCCCATCACCATGAACTCGTCACCGGCCTGCGGCACTTCGGTCAGGCCCTGGATCTCGACCGGGATCGACGGGCCCGCGGACTTGGTCGGCTTGCCATCCTCGTCCAGCATGGCGCGCACGCGGCCGTAGGTCGAGCCGGCCAGCACCACGTCGCCGGTCTTCAGCGTGCCGGACTGCACCAGCACGGTGGCGACCGGGCCGCGGCCCTTGTCGAGCTGCGCTTCGATGACCAGGCCCTTGGCGGCGGCATCCACCGGCGCCTTGAGTTCCAGCACTTCGGCCTGCAGCAGGACCTGCTCGAGCAGGTCGTCGATGCCCTGGCCGGTCTTGGCCGACACGCCGACGAACGGAACGTCGCCGCCGTACTCCTCGGGCACGACTTCCTCGGCCACCAGTTCCTGCTTCACGCGGTCCAGGTTGGCATCGGGCTTGTCGATCTTGTTGATCGCGACCACGATCGGCACACCAGCAGCCTTTGCGTGCTTGATGGCTTCCTTGGTCTGGGGCATGACGCCGTCGTCGGCCGCCACCACCAGGATCACGATGTCGGTGGCCTGCGCGCCGCGGGCACGCATGGCCGTGAAGGCCTCGTGACCCGGGGTGTCCAGGAACGACACCATGCCACGCTCGGTTTCCACGTGGTAGGCGCCGATGTGCTGCGTGATGCCGCCGGCTTCGCCCGCGGCGACCTTGGCGCGGCGGATGTAGTCCAGCAGCGAGGTCTTGCCGTGGTCGACGTGACCCATGACGGTCACGACCGGAGCGCGCGGCAGCGGCTCGGCGATCTGCGCCGACACGTCCTCGTCGGTGAAGGCTTCGGGGTCGTCCAGCGCGGCGACCACCGCGTTGTGGCCCATTTCCTCCACCAGGATCATGGCGGTGTCCTGGTCGAGCGACTGGTTGATGGTCGCCATCTGGCCCAGCTTCATCAGCTGCTTGATGACTTCCTGCGCCTTGACGGCCATCTTGTGCGCCAGTTCGGCCACGGTGATGGTTTCGGGCACGTGCACTTCGAGCACGCGTGCCTCGACCGGTGCGGCCGGCACGTGCTGCTCTTCATGGCCTCCGCGGTCGTTGCCACGGCGACCGCGCGGGCCACCGCGCCAGTTGCTGCGGCCCACGCCGCCGCTGGCGTCGCCGCGGGTCTTGATTTCCTTCTTCTTGGCCGGATCGCCAGCCCAGCTCGACGAGAGCTTCGCGGACTTGACTTCCTTGCCGCTGCCGGGCGCGGCGGGAGCCGCTGCAGCGCCGGGAGCCGCGGGCGCACCCGCGCGCGCTGCCGGAGCGGTCGGCTTGTGCAGCGTGCCCTTGACGCCACCAGCCTTCTCGGCCTGCGGCTTCTCGGGCGCCTTGTGCGGCACCAGCACGCGGGCGGGCGCGTTCATCATGGCGCGGATGGCCTCGGCCTCAGCCAGGGCCTTGCGGCGGCGCTCGTCCAGATCGCGGGCGCGCGCGGCTTCTTCCTCGGCGCGGGCCTTGGATTCGGCGGCGGCCTTGGCCTTCGCGTCTTCCTTGGCCTGGGCGGCCTTCTGCTCGGCTGCTGCCTTTTCGGCAGCAGCAGCATCGGCGGCAGCATTGACCGCGGCAGCCGCAGGCGCAGGGGCAGCGACCGGTTTGGCGGCGGCAGCAGCAGCCGCGGCCGCAGCGGCAGCCTTCTTCTCGGCTGCTTCGGCGGCGGCGCGCGCAGCTTCCTGCTCGGCTTTTTCAGCCTTCTCGGCCTGCTCGCGTTCGCGTGCCTCGGCCTCCTCGCGCTGGCGGCGCTTCTCGGCCAGCTCTTCTTCCTGGCGGCGGATCAGTTCGGCCTGGCGGCGTGCCTCTTCCTCGCGGCGGGCCAGTTCGGCCTCGTCGATGCGAGGGGCCGCGGGAGCCGCAGCGGGCGCCTCGACGGCGGCAGGCGTCGTCTCGGAGGCGGCGGCCAGGTGGCCGTCGTCGCGCTGGATGAAGGTGCGCTTCTTGCGCACCTCGACCTGGATGGTGCGGGCGCGGCCGGTGGAGTCGGCCTGCTTGATCTCGCTGGTCGACTTCTTGGTCAGCGTGATCTTCTTGCGCTCGGGCTCGACAGTGCCGTGGCTGGCCTTCAGGTGGCCGAGCAGGCGCTGCTTGTCGGCCTCGGTGAGTGCATCAGTGACGGCCGCCTTGGGCACGCCTGCGCTCTTGAGCTGGTCAAGCAAGGTTTCGGGAGTCTTCTTGAGCTCGTTCGCGAACTCGGCGACAGTGGTACTGGACATATTGGTTTCGTGCCTCCATGACCATCACTCTTGGCCGGCGAACCAGTGTTCGCGGGCCTTCAAGATGAGGGCTTTGGCGTCATCGGCGCTCTGGCCGGTGATCTCGGTGAGTTCATCGACCGCGAGGTCGGCAAGGTCGTCACGGGTGTTCACGCCCGCTTCGTGCAGCTTGGGAATCAGCTCGGGGTTCAGGCCTTCGAGGTCGCGCAGGTCCTGCGACACCGCGGACTGCGACTCGACGCCCTCTTCCTTGGCGATCTCCATGGTCAGCAGCGCATCCTTGGCACGCGCGCGCAGCTCGTTGATGGTGTCTTCGTCGAAGGCCTCGATCTCCAGCATCTCGGAGATCGGCACATAGGCCACTTCCTCGAGGCTGTTGAAGCCTTCCGAGATGAGGATGTCGGCGATCTCCTCGTCGACGTCGAGCTTCTCCATGAAGAGCTTGCGGCTGGCGTCGGTTTCGCTCGCCTGCTTCTGGGCCGACTCGTTGGCGTCCATGATGTTGATCTTCCAGCCGGTGAGGTCGGAAGCCAGGCGCACGTTCTGGCCGCCGCGGCCGATGGCGATGGCGAGGTTCTCCTCGTCGACCACCACGTCCATGGCGTGCTTTTCCTCGTCGACCACGATCGACGACACGTTGGCCGGAGCCAGCGCACCGATCACGAACTGGGCCGGGTCTTCGCTCCACAGGACGATGTCCACGCGCTCGCCGGCGAGCTCGTTGGTCACGGCGTTGACGCGGGTGCCGCGCACGCCGACGCAGGTGCCGATCGGGTCGACGCGCTTGTCGTGCGAGAGCACGGCGATCTTGGCGCGCGAGCCCGGGTCGCGGGCGCAGCTCTTGATTTCGAGCAGGCCCTGCTCGATCTCGGGCACTTCCTGGCGGAACAGCTCGATCATGAACTCGGGCGCCGAGCGCGACAGGATGATCGGCGCGCCGCGCAGCGTCAGGTCGACCTCCATGATCATGGCGCGCACGCGGTCGCCGTTGCGCAGGTTCTCCTTGGCGATCATTTCGCTGCGGCGCAGACGGCCTTCGACGCGGCCGGCCTCGACGATGATGTCGCCCTTGTCCAGGCGCTTGACGGTGCCGACGAAGATCTTGTCGCCGCGCGACATGAAGTCGTTGAGCAGCATTTCGCGCTCGGCGTCACGGATCTTCTGCAGGATGACCTGCTTGGCGGCCATGGCGCCGATGCGGCCGATGGGCACCGAGTCGACGGCCTCCTCGATGTACTCGCCGACCTCGATGTCGGGCATTTCTTCTTTGGCTTCGAACAGCAGGATTTCCTGGTCGGGCAGCTGCAGGCCGGCCTCGTCGGGCACGACGTGCCAGCGGCGGAAGGTTTCGTAGTCGCCGCTGTCGCGATCGACCGAGACGCGGATGTCCACATCGCCCTGATGGAGCTTCTTGGTGGCCTGCGCCAGCGCGGACTCGACCGCGCCGAAGACGACGTCACGCTCGACGTTCTTCTCGCGCGAGATCGCATCCACCAACATCAACATTTCGCGATTCATGCCACCACTCCTCTGGTCAGTCCGGAACCTGCGTTCCGTCGTCAATATCCGAAAAACCCGGCTGGGTTCTGGCCTTGCGGCCCTTGAAATCCACAATTGGCGCGAGCCGCGCCTCGCGCAGTTCGTCCAGCGCGAAGCCGAGCGCCTGCAGCGTTGCGGGCGCGCGCTTCTTGCTCACTTTTTGACCCGGCTTGGGCTCGGGCGCATCGCTCCAGACGATCTGCCAGCCCGGGGCGCCGGCGCCCTCTACCTGTGCGGCCCGCTCCAGCGTGCCGCGAAACTTCTTGCGGTTGGCCGCCACCTGGCCGGCCGCGGCGGCACCCATCGGCGCCTTGAGCGTGATGTCGATCACCTCGCCCACGAAACGCTCGAAATCCTGCTCATTGCGCAGCGGCCGGTCAATACCCGGCGAGGACACCTCGAGCCGCTTGTAATCGACGCCGTCGACCTCGAGCGCGAATTGCAGCTGGCGAGTGACCTTCTCGCAGTCCTCGACGGTGACGAAAGGTTCCGGCAGGCCAGCGGCCGCAGCTTCGGAGTTGGGGCCTTTCCAGGGCAAATCAATCGTCACGCGCAGCAATCCCCCGGCCGAACGCTCGATCTCGACCAGGTCGTAGCCGAGACCGGCTACGGTTTGTTCCACTATTTGCTGCAATGCCACGTGTTCGAAAGCGCCTTTAAATGCCCGGCCCTGCCATCCGCCCGCCACGGATGCCAGATAGCCATGAATGAAAGCCTGGAATGGATGGACCAAAAAAAACGGGCGGTTGGTACCCGCCCGTTTGGTCGTGAGCCTCGAATTATATGCTATTTGCGCAATTAATGAAGGGCTCCCAAACGCCCTGACCCGCTATTGCGGGGTCCCCACGGCCGCGCGGCGCGATTTGAACCAGACGAAGGCGAACAGCACCGCCCCGAGCGCCAACGCAGCCGCCGCAACCAGCAAGGGCAATTGGAACGACCCGGTCCGCTGCGCCAGCGGCGCGGCGAACAGCGGCCCGACGATCTGCCCCACCCCGTACGAGGCCGTCGCATAGCCGATCAGCCCCGCCGCCGCGTTGCCGCGCAGCCGGCGCGCATCCCGCATCGCAAAAAGAGTGATGGCGGTGAACGGCATGCCCAGCAGCAGGCTGCCCAGCGCGAACCCGGGAATGCTGGGCCACGCCACCGAAAGCACCACGCCCAGCGCCTGCAGCGCATAGGCCACGGCCAGCAGCAGCCGGTTGTCCCAGTGCGTCGGCGCACGGGCACCGATCAGCGCCCCCGGAATGATGGCCGCCCCGAACAGCGGCCAGAAGAAATCCGGCCAGGACGACCCCGGCAGCGCTTGCCGGGCGATCACCGGCAGGAAAGTGGCCGTGATGATGTAGCCGAAGCCCGCCAGTCCGTAGAGCACGACCAGCCAGATCGCGTCGCTGCGGTCGTCCGGCCCGGCAATGCGGGCCGCCGCAGCCGGCGCCGGAGCCGCCGCACCGCCGGCCGGCGCAATTTCGCCGTCGTCGAACACCCGCCAGATCAGGGCGATCAGCACCACCGCGAGGATGCCCAGCCCTATCCAGCCCGCGTCCGAGCCCCACCGCCCCAGCGCACCGCCCAGCAGCCCGGTCATGGCGATGCCTATCCCCGGCCCCGTATAGATCACTCCGGCCAGCGTCGGCGCATTCGTCTCCGCCAGCCGGCGCAGCCCCCAGCCCGAGGCGAAGACGAAGACCCAGGCGCTCATCACGCCCGCCGCCGTGCGCAGCACGCCCCAGCTCGCGAAGCTGTGCAGCAGCCCCATGCCCACCAGCAGCGCGGCCGTGGCCAGCAGGCCGCCGCGCACCATGCTCGATGCCTTGATGCCGATCGCCGCGCAGCTCACGGCGCCGAGGAAGTAGCCCAGGTAGTTGAGCGACGCCAGCACCCCGCCGGCAGCCAACTCGAGCTTTCCTTCGTGCAGCATGATGGGCAGCATGGGCGTGAAGGCGAAGCGCCCCAGGCCCATCGCCACCGCGAGGGTGACCATGCAGGCAAGCGCCGCGCGCCATGCACCGCGCCGGTCGCGTCCGATTTCCGACATTCTTCTTGCAGTCTCCGTCTTATTCCAGCAGCGCGGCGGCCACCAGCTTCTTCGTATAGGGGTGCTCGGGCGCGTCCAGCACCTGTTCGACCCGCCCGGTTTCGAGGATGGCGCCGTCCTTCATCACGATGACGTTGTGCGCCATCGCACGGATCACCTCCACGTCGTGCGTGATCAGCAGGTAGCTCAACCCCCGCTCACGCTGCAGCCGCTGCAGCAGGCCCAGCACCTGCTTCTGGATCGTGACGTCGAGCGCGCTCGTGGGCTCGTCGAGCACCAGGAGTTGCGGATCGACGATCAGCGCCCGGGCGATCGCCAGCCGCTGCCGCTGCCCGCCCGAGAACTCGTGCGGATAGCGATCAAGCAGCGCCGGAAACTGCGCCTCTGTCAGGCCGACGTCGGCCAGCGCGGCCAGCGCACGCGCGCGGCGCGCCTCGACACCCAGCTCCGGCGCATGCACCCGCAGCCCTTCGCCCACGATCTGCTCCACCGTCATGCGCGGAGAAAGCGAGGAGAACGGATCCTGGAACACCACCTGCATCACCCGGCGCAGCGCCAGGTCGGAGGCCCGGTCCACCGCCCAGCCCTTGCCGGCGACCGTGAGCGCGCCCTTGTGCTTCAGCAATCCCAGCGCTGCCAGCGCCAGTGTCGATTTGCCCGAGCCCGACTCGCCGACCACGCCCAGCGTCTCGCCGGGCGCGATGCGGAAATCGGCGCCCTGCACCGCCACGAATTCGCCCTTGCCGAACCAGCCGGCAAAACCCGGTTTCGGCACCGGATAGCTCACGCGCAGCGCCTTCGCCTCGATCAGCGGCGACGTGCCGGCGTTCACGGCCACGGCTGCCACGTCACGCTCGGGATGGCTGTCGATCAGCTTGCGCGTGTAGGGATGCTGCGGCGCCTCGAACACCGAGGCCACCCGGCCATGCTCGACGATCTGACCGCCTTCCATGACCACCACGCGATCGGCGAAGCGGCGCACCAGGTTCAGGTCGTGCGTGATGAGCAGCACCGCCATGCCGTGCTTGCGCTGGAGGTCGGCGAGCAGGTCGAGGATCTGCGCGCGCACGGTCACGTCGAGTGCGGTGGTCGGCTCGTCGGCCAGCAGCAGGCGCGGCTTGCAGGCGAGCGCCATGGCGATCATCGCGCGCTGGCGCTGGCCTCCCGAGAGCTGGTGCGGGAACGCCCTGGCCCGCCGCGCCGGCTCGGGAATGCCCGTATCGGCCAGCAGCTGGACCGCCGCCGCCTGCGCCTCCCGTTTCGAGAGGCCCTCGTGCAGCTCGAGCACCTCGGCGATCTGGTCGCCCACGGTGTAGAGCGCGTTCAGCGCGGTCATCGGCTCCTGGAAGATCATGGCGATCTCCTTGCCGCGGATGCCGCGCAGTTGACGCTCAGGGATCGACAACAGGTCGCGCGGCACCTGCTGTTTCTGCTCCTTCTGCCCGTTGCCGAAGAGCCGGGCGCTGCCCGAAAGCTCGGCGTTCTGCACCAGCCGCAGCAGCGACAGTGCGGTGACGGTCTTGCCCGAGCCCGATTCGCCGACGAGCGCAAGCTTCTCGCCCGCGGCCATCCGGAAGTCGATGCCGTGCACCACCTCCTTGCCGCCGAAGGCGATGCGAAGGCCATCCACTTCGAGAAGAGGCTGCCGATTGCCGGCGGTTTGTTGTACGTCGCTGCTCATCACTTGTCGGCCTTCCGGGGATCGAGAGCGTCGCGCAGGGCGTCGCCCATGAAGGTCAGCAGCATGAGCGTGACGACCAGCACAACGAAGGTCGACAGCGAAATCCACCAGGCATCGATGTTGCCCTTGCCCTGGCTCAGCAACTCGCCCAGCGACGGCGTACCGGGCGGCACGCCGAGCCCTAGGAAGTCGAGCGAAGTCAGCGCAAGGATCGCCGCGCTCATGCGAAACGGCAGGAAAGTAACGACCGGCACCATGCTGTTGGGAAGGATGTGGCGCCACATGATCTGCAGGTTGCCCACGCCGAGCGCCCTCGCCGCGCGCACGTAGTCCATCTGCCGGTTGCGCAGGAACTCGGCACGAACGTAGTCGGACAGCCCCATCCAGCCGAACAGGCTCAGCAAAATCAGCAGCAGCGCCACGCTGGGCGTGAAGATGGCGCTGAAGATGATCAGCAGGTACAGCTCCGGCATCGCGCTCCATATCTCGATCAGTCGCTGGAAGGTCAAATCGGTCTTGCCGCCGAAGAAGCCCTGTACCGCGCCGGTCGCAACGCCCAGCACCACGCCGATCACCGTGAGCGCCAGCGCGAACAGCACGCTCACGCGGAAACCGTAGATCAGCTGCGCCAGCAGGTCACGCCCCCGCTCGTCCGTGCCGAGCAGGTTTTCGCCCGAGGGCGCCGCGGGGTTCGGCGGTTTCGAGAAGTAGTTGAGCGTGCTGGGACCGTAGCGGTTGGGCGCGTAGATCGCCCAGTTGCCGCCCTGCGTGATGCGCTGCTCGATGAATGGATCGAGGTAGTCGGTCGGCGTCTCGAAATCGCCGCCGAAGGTTTTCTCGGAATAGTCGCGCAGTACAGGGAAATAGGTCTGACCCTCGTAGCGCACGATGAGCGGCTTGTCGGTGGACAGCACGTCGGCGAAAAGGCTCAGCACCACAAGCGCCGAGAAAATCACCAGGCTCCAGAACCCGAGCGGATTGCGGCGAAAGCGGCGCCAGGCGCGGCGCCCCGGGCTCACCGACACCACGGCGGGTGCTTCGTTCTTCTTGTCAGTCAAACTTCACCCTCGGATCGACCCAGACGTAGCAGAGATCGGAGATGAGCTTGGTCACCAGTCCGATCAGCGTGAACAGATAGAGCGTGCCCAGGAACACCGGGTAGTCGCGTCGCAGAACGCTCTCGTAGCTCAGAAGGCCCATGCCGTCGAGCGAGAACAGCGTCTCGATCAGGAGCGCACCCGCAAAGAAGGCGCCGATGAACGCCGCCGGGAAGCCAGTGATGATCGGAATCAGCGCATTGCGCAACACGTGCTTCCACAGGACCTGGCGCTCGGCCAGCCCCTTTGCGCGCGCCGTCAGCACGTACTGCTTGCGGATTTCCTCCAGGAAGGAATTCTTGGTGAGCATCGCGGTGATCGCGAAGCTGCCGAGCACCATCGCCGTGACCGGCAGGGTGATATGCCACAGGTAATCGACGATTCGCGCGCCCCAGCTCAGCGACTCCCAGTTCGGCGAGGTCAGCCCGCGCAACGGGAACCACTGGAGCTGGCCGCCGAAGATCACCAGCAGCGCCACGCCCAGCACGAAGCCCGGAATGGCATAGCCGACCAGCACCAGAAGCGTGGTCAGGAAGTCGAAGCGCGAACCGGCGCGCACCGCCTTTGCCACGCCGAGCGGCACCGCTATGAGGTAGCTGATGAAGAAGGTCCAGAGCCCGAGGCTGATGGAGACTGGCAGCTTCTCCTTGATGAGCTGCCATACGTCCTTGCTCTGGAAGAAGCTCTTGCCCAGGTCGAAGCTGGCGAACTGCTTGAGCATCTGCCAGAAACGCTCCGGCGCTGGTTTGTCGAAGCCATAGAGCGCCTTGATTTCCGCCACCTGCCTGGCATCGAGGGCGCGCCCGGCGGGACCGCCGGAGATGCGGTTCTCCTTGTTCGTCAGCTGCGACAGCAGTTGCTCGGCGGGACCGCCCGGAACGAATTGGACAATGATGAAATTGATCAGCAGCACCCCGAACAGCGTGGGAATGATCAGCAGAAGGCGTCTGAGGAGGTAGGCGGCCATGCGGTCTGGTCTGCTCGTGTCTCGGTTTGCTTATGGGTTGCTGGTCCGTCCGCCCGGCTACTTCGCGGCGGGGTCGATCCACCACATCGTCAGCATCGCCGAGCCGGCGAGCAGGCGCTGCGGCAGCGGGGCCTCCGGCCGGCGCAGCTTGCGCTTGTGGGCAATGAAATACTGCTTGCCGTAGTACATCGGGATCACGTAGTTCTGGTGGAGCAAGTAACGGTCCAGCAAGCGCGCGCCAGCGGCAAGCGACTTGCGGTCGGGGGAGTTGACGATCACCTCCAGGATCTCATCGATCACCGGATCGCTGATGCCGCCAAGGTTTTGGCTGCCCTTCTCGTTGGCCGACTTGGAGCCGAAGTCGTCGAAAAGCTCGTTGCCCGGGCTCGACGAGCCACCGGCGATGTTGATGGCCATGTCGAACTCGAGGTCGTCCTGCTTCTTCTTCAGCAGGCTCGGATCGCGAAGGCGGTAGTCGAGCGTGATCCCGAGCTTGGCGAGGTTGCGCGCGTAAGGCGCGAGCACCACGCCCGAGCTTCGATCCGCGATGTCGAAGTTGATGACGAAGGGCGTGCCGTCCTTGTCGCGCAGGGCGCCGTTCCTGTAGGTCCAGCCCGCCTCCCGCAGCAGTTCCTGCGCGCGCACGAGGTTGCGGCGCAGGCCCTCGGCCGTGTCTCCGCTTGCGGCCGGGCGCGGCAGCTCGCCCCTGGTGTTGTCGATGTAGCGCTGCCTGTTTTTCAGGTGATCCATGAGCGCCTGCTCTTCCGGAGTGACCTCGGGCTGCGCCATCAGGTCGTCGCTGTTCTGGAAGTAGCTCGTGGTGCGCGCCCGGCGCCCATAGAACAGATGCTGGTTGAGCCAGTCGAAGTCGAAGGCCAGCGCGAGTGCCTGACGCACGCGCATGTCCTGGAAGCGGGGCTGCCGCAGGTTGGGCACCAGGCCCTGCATGCCGGTGAAGCGGCGGTGCGAGATCTCTTCCTTGATCAGCTCGCCGGAGTCGAAGCGGCGGCCCTTGTAGCGACGCACCCAGGCGATGATCGAGCCCTCCTCCATCGCATCGAGCGAGCCGGCCTTGAGCGACTCTTCCTCGCCGAGCTTGTCCTTGAAGTACTGGTAGGACACCGAGCCGAAATTGAACATGCCCTTGCGCACCGGCAGATCGGCGGCCCAGTAGTCCGTCCGCCGGCGGTACGAGATGTACTTGCCGAAATCGACCTTGTCCACCACGTAGGGCCCGCTGGCGATCGGCGGCTCGCTCACGATCTGGTCGAAGGGCTTGCCCTTGCCCCAGGCGCTGGAGAACACCGGCAACTGGCCGATGATCATGTGCAACTCGGAGTTCTGGCGCTTGAAATCGAAGCGGATCGTGCGCTCCCCGACCACCACGGCGTCCTTGATGTCCACCCAGTAGGAGCGGAAGGTCGGGCCGGCCTGCTTGCTCATCAGGGTGTCGAAGGAGTACTTCACGTCCTTCGCGAGCACAGGGGAACCGTCGGAGAACTTCGCTTTCGGGTTCAGGCGGAAGGTGACGCTCAGGCGGTCCGGCGCCAGCTGAACGTCCTCGGCGAGCAGGCCGTAGTTGGAGAAGGGTTCATCCTCGCTGGGCGTCATCAGCGAGTCGAAGACCAGGCCGTACTCGGAAAACACGAAACCGTTGGAGCTGTAGCCCATGCCCACCGGCGGCACACCCCTGAGCGTGAACGGATTGAGCTTGTCGAAGCTCCCGCTGGACGACAGGACCAGGTCGCCGCCCTTGGGGGCGTCGGGGTTCACGTAGTCGAAATTCTTGAAGGACGCCGGGTACTTGGGCTCGTAGCCCATGCCCAGACCGTGTGCCGCCCACGAGGTGGGCGCCAAGAGAGCCATCGTCAGAAGCAGCCAACCTCGCATGCGAGAATTCTGCCCAAGATTTTCACAAGGCAACCCCATGGGCTTTCTTTCGGGCAAGAAACTGCTGATCACCGGTGTACTGAGCAATCGCTCCATTGCTTATGGCATTGCCAAGGCCTGTCACGACCAGGGCGCGGAGCTCGCCTTCAGCTACGTCGGCGAGCGATTCAAGGACCGTATCACCGAATATGCCGCAGACTTCGGCTCGAAGCTCATTTTCGACTGCGACGTGAGCGACGATGCCCAGATCGACAAGCTCTTCGCCGACCTCTCCCTGGCCTGGCCCAAGTTCGACGGCTTCGTGCACAGCATCGGCTTCGCGCCGCGCGAATCCATCGCGGGGGACTTCCTCGACGGGCTCTCGCGCGAGGGCTTCAAGGTCGCGCACGACATCAGTGCATACAGCTTCCCGGCCATGGCCAAGGCAGCCCTGCCCTACCTCAACGACAAGTCGGCCCTGCTCACGCTGACCTACCTAGGCGCCGAGCGCGCGCTGCCCAACTACAACACCATGGGCCTGGCCAAGGCCTCGCTCGAAGCCTCGGTGCGCTACACCGCCGCCTCGCTGGGCCCGAAGGGCATGCGCGTCAACGGCATCAGCGCGGGCCCGATCAAGACGCTGGCGGCCAGCGGCATCAAGGGCTTCGGCAAGATGCTGGCGGCCGTGGCCGACGCATCGCCGATCCGGCGCAACGTGACCATCGAGGAAGTGGGCAACGTCGCCGCCTTCCTGCTGAGCGACCTGGCCAGCGGCGTGACTGCCGAGATCACCTACGTGGACGGCGGCTTCAGCAACGTGGTCGGAGGCATGGCCGAGTAGCCCGCCCAACGCCCACCAAGACGGGCCGCGCAAGCGGCCTTGCTTTTTTTGCTCTCTATTTCATAGCATCGTGTTGAACCGCCGCTCCCTGCTGCTCGCCGCTTTCGGCCTGGCCATCGCGCCGGCCGCGCTCGCGCGCGAGCCCGCGCCGCCGCTGATGCTGGCCGAGACCTACCGCCGGGACATGTCGCTGGCGGACTACTGGGTCAGCGAGAAGTACGACGGCGTGCGCGCTTTCTGGGACGGCAGGCAGCTCTGGACGCGCGGCGGCGAGCGCATCGTCGCCCCGGCATGGTTCACCACTCCGCTGCCGAAGCAGCCGCTCGACGGCGAGCTCTGGGCCGGCCGGGGCCGGTTCGCGCACGCGGTGTCGACCGCACGCAACCAGACACCCAACGACATCGCCTGGCACGAGATGCGCTACATGGTCTTCGACCTGCCTGCGCAGCCCGGCGACTTCACGACGCGGCTGGCTGCCTTGCGCAGGCTGCTGCCCATCACCGACGCGCCGTGGGTCGTGCCCGTGCCACAGGAGCGCGCCACCACGCACGAAGCCCTGCAGGCGCTGCTCGACAAGACGGTGAAGATGGGCGGCGAAGGCCTGATGCTCCACCGCGGGGCTTCGCTCTACAAGGGCGAACGTGGCAACGACCTGCTCAAGGTCAAGCCCTACGACGACGCCGAAGCCCGAGTGATCGAGCACCTGCCCGGCAAGGGCAGGCACAGCACCCGGCTGGGCGCGCTGGTGGTCGAGACGCCCGACGGCAAACGCTTCAGGCTCGGCACCGGCCTGACCGATGCCGAGCGAGAGAATCCGCCCGCCATCGGCACCTGGGTGACCTACCGCTACAACGGCCTGACCGCCAAGGGCCTGCCCCGCTTCGCACGCTTCATGCGGGTGCGCGAAGGCTGATTGGCCGGCTGCTGGGCTGGCCAATCAGCCCTGATCAGCCCTCTCGCCCCTTACCTGGATTCCTTGACGCAGTCCGCGTAGTAGCGCTTCTTGCCCGTCTCGTCGACGCGCGCCACCAGGCCGTGGATGTCGGTCTCGAAGCCCGGGCACTGCGTGTTGAACTCGCGCGAGAACTTGAGGTAGTCGACGATCTTCTTGTTGAACACCTCGCCCGGGATCAGCAGCGGAATGCCCGGCGGGTACGGCGTGATCAGGCTGGTGGTGATGCGGCCCTCGAGGTCGTCGATTTCCACGCGCTCGGTCTTGCGGTGGGCGATGTGGGCGAAGGCGTCGCTGGGCTTCATGGCCGGCGTCAGGTCGCTCAGGTACATCTCGGTCGTGAGGCGGGCCACGTCGTAGCGCGCGTACAGCTGGTGGATGTGCTGGCACAGGTCGCGCAGGCCCAGGCGTTCGTAGCCGGGGTGCTGCTGGCAGAACTCCGGCATGATGCGCCACATCGGCTGGTTGCGCGCATAGTCGTCCTTGAACTGCTGCAGCGCAGTCAGCAGCGTGTTCCAGCGGCCCTTGGTGATGCCGATGGTGAACATGATGAAGAAGCTGTAGAGGCCCGTCTTCTCCACGATCACGCCGTGCTCGGCAAGGAACTTGGTCACTACGCTGGCCGGGATGCCGGTCTCGGCGAAGTTGCCTTCGAGGTCCAGGCCCGGCGTGACGATGGTCGACTTGATCGGGTCGAGCATGTTGAAGCCGTCGGCCAGCTCGCCGAAGCCGTGCCAGTTGCGCGACGAGTTCTTGCCCTTGCCGGTCTTCTGCTGGCCGTTCTTCTCGCCATGCATGATCCAGTCTTCGGCACGGCCGATGCCCTCTTCGACGAGCTTCTCGGGGCCCCAGACCTTGAACCACCACTCGTCCTTGCCGAACTCCTCTTCCACCTTGCGCATGGCGCGGCGGAAGTCCAGCGCCTCGAGGATGCTCTCTTCCACCAGCGCGGTACCGCCGGGCGGCTCCATCATGGCGGCGGCCACGTCGCAGCTCGCGATGATCGCGTACTGCGGGCTGGTCGACGAGTGCATCAGGTAGGCCTCGTTGAAGAGGTCGCGGTCGAGCTGGCGGTTCTGCGAGTCCTGCACCAGCACATGGCTGGCCTGGCTGATGCCGGCCAGCAGCTTGTGGGTGGACTGCGTGGCGAACACCAGCGACTCCTTCGGACGCACCCGGCGCTTGCCCATCGCGTGGTAGGCGCCATAGAACGGGTGGAAGGCCGCGTGCGGCAGCCATGCCTCGTCGAAGTGCAGCGTGTCGACGTAGCCGTCGAGCATGTTCTTGATGGTCTCGGTGTTGTAGATGACGCCGTCGTAGGTCGACTGCGTGAGCGTCATCACACGCGGCTTGACCTTGTCGGCGTCCACGTCGGCCAAGAGCGGGTTGGCCTTGATCTTGGCCTTGATCGCGCTCTGCTCGAACTCGCTCTTGGGAATGGGGCCGATGATGCCGAAGTGGTTGCGCGTGGGCTTCATGAACACCGGAATCGCGCCAGTCATGATGATCGCGTGCAGGATCGACTTGTGGCAATTGCGGTCGACCACCACCACATCGCCCGGCGCCACCGTGTGGTGCCACACCATCTTGTTGCTGGTGCTGGTGCCGTTGGTCACGAAGAAGCAGTGGTCGGCGTTGAAGATGCGCGCCGCGTTGCGCTCGCTGGCCGCCACAGGGCCCGTGTGGTCGAGCAGCTGGCCCAGCTCTTCCACGGCGTTGCAGACGTCGGCGCGCAGCATGTTCTCGCCGAAGAACTGGTGGAACATCTGGCCCACGGGGCTTTTCAAGAAGGCCACGCCGCCGGAGTGGCCCGGGCAGTGCCACGAGTAGGAGCCGTCTTCCGCGTAGTCGATCAGCGCCTTGAAGAACGGCGGCTGCACGCTCTCGAGGTAGCTCTTGGCCTCGCGGATGATGTGACGCGCCACGAACTCGGGGGTGTCCTCGAACATGTGGATGAAGCCATGCAGCTCGCGCAGGATGTCGTTGGGCAGGTGCCGCGAAGTCTTGGTCTCGCCGTAGATGTAGATCGGTACGTCGGCGTTCTTGCGCCGCACTTCGCCGATGAAGGTGCGCAGGTTCAGCACGGCCGGGTCGAGGTCGGGGCCGATGGTGAACTCCTCGTCGTCGATCGACAGGATGAAGGCGCTGGCGCGGCTTTGCTGCTGGGCGAACTGGCTCAGGTCGCCGTAGCTGGTGACGCCCAGCACCTCGAAACCTTCCGTCTCGATGGCCTGCGCAAGCGCGCGGATGCCGAGGCCCGAAGTGTTTTCGGAGCGGAAGTCCTCGTCGATGATGACGATGGGAAAGCGGAATTTCATGAGCGGGGCTCCGGACGGTCAGGCTGGAAAGGACACACAGGGCAATGTAGCGAGGCGCGAAGTGTACGGAATTCGGATGACGGATCCGGTCAGCTTCGCGCAAGACATCCGGTGCCGTCGGACAAGACCGGTTTTTCCCTTTCCTGCCCAGTATCCCTACGTAGGACAAGCGCTTGGATCGGATGCCTCAGAATGGCGCGCATCGAACAAGCAAAAACGAGGAGTCGACATGGCAAATTCCACTGTCTGGTGGCTGATCGCGGGGGCGGCCATCGTGCTCGAACTGCTCTCGGGCACCGTCTATCTCCTGCTGCTGGCGGCGGGCTTCGCGGCTGCGGCGATCTCCGCGCACCTGGGCTTCGGCACCGTCACTCAGCTGATCGTGGCGGCCGTCATCGGCGTGGGGGCTGTGCTGGTCTGGTACACGATCCAGCGCAGGCGTCCCCCTGCCCCTCCCACCGAAGCCAACCGCGACGTGAACCTCGACATCGGCGAGAGCGTGCAGGTCGACGCCTGGAACGCCGACGGCACGGCGACCGTGCGCTACCGGGGCGCTCAGTGGACAGTGGTCCAGCGGGCCGGCCGCACGCCCTCCACCGGCGAGCATCGCGTGGTCGAAGTGGTCGGCAGCCGGCTGGTGGTCGACAAGGTTTAGTTAGTCAGTCAGTCTGTCGTAGGTAGAACTCAGAAAAGGAAGCGCACCATGGAATTTTCGGTACCCCTCATCATCCTGGTCATCGCGATCATCTTCATCAGCCAGTCGGTCAAGTTCGTGCCGCAGCAGAACGCCTGGATCCGCGAGCGGCTGGGCAAGTACCACGGCACGATGACGCCCGGCCCCAACTTCCTGATCCCGTTCATCGACCGGGTCGCCTACAAGCACAGCCTGAAGGAAATCCCGCTCGACGTGCCCAGCCAGATCTGCATCACGCGCGACAACACGCAGCTGCAGGTCGACGGCATCCTGTACTTCCAGGTGACCGACCCGATGCGCGCCAGCTACGGCTCGTCGAACTACATCGTGGCCGTCACCCAACTCGCCCAGACCTCGCTGCGCAGCGTGATCGGCAAGCTGGAACTCGACAAGACCTTCGAGGAACGCGACGTCATCAACGCCCAGGTGGTGGCGGCGATCGACGAGGCGGCGCTGAACTGGGGTGTGAAGGTGCTGCGCTACGAGATCAAGGACCTGACGCCACCGAAGGAAATCCTGCAGGCGATGCAGCGCCAGATCACCGCCGAGCGCGAGAAGCGCGCGCTGATCGCGGCTTCCGAAGGCCGCCGCCAGGAGCAGATCAACATCGCCACCGGCGAGCGCGAGGCCTTCATCGCCCGTTCCGAGGGCGAGAAGCAGGCGCAGATCAACAACGCCCAGGGTGAGGCAGCGGCCATCACGGCGGTGGCAACGGCGACGGCGGATGCCATCGAGCGGGTGGCGGCCGCCATCCGCCAGCCGGGCGGCGAACAGGCCGTGCAGCTCAAGGTGGCCGAGCGCGCTGTCGACGCCTACGGCAAGGTCGCGGCCGACTCCAAGACCACGCTGATCGTGCCGAGCAACATGACCGAGACCGCCTCGCTCATCGCTTCGGCGATGCGGATGGTGCAGGCCGGCAAGTCTTCGGCGCAAGGTCAGGCGAATCAGGGCTGATCTGACTGCTACAATCGTGGGCTTCGGAGCGGTGGATGAGCGGTTTAAGTCGCACGCCTGGAAAGCGTGTGAGGGTTAATAGCCCTCCGCGGGTTCGAATCCCGCCTGCTCCGCCAGAGAAACAAGAAGCCCAGGTTGCCCAAAGCACCTGGGCTTTTTTTGTTTTTGCCATCCGGGTCGCGCCCTCGGCTTGAAAGGCAATGCGTTGCTTTGCAACAACCAGCCATGGCCTCCCGAGCCCCTCGTCTGGCAGTACGATCCAAAGGTTCTACTTCCAAGCCCCCCTAAGGAACTCCGATGGCCGGAAAACCCAAAAACCCGCCGCGCGGCACCACAACGCTGGACCACACCCTCGAGAAGAGCGAGCAGGTGGCCGCCGAAGTGCAGCGGGCATCGGACAACCTCGCCGTGGTGAACACGGTGCTCGAGCAGGAGCTGCCCGAGGAAGTGCAGGTCGGCGAGGTGGCGCAGGCCATCGAGCACACCAGCCAGCTGGAGGAAAAGCTGGCCCAGTCCGCCGAGAAGCTCGCCGAGGTGAATGCGGCCCTGAGCGAGGAAATCGAGAAACGGCTCGAGGTGACGGCCGAGCGCGACGAAAGCCAGGCGCTGGCCGAGAAGCTCAAGGCGAAGATCCGCGCCGAGGGTTCGGACTGACGGGGCGGCGCACCGCGTCCATATCCTTTCTCCTACGCGTGGGCAGCGTCAGGCACGCTACGCTATTCGTTCTCAAAGCGAAACCACGGCATGGCCCTCATCACGTTCCTCGTCGAGGACAACAAGACCATCAGGGACAACCTGGTCCCGGCACTCGAGGATTTGGTCAATGGCCGTGTGGTCGGCTTCGCCGAGACCGAGAGCGACGCCCTCGCCTGGCTCGCTGCGCATCCCGACGACTGGCAACTGCTCATCGTCGACCTGTTCCTGAAGGAAGGCTCCGGCCTCGGCGTACTCGGCGGCTGCAAGGAGCGCAAGCCCAGCCAGCGGGTCGTGGTCCTCAGCAACTACGTGACGGCCGACATCCGGGCGCGCTGCACCGCCTTGGGCGCCGACGCGGTGTTCGACAAGTCGCGGGACCTCGACGCCTTCATCGAATACTGCAACGCCAACCGTCCGTCTGGCCTGGCGCCGCTCTGACACCACTCTGATCCACAGCCCCCGCAAACAGAGCGGGAATGAAAAAGGGCCCGAAGGCCCTTTTCTCTTTTCGGCTGGAGCGAATCAACGCACCACGGCGATCTGGGTACGCGCACCACCCTTGTAGGTGTACAGCGTCAGGGCGCCGTTCTTGATGTCGCCCTTCTCGTCGAAGGCGATCGGGCCGGTCACGCCCTTGTACTGGACCTTGCCGACCTCGGGCAGGTACTTGGCGGGGTCGGACGAACCGGCCTTCACCATGGCTTCTGCCAGCACGTTGACCGCGTCGTACACGTACGGTGCATAGATCTGCACGTCCACGCCGTTCTTGGTCTTGAACTTGGCCTTGAAGTCTTCCAGGGGCTGCTTGAAGTCGCCGTCGACGCCGCCGGCTTCAGCGCACACCACCATGTCTTCGCCGATGGCATCGCCAGCCAGCTTCGGCAGTTCGCCGGTGCACAGGCCGTCGCCGCCCATGAACTTGACGTTCAGGCCGAGTTGCTTGACCTGCTTGAGCATCGGGCCGCCCACGGCGTCCATGCCGCCGAAGAACAGGACGTCGGGCTTGGCAGCCTTCAGCTTGGTCAGGATGGCGTTGAAGTCGGTCGACTTGTCGGTGGTGAACTCGTGGCCCACGATGGTGGCGCCAGCTGCCTTGGCCGACTTCTCGAATTCTTCTGCGACGCCCTGGCCGTAGGCGGTGCGGTCGTCGATCACGGCGATGTTCTTGCCCTTGAGCGTTTCGACGGCGTACTTGCCCAGCGTGCCGCCGAGCTGCGTGTCGTCAGCCACGACGCGGAAGGTGGTCTTGAAGCCCTGGCGGGTGTACTTCGGGTTGGTTGCCGAAGGCGAGATCTGCGGAATGCCAGCGTCGCTGTACAGCTTGGAGGCGGGGATGGTGGTGCCGGAGTTCAGGTGACCGACAACGCCGTTGACCTTTTCGTCCACGAGCTTCTGGGCGACGGCCGTGCCCTGCTTCGGGTCGCCAGCATCGTCTTCGGGAACCAGTTCGAACTTGGCGACCTTGTCGCCGATCTTGATGCCCTTTGCATTCAGGTCTTCGATGGCCATCTTGGCGCCGAACTCGTTGTCCTTGCCGAGGTGGGCGATGGGACCACTGGTAGGTGCCACGTGACCGATCTTGACGACCAGGGTGTCTCCGGCAGGTGCGGGTGCAGGCGCAGCAGCCGGGGCCGCGGCCGTTGGCGCGGGCGCTGCCGCAGGGGCAGCGGCTTCTTCCTTCTTGCCGCAAGCCACAAGCGTGATTGCAGCCAGTGCGACCGCAGTCCATTTCAATTGCATGGGAACCTCCAGAACTTGGATGAAAAGAATAAAAACACCGGTCGTGTGATCCGGGCGCGCAGACCTCGCAAGTTTCGCGCCGCAGACCAGCGGCACCCTCACGCCCTTCCGACCTGCGGCGCAGTTTAGCCCAGTATTCAGGCCCCGGAAGCTGGCGTAGACCCGGTGTTTTCGCTGAGTTCCGCGGCCATTGCCTCGATCACGAGCGCACGCAGAACAGCCTCGATTTCATTGCGCAGACGCGGCACCATCGCATCGAGTTGATGCTGAACGGCAGCTGACACGGTGTCGCTCAAACGCTCTTCCAGAGACAGGTCGACGCGCTGCAGGACGCGGTGCAGCAACTGCTCTTCGAGGCTGACGATTTCCGCCTGCGATAGCTGTGCCGCAGGCGGCAATGCCATCGAGTTCGCGGGGTCGGGCTGGGGCACCGGCTCGGCCTGCGGCTCGGGACTCGCGGGCTCCGCGGGAATGTCGAGTACCGTCGTCAGTGTGGGAACGAACCGGGGCGGCGTGCGCAGCGTGCTGGCCATGTCAGGAACTCTTTGCGAAGTCGTGCGGCTGGATGGTGTAGCCACGATCGGCATAGTGGCGCCAGCGCGACCGGCCGACCTGCCGGTCGTTGGCCTCGTCGCTCACGATGTCGATCATGCGTTCGTAGCGCTCGAAGCCCGCGGGCACTTCGAGGCCCAGGTTCACCAGCATCTCGCGGTGCGGCAGCGAGGCCGCGTCGGCGCCTTGCGACGACAGCACCACGGCCGAGCGCGCGACCACGTGGGCCGGCGCATCGTCGCGGCAGTGCGCGACGAAGTCCACCGGCGACAGCTGCCAGAGCGCCGCATCGACCACATCGAGCGAGCGCGCATCGCCCACCACCACCACGCGCAGGCCGCGCGTGTTCACGGCCTTGCGAACCAGCCGGCAGGCGTAGTTCAGCTTGTCGCGCGCGTTGTAGTGAAAGCCGATCTCGGTCACTTCTCAGTCCGGGTCTTTCCGGCGGGAGCCGCGGCGGCCTTGCTGGCCTTCTTGCCGGTCTTCGCCTTGGCACCGTCGGCCTTGCCCGATGTGTCGGCGCTGCCCGCGCGGCCCATGAGGTAGGACACCAGCAGCCCCACGGGCCGGCCGGTAGAGCCCTTGGCCGCCCCGCTCTTCCAGGCCGTGCCGGCGATGTCCAGGTGCGCCCATGCGAAGTCGCTCGTGAAGCGCTGCAGGAACTTTGCGGCGGTGATGGCGCCGCCCGCACGGCCGGCGATGTTGGCCACGTCGGCGAAGTTGCTCTTCAGGCCCTCGGCGTAGTCGTCGTCCAGCGGCATGCGCCAGCAGCGGTCCTGCGAAGCTTCGCCGGCGGCTTCGAGCGCGGCTGCCAGCGTGTCGTCGCTGGCGAACAGGCCGCTGCGCACGCCGCCCAGGGCGATCACGCAGGCGCCCGTCAGCGTGGCAATGTCGATCACGGCGGCGGGCTCGAAGCGCTTGGCGTAGGTCAGCGCGTCGCACAGGATGAGCCGGCCCTCGGCGTCGGTGTTGAGCACTTCGATGGTCTGGCCGCTCATGCTGGTCACCACGTCGCCCGGCTTCACGGCACGGCCGTCGTTCATGTTCTCGCACGAGGGAATGAGGCCGACCACGTTGATGGCGGGCTGGATGTCGCCCAGCGCGCGGAAGGTGCCGAGCACGCTGGCCGCGCCGCACATGTCGAACTTCATCTCGTCCATCTCGGCCGCCGGCTTGAGCGAGACGCCGCCGGTGTCGAAGGTGATGCCCTTGCCGACCAGTACCACGGGCGCCTGGCTCTTGGGAGCGCCGTGGTAGCGCAGCACGATGAAGCGCAGCGGCTGCGCCGAGCCCTGCGCCACGGCGGCGAAGGAGCCCATGCCGAGCTTCTCGACTTCCTTCGGCCCCAGCACCTCGCACTTGATGTTCGGCAGCTTCGCCAACTCCTTTGCTGCCTCGCCCAGCAGCGTGGGCGTGGCGTGGTTGGCGGGGCGGTTGCCCCATTCCTTGGCCAGTTCGATGCCCCGGACGGTGGCGCGGGCTTCGTCGAAGGCGGCGGAGACCGCCCCGGCGTCGGCCACGCCGATGGTCAGCTGGCGGATGCTGCGGGGTTCGGCCTTCGACTTGGTGGTGGTGTAGACATAGCTGGCGTCGGCCGCCGCGGTGACGGCAGCGGCCACCGCCGCGCCATCGGCGGGCTGCGCGAAGGCCAGGGTCACGCGCTTGGGAGCCTGCGCCTTGGCGGCACTGATCGCCGCTGCGACCCCGCTGCGCACCGAGGCGGGCTTGCCGTCGCCGATGGCGGCGAGCACCACGCGGCCCGCGACCACGTCTTCAGGACGGTAGAGGCCGAGCAGCTTGCCGGCCTTGTCGGGCAGGTCGCCGGCCTTGCGGGCGCTGGCGGCGAGCACGGAAAGCGGGTCTTTGGAAGTGATGGGAGCGCTGCCGACGAGCACGATCAGGACATCGGATTTCTCGGCTGCGGCCTGGGCGACGGTGAGGGTCTTGAGTTGAAAGTCCATAATCCTTTTTTTCCTCGAACGATGTTATTCCATTCTTCCCTACGCAAGGAGCTGTCCCGCAGCTTCGGAGCGACCCTCGTGGTACTGGTCACCATCGTGATGACCATGATGCTCATCCGCACCCTCGGGCTCGCGTCCAAGGGCAGTGTGAATCCGCAGGAGGTGTTCCTGGTGATGGCCTACACGGTGCTCGGCTACATGCCGACCATCCTGAGCCTGAGCCTGTTCATCGCCATCGTCGGCACCCTGTCGCGCATGTACCGCGACAGCGAAATGGTCATCTGGCTCTCCAGCGGACAGGGGATGGCCGACTTCGTCAAGCCGCTGTTTCGCTTCGCCTGGCCGGTGCTGATCCTGATCGCCGTGATGGCGCTGGTGGGCTGGCCCTGGGCCAATTCGCAGACCATCGGCATGCGCAAGCAGTACGAGCAGCGCAGCGACATCGAGCGCGTGGCTCCAGGTGAATTCCGCGAATCCGCCGGCCGGGTGCGCGTGTTCTTCATCGACAAGGAGACGCCCGACAACTCCAGGGCCACCAACGTCTTCATCTGGTCGATCGAGCGCAACATGCAGATCACGACCTCGGCGCGCAGCGGCAGCATCGAGAACATCGGCGATTCGCGCTACCTGCTGCTCAACAACGGCCAGCGGCTCGAGCAGCCGATGACCGCCACCGGCCTGAAGATCAGCGAATTCAAGACATACGGCACGCGCGCCGGCGGAAGCTCCGGCCTCACGGGCGACGCGACGCCTCCGCGCGCGCGCACCACGCTGTCGCTGCTGACCGACGCGAGCGATGCGAGCCGCGGCGAGCTGGCCTGGCGCATCGGCATGCTGCTGGCGGCCATCAACTTCGTGCTGCTGGCGCTGAACGTCTCCAGCGGCAATCCACGCGTGGGCCGCAGCGGCAACCTCCTGCTCGCCCTCTTCGCCTTCGTCGTCTACTACAACATGCTCAACCTGGGCCAGAGCTGGATCAGCTCGGGCAAGTTCGGCATGGGCGGCTTCATGCTGCTGCTGCACGGCGGCGTGCTGCTGATCAACCTGGCATGGCTCGGCGCCCGCCAGAACAACTGGGGACGCCGGATCAGGAGGAGCCCGTCCGCCACCCCGGCCATGCCGCCTTCCGCTCCCAGGATCGAACCCACGTGAAAACGATAAGACGCCTGATCTACGTCGAGGTGCTGAAGGCCGTCGCGTTCGTGACGCTCGGCTTCCTGAGCCTCTTCTTCTTCTTCGACTTCGTCGACGAACTCCAGTCCATCGGCAAGCCGGACAGCCTGAACTACGGGCCCGCGCAGGCGCTCGTCTACGTGGCCCTGCTGGTCCCGAGCCATCTCTACGAGTTGCTGCCGATCACGGTGCTGATCGGCTCGATCTTCGTGATGGCGCGGCTGGCGCAGAGCTCCGAATACACCATCCTGCGCACCAGCGGACTGGGTCCCTGGCGCGCGCTGCGCACGCTTCTGCTCATGGGCATCGGCTTCGTGGTGCTGACTTTCGCCATCGGCGACTACGTCGCGCCGCTGTCCGAGCGCACCGGCCAGCTGCTGAAGGCCAAGTACCAGGGCACCTACTCGCTGGCCGGCAACACCGGCGCCTGGCTCAAGGAGAAGCGCGACAACGTCTCCTACGCGGTGAACGTGCTGGCCATCGACCGCAAGGGCGCGCTGAAGAGCCCGCGCATCTTCGAGTTCGACGAGAACGGCTACATCAAGACACAGATCACCGCGGCCTCGGCCGCCATCGGCAACGACGGCCACTGGATGCTCACCGGCGTGGAAGAGCAGAAATACGACACGCGCAGCTCGGCCGAGCAGGCGCACATCGTCACCACCAAGATCCCGCAGCTGAACTGGCCGACCTCGCTGACCGGCGAGATGGTGTCGGTGGCGCTGCTGCGGCCCGACCGGATGAGCACGATCGACCTGTTCGACTACATCCGCCATCTCGACGCCAACGGCCAGACCGCGCAGCGCTACGAGATCGAGTTCTGGCGCAAGGTGTTCTACCCGCTGTCGTGCCTGGTGATGGTGGTGCTCGCCCTGCCCTTCGCCTACCTGCACTTCCGCCAGTCGGGCATCACGACCTACGTGTTCGGCGGCGTGATGATCGGCATCAGCTTCTTCCTGCTGAACAACGTGTTCGGCTACCTGGGCAACCTCAGCAACTGGTCGCCATGGCTCACTGCGGCGGCGCCGGGGCTGATCTACTCGGTGATGTCGCTCACGGCCTTCAGCTGGCTGGTGCTGCGACGATGACCGCAGCCCAGGGCATCCGGCGGGGCATCGTCCTGCTGGCGCATGGCTCGCGCGACGAGCGCTGGCGCCAGCCCATCGAGGCCGTCGCCCAGCGGGTGCGCGCCGACGATCCCGACGCCCTCGTGGCCTGCGCCTACATGGAGCTGGCCACGCCCGACCTGCCCACCGCAGTCGAGACGCTGATCGGCGGCGGCGCCACCGCCATCCGGGTGGTTCCGCTCTTCCTCGGCATGGGCAAGCACGCGCGCGAAGACCTGCCGCTGCAGGTCGAGGCGCTGCGCCAACGCTGGCCCGCCATCGGCTTCTCGCTCGCTCGCATCGTTGGCGAAGAGCCAGAACTGGTCGATCTCCTGGCCCGGATTGCGGTCAAATCATGAACATTCGGCAATTTCGATAGATTCCGAAGGCATAATGAATTCCGCAATAAGACGGAATTTGATATGAATCTGCATCAGTTCAAGTTTGTTCAGGAAGCCGTGCGGCGCAACCTGAACCTCACCGAGGCGGCCAAGGCACTGCACACCTCGCAGCCCGGGGTCTCCAAGGCCATCATCGAACTCGAGGAAGAACTGGGCGTCGAGATCTTCGCGCGCCACGGCAAGCGGCTGAAGCGCGTCACCGAACCCGGCCAGCACGTCATCGCCAGCATCGAACTGATCATGCGCGAGGTGGGCAACCTCAAGCGCATCGGCGAGCAGTTCAGCGCACAGGACAGCGGCACGCTTTCCATCGCCACCACCCACACCCAGGCGCGCTACGTGCTGCCGGTGCCCGTGGCCAACCTGCGCGAGGCCTACCCCAAGGTCAACGTCAGCCTGCACCAGGGCTCGCCCGACCAGGTGGCGCGCATGGTGATCGACGAAATCGCCGAGATCGGCATCGCCACCGAGTCGCTCGACGGCTACGCCGAGCTGGTGACCCTGCCCTGCTACGAATGGCAGCACGTGCTGGTGCTGCCCAAGGACCACCCGCTGGCCTCCAAGGAGCGCGTCTCGCTCGAAGACCTGGCGAGCGAGCCGATCATCACCTACCACCCCTCGTTCACCGGCCGCACGCGCATCGACCACGCCTTCGCGCAGAAGAAGCTCACCCCGCGCATCGCACTGGAGGCCATCGACTCCGACGTGATCAAGACCTACGTGCGCCTGGGGCTGGGCGTGGGCATCGTGGCCGAGATGGCGGTGCGCGACGAGTCGAACGCCGACCTCGTGGTGCGCCCGATGGGCCATGTGTTCGGCCAGAATATCGCGCGGGTCGCGTTCAAGCGCAGCGCCTACCTGCGCAACTTCGTGTTCAAGTTCGCCGAGCTGCTCTCCGACCGGCTCGACCGCAACCTGATCGCGAAGGCCTTGAGTGGCCACCAACAAGACTACGAACTGTAAACAGGATCACCCCCAGGCTTCGCGCACTTCGTGTCGCTTCGCCAACCCCCTTGCAGGGGCAACACCTGCGGCCCGGCAAAGCCGGTTCCGCGGCGTTCCTGGAAGGGGTCGCGACGAGCAAGTGGCATGTGGAACAACAGTTGAAGAAATCACGAACATCATGAGCACGTCCCCACGCACGCCCGACATCGTCACCAAGCTGCCGGCCGTCGGCACCACCATCTTCACCGTGATGTCGGCGCTGGCCGCGGAGAAGAACGCGGTCAACCTGGGCCAGGGCTTCCCGGACTTCCACTGCGATCCGAAGCTGCTCGAAGACGTGACGGCCGCCATGGCCGCGGGCCATAACCAGTACCCTCCGATGCCAGGCATTCCGGCGCTGCGCGATGCCATCGCCGCCAAGATCGCGGCGCAGTACGGCCACAGCTACAGCGCGGCGACCGAGATCACCGTCACCGCTGGCGCCACGCAGGCCATCATCACGGCCATCCTCGCCGTGGTGCGCCCGGGCGACGAGGTGATCGTGCTGGAGCCCTGCTACGACAGCTACGTGCCCAACATCGAGCTCGCCGGCGGCAGCGTGGTGCGCGTGCCGCTGGTACCAGGCACCTTCCGCCCCGACTTCGACAGGATCGCCACCGCGCTCACGCCGCGCACGCGGGCCATCATCATCAACACGCCGCACAACCCGAGCGCCACGGTCTGGACCGAAGCCGAGATGCGCAAGCTCGAGGAGCTGCTCGCGCCCACCGACGTTTTCGTGATCAGCGACGAGGTCTACGAGCACATGGTGTTCGACGGTGCCCGCCACGAGAGCGTGGCGCGCTTTCCGGGGCTGGCCGCGCGCAGCTTCATCGTCAGCAGCTTCGGCAAGACCTATCACGTCACGGGCTGGAAGGTCGGCTACGTGGCCGCGCCCGCCCCGCTCATGGCCGAGTTCCGCAAGGTGCACCAGTTCAACGTGTTCACCGTCAACACGCCGATGCAGCACGCGCTCGCGCAGTACATGGCCGAGCCGAAGCCGTACCTGGAGCTGCCGGCCTTCTATCAGCGCAAGCGCGACCTGTTCGCCGCCGGCCTGGCCGAGAAGACCCGCTTCAGGCTGCTGCGCAGCGAAGGCAGCTACTTCCAGTGCGTGGACATCTCGGCGGTGAGCGACCTCTCGGAGGCGGAGTTCTGCCTGTGGCTCACGCGCGAGATCGGCGTGGCCGCCATTCCGCTGTCGGCCTTCTACGGCAATGGCTTCGACCAGCGCGTGGTGCGCTTCTGCTTCGCCAAGAAGGACGAAACGCTGCTCGCGGCGCTGGAGCGCCTCGCGCGCCTCTGACGCGGCGACGTTGCCCGGCCGACGCTGCCCGAATGAAGAACAACCCGGTTGCGATCCTGAGGCTCGTTTTCGGTGCGGTCGGCCTGGTGCTGTGCGCCGTCGCCTGGCTGCTGCACCACAACACGGCAACCTTCATCGCTTCGGCCGGCCGCACGCAGGGCGAGGTGATGCGGCTGCTCCACGTCGAAAGCTCGAAGCGCAACGAGTCGGGCACCTGGAAGCCGCTGGTGCGCTTCAAGGCGCCGTCGGGCGAGATCATCGAGTTCGCGCCGTCGAGCAGCAGCAGCCCGCCGGCCTACGAGGTCGGCGAAACGGTCGACGTCTTCTTCGATCCGAACGCCCCACAGGACGCCATGCTCGACGGCTTCTTTTCGCTGTGGGGCGGCGCGGCCATCACGGGCGGCCTGGGCCTTGTTTTCCTGCTGGTGGCGGCTGGGCTTCTGTTCATGCCTGCGAGCGCGCCGGCAAAGCGCCGACGCCACCGGTAGGACGTTGCCTGACCACCGGAGGGGCTACCCTCCGGCCCTCCGCGCGATTCGATGGGGCCAGCATGAAGACTCATCGCAACAACGCCCTGGAGAGAAAACATGTCGCTCTCATTCATTCTGCTGATCATCCTGATCCTGCTGCTGATCGGCGCCCTGCCAAGCTGGGGCTACAGCCGCTCCTGGGGCTACGGACCCAGCGGCGGCCTTGGCCTGGTCGTGCTGATCGTGGTGATCCTCGTGCTCATGGGACGCATATAGCCTTTGCGGCCAACGCGTCACGTTACTGAGGGAACCAAGGGAAAGCCCGCGCAAGCGGGCTTTTCTTCGTGCCATCAGGCCTGCAGCTGCGCCCAGGCCTTGTCCAGCCGCTTCACGCTCACCGGCTGCGGCGTGCGCAGCTCCTGCGCGAAGAAGCTCACGCGCAGCTCTTCCAGCAGCCAGCGGAATTCGAGCATGCGCTCGTCCACCACCCCCTTGCGCTCTGCGACCAGGCGCCAGTAGCGCTGATCCTGCGGCTTCAGCTCGGCGAGCTTGCTCGCGTCGCGTGCGGGATCGGCGCGCAGCTTGTCCAGCCGCAGCACGATGGCCTTCAGGTAGCGCGCGAAGTGCTGCAGCTGCGTCCAAGGCGCGTCGGAGATGAAGCGCTTGCCGACAAGGCGCTGCAGCTGCTGCGCGGCGTCCTGCACGGCTTCAGGCTGGATCTTCGTGTCCTTGATCTTGCGCACGGCAGCCGCGTACTCGACGAGGACGGTGCCGGCCAGCCGCGCGACCTCGTTGGCGATCAGCGTGAGCCGGCCACGGCCCTCCTCCAGCCGGCGCTTGAACGCGAATTCGTCGGTCGGCAGCGGCTCCTGCAGGAAGGCGCGGTCGATCGCCACGTCGATGATCTGCGCGCGCAGTTCCTCCGACGTGCCCAGCGGCATGTAGGCCACCGACATCTTCTGCAGGTCGGGGATGTTCTTTTCCAGGTACTTGAGCGCGTCCTTGAGCTGCAGCGCGAACAGGCGGCGCAGGCCGGCGCGATGCCTGGCGGCCGCCACGGCCGGTTCGTCGAACACTTCGATGGTCACCGCGTCGCCCTCGTCGCGCAGCGCCGGGAAGCCGATCAGCGACTGCGAGCCGCGGCGCACTTCCATCAGTTCAGGCAGCTCGCCGAAAGTCCAGGCCGTGTAACGCTGGCCGGCGGGCAGCGCGGCGGGCGCCTCGGCCGCCTTCGCGGGAGGTGTCTTCGACCGGTCGTCCGGCGCGGCGGCGGCTGCCTTCTTCTGCGGCGACGCCTTGACGTTCAACCCCGCCAGCGCCTGGAAGGCACCGCGTGCCTGCGCGCCCAGCTCCGCCTTCAACGCGCCGAGGTTGCGCCCCATGCCCAGCTGCCGGCCGTGCTCGTCGACCACGCGCAGGTTCATGAACAGGTGCGGCGCCAGCATGTCGAGCTTGAAGTCGGCGCGCTTGACGTCGATGCTGGTCATGTCGCGCACGCGCTTGAGCAGCACGTCGGTCAGCGAGCCGGTGCCGAACACTTCGGGCGCCGACAGTTCTTCAGCCAGCTTCGAGGCCGACTCGGGCAGCGGCACCAGCCGCGAGCGCGGGCGCTGCGGCAGGCTCTTGAGCAGCGCCTGGATCTTGTCCTTGAGCATGCCGGTCACCAGCCACTCGCAACGCTCCTCGCTCACCTGGTTGAGCACGAAGAGCGGCACGCTGACGGTGAGGCCGTCCTTCGCGTCGCCAGGCTCGTGCAGATAAGTCGCGGCGCAATCGACGCCGCCCAGCCGCAGCGTAGGCGGGAATGATTGCGTGGTGATACCCGCCGCCTGGTGGCGCATGAGCTCGTCGCGCGTCAGGTACAGCAGGCGCGGCTGGTCCTTGGAAGCCTGGCGGTACCAGTTCTCGAAGCTGGTGCCACCGGCCACGTCGGCGGGCAGCTGCGCGTCGTAGAAGGCGAAGATCAGCTCGTCGTCGACCAGCACGTCCTGCCGGCGCGACTTGTGCTCCAGCCCCTCGACCTCGCGCACCAGCTTGCGGTTGGCCTGCAGGAACGGGAACCTGGTTTCCCACTGGCCGCCCACCAGCGCCTCGCGGATGAATATCTCGCGCGCCGCCACCGGATCGACCCGGGTGAAGTCGACGCGCCGGCCGCTGTAGACCACCAGGCCGTAGAGCGTCGCGCGCTCCAGCGCCGACACCTGCGCGCCCTTCTTCTCCCAGTGCGGATCGAGCAGCTGCTTCTTCAGCAGGTGCCCCGCCACCTGTTCGAGCCACTGCGGCTCGATGTTGGCGATGCCGCGGCCGAAGAGCCGCGTGGTCTCGACCAGTTCGGCCGCGACGATCCAGCGCCCGGGCTTCTTCTTCAGGTGAGCGCCGGGGTGCTTGTGGAACTTGATGCCCCGCGCGCCGAGGTAGGCCTCGTCGTCCTCCAGCTTCCAGCCGATGTTGCCCAGCAGCCCCGACAGCATCGACATGTGCAGCGCCTCGTAGCCGGCCGGCTGCGCATTGATGCGCCACTTGTGCTCGGTGACCACGGTGAGCAGCTGCGAATGGATGTCGCGCCACTCGCGCACGCGGCGGATGTTGATGAAGTTCTGGCGCAGCAGCTGTTCGTATTGCCGGTTGCTGAGCTTGTGGGTGTCTCCATGCCCCCCGCGAGCATCGGCGATCCACTTCCACAACCGCAGGTAGCCGCTGAACTCGCTCTTCTCGTCGTCGAATTTCGCATGTGCCTGGTCGGCCTGCTGCTGCGCGTCCATCGGGCGGTCGCGCACGTCCTGCACGCTCAGGGCCGACGCGATGACGAGCACTTCTTCCAGCGCCCCACGCGAGCGGGCCTCCAGGATCATGCGGCCCACGCGCGGGTCCAGCGGCAGCTTCGACAGCTCGGCGCCGGTGTGCGTGAGTTCGTTGGCGTCGTCGACCGCGCCCAGCTCGTTGAGCAGCTGGTAGCCGTCCGCAATGGCGCGCGGCGACGGCGCCTCCAGGAACGGAAAGCGCGCCACGTCGCCCAGGCGCAGCGACTTCATCCTCAGGATCACGCCTGCCAGCGAGGAGCGCAGGATTTCAGGGTCGGTGAAGCGCGGACGGCCTTCGAAATCCTTCTCGTCGTACAGGCGAATGCAGATGCCGTTCGCCACGCGGCCGCAGCGGCCCGCGCGCTGGTTGGCCGCCGCCTGGCTGATCGGCTCGACCAGCAACTGCTCGACCTTGCTGCGGAAGCTGTAGCGCTTGACGCGCGCGGTGCCGGTGTCGATCACGTAGCGGATGCCCGGCACGGTGAGCGAAGTCTCGGCCACGTTGGTGGCCAGCACGATGCGCCGGCCCGTGTGGCCGTCGAAGATGCGGTCCTGCTCGGGGCCCGAGAGCCGCGCGAACAGCGGCAGCACCTCGGCGCTGCGCAGCAGCGGCTGGTGGCTCAGGTGGCGGCGCAGGTGGTCGGCCGCCTCGCGGATCTCGCGCTCGCCGGGCAGGAAGACGAGGATGTCGCCCGCGTTGTGCGGATCGCGCCAGAGTTCGTCGACCGCGTCGGCGATGGCGTCGTTCAGGTCGTGTTCGCGCGATTCCTCGAAGGGGCGGTAGCGCTGCTCCACCGGATAGGTGCGGCCCGAGACGAAGATGGTGGGCGCCGGCCCCTTCGCCGAGGCGAAGTGCTGGGCAAAGCGATCTGCATCGATGGTGGCCGAGGTGACGATCACCTTCAGGTCGGGCCGGCGCGGCAGGATCTCGCGCAGGTAGCCCAGCAGGAAGTCGATGTTCAGCGAGCGCTCGTGGGCCTCGTCGATGATGAGCGTGTCGTAGGCCTTCAGCAGCGGATCGGTCTGCGTCTCGGCCAGCAGGATGCCGTCGGTCATCAGCTTGACGGAGGCGTCGCGCGAGAGGCGGTCCTGGAAGCGCACCTTGAAGCCGACCACGTCGCCCAGCGGTGTCTTCAGTTCTTCCGCGATGCGCTTGGCCACCGAACTCGCGGCGATGCGGCGCGGCTGCGTGTGGCCGATGAGCCGGCCCTTGCCGGGCTCGGCGTTGAGCTTGCCGCGGCCCAGCGCGAGGGCGATCTTCGGCAGTTGCGTGGTCTTGCCCGAGCCCGTCTCGCCGCAGACGATCACGACCTGGTGCGCCGAGATGGCGGCCATGATCTCGTCGCGCCTGCTGGAGACAGGAAGCGATTCGGGGAATTCGATGCGAAGGGGTGTGGTGGTCGTCAAGGGAAAACAGTCGTCGGGCCGGCGCGGCAGGCAAACCGTCGATTATCGGCGCGCACCACCGTTGTTGCACGGCATCCACAGCCGCAGTCCGATTGCAACAAGATCGCGACACGATCCGTAAATAGTCTTTACTCGATTGCAAACCGCCACTACGATCGCGTCCATGTCCTGCCGCCTTGCCCTCACCACCTTGCGCCGTCGCTGCGCAAGCCGTGCGCCCCGTGCGCACGGAAGGGTCAAGTTGCCTCGCCCGGCCTGAAGCCCGCGCCATCGACACGGTCGGCGCGCTTCGCAGACCGAAGCGCCGCAACCGACACCCACAGCGTCACGCCCGCCGACTCCTTCATGGTGAAGGGGCGGCCGCATTCCTGTTCCCGTCAGATATCCAAGAAGAAAAACATGTCCAAAGACATCCGTACCCAACTGCATGCCGAGCTCGCCGAGCGCACTCGCCACCTGCAGACCGTCGCCGAAGCACTGAAGACCGAGCTCTTCGGCATCGACGACATCATCGATCGCGTGATCGACTCGATCCGCGCCTGGTATGTGCTGCCGCAGCTCATCAGCCGCCCCGTCATCGTCTGCCTCTGGGGCCTCACCGGCACCGGCAAGACGCAACTGGTGCGCAGGCTCGCGCAGCACCTGGGCTTCTACGACCGCTTCATCGAAGTGCAGATGGACGGCTTCAGCCATGGCTCGGGCCATCACAGCCGCGGCTCCATCTCGGCGATGCTGGCCGAGTCGGGCATCGCCGAGGGCATGCCCGGCATCCTGGTGCTGGACGAGTTCCAGCGCTTCCGCACGGTCGACAGCGGCGGCAACGACGCCAAGGTAGAGCGCTACCAGGACGTGTGGGCGCTGCTGTCCGACGGCCGCCTGCCGCCCGCGCTTTCGATGCTCGGCGAGATCGAGTCGTCGCTGGCCTACGCCGAATACACGCAGGACCGCGATGGCACCGACAAGAAGAAGTACGACAAGAAGCGCAAGCTGCACCTGTCGCCCTGGGAGGCGCGCGAGGTGAAGCGCTGCCTGAAGCTGTCGGAAACGCTGCTGCAGATCATGGCCTGGAAGCCCGCCGAGGTGCACGCGCGCCTGCGCGCCTTCCGCGACACCCAGCAGAGCTGGGAGACCGACTACAGCAAGCTGCTGGTGTTCGTCTCGGGCAACCTCGACGAGATGTATGCCGAGACGGCCCAGCGCGTCGAAGACTGCGACACCGACGCCGACATCTTCCACGCCCTGACGAAGAAGCTCTCCGTCATCGACGTGAAGAAGGCGCTGGCCGAGCGCTTCCGACCCGAGCAGATCGCCCGCCTCGGCAACAACCACGTGATCTACCCCTCGTTCAACCGCGCGACCTACGTGCGCCTGATCCTGTCGATCTGCGACCGCTACGTGGCCGAGATCCAGGAGAGCTCCGGCGTTCGCTTCGTGCTCGATGCGAGCGTGTACGAGCAGATCTACGCCAACGCGGTGTTCCCGGCGCAGGGCACGCGGCCGCTGTTCTCGTCGATCCACGCGATCCTGAGCGCCACGCTGGTCAACGCCGCGCTGTGGGCGCTGGAGCAAGGCGCCAACGGCAGCGAGCCGGTATGGCTCTCGCTGGACGCGGGCGTGTCGGCCATCTCGGCGAAGTACCGCAAGGCGCGCCGCCAGTTTCCGGTGGCACTGGAGCTGAACCGCCTCAAGCAGCGTTCGAGCGAGGACTTCCGCGCCCTGCTCGCGGTGCACGAGGCCGGCCACGGCGTGGCGTACGGCCTGCTCTTCGGCCGCGCGCCGCAGGAGATCAAGATCAACGTGGCCTCGTTCGAGGGCGGCTACAACAGCTACGAGCAGCGCAAGGCCTGGTCGAAGGAGAACCTGCGCGATCGCATCTGCGTGAGCCTGGCCGGCCGCGCCGCCGAGCAGCTGGTGTTCGGCGAGCAGGCCTGCACCTCGGGCGCCACGCAGGACTTCATGCAGGCGACTGCCAATGCGGCGCAGTACGTGCGCCACTTCGCCTTCGGCACGCGGCTGAGCCGCACCGACGTCGCGAACGACCCGGGCGACAACGTCAACACCGATATCGCGGCCACCAACCCCGAGATCGAAGCTCTGCTGGCGCAGGAACACGAGCGCGCGCTGGCGCTGCTGGAGGCCCACACGCCGGCGCTGATGACGGTGGTCGATGCGCTGCTGCGCGACGGCTCCATCGCGCCGGCAGCGCTGGCGGCAATGCTGGGGCTGCCCGATCCGGGCTCGGGCGAGGCCAACGCGGCCACGGACGCCTACGCGGCGCTGCTGGCGGGCTTCCGTGCCCGGCACGGGGGACTGCCGCTGCCGCCGCCTCCCGCGCCTCGCGCAGGCGGCGGCTCGGTCCCCGCCAGCGCGGCCCGCGTGCTGCGCGCGATCGCCTGATTCGCCTGACCCGGCCCGGGTCGGGCCGAGTCGGCCGAGTCAGGCAAATGCCCCTTCATGAATGCACAATCACGCCCCATGTCCACCGTCTTCAATTTCACCTTCGTGCCCTGGTTCCGCTCGGTCGCGCCCTACATCCACACGCACCGCGGTAAGACTTTCGTGGTCGGGCTCGCGGGCGAGGCGATCGCGGCGGGCAAGCTGCAGAACATCGCGCAAGACCTGGCGCTGATCCAGAGCATGGGCGTGAAGATCGTGCTGGTGCACGGCTTCCGCCCGCAGGTCAACGAGCAACTGGCGGCCAAGGGGCACGAGGCGAAGTACTCGCACGGCATCCGCATCACCGATGAAGTGGCGCTCGACTCCGCGCAGGAAGCCGCCGGCCAGCTGCGCTACGAGATCGAGGCCGCCTTCAGCCAGGGCCTGCCCAACACGCCGATGGCGGGTTCCACGGTGCGGGTGATCTCGGGCAACTTCATCACCGCGCGGCCCGTGGGCGTGGTCGACGGGGTGGACTTCAAGCATTCGGGCCTGGTGCGCAAGGTGGACGCCGCCGGCATCCGCCGCACGCTCGACTTCGGCGCCATGGTGCTCATGTCGCCCTTCGGCTTCTCGCCCACGGGCGAGGCCTTCAACCTGACGATGGAAGAAGTCGCCACCAGCGTGGCCATCTCGCTGCAGGCCGACAAGCTGATCTTCCTGACCGAGATTCCCGGCATCCGCATCGACAGCGAACTGCCCGAGAGCGAAGACAACCCCATCGACACCGAGCTGCCGCTGGACGCCGCCGAGAAGCTGTTGGCCTCGCTGCCGCCGCCGCAGAAGCCCACCGACACCGCCTTCTACCTGCAGCACTGCGTGAAGGCCTGCAAGGCCGGCGTGGAGCGCAACCACATCCTGCCCTTCGCCCTCGACGGCTCTCTGCTCCTGGAGGTGTACGTGCACGACGGCGTGGGCACCATGGTGATCGACGAGAAGCTCGAGAGCCTGCGCGAAGCCTCGGTGGACGACATCGGCGGCATCCTGCAGCTGATCGAGCCCTTCGAGCGCGACGGCACGCTGGTCAAGCGCGACCGCACCGAGATCGAGCGCGACATCCATCAGTACACGGTGGTCGAGCACGACGGCGTGATCTTCGGCTGCGCGGCGCTCTACCCCTACCCCGAGGCGCGCACGGCCGAGATGGCAGCGCTCACGGTGTCGCCGCAATCGCAGTCGCAGGGCGACGGCGAGCGCATCCTCAAGCACATCGAGCATCGCGCCAAGGCCATCGGCCTGGAGAGCATCTTCGTGCTCACCACGCGCACCATGCACTGGTTCCTCAAGCGCGGCTTCCAGCAGGTCAACCCCGACTGGCTGCCCGAGGCCCGCAAGCGCAAGTACAACTGGGACCGCAAGAGCCAGGTACTGGTCAAGAAGATCTAGCCCCGGCCGCCAAAGCTCAACAAGGAGACTGCCCCGATGACGCTCGCCACCGCCCTGCTCTTCGCGATCGTGGCCTTCGCCGCCATCGCCACGCCCGGGCCCACGGTGCTGCTGGCGCTCAGCAACGGCTCGCGCCACGGCGTGCGGCGTGCGCTGCCGGGGATGCTCGGTGCGGTGCTGTCCGATTTCGTGCTCGTCGGCGCGGTGGCGCTCGGCCTGGGCGCCCTGCTGGCTGCGTCGGAGTTCTGGTTCTCGATGCTGAAATGGGTGGGCGCCATCTACCTGGCCTGGCTGGGCCTGCGCATGCTGCGCTCCAGGGGCGGCTTCCACCTGCCGGCCGCCGATGCGGCGCCCTCGGCCACGGCGGGCGAGAGCCGGCGCATTTTCTTCAAGTCGTTCCTGGTGGCGGTGACCAACCCCAAGGGCTACATCTTCTGCTCGGCGCTGCTGCCGCAGTTCATCGACCCTTCGGCAGCCCAGGCGCCGCAGTACATCGTCATCGCGCTGATCTTCGCCGGCCTGGACATGGCGGTGATGCTGGCCTACGCCTTCGTCGGCGCCCGGGCGATCCGCCTCTTGACCGTGTCGGCCACGCGCTGGATCGACCGCGCCTGCGGCGGCATGCTGCTGGCCCTGGCCGGCTCGCTGGCTTTCTATCGCCGCAGCGCCGCCTGAGCCTTGCTGCCGGCCGCCGCGAGTAGCCGCTTCGCCGGGAGCGGTAACACCTGTCACCGATAATCCCGGCCATGAATCCCCTGCTTTCCCGGTTGCAACCCTACCCCTTCGAGCGGCTGAAGCAGCTGTTCGCGGGCGTCACGCCCAACCCCGAGTTCACGGCCATCAGCCTGGGCATCGGCGAACCCAAGCACGCCACGCCGGGCTTCATCAAGGACGCGCTGAGCGCCAGCCTCGGCGCGCTGGCCGCCTACCCCGCCACCGCCGGCGACCTGAAGCTGCGCACCGCCTTCACAGACTGGCTCAAGACCCGCTACAGCCTCGCCCTCGATCCGGCCACGCAGGTGCTGCCCGTCAATGGCTCGCGCGAGGCGCTCTTCTCGCTGGCCCAGACGGTGGTCGACCCGACGGCCTCGCCGCAGCCGGTGGTGATGTCACCGAATCCGTTCTATCAAATTTATGAAGGCGCGGCCCTGCTGGCCGGCGCCGAGCCGTACTACGTGCCCAGCGTGCCGGAGCGCAATTTCGCGGTCGACTGGGACAGCGTGCCCGAGGAGGTCTGGGCGCGCACCCAATTGGTGTTCGTCTGCTCGCCGGGCAACCCCACGGGCGCGGTGATGGCGCTGGACGAGTGGAAGAAGCTCTTCGCGCTCTCCGACCGCCACGGTTTCGTGATCGCGGCCGACGAGTGCTACAGCGAGATCTACTTCCGCGACGAGCCCCCGCTCAGCGGCCTCGAGGCCTCGGTCAAGCTCGGCCGGCCCGACTTCCGCAACCTGATCGCGCTGACCTCGCTGTCCAAGCGCAGCAACGTGCCCGGCCTGCGCAGCGGCTTCGTGGCGGGCGACGCGGCCATCATCAAGAAATTCCTGCTCTACCGCACCTACCACGGCAGCGCCATGAGCGGCACCGTGGCCGCCGCCAGCATCGCGGCCTGGGGCGACGAGTCGCACGTCGTCGACAACCGCGCCCAGTACCGCGCCAAGTTCGCAGCCGTCACCCCGCTGCTGGAGCCGGTGCTCGACGTGCGCCTGCCCGACGCCAGTTTCTACCTGTGGGCCGGCGTGCCCGAAGTGTGGGCTGGCGACGACGAAGCCTTCGCCCGCGCCCTTTACGCTCAATACAATGTGACGGTTCTGCCGGGGAGCTATCTGGCGCGCCAGACCACCTACGGCGCGCACAGCGTCAACCCCGGCCGGGGCCGCATCCGCATGGCGCTTGTGGCCGAAACGGCCGAATGCGTGGAGGCCGCACAGCGCATCGTGCGCTTCTGCAAGGAAGCCCGCCGCTGATCCGCCTCTCCTGGCCCCTGCTCCCATTTTTCACCCGAGACCCTCCATGACCCAGCAACTGCAACAAATCATCGACGCCGCGTGGGAAGACCGCGCCAACATCTCGGTCGCCTCGTCGCCGGCCGAAGTGCGCGACGCCGTCGAGCACGTCATCACCGAACTCAACAACGGCAAGCTGCGCGTGGCCACCCGCGAAGGCGTGGGCAAGTGGACCGTGCACCAGTGGGTCAAGAAGGCCGTGCTGCTGTCGTTCCGCCTGAAGGACAACGAGCAGATGCAGGCCGGCTCGCTCGGCTTCTACGACAAGGTGCCCACCAAGTTCTCGCACCTGTCGGCCAACGAGCTGAAGGACTCGGGCGTGCGCATCGTGCCGCCGGCCGTGGCCCGCCGCGGCAGCTTCATCGCCAAGGGCGCGATCCTGATGCCCTCGTACGTGAACATCGGCGCCTACGTGGGCGAAGGCTCCATGGTCGACACCTGGGCCACCGTGGGCTCGTGCGCGCAGGTCGGCGCTAACGTGCACCTGTCCGGCGGCGTGGGCCTGGGCGGCGTGCTGGAGCCGCTGCAGGCCAACCCGACCATCATCGAGGACAACTGCTTCATCGGCGCGCGCTCCGAAGTCGTGGAGGGCGTGATCGTCGAAGAGAACTCCGTGCTGGGCATGGGCGTGTACATCGGCCAGAGCACCCCGATCTTCAACCGCGACACCGGCGAGATCTCCTACGGCCGCGTGCCGTCGGGCAGCGTCGTCATCAGCGGCAACCTGCCCAAGAAGACCAAGTCGGGCCAGGACTACAGCACCTACGCCGCGATCATCGTGAAGACGGTCGACGCGCAGACCCGCTCCAAGACCAGCCTGAACGACCTGCTGCGCGACTGATCGCCTCCCGCCGGCCCCTCCTTTGCGGGGCCGGTCTTCTTCAGAGCCCCAGAGAAAACAAACAGCACCCGAGGAGAGAGACCGATGAACATGATGGAACGGCTTCTTCGTCTGATGGCCGAACGCAAGGCCTCCGACATCTATCTCTCGGCCCACTCGCCGGTGCTGATCCGCATCAACGGCATCTGCCTGCCGGTCAACGCGCAGGTGCTGCCGCCCACGGCGCCGCTGGCGCTGCTGTCCGAGGTGGTGCCCGCCGGGCGCATCCAGGAGCTGGAGAGCACGGGCGAGCTGAACATGGCGGTGCACATCGAGGGCGCCGGCAACTACCGCATCAGCGCCATGCGCCAGCGCGGCACCTACGCGGTGGTGGTGCGGCACATCGCCTCCACCATTCCCAGCTTCGACGAGCTGAACCTGCCCGACATCCTGAAGACGCTCATCATGGAAAAGCGCGGGCTGATCCTGATGGTCGGCGCCACTGGCGCGGGCAAGACCACCACGCTGGCCTCGATGCTGGACTACCGCAACGAGCACGCCAGCGGCCACATCCTCACGGTCGAGGAGCCGATCGAGTTCACCTACACCAACAAGAAGTCGGTGGTGAACCAGCGCGACGTGGGCAGCGACACCACCTCGCTGCAGACGGCGCTGAAGAACGCGCTGCGCCAGGCGCCCGACGTGATCCAGATCGGCGAGATCCGCGACCGCGACACCATGTCCGCCGCCATCGCCTACGCGCAGTCGGGCCACCTCTGCGTGGCCACGCTGCATGCCAACAACAGCTACCGCGCGCTGAACCGCATCCTGAGCTTCTACCCCGTCGAGGTGCGCCCCACGCTGCTGGGCGACCTGGGCGGCGCGCTGCGCGCCATCGTGTCGCAGCGCCTGCTGCGCACGCCGACCGGCGGCCGCGTGCCGGCGCTCGAAGTCATGCTCAACACCGCGCTGGTGGCCGAGCTGATCGAGAAGGGCGACTTCTCCGGCGTGAAGGAGGCGATGGAAAAGTCGATGGCCGAAGGCTCGCAGACCTTCGAGGAAGACATCGCCCGCCTCATCGTCGAAGAGCGCATCACCCGCGAAGAGGGCCTGTCGCAGGCCGACTCGCCCACCAACCTCATGTGGCGCCTGCAGAACCGCGCGGCGCCCAAGCCTCACGTCGACGACCGCCACCTCACGGACCAGGTCGACGAACCCACTTTCACCGACATCACACTAGACGTCAAATTCTGACTCTCCCCCAGGCTGCGCGCACTTCGTGTCGCTTCGCCACCCCCTCGCAGGGGGCAACACCAGCGGCCCGGCAAAGCCGGTTCCGCGGTGTTCCTGGAAGAGTCACCCTCCATTCCTGTGCCATGTCCCGAACCCTCCAGCTAGCCGAACAACTCATCTCGCGCCCTTCCGTCACCCCTGACGACGCGGGCTGCCAGCAGATCCTCGGCGAGCGGCTGGCGCGGCTGGGCTTCACGCTGGAGACCATCGAGAGCGGCCCGGCCGACTTCCGGGTGACCAACCTGTGGGCGGTGCGCCGTCCCGCGAACGCCCAGGCCGCCACGAAGACGCTGGTGTTCGCCGGCCACACCGACGTGGTGCCCACCGGTCCCGTCGAGCAGTGGGCCAGCCACCCCTTCACGCCCACGCACCGCGACGGCAAGCTCTACGGCCGCGGCGCCTGCGACATGAAGACCTCGGTCGCGGCCTTCGTGACCTCCATCGAAGACTTCTTGCAGGCCGTGCCCGAGCCGCGGCTCACGCTGGCCATGCTGCTCACCAGCGATGAGGAAGGCCCCGGCGTCGACGGCACGGTAGTCGTCTGCAACGCACTGGCCGCGCGCGGCGAGACCATCGACTACTGCATCGTCGGCGAGCCCACGGCCGTGGAGCGCTGCGGCGACATGATCAAGAACGGCCGCCGCGGCACCATGAGCGGCAAGCTCACGGTCAGGGGCGTGCAGGGCCACATCGCCTATCCGCACCTGGCGAAGAACCCGGTGCATGCGGTCGCGCCCGCGCTGGCCGAGCTGGTGGCCATCAACGCCGCCGGCGGCTGGGACGCGGCGAGCAACCCGTACTTCCAGCCGACCAGCTGGCAGATCAGCAACTTCCACGCGGGCACCGGCGCGAGCAACGTGATCCCGGGAAGCGCGGTGATCGACTTCAACTTCCGCTTCTCGACCGAATCCACGCCCGAGTCGCTGCAGCAGCGCGTGCACGCCGTGCTCGATGCGCACCAGGTCGACTACACCCTGGCCTGGACCATCGGCGGCCTGCCCTTCCTGACCACGCCGGGTGAGCTGGTGGAGGCGGTGCAGGGCGCCATCCGCGAAGAAACGGGCATCGAGACCGAGCTTTCGACCAGCGGCGGCACCAGCGACGCACGCTTCATCGCCAAGATCTGCAGGCAGGTGGTCGAACTGGGCCCGGTGAACGCCAGCATCCACAAGATCGACGAGCACATCGAAGTGGCCGAGATCGAGACGCTGAAGAACATCTACCTGCGCGCCCTGAAGCGGCTGGACGGCGCGCTCGCCGGATGAGCACCGTCATCGAACTCATCGAGTCGGGCGCGAAGCGGCTGGAAGAAGCCGGCGTCGCATTCGGCCACGGAACCGCCAACGCCTTCGACGAAGCTGCCTGGCTGGTCTTGTGGCGCCTGAAGCTGCCGCTGGACGACCTCGACGGCGTGGCCGACAGGGCCGTCTCGCCCGCCGACGCCGGCAAGGTGGCGGCTCTCATCGAAGAGCGGATTTCCACGCGCAAGCCCGCCGCCTACCTCACCAAGGAAGCCTGGCTGCAGGGCGTGCCCTTCTACGTGGACGAGCGCGCCATCGTGCCTCGCAGCTTCATCGCCGAGCTGATCGCCGACGGAACCATCGACTACTGGCTGGGCGAACACACGCAGCGCGTGCTCGACCTGTGCACCGGCAACGGCTCCCTTGCCGTGCTCGCCGCGCTCACCTACCCGGAAGTGACGGTGGACGCGGGCGACCTGTCGGTGCAGGCGCTCGAAGTGGCGGCCATCAACGTCACCCGCCACGAGCTGGACTCGCGCGTGAGGCTGGTCGAATCCGACGGATTGAAGAACCTGCCCGGCCCCTACGACCTGGTGCTGTGCAACCCGCCCTACGTGAACAGCGCCAGCATGGCCGCCCTGCCCGCCGAATATCGCGCCGAGCCCGAGCTGGCGCTGGCCGGCGGCACCGACGGCATGGATTTCGTGCGGCAGCTGTTCGCCGACGCGCCCTCGCGCATGAGCGAGCGCGCAGTGCTGGTGCTGGAGATCGGCAACGAGCGCGAATACTTCGAGGCGGCATTTCCGCAGCTCGAAGTCTTCTGGCTCGAAACCTCGGCGGGCGAAGACCAGGTTCTGCTCGTGACGCGCGATGCCCTGGTGGCCGGCGCCGGCGTGCGTTAGCTGCGCCCGCCGCGCCTCCTTCAGCCGCCTTCTCGCAGCCATTGGCTGCGAAACCCCATTCACCGGGCGATCGATGCCGATTTCCCCGTGCCTTTGCCCCTTTTTCCGGGGCTCCGGAGGCCGGGCGGGATAATCGCCCCTACGGTTCCTCTTTCATGATCACTCTCAAGAACGTCATTCTTCGCCGCAGCGCCAAGGTCCTGCTCGACGGCGCCACGGTCACCCTCAACCCCGGCGAGAAGGTCGGGCTGGTGGGCCGCAACGGCGCCGGCAAGTCGACCCTTTTCGCCCTGCTCAACGGCACGCTGCACGAAGACGGCGGCGATTTCTCCATTCCCAAGCAGTGGCGCATGGCCCAGGTGGCGCAGAACATGCCCGAGACCGAGGAGTCGGCCACCGACTTCGTGGTTGGCGGCGACACCCGCCTGACCGAGCTGCGCGAGCAGCTGGCCGCCATCGAGGCCGCCTACGCCGAGAACCCCGACGACGCGGACATCGGCATGCAGCTTGCCCACGCCTACACCGACCTGGCCGACGCCGGCGAGCACGACGCCGTGCCGCGCGCGCAGGCGCTGATCCTCGGGCTGGGCTTCAAGACGCACGAGCTCGACGCGCCCGTCAACAGCTTCTCCGGCGGCTGGCGCATGCGCCTGCAACTGGCTCGCGCGCTGATGTGCCCGAGCGACCTGCTGCTGCTGGACGAACCCACCAACCACCTGGACCTGGACGCGCTGGTGTGGCTCGAAGCCTGGCTGCAGAAGTACCCGGGCACCATGATCGTCATCAGCCACGACCGCGAGTTCCTCGACGCCGTGACCGACGTCACCCTGCACATCGCCAACGCCCAGCTCACGCGCTACGGCGGCAACTACAGCAAGTTCGAGGACATGCGCGCGCTGCAGATGGAGCAGCAGCAGCAGGCCTTCGCCAAACAGCAGGAAAAGATCGCCCACCTGCAGAAGTTCATCGACCGCTTCAAGGCCAAGGCCAGCAAGGCCAAGCAGGCGCAGAGCCGGGTCAAGGCGCTGGAGCGCATGGAACGCGTGGCGCCGCTCCTGGCCGAAGCCGACTTCAGCTTCGAGTTCAAGGAGCCGGGCAACATCCCGAACCCGATGCTGTCGATCAGCAATGCGAGCTTCGGCTACGTCGTGGAAGACGCCGAGCCCAAGACCATCCTGCGCGGCGTCAACCGCTCGGTGCTGGCGGGCCAGCGCATCGGCATACTGGGCGCCAACGGCCAGGGCAAGTCGACGCTGGTGAAGACCATCGCGCGCGAGATGGGGGCGCTGGCGGGCCAGGTCACCGAGGGCAAGGGCCTGAACATCGGCTACTTCGCGCAGCAGGAGCTCGACGTGCTGCACCCCGGGAGCAACCCGCTGGAGCACATGGTGCGCCTGGCGCGCGAGCTCGGCGGCAACGCCCGGGAGCCCTCGGGCGAACAGGCGCTGCGCGGCTACCTGGGCAGCTTCAATTTCAGCGGCGACATGGTCAAGCAGCCCGTGGGCACCATGAGCGGCGGCGAGAAGGCCCGCCTCGTGCTCGCGATGATGGTGTGGCAGCGCCCCAACCTGCTGCTGCTCGACGAGCCGACGAACCACCTGGACCTCGCCACCCGCGAGGCGCTGGCCGTGGCGCTCAACGAGTTCGAGGGCACGCTGATGCTGGTGAGCCACGACCGCGCGCTGCTGCGCTCGGTGTGCGACGAGTTCTGGCTGGTGGGCCGCGGCGTGGTCGGCGACTTCGAAGGCGACCTCGACGACTACCAGCGCTACCTGCTCGACGAGTCCAAGCGACTGCGCGAGGAAGCCAAGGTGGCGGTGCGCGAGGCCGAAGCCGCCGCGGCACCGGCCGCCGCAGCCACGCCCGCGCCCCAGCAGCGCAAGCAGGATGCCCAGGAGCGCCAGCAGCGCAGCGACCAGGCCAAGCCGATCAAGCGCGAGATCGCCCAGATCGACGAGCGCCTGGCCAAGGCCGGCACCGAGCGTGCCGAACTTGAAGCGCGGCTGGCCCAGCCGCTGCCCGCCGGCGAGATCGCCGAGGCCGGCAAGCGGCTGAAGGCGCTCAACGACGAAATCGGCCGCCTCGAGGAGCGCTGGCTGGCCCTTTCGGACCAGTTGGAAGCCCTGGCGGCCTGAACCGCAAGGCCACGCAGGCAGGAAGAAGGAAGGGAGCCGCCGGATGCCGTCAGCCATCGAACTGGCCCGGGGCGATGAAAAGCTCATCGCTGCCGTCCACCGCAGCCGCCGCCTCATCAGCCGCAAGGCGCTGATGGCGGCAGCGGCCAGCGCGGTTCCCCTGCCCGGCCTGGACTGGATGGCCGACGCCGCGTTGCTCTCGCGGCTGGTGCCGCAGATCAGCGCCGAGTTCGGCCTTTCGGTCACGCAGGTCGAGAAGCTCGCGCCGCACCAGCGCGAGCGCATCCAGAAGGCCGCGACCACGGTGGGCGCGCTGCTGGTCGGCAGGCTGGTCACGCGCGACCTGCTGCTGCGCCTCGCCAGGCACGCGGGCGTGCGCCTCACGGCCAAGCAGGCAACCAAGTACGTGCCCATCGCCGGGCAGGTGGTGTCGGCCGCGCTCGGCTACGCGGCGCTGCGCGCCCTCGGCGAACAGCACATCAAGGACTGCGTCCGGGTCAGTACCACCCTCGCTCTCGCGCCGCCCGAACCGCACGCGAGCGCCTGAGCGCCTCGCCGTCGAAGAGCACCTGCGCCGCCCACGCCGCGCAGACCAGCCCGAAGCAGCCGCCGCCCGCAAAGGCCGGGCGCGCCGCGATCAGCCCGAAGGCAAGCCCCGCGAGGGACAGCAGCGCCAGCAGCACGCAAAGCGTGCGGTCGAACCACAGGCCCGACGGCCATAGTTGACGGCGCATCGCGCGCTCATCGCTACGGCTGCTTTTTCTTCTCGGGCTGGCGGAAGGCCTCCGGCCCGGGCTTGAGCGCTTCCTCCTTCACCCGCTGCTCGTAGGCGGCCACCAGCGCGACGTAGTGGCGCGACATCACGTCGGCCACCCGGCCCAGGCCGATCTTGGAGACCGTCGGCTGGGGAATTCCCGTTCTCTCTTCGATCTGCTTCTGCGTGAGGCCCATGGCCCTCAGCGCCAGAACCAACTCCCGTGGCTTCATTCTTTCCTCCCTTTTCTTACTATTCTAGAGTTTGAGAAGAATATTCGTTTGGGCTTAAATCCCCACTCGATGGACAGCATTGCCAAACGCGCCCTTGCCGCGCGCAAATTCGCCAAGATGACGCAGAAGCAGGCCGAAGCGGTCTCGGGCGTCAAGCAATCCAGCATTTCCAAGATCGAACGAGGCGACGTCACCCGCTCCATGAGCGTGCTGGCCCTGGCGCGCGCCTACCGTGCCGATCCGAACTGGCTGGACACCGGCGACGGCCCCGCCCCGTGGGACGAAGACCAGCTCCGCCAGGCCCGCGACCGGGTCAGCGAACCGCTCGGCCCCTATCGGGTGACGCACACGCCGCCGTCCATTCCCAGCTTCAACCCGCGCACGCCGGGCACGGTGCCGCTCATCTCCTGGGCCGACGCAGCCAACTGGGACAGCCACGAGATCTCGCAGCAGCCGCACGCCGAGCGCTGGATTCCCTGCATCGCCCACCACAGCCTCCAGAGCTATGCGCTGCGCGTTCGCGGCGACAGCATGACCTCCACCAGCGGCCTGCTGAAGAGCTACCCGCCAGGCTCCATCGTGTTCGTCGATACCGCACTGAGAAAGCCCGACGACGGCGAACGCGTCATCGCGAAGCTCGATGACAGCGACGAGGTCACCTTCAAGGTGTTCAAGCAGGACGACGGCCGCCGCTGGCTGCTGCCGCTGAACCCGAAGCACGAGCCGGTACGCACGTCCTTCACCGTGCTGGGCACCGTTGTCGGCAAGTGGGAAGACGAAGACTGAGCGAGGACCGGTCGCGAGCGCGATTGACGCGTCCGGCGAAGAATGAGCCGGAAATTAGCGTGGAACAGGATTCCGTCGAGGTCAGGTTGCGTGCAGGTTCGGAAGCGATATTCATGGCTCTCCCTGTGGCCTGCATCCTCTGATCCTCCCTCCTCCAGCAGGTCACCTTCGAGCCCGCCTTCGTGCGGGCTTTTTTTTTGTCTGGATGTTGCTCGCCCCCAGGCTGCGCGGCACTGCGTGCCGCTTCGCCAACCCCCTACCGGGGGCAACACCTGAGGCCCGGCAAAGCCGGTTCCTCGGTGTTCCTGGCATTGGGGCAGCGGTGAGGCTTGCGCCGCGCCTCGGGGTGGTGCGTTTGGCGCCTTGCCCGTACATTTCGCGCCGTGCAGATCCTGTTTCGTCGCAACGGCCTCGCAACGCGGGGCGACGGCTACGAGACTTCGGGAAAGTCAGGCAGCCCGGGCGTTCCGGGTGTACAACCGCTGCCCCATGCAATATCAAGAAAACAATGCGTTGGAGGATCACCCCGGTTCGTCGTTGCGCGCTGCGCCTGCGCGCTCGCGGCCGGGGTGGCCCGTTCAGGGTGCCGTGCTCGGCGTCGTCCTGCTGCTGGTGGGCGGCTGCGCGGTCGGGCCGGATTTCAAGACGCCCGATCTTCCCGCCGCCGCCAGCGGTGCCGACTACACCCCCGCGCCGATGCCGGCGCGCACCGCGAAGTCCGACGTGCCGGCCGGACAGGCCCAGGAACTGCTGCCGGGCCGTGACATCCCGGCCCAGTGGTGGGAGGTGTTCCGCTCCGACCAGCTCGACCGGCTGATCCGCGCCTCGCTCGAACAGAGCCCCACGCTGGCGTCCGCGCAGGCCGCGCTGCGGCAGGCCGAAGCCACCTATGACGCGAAGTCGGGCAACCTGCTGTGGCCGCAGGTCACGGCGCAACTGGGCGCGCAGCGCGAGCGGGCCTCCGAGGTCAGCACGCAGGTGCCGGGCGGCCAGCTGCTCACGCTGTACAACGCCTCGGTCAACGTCAGCTACAACCTCGACGTGTTCGGCGGCTCGCGCCGGCAGATCGAGGGCGCGCAGGCCGCAGTGGAAGCTCAGCGCTACCAGGTGGAGGCGACCTACCTCACGCTCACTTCGAACCTCGTCACCACCGCGATCCGCGAAGCCGCGCTGCGCGGCCAGCTGCAGGCCACGCGCGAGGTGCTGCAGGCGCAGCGCGAGCAGCTGGGCGTGATCGAAAAGCAGTTCGACACCGGCGCGATCCCGAAGTCGATCGTGCTGCAGCAGCGCACGCAGGTCGCGCAGACGCAGGCCACATTGCCGCCCCTGGAGAAATCGCTCGCGCAGACGCGCCATCAGCTCGCGGTGTTCGCGGGCCGCCTGCCGTCTGAGCAGGGCCTGCCCGAGTTCGATCTCGCCAGCCTCTCGCTGCCGCAGGAGCTGCCGCTGTCGCTGCCCTCCGAGCTCGCGCGCCAGCGGCCCGACGTGCGCGCCAGCGAGGCGCAGCTGCACCAGGCCAGCGCCGCAGTCGGCGTGGCCACGGCGAATCTCTATCCGCAGATACAGCTCAGTGCCAGCTACGGCAACACCTCCTTGCGCGCACGCGACCTGTTCACCGGGCCGACCACGCTGTGGAACATCGGCGCCGGGCTCACGCAGCCGATCTTCAACGGCGGCGCCCTGCGCGCGCAGCAGCGCGCCGCCATCGCGGCCTACGACTCGGCTGCGGCGCAATACCGCAACACCGTGCTCGGCGCCTTCCAGAACGTGGCCGACGCATTGCGCGCGCTCGAACTCGACGCCGCCGCGCTGCAGACCCAGGCCACGGCCGAATCGCTCGCGAGGCAGTCGCTCGACCTGTCGACCGCGCAGTTCCGCGCCGGCGCGGTGAGCTACGTGACGCTTCTCACCGCCCAGCAGGCCTGGCTGCAGACGCACACCGCATTGGCGCAGGCGCAGGCCGCGCGCTATGCCGACACGGCCGCCCTCTTCCAGGCGCTGGGCGGCGGCTGGTGGAACCGCGGCGCGCTGGCCGACGCGGCGATCGCACCGGGGCAGCCCGCGCAACCTGCACAGCAAGCCGCCGCGCCGCAGAACTGAGCGGCCCCGAACACTCCAAAAACTCCAAGAAAACAATCTATGACCCGAAGAATGATCATCATGATCGGCTGCGTACTGCTGCTGGTCGCCGTGCTCGCGTTCGGCAAGTTCATGCAGATCCGCGCGCTGATCGCTGCCGTGCCCAAGCCGGCGCCGCAGACGGTGTCGACGGCCGAGGTGCAGAAGCTGCAGTGGCAGTCGCAGTTCACGGCAGTCGGCACGCTGAACCCGGTGCGCGGCGCCGACCTGAGCACCGAAGTGGCCGGGCTGGTGCGCACGGTGCACTTCAAGTCGGGCCAGGATGTGAAGGCCGGCACGCTGCTGGTCGAGCTCAATGCCGATTCCGACATCGCCCTGCTGCACTCGGCCGAAGCCGCCGCCGCGCAGGCCGCCATCGTGCTCAAGCGCGACCAGGCGCAGCTCGCGGTGCAGGCCGTGAGCCAGGCGCAGATCGACGCCGACACCAACGACCTGAAGGCCAAGCGTGCGCAGGTCGAGCAGCAGGCCGCGGTGGTGGCGAAGAAGTCGATCCGCGCGCCCTTCTCGGGCCGCCTGGGCATCACCACGCTGAACCCCGGCCAGTACGTGAACGCGGGCGACAAGCTGGTCACGCTGCAGACGCTGGACCCGATCTACGTCGACTTCGCCCTGCCGCAGCAGCAGCTCGCGGGGCTGGCGGTGGGCCAGGTGGTGAACCTGTCGGTCGACACTTTCCCGGGCCAGGGCTTCAGCGGCAAGATCAACGCGATCAGCCCGAAGGTAGACGCCGCCACGCGCAACGTGCAGGTCGAGGCCACCGTCTCCAACCCGAAGCAGCTCCTGCTGCCCGGCATGTTCGCCAACGTGAAGATCGACGTGGGCGGCGTGCAGGAGCAGCTCACGCTGCCGTCCACCGCCGTCACCTACAACCCGTACGGCTCGACCGTGTACGTGGTGAAGGAGGCCGAGCCGCCCAAGGAAGGTGCCGCAGGTGCTCCCGCCCAGCCAGCCAGCCCTTCGGGCGCGAAGCAGCTCGTCGCTCAGCAGGTGTTCGTCGAGACCGGCGCCACGCGCGGCGACCAGATCGCCATCGTCAAGGGCCTCACGGCCGGCCAGGTGGTGGTGAGCAGCGGGCAGAACAAGCTGAAGAACGGCACGCCGGTGGTGGTGGACAACAGCGTCCAGCCCGCCAACAACCCGGCGCCGACGCCGCAGGAAAAGTGAGGTCGCCCGCATGAACTTCACGGACATCTTCATCCGCCGGCCGGTGCTGGCGATGGTGGTGAGCATGCTGATCGTGGTGCTCGGGCTGCGCGCGCTGGCCGGCCTGCCGGTCAACCAGTACCCGAAGACCGAGAACGGCGTGGTCACCATCACCACCGCCTACTACGGCGCGGACGCGGCCACGGTCGCGGGCTTCATCACGCAGCCGCTGGAGGCCGCCGTGTCGCAGGCGCAGGGCATCGACTACCTGTCGTCGTCCAGCAGCCTTGGCGTGTCGACCATCACCGCCACGCTGCGGCTGAACTACGACTCCAACCGCGCGCTGACCGAGATCAACACGCAGGTCAATTCGGTGCGCAACCAGCTGCCGCCGCAGGCGCAGCAGCCGGTGCTGACGGTGGCCACGGGCCAGACCACCGACGCGATGTACATCGGCTTCTACAGCGACACCCTGCCCAACAACAACGTCACCGACTTCCTGGTGCGGGTGGTGCAGCCCAAGCTCAACGCCATTCCGGGCGTGCAGACCGCCGAGATCCTCGGCGCGCGCACCTTCGCGCTGCGGGCCTGGCTCGACGCGCAGAAGATGGCCGCCTACGGCGTGACCGCCACCGACGTGAGCGCGGCGCTGGCCGCCAACAACTACCTCGCGGCCGTCGGCCAGAGCAAGGGCCAGATGGTGAGCGTGCCTCTCACGGCCGGCACCTCGCTGCACAGCGTGGACGAGTTCAAGCAGCTGTCGGTGAAGAGCTCCAACGGCGCGATCGTGCGGCTGCAGGACGTGGCCAACGTGACCCTGGGCTCGGAGAACTACGACTTCAACGTGGCCTTCAACGGCGTGCGTTCGGTGTTCATCGGCATCAAGGTCGCGCCGGAGGCCAACATCCTCGACGTGGCCAAGCAGGTGCGCACGGTGTTCCCCGACATCCAGTCCCAGCTGCCCACCGGCCTGACGGGCAAGATCGTCTACGACTCGACCGACTTCATCAACACGTCCATCAGCGAAGTGATCAAGACGCTGGTGGAGGCGCTGGTCATCGTGACGGTGGTGATCTACCTGTTCCTGGGCAGCCTGCGCGCGGTGGTGGTGCCGGTGATCGCGATGCCGCTGTCGCTGATCGGCACCTTCTTCATCATGCTGGCGCTGGGCTACTCGATCAACCTGCTCACGCTGCTGGCGCTGGTGCTCGCCATCGGCCTGGTGGTGGACGACGCGATCATCGTGGTGGAGAACGTCGACAGGCACATGCGGGAGGGCAAGTCGCCGCTGCAGGCCTCGCTGCTCGCGGCGCGCGAGTTGGGCGGGCCCATTCTGGCGATGACGGTGGTGCTGGTGGCGGTGTACGTGCCCATCGGCTTCCAGGGCGGGCTGACCGGCTCGCTCTTCACCGAGTTCGCCTTTACGCTCGCGGGCTCGGTGGTGGTGTCGGGCATCGTGGCGCTCACGCTGTCGCCGATGATGTGCTCGCGCTTCTTCAAGCCCGAGCAAGACAGCGGCAAGTTCGCGATGAAGATCGAGCATGTCTTCGAGCGCGTGCACCACCGCTACCAGCTGATATTGCGCGGCGTGCTGAAAACCTGGCCGGTGATGATCGTCATGGGCGCGATCCTGGTGGCGCTGCTGTTCGTGATGTTCAAGATGTCGAAGTCGGAGCTCGCGCCCGAGGAAGACCAGGGCATCGTGCTGTCGCAGGTGGTGGGCGCGCCCACGGCCACCATCAACCAGATGCAGACGTATGCGGACCAGATCTTCAAGATCGCGCACGACACGCCCGAGTACGCGCAGCTCTTCCAGCTGACCGGCGTGCCCAGCACCAACGCAGGCATCGCGGGCGTGCTGCTCAAGCCCTGGGACGAGCGCACGCGCAGCGCGCACGACATCCAGACCGACCTGCAGAAGCGCTGGAACGGCATCGCCGGCGCGAAGGTGGTGGCCTTCCAGTTCCCGGCGCTGCCGGGCGCCTCGGGCCTGCCGGTGCAGTTCGTCATCAAGACGACCGAGCCCTTCGAGAACCTGAATGCCCTCGCCCAGCAGATCATGGACAAGGCGCGCGCCGACGGAAAGTTCTACTACATCGACGCCGACCTGAAGATCGACCTGCCGCAGGCCTCCGTGGTGGTCGACCGCGACAAGATCGCCACGCTGGGCATCACGCAGCAGGACGTGGGCAACGCGATGGGGGCGGCGCTGGGCGGCGCCTACGTCAACTACTTCTCCATCTCGGGCCGCTCGTACAAGGTGATCCCGCAGGTGCAGCAGGTCGACCGGCTGAACCCGTCGGACGTGCTGAACTTCTACATCAAGACGCCCAGCGGCGTGGTGCCGGCCAGCACGGTGGCGAGCCTGAAGTACAGCGTGCAGCCGGAGACGGTGAACCACTTCCAGCAGCTGAACTCCGTGACCATCCAGGGCGTGCCCAGCGGCACGCAGGGCGAGACGCTGGAGTACCTGCGCGGCCTGGTGCAGCAGATGGCGCCCAGCGGCTACACGGTGGACTACTCGGGCCAGTCGCGACAGTTCGTGCAGGAGTCGGGCAACTTCGCCATCACCTTCGTGTTCGCGCTGATCATCGTGTTCCTGGCGCTGGCGGCGCAGTTCGAGAGCTTCCGCGACCCGGTGGTGATCCTGGTGTCGGTGCCGCTGGCGCTCTTCGGCGCGATGATCTTCATCTTCTGGGGCTTCGCCTCGATGAACATCTACACGCAGGTGGGCCTGGTGACGCTGATGGGCCTCATCAGCAAGCACGGAATCCTGATCGTCGAGGTGGCCAACCGCCTGCAGAAGCAGGGCCTGAGCAAGCTCGACGCCATCGTGGAAGCCGCCGGCACCCGACTGCGCCCCATCCTGATGACGACCGCCGCCATGGTCTTCGGCGTGCTGCCGCTGGTGATCGCCTCAGGCGCCGGCGCCGCGGGCCGCAAGGCGATGGGCATCGTGATCTTCAGCGGACTTTCCATCGGCACGCTGTTCACGCTCTTCGTGGTGCCGGCGATGTACCTCTTCATCGCCGCGCGGCACCAGAAGGAAGAAGGCCCGGGCGAGGAACCTGCCAGCGGTGCAACGCCGCCGGCCGCGCTGCCGGGCAGCGTGGCACCCGAGGCCTGAGCGGCTGGCTCGGGTCTTCAGTTCAGCGGCGCGGCCAGCAACTCGAATTCCGAGAGGCTGACCGCCCCGCCCCCACCCACTCCTCCCCCGATCTCCAGCCGGTAGGTCGAATAAGCGCCCGGGGTCTTCACGACGAAGGGCCGTACCTGGCGGCGCCAGGCGAACACCTCGCCCTGGCGCGTGTCGAGCGTGGTCCAGTCGATGCCGTCGTTCGAGCCCTTCAGTGTCCAGCCGGCCGGGTCCTGCCCGGTCTTGCTGCTGGAGGTGAGCGTGTAGATCGCCACCTTGCGCGCCGTACCGGCCGTGCTGCCCTGGATCCACGCCGCGCCGGCACCACTGCTCCATTCCGTGAGCGAGGTCCGGTCGTTCAGGTTCTTCAGCCCGGTCGTATTGCTCGCGGTCGTGGAGAAGGCCGAGGTTGGCAGCAGCGACTGCAAGGGCGAAGGCCTGGCAGCGTCCTTGGTGACGGACGAAGGCGCATCGTCGTCGCCAGTGCCCCATGACGACGGGTTCGGCCCCATCTGGAACTCCAGCGTCGCGCCCTCCACCAGTTCGGCGTGCGTCAGGTAGGTGCGCGTGATGCTCGCGCCGTTGAGCTTCAGCCCCTGCACGTAGCGATTGGTGCTGCTCACGCCGGGTGCGCTGATGGTGATGGCGCGCGGCTCGCCCTTCGCGTTGGGCACCAGCACGCTCATCTTCGGAAAGTAAGGCGCACCGATCGTGTACTCGGGCCGTCCCGTGGAGGCCGGATAGAAGCCCATGGCGCTGAGCACGTACCAGGCCGACATCTCGCCGTTGTCCTCGTCGCCCATGTAGCCGTCGCCGTTCGGCACGCCGTTCTTGTCCAAACCCGAGAAGTAGAGCTTGTCCATCACGTCGCGCAGGTACTTCTGGCCGGAGGCCGGGCTTCCGGCGTGGCTGTACATGTAGATCGTGTGGTGCACCGGCTGGTTGGAGTGCTGGTACTGCCCGACGCCTGCCAACGCGTCCACGTCGTAGGCCGACTTGATCTCGGGCTTGATGCCGGTGTGCGAGCCGTTCGGATCGGTGCCGTCGTAGCCGAGGCCCGGCCTGGTCGTGAAGAAGGCATCCAGCTTCGTCCTGAGCGCGGCGCGGCCGCCGTAGAGGTTGGCCAGGCCCCGGCCGTCCTGCGGCGTGGCGAAGGCGTAGGTCCAGGCGTTGCCCTCGGTGTAGCCGTAGTACCAGGCCATCGGGTTCGGCGCGCCGCCGCCGAAGGCGCCGCCCGTGCTCTTCTGGCGGAACCAGCCGCCGGCCCAGGTGCCGGTGGAGGCGCCGTCGAAGATGTTGGCGTAGCCGGTCGCGCTGTTGGCGAAGTAGGCTGCGTCGTCGGTCTTGCCCAGCGCCTTCGCCATCTGGCTCACGCCGAAGTCGTTCAGGTAACCCTCGAGCGACCACGACACCGACTCGTCGTAGACCGTCGAGTAGCCGTAGAACGGCGTCTTCTCCATTCCCTTGCGGCCGCGGTCGCTGTTGGGGCTGTAGACGGACGCGTTCTTCAGCATCGAGTCGTAGGCGGCGTTGACGTCGAAGTTGCGCACGCCCTTCAGGTAGGCGTCGGCAAGGATGATGTCGGAATTGGTGCCCACCATCATGTCGGCATAGCCCGGGCTGGCCCAGCGCGTGGTCCAGCCACCGTCCTTGTAGCCGTTGACGAAGCCGTCGAGCATCTCGCCGGTCTGCTGCGGAAAGAGCAGCGTGTACAGCGGCCAGGTGGTGCGGTAGGTGTCCCAGAAGCCGTTGTTGACCCACAGCTTGCCGGGCCGCACCGTCATCGGGCTCACGTAGGGGTTCAGGTACGACGGCGCGCCGTTCACGTTCTCCCAGGCCGAGTTGGGGTACAGGAAGGCCCGGTACATGTTGGAGTACAGGATGGTCTTCTGGTCCTCCGTCGCGCCCTCGACCTGGATGGTGTTGAGCCTGTCGTTCCAGGCCTCCTTGGCCGCGCCCAGCACGTCGTCGAAGGACCTGGCGCCGATCTCCTGCACGAGGTTGGCCTTGGCCTGCTCCACGCTGATGAAGGAGGTACCGACCTTCAGGCCCACCGCCTGCCTGCCCGCGGAGGCGGTGTCGAAGCTCAGCCATGTCGGGAACGAGGCCGCGCCCGAGGCCTTCACCGGTGCGTCGGCCACCGCGTGGAAGTACATGCGCGGCGAGCCCTGGTCGGTGTAGCCCGAGACCGTGCCGTTGGCTGCGTCGACGTTCAGCGAACCCGACACGCCCTTGAACATGTCGAACACCACCGCCAGCGATGGCTGGTTCGCGGCGGCGGTGAAGCGGAAGTACGCCGCGTGGTCGGTGGGGGTGATCTCGGTGCGGGTGCCGTTGTCGAAGGTCACGCTGTAGTAGTGCGCATGCGCCACTTCGTTCCCGTGGCTGAACTTCTCGCCGCGCGTGGCCTTGTCGAGCACCGGATTGCCAGCGCTGTCGGTCTGCGTGACCGGCATGAACTGCAGCGACTGGCGGTTGCCCATCCACGGGCTGGCCTCGTGGACCGCCGCGAAGGCGAAGATGCGGTCCAGCGGCTTGGTGTCGTTCTCGTCCTCGAAGAAGGTGTAGAAGAAATCGTTGCCCATGTAGCCGTCATAGGGCTTGGTGTTGCTCCAGCCCGAGCTCTCGTCATCGGGGTCGATGCGGTTGACCGGCGACCACATCGTGAAGCCGAAGGGCACGGCCGTGGCCGGGAAGGTGTTGCCACGCGAATAGCCGTCGTAGATGTAGGCGTTGGAGTGGGAGCCGCGCAGCGTGTTGACATAGTTCGCGAGGTCCTGCTTCTCGCGGGACGGGGCGCTCCCGCTCGTGCCGCCCGTGGTGACGGTGGTGGCGGTGGTGTTGCCCGCGCCTGTGCTGCCGTTGCCATCGCCTCCATTGCTTCCGGCGACCTGCTGCTGATCGCCGGGTGCTCCGCCCTGCGGCGACGGCACCGGGAAGCCCCCGCCGGGGCCGCCTCCGCACCCCCACAGTGCTGCCGCAACAACCCATGCGGCAGCCCGGGCAGCCCTGCCCGCGAACCGTGCCGGGGCGCTCACATCGCACCCGCGGAGGTTGCCTTGGTGTAGTCCGCGGCTGGTCCCGAGGGCGGCGTCAGCGACGGATCGGAAGCCCAGTCGGTGGGCGTCGTCGACAGCTTGAAGGAGAGCGTTCCGCCGTCCTTGATCCTGTCGAGCGGCAGCCACGAGCCCGCGTAGGTCGTGCCGTTGAGCTTCATCTCGCCGATGTAGCGCACGTTGTCGATGAGCGCCTGCCGGTCGGCCTCGATGCGCAGCTTCTTCCCGTTGCCCAGCCAGAGGGTCATGCCCGAGAACTGCGGCGTGGACACGGCCAGTCCGGGGGCAGAAGGAATCACCGGATACAGCCCCATCGAAGCCCACACAAACCAGCCCGAGGTCGCGCCCATGTCGTCGTTGCCAGGCAGTCCGCCCGAGCCGAGGCTGAAGTTCTTGCGAAGGATGACCGGGATGACGTACTGCGCGTATTTGGCGGAGCCGATCCAGTTGTAGGCCCACGGCGTCTGGAAGGCGGGTTCGTTGCCGATGTAGTAGTTGTCGGAACTCTCCCCGCCGTTCAGGTCCTGCCCGCTGGGCTCGGTGCCGTTGAAGGCATCGGCGGTATCGAGCGAGAACAGGCTGGCGAGCCGGTCGAGCGTGCCCTTCTGGCCTCCGAGCTTCTGCGCGAGACGGGTCCAGTCGTAGGCGAAGGTCCAGAGGTAGTTGGCTTCGGTCGATTCATGGAACACGCCGCCGGCCCAGTCGCCCGCCGCGGTCTTCGACTTCAGCGTCTTGCTCGTGTCGTCGAAGATGTTCTGCCAGTTGCCCGCGCGCCTGAACACCGTGTCGATCACGCTCTTGTCGGTGGCACGGGTGGCGGGCAGCGCATCGAGGAAGGCACCGACGGAGCGGTCGGTGGTGATGGCCTCCAGCGTTGTCGACGAGGGGTTGTCGTAGCCCCTGTCGGAGGGAATCCAGCCGAGGCTCATGTAGTCGGCCAGGCTGTCGCCGGGCTTGCCGATGGAGAACTTGTCGTTGCACTGGCCCCTGGGGTTGGTGACGGCCTGCAGCATGTACTTGCGCGCCGTGTCGAGGTCGAACTTGCGTGCGCCGAACATGTAGGAACCCGCGACGACCGTGGGCGCGTGGTCGCCGTTCATCGGCGTGGTGTCTTCGCTGCCGTCCACCCAGTGCGGGAAGGCGCCGCACTGCTGCGCGTCGGCCACCAGCGACTGCATCATGTCGCTGGCCTCGTCGGGCGCGATCATGGCGAGCAACTGGGCCTGGCTGCGGTAGGTGTCCCACATCGAGAAGCCGCTGTAGTGCGTCTTGTAGCTCGCGTCCTTGCCGTCAAGCTTGAACTTGTAGTTCGCGACGTTCTCGGTGGCCCTCGCCGGCAGCACGTTGTTGGACTGCGAGAGGTCGGCCTGCTTCATGCTGCGGTAGTCGCCGTTGACGTCGCTGTAGACGGTCGGCCCGCTGTAGACGCGGTAGAGCGCGGTGTAGAACTTCGCGAGCTGGCTGGTCGCGTCGTCCTTCTTGCCGGCATCGAGCTTGTCGAGCGCGCCGGTCCTGGCGAGGTCGAGCTGCACGACGTTGAGCCGGCTGTTCCAGTTGCTGTCGGCCGTGGCCTTGACGGTGTCGAAGGAGGCGTCGAGGTTCTCGGCCTCGAGGTTGGCCTTCGCGTTGGCTACGCTCACCGAGGAGATGCCGACCCTGAGCTGCACCGAGAGGTCGTTGTCCTTCAGGTCGAACTGCAGCTGCGCGGCCTTGCCCGAGATGGCCGAGCCGGCTTTCAGCGGCTTGTCGAAGCTCGCGTAGTAGTAGACGGGCTGCTTCCAGGTGCCGCCGCAGAATTCGTTGGCAACCGCCGTGCCCGACACCGACCTGAGATCGGCGCCCAGCGCGATGTCGGTCAGGCCACTGTAGGGCACGCCGCTCTGGTTGGGGTTGTTGCGCGCGGAGTCGATGACGAGAAAGGCCTTGTCCTTGTCCGCGTAGCTGAACCTTGCCATGCCGGTGCGCGTGGTCGCCGTCAGCTCGCTGGTGATGCCGTTGTTGAACTTCACCCTGTAGTAGCCGGGGCTGGCCGACTGGTTGGCCTTCGTGTAGACAAGGCCGCCCGAGGGAATGCCGCCGCCGGCGTTGTTCGGCAGGATAGCCACCGCGCCCTGCCCCCTGCAGCCCGGGCCGTTGAGATGGGTCATGCTGAAGTAGCGGATGGCGTTGTCGCCGTCGTAGTAGCCGCCGGAGCCGTAGCCCCAGGGCGAGCCGCTGCCGCGCGTGTCGGGCCCGAAGCTCACCATGCCGAAGGGCGTCTGCGCGCCGGGGTTGACGTTGCCGGAGTGGCCGCTGCCGGTGTCGGAGATCTTCGTTCCGACGAACAGGTTGACGTACTGCGTGAGCGGGATGTCGATGCGTTTTTCCTGCACCGGCACGGTCGGCGTCGACGCACCCGCATCGGGGCCAGGGCTCGTGCCCGAGGCGACGGTGCCGGGGTCGGAACCGTTCGCGGCCGGAGGAGCCGTGGCCGTCCCGCCTGCCGCCGTCGGCAGGGGCATCGAGTAGCCACCCGAACCACCGCCGCCGCAGCCCCAAAGCAGCGACGCACCGATCACGCTCGCGGCCAGGGTCCTGCCGCATGCGAGCTTCTTTTCCATGTTGTCTGTCTCCCTGGTTGTCTGTACATCGCTCACGGTCGGAGCGCCGGACGGCCGCAGTGTAGGTACGGCCGCGGCCGCGGCGGTCTTGTGATTTCCCGAACGAAACATGGCGTTGGCAGGGAAACAAATCAGCGCGCTTCCCCTTCCAGGCAAAGGCTTCGCGCGTGCAGCAGTGCCTCGACAAGGCCGCGCCGCCAACCCCAAAATGGCGCCCTTTCTCACCGCGACAGCTCATCCCAAGGAGATCCATGCCCGTAACCATCCGCGATGTGGCCGAGGCCTCCGGCGTCTCCATCAGCACCGTATCGCGCGCATTGAAGAACCAGCGCGGCCTCTCCGACGAGACGCGCCGCATGATCCGCCAGGTGGCACGCGACATCGGCTACAACGCGGCGCGACTGCGCGGCGCCAAGGCCAGGCAGCTGGCCTTCATGGTGCACAGGCAGCACAGCCACTTCTCGACCAACCCCTTCTTCTCCGACGTACTGCATGGCGTGGAGGAGGCGTGCCGCAGGTTCGGCATCGTGCCCACGCTGCTGACCTGCGGGCCCACCGATCCGATACGCGAGCAGCTGCGCATGCACGAGCCCGACATGATCCTCGCGGCCGGCTACTTCGAGAGCGAGGTGCTGCAGATGGTGGCGGGGCTGGAGCTGCCGATCGCGCTCATCGACTTCTCGCAGGGCGACCTGCCCTCGGTGAACCCCGACAACGCGGTGGGCGGCTACATGGCCACGCGCCACCTGCTGGACATCGGCCGCAAGCGCGTCGCGTACATCGCGGGCTCGCTGGCGCATGTGAGCATCCTCGAGCGCGCGCAGGGCTACCGCCGCGCGCTCTTCGAGGCCGGCATCCTCGCCGACCCCGAGCTCGAAGTGGTGGCGCCCACGGGGCAACTGCACGACCTGGGCGCATCGGCCGCGATGCAGCAGCTGCTTCGGCTGCGCAGGCCGCCCGACGCGGTGTTCGCGTACAACGACGCGGCGGCGCTCGCCGCATTGCGCACTTGCAGGCAGGCGGGCCTCTCGGTGCCGGGCGATATCGCCATCGTCGGCTTCGACGACACACTCGCCGCGGCGCAGTCCGATCCGCCCATCACCACGCTGCGCGTGGACCGCCAGGAACTCGGCCGCTTCGGTGTCGAGCTGGTGCTGCAGGGCTCCTCGATGCCCCGGCTCAACACGCTGCCCGTCGAGCTGATCGTGCGCGCGAGCACGAGCGGCTGAAGCGCTTTTCTTCCGCCACAGCAGGCTCTTCACCCCGGCGCTTTTTGCGCTGCCAACGCTGTGTTTCGTCCGGGAAATCACAAGATCGCCGCGCGAAACCCCGCTCCTACACTGCGTGCCGTCACACGTCGGGCCCCCTCGGGAAGCCGGCCTTCCGACAAAGAGCGACACGGCAAACGCAGCACAACAAGAGGAGACACAGCACATGGCAGCGACCTGCATGCACGACCGGCAAATGCCTGAACGCAGGCCTCATTGCCGCATCGCCGTGCGTCACTTCTTTCGCGAACGCCCTGTGCCGTGCGCCCGCCCTGCCTGTCGCCCGATGAAGCGATAGCGCCTCCCTCGCTCCCTCTCTCCCCCTTTCCGTTCGAACGCGTCTGAACGCGACACGCCGGTTTCGACCGGTGCGGGACCGCTTTTGCCCAAAGCGGCCGGACGGCCTTTTTTCTCTTTTTTCCCGCTTCTTTCACGCCTTCACAACAACCCTGACCAAGGAGACTCCCGTGAGACCCAAGCTGAACCGAATCACCGCCGCGGCCGTCGTGCTGCTCGCCGGCTTGCACGGCCTGGCGCATGCCCAGACTGCGGAGACACCGACGGACGCACCGCCCGAGGCGGCGGTTAAGTCCGACCCCACCAAGGACTTCGTCAAGAAGGTCAATGAGGCCACCGGCCTGGAGTTCTGGGGCTACGGCCGCGGCGGCTTCTACAGCGCCGGCAACGGCAAGCCCAAGGGCGGCTACTCGCTGGGCGGCGACCTGCAGAAGTACCGCCTGGGCAACGAGGGCGACAACTACCTCGAGTTCGGCATCGGCAAGCGCTTCGACCTGGGCGACGGCATCAAGTGGGGCGTGTTCTACATGCCCACGATCTACAACGGCAAGAGCGGCACGGCGCAGGCGTACTTCTCGCTCAGCGGCATCTTCGGCAACAGCGCCACGCTGTGGGCCGGCCAGCGCTACCACCGCGTGCAGGACGTGCACATCGTCGACAAGTGGGTGGTGGAGGACGGCGACAACTACGGCGCCGGCATCGACGACATTCCGCTGGGCGGCCTCGGGCGGCTGAACGTGGCGGTGCACACGGCCGACTCGGTCGACAACAGAAGCGGCAACCCCAACAACGCCAAGCGCATCAACGTGCAGTGGCGCGACATTCCGACCAACCCGGACGGCAAGCTCACCGTCACGGGCGGGCTGATCTCGGGCAACTTCGCCAAGGGCAAGGACGGCGGCGCGCTGGGCCTGATGCATGTGCAGAAGAACTTCCTGACGCCGGGGCTGAACAACATCTTCATTGCGCAGGCCTCCAACGGGCATTCGTCGCTCAGCGGCAAGTTCTACAACCTGGACAACAGCACGACGACCACCGGCTTCCTGCTGCCGGCGGGCATCGGCCAGTCGGACAGCTTCTTCTTCGCGCCGCTGGTGGAGCGCACGGTGATCACGCCGCAGGCGGGCGCGAAGCAGCGGCGCATCCTGGACTCGATGGACTTCCAGATCGGGCGCTTCGGCGGCCAGACGCTGATCGGCTACCAGACCACGCGCCCCGACGACGGCCCCGAGACGCGCGACTTCACGCTGGGCGGGCGCGTGTCCTACGGCATCGCCAAGTACACGAAGCTGCTGGCCGAGCTGGGCACGACGCGCCGCAGCATCGACGGCCAGCCCAGGCAGACGCTGAACAAGGGCACGATCGCCGTGGCCTTCTCGCCGAACACCGACTTCTGGACCCGGCCCGAATTCCGCATCTACGCCACGCGCGCCAGCTGGAACAAGGCCGCGGCCGACGCCAACGCAGGCACCTTCGGCGCCAACGGGCGGCGCAGCGCCACCGTGTTCGGCATCCAGATGGAAGCCTGGTGGGAGTGAACCAGGCAATGGCGATCCCGCACACGCTCCTGGCGGCGCTCTTGTTGCGCTCGCAACGCTGTGTTTCGTCCGGGAAATCACAGCGCGCGGCCCCGGAGGGGCTGCCTAAACTGCCGCCGGCTCCGGCATCCAACACTGCAATGAGAAGAGACAAGCACATGAAAACCTCATCCCGATTCACCGCAGCCGCCCTCAGCCTCGCCATGGGCAGCGGCGCCGCCATGGCCCAGCAACAGCAGAGCGTGGAAGTCCTGCACTGGTGGACCTCCGGCGGCGAGGCCGGCGCGCTCAACGTGCTCAAGGGCAACCTCGAGAAACAGGGCGTCAAGTGGAACGACATGCCCGTGGCCGGCGGCAGCGGCGAGGCCGCGATGACCGCGCTGCGGGCACGCGTGACCGCGGGCAACCCGCCCACGGCCTCGCAGATGCTGGGCTTCGACATCCTCGACTGGGGCAAGCAGGGCGTGGTGGCCGACCTCAACGCGCTCGCCCAGAAAGGCGGCTGGGACAAGGTGGTGCCGCCCGCGCTGCAGAAGTTCTCGAAGTACAACGGCAAGTGGATCGCCGCGCCGGTCAACATCCATTCGACCAACTGGGTGTGGGCCAACCAGGCGGTGCTGGCCAAGGCCGGCGTGACGGCCGAGCCCAGGACATGGGACGAGTTCATCGCCGCCGCCGAGAAGGTGCAGAAGGCCGGCTTCGTCGCCATCGCCCATGGCGGCCAGCCGTGGCAGGACGCGACGCTGTTCGAGAGCGTGGCGCTCTCCACGGGCGGCATCGACTACTACCGCAAGGTCTTCATCGAGCTCGACGGCAAGACCATCGGCTCGCCCACCACCGAGAAGGTGTTCCAGCGCATGGGCCAGCTGCGCAAGCTGGTCGACAAGGACTTCTCGGGACGCGACTGGAACGTGGCCTCCGGCATGGTGATCGGCGGCAAGGCCGGCTTCCAGGTGATGGGCGACTGGGCCAAGGGCGAGTTCGTCAACGCCAGGCAGGTGCCGGGCAAGGACTTCGCCTGCTTCCGCTTCCCGGGCACGCAGGGCGTGGTCACCTTCAACACCGACCAGTTCGTGATGTTCAAGATGAAGGACGCCGACAAGGAGGCCGCGCAGCAGAAGCTGGCCGCCGCGATCATGGAGCCGGGCTTCCAGTCGGCCTTCAACGTGGTGAAGGGCTCGGCGCCCGCGCGCACGGACGTGCCGGACACGGCCTTCGACGCCTGCGGCAAGAAGGCCATCAAGGACGTGGCCGAGGCCAGCGCGGGCAACACGCTGGTGGGCTCGATGGCGCACGGCCACGCGGTGCCCGCGTCGATCAAGAACGCGTTCTACGACGTGATCACCCGGCACTTCAACGGCCAGCTGGACGACAGGAAAGCCGTCGCGGCACTGGTGTCGGCGGCGAAGAACTGAAGACCTCACCGACGCCTGCTGCCGCCCTTGAAATCCAACCTGCTCCCCCGGCTCCTGCTGAGCCCCAGCGCCCTGCTCGTGCTGGTCTGCGTGTACGGCTACATCATGTTCACGGTGTACCTGTCGTTCACGACGTCGACCATGCTGCCCACCGCCGAGTGGGCGGGCACGGCGAACTACGAACGCCTGCTCGGCCTGGAGAACTGGGAGGTGTCGCTGCACAACCTCGCGGTGTTCGCCAGCCTCTACATCGTCATTGCGATGGTGCTGGGGCTGGCGCTGGCGATACTCATCGACCAGAAGATCCGCGCCGAGGGCGTGCTGCGCTCCATCTTCCTCTACCCGATGGCGCTCTCGCTCATCGTCACCGGCACGGCCTGGAAATGGCTGCTCGACCCCGGCGTGGGCCTGGAGCACACGCTGCAGAGCCTGGGCTGGAGCAGCTTCGCCTTCGGCTGGATCAAGGACGGCGACATGGCCATCTACTGCGTGGTCATCGCCGCCGTGTGGCAGACCTCCGGCTTCGTGATGGCGATGTTCCTGGCCGGGCTGCGTGGCGTGGACAGCGAGCAGATCAGCGCCGCGCGCGTCGACGGCGCGCGCACCTGGCAGATCTACGCGCGCATCGTCATTCCGCAGCTGGGGCCGGTGTTCGTCTCGGCCTTCGTGATCCTGGCGCACATGGCGATCAAGTCCTACGACCTGGTGATCGCGCTGACCAACGGCGGGCCCGGGCGCTCGACCTGGCTGCCTTCGGTCTTCATGTACCAGTACACCTTCGCGCGCAACGAGATGGCCGTGGGCGCGGCGAGCTCGGTGCTGATGCTGCTGGCGATCAGCGTCGTGGTGGTGCCCTATCTGCTGCGCGAGATGCGGGGAGCGAAGAACAATGGCTGAGCGGAGCCTGCGCATCGCGCTCTACGCGCTCCTGGCCGTGATGGCGCTGGTGTTCCTGATGCCGGTGTACGTGATGGTCGTCAACTCGCTGAAGCCGCTGGAGGAGATCCGCAACGGCAACCTGATGACGCTGCCGGTGGACTGGACCCTCGCGCCCTGGCGCGCCGCCTGGAGCACAGCGCAGATCGGCGTGCAGCCCACCGGGCTGAAGCCCTACTTCATCAACTCGTTCCTGCTGGTTGTGCCGGGCGTGGTGCTGTCGACGCTGATCGGCGCGGTGAACGGCTACATCCTCACGCAGTTCAGGGTGCGCGGCGCGCACCTGCTGTTCGCGGCGATGCTGTTCTCGGTGTTCATCCCGTTCCAGATCGTGCTGATCCCGATGGCCAAGACGCTGGGCCTGCTGGGCATCGCGGGCACGGTGACGGGGCTGGTCTTCGTCAACACGGTGTACGGCATCGGCTTCACCACCCTCTTCTTCCGCAACTACTACGCGGCCTTTCCGCAGGAGCTGGTGCGCTCGGCGCGCATGGACGGCGCGGGCTTCTTCGGCGTGCTGTGGCGCATCCTGCTGCCCAACAGCACGCCGATCATCGTGGTGACGGTGATCTGGCAGTTCACCAACATCTGGAACGAGTTCCTCTTCGGGGCCTCGTTCAGCGACTACAGCTCTTTCCCCATCACCGTGGCGCTGAACAACCTCGTCAACAGCTCCACGGGGGTCAAGGAATACAACGTGCACTTCGCGGGCGCCTTCATCGCGGCGCTGCCGACGCTCATCGTGTACCTGGTCTCCGGCAAGTATTTCGTGCGCGGCCTCATGGCCGGCTCGGTCAAAGGTTAGTTGGGTAGGTGAATGGCTTCTCTGGACTTGATTGGCATCCGCAAGAGCTTCGGCCCCGTGCACATCCTGCACGACATCTCCATCGCGCTGGAAGACGGCGAATTCCTCGTGCTCGTCGGCCCTTCGGGCTGCGGCAAGAGCACGCTGATGAACATCATCGCGGGGCTGGAAGAGCCCAGCGAAGGCCGGCTGCAGCTCAACGGGAGCGACATCACGCACGCCGCGCCGGCGGAACGCAACATCTCGATGGTGTTCCAGTCGTATGCGCTCTACCCCAACATGACGGTGGCGAAGAACATCGAGTTTCCGCTGGAGATGCGCAAGGTCGACAAGGCCACCCGCGCCGAGCGCGTGAAGAAGGTGGGCGAGCTGCTGCAGATCGGCCACCTGATGGACCGCAAGCCGCGCCAGCTCTCCGGCGGCCAGCGCCAGCGCGTGGCCATCGGGCGCGCGCTGGCGCGCGAGCCGCAGCTCTACCTGTTCGACGAGCCCTTGTCCAACCTCGACGCCCAGCTCAGGCTGGACATGCGCACCGAGATCAAGAAGCTGCATCAGCGCCTGAACGCCACCATCGTTTATGTCACCCACGACCAGATCGAGGCCATGACGTTGGCCACGCGCATCGCGGTGATGAAGGGCGGCGTGCTGCAGCAACTGGGCACGCCGCACGAGGTCTACAACCGGCCGGCCAATACCTTCGTGGCCAGCTTCATGGGATCGCCGCGCATGAATCTGCTGCGCATGAATCTGCTGCGCATGCGGATGGCGAGCGAGCGGCATGGGGAGCTGCGGCTGGTGGCTGCGGATGGTGGTGCCGGGGAAACGGCGATCAATCTGCCGGCGGAGGTGTTGGCGGCTGTGCCGCAGGCGGTCTGCGCTGGGCAGGATGTCATCGTCGGGTTGCGCGCCGAGGCGGTGAGCCTCGTTGCTTCGGATGCGGTGCCCCGTCCCTCGCAGTGCCATCTGGAAGCGCGCGTGCAGGTGGTCGAGCCGACCGGGGCGGACACGCTGGTGCTGCTGGACATCGACGGGCATGACTTCACGGCGCGGCTGGCGCCGGATGTGACGTTGACGGCCGGAGCGCGGGCGCGGTTTTCGGTCGATCTGTCGAAGGTGGTTTTCTTCGATGTGGAGAGCGAAGAGCTGATTGCGTAGGTGAAAGCCGAGTGCTTGCCGGGCCAGGCGACCGCTCTGCGGGAGCCTTCAACGCAGATACTACGGCCCCATGAGCACCGAAGACGAACACGATCCGATGCGCGAACGCCGGGAGGCCATGGCCGCCTGGGAGCGCAGCTTGCGACAGCCCCAACCGGAACGTCGCCTGGGGCTGTGGCTGGTTGTGGGCGTTGTGGTGGTGTTCGTGTTCTACCTGCTGGCCGAGTGGCTGCTGACCCAGCCTGTCGGACCGCGTTCCATCCCGATGCCCTCGTCTGCCACACCGCCGTCGGCGAGCAATCGTCCTGCACCTACGGCGCCGCCTTCGCTTCCCCAGGAAAGAACGACGACACAGGACACCTTCGAGGTCACGAAGTGCCTCACGCCTTCCGGCAAGGCAGCGTACTCCGACGGACCGTGTCCCGAAGGCTCACGCGCCACGACGGTGCGCCTGCGGCGCGACGTGAACGTCGCCGATGGGATGAGTCCGCAGGAGCGCGAGGCATCGCGGCGGAACAACGCGGTCATCGCGGCGCAACAGCAGGAATACGAGCGACAGGTGGCGCAGAACGTCGATCAAGGTTTCGCCGATGAGTGCAGCGGACTTGCCGAGCGCATCAAGTGGCTGGACGCACTTGGGAGGCAGCCGCAAGGCATGTACACCCAGGATTGGCAGCGTGCCGAACGGCACCGCACGCGGGACAGGCAGTTCAGGCTGGGGTGTCCTCAGCAGCGGCCTTGAACACATGTCGCAGGGCAAGGCGTATTGGAGCGGCCAAGAAAAAATCCTCGCGTGCACAAGGCAGGCGAGGATTTCGAAGAAGGTCTGGTAGGACGTACTGGATTCGAACCAGTGACCAACGGATTAAAAGTCCGCTGCTCTACCAACTGAGCTAACGTCCCGGAACCATTTTTCTGTTCTTTGCCGAAGTGATATCCGGCAAAGCCAAAGATTATAGCGCGACGTTGGACGCGATTTTGTCCAGAACCCAACCTGCCGCACATTGGCCGAAAGTCGCGGTCACGCTGACCACCGATCCGTAGCCATGGCAGTTGAGCGTGCCGTCCCCGCTCTCGATGGCGCACGAGGCGTCCGGCGGAGCCACGCTTTCGCGGCTGAAGACGCAGGCGACGCCGATCTTGCGGCCCTCGCGCGGGGCGCCATGCTCCTTGCGCAGGCGCTGGCGCAGCTGGGCCAGCAGCGGGTCGTGCGTGACCAGCGACAGGTCCTCGATGTCCACCTTGTGTGCCTGCCGCTTGCCCCCTGCCGCGCCCACCGTGATGAACGCAGCGCGCGAAGCACGGGCCCATGCCGCCATCGCCACCTTGGCCTTCACCTGGTCGCAGGCGTCGATGACGGCCGTTGCCGGCCCGTTCACAGCCTGCGCGGCCTCGAGCAGCGAAAGCCAGTTGCCGGGCTCGACGAAATCGTCGATGGCCTGCACCTTGCACTCGGGGTTGATCTGGGCGATGCGCTCGCGCATCGCCTCGACCTTGGCCTGCCCGACGGTCGCGTCGAGGGCATGGATCTGGCGGTTGATGTTCGACTCCGACACGTGGTCGAGGTCGATCATGGTCAGGCGCCCCACTCCGCTGCGCGCCAGGGCCTCGACCGCCCACGAGCCCACGCCGCCGATGCCGACGACCAGCACGTGCGCATCGCGGATGCGCGCTGCGCCGGCCACGCCGTAGAGCCGCTCGAGCCCGCCGAAGCGGCGCGCAAAGTCAGGCGCCGCGGTGTCTGTGACGACGTCCGCGGCGGCTGTGGGAGGAGTGAGAGATGCGGTAGCGATGATGGCGCTCAAGCGGAATGCTCCGCCCGCATCAGCGCAGGCGCGAGAGACGCTCGCGGCCGGCCTGCGCGGCTTCGGATTGCGGATAGGCCTTGGTCAGGTCTTCCAGCGTACGGCGCGCGGCGCGCGTGTCCTTCAGCTCGATCTGGCAGTTCGCGATCGACAGCACGGCCTCGGGAGCCTTGGCATGGTCGGGCGCGAGCGAGAGCATGGAGCGGAAGTTCGCGATGGCCTCGTTGTAGTTGCGCGTGGCGTACTGCGCGTTGCCAAGCCAGAAGAGTGCCGAGGCGTTGTAGCCGCTTTGCGGGTAGCGCTTGACGAATTCGGCGAACGCGGTCTGCGCCTGCGCGAACTGGCCCGAGCGGAACACGCCGAGGGCAGCCTCGAAGTCGGCCTTCTCCTTGGGATCGGCGGTGAACTCGCGGCCGTCCACCGACACCTTCGAGGGCTCGCTCTGCTTGAGCTTGTCGTCGATGGTGGTCTGGCGCGACTGCATTTCGCTCAGCGTGCGCGTGAGCTGCTCGTTCTGGCCGGTCATTCGGGCCAGATCGCCACGCATCTGCTCGATCTGGTTCTGCAGGTCGAGCAGGCTGCGACGCAGCTGGCCGTTCTCGTCGGTGAGCCGCTGGTCGGTCTGCTGGCGCATGGCCTCGACGCGCTGGCGCAGGTCGAGGATGGCGCGGCGAGCCTCGTCATCCTCGAACAGCGCGGCCTGCGAGGCCGCCGAGACGCAGAGCAAGGCGGCGGCCAGCGCCGCGCCTCGCAGTAGGGCGCGTGGCATCACCGGGTGTAGCGGATTTCGGCGCGGCGGTTCTGCGCCCAGACTTCCTCACCCGAGCCGGTCACGGCCGGCTTTTCCTTGCCGAAGCTCACGGCTTCGATCTGGTTGTCGTTCACGCCCAGCAGGGTCAGTGCGCGACGCACGGCTTCGGAACGCTTCTGGCCGAGGGCCAGGTTGTACTCGCGGCCGCCGCGCTCGTCGGTGTGGCCTTCGATCGAGATGCGGCGCTGCGGGTTGGCCTTGAGGAAGCGGGCATGGCCGTCGATCAGCGACTGGAACTCGGGCTTGACCGTGTAGCTGTCGTAGTCGAAATAGACGATGCGCTCGACGCCCACCGGGCCTTGCGCGGTGCCCGCGGTCGGGTCGATGGTGACAGGTGCCACGGTGCTGGCGCCCTGCTGGCCGCCAGCCGTGCCCGAGCGGTCGGTCACCGGCGTTTCGTTGAGCTTGGTGCCCGACGAGCAACCGGCGATGAGAGCCACGATGGCCAGCGAATAGAGCGTACGTTTCAACATTTTTTCAAACTCCTCAAATAAACCTTGGTCATTGCTTTTGGAACGGACCCCAGTCCGGTTCCCTGATGTCTCCCGCCTGTCCCGCCAGTCGTGCCTTTATTTTTCCATCGAGCGTGGTCGTCATCAGGGCTTCGCGGCCCTGGAGCTGGGTGGCGTAGACGATCAGCTTGCTGTTCGGAGCAAAACTCGGACTTTCGTCCGCGGAGGTGTCGGTGATCGCGCTGACGTTGCCGGTTGCCAACTCCATCACATGGAGTTTGAAGGCGCCGCCCACTCGCGAGATGTAGGCCAACCACCGGCCATCGCCGCTGACAGATGGAGAGATGTTGTAGGTGCCGCTGAAGGTCACCCGCGTGGGGCTGCCGCCGCCGGCGCTCATCTTGTAGATCTGGGGAGCGCCGCCGCGGTCGCTCACGAAATAGATCGTGCTGCCGTCGGCCGAGTACACCGGCTCGGTGTCGATGCTGGAGCTCTGCGTCAGGCGGCGCGGTTCGCCGCCGCTGGCGGGAATGGAGAAGAGCTGCGAACCGCCGTCGCGGCTGAGCGTGACGGCCAGCGAGTTGCCGTCGGGTGCCCAGGCCGGGGCGCTGTTGGAGCCCTTGAAGTTGGCAAGCAGGCGGCGCTGGCCGGTGGCCACGTTGTGCACGTACACGACGGGCTTGCGCGACTCGAAGGACACGTACGCGAGCTGCTGGCCATTGGACGACCAGCACGGCGAGATGATCGGCTCGGGACTGGCGAGCGCGGCCTGCGCGTTCTCGCCGTCGGCGTCGGCCACCCACAGCGAGTAGCGGCTGCCGCCCTTGGTGACGTAGGCGATGCGGGTCGAGAAGATGCCCTTTTCGCCGGTCAGCTTCTCGTAAACGTAGTCGGCGATGCGATGCGATGCCAGCCGCAGGTCGCCCTGGGGAACGGTGTAGCTCTGGCCGCCGAGGTCCTGGCCCTTCACCACGTCCCACAGGCGGAAGCGCACGTCGAAGCGGCCGTCGGCCAGACGGGTGACGCTGCCCGCCACGAGCGAATCGGCGGTGCGCTGGCGCCACAGCGAAAGATCGGGGCGCGATGCCTCGTCGAGGGCCTGCCCCGAGGCATCGACGCCGCGGAACTGGCCGCTGCGCTCCAGGTCGGCCTGGACGATGTCGGAGATCTTCTGCGGGGAGGATTCCTGCCCCTTGAATGGAACGAGCGCGATCGGCAGCTGCGTGAGCCCCACACCGGAAACCTCGACCCGGAACTGGGCCAGAGCGGGAATCATGGGGGTGGCAGCGAGAGCCGCGATGACGGTGCGGCGTGCAAATAGCGATGAAGAAGGAGTTGGAATTTGGGCTGGCAACGGCTTGTTCATGCGGTTCGGAGAGGTTTCGGGGTGAAAAAGTTCTCCCCGGCTTCAACGGCCGACATGTTACACACTGGCCAGGGCCTGCCGTCACAAAACGTTTATCCGTCGATCCGGTCCTACAGACGGGGCAGCACCGGGCCTGCAAAGGCCCGCCCCGTAAAATCCGCCGCCATGCAAGCATCCCCCGGCGCCGAGAACGCGCGCCCTCCCCTGATGCGCCGCCTGGCGCGACTCATGACCTGGTTTGGCGGCTCCCGTCAATGGTGGGCCCTCGGACTGATCGGGGCACTGCTCGCCGCCGTCACCGAACCGCTGATGGCAGCCTTGCTCAAGCCGCTGCTCGACCGCGGCTTCACGCGCGGCCAGATGCCCCTGTGGTTCGTGCCCGCCGCCGTGCTGCTGCTGTTCGCGGTGCGCGGCATCGCCCAGTTCATTTCGCAGTACGCGCTCTCGCGCATCGCCAACGAGGGCATGCAGAAGCTGCGGCGGGTGCTGTTCGAGCGGCTGCTGGGCGCCGAGCTCGCGCTGTTCGCCCGTCAGTCGGCCAGCGCGCTTTCGAACACGGTCGTCTATGAAGTGCAGACCGGTGCGATGCTGCTGGTGCAGGCGCTGCTCGGGCTCACGCGCGACGGTTTCACGCTGATTGCGCTGCTGGGCTATCTGGTCTACCTGAACTGGAAGCTCACGCTCATCGTCGCCTTCCTGGTGCCCAGCATCTCCTGGATCATGAAGGTGTTTTCCAAGCGGCTCTACCGCCTGACGCAGCAGGGCCAGCAGGCCACCGACGAGCTGGCCTACGTGGTCGAGGAAAACGTGCTCGCCCACCGCGTGGTGCGGCTGCACGGCGCCGAAGGCGCACAGGGCCGCCGCTTCGAGCAGCTCAGCCAGCGCCTGAACCGGCTGGCCGTGAAGTCGACCATCGCCCAGGCGGCCACCACGCCGCTCACGCAGATGATGGCCTCGCTCGCGCTCTCGGTGGTGGTGATGATCGCGCTGTGGCAAAGCGGCAAGCAGGGATTCACCGTGGGCGGCTTCGTGGCCTACATCACGGCCATGCTGATGCTGATCGCGCCGATCCGCCGCCTTGCCGAAGTGGCCGGCCCGATCACGCGCGGCCTCGCCGCGCTGGAGCGCGGGCTGATCCTCATCGACGAAGTGGCGCCAGAGTCGCAAGGCAGCTTCAGCCTCGAACATGCCCAGGGCCGCATCGAGCTGCGCGACGTGCGGGTCAGCTACCGCGGCGACGACGAGCAGCGCGCGCTCGACGGCGTGAGCCTGACCATCGAGCCTGGCCAGGTGGTGGCCTTCGTGGGCCCCTCGGGTTCGGGCAAGACCACGCTGGTCAACCTGCTGCCGCGCTTCGTGCAGCCCAGCGGCGGCCAGGTGCTGCTCGATGGCCACGACACCAGCGAATGGCAGCTCAAGAGCCTGCGCGCCCAGTTCGCGATGGTGAGCCAGGACGTGGTGATGCTCAACGACACGCTGGCAGCCAACGTGGCGCTTGGCGCCGAGATCGACCGCGAGCGCGTGCAGCAATGCATAGCAGCGGCCAACCTGAACTCGCACGTCGAGAACCTGCCCCAGGGCATCGACACCGTGCTGGGCCATAACGCCACGCAGCTCTCCGGAGGTCAGCGCCAGCGCCTGGCTATCGCCCGCGCCCTCTACAAGAATGCGCCCGTGCTGCTGCTCGACGAGGCGACGTCTGCCCTCGACACCGAATCCGAGCGCCTGGTGCAGGACGCCCTGCAGCGCCTGATGCAGAACCGCACCACGCTGATCGTGGCGCACCGCCTTTCGACCATCCAGCACGCCGACCGGATCATCGTGATGGAGCAAGGCCGCATCGCCGAGCAAGGCAGCCACGAACAGCTGATGGCGCTCGACGGGCTGTATGCGCGGCTGCAGACGCTGGCCGTGCGAAGCGCACCGCCGGGGCAGGATCCGACGCTGTGATCCTGCCCGGTCAGAGCAGCACGATGTCGTACTGCCCCTGCCCGATAGCCGGCTCGGCCTGCAGCGAGATCGGCTTGCCGATGAAGTCGCTCAAACCCGCCAGGTGCTGGCTTTCCTCGTCGAGGAAGAGCTCGATCACCTGCGGCGACGAGACGATGCGGAACTCGCGCGGCGTGAACTGACGCGCCTCGCGCAAGATTTCACGCATCACGTCGTAGGCCACGCTGCGCGCGGTCTTCACGATGCCCTGCCCGCCGCAGGCGATGCAGGGTTCGCACAGCATGTGCGCAAGCGATTCGCGCGTGCGCTTGCGCGTCATCTCCACCAGCCCCAGCTGCGAGAAGCCGCCCGCCGTGGTCTTCACGCGGTCGCGCGCGAGCTGCTTGCGGAACTCCGCCAGCACCTGCTCGCGGTGGTCGTCGCGGCCCATGTCGATGAAGTCGACGATGATGATCCCGCCCAGGTTGCGCAGCCGCAGCTGCCGCGCGATGGCCTGCGCTGCTTCCAGGTTGGTCTTGAAGATGGTGTCGTCGAAGTTGCGCGCGCCGACGAAGCCGCCGGTGTTCACGTCCACCGTGGTCAGGGCCTCGGTCTGATCGACCACCAGATAGCCGCCCGACTTGAGGTCGACCCGCCGGCCCAGCGCCTTGGCGATTTCCTCGTCGACCGAGTACAGGTCGAAGATCGGGCGCTCGCCCTTGTAGTGCTGCAGCTTGCCCGCTGCCTTGGGCATGTATTCGAGGCCGAACTTCAAAAGCAGCTCGAACTGCTCGCGCGAGTCGATGCGGATGGTCTGCGTCTCCTCGCCCGTCATGTCGCGCAGCACGCGCTGAAGCAGGCTCAGGTCCTGGTGCAGCAGCGACATCGGCGGCATGCGCATCGAGGCTTCGCGGATGCGCGACCAGGTCTTGCGCAGGTAAGCGATGTCTTCGGCAAGCTCCGCGTCGCTGGAGTCTTCGCCGTTGGTGCGCAGGATGAAGCCGCCCGTGTTGGCCGGCACCGCGCCGCCGCTGTCGGCCGCGGCAGCCGCCTCGATGAGCGCCAGCATGCGGGTGCGCAGCGACTCGCGCTGCTCGGCCGGGATCTTCTGCGACACGCCGATGTGGTTGTCCTGCGGCAGGAACACCAGCAGCCGCCCGGCGATGCTGATCTGCGTGGAAAGCCGGGCGCCCTTGGTGCCGATGGGATCCTTGATGACCTGCACCAGCAGCGACTGGCCTTCGAACACCTGCTTCTCGATGGGCACCATCGGTCCGCCGTTGCGGTGGTCGCGCTCGGGTGCCGGGGCGCTGGGGCGCGAGCCCGGCGTGAACGGCGCGACGATGTCGGCGACATGCAGGAAGGCAGTGCGCTCCAGGCCGATGTCGATGAAGGCCGACTGCATGCCCGGCAGCACGCGCGACACCTTGCCCAGGTAGATGTTGCCGACCAGCCCGCGCTCCAGCGTGCGCTCGACGTGCAGTTCCTGCACCGCACCGTGCTCGATCAGCGCTACGCGGGTCTCCTGCGGAGACCAATTGATCAATATGTCTTGACTCATAGGTTCGCCCCCCAGGCTGCGCGCACTTCGTGTCGCTTCGCCCACCCCCCTGCAGGGGGGCGCCGCCAGCGGCCCGGCGAAGCCGGTTCCGCGGCGGCCCTGAAAAAGAATGCGGTCTTGAGTGTCATGGCGTATTCACTTGAGCATCCCCGCCTGCCGCAAGAGTTGTGCGGTCTCGAACATGGGGAGGCCCATGATGCCCGAATAGGACCCGCTGATGTGCTCGACGAACGCCGCCGCTGCGCCCTGGATGGCGTACGCGCCGGCCTTGCCCAGCGGCTCGCCGCTTTCGGCGTAGCGGGCGATCTGCGGCTTCGTGATGTCGGCGAAGCGCACGCGCGACACGCTGAGCGCGGCATGGCTCTTTCTGCCGTGATGCAGCGCCACGGCGGTCAGCACGCGGTGGGTGGTGCCCGAGAGCATCCGCAGCATGCGAGAGGCGTCCTTTTCGTCCTCCGGCTTGCCGAGGATGGTGCGGCCGAGCGCGACCGTGGTGTCGGCGCAAAGCACCGGCGCGTCGGGCAGGCCGCGCCTGCGCATCCGGGCCACGGCGGCGTCGAGCTTCAGGCCGGTGACGCGCTGCACGTAGGTGGCCGGGGCTTCGTTGGGCAGCACGGCTTCCAGCGATTCGGCATCCTCGTCGGCATCGGCCAGCAGCAGTTCGTGGCGCACTCCGAGCTGGCCGAGCAACTGGGCGCGGCGCGGGCTCTGCGAGGCGAGGTAGATGAAATCGGGCAAGGTTCAAGTCTCCCGTGGACTCGGCTGATCGCCGGCCACCGTGTGGTTCCAGGCCAGCTCGTGCGGCAGGCCCGGAGGTCCGAAAAGAAAATGAAGGACGCGGCGACGCGCCGGCGATTTCGCGCGCGACGAGGCATGCAGCAGCAAGGGGCGCATCAGCAAGACATCGCCTTGCGCCGCGGTGCAGACGGTTTCTCCATGGGCGGCTCGCAGCGCCAGCGCTTCCTCGCCATCGAGCCGACCGGCGCGGTGGCTGCCCGGCACGACGCGCAGCGGTCCTGCGTCGGCGCCGCAGTCGTCCAGATGCACCCGAACAGCGAGCAGCGATTGCAGGACGTCGATCGGAGGCTGTACGTAGGGCTCGCCCTCCTTGATGACGGCGGCCATGCCGGCGCCCGAGGCCGGGATCGACGTGTCCTGGTGCAGCGCGACCAGCCAGTTGCTGTCGGGCGTCTTGTCGAAGAGCGTGCATTGCACGGCTACCGACCGGGCATCGAGCAGGCCCATGCCGCACAGCCGCGCTTTCAGGCGAACCGCGATGTCGCTGCAAAACGGATGGGCCAGCAGGTTGCGGCTGCCCGCCGCGTGGCCCAGCCGGTCGTCGAGCGACCGCGCGGCGGCATCCAGGAGTTCGGCCGGCAGCAGCGCCGGCACCAGCGCATGGCCCCGTTCGTCGAGCAACGCGACGTGCCCGGCGGCGTTCGTCATTCGCGGTGGTAGGGATGGCCCGCGTTGACCGACCACGCACGGTACAACTGCTCGACCAGCAGCACGCGCGCCATCGCGTGCGGCAGCGTGAGGTCGGATAGCCGGATGCGTTCGTGCGCCGCCGCCTTGAAGGCCGGGTCGAGCCCGTCGGGCCCGCCGATGACGAGGGCTACGTCATCGCCCTCGCCCTGCCAGGTCTGCAGGCGCGCGGCGAGCGCCTTGGTGGTCAGCGCGGTACCTCGCTCGTCGAGCACCACGATGCGCATTCCGCGCGCAATGGCGCCTTCGATGCGCTCGCGCTCGGCGGCGTAGAGGGTTTCCAGCGTCTTTGAACCGCGCGGCTCGGTCTTGACCGCGCGCAGTTCGAGCTTGAGCTCGGGCGGAAAGCGCTTGGCGTAGTCGTCCCAGGCAGTCTGTGCCCAATCGGGCATGCGCTGCCCGACGGCGACCACCAGCAGCTTCATGCGCGGCGGGCTGGCGCCTTCCTGGCGGCCGTGGTCTTCTTTGCCGCCGGCTTCTTGGCGGCGGGCTTGCCCACGACCTTGACCGGCACGCGCGCGGTGGTGGTTGCGGCCTTCTTGGCGGGAGCCTTCTTCGCAGCCGTCTTCTTGGCCGGGGCCTTCGCGGCCTTGGCTTCCTGCTCGGCCGCGCGGATCGCGGTCTTGGCGGCGCTCGAACGGCGCAGCGTCGGGGCCTTGGCGGCGGCCTTCTTCTCTTCGGCGCCGGCCTTGGAGGCGGTGGCTACCGCGGGCTTGGTGCCGCCGAGCTTGGCGCGCACCGGCTTGTCGCCCCAGATCTCTTCCAGGTGGTAGTACTGGCGGATGGCGGGCTGCATGATGTGCGCGACGGCCGAACCGCAGTCCACGATGATCCACTCGCCGTTGTCCTCACCCTCCACGCGCGGCTTGGCGAAGCCGGCCTCGCGTACCGCGTCGCGCACACTGGCGGCCAGCGCCTTGGTCTGGCGGTTGGAGGTGCCCGAGGCAACGATCACACGCTCGAACAGTGGCGAGAGATGCTCGGTGTCGAATACCTGGATGTCCTGCGCCTTGACGTCTTCGAGGCCATCGATGATGGCTCGCTGGAGTTTCTGGGTGTCTTTCTTGGCGGCGGCTTCAGTGGTCATCAGGCAGTGCGGTAGAGGTGGTGTTGGTCAATATAGCGTGCAACCGTGGGAGGAACCAGCGAGGAAATGTCCACGCCGAGCGCCGCGCGCCGCCGGATCTCGGTGGCGCTGATGTCCATGGGAGGCAGTTCGAGCGCCTCGAAACGCGCGCCAGCAGGAAGGCCGGGCAGTGATTTCGGATCAAAACGGGCAGTGTTACCCGTCGATAGTGCGCGATACGCTACAGAAACAATAGCAATGCCGAGTATATCCTGCCAGCCGTGCCAGGTCGGCAGCGCGCTGGCCTGGTCGGCGCCCATGATCAGCACCAGCTGGGCACCCGGCTGCTCGCGCTGCAGTTCGTGCAGGGTGTCGAGCGTGTAGGTGGGGCCGTCGCGCAGCACCTCGCGGCTGTCGACGACGATGGTGCCCTTCAGGTCGCCGAAGGCCAGCCGGGCCATGGCGAGGCGATCCTCCTTCGGCGTGAGCGCCCTGCTCTTGTGCCAGGCCAGGCCGGTGGGAATCACATGCAGCTCGTCGAGATCGAGCTGCGCCAGCGCGGCTTCGGCAAGGGCCACGTGGGCGTTGTGCGGTGGATCGAACGCGCCGCCAAACACGCCGATGCGGCGTTGCACCTTACCGGGAGGAGAGTTCACAACCAATCTCGCCGCACGATGAAGTCGCTGTAGAGCGCGGCTTCGGGGCTGCCCGGCTCGGGCTGCTGCTGGTAGGCCCAACTCGCCAGCGGCGGCATCGACAGCAGGATCGATTCCGTGCGCCCGCCCGATTGCAGGCCGAAGTGCGTGCCGCGGTCCCACACGAGGTTGAATTCCACGTACCGGCCACGCCGGTAGAGCTGGAAGTTGCGCTCACGCTCCGTGTATGGCGTGGCGCGGCGGCGCTCGACGATGGGCAGGTAGGCCGGCAGGAAGCTGTCGCCCACCGAGCGGATCATCGCGAAGCTGTTCTCGAAGCCGCCTTCGGAGAAATCGTCGAAGAAGATGCCGCCGACGCCGCGCTGCTCGTTGCGGTGCTTGAGGAAGAAATACTCGTCGCACCAGGTCTTGAAGCGCGGGTACTTGTCGTCGCCGAACGCGGCAAGCGAATCGCGGCACACGGTGTGGAAGTGCAGCGCGTCTTCCTCGAAACCGTAGCAGGGCGTGAGGTCCATGCCGCCGCCGAACCAGCAGACCGGTTCCTTGCCCTCGGGGAGCGCGGCGAGCATGCGCACGTTCATGTGGACGATTGGCACGTACGGATTGCGCGGATGGAACACCAGCGACACGCCCATCGCCTCGAAGGGCGCGCCCGCCAACTCGGGGCGGTTCTGCGTCGCCGAGGGCGGCAGCTTCGGACCGCGCACCTGCGAGAAACCGCAGCCCGCGCGCTCGAAGAGCTCGCCGCCTTCGAGGATGCAGGTCAGGCCGTTGCCCTGCAGCGGCTCGCCGGGCGCCTTCTGCCAGGCATCGCGCACGCAGGTGCCGCCGTCGGCCTTCTCGACAGCCGCGATGATCGACTGCTGCAGTCCGCGCAGGTACTCGCCGACCGCCGCCGGATTGGCCTGCTGCATCAGCTGCCGTGGGGGTTGCGTGCGTGCACCGCGCGGAAGCCGATGTCCTTGCGGTACTGGGCGCCATCGAAGCTGACGCGCGCCGCGACCTCATAGGCCCGCTGCTGCGCCTGCTTCACGCTGTCGGCCAGAACGGTCACGCACAGCACCCGGCCGCCGCTGGTCTTGAGCTCGCCGTTGTCGAGCGTGGTGCCCGCGTGGAATACCACCGCATCGGGCGCCTCGGCCGGAATGCCGGTGATGCGGTCGCCCTTGCGCGGCGACAGCGGATAGCCGTGCGCGGCCATGACCACGCCCATCGCCACGCGGCGGTCCCACTGCAGTTCGACCTGGTCGAGCGTGCCGTCGGTGGCGTGCCAGAAGACTTCGAACAGGTCGGACTTGAGCCGCATCATGATCGGCTGCGTCTCGGGGTCGCCCATGCGGCAGTTGAATTCGAGCGTCTTGGGGTGGCCGGCCGCGTCGATCATGAGGCCGGCGTACAGGAAGCCGGTGTACGGGATGCCGTCCTTTTCCATGCCGCGGATGGTCGGCAGGATGATCTCGCGCATGGCGCGCGCATGCACCTCGGCCGTGACCACCGGCGCGGGCGAATACGCGCCCATGCCGCCGGTGTTGGGGCCTTCGTCGTTGTCCAGCAGGCGCTTGTGGTCCTGGCTGGTGGCCAGCGCGGTCACGTTCTTGCCGTCGCACAGCACGATGAAGCTGGCTTCCTCGCCCTGCAGGAATTCCTCGATGACGACGCGCGCGCCGCCTTCGTTGTGGGACACGCCGAACTTGTTGTCGACCAGCATGAAGTCGACGGCCTCGTGCGCTTCCTCGGCCGTCATGGCGACCACCACGCCCTTGCCGGCTGCCAGGCCGTCGGCCTTGACGACGATGGGGGCGCCCTTGGCGTCGATGTAGGCGTGCGCGGCTGCGGCGTCGGTGAAGGCCTCGTACTCGGCCGTCGGGATCTTGTGGCGCTTCATGAAGGCCTTGGAGAAGGCCTTCGAGCTTTCGAGCTGCGCGGCGGCCTGGGTCGGGCCGAAGATGCGCAGGCCGTGCGCGCGGAACTCGTCGACCACGCCGGCCGCCAGCGGCGCCTCGGGACCGACCACCGTCAGCGCGATCTTTTCCTTGATGGCCCACTCGCGCAGCGCGGCGGGCTCGGTGATGTCGATGCAGTCGTAGCGCTCGTCGCTGGCGGTGCCGCCATTGCCCGGCGCCACGTACACGCGGCTCACCCGTGCGGCCTGCGCCAGGCGCCATGCCAGAGCGTGTTCGCGGCCCCCTCCCCCAATTACCAGTACCTTCATTCGCGGGCCTTCATTTCTCGCTGTGATTCAACAAACATTCATTCGACGACGGCAGCTCACTCGGACAGCGAGGCGTTGTGATAGACGTCCTGCACATCGTCCAGGTCCTCGAGCACGTCGAGCAGCTTCTGCATTCTTGCGGCGTCCTCGCCGGTCACTTCCACCGTGTTCTCGGCGCGCATGGTGACTTCGGCGGCGTCGGGCTTCAGGCCGGCGGCTTCGAGCGCGTTCTTCACGGCCTCGAATTCGGCTACGGAGGTGATCACCTCGATGGCGCCGTCGTCGTCGGTGACAACGTCTTCCGCGCCCGCCTCGAGGGCCGCTTCCATCACCTTGTCCTCGCTGGTGCCGGGCGCGAAGATGATCTGGCCGCAGTGCTTGAACTGGAAGGCCACCGAGCCTTCGGTGCCCATGTTGCCGCCGTGCTTGGAGAAGGCGTGGCGCACTTCGGCCACGGTGCGCACGCGGTTGTCGGTCATGGTGTCGACGATGATTGCCGCGCCGCCGATGCCGTACCCTTCGTAACGAATTTCTTCGTAATTGACGCCTTCGAGGTTGCCCGTGGCCTTGTCGATGTTGCGCTTGATGGTGTCGATGGGCAGGTTGACGGCCTTGGCCTTTTCAACCGCCAGCCGCAGCCGGGGGTTGGCGCCCAGATCGGCGCCGCCGGCGCGGGCGGCTACCGTGATTTCGCGGATCGCGCGGGTCCAGAGCTTGCCCCGCTTCTCGTCCTGGCGGCCCTTCCGGTGCTGAATATTCGCCCACTTGCTATGTCCGGCCATGGCTTTCTATCTCGCTGTCCTGTGTTTCTGTGTCAATCCGAGCAGCCCCGAGTTTACTGTCCGGCGCACACAACGCCGGCCCTGGAGGCCGGAATTCGGGTCAATGCTTTTGGTGATAATTGTTCGATGACGCCATCGCCTTCCGTCGGGCCCGGGAATCCCGACACCCCGTCGCACGCCACCTTGCCGCAGCGCCACGAGACCCATCTGCGCGTCGAGCGCCTGTCGCTGCCGGCCAGCCTGGCGCTGGCGACCGACGGCAAGGCCCCCTTCGCCGCGCTCGGCTACGGCACGCCGCACGGCGTGGCCTGGATGCCGACGGTCAACGCGCGCGTGCTCTCCGACAGCGGCGCCATGGCCGACGTGTGGCACGCGGGCGGTGCGCAGATCAAGTCGGGCACCACCGGCATCGCGCGCTGGCGCACCGACGGCCACTGGCTGCTCGGCGCCATCGACCTCGACGAATCCGCCGAGAAGCAGGGCCTGGCCGAACTCGCGCACCGCGCCTACCGCGATCTTTTCAAGACGCTGGACCAGGCCGGCACGCCGCACCTGCAGCGCATCTGGAACTACCTGCCGCAGATCAACGCCGACGGCGGCGGCCTGGAGCGCTACCGCCAGTTCAACCTGGGCCGCCAGGAAGCTTTCCTCGAAGCCGGCCGCGCAGCCTTCGAAGGCGCGCCGGCCGCCTGCGCGCTGGGCATCCACCAGGGTGCGCTGTCGATCCGCTTCCTGGCCGGCCAGCAGGCGCCGCTGCCGGTCGAGAATCCGCGGCAGGTTTCGGCCTACCGCTATCCCGAAACCTACGGCCCCCGCTCTCCGACCTTCTCCCGCGCCGCGCTGGCTGACACCGGCGACGGCAACCTCGCCCTCTTCATCTCCGGCACCGCGAGCATCGTCGGCCACGAGACCGTGCACCATGGCGACGTGCAAGAGCAGACGCGCGAGACCTTGCGTAACCTGCAGGCCGTCATCACAGCCGCGAACGAGCGCTGCAGCGCGACCTTCTCGCTGGCCGGGCTCGACTGCGTGGTCTACGTGCGGCACCCTTCCGACACCGCCACGGTGCGCGCCGTCATCGAGGAAGCGCTGGGCGCCGACGCGCCGATGGCTCGCCACGCCGTATATCTCGAGGCGGACATCTGCCGCAGCGACCTGCTGGTCGAGATCGAGGCCCACGCCGTCGCCGCGGGGCAGCTGCGGGCCTGACCGGCTATTGCCCGGCCGTTCCGTCCTTCCGTCCGATTGACCGATTCAATGAACCGCGTGCTGAGATTTCTCACGTCGATTCCGCTCGCGTTGATGCTCTATGCGCTGCTGCTGTTTCTCGGCCTGATTTCGCTGGTCTGGAACATCTTCGCCATGCTCATCCATCCGGTGATGCCGGCGGCGCCCGCCCGTGCCCTGGGCCGCATGACCATCGCCTTCGCCTACCGCATGTTCTGGTGGCTGGCCTCGGTGACCGGCATGATGCGCATCGACGCCAGCTGCCTCGACCCGATGAGCAAGGAGCCCGGCGTGATCTTCGTGGCCAACCACCCGACCATGCTCGACGCGCTGCTGCTGGTGGCGCGGCTGCCGCGCAGCGCCTGCATCATGAAGGCCGACCTGATGGGCAACATCTTCCTGGGCGCGGGCGCCCGGCTGGCGCGCTACATCAGCAACAAGTCGGCACGCACCATGGTGCGGCTGGCGGTGAACGACCTGCGCAACGGCGGCCAGCTGGTGATCTTCCCCGAGGGCACCCGCACGGTGACGCCGCCGCTCAACCCGTTCCGCCCGGGCACCACGCTGATCGCCAAGCTGGCGCAGGCGCCGATCCAGACGGTGTTCATCGACACCGACTCGCCCTACCTCGCCAAGGGCTGGCCGCTGTGGCGCGTGCCGCCGCTGCCCATCGTCTTCAGGCTGCGGCTGGGCAAGCGCTTCGCGCCCACGCAGGACAGCGACGTGCTGCAGGCCGAACTCGAACAATACTTCCGACAAAACATGGAGCAGCGCGCCACCGACGCGTCCCCCGAATGCCAGACGCCTCGCGCACACACCTTGTCCTGATCCCCAGCTACAACACCGGCGAGCGCCTGTTCTCCACGGTCGCCGCCGCGCGCGCGCAATGGAACCCGGTGTGGGTGGTGGTCGACGGCAGCGACGACGGCACCGGCGAGCGCCTGCAACAGATGGCCGAGGGCGACCCGGGCCTGCGCGTGTGGGTGCTGCCGCAGAACCAGGGCAAGGGCTCAGCCGTGCTGCACGGCCTGCGCGCCGCGAAGGAGGCCGGCTTCACCCACGCGCTGACGATGGACTCCGACGGCCAGCATCCGGCCGACCTGATCCCCGCCTTCATGCAAGCCTCGCTGGCTCGCCCCGAAACCATGGTGCTCGGCCGCCCGGTGTTCGACGCCAGCGCGCCGCTGCTGCGCGTGCGCGGCCGGCGCGTGTCGAACGGCTGGACGCAGCTCGAAACCCTGTTCGCGGGCGTCGGCGATTCGCTCTACGGTTTTCGCGTGTATCCGGTGACCGACCTGATCGCGGTGATGGCGCGCCAGCCCTGGATGCGCCGCTTCGACTTCGACACCGAGGCCGTCGTGCGGCTGGCCTGGCGCGGCGTGAAGCCGGTCAACATCGACGCACCGGTGAAATACCTGACGGCCGAGGAAGGCGGCGTCTCGCACTTCCGCTATGGCCGCGACAACGTGCTGCTCACCTGGATGCACACACGGCTTATGGTCGAGTTCGTGCTGCGCCTGCCCCTGCTGCTGCTGCGCAAGCTGGCGAAGAAGCCGCCGTTCCAGGACTGAGGAAGCCGTCCGGCTACGACGCGTCGGCCGCCCCGCCCAGCGCCTTGTAGAGCGTCATCGTCGCGTTGAGCTGGTTCAGCCGGTTCTGCGCCAGCGACACCTCGGCCGCGCGGCGCCTGTCCTTCGCGTCGAGCACCGGCTGCAGCGCGGTCGCCCCCGCGCGGTAGCGCACTTCCGACAGGCGCTCGGCGCGCTGTGCCTCCTGCAGCGCCAGCACCAGGCTCTCGCTTTCGGCACGCAGCTGCGTGCGTGACGACAACGCGTTCTCGACCTCCGACAGCGCCGTGTACAGCGACTGCCTGAAGCCCACCACCGCCTCTTCGTACTGCGTCTGCGACACGGCCACCGTCAGCCGCGCGGTATTCCATTGCAGGAACGGCAGCGTCAGCCCGGCGCCCAGCGTGCCGACGGGGTTCTTCAGCAGTTCGCCGAGCGCGGTGCTCGACGTGCCCAGCGTGCCCGTCAGGCTCAGCGTGGGATAGAAGCCGGTGCGCGTGGCGTCTACGTTTGCCAGCGCGCTGCGCAGGCGCTGCTCGGCAGCGCGCAGGTCGGGGCGGCGGCCCAGCAGGCTCGCGGGCACGCCGGCATCGATGGAGGGCAATGCGATGTCGGGCAGTTGCGCCGGCTCGGCGGCCATCGGCTCCGGCGGCTGGTCGAACAGGATCGCCAGCGCGTTGCGTGCCTCCACGCGCTGCTGCAGCAGTTGAGTGTGGGCGGCTTCCTGCGTCGCGAGATTCTGGCCGGCCTGCGCCACGTCCAGCCCCGACACCGCGCCCGCCGCGTATTTGACCCGCGCCAGCGCGAGGATGCGCCGGCCGTCTTCCATGCCCGCCTCGCTCAGCGCGATGCGCTGGTTCAGGTAGCCGGTCTGCCAATAGAGCCCCGCCACGGTGCCGATCAATGACAGCGCAGTCGCCTGCCGGTCGGACTCGGTGGCCTTCAGCTCCCAGTCGGCGGCGCTGCGCAGCGCCGAGAGCCGGCCCCACAGGTCGATCTCGTAGCTCAGCGCCACTGACGAGTTCGACGCCGAGCCGGCGACGCCGCCGCGCTTGAGGTCGTAGCTGCGGCTGGTGCTGGCCTGCCCGATCACGCCCGGCGTGAGATTCGTGTTCGTGAGCCCGGCTTGCAGCTGAGCGCGCTGCACGCGGATGCCGGCCACCGCCAGGTTGTTATTGGTGCGCAGTGCGTTGTCGATCAGCCGGTCGAGCTGCGGATCATCGAAGGCCGTCCACCAGTTGGCGGACAGCGCCACCGCGGCCCCGGTGGTCGCGGGCGAAGCCGACTGCTGCCAGCGCGGCGGAATGTCGAACGGCCGCTGGGCGCGCTGCTCCGGCTGGAACAGTGTGCAGCCGCCCAGGGCGAGCACCGCGATGGCCACCGAGGCCAGGGAAAGAACATGCGCCTTACTCACGAGCCAGCGCCTCGATGGGGTCCAGCCGCGCCGCGTTGCGCGCTGGCAGGTAGCCGAACAGCACGCCGATCAGCGATGCACAGAGAAACGCCGAAACCACGGCGCCGATTGAAAAGATCATCTGCCATTGCTTGACGAGAAGCGAAAAGAGAAAGCTGATGCCGTACGAGAGCGTCACACCGATCAGGCCGCCCACCAGGCACACCAGCACCGCCTCGGTCAGGAACTGCTGCAGCACGTCGCTCTGGCGCGCGCCCACCGCCATGCGGATGCCGATCTCGCGGGTGCGCTCGGTCACCGACACCAGCATGATGTTCATCACGCCGATGCCGCCCACCACCAGCGAGATCACCGCGATGAGCGACAGCAGCAGCGTCAGCGACTGGCTGGTGCGTTCCGCCGTCTTGACGATGCTGTCCATGTTGAAGGTGAAGAAATCCTTGGTGCCGTGGCGCAGCGTGAGCAGCTTGACGATGCTGTCCTCGGCCGCCTTGGTGGGCTGGTCGTCGCGGATGCGCACCGTGATGTTGTCGAAGTGCTGCTGCCCGAAGAGCCGGCTCGCGCCCGTGCTGTAGGGCAGCCAGAGGTTGAGCGACTTGTTGCCGTCGCCGAACACCGTCTTCTTCTCCTGCGCCACGCCGATCACCGTGCATGGCAGGCTGCCCACGAGGATGATCTTGCCCACCGGTTCGGTTCCGTCGGGAAACAGCTTGCGCCGCGTGTTCTGGTCGATAACAACCACCTGCGACTGGTGGCGCACGTCGGAGGCGGTGAAGGCCGCGCCGCTGGCCATCTGCATGTCGCGCACGCGGAAGAAACTGTCGCTCACGCCGTTGACCGTGCCGTTGATGTCCACGCTGCGGTAGCGCAGCCGCAGGCTGCGCGAGGTCACGGGCGTCACGCTGTGAACGTAGGGCTGCGCCGCGATGGCGTCGAGGTCGGGAGGTATCAGCGTGCGGATGCTCGACGCCTTGTCGTCGCCGAAGTCGCGGCCCGGGTACACATCGAGCGTGTTGGTGCCGATGGCGCGGATGTCCGACAGCACGTAGCGCTTGGCGCCCTCTCCTATCGCCACGATCGACACCACCGAAGTGATGCCGATGACGATGCCCAGCATGGTGAGCGCCGTGCGCATGCGGTGCGCCATCATCGAGCGCCAGGCCATGCGGAAGGCTTCCGCGAAGCGGGCCCAGCCGGTGTTGAAGCGGGCGATGCCCAGCCCGGGCTTCGTCATCGCAGCCGAAGGGTCGCCTTCGGCCTGCGAAGCCTCCTGCGCCGGGGCCGCCACGGTCGGCACACTCGGCACGTTCGGCCTGTCGCCCACGATCACGCCATCGGCGATCTCGATGATGCGTTCGGTGCAGCTCGCCACCTGCATGTCGTGCGTCACGATGATGATCGTGTGGCCCTGGGCATGCAGCTCGCGCAGGATGCCGATCACCTCCTGGCCGCTGCGGCTGTCGAGCGCACCGGTCGGCTCGTCCGCCAGGATCACCTGCCCGCCATTCATGAGCGCGCGCGCGATGCTCACGCGCTGCTGCTGGCCGCCCGAGAGCTGGCTGGGCCGGTGCTCGGTGCGGTCGCCCAGCCCGAGCCGCGCGAGCAGCTGGCGCGCACGCGAGTCGCGCGCCTGGCCGTCGGTGCCGGCGTACACCGCGGGCACCTCGACGTTGCCGGTGGCCGTCAGGTGCTGCATCAGGTGGTAGCGCTGGAAGATGAAGCCGAAGTGCTCGCGCCGCAGTTCGGCCAGCGCGTCGCTGTCGAGCGCCCCCACGTCCTGGCCGGAGACGGTGTAGGAGCCCGTGCTCGGCCGGTCGAGGCAGCCCAGGATGTTCATCAGCGTCGACTTGCCCGAACCCGAGGCGCCGACGATGGCCAGCATTTCGCCGCTGCCGACGTCGAGGTTCACGTCCTTCAGCACCTGCACTTCCTGCTCGCCCGAGGGAAAGCTGCGGCCGATGCCGCGCAGGCTGAGCAGCGGCTGCGTCATTGAGGCTTGCCCCGTCCGCCGCCGTTGTCGGCGGTCTCGCCGCGCTCGGGTACCGCCGAGGCGTCGCCGGTGATGACGCTGTCGCCCTCCTTCAGGCCTTCGAGCACCTGCGCCTGGAAGTTGTTGGAGATGCCGACGCGCACCTTGCGCGTCTCCACGGTCTGGTCGGGCTTGAGCACGCGCACCTCCTGGCGGCCGTCCTTGTCGCGCGCGCCCAGCGCCGTGAGCGGCACCGTCAGCGCCTGCCTGGCCTCGCCCAGCAGGATCGCGACCTGCGCCGTCATGTCCACGCGCAGCGTGCGGTCGGGGTTGGGCACGTCGAACAGCGCGTTGAAGAACACGGCGTTGTTGATCTTCTCCGGCGAAGGCTGCACCGCGCGCAGCGTGCCGTGATAGCGCTTGTCGGGGTCGCCGAGGATGGTGAAGTACACCGGCTGCCCCGGCTTCACGCGCACCACGTCGGCCTCGGACACCTGCGCCTTCACGGTCATGGTCGACAGGTCGGCCAGCTTCATCAGCGTGGGCACCTGAAAAGCGGCGACCACGGTCTGGCCTTCGAGCGTGTTGATGGAGACGACGTCGCCGTCGATGGGCGCGACGATGCGCGTGTACGACAGGTTCTGCTGCGCCGAGGCGACGGCCAGCTTCTGCTGGCGGATCTGAGCCTCGAGCGACACCGCGTCTGCACGCAGTGCGCGTAGTTCGGCGTCGGCGCTCTCCATGTCCTGCCTGGCGGCGGCGTCCTGCGCGAGCATTTCCTGCTGCCGAGTCCAGGTGAGCTGCGCCTGCTTGACGCGCACTTCCTTCGCGAGCTTCTGCGCCTGCAGGTTGTCGAGCCTGGCCTGCTCCTGCGCCAGGGTGTTCTGCGAGATGACGGGGTCGATCTCGGCGAGCCAGTCGCCCTTCTTCACCGTCTGCCCGAGCACCACCTTCAGCGACTTGAGCTGGCCGCTCACCTGAGCGCCCACCTCCACCTGCTTGAGCGCCTGCAGCACGCCGGTGGCGAGCACCGCGTTCTCGAGATCGGTGCGCTGCACCGTGGCGGTGAGGTATTCGCTTTTTTTCGCCGGCCGCAGCCATGAAGAGGCGATGACGACCAGCACGATGAAAAAGGCAATGCCGATCAGGTATTTGCGCGATCGCCGGGGTGGGTTATTGGGCATGCGGAAGGAAATGGATGAAAGGCTCCGGGGCGGGCCGCTTTCCTTCAAGAAGAATTCGGCGCCGGAAAAGAAGTTCCGGAGAAGCTCCACGGTTTTCGCACGATCCTAGCCGCGTTTGCTGAAGGACTTTTAAAGACCTGCGCAGTGCATTGACACCATCCTCTTACAAGGGAACGCCCTGCGGCCCACACCCCGGCCGGATCGTGACTTTAGGCACTGTATGCACGCGAATTGCCCTCCTACATTGGCAATTGGGCAGCGCACTGAAAGCCGCCCGCCACAGCAGATGCCAATGGGCCCGCGAATATCTTTTTTCGCGGCCGGGGCATCACTTTTCCGACGTATTCAATTAAGGGAAACGACCATGAAATTCAAACAGTCGAACACGCTGCTGCGCAATGCAGCCCTGGCCGGTGCAATTGCGACGCTGCTGGCTTTCAGCGGTATTGCGGGCGCGGCACATACCCCGCAGGACAGCGACATGCTGCAGACGACGGGCGTCATCGCCAGTATCGGCGCGCCCGCTTCGAAGACGAAGGTGGAAGGGGTTTCGGCCCAGCAGGACTTGCTGAGCTTCGTCGCGCCTGCCGCCAAGACCGAAACGGCTCAGCCCATGAACACCGCGATGGTCAACAGCTGCTCGGCCCGCTGGTACTGGCGCAGCCTGCTGGAAGAAATGGCTTGCGGCTTCTCGGGCCAGGGCTGGTTCAACTGAGGCGAATCCGCCTCGCTCTCTTCGAGAACGCAAAAACGCCGCCCGTCGGGCGGCGTTTTCTTTGCGCGACCGTCTCAGCGCGCGCGACGCGAGCGAACCAGCAGCGTGATCAGCATCAGCGACAGAACCACGAACGCGATGAACGACCAGTTCGCCAGCGTCAGGCCGAAGAGCGACCAGTCGACTTTCGAGCAGTCGCCACCGCCGCGGAAGATCATCGGCAGAGCGCGCTTCAGCGGGAAGGTCTCGATCATCCCGTAGAGGTCGCGCCCGCAGGTGACGACTTCGGGCGGATACCACTGCAGCCAGCTCTGCGAGGCCGCCGTGTAGGCGCCGCCGAAAGCGGCCAGCAGCGCCAGCACGCCGCTCACCACACGCAGGCCCACGTTGCGGAACACGCCGGCCAGTCCGGTGAACAGCGCCACCAGCACCAGAGCGTAGCGCTGCACGATGCACATGGGACAGGGTTCGAGCCCGACCACGTGCTGCAGGTAGAGCCCGAAGGCCAGCATCAGGACACAGGCCAGGCAGATCAGCCCGAACGCGCGGCGCGGCGCGCCGAAGTACCAATCGATCAAGGAGATACCCAATCTTCTTCTACGAACACTCTGGCCTTGCGCGGATTGGCGACGACCGTGTCGCCCTCCTTCAAGCCCAGATCGCGGAACTGTTGCGCAGGGAGTTGCGCTTCGATGATGGTTCCGGAGCCCGGATTATCTGGATTCGATTCCGTGGGCTCAAGTTCCAACCGCGCAATGGGTCCGACGACGATCGCGCGCGACAGCGTGGCGACGATGCCCGAGGCGCCGTTCACGTAGGGTGTCACGTCGATGTCATGCGGGCGCACATAAGCACGCGCCTTGGCGTCGCGCGCGCCGCTGTGTTCGGGAGACTCGAGGCGCATGCCGTCGAGCTGCACCGCGCCGTTGTCGGCACGGCCGTGGAACAGGTTCACGTCGCCGAGGAAGCCGTAGACGAAGGGGCTGGCGGGCTGGTCCCACACTTCCTGCGGCGAGCCGACCTGTTCGATCTGGCCCTTGTTGATGACCACCACGCGGTCGGCTACCTCGAGCGCCTCTTCCTGGTCGTGCGTGACGAAGATGGAGGTGACATGCAGCTCGTCGTGCAGCCGGCGCAGCCAGCGGCGCAGTTCCTTGCGCACCTTGGCGTCGAGCGCGCCGAAGGGTTCGTCGAGCAGAAGCACCTTGGGCTCCACCGCCAGCGCGCGGGCCAGCGCGATGCGCTGGCGCTGGCCGCCGGAGAGCTGCGAGGGATAGCGGTCGGCCAGCCAGTCGAGTTGCACCAGCTTGAGCAGGTCTGTCACCTTCTGCCTGATCTGCGCGTCGCTCGGGCGCTCCTTGCGCGGCTTCACGCGCAGGCCGAAGGCCACGTTCTCGAACACCGTCATGTGGCGGAACAGCGCGTAATGCTGGAACACGAAGCCCACCTGCCGCTCGCGCACGTGCACGTCGGTGGTGTCCTCGCCCGAGAAAAGAATGCTGCCGGTGTCGGCCGTCTCCAGCCCCGCGATGATGCGCAGCAGCGTGGTCTTGCCGCAGCCCGAGGGGCCGAGCAGAGCGACCAGCTCGCCCGAATCGACGTCGAGGCTCACGTCGCGCAGCGCGCGGAAGTCGCCGAACTGCTTGCTGATGTTGCGGATTTCGATGCTCATGATTTCTTCTCTCTCACTCTCTCAGGCCGCAGTGGCTTCAGGGGGGCGTTCCGGCGGCAGCTCGGCAATGGCCTTCATCTCGCGCTCGTGGCGCCATTCGATCACCGACTTGATCACCAGCGTGACCAGCGCCAGGATCGCCAGCAGCGAAGCCACGGCGAAGGCGGCCACCGACTGGTATTCGTTGTAGAGCACTTCCACGTGCAGCGGCATGGTGTTGGTCTGGCCGCGGATGTGGCCAGACACCACCGACACCGCGCCGAACTCGCCCATGGCGCGCGCGTTGCACAAAATGACGCCGTACAGCAGGCCCCACTTGATGTTGGGCAGCGTCACGCGCCAGAAGGTCTGCCAGCCGGTCGCGCCGAGCACGATGGCGGCCTGCTCCTCGTCGGTGCCCTGCGCCTGCATCAGCGGCACGAGCTCGCGCGCAATGAACGGGAAGGTCACGAACACGGTCGCCAGCACGATGCCGGGCACGGCGAAGATGATCTTGATGTCGTGCTCGGCCAGCCACGGGCCCAGCCAGCCCTGTGCGCCGAACACCAGCACGTAGATCAGGCCCGCCACCACCGGCGACACCGCGAACGGCAGGTCGACCAGCGTGGTCAGCAGCGCCTTGCCGCGGAACTCGAACTTGGCGATAGCCCAGGCGCCGGCCACACCGAACACCAGGTTCATCGGCACCGCGATGGCGGCCGTGATCAGCGTGAGGCGGATGGCGCTCCAGGCATCGGGTTCCTTCAGCGCGTCGAGGTAGGCGGTGACGCCCTTGCGCAGCGCCTCGGTCGCCACGGCGGCCAGCGGCAGCACGAGGAACAGGAACATGAACCCGAGGGCAAGCGCGATCAGCAGCCAGCGCACCCAGGCGGCTTCGGTGGTGCCGGCCTGAGCACGGCGAACGACTTTGGTTGGTGCGCTCATGTCAGGCCCCTCCGCGACGACGCTGCCATGCCTGCAGGCCGTTGATGACCAGCAGCAGCACGAAGGAAATGACCAGCATCACCAGCGCGACCGCGGTGGCACCCGCGTAGTCGTACTGCTCCAGCTTGCCGATGATGATGAGCGGCGTGATCTCCGAGATCATCGGCATGTTGCCGGCGATGAAGATCACCGAGCCGTACTCGCCGATGGCGCGGGCGAAGGCCATGGCAAAGCCCGTCAGCAGCGCAGGCGCGATCGACGGGAAGATCACCTTGGTGAAGGTCTGCAGACGCGTCGCGCCCAGCGAGGTGGCGGCTTCTTCCAGTTCCTTCTCGGCGTCTTCCAGCACCGGCTGCACCGTGCGCACCACGAAGGGCAGCCCGATGAAGATCAGCGCGATCACCACGCCCGCCGGCGTGAAGGCCAGCTTGATGCCGTGCGGCTCCAGCAGCTGGCCGATCCAGCCGTTGCCCGCGAGCAGCGCGGTCAGCGAAATGCCGGCCACGGCCGTGGGCAGCGCGAAAGGCAGATCGACCAGCGCGTCGACGATGCGCTTGCCCGGAAACTTGTAGCGCACCAGCACCCAGGCCACCAGCAGGCCGAATACCGCGTTCACGATGGCGGCCAGCAGCGATGCGCCGAAGGTCAGCCGGTAGGAAGCCATCACGCGCGGCGCGGTCACGGCCACCCAGAACTGCTCCCAGCTCAGCGTGAAGGTCTTGAAGACCAGCGCCGACAGCGGGATCAGCACGATCAGGCTCAGATAAAGAATCGAAAAGCCCAGCGTGATGTGGAAACCGGGCAGCACGCGCTTGGCGCCGCCTGCCCGGTTGGCACGAGAAAAAGGCGCTCCCGCCGACGGGAGCGCCGAAGTCACAGCGCCGCTCATTTACTTCGCGCCGGGCGTGTACAGCTTGTCGAACTGGCCGCCGTCGTTGAAGTGCACCTTCTGCGCTTCGCCGAGGCTGCCGAAGAGTTCCTGCACCGTGAAGAGCTGCAGCGGCTTGAAGGTCGCGGCGTACTTCTTGAGCACTGTCTGCGAGCGCGGGCGCAGCGCGTGCTTGGCGGCGATTTCCTGCGCTTCTTCGGAATACAGCCAGTCGAGGTAGGCCTTGGCGAGCTCGCCGGTGCCCTTCTTGTTGACGGTGCGCTCGACCACGGCCACCGGGTTCTCGGCCACGATGCTGATCGACGGATAGACCGAGTCGACCTTGCCGGTGCCGAATTCGCGGTCGATGGAGACCACTTCCGATTCGAAGGTGATCAGCGCGTCGCCGATGTTGCGCTGCAGGAAGGCGGTGGTCGCGTCGCGCCCGCCGCGTGCCAGCACCGGCACGTTCTTGAACAGCTTGCCGACGAACTCGGCGGCCTGGGCATCGGTGCCGCCCTTCTTCTTGATGTAGCCCCAGGCGGCCAGGTAGGCGTAGCGGCCGTTGCCGCCGGTCTTGGGGTTGACGATCACAACCTGCACGCCGGGCTTGACCAGGTCGTCCCAGTCCTTGATGCCCTTGGGGTTGCCGTTGCGCACCAGGAACAGCATGGTCGACGTGGTCGGCGATGCGTTCTCGGGGAATTTCTTGTTCCAGTCCTTCGCGACCACACCGGCGTTGGCGAGGAAGTCGATGTCGGTGGAGGTGTTCATCGTCACCACGTCGGCGTCGAGGCCGTCGGCCACCGCGCGGGCCTGCGCGCTGGAGCCGCCGTGCGACTGGTCGATCTTCACGTCCTTGCCGGTGGCCTTCTTGTAGTGCGCCACGAAGGCCGCGTTGTAGTCCTTGTAGAACTCGCGCGCCACGTCGTAGGAGGCGTTCAGCAGCGAGGTGCCCTGTGCGAAGGCGGTGCTGCCGGCGAGTGCGGAGGACGCCAGCGCGAGCACGGCGACGAAGGTCTTGATTCTGGAAGTCATGTGGTTGCGAGGTTCTCTGAAAATTCACGGCCCGCCGACCATGCGGCGGGCTCGTCGGTCAGCGACTGGAGCAAGGCAAGGCCCAGCGGCCAGTCCCCGTGCCCCGAATCGATGTTGATGTGGCCCGCATTCTGCATCCGGACGAATTCGCTGCCCCAGGCGCGCGAATATGCGCCTGCCAGGCGGATCGGACAGTACGGGTCGTTGCTGCTGGCCACCACGATGCTGCGGTACGGCAGCGCGGCATAAGGCACGGGTGCGAAATCGGACAACACGGCGCGGCGCTCGGGGTCGGCCGGCGCCACCAGCAGCGCGCCGCGGATGCGCGCGGCCGCCTCGGGCGGCAGGTGCGCCGTGGCGATGCAGCCCAGGCTGTGCGCGGCGATCACCACCGGGCCGGGGCTGTCGAGCACCAGCCTGGCCAGTGTGCTCACCCAGGCTTCGCGCTTGGGCGAGGCCCAGTCGTCCTGCACCACGCGCGCTGCGCCCGGAATGCGCTCTTCCCACAGGCTCTGCCAATGGCCGGGCCCGGAGTCGCGCCAACCAGGCACGATGACGACACGAGTCTGCATGACCGAGCTGCCCTGCCCGCTTGCTTACTTGTTCGGCTGCGGCGTGATGCGCAGGTACGGGCGCACGGCCTTGAAGCCCTTGGGGAAGCGCTCGGCGAGCTCGGCCGGGTCTTGAATGGCCGGGATGATGACCACGTCGTCGCCGTCCTTCCAGTTCACCGGCGTGGCGACCTTGTGGCTGTCGGTGAGCTGCAGCGAGTCGATCACGCGCAGGATCTCGTCGAAGTTGCGGCCGGTGGACGCCGGGTAGGTGATGGTCGTGCGGACGATCTTCTTCGGGTCGATGATGAACACGCTGCGCACGGTGGCCGTGGCCGAGGCGTTCGGGTGGATCAGGTCGTACAGGTCGGCCACCTTGCGGTCTGCGTCCGCGATGATGGGGAAGTTGACCGTGGTGTTCTGCGTGTCGTTGATGTCCCCGATCCACTCCTTGTGCCTGGTGGCCGGGTCCACGCTCAGCGCGATGGGCTTCACGCCGCGCTTGGCGAATTCGCCCGACAGCGCCGCGGTCTTGCCGAGTTCGGTGGTGCACACGGGCGTGAAGTCGGCGGGGTGCGAGAAGAACACGACCCACGAATCGCCGGCCCACTGGTAGAAGTCGATGGGGCCTTCGCTGGAATCCTGGGTGAAATTGGGGGCGGTGTCGCCTAGACGCAGAGTAGCCATGATCGCTCCTGGATGGGGATGGGAGTCCCGGATTGTGCGAACCCTTGCTTCAATGCCAAACGAATATCTGCTTGTTTGGATATGACGTTTTCCGCATAACGAGGGCAACCCGGCCCCAGATCGGCCGGGCGCTAGAACATCCGCATGTCTGCGCTCTGCAGGTGTTCCATCAGGAAATCGATCAGCTTGCGCACCGCCGGCACCAGCGCCCGCCGCGCCGGAAACACCATGTGCGCCACCACCGGCGGCGGCCCCCAGCCCGGCAGCAGCCGTACCAGACGGCCGGCTTCCACGTCGGCACGGCACATGTAGTCGGGCAGCATGGTCGCGCCGATGCCGCCCAGCGCGCCGAACTGCAGCGTGGCGAGGTCGTCGGCCACATAGAGGGGCGTGTGCGAATGGACGAGGCTCTCGCCGTTCGGGCCTTCCAGCCGCCAGTCGCTGCGCCCCTCCCCGTTGACCGACATGGCCGCCGTGGGCAGCTTCCCCAGGTCGGCCACCGTCTGCACCGGCCCGTGTCGCGCCAGCAGCCCCGGGCTCGCCACCAGCACGCCCCGGCTGTAGCCGAAGGTCTTGGCCACCAGCACCGTGCTGTCCTCGATGGCCGGCCGCACGCGCAGCGCGATGTCGATACCCTCCTCGATCAGGTCCACCGGCCGGTTGATCACCTTCATGTCGATGCGCACCGCGGGGTAGCGCTCCATGAACACCGGCATCAGCTGCGCCAGCCCGCTGTGCGCGATGGTGACCGGGCAACTCAGCCGCACCAGCCCGCTGGGCTCGGTCTGCACCTGCGCCACCGCCTCGGCCGCCGCCTGCGCCGCGTCGCGCATCGCGGAAGCGTGCCGCAGGTAGATCTCGCCGGCCGGCGTGAGCGACAGCCGCCGGGTGCTGCGCTGCATCAGCTGCACGCCGAGGCGCTCTTCCAGCTCCGCCACCCGCCGCGAGAGCCGCGACTTGGGAATGCCCAAGGCCCGGCTGGCGGCCGCGAAGCCGCCGCGCTCGGCCACTTCGGCGAAGAAAACCATGTCGTTGAGGTCCTGCATGGCGGCCATTGTCCTGCAATCAGGACGATCTATGCAATTTTTGGCTACTTATCGGCAACTCGACCCAAAAATAGAATTACGCCATCGCCGGCCGATTTTGAGTGCCGACAGCCAACACAGAAAGTGATTGATTGAAATGAAGCTGCTCCACATCGACTCCAGCATCCTCGGCACCAACTCGACCTCGCGCCTGCTCTCGGCCGAGATCGTGACCGCATGGCGCGCCGCCCACCCCGACACCACCGTGGAGTACCTCGACCTGGCCGTCGACGCCCCCCCGCACTTCAGCGCCGACGCGCTGGGCATCAAGGTCGGCGTGCAGGCCCAGCCCACCGAAGCCCAGGCGCGTGAAAACGCCCTGTCCGAAAAGCTCGTGAGCCAGTTCCTGGCTTCGGACGTGGTCGTCATCGGCACGCCGTTCTACAACTTCTCGATCCCGACGCAGCTCAAGGCGTGGATCGACCGCCTCGGTCAGGTCGGCCGCACCTTCAAGTACACCGACAAGGGCCCCGTGGGCCTGGCCGGCGGCAAGACCATCATCGTGGCCTCCAGCCGCGGCGGCGTCTACTCGACCAGCGAAGGCGGCCAGGCCATGGAACACCAGGAGAGCTACCTCAAGGCAGTCTTCGGGTTCTTCGGCATCACCGACGTGCGCATCGTGCGCGCCGAGGGCGTGGCGATGGGCGACGAAGCCCGCAACAGCGCCCTGGCGGCTGCCCGCGCCGACATCCTGGTGGCGACGGCAGAAGCCGCGAACCAGAAGAGCGTCGCGCAGGCTGCCTGAGCACGTTCAGCCTCGCACCATGAAAAAACCGCCCGATGGGCGGTTTTTTCGTTCCGGCCTGCGCGGAATCTCAGGCCGAGTGGCTCTTCACCCAGGCCACGTACTTGTCCATCCAGCCCTGCAGGAACTTCTTCGAGCCCTCGTTGCCGATGTGGCCCTTGTCGTCGAACAGGTCGTCCTTGGCCTGCAGGAACACTTCGGGGGCGCCAAGCGTGGGCACGTCGAGGTAGGCCAGGATGTTGCGCAGGTGCTGCTGCGCCAGCGCGGTACCGATTGCGCCGACCGAGATGCCGACCACGCCGGCCGGCTTGCCTGCCCAGGCGCTCTGGCCGTAGGGGCGCGAGGCGTGGTCGATGGCGTTCTTCAGCACGCCGGGAATGGAGCGGTTGTACTCGGGCGTGACGAACAGCAGGCCGTCGGCCGCCGCGATCTCGGTCTTCAGGCGCTTCACCGAAGGAGCCTGGTTGGCGTCGTCGTCCTGGTTGTACAGCGGCAGGTCGTCGATGCGCAGGCTTTCGAAGGTGAAGTCCGAGGGCGCGAGCTGCGCCAGCGCGAGGGCCAGCTTGTGGTTGAACGAATCCTTGCGCAGGCTGCCGACGATGACGGCGATGCGGGTCTGTGCCATGGGTGAAGCTCCTTTGATGAGGGGGTCGGAAATGACGAACGCGATTATGCGAAGCGCCCAAGACCTTATCCGGAAAAGTTCATGCATTTACACCGTGGCACCCGATCGCTGCCTCGCGATCGATGCGCTCGGGGCATGTCGAACCTGCCCTGCGCCCAGGCCTGCCGGGCGATGCCATCGCGCATCATGTGCCGGACCGCCCGCGCGTGTTCCACCTCTTGCCATTTGCCCGCCGCCGACAGCCGGGGAAAGCGCCCGCTCGAAGCAGGCTGCGGCGATCCCGGGCATCATCGCGGCCGGTCTTTTTTCCTCTGTCGAATACAGGAGCGAAACGCGATGAGATTTCTGGTGGTGGGTGCCGGCGCACTCGGTGGTTATTTCGGCGGCCGTCTGCTGGAGGCGGGACGCGACGTCACCTTCCTGCTGCGCCCGCGCCGCGCGGCCCAGCTCGCCAAGACCGGGCTGGTGGTGCAGAGCCCCTTCGGCAACCTGCAGTTGCCATCTCCGAAGCATGTGCTGGCCGATGGCATCGACGGCCCCTACGACGTGATCGTGGTCGGCAGCAAGGCCTACGACCTCGGCTCGACCATGGACTCCTTCGCGCCAGCCGTGGGCCCGAACACCGTGATCCTCCCGTTGCTCAACGGCATGAGCCACATCGACAGGCTTGCCGAGCGATTCGGCAGCGAGCGCGTGCTGGGCGGACTGTGCATGATCTCCGCCACCCTCGACGACGAAGGCCGCGTGCTGCATCTCAACGACATGCACGGCCTGAGCTTCGGCGAACGCTCGGGCGGCCGCTCGGCGCGGGTCGACGCCATCGCGGCGCAGTTCGCCGGCGCGAAGTTCGATGCCACCGCCAGCGAGAACATCTCGCAGGACATGTGGGAGAAGTGGGTCTTCATCGCCTCGGCCGCCGGCCTCACCAGCCTGATGCACGCCTCCATCGGCGACATCGTGGCCGCCGGCGGGCAGGACGTGGCGTTGTCGATCTTCGACGAGTGCTGCGCCATCGCCACACACAACGGCTTCGCGCCGCGCCCCGCCGCCGTGCAGCGCGGCCGCGCCATCATCACGGCAGCCGGCTCGCCGATGACGGCCTCGATGTACAAGGACATGGCGCGCGGCGCGGCCGTGGAAGCCGATCACATCGTCGGCGACCTGCTGAGCCGCGCAGCGCCCGGCAACGCCACGGTGCCCACCGTGCTGCGCACCGCCTACGTGCACCTCAAGGCCTACGAGGCGCGACGCGCACGCGAGGCTGCCGCGGCTGTCTGAGGATCCGATGAAAGACTCGCTCGCCTTCCTGCACACGGCACAGGTCCACGTGCCGACATTCGAGCGGCTGGCGCGCGAGAACGCTCCCACTCTGCGTGTGCGGCACGTGGTGCGCGAAGAGCTGCTGGCTGACGCGCGCGTCACCGGCGTCGACGACGCCGACCTCATCGCCCGCGTCAACGAGGCGATGCGCGAAGCCGCCGCGGGCGGCGCAAAGGTCGTGGTGTGCACCTGCTCGACCATCGGCGCCATCGCGGAACGCACGCCCTCCGGCGATGCATTCAGAGCCCTGCGCATCGACCGGGCCATGGCCGACAAGGCCGTTCGCACCGGGCCTCGCGTGCTGATCGCCGCAGCGCTCGAAAGCACGCTGGCGCCTACGAAGGCCCTCGTTCTTTCCGCCGCACAGAACGCTGGAATCGCCGTCCAGCCGGCCCTGCTGTTCGTCGAGGACGCATGGCCGCATTTCGAAGCCGGAGCCCACGCGCGCTACATCGAGACACTGGCTGGCGCGATCCGTGCGGCGGCAATCGAGGCCGACGTCGTCGTGCTGGCCCAGGCCTCGATGGCCCCCGTGGCCGATAAGCTCGCCGACCTGGGCATCGACGTGCTCAGCAGCCCCGTACCCGGCACCGCCCACGCGGTGACACTGGCCCTGGCGCTCAGTCCGACTTGAGGATCGTCTCGCCCTTCAGCATCCCCATGTCGCGGATGTTGAAGCGGTGGCGCTTCCAGCCTTCCCAGGTGCGGCGCATGTTGCCGATGGAGATCAGGTAGTACAGCACCTTGAACATGCCGACCGGGCCGCGCATCGGCGTGCCGCGGTAGATGTCGCCGGCCAGCAGCGTCATCAGCCCTTCCTTCACGCGGAACGGGTTGCCCGGATGCATGAACATGTCGCGGATGGTCGGGTTGGTCACGCGGTAGATGAACCACGAGTACTCGCGCGGGCCCTTGCGCATCATGGCCTCGAAGCCCTTGCGTACCGCGGCCAGCTGGGCCGGCTTGTCGAGCGCTGTCGCCACCAGTTCGGCGCCGTCGAAGGCGCTGTGCATCGCGAGGTACACGCCCGAGGAGAACATCGGGTCGATGAAGGTGAAGGCGTCGCCCAGCATCAGGTAGCGCTCGCCCGTGGCGTGCGTGCTGGAGTACGAGAAGTTGCCGGTGGCATGCACCGCGTCGTCGACCAGCGTGGCGTTCTTCAGGCGGTCCACCAGCACCGGGCAGGTCGCGATGGTGTCGTAGAAGAACTCCTTGAGCGGCTTGTCGCGCGTCTTCAGGTAGTACGGCCAGCAGACCGCGCCCACGCTGGTGGTGCCGTCGGCCAGCGGAATGAACCAGAACCAGCCGTGCGGAAACCAGCAGATGCTGATGTTGCCTTCCTTCTTGCCTTCCAGCCGCTCGGCGTTGGTGAAGTGGCCGAAGAGCGCGGTGCTGTTGTGGTCGGGGTTCTTTTCCTTGCAGCGGAATTTGTTGGCCAGCAGCGTGTCGCGGCCGGTGGCGTCGACCACGAAGCGGGCGCGCCAGCTGCGGCGCTCGCCATTGTCCATCTCGGCCTGGACCGTCGCGCCGTCGGCATCGAAGGCTACGTCGCGCACCTTGCAGCCTTCGATGGCCTGAGCGCCGCAGGTGGCAGCGTTGCGGAACAGGAGCTCGTCGAGTTCGGAGCGGCGCACCTGCCAGGCGGAGTCGAGCGACTTGTCCAGGCCCTCGCCGAACTCGACGTAGCTGCGGTGCTCGTGCTCGGGCGAGACGAACTCGATGCCGAACTTCGGCATGCCGATCTTCTCGACCTGGTCGCGCACGCCGAGCTTGTCGAACAGCTCCACGTTCGCGGGCAGCAGCGATTCGCCGATGTGAAAGCGCGGGTGGTGCGCCTTCTCCAGCAGCACCACCTTGCGGCCCTGCCGTGCAAGCAGCGTGGCGATGGTCGATCCGGCGGGACCGCCGCCGACGACCAGCACGTCGCAGGATTCGTCGGCGGCCCGGGGCGCGGGAGAAGAAGCTTGGGACAGGGACATGCGAAGGCAGGCAACGTTGTTAACAATCGCAAGCATAGCGCGGCGGCCTGCGAAGACCGCAAAGCCTGCTAAGCAGCCCACCGGCTGGCGCCGCACACTGGGGCAATGCGCCTCCTCCATCTTCTGCGCCCCTTCTGCCTCGCCGCCGCATGCCTGTCGGCGGTGTTCGCCCATGCCGCCGGCTTCGGCACCATCGATATACCTGCCGACCGCGAAGGCCCGGCGATGCAGGGCGCCGTATGGACACCGTGCGCCGCACCCGCGGGCGAAATCAAGCTGGGCCGCAACACGATCCAGGGCGTGCGGGACTGTCCGCTCCCGCCGGGCAACGCCCGGCTGCCGCTCATCGTGATCTCGCACGGCTACGGCGGCTCCTTCCTCGGCCATCACGACACGGCGCAGGCGCTCGCCGACGCGGGCTTCATCGTCGCGGCCATCAGCCATTCGCAAGACAACTTCCAGCTCCGTGGCGGCCCGGACGACAGGATCGTCGCGCTTGCGACGCGAACCACCGACATCAAGCGGCTGATCGACCACATGCTCCAGAAGTGGCCCGCGCACGGCAGGATCGCGGCCGACCGGATCGGTTTCTACGGTTTTTCGAGGGGCGGCTACACGGGCCTCGTGCTCGCGGGAGCGCGCCCGGACTTCGAGCGGCTGCCGCCGCTGCCCTCATCCCCGTGCGCAACGCAGCCCGAAGGCAAGGCGTGCGAATGGGTGAAGCAGGGCTTCCAGGAACTGCTGGCCACGCCGCTGACGCACGACACCCGCATCACGGCGGCCGTGATCGCCGACCCGCTCGGCATGCTCTTCGACGCCCGGGGCCTGAAGAACGTGAAGATCCCGATCGAGCTCTGGGCGTCGACCTACGGCGGCGACGGCGTCACGCCCGAGAGCGTGGCCGCCGTTCGCAGCAACCTGCCCGTGGCGCCCGAATGGCATGTGGCCGACAAGGCCGAGCACTTCGGTTTTCTCGCGCCGTGCTCGCAGGCACAGCTCGATGCCAGGATCGAAATCTGCCGCGATGCGCCCGGCTTCGACCGAATCGCCTTTCACAAGGCGCTCAACGCCGAGGTAGCGGCCTTCTTCAACCGCCACCTCGGGCCAACGCACTGACCTTCACTGACCAGTCTTCAGCCCGCGCGCCGCTGCGACGCCAGCCGCCGCACCACCGCCACCAGCCGGTCGATCTCGTCGAAGGTGTTGTAGAAGGCCAGCGAGGGCCGCACCGTGGTTTCCACGCCGAAGCGGCGCAGGATGGGCTGCGCGCAATGGTGGCCGGTGCGCACCGCGATGCCCTCCTCGTTCAGCGCCTGCCCCACCTCCTCGGTGGTGTAGCCGTCGAGCACGAAGGACATCACGCTGGCCTTGTCGGCCGCCGTGCCGATCAGCCGCACGCCCGGGATCGCGCCGAGCTGCGCCATGCCGTACACCAGCAGGTCGTGCTCGTAGCGCGCGATGTTCTCGATGCCGATCTTGTTGACGTAGTCGATGGCGGCGCCCAGCCCCACGGCGTCGGCGATGTTGCCGGTGCCGGCCTCGAACTTGTTCGGGATCGGCTGGAACACCGTCTTCTCGAAGGTCACGTCGGCAATCATGTTGCCGCCGCCCTGCCACGGGGGCATGTCTTCGAGCACCTCGCGCCTGCCCCACACCACGCCGATGCCGGTCGGGCCGAACACCTTGTGGCCGGAGAAGACGAAGAAGTCGGCGCCGATGTCCTGCACGTCCACGCGCATGTGCGAGACCGACTGCGCGCCATCGACCAGCGCCTTCGCGCCAGCGCGGTGCGCCAGCTCGACGATCTCCTTCACCGGCACCACCGTGCCCAGCGCGTTCGAGACCTGCGTGACGGCGACGATCTTCGTGCGGTCGTTCAGCAGCTTGCGGTATTCGTCGAGCAGCACCTGCCCCGAGTCGTCCACCGGAATCACGCGCAGCTTCGCGCCCTTTGCGGCCGCGAGCTGCTGCCACGGCACGATGTTGGCGTGGTGCTCCAGGTTCGACACGACGATCTCGTCGCCCTCGCCCACGTGCTGCCCGCCCCAGCTCTTGGCCACGAGGTTGATGGCCTCGGTGGTGCCGCGCACGAAGATCACCTCTTCGACCTCGGGCGCATTGATGAACCTGCGCACGCGCTCGCGGGCGCCCTCGTAGGCGTCGGTCGCGCGCGCGGCCAGCTCGTGCGCCGCTCGGTGGATGTTGGAGTTCTCGTGCTCGTAGAAATACGAGATGCGGTCGATGACCGACTGCGGCTTGTGCGTGGTGGCCGCGTTGTCGAACCACACGAGCTGCTTGCCGTTCACGCGCTCCTGCAGGATCGGGAAGTCGCGCCGCACGGCCTGGATGTCGAAGGGAGGATGCTGGCCGCTGCCGGCCAGCGGCACGGCGCCGGGCCCGCGCGGATCGGGCTTGGCGGGCGTGACGAAGCCGCTGGGCAGGCGCACCGCATCGACGAAGTAAAACTGGGGTTCACTCCCTCTCCCCTCTGGGGAGAGGGTTGGGGTGAGGGGCAGCCCCGCACCTTGCGTCGTCCGCTGGCCCTCACCCCAGTCCTCACCCGCAAGCGGGAGAGGGGGCGAGACCACGGGAGTCGCGCCGGCCGACGGATGCCCGTAGCCGTTGTCCAGGAAGTAGAACGACGAAGCCGCGGCTTGCGGTGCCACTGCCCCATTCAGCTGCGGCACGCCCTGCACCGTGCCACCCGAGCGCGGCTCGAAGGCCGGCGCCACCGAGAGCACGCTGTCCGGCACGCCGTTGCCCGCCACCGCGTGCGGCACCAGCGCCGGTGCGCGGTTCGCGAGCGAAGGCACCTGCGTCGGCGATGCCGGCACCAGGTTGGCGCCCGGAATCTGCCCTTGTGGGAAGGGCGCACCCGGCACGCTGGGCCCGAAGCCGGCAGGGCTCGCCAGCGGTGAACCCGCGGGCGCGACGTTGGCCGGAAACTGCGCTCCCGGCACCAGCCCGTTCGCCACGCCGGGCACCGAGTCGGGCGGCGTGCCCGGCAGTGCGGAGAACATGGCGCTGGCCATGCGCGCGAGAACCGCCGGGTCGAACGGCGCCTCGCCCGGGATCGATGGAATGCTGCTCACAGCGGCTTACTTGTAGGTGTCGGCGTAGTCGTGGTACTTGCCGATCTCGACATCGTCGAGCACCGCCAGCGCGTCGGTCGTCAGCACCGCGAGCGAGCAGTACAGCGAGATCAGGTACGACGCGATCGCGTGGTTGTTGATGCCCATGAAGCGCACCGACAGCCCCGGGCCCTGCTCGCCCGACAGACCCGGCTGGAAGAGGCCCACCACGCCCTGGCGCTTGTCGCCCACGCGCAGCAGCAGGATCTTGCTCTTGCCATCGGCCACCGGCACCTTGTTCGACGGAATCAGCGGAATGCCGCGCCAGGTGATGAACTGCGAGCCGAAGAGGCTCACCGTGGGCGGCGGCGTGCCGCGGCGCGTGGCTTCGCGGCCGAAGGCGGCAATGGCCAGCGGGTGCGTGAGGAAGAAGGCCGGCTCCTTCCACACCTTGGCCAGCAGCTCGTCGAGGTCGTCGGGCGTGGGCGCGCCGGTCAGCGGGAAGATGCGCTGCTCTTCGCTCACCTGCGCCAGCAGGCCGTAGTCGGGGTTGTTGATGAGCTCGCTCTCCTGGTTCTCCTTGATCGTCTCGATCGTCAGGCGCAGCTGTTCCTTGATCTGGTCGTGCGGGCTGCTGTAGAGGTCGGAGATGCGGGTGTGCACGTCGAGCACGGTGCTCACGGCGTTCAGGTAGTGCTCGCGCGGGTTCTCCTCGTAGTCGACGAAGGTGCGCGGCAGCTGGTTCTCTTCTTCGCGCGACGTGCAGGTGACCTTGATGGCCTCCGGGTTCTTGACCTTGTTGACGCGGTAGATGCCCGCCTCCACCGGAACCCACTGCAGCAGGTGCGTCAGCCAGCGCGGGCTGATGGTCTCGAGTTGGGGGACTGTCTTGGTGGCATTGGCCAGCTGTCTTGCGGCGTTGTCGCCAAGGGCGGTGGTACCACCAACTGTTGCGCTCATGGATCAGGCTTTCGTGGTTGAGAAAAAAGTGGCCGCCAGTGTCCGGCGGCCACGGGTTTTCCCTCAACAGGCTATAGCCGCCAAGTTGATCCTTCGCGCGAGACGCGACTGCTCCAACTGCTCGCAGCGCATGAGCAGGCCGACCATGTTGATGCCCAGCGCGGTGGCCAGCTTCTGCGCGGTGACGATCGATGGAATGACGCGGCCGCGCTCGATCTCCCCAACGTAGGAGCGGTTCAGATCGGAACGCTCGGCCAGTTCCTCCTGCGACCAGCCCCTGTCCTCGCGCAGCTGGCGGATGGTCACGCCGAAGTCTTCGACGAACGCCTTCATACGCCACCTGCCTTCGGTGCGTTCTGCAGGCTGGCCTGCGTGACGCTCGCGCCCGGCGGCACGTCGTCGGTGATCCACACGTTGCCGCCGATGACGGCGCCTTTGCCGAGCGTCACGCGCCCGAGGATGGTCGCGCCGGCGTAGATGACGACGTCGTCCTCCACCACCGGATGGCGCGGCAGGCCCTTCTGCAGGTTGCCTTCGGTATCTGTCGGGAAGCGCTTGGCGCCGAGCGTGACCGCCTGGTAGAGCCGCACGCGCTTGCCGATGACGGCCGTCTCGCCGATCACGACGCCCGTGCCGTGGTCGATGAAGAAGCCCGCGTCGATCTTCGCGCCCGGATGGATGTCGATGCCCGTCTGCGCATGCGCCAGCTCGGCCACGATGCGCGCCAGCAGCGGCAGTCCGAGCTTGTAGAGCTCATGCGCAAGGCGGTGGTGGATCATTGCGAGCACGCCGGGATAGCACAGGAGCACCTCGTCGACGCTGCGCGCGGCCGGGTCGCCCTGGTAGGCGGCGAGCACGTCGCTGTCGAGCAGGCTGCGCAGGCCCGGCAGCGCATTCGCGAAGCGGCGCACGGCCTCGGTGGCGATATCGTCGATTTCGCTGGCAGGGCGTGGCTCGTGGCGCGCATTGAAGTTCAGCTCCAGCCGCGCCTGAACCAGCAGCGCCTGCAGCGCCGAGTCGAGTGTGTGGCCGACGTAGAAGTCCTCGCTCTCGTGGCGCAGGTCCGGCGGGCCGAGCCGCATCGGAAAGAGCGCGCCCTTGAGCGACTCGACGATCTGCGCGAGCGCATCGCGCGACGGAAACTCGCGCGCGCCGGGCTCGCGCGAACGCCGCTGCGAATCGCGCCACTCGTCGCGCACACCATGCAGTGCGCGCACGATGTCGCTCACCTCGAAATGGGCCATCTGTAGTTCCTCCCGGAGAAATGTCGTGTGGGGTGCGGTCTCAGTCCTGCACCCACGGCAGCTTGTGGAAGCGCCAGCCGTCGGAGCCGCCGCGGTGCTGCTGCGCATCGATCTCGCCCTCGAAGCCTTCGAGCACGTTGAAGACGTTCGTGAAGCCGGCCTTTGCCGCAGCCTCGGCCGCCAGCGCGGAACGCTTGCCGCTGCGGCACAGCAGCAGCACGACGGCTTCCTTGCCGCCGTCCTTCGCGAGCCTGGCTTCGAGCTCGCGCACGAAGCGCGGATTGCGCGTGAGCGCCGTGCCCGTGGCCCAGGCCACGTGCTGGCTGCCGGGCACATGGCCGACGAACTTGCGCTCCTCGCCGGAGCGCACGTCGACCAGTACGGCCTGGCCGTTCTGTACCAGTTCCCAGGCTTTCTGCGGCGCGACGCCGCCCGCATAGGGCAGATTGCTGCCGGCGGCCCTGGCGCGCGCCTGTTCGAGTGCTTCGGGCAAGGCGATGACTTCTTCTTCAACTTCCACTGGCATGCTGTGAGGCTCCTGTTGTGCGTTGGATACGCCTTGGTGGCGATAACCACCACTGTAGGAGCCGGGCGCCGAAGCTCAAACAACCGAAAAGTCGATTTCTAACAACCAGCCGTTGTAAAGGATCGATTCAGGCGCGATCAGGCGACGGCTCCTTCAGCTTCGGCCGCGCGCACGGCCGGGGCCGTCAGGTCCACGCTCTTCGCACCGTCCACGCCATACGGCACGTCGCCCGCGATGGTCACCCGGCGCACCACGCGGTGCTGGTCGCCGTAGTCGTTGATCGCGTAGTGCTGCGTGGCACGGTTGTCCCAGATGGCGACGTCGCCCTGGGTCCAGCGCCAGCGCACCGTGTTCTCCAGCCGGTGCACATGGCTCTGGAGCACGTTCAGCAGATGGCCGGAATCGTGCGTGGAATGCCCGGCCAGCCGCTTCACGAAGTGGCCGAGCACGAGGCTGCGTTCGCCGGTCTCGGGGTGCACGCGCACAACCGGATGCTCGGCCTCGAGCAGGCGGCGAGTGAAGACATCGCGGTAGCGCTTCGTGCCCTCCTCGTCCAGATCGGCCGGTGAGCGCGTGGCGGCGTAGTCGTAGTCGTTGCCGTGGATGGCGCGCAGCCGGTCGGCCAGCGCCTTCAGATCGTCGGGCAGGCTCTCGTAGGCCGCCACCGTGTTGGCCCAGACCGTGTCGCCGCCATGGGCCGGGATCACCACCGCCCGCAGGATCGACACCTGCGGATAGGCGACCTCGAAGGTCACGTCCGTGTGCCACGAATTGGCGCGGCCGCCGTGGCGCGAGTCGAGCTCCAGCAGCCGTGTGCCGTCCCTCGAAGGCACGGTGGGATGCGGCACCAGTTCGCCCCACAAGCGTCCGAAGGCCTCCTGCTGTGCGTCGTCCAGATGCTGCTGGCCGCGGAAGAAGAGCACCTTGTGCTTCAGCAGCGCGGCCTTGATGGCGCCGAACACCTCGGGCTGAAGCGAGCCCGAAAGGCGCACGCCGCGCACCTCTGCACCAATGTGGCCGGCCTGGCGGACGATGTCGAGTTCGTGGTGGTGCACGGCTTGCGCGGGAATCGTGGAAGAAAGAATGGCGCTCATCGGAGGTCCTTTTTCGGGGGATCCGGAAGATTCTGCGAGGCGGCTGATGGGGGTGGAAGGAAGGTGTTTGCAGTTTCTAATGCGCTGTGCGACTAAGAGGGCCGCCGATGGAGGACTGGCAAAAGAAAACCCGCCGTGGCGGGTTTTCGGGGGAAGCCATGCTTCAGTCGATGCGTCAGGGCTTGTCGCGCTGAACTCGCGCCCAATTCAAGCGACGCGCTGCTTCGCTGGCGGAGAGCTGTCCCTCCGCCACCAGCCTCTTGAGCCTTCGCTCGTCTGCGCGGTTCAGTGCGTCTTTCAGGAGGGCCATCTTGCGTGTCCGGCAGGGGCTGCATTCGTAGAAGCTCGTGGACCCCGCGACAATATCCGCCTTTCGGTCGTACTCCGCCGTGCCGATTCGCCCAGTAGGCTCGATGCCCATGGCGAGCACCCGTCCATTCTTGAACGTAACGAGTGCCTCGCCCTCGCATCCCGTGGCATCCACCACTTGTTCAGGGTCGTAGCCTTTCCACGAAACTCTACGCATGTGCCGCAAGGCATAGCGAACATCCTCCTCCGTCAATACGACGTCGTCGCAGTTCAGGAAGTCCTTGTTTTCCCAGGCGATGTTCCGGTGCGAAGGATCCGTAATCTCCACTTTCTGCACATAAGCAATCGGGTATCGCTTGTCGGCGGCATCCGCTGAAACTCCCGCGGCGAGGAGCAGCGCCGCTGCGGTCATCAAGTTGATGGTCTTTTTCATAGTGTGTTGGTGCGATCAGCCCACTGCAGTGGGCCGTCAGAAAAACCGAGTTGACAGGCCCTCAGGGCTTGTCTCGCTCAGCCTTGCTCCTCTTCAGCCGGACTTCCGCCTCACCGGGAGGAATCCTGCCTTCCGCCTCAAGTCGCTTGAGCCGTCGCTCGTCCGCGCGATGCAGAGCATCTTTTAGAAGCGCCATCTTGCGTTGCCTGCACGGGTCGCATTCGTAGAAGCTCGGTGGACTCGCTGTGGGCTTCATCTTTGCGTCGAATTCCCCGGTACTGATTCGGCCGGTCGGCTCGATGCCCATCGCGAGGATTTTTCCGTTCTTGAACGTGACGAGCGTTTTTCCTTCACACCCTGTGGTATCCGTATTTTCCGGGTCGTAGGATTTCCACGAAATTCTGCGCATGTGCCGCAAGGCGTAGAAAACATCCTCTTCTGTCAGAACAACGTCGTCGCAGTCCAGAAAGTCTTTGTTCTCCCACGCGCTTCGATGCGAAGGGTGCGTGATTTCCACCTTCTGCACATAAGTGACCGGATAGCGCCCGTCGGCAGCGTGTACCGAGAATGCGGTTGCCGCCACAGCTAGCGCAGCGACAGTTATTGAGTTCTTGGTCCTGGTCATGGTTTGGGGGTGGACAGAGTCCAGTTCGCGCCTTGCGCCTCCGTCAGATTCTTCCTGCTGACAACGGGATGGCGAAATACCTCATCCGCAGCGATCTGCATCGACCCCTGGAGTGCGTTGACAAGCCACGAGAGGGATTGATTCTGAGCTGCGGTCGGCGTTTCAAATATGCCGTACTTGCCTCGTATCTTGTCGAGTGACCATGTTGCTTCTTCACCGAGCGCTTTGAACCCCGCGGGCAATTTGGCTCTTCCGACCAGTTCGATCCCTATAGCCTCCATATTGCTCGGATATCGATCGGCAGGCGCCTTGAGCATTTCAATGCGATGCATCTCGGCTGCGCCCACCTTTGCAGGGAAATCTCGCGGCTTGCATTTTTGGATCGCCAGACATCTTGCCTGCAACGGCCCCACATGATTCGTCCTCTGATAAATCGCCGCCGTCTGATAGATCGTTCCATCCTTGTCGATCAGAAAGTGCGCCCCGTTCGCCTTCGGCCGCTTGTAGCTGTTCAACGAAGACGCCGAAGTATCGGCGTCCGTCTGGTGCACGACGATGCCGGTGATCGCCCCGGCCCTCTTCCCTCGTTCGATCTGTGGACTGCGAGCACGTCTCACTCGCGCGTGGCTGATCATTCCATGTTCGTCAATCTCAACGAGCATGCGGTTCCTCCCTGAATATCTTTGATTGGTTAACGACTCTTCACGAGGCGTTTCCATGCATCGAAAAACGACACCGACCGCGCCTCGCGGCGCGCATGCTATGGCGATGCCCTTAAAGAAAATTCAGGTCACTGAAAGATCATGATGAATTCAGAAATTCAGCACGATCGATCAATCCACACTCGGTAAACCTCTGAAAACACAAACCCCACAAACGAAAAAACCCGGCGCCAATCGGCGCCGGGTCGTCGCAGATGCCCGAGGGTCCGTCAGAGCTTCGCGATCGAAACCTCGGTGGACTTCACGAGGGCAACCACGTCGGAGCCCACCTTCAGCTGCAGTTCGTCGACCGAGCGCGTGGTGATGACCGAGGTGACGATGCCCCAGGCGGTTTCGACGTCGACTTCGGAGACGACGTCGCCGCGGATGATTTCGCGGACCTTGCCCTTGAACTGGTTGCGGACGTTGATGGCTTGGATGGACATGATGGGTTCTCTTTCAGGTTGATGAGGGAATTCGTTGAGGAAAAGCACGGCGGACTGGCGGCGCTCAGACGATCTCGGCCACGTCGTCGAACGCCAGCCTCGGCCCGCGCTCGAAGGTGCCGGCGTGGTCGGCCACGCCGAGGTTGACGAGGAAGTTCGCGCGATAGCGGCCATCGGGGAAGAAGGCCTTGTCGACCAGATCGGCGTTGAAACCCGACTGCGGGCCCGCGTCGAGCCCGAGCGCTCGCGCGGCCAGGATCAGGTAAGCGCCCTGCAGGCTGCTGTTGCGGAAGGCCGTGGCCTGCGCGGCCTCGGCGCTCTTCTCGAAGAGCGGCTTGGCGTCGTAGGCCGGGAACTGGCTGGGCAGGTGCTCGTAGAAGCGCGTGTCCTGCGCCACGATCACCGTGACGCCTGCGGCCAGCGTCTGGGCGGTGTTTCCCGCCGACACGGCCGGCTTCAGCTTCGCCTTGGCCTCCTCGCTTCGCACGAACACGTAGCGTGCCGGCTGGGCGTTGAAGGCGGTCGGGCCCCACTTGAGGAGGTCGTACAGCTTGTGGATGAGCTCGTCGGTCACCGGCACGGGCTTGAACGCGTGCACGGTGCGGGCCTTGCGGAACAGCTGGTCCAGCGCGGCTTCGGGAATCGATAGCAGTGTGGTCATGGCTTCAGGAGAAAGCTTTGATTCAGTTCGATGCTGCCGCCAGCGCCTGGTCGAGGTCGGCGATCAGGTCGTCGATGTGCTCGATGCCGACTGACAGGCGCACCGTGGCCTCGGTCACGCCGGCCCTGGCCAGCTCCTCGGGCGAGAGCTGCCGGTGCGTGGTCGATGCGGGGTGCGTGGCCAGCGAGCGCACGTCGCCGATGTTGACCAGGCGCGTGAAGAGCTTCAGCGCGTCGAGGAACCTGGCGCCGCCCTCGCGCCCCGAGCCGATGCCGAAGGTCAGCACGCCGCTGGCCTTGCCGCCGAGGTACTTCTTCGCCAGCGCATGGTCGGGGTGGTCTTCGAGCGCCGCGTAGTTGACCCACTTCACCGCCTTGTGCGTCTTCAGGTGCTGCGCCACGCGCAGCGCGTTGTCGCTGATGCGGTCGACGCGCAGCGCGAGCGTCTCGATGCCCTGCAGGATCAGGAAGGCATTGAACGGCGAGATGGCCGCGCCCGTGTTGCGCAGCGGCACCACGCGCGCGCGGCCGATGTAGGCGGCCGGGCCCAGCGCGTCGGTGTAGACCACGCCGTGGTAGCTCACGTCGGGCTCGTTCAGGCGCTTGAAGCGCTGCTTGTGCTCCGCCCACGGGAACTTGCCCGAGTCGACGATGGCACCGCCGATGCTGGTGCCGTGGCCGCCCAGGTACTTGGTGAGCGAGTGCACCACGATGTCGGCGCCGTGCTCGATGGGCCGGCTCAGGTACGGCGAGGGCACCGTGTTGTCGACGATCAGCGGCACGCCGTTGCGGTGCGCGATCTCGGCGATGGCCGCGATGTCCGTCACGTTGCCCGCCGGGTTGCCGAGCGACTCGACGAACACGGCCTTGGTTCGCTCGTCGAAGAGCTTCTCGAAGCTCGACGGATCGCGGTGGTCCGCGAAGCGCGTGGTGATGCCGAACTGCGGCAGCGTGTGGGCGAACAGGTTGTAGGTGCCGCCGTAGAGCGCTGTGCTGCTAATGATGTTGTCGCCGGCTTCGGCGATGGTCTGGATCGCGTAGGTCACAGCCGCCTGCCCCGAGGCCAGCGCGAGCGCGGCAATGCCGCCTTCGAGCGCCGCCACGCGCTGCTCCAGCACGTCCTGTGTCGGGTTGTTGATGCGGGTGTAGATGTTGCCCGGCACCTTCAGGTCGAACAGGTCGGCGCCGTGCTGCGCGCTGTCGAAGGCGTAGGCCACCGTCTGGTAGATGGGCGGCGCCACGGCGCGGGTGGTCGGATCGGGCGAATAGCCGGCGTGGACCGACAGGGTTTCGAATTTCCAGTTCTGCGACATGCGGAATACCTTTCAGGGTTGAAGGAAAGAACGGGCTGACGGGTTCATCCAGGAATACCGCGGAACCGGCTCTGCCGGGCCGCTGGTATTGCCCCCGGCGAGGGGGTTGGCGGCCACACGAAGTGGGCAAGCCTGGGGGTGGACATCAAATCGCCCAGCGCAATGCGTGCGCGGGCGTGGCGAGCCAGCTGGCGTCGGTGCTCTCGGCTTCGGTCTCTCCGGACTTCTGCAGCACCCTGTCGAGGATTCGTTTTTCGATCGCGGCGAAGGCCGGGTCGCCCTGCGAGCGCGGACGGGCCAGCGCGATGTTCTCGTCGAGCGCGATGCGCCCGTCCTCGATCAGGATCACGCGGTCGGCCAGCGCAACGGCTTCCTGCACGTCGTGCGTCACCAGCAGCGCGGTGAAGCGGTGGCGCTGCCACAGGTTCTCGATGAGGCGGTGCATCTCGATGCGCGTCAACGCGTCGAGCGCGCCCAGCGGCTCGTCGAGCAGCAGCAGGCGCGGGTGGTGCACCAGCGCGCGCGCCAGGGCCACGCGCTGGCGCTGGCCGCCCGACAGGCGCGCCGGCCATTCGTTCTCGCGATCGGCCAGGCCGACCTGCGCCAGCACTTCCTTGCCGCGCGCCTTGGCGTCGTTCGGCAGCCCCAGCGTCACGTTGTCGAGCACGCGGCGCCATGGCAAGAGGCGCGCCTCCTGGAACATGATGCGGGTGTCGTCGTGCAGGCCGTTCACGGCCTTGCCGTCGGTGTAGAGGCCGCCGGAGCTCGGCTCCTCCAGGCCCGCGATAAGCCGCAGCAACGTGCTCTTGCCGCAACCGCTGCGCCCGACGATGGCGATGAACTGGCCCGGCTCGATGGTCAGGCGCGTGTTGCGCAGCACCTCGCGCGCGCCATATCGCTTGTGCAGGTTGCGCGCCTCGAGGCGCACGCCGCCCGCAACGCCTTCGTGCGAACGAGCCAGGGGTTGGATGTCTTTCAGTACGGCACTCATGGTTTCTTCAGACTCCGGGCTTGAACAGCGCCACGTTCAGCGCATCGATCTTTCTGGGCAGCAGCTTCTCGGTGAGGAAGGCATCGGCAATACGCTGCTGCTCGCCCAGCACCTCGGGCACCACCGGTCGCACCGCGTAACTGCGGCGGGCGTTGGCCTGCTCGATGGTGGCGGCGTCGAGGCCCCACACCGGCGACAGCAGCGTGGCCGCTTCCTTCGGGTTCTGCTTCACCCATCGGCCGGTCTTCTCCAGCTCGGCGTAGACCACGCGCAGCACGTCGGGCCGCGCCTTGGCGAACTTGCTGCTCGCGAGGTAGTAGCGCTGGTACGAGGCGATGCCTGCGCCGTCGGCCAGCACGCGTACCTTCGACTGGCGCTGGGCCGCGGCGAGAAACGGGTCCCACACCACCCAGGCGTCGATCGCGCCCTTCTCGAAGGCAGCGCGGCCGTCGGCGGGCGTGAGGTAGGCGGGCTCGATGTCCTTGAACGAGAGGCCGGCCTTGTCGAGCGCGGCGATCAGCAGGTAGTGCGCACCGGCCGCCTTCGCGAAGCCGATCTTCTTGCCCTTCAGGTCGGCGACGTTTTTCAGCGGCGAGTCTTCGCGCACCACGATGGCCTGCGCGGCGGGCGACGGCGCTTCCTGCGCGATGAAGGTCAGGTCGGCACCAGCCGCCTGCGCGAACACCGGTACGGTGTCGGCCACGTCGGCGCTGATGTCGAGGTTGTCGAGGTTCAGCGCCTCCAGCAGCGGCAAGCCGCTGGTGAACTCGTGCCAGCTCAGCGCGGCGTTGAGCGGTGCGAGTTGCTTCTCGAGCGTGCCCTGCGCCTTGAGCACGGCGATGAGCGTCGACGACTTCTGGTAGCCCAGGCGCACGGTGGCGGGCCGGGCGGCCACGCCCTGCGCGAGCACCGCGCCCGAGCCGAGCGCCGCGATCGTCGCGATGGCGGTGCGGCGGGAGATGGAGGCTGATGAATGCGTCATTCCCCTGCCCTCACTTCGCCTTCTTCTGGTAGCCGGGGTGCCAGCGCAGCCACCATTGCTCCAGACCGCGGGCGAACAGGTCGGCCAGCTTGCCGAGCAGCGCGTACAGCAGGATGCCCACCAGCACGATGTCGGTCTGCAGGAACTCGCGGGCGTTCATCGTGAGGTAGCCGATGCCGGCCTGCGCCGAGATCGTCTCGGCCACGATCAAAATCACCCACATCAGGCCCAGCGAGAAGCGCAGCCCCACGAGGATCGACGACAGCGCGCCCGGCAGGATCACCTCGCGGTACAGCTGCCAGCGCGACAGGCCGTAGGTGCGCCCCATCTCGATGAGTTGCGGATCGACGTTGCGGATGCCGTGGAAGGTGTTCAGGTAGATCGGGAAGAACACCGACACCGAGATGAGAAAGAGCTTGGCCGACTCGTCGATCCCGAACCACAGGATCACCAGCGGAATCAGCGCCAGCGCCGGGATGTTGCGCACCATCTGGATGGTGGAGTCGAGCAGCGTCTCGAAGAACTTCACCGAACCCGTGAGCAGCCCCAGCACCAGCCCCGCGCCGCCGCCGATGGCCAGCCCCGCGAGCGCCCGGCCCGCGCTGACCTTCACATGCGTCCACAGCTCGCCGGAGACCGTGAGGTTCCACGCTGCCTTCACCACGTCGACCGGCGCCGGCAGCACGCGCGTGCTGAGCCAGCCCAGCGACGAGGCGATCTGCCAGAAGACGATGAGCCCCACCGGCACCAGCCACGGCACCAGCCGCTTCGCGACGCTGACGGCGAAGGCCTTGAATGCGTTGTTGCCCGCGTTCTCCGCCGGCACCACCGCCGGCAGTTCCTGAACCTGTTCGGTCATGGCAGTCCTTCAACTTTGGGAGACGAGGCGCGAAGGCGCATCGAGATTGGCGACGACCTCGCCGAAAGGGCCGCTCAGCGAGCCGCCCGCCAGCCGTGTCTTCGCCCTGCGCGAGAGCAGCGGGAACACCAGCTCGGCGAAGCGGTAGGCCTCTTCGAGATGCGGGTAGCCCGACAGGATGAACTTATCCAGGCCCAGCGCCGCATATTCCTCGATGCGCGCCGCAACCGTCTTCGCATCGCCCACCAGCGCCGTGCCGGCACCACCGCGCACCAGGCCCACGCCGGCCCAGAGGTTCGGCGCGATTTCCAGCTCGGCGCGTGTGCGCTTGGCGCCGCCCGCGTGCAGCGCGGCCATGCGGCGTTGTCCTTCCGAATCCATGCGCGCGAAGGCGGCCTGCGCGCGGATCACGGTCTCGTCGTCCACGCGGCTGATGAGTTCCTCGGCGGCCTTCCAGGCGGCGTCTTCCGTCTCGCGCACGATCACATGCAGGCGGATGCCGAACTCGACCCGCCGGCCCTTGCGCTCGGCGCGCGCCCGCACGTCGGCGATCTTCTTCGCGACCTCGGCGGGCGGCTCGCCCCAGGTGAGGTAGGCATCGACCTGCTCCGCCGCCAGCTCGTGCGCAGCCGCCGAAGAGCCGCCGAACCACACTTGCGGATACGGCTTCTGCACCGGCGGGTAGAGCAGCTTCGCGCCCTTCACGCTCAGGTGCTTGCCCTCGTAGTCGAAGGCCTGCCCGTCGTGGCTACGCGCGATGATCTCGCGCCAGATGCGGATGAACTCGGCCGACTGCTCGTAGCGCGAGGCATGGTCCAGGTACACGCCATCGCCTTCGAGCTCGGCCTGGTCGCCGCCCGTCACGAGGTTGACGAGCAGGCGCCCGCCCGAGAGCCTGTCGAAGGTCGCTGCCATGCGCGCGGCCAGGCTGGGCTGGTGCAGCCCGGGGCGCACCGCCACCAGGAACTTGAGCTTCTTCGTCGCGCCGATCAGGCTGGAGGCGATGACCCACGGGTCTTCGCAGGAGCGGCCCGTCGGTATCAGCACGCCCTCGTAGCCGAGGTTGTCGGCCGCGCCGGCGATCTGCTGCAGGTAGGCCAGGTCGATCGGGCGCGCGCCCTCGCTGGTGCCGAGGTAGCGGGCGTCGCCGTGCGTGGGGAGGAACCAGAAGATCTGCATCACGCGACTCCCGCGCCGGCCGCTTCGAGCACGTTGATCCTCTTCGGGATCAGCTTCAGCTCGAAGAAGGTGTCGGCGATCTTCTGCTGCTCGGCCAGGATGGCCTTGGTGATGGGCGTGGTGCCGTACGCCGAACGGTTTACCGACAGTTCGGCCACGGGCTTGGGCAGGCCCCAGAGAGCGGCGAGCTCACCGGCCAGCTCGCCCTTGTTCGAGGCGCCCCATGCGTCCACCTTGTTGAGTTCCTCGATCGCGATGGACAGCACGTCGGCATTCTTCGCCACGTAGTCCAGCGACGAGAAGTAGTAGGCGCGGTTGCCGACCACGCCCGTGGCATCGGCGAGCACGCGTGCGTCGAGCGATTTTTCGGCGGCGGCCAGGAAGGGGTCCCAGATCACCCAGGCATCGACCGAGCCCTTCTCGAAGGCCGCGCGCGCGTCGGCAGGCGGCAGGTAGACCAGGTTCAGGTCGGCGTAGGAGAGGCCGTGCTTCTCGAACAGCTTGACGATGAAGTAATGGACGTTCGAGCCCTTGTTGAGCGCGATCTTCTTGCCCTTCAGTTCGGTCACCGTCTTGATGGCCGAGCCCTTGGGCACCAGCACCGCTTCGGACTGCGGACGCTGCACGGTCGCGCCCACGTAGGCCAGCGGCGCGCCGGCGGCCTGCGCGAAGATCGGCGGCGCCTCGCCCACGTCGCCGAAGTCGATGGAGCCGACGTTCAGCGCCTCGAGCTGCACGGGGCCGGCGGTGAACTCGGTCCACTTCACGCTCACGCCCAGCGGCGCGAGGCGCTTCTCGAGCGTGCCGCGGCCCTTGAGCAGCGTGAGGTAGCCCTTCTGGTGGCCGATGCGGAACTGGCGCGCCGGCGACTGCGCCAGTACACCGAACGAAGGCAGCGCAATGGCAGCGGCAACGCCCTGCAGCAGGCGGCGGCGGGGTGCGGAGATCAGTGTCATGAGAAGGCTTTCGACTGTGTTGGCCGCGCGCTCAGGCAGCGGCGATGAAGCTCACGATCAGCGCGACGGCGCTGACGACGATCACGCTCGCGGCCAGGTCGCCCAGCGCATGCCAGAGGGAGCGCGGGGTCGTGTCGAGCACGGAGTCTTCGGTGGCAACGGGAGTCATGCGTGGGTTCCTTGGTGTTGCGAAACGAAAGGCAAAGGCTGTCCCGCACCGCGCACAGGCGGTGTTCAAAAAGGGAAGCGGGATGACCGGAGGAAGAGTTCCGAAAAAGCCGGGCTCGCGCTGGCGCGCGGCCCGTGCTTTCAGACGCTACATCGCACGCGCGAGAACGGCACCGGCTCGAAGCCGTGCGTCGCCGGCAGCTTCAGGCCCTCGGTGGCCAGTACCTCGACGGCCTCGTTGAGTCGTTCGGCCAGGTCGTTGTGCACCTGGTAGGCGTTCTCGGGCGTCAGCGCGATCTGCGATTCGCTGGCGTAAACGCCCGGAAGGATGTGGCGCGCCGACAGCGACTGCAGCACGGGCCGCAGCGCGTAGTCGAGCGCGAGCATGTGGTGCGGGCTCCCGCCGGTGGCCAGCGGCAGCACCGTCTTGCCCTTGAGCGCGTTCTGCGAAAGCAGGTCGAGAAAAACCTTGAGCAGGCCGCTGTAGGCCGCCTTGTAGACCGGCGTGGCCACCACGATCACGCGGGCCGCCGCCACCTGGGCGATGGCGCGCTCGATGGCCGGATGGTTCCACTCGGCCAGGAGCAGCGCCTGCGCCGGCAGTTCGCGAACGGCGAGCCGCTCGATCCGCGCATGGCGCCGGGCCAGCCGCTCGCCCACCGCGTCGAGCAAGGCGGTGGAACGGGACGGGGCCGTCGGGCTACCGGCAATCAGGAGAACGGACACGGAAAACCTCAGTTCGATGAAAAAAAGCGCGAATTCGCGGGGCCGCCGCGCACGGCCGCCCGAAGCGGCCGGCCCGCCCTCCGGCAGGGGGTGGGCGAAGCGACACGAAGTGCGCGCGGCCGGGGGGGTTACTTTTGTTTCGCTGTGTAGATCTGGTCGAAGGAGCCGCCGTCGGCGAAGTGCTCCTTGTCGGCCTTCGCCCAGCCGCCGAAGGCTTGGTCGATGGTCACCAGCGTGAGCTTGGGGAACTGCTTGTCGTACTTGGCCTTGGCCTTCTCGGAGGTCGGGCGGTAGAAGTTGCGGCCCGCGATGTCCTGGCCTTCGTCGGAGTACAGGTACTTCAGGTACTCCTCGGCGACGGCGCGCGTGCCCTTCTTGTCGACGACCTTGTCGACCACCGACACGCTGGGCTCGGCCAGGATGGAGATCGACGGCACCACGATCTCGAACTTCTCGGGGCCGAATTCCTTCAGCGCCAGGAAGGCTTCGTTCTCCCAGGCCAGCAGCACGTCGCCCACGCCGCGCTGCACGAAGGTGATGGTCGCGCCGCGCGCGCCGGTGTCGAGCACGGGCACGTTCTTGAACAGGTTGCCGATGTATTCCTTGGCCTTCGCGTCGCCGCCGTACTTGCGCTTGGCGAACTCCCACGCAGCCAGGTAGTTCCAGCGGGCGCCGCCCGAGGTCTTGGGGTTCGGGGTGATCACCTGCACGCCGGGCTTGACCAGGTCGTCCCAGTCCTTCAGGCCCTTGGGGTTGCCCTTCTTCACCAGGAACACGATGGTCGAGGTGTAGGGCGCGGAGTTGTGCGGCAGGCGCTTCTGCCAGTCGGCCTTGACCAAGCCGCCGTGCGAAACCAGCGCGTCGATGTCGCCGCCCAGCGCCAGCGTGGCCACGTCGGCGTCGATGCCGTCGATGATCGAGCGGGCCTGCTTGCCCGAGCCGCCGTGCGACTGCTTGACCGTCACGTCCTGGCCGGTCTTGGCCTTCCAGTACTTGGCGAAAGCCTGGTTGTAGTCCACGTAGAGCTCGCGTGTCGGGTCGTACGACACATTCAGCAGCGTCACGGGGCCCTTGGCCGCCGCGGCGCCCTGCGCGAACGTCGGCAACGCCGACAGGGCCATGGCACCGGCCACGCCGGCACCCAGGGAAAGCTTGATAAAGTCGCGGCGAAGGCTCATGGTGTCTTGCTCTGAAAATGCATATCGATGAAGCTGCGTATTCTCAATACGACATATAGAAACTGGAACGACCAAGTTTTCAGTTCTAAATAGCCAAATCAACTAAGCAGCCCTTTCCCGCTTTTTTTCCCGTATCCCCACTTTTCCCGTTCAAAAGGCAACAGAAATGGCACGCATGGTTCAGTGCATCAAGCTCGGCAAAGAAGCCGAAGGTCTCGACTTCCCGCCCTACCCCGGCGAGTTGGGCAAGCGGATCTGGGAAAGCGTCAGCAAGGAAGCCTGGGCTGCCTGGCTGAAGCAGCAGACCATGCTGGTCAACGAAAACCGCCTGAACCTTGCCGATCTGCGCGCCCGCCAGTACCTGGCGCGGCAGATGGAAAAGCACTTCTTCGGCGAAGGCGCCGACGTGGCCCAGGGCTACGTTCCCCCATCTGCCCCCTGACGGTCACCCCTGCGATTGCCGCCCACCTCTTCTTCGGGAAACACTGCAGAACCGGCTTCGCCGGGCTGCAGGTGTTGCCCCCTCGAAGGGGGTGGGCGAAGCGACACGAAGTACGCGAAGCCTGGGGGTGAGCCTGTTACCTGGCGCGCCGACGGCGTTCCCCGGAGCGAACGCTTCGACGACATTTATCACACCGAAACCGGCGCACTGGCCCAGTCGCGCCATGTTTTCCTCGGCGGCTGCGGCCTGCCCGAGGCCTGGGGCGGGCAGCCCCAATGGCGGATTCTCGAAACCGGCTTCGGCCTGGGCCTCAATTTCCTGACAACCTGGCAGGCGTGGCGCGCCGATCCGGCACGGCCTCGGCTGCTGCACTTCGTCTCGGTCGAGGCCCATCCGGTCTCGGCCGGGGATCTGGTGCGCGCGGCCGGGGCGTACCCCGAACTCGCTCCGCTGGCCGGTGAACTGGCCGCACAGTGGAACGGCCTGCTACCGGGCTTCCACCGGCTGACTCTCGACGAGGGCCGCGTGATGCTCACCCTGTGCGTCGGCGACGTGCAGCCCATGCTGCGCGCCCAGCGCTTCGAGGCCGACAGCATCTTCCTGGACGGCTTCAGCCCGCAGCAGAACCCGGCGATGTGGTCGGCGGACACGCTCAAGGCGGTGTCGCGCTTCGCCCGCCAGGGCACACGCATCGCCACCTGGACCATCGCGCGGGCGATCCGCGATGCGCTCGCGCAGCAAGGCTTCGCCGTCGAGAAGCGACCCGGCCTGCCGCCCAAGCGCGACTGCCTGCGCGGCACCTTCGCCCCCGCCTGGACCGTGCGCCGCCGCGAACCCGCGCCGGAGCGCGTCGAGGCGCCGGGCCGCTGTGCCGTCATCGGCGCGGGCCTCGCGGGTGCAGCCGTGGCGGCCAGCCTGGCGCGGCGCGGCTGGCAGGTGACGGTGCTCGACGCTGCCGACTGGCCCGCATCCGGCGCCTCGGGGCTGCCGGTGGGCATGCTCGCGCCGCATGTATCGCCCGACGACGCCCTGCTCTCGCGGCTCACGCGCGCCGGCATCCGTGCGACCTGGATCGAACTGGCACGGCTGCTCGAAGAAGGCCGGGACTGGCGCGCCAGCGGCGTGCTGGAGCGCCGGCCCGATGGCGATGTCCGCGTGCCCGCCGGCTGGAGCAGCCAGGGGCCGAACGAATCGTGGCCTGCCGATAGCGACGAGCTGTCGGCGGCCGGCCTGCCCGCCGGCACTCCCGCGATCTGGCATGCGCGGGCGGCCTGGGTGAAGCCGCAGCGGCTGATTGCCGCCTGGCTGCGCCAGCCGGGCATCGAGTTCCGCGGCCGTTGCCGGGTGGAACGGCTGGAGCGCCATGCAGACGGCTGGCAACTGTTCGACGCGGCCGGCGAGCTGCTGACCGAAGCGGATCGCATCGTGATCTGTGCCGGCTTGGAATCGGGCCGCTTCGCTCCCGCGCTCCCCTTGCAGCCAGTGCGCGGACAGGTCGCCTGGGGCCCGATGCCCGACGACAGCGCCCTGCTACCCACGACGCCGGTCAACGGCGACGGTCATCTGGTCGCTCACGTCCCCGGCGAGCACGGCGATGCGGCGATGTGGCTGGCCGGTGCCACCTTCGATCGCGACAGCACCAGCCTCGACCCCACCGAGGCGGACAGCAACGCAAACCGCGAGCGCCTCGAGCGTCTGCACCCGGACGCCGCTAGGGCGTTGGCCGGCGGCGAGAGCCACACATGGGTCGGCGTTCGATGCGCTTCGGGCGACCGGCGCCCTCTTGCAGGCCCGGTCGATGCTGGCCTCTGGACCTGCACAGCCCTGGGCTCGCGCGGCCTGAGCTTCGCGGCCCTGTGCGCCGAGCTGCTCGCCGCGCAGTGGCATGCCGAACCGCTGCCCCTGCCCGCCACGCTGGCCAAGGCGCTCGGCACTCAGCGGCTCTGAGAATCAGCCCGTCGCCGGGGTCACGCCCAGCAGGCCACCATGGCGCCCGGGAAGATGCCGATCGCCGGCCCGCCGAGCACCTGCAAAGGGCCGAAGGCTTCGGGCAACGGTTGCCTGCCTGACTACCCGGCGCTGTGCACCGAGGGCGCCAGTATGTGGTCGATGCGGCTGTCCCCGTAGGTGCGCAGCACTTCGGAGATCACCACCTTGTAGCCGTCGAGCCAGTTCGCCTGCGCGGCCTTGGCCTGCTGGTGCGCGGGGTGGCTGATCAGCGCCTGCAGGCTGTCGAGCGAATCCCAGTAGTAGACGTTCGACACGAGCCCGTTGCCCGGGTTTTCCCACGTCTCCTCGCCCAGGTAGCCGGGCAGCGACCTGGCGGCTGCGGCGATGGTCTGGTCGAGGCGGTGGAACTCGTCGTCGAACTGCTTCTTGGCGAAGATGAAGGTGGCGCAGTACATGGCGGGCCGGAATCTCCTGGGTGGCGCAACGGATGTGCGAGCCGGACGGTCGAATGGACGGGCGCCGATTCTGCGGCATCGACGCCCGTGCGTTCCACACTTTTGCCGCGCGAAGGCACGAGAATGCGGCGCATGGCCACCCAGTACGACATCAGGCACACCACCGTCTACCGCTACAACCAGCCGGTCAGCTTCGGCCTGCACCGGGTGATGTTCCGCCCGCGCGACAGCCACGACCTGCGCGTGCTGGCCACCGACCTGCAGGTGAGCCCGGAGGCGAACACGCGGCTCATCCAGGACCCGTACTCCAACTCCGTCGCGCTGGTGCAGCCACTGGGCGAAGCCACCGAGCTGCGCATCGTGTGCTCCTTCACCATCGAGCACGTGCCGCCGTCGCAGCGCGACCTGTTCACACTCGATCCGTCCGCGGAATTCCTGCCCTTCGCCTACTCGGTGCAGGAGCGGCTCGACCTGGAGCACTACCTGCGCCCGCACCACGACGACGACGAGCAAGGTACGCTGATCCGCTGGGCCCACCAGTTCCTGCAGGCCGACAAGCCCAACAGCACGCGCGAGGTGCTCACGCGCATGAACGCGCACATCGGCCGGAGCTTCGAATACAAGGCGCGCGACGAGGAAGGCACCCAGACGCCGCTGGAAACGCTGGCGCTGGGCAGCGGCAGCTGCCGCGACTACGCGCTGCTGATGATGGAAGCCACGCGCCGCCTGGGTATCGCGACCCGCTTCGTCTCGGGCTACCTCTACGACGCGGCACTCGACACCGCCGCGCGGGCTCAGGGCGAGCCCGACTCGATGACCGGCGCCGGCACCACGCACGCCTGGCTGCAGGCCTACCTGCCGGGCGTGGGCTGGCTCGCCTTCGACCCCACCAACAACCTCATGGGCAGCGGCCAGCTGATCCGCGTGGGCGTGGCACGCGACCCTTCGCTGGCGGCGCCGATCTCGGGCAGCTGGTTCGGCGACCCCGAGGCCTACGAGGGACTCGAGGCCACGGTGGTCGTCACGCGCCGCGAGGGCTGAGCGCCGCGGCAGCGGTGCTCAACCGCGCGCCGCCACCTTCGCTTCAAGTTCGGCGATACGCGCCCTCGCCTCGTCGCCTTCCGGAATCGGCCGGCCGCTGTCGCGCCACTGCACCGCACTCTTGAAGCCTTCGGCCTCCGCCTGCCGCCTGAACCACATGCCCTCGGGGTTGTGGCGCGTGATGCCGTCGAACACGGTGGCGAACATCTGGCTCTGCTCCAGGCCCATCGAATGCCAGACCTGGTTGACGACCAGCTTGTGCATCATGAGATGCGAGCTCGGCACGCCCGCGATGCGCTGCGCGAGCTGCATCGTGGCGTCTTCGAGCCGCTCAGCCGGCACCGAGAAATTGGCCAGCCCCCATTCGGCTGCCTGCGTGCCGGTGATGGTGTCGCCGGTGAACATGAGCTGCTTGGCGCGCATGGCGCCGAGGCGGTAGGTCCACATCGCGGTGGTCGGGCAGCCCCACACGCGCGTGGGCATGTAGCCGATGCGCGCATCGTCGGCCATGGTCAGCAGGTCGCAGCACAGCGCGATGTCGCTGCCGCCGGCCACCGCGTAGCCGTGTACCTTGGCGATGGTGGGCTTGCGGCTGCGCCACAGGGCCATGAAGTCGTCGGTGTTGCGCTTCATGGCGGCGTAGTCGAGCATCGGGTCCCAGGGCGTCTTTTCCTGCCGGCAGGGGTGGTCGCCCTGGTCGCCGTCACCCTGGCGGCCATGGCCTTCGGCGTAATCGCCCAGGTCGTAGCCGGCGCAGAAGGCACGGCCTGCGCCCTCGACCACGATCACGTGCACCTCGTCGTCGGCCTCGGCCCATTCGACCGCGCGGCGTATCTCGGCGGGCGTGGTCTCGCCGATGGCGTTGAGCTTGTCGGGCCGGTTGAGAACCAGGCGCGCGATGCGCGGGTGCTGCGGGTCCTTGTCGATCAGGACGGTTTCGAAGGCTGGCATGACGGGCTGTCTCCTTGTGTTGAGGGGCGGTCGCGCTGCTTTTTTAGCATCGACCGCCTCGCACGCCCAGCCCCGGAAAGAGCCTTCAGCCCGCTGTTGCCCCACCCAGCTGGAAGCGGAAGACCGCGCCCTTGTCGGCCTGCTGCACCAGCCGGATGTCGCTGCCGTGCAGCTGCAGGATGCGCTTGACGATCACCAGCCCCAGCCCGCCGCTGCTCGCCGTGCCGTCGGCGCGCGAGCCGCTCATGAACACCGGGCGCGTGAAGATCGCCTTCTGCAGCTCGCCCGGAATGCCCGGCCCCGTGTCGCTCACCTGCACCGTCACGCCGCCGTTCTCAGCACGCAGCTGCACCACGATCTCGCCGCCCTCGGGCGTGTGGCGGATCGCGTTGTCCAGCAGGTTGGTCAGCACGCGCTCGATCATGCCGAGATCGGCCGACACCACCGGCAGGCCGGGCGCGATGTCGGGCTTCAGGCGCTGGTGCCTTGCTTCTGCCGCCAGTTCGAACTTCTGGAACACGTCCTGCACCAGGTCGGCCAGCGCGAAGCTTTCCTTCTCGGGCTTGACCACGCCGTATTCGAGCCGCGCCAGTTCGAAGGCCTCCTGCGCCAGCCGGCCGACCTTGCGGCTCTGGCCGAGGGCGATTTCGAGATAGCGCCGCCGCTCCGCCTCGTCGAGCGTGCCGGCCTTGAGCAGCAGCGTTTCGAGGTAGCCATGCAGCGAGGTGAGCGGCGTGCGCAGGTCGTGCGAGATGTTGGCGAAGAGCTCGCGGCGCTGCTGGTCCTGCAAGGTCAGCTCGCGCCATTGTTCGGCGATGCGCTTCGTCATCTGTGCAAAGGCCTGGCCCAGCTGGGCGATCTCGTCGCTGCCGCGCGAAAGCCGCTCCAGCGTGGGCGCCTCGCCTTCGAGCGATGCGATGCCTTCGGTCTCGAAGCGCTTCACCGCCGCCGTCAGCTCGCGCAGCGGCCGCGTGATGAGCCGGAATGCCGCCAGCCCCGCAAGCAGCCCGAGCAGCGCCACCAGCCCCATCGCCCACAGCGTGGTGCGCAGCACGTTGTCGGCCGCCACGTTGGCGACCAGCGCGTCGTGGTCCTCGCCCTGGAGCACCACATAGACATAGCCCGCGTCGCGCCCGCCCATCTGCAGCGGCGCGGCGCTGAATACCTTGGCGCCGGTCGGGCTGCGCGGGTCGTCCCCCGCGATGGGCAGCGGTGCGCCCGAGAGCAGCTTGCGGACCGGTCCCAGGTCGACCCTGTCGCGCTTCAGGTGTCCCGGCGGCGCGGCCTGCGCCTCGATGCGGCCGTCCAGCCCGAGCAGGTAGACCTCCACGCTGGGGTTGACGGCCATCAGCTTGTCGAACAGGTCCTTCACCGCCGCCTGGTCGAGCCCTCCGGGCTTCATGAGTTCGGAGTTTTCGGCGATGTGCGCCGCCAGCCCGAGCGAGAGGCGCTGCACCACTTCCTGCTCGTGCATGCCGTTGGAGCGAACCTGCAGCCACACCGACGCGCCGCAGCACACCAGCAGCAGCACTGCGAACACGGCCGACAGCCGCCGCGAAAGCGTGGCCCAGGCCATCGTCATGCGGCCTCCTCCGCGCTGCCGGTGGCCGAGAGCTTGTAGCCGCGCCCCCACACGGTGAGGATGCGCTTCGGCTGCGTGGGGTCGGCCTCCACCTTGGTGCGCAGCCGGTTGATGTGGGTGTTGACGGTGTGCTCGTAGCCGTCGTGCTGGTAGCCCCAGACCTGGTTGAGCAGGTCGAGCCGCGAGAACACCTTGCCGGGGTTGCGCGCGAAGAAGTACAGCAGGTCGAACTCGCGCGGCGTGAGCTCCACCGGCTTGCCGTCCACCCGCACTTCGCGCGCCAGCGGCTCGATGTCGAGGTTGCCCAGCGTGAGGCTGCCCGAGTCCATGCGTGCGTTGCGCGCCATCGCGTCAGTGCGCCGCAGCAGCGCCTTCACGCGCGCCACCAGCTCCAGCACCGAGAAGGGCTTGGCCAGGTAGTCGTCGGCCCCCAGCTCCAGGCCGAGGATGCGATGCACCTCGCTCGAGCGGGCGCTGATGATGATGATCGGCGTGTAGCGCGCCATCGCGCGGGCGCGGCGGCAGATCTCGAGGCCGTCGATGCCGGGCAGCATCAGGTCGAGCACCAGCGCGTCCCAGTTGCCGCGCTCCAGCTCGCGCAGGCCGGCGTGGCCGTCGGCGGCGTGCTCGATGGCATAGCCCTCGTCGCGCAGGTGCATGCGCAGCAGTTCGGCAATGTGGGCGTCGTCCTCGACGATCAGCACGCGCTTGGGAGTGTCCATGGTGGCGCCATTGTCCCGCCATCCGGCCGGCGGAGTTATCACGATTAATTGAACTTTGCGTGATGAATCGGCCATGGGGTGCGCCGAACAATCCGCCCCATGAACAGCACGACAGCCACCGCCCCCATCCCCGCCACGGCCACGGCCGGGCCGGTACATCCGCTGTGGATGCGCATCTCGCACTGGCTCAACGCGCTGGCCGTGGTGATCCTGGTCGCCAGCGGCTGGCGCATCTACGACGCCTCGCCTTTCTTCCCCTTCACCATCCCGACCGTGGTCACGCTAGGCGGCTGGCTCGGCGGCGCCCTGCAATGGCACTTTGCGGCGATGTGGCTGCTGGTGGCCAACGGCCTGTTCTACCTGTTCATGAACATCGCCACCGGCAGGCTGGCCACGAAGTTCTTTCCGCTGACGCCGCGCGGCGTGCTGCACGACGCACTGGCCGCGCTCAAGGGCAGGCTCTCGCACGCCGACCCGCGCCACTACAACAGCGTGCAGAAGCTGGCCTACCTGTTCGTGATGCTCGACCTGATCGTGATCATGCTCTCGGGCCTGGTGCTGTGGAAGTCGGTGCAGTTCCCGGTGCTGCGCGAGCTGATGGGCGGCTACGAGTCGGCGCGCCGCGTGCACTTCTTCGGCATGGCCGCGATCGTCGCCTTCGTCGTCGTGCACCTCGTGATGGTGGCCCTGGTGCCCCGCACGCTCCTCACCATGATCCGCGGCCGCGCCGCCAAAGCCCGATGAAGATATTCAAAGCCCCCACCCTGAGCGGCATCGACGGCGACGCCGTGCTGCGCGAAGCCCGCACGCTGATCTCGAAGAAGCTCGACGAGCCCTCGCGCCGCGTCTTCCTGCAGCGCTCGCTCACCCTCGGCGGCCTTTCGCTGCTCACCGGCTGCAGCATCAGCGACAACGCGCAGGTGGAGGCCGCGCTCACGAAAATCTCCCGCTTCAACGACAAGGTGCAGGGCCTGATCTTCAGCCCCACGCAGCTCGCGCCGACCTACACGGAGGCCGAGATCACCCGCCCCTTTCCCTTCAACGCCTACTACGGCGAGGACGAGGTGCGCGAGGTGGAAGAAGCCGGCTATCGCCTCGAAGTGACCGGCATGGTCGCCGACAGGCACGCCTGGACGCTGGCCGAACTGCGCGCCATGCCGCAGCAGGAGCAGATCACGCGGCATATCTGCGTGGAGGGCTGGAGCGCCATCGGCCGATGGGGCGGCGTGCGCTTCGCCGACTTCCTGCGCCACATCGGCGCCGACCTCACGGCCAAGTACGTCGGCTTCAAGTGCGCCGACGACTACTACACCAGCATCGACATGCCCACCGCCCTGCATCCGCAGACGCTGCTCGCGCTGAGCTACGACGGGCAGCCGCTGCCGCCGAAGTACGGCTTTCCGATGAAGCTGCGCATGCCCACCAAGCTTGGCTACAAGAACCCGAAGCACATCAAGGCGATGTTCGTCACCAACACCTATTCCGGTGGCTACTGGGAAGACCAGGGCTACAACTGGTTCGGAGGGAGCTGAGGGGCCGACAGCCACTCGACTGCCGAAGAAAGCGAAAGGCGGAGTTCCACCGGAACCGAGCCGACATTGAAGACCCAACCTCAACTCACTCAGGAAGACGCCAAATGAACAAGCTCACCGCAACCCTTCTCGCCACCTGCATGGCCTTCGCCGGCGCCTCGGCCTTTGCCGCCGACGAAATGGCGAAGGACGGCATGGCCAAGGACTCGATGTCCAAGGACGGCATGAAGAAGGATTCGATGGCCAAGGACTCCATGTCGAAAGACGCGATGAAGAAGGACTCGATGGCGAAGGACTCCATGTCCAAGGACGCCATGAAGAAGGACGCCATGGGCAAGGACGAGATGAAGAAGTAGGCGCCCCGCCGCGCTGCCGCCCCACAGCGCTACCGCATCACCATTGACGCCGGGGCGATTCGGCGTCAATGTCACATCCCTCAAGGAATCCGCACCATGAAGAAATCCTTCGCACTCACCGCCGGCACGCTGGCTGCCGCAGTCCTCGTCTGGCAGGCGGCGCCCTCCTTCGCAGAAACCGCCCGCCGCGTGCCCGCGCCCACCGCCGACCTGGCCGCGGCACCGGGCACGAAGACCGAAACCGCCGTGTTCGCCGGTGGCTGCTTCTGGGGCGTTCAGGGCGTGTTCCAGCGCGTCAAGGGCGTGAGCAACGCCGTGTCGGGCTATGCCGGCGGCGAGGCGAAGACCGCCCGCTACGACGAAGTCGGCTCGGGCCGCACGGGGCATGCCGAGTCGGTGCGCATCACCTACGACCCGCAGCAGGTCAGCTACGGCAAGCTGCTGCAGATCTATTTCTCGGTGGCGCACGACCCTACCGAGCTCAACCGCCAGGGGCCGGACACCGGCACCCAATACCGCTCCACCGTGTTCGCGGAGAACGCCGAGCAGGCCCGCATCGCCAACGCCTACATCGCGCAGCTCAACCAGGCGAAGACCTTCGGCAAGCCGCTGGCCACCACGGTCGAGCTGTCGAAGCCCTTCTACGCGGCCGAGGACTACCACCAGGACTACCTGACGCTGCACCCGAGCCAGCCCTACATCGCGATCAACGACATGCCGAAGATCGACGACCTGAAGAAGCTCTTCCCCGAAAGCTACAAGGCCACGCCTTCACTGGTGAAGGCGGCCAAGGCAGGCTGAGCGGGCGCCAGGTCATTCCTTGTATTCGCCGCGGCGCGCGGCCCGGTTGGCGCTGGTGCGCTCCACCAGCGCCTGCTGGGCAGTCGCCACATTGGCCGCATCGCCCTTCCATGCATCGAGCGCTGGCTGCTGCACCGCGCGGGAGAACGAGAAGGTCAGCGCCCATGGCAGGCGCGATTTGTAGCGACGATTCATTTCGTTGAGCCGCGCCGACGCCAACTGCGCCGGCTGGCCGCCCGAGAGAAATGCCACGCCGGGCACCACGGCCGGCACGGTGCGCAGCAGGCACTGCACAGTCGCCTCTGCCACTGCCTCGACGGAATCCTGCACGGCAGCCTTCAGCCCCGGCAGCACCATGTTGGGCTTCAGCAGCATGCCGTCGAGCAGGACGCCCTGTGCGCGCAATTCAACGAAGGTGCGGTGCAGAACCTCCTCGGTGACCTCTGCGCAGCGCGCGAGCGAATGGTCGCCGTCCATCAGCACCTCGGGCTCGACGATAGGCACCAGCGCGGTCTCCTGGCACAGCGCGGCATAGCGCGCCAGTGCATGTGCGTTGACACGTATGCAGGCGCGGCTCGGCAGGCCGTCACCGATGGCGATCACGCCGCGCCACTTGGCGAAGCGCGCGCCCATCGTGGCGTATTCGGCAAGGCGCTCGCGCAGGCCGTCGAGCCCTTCGGTGACGGTCTCGCCGGGGTGGCCGGCCATCGGCTTGGCGCCCGTGTCGACCTTGATGCCGGGAATGATGCCGGCGTCGGCCAGCGCCTTCGCAAAGGGCTGGCCTGCGTTGGTCTTCTGCCGGATCGTCTCGTCGAAAAGGATCGCGCCAGAGATGCTGTCGGCCAGGCCCGGCGCGGTGACGATCAGCTCTCGCCAGTCGCGCCTCGCAGCCTCCGTCTGCGGTATGCCGAGTGCGGCGAAGCGCTTGTTGCAGGTGGCGTTGCTCTCGTCCATCGCGAGCAGGCCCTTATCGTCCGCGACGAGCGCGCGGGCGGTGTCGATCAGTGTTCGTTCGGTCATGCGGGGCACCTCTCTGGCGGGCATGGTACGCCCGTGCCGCTCACTCGTTAACACCGCGAACCTGATCGCTGGCCGACTTGGCGCTCCTGCCTGTGCGGCCCGCCGGGTCTTTATCAAGCCGACGCTGGCCGGCAGTAATCTGCGCGCGGTCGGGACGGAAAGGAAACTGAATGGAACGTGGGTCACGAGAGTGCAATGCGCGCGGCGCCGGAAGGGCATCGATGCGGGCGGCCCTGGCGCTGGCTGCGTCTTTGTTCGCCACGCCTTTCGCGTTCGCCGAATTAGGCGGCGCGCCCACGCTGGCGCCGGGCCAGCGGATCGACATGGTGTCGCGCAAGGCGGCCGCTGCCGAAGCGACCGGTGCCGCAGCCAAGACGGAATCCGCCACCGGCTGGAGCACACGGGAAAGCACGTCCGACGATGGCCTGGTCCAGCGCGAGTACCTGACGGCCGACGGCACGGTGTTCGCCGTCGCGTGGCGCGGGCCGCGCCGACCGGAACTCTCGGTGCTGCTTGGCACGCGCTACGCCAGGCAGATGGCCGACAACGCCCGGGCGCAGCGCCAGCTTGGCAGGGGCTCCCACGCCACGACGTCGCAACACGACGAGGACTTCGCGGTCCATGCCTCGTCGCACCAGCGGCTGTCGGCCGGCGTCGCCTGGCTGCCGCGGATGCTGCCCGCGGGAGTCGACCCCGACTCGCTGGCCATCGCGCAAGGCTCCTGATCGTTTCAACTCATCTTCGCCCTTCGTGCCCATGGACTCACGACAAGCAGGCAACCGGCGCGCAGCCGGTGCCATGAACCTCCTTCGCGCCGTGGCTTGTGCCGCGAGCCTGCTGGGCCTTGCTGCCTGCGGTGGCGGTGGCGGCGGCGGAGGCGGTGGTGGCGCATTGCCGATCGGGCTCCTGCCCACTTCGACGCCGGCCGCGGGAAGCTCCGCGCCGGCGCCTGCTCCGGCGCCCAGTACTCCCCCCGCCACCGCCGCGTCGAGTTCGCAGAATTCGATGCCGCTCACCGTGTCCAACGGCACCGATTCAAGCGGCGTCAACCTGCCGCAGGTGAGCATCAGGCTCTGCGCACCGGGAACCGGCACCTGCCAGACCATCGACAACGTGCTGGTCGACACCGGCTCCACCGGCATCCGCATCGCCGCCGACGCCCTGAACTCGGCGATGAAGTCGGCCCTGCCCCAGGAAGCCGTGAACGGAGCGCCGCTGAACGCCTGCGCCCAGTTCCTCGACGGCTACACATGGGGAACGATGCGCGTCGCCGACGTCACGCTCGGGCCGAAGTCCGCCAGCGCGCAGCCGCTGCAGATCGTGGGCGATCTGAACTCCGGCAACGTGCCCGCCGCATGCTCGGACAACAACACGCTGCAGCCCGAGAACACTCCGGACAAACTCGGTACGAACGGCATCATCGGCGTCGCCGCGGTTCTCCAGGACTGCGGCGCGGCATGCGCGCAGCAGGCCATTCCGGCCACCTACTACACCTGCGCCGCCGGCGCGTCGTGCCAGGGGACCACGGTTCCGCTCGCGATGCAGGCCCAGAACGTGGTCGCCAATTTCGCGCAGGACAACAACGGCGTCGTGCTCGGCCTGCCGGCGATCTCATCGGCCGGCCAAGGCGTGACCGTCGGCACGCTCTACTTCGGCGTGGCGACGCAAGGCAACAACGCCATGAGCGGAGCCACGGTGCTGAAAACCGACTCGCGCACGCTCAGCGTTTCGGTCAGCTACAAGAACACCAGCTTTCCCGACAGCTTCCTGGACAGCGGGTCGAACTTCTTCTTTCTCAACGATTCCACGATCGCCCAGTGCGCGAGCAATGGCACGTTCAAGGGCTTCTACTGCCCTGCGAGCACACTGGCCCTCAGCGCCAGCTTCACGGCTGCGACGGGCCCGGCGCTGAGCCAGAGCTTCGCGATCGCGAGCGCGCAATCGCTCTTCACCGGCAATCCAGGCGTCGTGGCGGTCGACAACATCGCCGCCGCGAGTTCGGGCACCAGCGCGATCGACTTCGGCCTTCCGTTCTTCTACGGCAGGCTGGTCGCGGTGCTCAATGAAGGCCAATCCGCGCTGGGCCAGCAAGGGCCGTTCACCGCGCTGGCGATGCCCTGACGAAACAGGACCTAGATCACGTTCTTCTCGAGCAAGGGCCTGTTCTCGAGAATCCGCGCGAAGGACACCGGCGACAGATCGAGGCTGCGGTATTCGCCGAAGCGGATCAACTCCGCCACGCCGCGCCCCGCCGCCGGGCACTGCTGCAGGCCGTGGCCCGAGAAGCCGTTGGCGAAGTAGAGGTTGTCGCAGTCGGGGTGCAGGCCGAGGATGGCGTTGTGGTCGAACACGTTCATCTCGTAGTAGCCGGCCCAGGCGCCGGTCATGCGGATGGCTTCGAAAGCGGGCACGCGCTCGGCCAGCGAGGGCCAGATGAAGCTGTCGAAGGCTTCGTACTCGACCTCGAGCGGCGCGTCATCCAGGTCATGGTCTTCCGGCGGCGCGAAGCCGCAGATGAACTGGCGGCCCTCGGGGCGCAGCCAGATGCCGGAGGTGTCGATCACCAGCGGGCAGCCGGGCAGCGTCTCGGGGCACGAGAAGCTGAACACGCTGCGGCGGCGGCCGCGCACCGGCAGGTCGATGCCGGCCCATTGCGCCACTTTCGCGGCCCAGGCGCCGGCGGCGTTGACGACGAAGTCGGCTTCCAGCGTCTCGGCGCTGTCGAGCTGCACGCCGGTCACGGTGCGGCCGTGTCGGCGCAGGCCTATCGCATGCGCCTGCACGTAGCGCACGTCCTGCGACACCGCCTTCCTGCGGAAAGCCTGCAGCAGGCTGTAGCCGTCGTACCAGCCCTCGCCTGAGAGACCGAGCGAGGCGAGTTCGACGCCGTCGGTCGAGATCCACGGAAAGCGCGCCTTCAGTTCATCGGGCGTGAGCAGCGCCACGTCCACCGCGTGCGCCTTCTGCATCGCGTGGTTCTCGCGCAGCACCTCGACGCCGGCCTGCGAGGCCAGGTACAGGTAGCCGGGCTCGACGAGGCCGATGTCGGGCACCTCGTCGCCCACGCGAAGGGTCTCGCCAAGATCCCGAAAGAAGTCGATGCCGTAGAGCGACATCCGGATGTTGATGGCGGTGGAGAACTGCTGGCGGATCGAGCTGGCTGACAGCGCCGACGATGCCTGCTTGTACGAGAAGTCGCGCTCGACCACCGTGACCTCGAAGCGCTCGCCGTCGGGTTCGCGGGTCAGGAAGTAGGCGATGGCGGAGCCGATGGCCCCGCCGCCGATGATCACCACACGCCGCATGAATTGCCTTCCTTGCTGCTGTCTGCCTTCATTGATTCAGCCCTGCCCTTCATGGGCCAGTTGCGCCGCCGCGAGGTCCCACAGTGCATGCCCCACCGTCTTGAGCAGCACCGGCCGGCCCGGCGGCGCCGGCGATGCATCGCGGAACGCCTGCACCGCCGCCCAGTCCACGCCCGCGCGGATCAGGTCGCCCGCCTCGTTGCGCGCGCCCTCCAGCGTATCCACAAACACGGCGCAGCGGCGCACGAGTTCTGGCGGCACCTCGGCCATGTCGGGGCGATAGGCGCCCACGGCGATGAGGGTGGCGTCCGGCCTCACGCCTGGCGGCACCACGGGCTCCTGCGAATTGGTCGCGGCGACGATCAGGGCGGTCTCTTCCGCTGCCGCAGCAGGGTCGGCGATCGCTTCGGCATCGACGCCCCGCGAGCGCATATGCCGGGCCAGCGTCTCGGCGTGCTCGGGCGTCCGCGCATGAATCTTCATCTGTCGCACACCCCAGACCTCCGCGAAGGCCTCGGCATGCGCGCGAGCCTGCACCCCGGCGCCGATCAGCAGCATGCGACGCGCCTCCGTGCGTCCCGCCCTCGCCGCTCCGGCCAGCGACAGCGCCGCCGTGCGACGCGCCGTGAGCACGTTGCCATCCATCGCCAGCAGCCGGGTGCCGGTGGCCGCATCCATCAGCGCGACATCGCCCTGCACCACGGGCAGGCCGAGTTCCGCGTTGGCGGCGTGCACGGTCACCGTCTTCAGAGCGGCGAAGCGCCGGTCGGCGGCCGGCATCAGCAGCATGACGCCACCTCCGGCGAGCTGCACGCAGGTGCGCGGCGATGCATGCGCCTCGCCAAGCCGCTCGCGCTCGAACATCTGCAGCAGCGCCTTCACCAGCGCGCCGTAAGGCAGCGCGGCGGCGGTCTGCGCGGCATCCAGCGTGCGCATGCGGGCCGCCCTCTTCAGGAGCCCGCCACGCGCACGCGCTTGCCGTCCTTGTAGGTGAAGACGGTGAAGTCGGGTTTCTGCAGGTTGCCTTTGGCGTCGAAGCTGATGGTGCCGGTGACGCCGTCGAACTTCACCTTGCGCATGGCCGGCAGGTAGGCCTGCGGCTCGACCGAGTTGGCGGCGCGCATGCCGGCGGCCAGCGCCATCATGGCGTCGTAGAGGTACGGCGCGTAGGTCAGCACCTCGGTGCCGTAGCGGGCCTTGTAGCGCTGCTCGAAATCGGCGCCCTTGGACGTCTTCTCGACTTCCTTGCCGCCGCGCGTGCAGTACAGCAGCCCGTCGACCGCGCCGCCGCTGATCTTCGCGACCTCGTCGGTGCACAGCCCGTCGGTGCCCAGCAGCTTGGCCGTGATGCCGAGCTGCTTCATCTGCCGCGCGATGAGACCGCCCTGCGCGTCCATGCCGCCGTAGAACACCACGTCGGGCTGTTTGCTCTTGATGGTGGTGAGGATGGCCATGAAGTCGGTGGCCTTGTCGCTGCCGTACTCCTGCGCCACGACGTTGCCGCCCAGCGCCTTCACGCCGCGCGTGAACACCTCGGCGGCGCCCTGGCCGTAGGCGGTGCGGTCGTCGATCACCGCGATGTTCTTCGCCTTCAGGTCCTTCACCGTGTAGCTGGCGATGGCCATGCCCACGTCCTCGTCGCTCGCGAGGATGCGGAAGACGTTGTCGTAGCCCTGCTTCGTGAAGCTCGGGTTGGTGGCGGTGGACACGTCGGGCAGGCCCGCGCGGCTGTAGACCGCCGAGGCCGGAATGGCCGCGCCCGAGTTGAAGTGGCCCAGGATGCCCTTCACGCCCATGTCGGTGAGCTTGTTGGCGACCACCATGGCCTGCTTGGGGTCGGCCTGGTCGTCCTCGGACTGCAGCACGAACCTGATCTTCCTGCCGCCGATGACGAGGCCCTGCTTGTTCAGGTCTTCGACCGCGAGGCGCGCGCCGTTGTCGTTGTCCTTGCCCCAGTGGGCCGCGCCGCCGGTGAGCGGGCCCGCGTGGCCGATGGTGACGGTCTGCTCGGCGGCAGCCTGCGCGAACGCGGCGGCGGGCAGGCCCAGGACGGAAGCCAGTGCGATGCCAACGGCGGCATTGCGACGGGTGCGCGAACCAATCATCGGAAGTCTCCTCGTATCGTTGGCAGGGGTCGGCACGCAGAATAGAGTCGCGGGCGGACACGGAACAAACGCTAAAAACTCACAACGTTGTGCGAGCCGGGAAGGAATCCGACCCGGGCACGACCGGTGCTTCGGCACCGGCAACGAGACAACTGCTGGCTATCGATCGATGAGAAAAGACATTCCCAACCTCGGCGCGCTGCAGGCCTTCGAGGCTTCTGCGCGGCTGGGCAGCTTCACCCGCGCGGCGAGCGAACTGGCGCTCACGCAGAGCGCCGTCGGCCGGCAGGTGGCCATGCTGGAGCAGCGCCTGGGCGTGCCGCTGTTCTCGCGCGTGCGGCGCCGCCTCACGCTCACCGACACCGGCCGCGAGTACGCGGCGCGCATCCGCCGCCACCTCGACCAGATCCGCCGCGACACGCTGGAGATCAGCGCCGGCCACGAGATGGGCTTCGTGCTGGAGCTTGCCGTCGTGCCCACCTTCGCCACGCAGTGGCTCATACCGCGCCTGCCGGAGTTCAGCCGGCTGCATCCGAACATCACGGTGAACCTGTCGGCGCGCTCGCAGCCTTTTTCCTTCCAGGAGAACGCCTACGACGCGGCCATCTACTTCGGCGACCAGTTCTGGCCCAACACGCGCGGCGGTCTGATCTTTTCCGAGGGAGAGATGGTGCCCATCTGCAGCCCCGCCTTCCGCGACGCGCACGGGCCGTGGGACGAAGCCGGCTTCGAGCGCTGCCGCCACGTGCACCTGAGCACGCGCGCCCATGCATGGCGCGACTGGTATGCGCAGCAGGGCTGGGAGTACACGGTGCATGCCTCGCGCGGGCCGCGCTACGAACTCTTCACCATGGTGGTGGCGGCCACGGCCGCCGGCATGGGCGTGGGCCTCGCGCCGCGCATCCTGATCGAGCACGAGCTGCGCACGGGCGAACTCGTGATTCCGGTCGACCGGCACCTCGACGTGCCCCAGGGCTACTACTTCGCGTACCCCGAAGGCCGGCCGGCCTCCGGGGCGCTGGAAGACTTCAAGCGCTGGGTGCTCGGGCTGACGCCCGGCTAGAAAAGGACGCTAGACCGGGTTCGGGTTGCGTTCGAGAAATCCCTGCTGGTGCCAGTAGGGATAGGCCCGCGTCGTCGCGCTGGCCGCGTCGAGCTCGGCAACCTGTTCGGGCGTGAGGTTCCAGCCCACCGCGCCGAGGTTCTGCCGCAGCTGCGCCTCGTCGCGCGCGCCGACCACCACGCTGGACACCGTCGGACGCTGCAGCAGCCAGTTGAGCGCCACCTGCGGCACCGTCTTGCTGACTTCGGCGCCGATCTTTTCCAGCGCATCGACCACGCGGTACAGCAGCTCGTCGGGCACCGGCGGGCCCATGTCGGCCGTCACGTGCAGCCGGCTGTTGGCGGGCAGCGGCTGGCCGCGGCGGATCTTGCCCGTGAGCCGGCCCCAGCCCAGCGGGCTCCACACCACGGCGCCGATGCCCTGGTCGATGCCCAGCGGCATCAGCTCCCATTCGTAGTCGCGGCCGACCAGCGAGTAGTAGGCCTGGTTCGCGACATAGCGCGCGAGGCCGTGGCGCTCCGACACGGCCAGCGACTTCATCAGGTGCCAGCCCGAGAAGTTCGACACGCCGATGTAGCGCAGCTTGCCCGCGCGCACCAGGTCGTCGAGCGTGGAGAGCGTCTCTTCCACCGGCGTGCTCGCGTCGAAGCCATGCAGCTGGAACAGGTCGATGTAGTCGGTGCCCAGCCGCTTGAGCGAACCATCGACCGCCTGCACGAGGTGGTGACGCGAAGAGCCCACGTCGTTCGGCCCCTCGCCGCTGCGGAAGGTGGCCTTTGTCGAGATCAACAGCCTGTCGCGCGGCCGCCCCTTGATCGCCTCGCCGAGCACCGACTCGGCCGCGCCGGACGAATAGATGTCGGCGCTGTCGAACATGTTCACGCCGGCTTCGAGACAGATGTCGATGAGCTTGCGCGCCTCGGCCACGTCGGTGCTTCCCCATGCGCTGAAGAACTCGCCCTTGCCCCCGAAGGTGCCGGTGCCAAAACTCAGTACGGGGACCTTGAGGCCGGATTTGCCCAGATGACGGTATTCCAAAGTGGTGCTCCTTGGTGCTTGCGGATTCGGGATGAAGAAAGGTGGCCGACAGACCGGTCGGACTGCCGCGCGGCCATTGTTGGTTGGCGCGTTCAACCCTGCGGACGAATGGGCTTTGCGCAGCGGGTCACAAGTGGTTGACGAAGTCATCAACCAGTTCACTTTTTAAGCCTTTAGCATGCGCCGCGAGGTCGTGACCTCGCGCTCATCCGATGCGCGAGGCCTGGCTTCTGCAGAGAGTCGATAACCAACAAATTCTTCAGGGAGGAAAACCCATGCTTGTCGAAATCGACGAACACGGAATGATCGGTCACGCGCGCGTGCGACATGCGCGCAGTCCAATCGGGATCGAGATCGTCGGAAGGGCCAGATTGCCTGCGGGATTTAAAGCTGTTGGGAAAGAAGCAGAACTGACTCTTGATGAATTGCGCGGCAGGCGTGGAATCTATGACGAGCCGACTGCGGCGCAGAATCAATCGCTCTCATGGCTTGTCAGCGTGCTTCAGGAGGCAATTCGAATCGATAGCGAGGAAGTTTTTCGCCATCCTCTGGTCAGCCGCAAGAACCCGACAGAGGCTCAGGGGGCAAATTGGAAAATGCAGGTGCCAACGCCATGAAACGAAGCATCGATCTCTTGATTCCAGCGGCAGTGCTGATTGCGGCTGCGGTGTTTCCGGCGCAAGCGTCCGACAGGCGATATCCCATCAGCCGTGTACAGAAGGTTGAGATCACAGAACCTTCGGGCAGAACGGTATGGGAGAACAAGGATTTTCTCGATTGCGATGATGTCGTTTTGACGGAAGAGGACGTTCTTTTTGCCCTGCGGCATATGCGCCGGATTTCGCGCAGTGCCTACGCCCCTGAAAAAACCGATACCACGGGGTGCGAAGGAGGTGCCAACGTTACGTTCAAAAACGGAAAAATCCTCGTCATGGGTATCGAGCCTAACGGACGAACTCTTGCTCTTGAGTACGACGCACGGATGAACCTAAAGAACAGTCCGACGAGCTTCTACGAATGCAGCCCTTGCCGGGACCGCAAGATGGCGCTCCTGAAAGATGCGCTGGACAGAGCAGACGAGCGACGGCTCAAAAGGCTGGAGGCAGAAGGAAAAATCCCTCCCGGCGAGGCCGAGCGCCGGCTGAAAGCCTTGCGAATCAGCCGCTGAGCGACTACACCCAACCCGCTTCGGCGGGTTTCTCTGGCTCCGACCCTCGCAACCTCTCGCATTGGGCAGACCAGCGTCTGGCTACCATCACCCGATGCGAATCTCCCTCGAAAGCCCCGCCCAGCCCGACGTCATCCAGCTCATCGACGACCTCGACGCCTACCAGAAGCCGCTGTATCCACCCGAGTGCCACTACGGCATCGACATTGCGGCGCTGTCTGCGCCGAACGTGCTGTTCGCGGTCGCCCGCGATGGCGAAGGCACGGCCGTGGGCTGCGGCGCCATAGTGATGGAGCCCGGCTTCGGTGAACTCAAGCGCATGTACGTGCGGCCCGAGAACCGGGGGCAAGGCGTCGCCGCGAAAGTGCTGGGTTTCCTTGAGGGCGAAGCGAAGGCGCGCGGCTGCGCGATGTTCAGGCTCGAAACGGGCGTGAGCCAGCCGGAGGCGCTCTCGTTCTATGCGCGCGCGGGCTATGCGCGGCGCGGACCGTTCGGGACGTACCCGGACGATCCGCTGAGCGTGTTCATGCAAAAGGAAGTCGCGGGCTGAGAGGCCGCAGCCTCCATCGCCGATGAATCCGGTCAGCGCCTGATCCGCACCAAGGCCGCGCTGCGCTCAGCCTGCCTCCGGCCCCGACAACGCCGCACGCATCGCGCGGGTCGCGCTGTCGGCAGCTTCGATGCGACGGCTCATTTCCTCATTGACCAGACGCACCAAGGAGCCGAGTTCGGTGCGCGTGGGACCGAGTTGTTCTGTATCGCCCACCTCCAGCGGCGCGATGAGCTTTTCAAGGCATGAATAGGCGCAGAGCACTTCGCGAAGACTGTCGGTGTCGTCGCAGGCTTGAAGAGCGAGGGCTTCGGCAGCGTCGAAGCGGGTTGATGCGGATGGCGTACGCGAGCGAGTAGAAGCAGCCATGAATGGCCTCCGGTGAACGCAGAGATGCTTCGAGACGCCAATCCCGAGCACCCCGAGCTTTCGGCGTGCGGGGCGCAGTTTATCGCCCGGATGAAGAACTCATCGAAGCGAACTCAAAGCCGCATTCCGAGCCAGATTACCGTCTCGGTCGAGGCCGCAACAACCGGGCTCAGCAACTTCGTCCACACATGGCCCGCACGCACATGCGACGCCGACTGGTCGTGATGCAACTGCTCCTCCTCGACGATTTGCGAGATGACATGGACGGCCGTTTCGTCCTTGCCAGCCAGTTCGCGCAATTGCGTCTTCAGGTGTCCCAGCACCACGCGCTCGACAGCCACTGTGGTCGCAGCGATGGCATCGCGACCCAGCAGCCCGGTGAGCAGACCCAGTACCCATCCGCCGATGCCGCACAACCAATAGCTGCGGCAACTGCGCAATCCCCGTCTCTGCAGTTCTGCCCAGAACAGAGCCCGGTGTCTTTCCTCGTGGGACTTGAACTCACGCAACTCCGGTACGAGCGAGGGTGCGGTCCATTGCGCCACGAAGATCTGCGCCCTGTAGATGTTGACCGCGCCTTGCTCGCCCGCATGGTCGACCTTGAGGATCCGTCCGCCCAGCGTCGAACCCCGGTCCGGTTGCTTCCCCTCATTCATTGCAGATCCCTCATTTGCCGAGGATTTTGACGTGTCGGGCCTTCAGCCGGCGCAAATCAGCGACATCAGGGGAAATACCTAGAGACCACGCCGTCACCGGCCCGGGCGTTCCCTCCACGAGGGAAACGGCGCGCCTCTACACCTCCCGAACCCCCTTCCCGCTGGCCCGCTACTTGCGATCGTGATCAAAAATGACAGAAAATTTTCTTATCTGACTTATATTTGTAAACTGGTTTTCAAAAAACGCACACTTTCGGGCGCAACGCACCCTTCATGAGCACACCTTTCGATACCCCAGGCACCACCGTGGCACAGCGCATCGCGCAGGCCTTGCCGCGGCTGTCGCGCTCGCACCGGCAGGTGGCCGACTACGTGCTGGAGCATCCGCTGCAGGTGGCGACGCTGCCCATCGACGAGCTGGCTGCGGTGGTGGGCGTGTCGGTGGCCACGGCCAACCGCTTCGCTCGGGCGCTCGACTTCGACGGCTACGCCACCTTCCGTGCAGAGCTGGTGCGGGGCTTCGAGCCGCTGGTGGCGCCGGTGGAGCGGCTGCGGGGCAACCTGGAGCGGCCGACCACGGTGGCCGAGGTGTTCGCCACGGCGCTCGACGAGAGCCGCCGCAACATCGACGCGACGCGTCAGACGCTGGACTACGCCGCCTGCGAAGCCGCAGTGGCGCGCATCGGCAAGGCGCGCTCGGTCTATATCGGCGGCTTCGGCGCGAGCGCGTGGCTCGCGGGCCTGCTTCAGCACGGGCTGGACGGCAGCTGCAGCGACGTGCGCATGCTCTCCAGCGTGAGCGGCGTCACGCATGCGGAGCGCACGCTGATGCACGCTGGGCCGCAGGACGTGTTCATCGGCCTGACCTTTCCGCGCTACCTGACGGACACCATCGCGCTGGCGCAGCTCGCGCGCAGCCAGGGCTGCGCCGTCATCGCCCTCACCGACCGGCCCAGCTCGCCGCTGGCCCCCTTGGCCGACGTGGCGCTGTTCTGCCAGACCGAAACCAGCTACCGCCCGAACTGCGAGACCAGCGTGCTCGCGCTGATCGAGGCGCTGACCAGCGCGGTGTCGCTGCGCGCGCCCGACCCTGTGCAGTCGGCCGGCCGCATCCTGCAGGCGGTGCGCCCCTGGCTGCATGGCGCCAACGGCCTGCAGCGCATCAGCGGGACCGCCGCGGCAGCACCCCAGACACCCGATGCCCCCGCCCCCAGCGGCGCGGGCAGCAAGAAGAAGAAAGCTTCCCGATGACCCAGACCCATGTGCCCGTGATCGCCATCCATGGCGGCGCCGGCACCATCAGCGCCGCGACGACGAGCGCGGAACAGGCGCAGGCCTATCACGATGCTTTGAAGAACATCGTGGCCGCCGCGCAGGCGATGCTGCTCAAGGGCGCCTCCGCGCTCGATGCCACCTGCCTCGCGGTGGAGATGCTCGAGGAGTGTCCGCTCTTCAACGCCGGCCACGGCGCGGTGTTCACGCACGACGAAACCCATGAGCTCGACGCCGCCGTGATGGACGGCGCCACGCTCGCCGCCGGCGCGATCGCGGGCGTGTGCCACATCCGCCGCCCGGTGCGCGCCGCGCGCGCCGTGCTCGAAGACGGCGCCCATGTGCTGCTGGCCGGTGCCGGCGCCGAGACATTCGCGCGCGAACGCGGGCTGGAGATGGTCGAGCCTTCGTTCTTCTCCACCGAGGCGCGCCGCCAGCAGCTCTACCGCGTGCGCGGCACGGGCCGCGTTGTGACGGACCATGAAGGCGCGACGATGGCGGCGGCTGCAGCAGCAACTCCGTCCCCGCTCGACGAGGACAAGAAGTTCGGCACAGTCGGCGCGGTCGCGCTCGACATGCACGGCCACCTGGCCGCCGCCACCTCCACCGGCGGCATGACCAACAAGCGCGTCGGCCGCATCGGCGATTCGCCGCTCATCGGCGCCGGCACCTATGCCGACGACCGTACGGCCGCAGTGTCGTGCACCGGCAGCGGCGAGATGTTCATCCGCGTCGCCGCCGCCTACGACGTCTGCGCGCGCATGGCCTACGGCGGCGCGACGCTCGAAGCCGCCACGCACGCCGTGGTGCAGCAGTCGCTGCCGGCCATCGGCGGCTCCGGCGGCCTGATCGCCGTGGACCGCCACGGCAACCTGAGCCTGGCCTTCAACAGCGAAGGCATGTACCGCGGCCACGCGCGCGGCAACGAAGCGCCCCTCACGGCCATCTTCGCCTGACGCAGCAGCCTCCTTCTTTTCCCGCACTCCCATGTCCACCCCTGCCCTCGCCCTGCCGGACGGCCGCGTTCTCGCCGTCGACGACCTCACCGTTCGCTTCTCGACTTCCGAGCGCACGGTCGATGCCGTGAAGAAGCTGTCATTCCACGTCGACCACGGCGAAACGCTCGCGGTGGTGGGCGAATCGGGTTCGGGCAAGTCGGTGACCTCGCTGGCGCTGATGCGCCTCGTGGAGCACGGCGGCGGCCGCATCCTGAACGGCAGCATGATGTTCCGCCGCCGCAACGGCGAAGTGCTCGACCTGGCGCAGGCGCGCGATAGCGCCATGCGCAACATCCGCGGCGCGGACATCGCGATGATCTTCCAGGAGCCGATGACGTCGCTGAACCCGGTGTTCACCGCCGGCGACCAGATCGCCGAGGCCATCCGCATCCACCAGGGCAAGAGCGACGCGGCAGCGCGCGCCGAGGCGCTGCGCATGCTGGAGCTGGTGCGCATTCCCGAGGCGCGCAACGTGCTCGACCGCTTTCCGCACCAGCTCTCGGGCGGCATGCGCCAGCGCGTGATGATCGCGATGGCGCTGTCGTGCAAGCCGCAGCTGCTGATCGCCGACGAACCGACCACCGCGCTGGACGTGACCATCCAGGCGCAGATCCTCCAGCTCATCCGCGAACTGCAGAAGGAGATGCACATGGGCGTGCTCTTCATCACGCACGACATGGGCGTGGTGGCCGAGATCGCCGACCGCGTGCTGGTGATGTTCCGCGGCGACAAGGTGGAAGAAGGCGTCTCCGACGACGTGTTCGCAGCGCCTCGGCACCCCTACACCCGCGCGCTGCTGTCGGCCGTGCCGAAACTGGGCGCGATGCAGGGCACCGACCTGCCGGCCAAGTTCGAACTGCTGCGCACCGAGGCCAGCGCCGACGCCGCGGCGCCCCATCAGGCCACCCCGCAGGACACGGTGCGCGCAGACGCCGGCCCGATCCTGCGCGTGCGCGACCTCGTCACCCGCTTCGACGTGCGCAGCGGCCTCTTCGGCCGCGTGAAGCGCCGCGTGCATGCGGTGGAGAAGATCAGCTTCGACCTGTACCCCGGCGAAACGCTGGCGCTGGTGGGCGAATCGGGCTGCGGCAAGTCGACCACCGGCCGCTCGCTGCTGCGCCTGGTCGAGAGCCAGAGCGGCGCGATCGAGTTCGGCGGCAAGAACATCCGCGAGCTGCCCACGCGCGAGCTGCAGGCGCTTCGCCGCAACATCCAGTTCATCTTCCAGGATCCGTTCGCCTCGCTCGATCCGCGCGTGACGGTGGGTTTCTCGATCATGGAGCCGCTGCTCATCCACAACATCGCCAAGGGCGCCGAGGCGCAGCAGCGCGTCGACTGGCTGCTGCAGAAGGTGGGCCTGCCGCCCGAGGCGGCGCAGCGCTATCCGCACGAGTTCTCGGGCGGCCAGCGCCAGCGCATTGCCATCGCGCGGGCACTGGCGCTCAACCCCAAGGTGGTGGTGGCCGACGAATCGGTGTCGGCGCTGGACGTGTCCATCCAGGCGCAGATCGTCAACCTGATGCTCGACCTGCAGCGCGAACTGGGCGTGGCCTTCCTCTTCATCTCGCACGACATGGCGGTGGTGGAGCGCATCAGCCACCGGGTGGCCGTGATGTACCTGGGTCAGATCGTCGAGATCGGCCCGCGCCGCGCGGTGTTCGAGGCGCCGCAGCACCCCTACACGCGCAAGCTGATGGCCGCGGTGCCGGTGGCCGACCCGGCGCGCCGCCACAAGCCGCGCGCGCTGCTCGAAGGCGAGATTCCCAGCCCGATCCGCGCCGTGGGCGACGAGCCCGTGGTGCCGCCGCTGGTGCAGGTCGCGCCGGGTCACTTCGTCGCGCAGCACGCCATCGGCGGTGCGTTCTGAACGGTCAATCAATTTTTTCAACCCGCAGGCCCTCCTGCTTTTTTCCTCGAACCGACTGGAGTTCTTCCATGACGCAACAAGCTTCCTCCTCCCTGCGATGGGCATCCGCACTGCTGGGCCTGGCCGCGCTGGCCGCCTCGGGCACGGCACTGGCCGCGAAAGACGTGGTGCTGTCCATCGGCTACCAGCCGGAAACGCTGGACCCGTACAACACCAACACCACCATCACCACGGCCGTGACCAAGACCTTCTATGAAGGCCTGTTCCAGTTCGACAAGGACCTGAAGGTGCAGAACGTGCTCGCCGAGGGCTACGAGGTGTCGAAGGACGGCCTGGTCTACACCATCAAGCTGCGCACCGGCGTGAAGTTCCACGACGGCACCGACTTCAACGCCGACGCGGTGAAGTTCACGCTCGACCGCGTGCTGAACCAGGACAACAAGCTGCTGCGCTACAACCAGTTCAACCGCGTGAGCAAGGTCGAGGTGGTCAACCCGAGCACCGTGCGCATCACGCTGAAGGAGCCCTTCGGTCCCTTCATCAACTCGCTGGCCCACGCATCGGCCGCCATGATCTCGCCCACCGCGCTGAAGAAGTGGGGCAACAAGGACATCGCCTTCCACCCCGTGGGTACCGGCCCCTTCGAGTTCGTCGAGTGGAAGCAGACCGAGGCCGTCAAGGCCAAGAAGTTCGACGGCTACTGGAAGAAGGGCTACCCGAAGGTCGACAACGTGTCGTGGAAGCCGGTGCTCGAGAACAACACCCGCGCCGCGATGCTGCAGACCGGCGAGGCCGACTTCGCATTCCCCATTCCCTATGAGCAGGCCGAGCTGCTGAAGAAGAGCGACAAGCTCGAAGTAGTGGCAACGCCCTCGATCATCACGCGCTTCCTGGCATTCAACATGCTGCAGAAGCCCTACGACAACCCGAAGGTGCGCGAGGCCATCGGCTACGCCATCAACAAGGAGGCGCTGGCCAAGGTGGCGTTCGGCGGCTATGCCTTCCCGGCGCAGGGCGTGCTGCCACAGGGCGTGAAGTACGCCGAGAAGATGGCTCCCATTCCCTACGACCTGAAGAAGGCCAAGGAGCTGATGAAGGAAGCCGGCTACCCCGACGGCTTCGAGTCGGTGCTGTGGAGCGCCTACAACAACACGACCTCGCAGAAGACGATCCAGTTCGTGCAGCAGCAGCTCGCGCAGATCGGCATCAAGCTGCAGGTGCAGGCGCTCGAAGTGGGCCAGCGCACCGAGCAGGTGGATGCATGGTCCGATCCGAAGACGGCCAAGGTCCGCATGTACTACACCGGCTGGTCGTCGTCGACCGGCGAGGCCGACTGGGGCCTGCGCCCGCTGTTCGCCTCGGAAGCCTGGGCTCCGAAGCTGAACAACATGTCGTTCTACAAGAGCGAGGTGGTCGACAGCTCGCTGGCCAAGGCGCTGGTGACCACCGACGAGAAGGAACGCGCCGCGCTGTACAAGACCGCGCAGGAAGAGATCCGCAAGGACCTGCCGCGCGTGCCGATGATCACCGAGCAGAACCTGTCGGCGCACGCCAAGCGTCTGTCGGGCGTGTTCGTAATGCCTGACGGCAACATCAACATCGACGCCATCGCCGTGTCGAACTAAGTACTCCCCCAGGCTTCGCGCACTTCGTGTCGCTTCGCCAACCCCCTCGCCGGGGGCAACACCTGCGGCCCGGCAAAGCCGGTTCCGCGGTGTTTCCCGAATGAGGGTGACTGTTTCCTGATGCCATGCTGAATTACTTCCTCAAACGACTGTTGGGCCTGATCCCCACGCTGCTCATCGTGGCGGTGCTGGTGTTCCTGTTCGTCCACATGCTGCCCGGCGATCCGGCGCGTCTCGCCGCCGGCCAGGACGCCGACGAGCAGACCGTGGCCATGGTCCGCGCGGAGCTCGGGCTGGACAAGCCGCTGCCGCAGCAGTTCGTGAACTTCTTCACCCACATGCTGCAGGGCGACTTCGGCACCTCCATCCGCACGCGGCGGCCGGTGGCGACCGAGATCGGCGAGCGCTTCTTCCCGACGGTGATGCTGACCATCACCAGCATGGTGTGGGCGGTGATCTTCGGCATGGCCATCGGCATCGTGTCTGCCGTGTACCGCAACAAATGGCCGGACCGGCTGGGCATGACGCTCGCCGTGTCGGGCATCTCCTTTCCCGCATTCGCACTCGGCATGCTGCTGATGCAGATCTTCTCGGTCCAGCTCGGATGGCTGCCCACGGTGGGCGCCAGCAGCTGGAAGCACTACATCCTGCCCTCGATCACCCTGGGCGCCGCCGTGGCGGCCGTGATGGCGCGCTTCACGCGGGCCTCCTTCGTCGAGGTGATCCAGGAAGACTTCGTGCGCACCGCGCGCGCCAAGGGCGTGCGCGAGCGCGCCGTGATCATCAAGCACTGCCTGCGCAACGCGCTCATTCCGGTCGTGACGATGATGGGCCTGCAGTTCGGCTTCCTGCTGGGCGGCTCCATTCTTGTGGAGGCGGTGTTCAACTGGCCGGGCCTCGGCCGCCTGCTGGTCGACGCGGTGCAGATGCGCGACTACCCCGTGATCCAGACGCTGGTGCTGCTGTTCTCGCTCGAGTTCATCCTGATCAACCTGGTGGTCGATGTGCTCTACGGTTACATCAACCCGACCATCCGCTACAAGTGAGCAAGCAGCCATGACGCAACAAGCTTCCGGCGTGCCTGCCGAAACCATTCCATCTCCCGCACCGGCCGTGGTGACTGTTCAAACCGCCGGCAAGGTCCGCACGCCCTGGGGCGAATGCTGGCGCCGTTTCAAGAAACAGCCGGTGGGCATCGTCGCGGCGCTCTTCGTGCTGCTGCTGGTGTTCGTCGCGGTGTTCGCGCCGTGGATCGTGCCCTTCGATCCGGAGAACTTCTTCGACTACGACATGCTGAACACCGGCCCCTCGGCCACGCACTGGTTCGGCGTCGATCCGCTGGGCCGCGATATCTTCAGCCGCATCCTGGCCGGCGCGCGCATCTCGCTGATGGCGGGCTTCCTGTCGGTGGTGCTGGGCGGCATCATCGGCACCGCCTTCGGCCTGCTTGCGGGCTACTACGAGGGCTGGTGGGACCGCATCGTGATGCGCATCTCGGACGTGCTCTTCGCCTTCCCCGGCATCCTGCTGGCGCTGGGCGTGGTGGCCATCCTGGGCAGCAGCATGACCAACGTGGTGGTGGCCGTTTCGGTGTTCAGCGTGCCGGCCTTCGCGCGCCTCGTGCGCGGCAACACGCTGGTGCTGAAGCAGCAGACCTACATCGAGGCCGAGCGCAGCATCGGCGCCTCGGACTGGACCATCATCGTGCGGCACATCCTGCCAGGCACCATTTCGTCGATCGTGGTGTATTTCTCGATGCGCGTCGGCACCTCGATCATTACCGCCGCCAGCCTCTCCTTCCTGGGCATGGGTGCGCAGCCGCCGACGCCCGAATGGGGCGCGATGCTCAGCGAAGCCCGCGCCGACATGGTGACCTCGCCGCACGTGGCGCTCTTCCCCAGCCTGGCCATCTTCTTCACCGTGCTCGCCTTCAACCTGCTGGGCGATGCGCTGCGCGACGCGCTCGACCCGAAAATCGACCGCCAGTAAGTTTCTTTTTTCCGCAATGTCTTCCAGCAAGCAGCAGGCCTCCCTCCCCTTCATCGGCAATCTGCTCCAGGGCGAACGCAACGCCATCACCGACGTCGCGGGCGTCACCGTGGGCCACCGCACGCTGGCCGACGGCCCGGTGCAGACGGGCGTGACCGTCATCCGCCCGCACGCGGGCGATCTCTTCCGCGACAAGGTGCCTGCCGCCGTGGCGGTGCTCAACGGCTTCGGCAAGAGCGTCGGCCTGTTGCAGGTCGAAGAGCTGGGCGTGCTCGAAACGCCCATCGCGCTGACCAACACCTTCTCGGTCGGCGCGGTGGCGGCGGCGCAGATCCGCCGCTGCGTGGCCGACAACCCCGAATGCGGACGCACGCTGCCCACGGTCAATCCGCTGGTGTTCGAGTGCAACGACGGCTTTCTCAACGACATCCAGCGCATGGCCGTGAGCGAAGCCGACTACCTGCACGCGCTGGCTGGCGCCGCCCCTGACTTCGAGCAAGGCTCGGTCGGCGCGGGGCGCGGCATGTCGAGCTTCCAGCTCAAGGGCGGCATCGGCAGCGCCTCGCGGCGGGTGTCGGCGCGCGAGGGCCTGTGCCACACGGTGGGCGCGCTGGTGCTGGCGAACTACGGGCGCCAGCCGCAGCTGCTGCTGGCCGGCCACGCGGTGGGCGAACGGCTCGCCGCGCTGCAGGCCGAACGCAGCCTGCCGGCGGTGAACGAGGCCGAGAAGGGCTCGATCATCATCGTGGTGGCCACCGACGCGCCGCTCGACGCGCGCCAGCTGCGCCGCCTTACGCTGCGCGCCGGTGCCGGGCTGGCCCGCACGGGCTCGGTCTTCGGGCACGGCAGCGGCGACATCGTGCTGGCCTTCTCCACCGCCTACACCGTGCCCGACAGCGTCGAGCGGCCGATGCCCGCCGTGGCGATGCTGCACGACGGCCTGCTCGACGGCCTGTTCCAGGCCGCGGCCGACAGCACCGAGCAGGCGATCATCCATGCCCTGTGGCGCGCCACCGCCGTCACCGGGCGCGACGGCAACCACCGCGCCGCGCTGGCCGACGTACTGCCGGCCTCCGCCATCTTCTCAACCCACGCCTGAACGCGAGCCGTTTCACCCATGAAAGTCCTGATCTCCACCGACATCGAAGGCGTCGCCGGCGTCTACCACTCCGAGCAGGTGCGCGCGGGCAACCCCGAGTACGAGCGCGCGCGGCTGCTGATGACGCACGAGGCCAATGCCGCCATCGCCGGCGCCTTCGACGCGGGCGCCACCGAAGTGCTGGTGAACGATTCGCACGGCGGTTTCCGCAACATGCCGCCCGACCTGCTCGACGCACGCGCCCGCGTGATCCAGGGCAAGCCGCGCTACCTGAGCATGGTGGCGGGCGTGGAGGAAGGCGGCGTGGACGCCGTCTGCATGGTCGGCTACCACTCGCGCGCGCAGGGGCGCGGCATCCTCGCGCACACCATCAACAGCTTCGCCTTCGCGGGCATCTCGCTCGGCAGCGAGGAGCTGGGCGAGGCCGGCCTCTACGGCGCGCTGGCCGGCGAGTACGGCGTGCCCGTGGTGATGGCCAGCGGCGACGACGTGTTCATCGCCGAGAACCGCCCGCTCTTCCCGCACGCGACCTTCGTCGAAACCAAGAAGGCCACGGGCTGCCTGAGCGGCGTGTCACTGTCGCCCGAGCAGTCGCGCCGGGCGATCCGCGCGGGCGTGGAAGAAGCTCTGGCGGCGCGCTCGAAGGCCAAGCCGCTGGTCTTCGCCGGCCCGCAGACCGTGACGCTGCGCGCCCAGACCTCCGCGCTGGCCGACCTGTTCTGCCAGTGGCCGAGCTTCGAACGCGTGGACGGCGTCACCCTGCGCTTCACCGCGCCGACCGTGGAAGCGGCCGTGCGCATGCTGAACTGCTGCTCGGCGATGTCGACGATGCTGCGCTGAGGCGCGGGGACCTATCCAACTCAGGCCGACGCGGCCTTGAGCGCCAGCAGGCTGTCGCGCAGCGCCTGCATCAGCGGCGACCACGACGAGCCGGGCCGTGAAAGCAGCACCACCGCGCGCGGCACGCGCAGTGCCGCCACCGGCAGCACCGCAAAGCGGCTGTCGTCGGCATGCCGCATGAAGGAGCGAGGCACCAGCGTGATGAGGTCGGTCGCGGCCAGCACTGACAGGTTCAGCTCGGACGCGAAAGGCACCTCCATCACGACCCGGGGCGCGGCGAGGTTGTTGCGCGCGAAGATGTCCGTGATCGCCTTGAAGGCGGCCGACGTAGCCGGGCCCGAGATCCATCCGTATGCCGTGACGTCGGCCAGCGACACGCGCGAGCGCTGCGTCAGCGGATGGCCGGTTCGCACCAGCGGCAGCATCGGGTCGTTGTCGACCTTGGTGCGCTCGGCATCCAGCGGCTGGCCTTCGTAGGCGGGCACCAGGGCCAGGTCGAGCTCGCCTTCGCGCACGAGTGTGGCCAGCGTGTCGGAGCGGTCGACGCGCAGGCGCACTCGCAGCCCCGGGCGTTGGTTCAGCAGCGTGCCCAGCGCAGCGGCGACGCGGTTGCCCGAGGTGGTGTCGGTCACGCCCACGCGCAGCAGCCCGGCCTGCTGCGCCCGCATCTCGTTGGCCAGCAACACGGTGTCGGCGTAGTCGGCCTGCAGGCGCCGCACCTGTTCGGCGACCCGCTGCCCGGCCGAGGTCAGCACCATGCCGCGCGCGCTGCGCTCGAACAGCTGCAGCCCGAACTCGGCCTCGACCCGGCGCACGGCCTTGGTCAGCGCGGGCTGGGTCACGCCCTGCTCGTCGGCCGCGGCGGAAAGCAGGCCGGTCTTGACCACGGCGAGGAAATACTGGACATCGCGCATCGACAGGGACATTCCCCGAGTTTATGACTCAGTGATGGCTTGGGAATGAGCCTGGGAGGCACCGGCACTTAGATTCCGGAAACGCCACTCCCGGAGCCCATCGCCATGCCCTCACCCTCCTCCTCTCCCAACATCGTGCTCATCGTCGCCGACAACCTCGGCTGGGGCGAACTGGGCTGCTACGGCGGCGGCGCGCTGCGCGGCGCGCCCACGCCGAACATCGACGCCCTCGCAAAGCAGGGCCTGCTGCTGCAGAACTTCAATGTGGAGAGCGACTGCGTGCCGACCCGCTCCGCGCTGATGAGCGGGCGCCACCCGATCCGCACCGGCTGCCTGCAGTCGGTGCCGCCGGGCCTTCCGCAGGGGCTGACGCGGCGCGAGATCACGCTGGCCCAGTTGCTCTCTGCCCGGGGCTATGCCACCGCGCACTACGGCAAGTGGCACCTGGGCGACGTGCCGGGGCGCTTTCCGTCGGACCGAGGCTTCGACGAGTGGTACGGCATTCCGCGCACCACGGACGAGAGCCAGTTCACCTCGACGGTGGGCTTCGACCCCAGCGTGGTGGAGCTGCCCTGGATCATGCGCGGCCGCAGCGGCGAGCCCTCGGAAGGCGTGAAGGTGTACGACCTGGAAGCGCGGCGGCAGATCGACGCCGACCTGGTCGACATGTCCATCGGCTTCATGCGGCGCCAGCGCGAGGCCGGCAAGCCCTTCTTTCTCTATCTGCCGCTGGTGCACCTGCATTTCCCGACGCTGCCGCACCCCGAGTTCGCCGGCCGCACGGGCGCGGGCGACTTCGCCGATTCGATGGTGGAAATGGACCACCGCGTGGGCCAGGTGGTGCGCGCGCTCGACGAGATGGGCGCGGCCGAGGACACGCTGCTGATCTTCTGCAGCGACAACGGCCCCGAGTTCCGCGCTCCCTACCGGGGCACGGCCGGCCCCTGGAGCGGCACCTATCACACCGCCATGGAAGGCAGCCTGCGGGTGCCCTTCATCGCGCGCTGGCCGGGCCGCATCGCACCCGGCCGGGTGAGCAACGAGATCGTGCACGTGACCGACCTCTTCACCACCCTGGCGGGCGTGGCCGGTGCCGAGCTGCCGCAGGACAGGCCTATCGACGGCGTGGACCAACTGCCCTTCCTGCTGGGCGAGCAGGAGAAGTCGGCCCGCGAGGGCTTTCCCTTCTACATAAAGAACGAGCTGCGGGCGGTGAAGTGGCGCGACTGGAAGCTGCACTTCTACTGGGAGCCCGAGGTGAATGAAGGCAAAGGCAAGCTGGAGTCGCCCTATCTCTTCAACACCACCCGCGACCCGAAGGAAACGACCGACGTGCTCGTCTACAACACCTGGGTGCTGGGGCCGGTGCTCAAGCTGGTGAAGGCGTTCCAGGACAGCTTCGCGCGGCATCCGAACACGCCGCCCGGCCAGCTTGACGACTAACCTGATGAACAGCGAGCTCCCATGAACAAGATGCCTTCCATCTCCCGTCGTCGTGCAATGGCCGCCCTGGGCGGTGCCGTCGCGCTCGCGGCCTCTCCCCGCCTCTTTGCCCAAGGTGCCCGCCCGCTGACCTGGCTGGTCGGCCAGCCGGCCGGCGGCAGCGTGGACATCCTGACCCGCCTCGTGGCGCGCCACGTCGAGCAGGCGCTCGGCCAACCGGTGGTGGTGGACAACCGGCCCGGCGCCGCGGGCGCCATCGCGCTGCAGGCGGCCGCACGGGCACCGCATGACGGGCTGACGGTCGTCACCATTCCCGGGCCGATCCTGACCAGCATGCCCGTGCCCCGGATCGGCAAGGAACTGACCGGCGTGGCCACGCTGGCCAAGGGGCCGATGGTGCTGGTGGGCACCACGGCCAGCCCGATGCCGCCCACGCTGGCCGCGCTGCTCGCCGCCGGCAAGGACCCGAAGGCCTTCAGCTTCGCATCGTCCGGCAACGGGACCAGCCAGCACCTGGCCGGCGAGCTGATGAACCAGATCGCCGGCACGCGGATCGTCCACGTGCCCTACAAGGGCGGCAGCCAGGCCGTCACCGATGTGGTCGGCGGGCAGGTGCAACTGGGCATGCTCGGCATCACGCCGGTGCTGCCGCACATCAAGTCGGGCAAGCTGCATGCGTACGGCGTGACCACTGCCACGCGCTCGCCTGCGCTGCCCGATGTGCCCACGCTGCGCGAAGCCGGCCTGCCCGGTTTCGACGCGGACCAGTGGTTCGTGGTGGCCGCGCCCGCGGGCGTGCCGGCTGAGCGGGTGCGCGCGCTCAACGCGGCGATTGCGCAGGCGCTGCAGAAGCCCGAGGTGCAGTCGGGCTACGCGGCCGCGGGCGTGACGCCGGCTCCCGCCACGGCGGAGCAGACCACGACCTTCGTGGTGCAGGAACTCCAGCGCTGGCAGACGCTGGCGAAGAAGGCCGATCTGCCGCTGGATTGAGCGGATGACGGCCGGCGCTGCCCGGCCCTCCGTCTTTCCGCCGCCGGGCAGGCGCGTGCCCGGAAACGCCTTGCCGGACTCTTCGCTCCGGCTGCCTCGCCTTATCCGGAATAAGCATCAAACCATCCGGAAACCCGCATGGATACTGGCGAATAAGCTTATCCGCATAAAGCGCGAACCAAAAAATAGTTTGGTTCCATAAGGAGCGCTTGGACAATCGCGCCTTCTTGCTGGGGTACCCGCTACGCGCGCGGCACCGCACTTCCCTCAAGACAAACGCACGATGTACCAATACACAGAATTCGACCGCCAGTTCGTCCACCAGCGGGCTGCCCAATTCCGCGACCAGCTCGAGCGCTGGCAGAAGGGCAAGCTCGCCGAAGACGAATTCCGCCCCCTGCGCCTGCAAAACGGCTGGTACGTGCAGCGCTACGCGCCGATGCTGCGCGTGGCCGTGCCCTACGGCGAACTGTCGAGCCGCCAGCTGCGCGTGCTGGCCCGCATCGCCCGCGAATACGACGAGCCCGAGGCGGAGGTCTACAAGAAGGCCATCGAGACGCAGGGCCTGCTCGGCAGCCACAAGCTGCCCACCCACTACGCCCACTTCACGACCCGCCAGAACGTCCAGTACAACTGGATTCCGCTGGCCAAGTCGGCCGACGTGATGGACTTGCTGGCTTCGGTCGACATGCACGGCATCCAGACCAGCGGCAACTGCATCCGCAACATCACGAGCGACGAGCGCGCCGGCATCGCCGTCGACGAGGTCGCCGATCCACGCCCGTTCGCGGAAATCATGCGCCAGTGGAGCACGCTGCACCCCGAGTTCGCGTTCCTGCCGCGCAAGTTCAAGATCGCCATCACCGGCGCCACCGAGGACCGCGCCGCCACCGGCTGGCACGACGTGGGCCTGCACGTGGTGAAGAACGAAGCCGGCGAGATCGGTTTCCGCGTGCAGGTGGGCGGCGGCATGGGCCGCACGCCCATCGTGGGCACGGTGCTGCGCGAGTTCCTGCCGTGGCAGCAGATCATGAACTACCTCGAGGCCGTGATCCGCGTCTACAACCGGTACGGCCGGCGCGACAACATCTACAAGGCTCGCATCAAGATCCTGGTGAAGGCCGAGGGGCAGCGCTACATCGACGATGTCGAGGCCGAGTACAAGCAGATCCTCGAGCACGACGGCGCGCCGCACACCATCACGCAGGAAGAGTACGACCGCGTGGCCGCGTCCTTCGTGCCGCCCGCACTCGCCACCCGCGTGCTGCAGAGCGCCGAGAAGACCGACGCCGAGCTGCGCCACCACGCCGCCGACGACGTGCAGTTCGTCCGCTGGCTGGCGCGCAACGTGGCGCCGCACAAGAACCCGGCCCTGCGCGCCGTGACGCTGTCGTTCAAGCGCCTGAAGCAGGCGCCCGGCGACGCCTCGGCCGACCAGCTCGACACCATCGCCGAGCTCGCCGACCGCTTCTCGGCCGGCGAAGCCCGCGTGACGCACGACCAGAACGTGCTGCTGCCCTGGGTGCATGCCGAAGACCTGCACGCGCTGTGGATCGCAGCCCGTGCCGCCGGCTTCGCCAGCGCCAACGTGCACCTGCTGACGGACATGATCGCCTGCCCCGGCGGCGACTTCTGCGCGCTGGCCAACGCACGCTCCATTCCGGTGGCCGAAGCCATCACCGAGCGCTACCAGGACCTCGACGAGCTCGACGACCTGGGCGAGATCGACCTGCACATCAGCGGCTGCATCAACTCGTGCGGCCACCACCACAGCGGCCACATCGGCATCCTCGGCGTCGACAAGGACGGCAAGGAGTGGTACCAGGTCACCCTCGGCGGCTCCGACGGCTCCGCGCTCAGCGGCACGCCGCAGGCCGGCAAGGTGGTCGGCCCCTCGTTCTCGGCGGCAGAAGTGCCCGGGGTGATCGAGGCCGTGCTCAACACCTACCGCGACACCCGCGAAAGCGGCGAGAACTTCATCGACACGCTGCGCCGCGTCGGCCACGACGCGTTCAAGGCCGCCGCCAACGGTGCACGTTTCAAGGTGGAGGAAGCAGCATGAAGAAGACCCTGAACATTCTCTCGGCGGAAGAGCACGTCGACGACGGCGACCCGAAGGTGCTGCAGCTGGCCAACGACGCCGACCCGCTCGCCATCGAGGAGTGCCTGGCCGACATCGAGCGAATCGACCTGCACTTTCCGAAGTTCACCGACGGCCGCGCCTACAGCCAGGCCTTCCTGCTGCGCCGCCGCCTGGGCTTCACCGGCGACATCCGCGCCACCGGCGACGTGCTGATCGACCAGCTCGTGCAGATGGAGCGCACCGGCTTCTCCAGCGCCGTGCTCAAGGAAGGCGTGGACGCCACCGACGCGCAGCGCCAGTTCGACCGCTTCGCTTCCTTCTACCAGGGCGACGCGGTGAAGACCGCGCCGCACTTCGCGGCCGGAAACTGAGAGCGCAGGAAAGCACCGCACATGAGCATCGACATCGAACGCATCAACGCCGAACTCGGCCGCAACGCGCAGGGCCTGGTGGACTGGGCACTCGGCCTGGGCCAGCCGGCCATCGTCACCACCAACTTCCGGCCCTTCGAGGCGGTGATCCTGCACCTGGTCACGCAGGTGGAGCGCGACGTGCCGGTGGTGTGGATGGACAACGGCTACAACACCGAGGCCACCTACCGCTTCGCCGACGAAGTGACGAAGCAGCTGGGCCTGGACCTGCACATCTACCTGCCGCGCCGCTCGCGCGCCCATCGCGAGGCAGTGGAAGGCCCGACGCCCGCGCTGGACGACCCGCGCCACGCCGCATTCACCGAAGAGGTGAAGCTGGAGCCCTTCGCGCGCGCCCTGCGCGAGACGGCGCCGAAGGTGTGGTTCACCGCGCTGCGCGCCACCGACACGGCCGTGCGTGCGCAGATGGACCCGGTCAGCATCAACCCCGACGGGCTGATCAAGGTCGCGCCGCTGCTGCACTGGTCTTCCAAGGACCTGCACGAGTACTGCGTGAAGCACGGCCTGCCCAACAACTTCGACTACGTCGACCCGACCAAGGGCGAAGACAACCGCGAGTGCGGACTGCACCTCGCGCACTGAGCCCCTGCACCGCACCGACCTACCGCATCCAGCCCCATCTCCGATGAACGCACGTACCGAAACCGAACTGCTGCTGCCGCCGGCGCACCTGTCCAACACGCACCTCGACGCGCTGGAGGAAGAAACCATCTTCATCCTGCGCGAAGTGGCGGCCGCCTTCGAGCGCCCCACCCTGCTGTTCTCGGGCGGCAAGGACTCGCTGGTGCTGCTGAAGTGCGCGGAGAAGGCTTTCGGCGTCGGCCGCATTCCCTACCCGCTCTTGATGATCGACACCGGCCATAACTTCCCCGAGGTCACGGAGTACCGTGACCGTCGCGCGAAGGAACTGGGTGCCGAGCTGATCGTGCGCAGCGTCGAGGACTCGATGAAGCGCGGCACCGTGCGCCTGGCGCACCCGGGCGAGTCGCGCAACGCGCACCAGTCGGTGACGCTGCTGGAAGCCATTGAAGAATTCCGCTTCGACGCGCTGATCGGCGGCGCCCGCCGCGACGAGGAAAAAGCGCGCGCCAAGGAGCGCATCTTTTCGCACCGCGACAGCTTCGGCCAGTGGCAGCCCAAGGACCAGCGCCCCGAGCTGTGGACGCTGTTCAACACCCGCCTCGCCCCGGGCGAGCACTTTCGCGTGTTCCCGATCTCGAACTGGACCGAACTCGACGTGTGGCAGTACATCGCCCGCGAGGAAGTCGGCCTGCCTTCGATCTACTACACGCACAAGCGCGAAGTGGTGGAGCGCCGCGGCCTGCTGGTGCCGGTGACCAACCTGACCCCCGCTCGCGACGGCGAGACGGTGCAGGTGCGCGACGTGCGCTTCCGCACCGTGGGCGACATCACCACCACCTGCCCGGTGGAAAGCCTGGCGGCCGACGCGAGCGACGTGGTGCTCGAGACGCTGTCGGTCGACGTGAGCGAGCGCGGCGCCACGCGCATGGACGACATGACTTCGGAAGCTTCCATGGAGAAGCGCAAGAAAGACGGGTACTTCTGACCCACCCCCAGGCTTCGCGCACTTCGTGTCGCTACGCCCACCCCCTCGAAGGGGGCAACACCAGCGGCCCGGCAGAGCCGGTTCCGCGGTGTTCCACGAATTGGAGAATCACTCAATGAACGCTGCTGTCATTTCAAACGCCTCGCCCGCCGAAGTCCACGGCGACACCGGCACCGCCCTGCGCTTCATCACCTGCGGCTCCGTCGACGACGGCAAGAGCACGCTCATCGGCCGACTGCTGGTCGACAGCAAGACCGTGCTGCAGGACCAGTTGGCCGGCGTGCAGCGCGGCGGCGAGACCGACCTGGCCCTGCTGACAGACGGCCTTTCGGCCGAGCGCGAACAGGGCATCACCATCGACGTGGCGTACCGCTACTTCTCGACCGCCAGGCGCAAGTTCATCATCGGCGACGCGCCCGGCCATGAGCAGTACACGCGCAACATGGTCACGGCCGCCTCCGCCGCCGACGCCGCTGTGGTGCTGGTCGACGCGACCAAGCTGGCCTGGGCCGCCGAGGTGGAAGACGGCACCGTGGTCAAGCGCGAGCTGCTGCCGCAGACGCGCCGCCACACGCTGCTGTGCAACCTGCTGCGCGTGCAGTCGATCGTGTTCGCCATCAACAAGCTGGACGCCATCGGCGATGCCGGCCTTGCCTTCGAACGCATCTCGACCGCGCTGAACGCCTTTGCCGAAGCGGCCGGCGTGAAAGTCGCGGCCATCGTGCCGATCTCCGCGCTCAAGGGCTGGAACGTGGCGACGCGCCATGCCGACTGGGTCGGCTACGAAGGCCCCAGCCTGCTCGAGCTGCTGGAAGACCTGCCGGTGACGGCGCAGGACGAGGCCGTGCCCTTCGCCTTCCCGGTGCAGTGGGTCGAGAAGTTCTCGTCGTCGGCCGACACCTCGCAGGGCCGCCGCGTGTTCTGGGGCCGCGTCGCCTCGGGCCACGTGGAGCCGGGCCAGCGCGTGACCGTGCTGCCGAGCAACCAGACCGCCACCGTCGCCCAAGTGCTGAGCCACACGCGCCAGCCGAAGGCGGTGCATGCGGGCCACAGCGCCGGCATCGTGCTGGACCGCGAGGTAGACGTGTCGCGCGGCGACTGGCTGCTGGCGCCCGGCGCCTTCGAGCCGGTGCGCGAGATCACCGCCACGGTGGCCTGGCTCGACGACGAGCCGCTGGTCGCGGGACGCGTCTACTGGGCGCTGCAGGGCCACCGCTGGGTGAAGGCCAAGGTCGCGCGCATTGTCGACCGCGTGAACATCACCACGCTCGAATCGGAAGCCGCGACGCAGATCGAGGCCAACGCCATCGGCGACGTGGTGCTGGCGCTGCAGCAGCCGCTGGCGGTGCTGCCCTTCACGCAATCGCGCGCCCTGGGCTCGCTGGTGCTGGTCGATACGGCCTCCCACAAGACCGCCGCTGCCGTGCTCGTGCAGCCTTCCGCCGCAAAGGCCTAAAATCCCGGGTTTTCCCCGACCTCACCACTGACGCCAGAAAACAAATGACCCACGTCGTCTCCGAAGCCTGCATCCGTTGCAAATACACCGACTGCGTGGACGTTTGCCCCGTCGACTGCTTCCGCGAAGGTCCCAACATGCTGGTGATCGACCCGGACGAGTGCATCGACTGCGCGGTGTGCATCCCCGAGTGCCCGGTCAACGCGATCTACGCCGAGGAAGACCTGCCGGCCAACCAGATCGCCTTCATCAAGATCAACGCCGAGCTGGCCCAGGCCGACGGCTGGAAGAGCATCACCAAGCGCAAGCCCGCCCTGCCCGACGCCGAGGAGTGGAAGGACAAGACGGACAAGATCGGGGAGCTGGTGCGCTGAACCAGCCCGCCGCCCCTGCCGTTTCCCCGATCGAGACCGACGCGCTGATCGTCGGCGCCGGCCCCGTGGGGCTGTTCCAGGCCTTCCAGCTGGGCCTGCTCGAAATCTCCTGCCACATCGTCGATGCACTGCCCGCCGCCGGCGGCCAGTGCGTAGCGCTGTATGGCGACAAGCCCATCTACGACATCCCCGGCACGCCCGTGACCAGCGGGCGCGACCTGGCGCAGTCGCTGCTGCAGCAGGTGGCGCCCTTCAAGCCGCAATTCCATTTCGGCGAGCAGGTTTCCACCCTGGCGCGCGAGGCCGACGGGCGGCTGCTTCTCACCACTTCGGCGGGCAAATCATTCCTCGCCAAAACGGTGTTCATCGCGGCCGGTATCGGCGCCTTCGTGCCCAAGCGCATCGCGGTCGAAGGCATCGCGCAATTCGAGGGCTCCTCGCTCTTCTATCACCCTGATTCGCTGGACCGCTTCGCCGGGCAGACGGTGGTGGTCAACGGTGGCGACGACATCGCGCTCGAAACCGCCATTGCACTCACCGCCATCGCGAAGCAGGTCACGCTGGTGCACCGGCGCGACGGCTTCCAGGCAGAGGAAGCCACCGTTTCGGCCATGCGCGCCCTCGTGGCCGCGAGCAAGATGGCCTTCCAGGTCGGCCAGCCCACGGCCTTCGACGGCAAGCAGCTCCAGATCACCACGCCCGACGCGACCACGCTCGACCTGCCGCTGGACGCGCTGGTCGCCTGCCTGGGCATCTCGCCGCGCCTCGGCCCCATCGCCGACTGGGGGCTGGAGCTGGAGCGCAAGCAGGTGCCGGTGGACACAGAGAAGTACGAAACCCGCGAACGCGGCGTGTTCGCGGTGGGCGACATCAACACCTATCCGGGCAAGAAGAAGCTCATCGTCTGCGGCTTCCACGAGGCCACGCTGGCTGCCTGGGGCGCCACGGCCATCGTGTTCCCCGGCAAGGCCGTTCCGCTGCAGTACACGACCACCAGCACCCGCCTGCACGAGCTGCTGGGCGTGGCCGGCTCCCGCTAGTTCCTAGCGGCACCGGGCAGCAGCACCCGGTATTCGCCGATGAAGCTACCGATGGCGGCCACGTAGCGGTCGATGTCCGCATCGGTCAGCGGCAGCGACAGCACCACGAAGCCGCGCGGCGAGGTGTAGATGCCCTCGCTCAGCAGGTGGAAGAAGAGCAGCTGTCGCAGCCGGGCGTCGACCGGTGCCAGGTCATCGGTGCTGCGCACCTCGCCGCCCACGAAATGCGCGTTCATCAGCGAGCCGATGCCGGTGAACTGCATCGCGACACCCTCGCCTGCGCACAGCGTGTTCAGCCGCTGCCGCATTGCATCGCCACGCGCTGCCAGTGCGCCCGCGGCCTCCGGCGTGAACAGCTTAGTGAGCCCGGCATGGCCGGCCGCCATCGTCAGCACGTTGTTGTTGAAGGTGCCCGAATGGGCCAGCGGCCCGGTGCGCGGATCGAACAGCGCCATCACGTCGGCACGTCCGCCGAAGGCGCCGAAGGACATGCCGCCGCCGATGTACTTGCCCAGTGTGGTCAGGTCGGAGCGGATGCCCAGCTTGTTCGCCAGCCCGTGCGGCGCGAGGCGCGAAGTCATCACCTCGTCGAAGATCAGCAGCGCGCCGACGCGGGTGGCCGATTCGCGCAGCGCCTGCAGGAACTCCAGCCGGCCCGGAATGCAACCGCCCGCGCCCTGCATCGGCTCCAGCAACACGGCGGCGATCTCGGGGCCGTGCCTGTCGATCTGCTCGCGCGCGGTCCGCTCGTCGTTGTAGGGCAGCACCAGGAAGTCGAAGGGCACGGTCGTCGGCAGCGGCTTGGCGCCGAAGCCAAGCACGCCGCCGTGATAGCCGCCCGAAAACACGACGAGCTTGCGGCGGCCGGTGAAGTGCAGCGCCGCCGTCAGCGCCATCAGGTTCGCCTCGGTGCCGGAGTTGGTGAAGCGCAGTTGCTCGATCTGCGGAAAGCGCTCGCAGATGAGCCTGGCGAGCCGGCCTTCGAGCAGGTTGTGGCCTGTGAGGTTGATGCCGCTGTTCATCGCTTCGGCGACGGCCTCCCGGATCTCTGGCGCCGAATGGCCGTAGACGCCGGCCGTGTACTCGGCGATGAAGTCGGCATAGCGGTGGCCGTCGGCGTCCCACAGCGTCGCGCCCTCGCCTTTCGCGATGGTCAGCGGGAACGGCGCGTAGAACAGCACCGAGCGGCTGTTGGCACCGGGCATGTAGCGCGCCTGTTCCTCGAACTGGCGCATGCTGGCGGGATTGCCTTCGGTGAAGCGCAGGTGCGCTGCTGCGAGGGCCTGGTCGATGTCGGCGTGCGCCATGGCAATGTCCTTCGTAGGGTGTGCGCCCGTCGCATGCAGCGCGATTTATTGTTCGATGCTCAATTTATTTTGTTTATACAGTCAACCCGACTGCCGCACAATGGCTGCAACCATGACGAAGCAATCGCCCCCCAAGTCACCGAAACCCCGCACTGCCGGCCGCCCCTCCGGCGGCGGTGGCCTGACGAAGCAGCGCATCGCCGAGGAGGCGCTCGCGCAGATCGACGAATTCGGCCTGGGCGCCTTCAGCATGCGCGAGGTGGCGGCCCGGCTCGACGTCTACCCGGCCACCGTGCACTGGCACGTGAGCACGCGCGAGGCACTGCTGGCCGAAGTGGCGGCGCTGGTCATGGCCGAGGTCGCGCCGCCGCCCGGCAAGCTCGTCTGGAAGGACTGGATCGCCGAACTCTTCCGCCGCTGCCGTGCCGCCGTGCGGCGCCATCCGAACGTGGCGCAGCTGCTGGGCGCGCAACTGGTGTCCAACGGCAGCCTGCCGATGGAGCTGGTCGAAGGCATCCTCGCCACGCTGGCCGACGCCGGCTTCGAGGACGAAGCGCTGCTGGAGGCCTACAACTGCGTGGTCGCCGCGATGCTGGGCTTCCTGACGATGGAGTTCTCGCCCCTGCCCGCCGACAACACGCAGGCCTGGGCCGAGGAGCTGCGCGAACGCGTGCACACGATCCGTCCGCTCGACCACCCGGTGCTCACGCGCAATCTCGCTCAGCTGGCAAACAAGGCCTTCATCCTGCGCTGGGACAACGGCACGACGGTGCCGCTGGACAGCAGCTTCGAGCGCCATATCCAGATCACCATCGACGGGCTCGAAGCCTTCGCGCGCCGGATCAGAGCCCGCTAGCGGCAGCGCCTTCGGCCGGCGCGTCGCGCCCGATGCGCAGCAGCGCGTCCTTCAGCCAAAGCAGGCCGGCGTCGGAGTTGGAGCGCCGGTTCCAGCACACCACCGAGCGGTAGCCCTGCAGTTCGAAGGGCAGTGGATGCACCGCGAGCAGATGCCTGAAGCGCTCGGCCACGCGCAGCGGCATCACGGCGACATGGTCGGTCTGCGCCAGCAGGTCGACGATCTGGCCGAAGCTGGTCATGGCCACGCTCATAGTGCGCGTGCGGCCCAGCCGCGCCAGCACCTGGTCGATGAGATCGTCGAGTGCCGAACTGCCGTAGCCCAGGAACACGTGCGGCGCCTCGCAGAAGTCGTCGAGCGTGGCTTGCTGCGTCATCGTCGGATGGCCCAGCCGCACCGCGACCACGTAGCGGTCCTCGTACAGCAACTCCGATTCGCAGTCGCTCGGCGGCTGCAGCCGCGGCAGCACGGCGATGTCGAAGTCGCCCTTGCGCAGCCGCTCGGTCAGCGTGAGGAAGGAACTGGTCTCCCAGTAGATGCGCACGCGCGAGCCGCAGGCCACCAGCTCGTTGGCCAGCCTCGGCAGCAGCAGGTGGCTAGCGTAGTCGCCGCCCGAGATGCGGAAGATGCGCTGCGACCCGGCCGGGTCGAAGCCCTCGCCGGGCTCGAGCATCGCCGACAGGTCGGCCAGCACGCGCTCTACCTGCCCGGCCAGGGCCTGCGCGCGGGCGGTGGGCTCCACGCCGTGCGCGGTGCGGGTGAAGAGCGGATCGCCGAAGGTATCGCGCAGCCGGTTGAGCGAGGCGCTCACCGCAGGCTGGCTCAGGAAGAGCCGGGTCGCCGCGCGCGACACGCTGCGCTCGCGCATCAGCGCATCGAAGGTCCGCAGCATGCCGACGTCGAGGCTGCGGATATCACGTTGGGCCATATCTCATATCAAAAGCTTCGAATTGCCCGCGGGGCGGGCTGTCCGTATCGTCGAGCGCACAAGTACATCACGACTGGAGACACGATGAATCGGTTCAGACCCTCGCCGCCCGGCGAGGCCACACGCCGCCGCGCGCTCGGCACCCTCGGCGCGGGCCTCGCGGCACTCGCCCTGCCCGCCTTCGCGCAGACGCCGCACTTTCCCAACCGCGTGGTGCGCATCATCCCCTTCGGCTCCGGCGGCGGCCCGATGGACACCATCGCCCGCGTCTACGCCGAAAAGCTCAAGGCCCGCTGGAACCAGCCGGTGATCGTCGAGGCCAAGCCCGGCGCCAGCGGCACCATCGCCGCCGACACCGTCGCAAAAGCCACGCCCGACGGCTACACCGTGCTTCTCACACTGCCGCTCACCCACATCAACAACGCGGTGCTGCAACCGAAGCTGCCCTACGACCCGGTGAAAGACTTCGAGCCGCTGTCGCAGCTTGCCACCGGCGGGCCGATGCTGATCGCACGCGCCTCGGCGCCGTTCTCGAACGTGCGCGAGTTCGTGGCCTATGCCAAGGCGCATCCCGGCATCTCCTACGGCACCTGGGGCAATGGCTCCAACGCTCATCTGTTCGGCGAGCTGCTGGCGCGGCAGAACAAGCTCGACCTGGTGCACGTGCCCTACAAGGCCGAGGCCGCCGCGCACAACGACATGTTCGGCGAGGCACTGGGCGTGGCCTGGGCCAATCCGGCGACCGCGCGCGGCCTCGCGCAGGCCGGGCGCATCAAGGTGCTGGGCATCACCGGGCGCCAGCGGGTGCGCTCGATGCCCGACGTGCCGACCTTCACCGAACAGGGCTTTCCCGGTTTCGACCTCGACAGCTGGATCGGCGTGTATGCCCCCGCGAAGACGCCGCAGCCCGTGCTCGACGAGTGGTCGGCCGCGCTGCGCGAGATCACGAAGATGCCCGATATCCAGGAGCGCCTGGCCGGCTTCGGATTCGAGCCGCTGGGCAGCACGCCCGCCGAGTTCAGGGCCAGCTACAAGGCCGACTTTCCCCGTGTCGCGGACCTGATCAAGGCCGCAGGAGTCACTCCCGAATGAGCACCGTCGCATCCGCATCCCCCACCGCCGAATGGCAGCCCATCGCCTTCGACACCGGCACAGCCTACGGCCGCAAGCCGCCGAGCCACAAGCCAGAGCTGACCGAGGTCGGCGGGGGCACGCCCATGGGCGAACTGCTGCGCCGCTACTGGCATCCCATCGGTCTCGCCGCCGACGCCACCGACACGCCGCGCCAGGTGCGCGTGCTGGGCGAGGACCTGATCCTGTTCCGCGACAGGAAGGGCCGCCCGGGCCTCGTGCACTGGCGCTGCGCGCACCGGGGCGCCTCGCTCTACTACGGGCGCGTCGAGGAAGAAGGCATCCGCTGCTGCTACCACGGCTGGATGTTCGACGTGCAGGGCCATTGCGTCGACCAGCCCTGCGAGCCCGACGGCGGCGCGCGCAGCCGGGGCCGCGTGCGCCAGCCCTGGTATCCGGTGCAGGAGCAGTACGGGCTGATCTGGGCCTACCTCGGCCCGGCCGAGAAGAAGCCGGTGCTGCCGCGCTACGACTGCCTGGAGACGCTGGACGAAGGCGAGACGCTGGAGGCCGACGGCAACAGCATCGGCGGCGGCGGGCCGCAGATCATTCCGTGCAACTGGCTGCAGCACTACGAGAACGTGGCCGACCCCTTCCACGTGCCCGTGCTGCACGGCAGCTTCAGCGGCACGCAGTTCGTGGCGCTGATGGGCCAGATGCCCGACGTGACCTTCGAGAGCACCGACACCGGCGTGAAGATCATCTCGATCCGCAAGCTGGAAGACGGCAGCATCTTCCGCCGCGTGGCGGGCCCGGTGCTGCCCACGCTGCGCGTGGTGCCAAACCCGCGCGTGGCGGCCTACGGCCGGGTGGAGTCCATCGGCTGGGTGCTGCCCATCGACGACCACAGCTTCCGCATCTACACCGTGGGCCGCGTGAAGACGCCGGGCGACCTGGCCCGCGTGCGCTCGCGCCTGAACGGCAAGCTGTGGGAAGAACTGACCGAGGCCGAGCACCGCGCCTTCCCGGGCGACTACGAAGCGCAGGTGAGCCAGGGCGCGATCACCGCGCATTCGGAAGAGCACCTGGCCACCTCCGACCGCGGCATCGTGATGCTGCGCCGGCTGCTGCAGCGCCAGCTCGATGCGGTGCGCGAGGGGCGCGATCCGGCGGGCGTGAGCTTCGACCCGGCAGCGCCGCCCGTGCATTTCGACGCCGGAAACTTCATCGTGAGCGAATGAGCGCAGCGGCGTCCATCGCGGGCCAGCCCATCGCCGTGCGGGTGGCGCGCAAGACGGTCGAGGCCGAGGACGTGGCCAGCTTCCGGCTGGTCTCGGCCAGCGGCGCGCCGCTGCCGGGCTTCGCGCCAGGCGCGCACATCGACGTGTCGCTGCCCGGCGGGCTGGTGCGCCAGTATTCGCTGTGCAACCTGCCAGGGCAAGACGAGCACTACGAGATCGGTGTGCTGCGCGACGCCGCCTCACGCGGCGGCTCCCTCGCGATGCACGATGCGGTGCATGAAGGCGCGGTGCTGAACATCAGCCCGCCGCGCAACCACTTTCCGCTGGACGAAGGCGCCGCGCACAGCCTGCTGCTGGCCGGCGGCATCGGCGTGACCCCGCTGCTGTCGATGGCTCAGCGGCTGGCCTCGCTGGGTGCCGATTTCGCGCTGCACTGCTGCAGCCGAACCGCCGCGCGGGCGCCCTACCGGCGTCGGCTGGAAGGCAGCGACTTCGCCGACAGGGTGTTCTTCCACCATGACGACGGTCCGCCCACGCAACGGCTGGATCTCGCCGCGACCATCGGCCGCCCGGCACCCGGCAGGCACATCTACGTGTGCGGCCCGCAGGGCTTCCTCGATGCGGTGCGAGCCATGGCACGCGACCTGCAATGGCCGGACGCCCAGGTGCACTTCGAATACTTCTCGGGCGCGATGCAGCCGGCAGGCGAACAAGGCGAGTTCGAAGTCGAGCTGCGCAGTTCGGGCCGCGTGGTGCGCGTGCCAGCCTCGCTCAGCGTGGTGGACGCACTGGCGGCCGAGGGTGTCGACATCCCCGTGTCCTGCGCGCAGGGCGTGTGCGGCACCTGCCTTACGCGCGTGCTGCAGGGCGAGGTCGAGCACCGCGACCTCTATCTCACGCCCGAGGAGCAGGCCGCCAACGACCAGTTCCTGCCCTGCTGCTCGCGGGCCCGTTCAGCCCGGCTGATGCTCGATCTGTAGCAGCTCGTAGAGCACCATGCGCGTCTGCCGGCCGCGCAGCTCCGCGAGCTCTTCGATGCGGCGCGTGGCGAGCCGGCCGCCCAACCCCTCGAAGGTGGCCTCGGAGATCAGCGTGCGCGTGCCCAGCTCCTTGTTGGCACCCTCGATGCGGCTCGCCGCATTGATCGCGTCGCCGATGGCGGTGTACGACAGGCGGTTGCTCGAGCCGAGCACACCCGCGATCACATGGCCGGTGTGGATGCCCACGCGCGTGCGGAACTCCTGCAGGCCCTCGGCGCGCCACTTCTCGTTGAGCGCGTTCATCTCGGCATGCAGCTCGATCGCCGCGAGGCAGGCGCGGTACTCAGCATCCTCGAGTTCGGTGGGTGCGCCCCACAGCACCATGATGCCGTCGCCCATGAACTTGTCGATCACGCCGCCGTGACGCGCGAAGATGCCGGCGGCGAGATTGAAGTACTCGGTGAGCTGGCGCACGAGCACCTCGGCCGGCATCGACTCCGAGATGCTGGTGAAGCCCTCCACGTCGGTGAACATCGCGGTGATGCGCTTCGGCGAGCCGCTCGGCCCCAGCGCGTGCCCTTCCGCGACGAGTTGCCGGATGATGTCCACCGGCACGAACTTGCTGAAGGCCTTGAGGCTGCGCGCGGATTCGTCCAGCGCCTGGTTGAGGTGCTGCACCTCGAGCACCCGGCTCGGCTCGATCGGCAGATCGTCGAGTTCCAGCCGCCCGATGCGGCGCGCGACGCGCGAGAGGTTCTCGATGGGCCCGGTCACCAGCTTCGACAACCGCAGCGAAATGATGAGCGCCAGCGCCAGGAAGCTGACCGTCAGCGCCAGCGACCAGAGCACCGAGCGCTGCAGGCCACCGAGCAGCAGCTCCTCGGGCTCCCAGCTCACGAGCTGCCACCGGGTGTGCGGCAGGTGCGAGGTCTGCACGAGGTAGCGACTGCCTTCGTGCTCGATGGAGAAGGCCTGGTCGTCGGCCCCGCCTGCCGTGCTGACCGAGAGCATGTGCGCATGGATGGCGCCGAGCACGCCGCTGTCGGGCGATTCCAGCTCGCGCACCGGATCGGGATGGTCGCTGCGCGCGATCACGTGGTGATCCGAACTCATCAGGGCGCTCTCGCCATGGCCCTGCGCACCGAAGGCACCCACGAGCCTGGCCAGATGCCCCAGCGACACGTTGGCATCGACCACGAGTCCCCGCGTGTGCCCTTCGTCGTCGGCGCGCGCCGAAGGCCGCGCGTGCCCGACGGCCAGCTCCTGCGAGTCGCTCATCATGAATGGCTGGGTCCACACCGGTCCTTTCGCCTTCATGGCCTCCAGGTACCAGGTGCGCTTCTCGGGATCGAAGTCGCTGCGGTAGGCCGAGATCGATGTTGTCGCAAAACGCTGCTTCGCGTCGCCGCCGTCCCGGTCCGGCGAGTCCTTGTAGTGCCAGGTCTCGGTGCTGAAGCCGTCGGCGCGCAGCACCTGGCGGATGGCCGGCACCGGGTAGCGCACCGCCATCAGCACGTGGCCATGGTCGGTGGCCACGTTGATGCTGTCGATTTCCGGCGTCTGCTCCAGCAGCGTCCAGAGCATCTCGGCAGTCTGCTCGCCGTCTTCGCCGCAGACATGGACACTGGGCGAATCGGCGATCGCACGGATCGCCGCCTCGGTCTTCGCGAGGAAGGCGAGCACGCTGTCCTCGACCCGGTCGTGGTTGATCTTGTGCGCGGCGGTGCCGAGCCTCGACACCAGCCTCTCGGCGGCCCAGTAGCCGAAGGCCACCAGGAGCAGCGACTGCACCAGCGCCACCGCGCAGATGATGGTCCCCACGTCGACCCTGAACCGCCTGAGGCGGGTGCCCTTGAAATCCTCATCGACCATGCAAGCTCCTCTTCATTTCTTGTTTCTGCACGCTTATCGGCATGCGCTCCCGTTTCTTCTGCCGTCGTTTTCCTCGGCGGTCGATTCTCGCGCGGCGCATCCGCATGCCGAGGGTTTTCCCTGCCCGCAAAGGCATGCCTGGCGTCGCGGCTTCCCGGCCCCGCATAAAATCGGCTCCGCGCCACGGGTTTGCCGCGGCGTACTTGCTAGGGGTGTTGGGCGGCTTGCCGTCCGGCTGAGAAAGTCCCTTTGAACCTGATTGAGGTAATCCTCGCGCAGGGAAGCTGGTCCGGTGGCCTCTCACGCCTTCTCGCGTGAAAGCCGCGCCACTGGGGCCTCGCCCACCTGCCAAACCTTTTGCACTGGAGCAAACGGATGGCATACGACGACAAGAACAACGATGCCGCTGGCGTCTCGAACGAGGCGCTGACGCCCCTGCCCGCCTCGCAGCGCGTGTTCGGCTGGCGCGACCATGCCTCGCTCTGGTTCAGCCTCGGCGTGGGGCTGCTTGTGATGCAGATCGGCGCCTACCTGGTGCCGGCCGTGGGCACGCGCGACGCGGCGATCGCCATCGTGCTCGGCTCCTGCATCGGCGCGGGCCTGCTGGCCTGGACCGCGCGGCTTGGCTGCCAGAGCGGCCTGGCGAGCGCCGGCCTCATGCACGCCACCTACGGCAGTGCCTTCGCGCGGCTGCCGGTGCTGCTCAACATCGTGCAGCTGGTGGGCTGGACCACCTTCGAACTCGTGGTGATGCGCGAAGGCACGCAGGCCATCGGCCAGACGGTGGTGGGGCCGGCGCTGGGCAGCTTCTGGGGCGGCGTGCTGACGACCTTGCTGTGGGGCGCGGTGCTGCTGGCGCTGCTCGCCGGCTCGATGGTGAAGCTGGTGCGGCGCTTCGTGAGCCGGTTCGGGCTGCCGCTGGTGGTGCTGTCGCTGCTGTGGCTCACGTGGCAGTTCGCGGCGCAACTGCAGGCCAAGGGGCTGGACGCCTTCTGGGCGCGCCCCGGCGACGGCACGATGGGCATGTTCAGTGCGCTCGACCTGGTGATCGCGATGCCGGTGTCGTGGCTGCCGCTGGTGGCGGACTATGCGCGGCACGGCAAGCGCAGTTCCGGCGGCCTCGGCGGCGCATTCGGCGGCACCTGGATCGGCTACGCGGTCGCGAACGTCTGGTGCTATGCGCTGGGCGTGATGGTGGTGAGCGTGGCCGAACCGGGCACGGGCCTCGTCACCGCGCTGCTGCTGGCCCAGGGCGGCCTGGTGGCGCTGGGCCTCATCCTCATCGACGAGCTCGACAACGCGTACGGCGACGTCTACTCGGGCTCGGTCTCCACGCACAGCCTGCTGCCGCGCTGGAGCGTGAAGCGCTGGGGCCTGCTGCTGGCTGCCCTGTGCATCGCGCTGGCGCTGGTGCTGCCGATGCACACGCTGGAGCCCTTCCTGCTGCTGCTGAGTTCGGTGTTCGTGCCGCTGTATGGGGTGATCATCGGCCGGCTGGGCAGCGGCGAGGCGGTATCGCCGCAAGGCGCGCGGCGCAAAATCGACTTCGGCGCGGCACTGATCTGGATCGCGGGCATCGCCGCGTATCACGCGCTTGCCAAGTGGGCACCGCAGTTCGGCTCCGCGCTGCCGACACTGGCCGCGACTTTCGCGCTGGCCTGGCTCAGCCGGCCTTCAACGGCAGCCGGTGCGTCGGCACTGGCGCAAAGCCGTGGTTGAGCGGGCCATGACCCGCGCCGATCTTCACGTCTGCACCTGCAGCCATCGCGCCGAGGATGTAGGCGCGCGCCCTCTCGACCGCCTCGGGCAGCGTCGCGCCCAGCGCAAGGTGCGCGGCAATGGCGGACGACAGCGTGCATCCGGTGCCGTGCAGGTTGCGGCTTTCGATGCGGCCGGAGGCCAGTCGCTTGCGTTCGCCATCGGCCTGCAGCAGCACATCGACCACTTGGTTGCCCGGCAGATGGCCGCCTTTGAGCAGCACGGCCTTCGCGCCGAGCGCCAGCAGTTCGTCGGCCGCGCCGTCGAGTGCATCCACGCCTTCGATGGCACGGCCGATCAGCAAGGCGGCTTCGTCGAGATTGGGCGTGACGACCACGGCGCGCGGGAACAGCTCGCGCACCAGCACCTGCACCGTCTCGGCCGCGATCAGGCGATCGCCGCTGGTGGCGACCATCACGGGGTCGAGCACCACGTTCTTCAGCCGGTAGCGGTCGATGGCCCAGGCCACCACTTCGACCACCTCGGGCGCGTGCAGCATGCCGAGCTTGACGGCATCGACGCCGATGTCTTCGACCACGGCCTGGATCTGCGCCTTGAGGAAGTCGGGCGGCACGCCGTGGATGCCCGAGACGCCCAGCGTGTTCTGCGCGGTGAGCGCAGTGATGGCCGTCATGCCGTAGCAGCCCAGGGCGGCGAAGGTCTTGAGATCGGCCTGGATGCCGGCGCCGCCACCGCTGTCGGAACCGGCGATGGAAAGCACGCGTGCGTAGCGCTGAGTGGGCTCTTGGGTCATGCCGAAAATTATCGGCGACGCGAAGGAGCCCTGGCATGAGCCTTCCTTTCGACTCGGTCGCCATCCTCGGCGCAGGCCTCATGGGCCGGCTGATGGCGGTGACGCTGGCGCACGCCGGGTGCAAGGTCGATGTGTTCGAGGCCGGCAGCGCCGAGGCCGAAGGCGCTGCCGCGCGCGTGGCCGCCGCGATGCTGGCGCCGCTGGCCGAATCGGCCGTCGCACCGGTGTCTGTCGTGCGCATGGGGCAGCACGCGCTCGCGCGCTGGCCGGAGCTGCTCGCGCCGCTGGCACAGCCCGTGTTCTTCCAGCGCGAAGGCACGCTGGTGCTCTGGCATCGGCAGGACGCGGCCGAAGCAACGCGGCTCGCCCGCGTGCTCGCGAACACCGGTGCGCAGGTGCCCGAGCTGGCGCCGATGCAATCCGTCGACGCTCGCGCGATCGCCACGCTGGAGCCCTCGCTGGGCCAGCGCTTCGCTCAGGGCCTGTTCCTTCCGGGCGAAGGCCAGCTCGACAATCGCGCGCTGCTGGCCTCGCTGCTCGCCACGCTCGAGAGCAGCCCTCTCGTCACGCTGCACTGGCAATCGCCGCGTACGCCTTCGGACTTCTCGCCCGGAACGACAGGCCAGCCCGACTGGGTAATCGACTGCCGCGGCCTCGGCGCCCGTCCGCAGTGGAATGCTCTTCGTGGTGTGCGCGGCGAGGTGATCCGCGTGCATGCGCCCGAGGTGAGCCTGAAGCGACCGACGCGCCTCGTGCATCCGCGCTACCCGCTCTACATCGCGCCCAAGCCGGGCAACCTGTTCGTGATCGGCGCGACCGAGATCGAGTCGGACGACATGTCGCCCGCCAGCGTGCGCTCCACGCTCGAACTGCTGAGTGCCGCGTATGCGGTGCACAGCGGCTTCGCCGAGGCGCGCATCGTCGAGATCGCGACGCAGTGCCGGCCCACGCTGCCCGACAACCTCCCTGCCCTGCGCCTGCCGCAACCGCGCGTGCTGCAGATCAACGGCCTGTACCGCCACGGTTTCATGATCGCGCCCGCGATGCTCGACGCGGCGATGGAGGTGCTGACGCAGGGCCGCTCGCCCCTTGCGGAGAGCTTCGGCATGGAGACCCGAGACACATGACGATGAACATCCTGATCAACGACAAGCCCTTCACCCTGCCCGACCAGGCGATGCTGACCGACGCGCTGGCCGCGCTGGAGGCCACGCCGCCCTTCGCGGTGGCCGTGAACCGCGAATTCGTGCCGCGCTCGGCCTACGCCACGCGCGCGCTGAAACCCGAAGACCGCGTCGAAGTGATCCGCCCCGTGACGGGCGGCTGATTGATGGAGACAACAGAAATGACGACCCCGAACGACCCCTTGGTGCTCTACGGCGAGACCTTCCACAGCCGCCTGCTGCTGGGCACCGCGCGCTACCCGTCGCCCGACCTGCTCGAAGCCGCCGTGAAGCGCGCGAAGCCCGCAATGCTCACTGCCTCGCTACGCCGGCAGACGGCCAGCCAGGGCTCGGGCAACAGCGAGCTCGGCAACGGCTTCTGGGAGCTGCTGCGCAAGCTCGCGGTGCCGGTATTGCCCAACACCGCCGGCTGCCACAGCATTCAGGAGGTGGTCGCCACCGCGCAGATGGCGCGCGAGCTGTTCGACACGCCGTGGATCAAGCTGGAGCTGATCGGCGACGACTACACGCTGCAGCCCGACACGCTGAACCTGGTCGACGCGGCCTCGCAGTTGATCCGCGAGGGCTTCAAGGTACTGCCCTACTGCACCGAGGACCTCGTGCTGTGCCAGCGCCTGGTCGACGTCGGCTGCCAGGCGGTGATGCCTTGGGCCGCGCCCATCGGCACCGGCCGCGGACCGGTCAACCCCTACGCGCTGCAGGTGCTGCGCGACCGGCTCAAGGTGCCGATGCTGGTGGACGCTGGACTGGGCCTGCCTTCGCACGCCTGCCAGGTGATGGAGTGGGGATACGACGGGGTGCTGCTGAACACGGCCGTCGCGCTGGCGCAGGACCCGGTCGCAATGGCCGGCGCCTTCGCCGACGCAGTGCAGGCCGGGCGCAGCGCGCATCGCGCCGGCGCCATGGCCGCGCAGGAGGCCGCGCAACCCAGCACGCCCGTGCTCGGCACGCCTTTCTGGCACCACGAATCATGAGCACCACATTCGACTCCGGCGCCATCGCGCAGGCCATCGTCGCTGCGCACGGATTGCGCTTCGGCGCGATCACGTCGGCGCCGGTGAGCGCGCCCAACTTCTCTTCCGACGATCCGGTGTATCGCGGCGCCAAGCGCGCGTGTTCCGCGCTCGGCTTCATCGAGATCGACGCCGAATGCCTGGCCCTCGCATGGACCGCGCAGACACAGCGCCTGAGCAGCTTCGATGCTGCGTTGTGGCCCGACGCGCCGGAGGACTTCGGCATGCGCCCCTTTCCGCCCACCGCGCGCGACGACGCATTTCCGCCCTGCCCAGAACGGCTCGGCCTCTATGCCGTGCTGCCCGATGCGAAGTGGGTCGGCCGCATGGCGCGCGCGGGTGTGCCGACGGTGCAACTGCGATTCAAGTCGGACGACAGCGCGGCCATCGAGCGCGAAGTTCAAGCGGCCGTCGAGGAGGTGCGAGGTACCGGCGCGCTGCTCTTCATCAATGACCACTGGCGGGTTGCCATCGCGGCCGGTGCCTACGGCATCCACCTCGGCCAGGAGGATCTCGACGCGCTCTCGCCAGACGAACTGGTGCAACTTCGCGCCTCCGGCCTGCGCCTTGGCGTCAGCACGCACGGCTATGCGGAGATGGTGCGCGCCGACAAGGTGAGCCCGAGCTACATCGCCATGGGCGCCGTGTACCCGACCACGCTCAAGAAGATGGCGACCGCGCCGCAGGGCGTGGCGCGGCTGGGCGCGTATGCGCGGCTGCTGCGCGGCTATCCGCAGGTCGGCATCGGCGGCATCGATGCGGTGCGGCTGCCGGAGGTGCTGGCGACCGGTGTGGGTTCCATCGCCGTGGTGCGCGCACTCGTCGCAGCCGACGACCCGGAAGCCACGGCCGCGGAATGGATCGCGGCCATCGATGCCGCTGCGGGCAAATGAACAGAATGAAAAAGACAGAGCTTCCCTTCGATTCTTCCGGCCGGCATCGGCTGTCTCCCGTCTCGCGTGCGCTGGCAGCCATGCTCTTCGCGGCGGCATGTTCAGCGCATGCGCAGCAGCAATCCGCGCTGCCGGAGATCACCGTCAGCGAAGGCACGGCCGCGCCCCAGGCCGACGTGAGCGGCTTCGGCGACGTGCCGCTTCGCGAGCTGCCGATCTCGGCCACGGTGATCGACAGCAAGCAGCTACAGGCCAGCGGCGCGCGACGGCTCGCCGATCTGACGCAGTTCGACGCTTCCGTCACCGACGCCTACAACTCCGCCGGCTACTGGGACTACCTCACGGTGCGCGGCTTCGTGCTCGACAACCGCTTCAACTACCGGCGCGAGGGCCTGCCGATCAGCGCCGAGACTTCGATTCCGCTCGACAACAAGGAGCGCGTCGAGATCCTGCGCGGCACCAGCGGCATACAGGCCGGCACCAGCGCGCCGGGCGGGCTGGTCAACTACGTCGTGAAGCGGCCCACCGAACAGGACCTGCGCACGGTGCGCATCGAAACCACCAGCCGCGGCAGCGTGCTCGGCGCCATCGACCTCGGCGGGCGCTTCGGCGAGAACCGGCAGTTCGGCTACCGGCTCAACGTGGCAAGCGAAAACCTCAAGCCGCTCACGCACAACCTCGACGGCAACCGCAACCTGTTCTCGCTCGCAGCCGACTGGCGCATCACGCGCGACTCGGTGCTGGAGTTCGAGATCGAGCAAAGCCGCAAGACGCAGCCCAGCCAGAACGGCTACAGCCTGCTGGGCAGCGTGCTGCCGGCACCGGTCGATCCGCGCATCAACCTCAACAATCAGCCGTGGTCGCAGCCCTCGGTGTTCAAGGCGCTGACGGGCACGCTGCGCTTCAGCCAGGCGCTGAACGCCGACTGGCGCTGGAGCGCGCAGATCGGCCAGCAGCGGCTGAAGAGCGACGACCGACTGGCCTATGCCTTCGGCTGCGGCGCCGAAGGCAACTACGACCGCTACTGCTCCGATGGCACCTTCGACTTCTACGACTTCCGCAGCGACAACGAGCGCCGCACGCTGACGGCCGGCAGCATCAACCTCAAGGGCAACGTGACGACGGGCAGCGTGCGGCACGAGCTCGGCTTCGGGCTGCTGCAAAGCCGCGTGCGCAACCGCTTCGACAACCAGGCCTACAACTACGCGGGCACCGGCAACATCTGGGGCACGGCCGTCGTGCCGCCGGCTCCGGATGCCACCACGCCGCAGACCAACCGGGACGAGCGGTCGACCGAGCTCTCGGTGCAGGACGCGATCCGCTGGAACGACCGCTTCACCACCTGGCTCGGCGCGCGCCACACCCGGCTCGACCGCAGCAGCATCGGCAACGACGGCTCGGACCCGACCGGCTACAAGCAGGACGTGACCACGCCATGGATCGCGGCGAGCTACGCCATCCAGCCGGGGCTCCTGGCCTACGCGAGCTGGGGGCGCGGCGTCGAGTCGCAGGTGGTGCCGAACAGGATCTCGCAGTACAGCAACGCGGGGCAGGCCCTGCCCGCGCTGCGCTCGCGTCAGTGGGAGCTTGGCCTCAAGGGCGGCAACGACGCCTTCAACTGGCAGCTCGCATGGTTCGACATCTCGCGGCCGCTGACCAACATGGACCTGTGCAGCGGCTTGTGCGAGGTGCGCAACGACGGCAAGGCGGTGCATCGTGGTCTCGAAGCGGGTGCGCAGTGGAACCAGGGGCCCTGGCGCATCGGTGGCAGCGTGACGCTGATCGATGCGAAGCGGCGCGGGAGCACGGCCAATCCGGCGCTCAACGGGCAGTCGCCGACCAATGTGCCGAAGCAGGTGCTGCGCGCGCAAACGGCGTATCGCTTCTCATCGGTGCCGGGGCTCGAAGTGGCGGGACAGCTTTCTTATGAAGGCCGCCGCAACGTGCTGCCTGATGGCTCGATCACGCTGCCCTCGTGGACGCGCGTCGATGCCGTGCTGCGCTACGACACGAAGCTGCGCGGCGCGAACGCGAGCTGGACGCTGTCGGTAGACAACCTGTTCGATCGCCGCTACTGGAAGGAATCGCCCTACCAGTTCGGGCACGTCTACCTGTTCCCTGGCGCGCCGCGAACGCTGCGTCTGGGGCTGAGCGTTGCACTTTGAACGCGTTGCCGAAAGTCATGAAAAATGACGCTATAATCTAAGGCTTGTTCCTCGATAGCTCAGTCGGTAGAGCGCCGGACTGTTAATCCGTAGGTCCCTGGTTCGAGCCCAGGTCGAGGAGCCACCACAAAGCCGCAAGGCCTCTGGATGCCCCGCTACCCACAAGGTAGCGGGGCATTTCATTAGAAGTGGTGCGCGGTGTTTCTTGCAGGCAATCGTCGCATCGATGCAAAAAATGCAGTCGAAGCGCCGAGATCGGCAAATCCATTGCATATAATTTAAGGCTTGTTCCTCGATAGCTCAGTCGGTAGAGCGCCGGACTGTTAATCCGTAGGTCCCTGGTTCGAGCCCAGGTCGAGGAGCCACCATCAAGCCGCAAGGCCTCTGAAGAGCCCGCTGTCTTTACGGACAGCGGGCTTTTTCTTTGGTTGCTCCGCTGGCCCATGTGAGCAAAGTCGGCTAAGTGCCCCTCGCATGAAAGGCGCACACTCGCGCGCATGGAAAGCAGCCGCCGCATCGAGCAGGACTACCGCGCCCGCGTCGCGCGCGCCGTCGCGGCCATCGTTGCCGATCCGATGGCCGAGCACCGGCTCGAAGACCTCGCGCGGCTCGCGCACTTCTCGCCCTTCCACTTCCACCGCGTCTATGCGAGCGTGGCCGGAGAAACCGTAGCGGCCACAGTGCGGCGCGTACGACTGGCGCTCGCCACCCGGCTGCTGGAAGCCGGCGACCAGAGCATCACGCAGGTCGCGCTGGCCGTGGGCTACGAAAGCCCGCAGGCCTTCACGCGCGCCTTCGGCCAGTTCACCGGACAGTCGCCGCGCGCATTCCAGCAGAAGATGGTGCGGGCGATTCTCGATGTCGATGCGTTGCCGCAACCCGATGACGGCGTCGCCGCGCCAGCCGTGCGCATAGTCGAACACCCGACACGACGGCTGCATGCGCTGCGGCACCAGGGGCCGTTCTCGACCATCCCTCACACTCATCGGCGGTTACGCCAGCACGCCGGCACGGCCCGCATCACGGACCGCTGGGGAGCGTCTTTCGACGAGCCGGAGGGCAGCATCGGCTTCAGGTACTACGCCGCCGTCGACTCTCCCGATGCGTGGCCGGAAGTCCCCGAAGTCGAGATGCTCGACATTCCCGGCGGCTGCTACGCGGCGCATCGCCTCGCGGGCCCGTACTCGCAGATCAACGCTGCCGTGCGCGCCCTCTACATCCGCTGGCTGCCCGCCAGCGGCTACGAGCCCGACGACCGGCCCACGCTGGAGCACTACCTGAACTCGCCGCGGCAGGTCTCGCAGGCCGAGCTTCGCACCGACTTGCTGATTCCGATCCGCCGCACAGGCACGCCGTGAAAACGGCTAGCGCGGCTGGAACGCGATGAGCCCATGCCCGCCGTGCTTAACGGCAGTACACGCGGGGCCATTGCTTGATGGGCTCGTGGTGCATCCCTACACTCGTGCGGATGGCCCGTTCGTTCCACTCCCGCAAGCACGCTGCGCTCGAAGCAGCGCGTACCGGTGCCGTGGCGACGATGGCGGCCTACCGACGCACCTGCGCACTTTCCTGAGCCCGGCGGTCCGCTACCCTTCCTTCTGATGCGCGAACCATTGACCGCCGGGCACCCGCCGCGCGGCCGCGTCGCCGTTCATTTCCTTCGTTCCTGACGGCGCCGCACTCAACTGGAGTGCTTCATGCTTGCCACCATTCACGGGGAGCGCACGCTCACCGAACTCGACTTCGTCCGCCTCGGCAAACTGGCGGATCACCAGCTCCCACCGGCACTCGCCGAACTGCTCGACGCGGCGGACGTGCTGCCATCGCGCGAAGTCCCGCCGGACCTCGTGACGATGAATTCCCAGGTCGAGATCGAGGACCCGGCCACGGGCCAGCGCCAGCAGATCACGCTGTGCTATCCCGGCGACTCGCAGCCGGGCGCTGGCTTCGTATCGGTGCTGTCGCCCGTCGGCATCGGCCTGCTGGGGGTGAAGACCGGGGCGCTCGCCTGCTGGCGCATGCCCAACGGCATCGAGCGCTCTGCGCGTGTGACCGCAGTGCTCTTCCAGCCCGAGGCCAACGGCGACTACACGCGCTGAGGCAGGTCGTTTCTTTCAGTGCTTGATCACCGCGCTGGTCCGGTCCTTGGCGCTGTCGATGGTCGCGCTCACCGAGTTCGTGTTGACTGCCAGGGCCACCAGGATGGAGCCGACGAAAGCCGGGTCGGCCGCTGCGCTGAAGTTCGAAGCTCCCGCAATGGCCAGGGCCTGTTGCACCTGCTGGCGGGTCAGTTCCGCGGCTGCTTCTCCAACGATGTTCTTCTTGGTCGCCATCTGAAACTCCTGGAAGTGAAGGCCCGAATGTAACTTTCGGGACAGCGCATCCCGCGGCTTTTCCCTCCTGAGCCATTGGTACGGAAGCTCTCGTTGTTTCACGGTGTTCCTGAAAGTTTCCAGAGTAATAGAATCGCCGCGCCCCACCCGCCCGTCCCCCAAGCGCAGTGCGCCTGCCCGACGTCGCGGCCGGGCGATCGAGGAAGGGGGCTGCCGCGGCCCGCACCTCCCACACTTCGGACTCCGGCCGATACGCCGCCGCCCGCGCGGTGGAAAAAACACGGCCGGGCCGCGCGTGAATGCACATGACTTTCGGCACTGGCGTGCCTGAATCTCGGGTCGTATCGTCGCGCGGTCGCCGGCGGCGCGTCGAATCGGGAGGTCATACAGGCCAGGGCAGATCCATCTTCGATCTTGACAAGTGACGTCCGCAACGGGCGCCGCATTCTTTTCACTTGACAGATCGGGACATGGCTTTTTCTAAACTTTCTCTCGCAAGCGCACTCGCCGGCCTGCTGGCCCTTTCGGGCTGCCAGACCATGGACATGCAAATGGGCAGCCAGTCGGCCAAGACCGTGGCCACCGGCAGCGCCGCCGGCGCCGCGACCTCCGGCGAAAGCAGCCAGCTCGAGCGCTGCGATTCGCCGCTGGGCACGGTCTCGCTGATCGAGAACGTGAACGCGGGCTGGTACACCATCCTCACCGGCGAGTACAAGCTGCCTCCCACGGCCAACCTGCTGCGCCTGCTGGTGCAGCAGTCGAACTGCTTCGTGGTGGTCGAGCGCAGCGCCGCCGGCATGAACGCGATGACGCGCGAGCGCGCGCTGATGCAGTCGGGTGAAATGCGCGGCGGCAGCAACTTCGGCCGCGGCCAGATGGTCGCTTCCGACTACGGCCTGTCGCCCGAGATCGTGTTCAGCAACAGCGATGCCGGCGGCCTGGGCGGCGCGCTCGGCGGCCTGGTGGGCGGCGGCCGCGGCCGCGCCATCGCCAGCCTCGGCGCGAGCCTGCAGACCAAGGAAGCCAGCGCCCTCCTGACGCTGATCGACAACCGTTCGGGCGTGCAGGTCGCGGCCGCCGAAGGCAGCGCCTCCAAGACCGACTTCGCGGGCTTCGCCGGCCTGGGCGGCCTCTCCGCCGCCGGCGGCATCGGCGGCTACACCCGCACGCCGCAGGGCAAGGTGATCGCGGCGGCCTTCATGGACGCCTTCAACCAGATGGTCCGCTCGCTGCGCAACTACAAGGCGCAGACGGTGCGCGGCCAGGGCCTGGGCGGCGGCGGTCGTCTGGGCGTGGACGGCGGTGCCGCTCCCTCGCAGACCTCGGCACCGGGCGCCGCGCCGGCAACCCGCCGCCGCAAGTAAGAAGGCAGCAACCCGCCGGCCGGGCCCGCCTCGCTCAGAGGTAGCGCGTCTCGGCCGGCGCCTCGAACCAGTTGTTGTTGCGCCCGTCCATGTACCGGACGGGCGCCGTCGACAGTTCCTCCAGCGTCACGTCGTCCAGGCAGTTCACCGCGACGCTCACATAGGCGCCACCGATTTCGGGCACGTTGCCGCGCCCGAACGAACGCACGCCGCAGTTCCTGCAGAACAGCCACTCGGTGCTGTGCGAGTTGAACTGGTACAGCGACAGGTCCTCCTCCCCCGAAAGCAGCGTGAAGGCATCCGGCTTCACGATCGCGCCCCATGCGCGGGTCTTGGTGCAGATCGAGCAATTGCACTTGCCCGTGCCTTCGGCGAGATCGATCAGGGCCTGGAAGCGGACCTTGCCGCAATGGCAGCTGCCGTTGTACGTCTTCTTCATGGGTCTTCGTCCTGTGTTCCGCGGTGCGGAGGTGGTTGAGAGAAGAACCGAGGCTACGACCCATTGCGGACAGATTCTGTCCTCGATCAAAGGCATGATGCGCGCATGCTTTCCGCCACCGCACGCCTGATCCGGCTTCTCTCCCTGTTCCAGGCGCAACGCTCCTGGACGGGCGCCGACCTCGCCGCCCGGCTCGAGATCACCGAGCGCACCCTGCGCCGCGACGTCGACCGCCTGCGCAGCCTGGGGTACACGGTCGATTCCACCTCGGGCGTGGCCGGCGGCTACCGGCTCGGCGCTGGCACCGCGATGCCGCCGCTGCTGCTCGAGGACGAGGAAGCCATCGCCGTCGCGCTCGGCCTGGGCAATCCGGTGGGCGCCTCGGGCGACATCGAGAACGCCTCGATGCGCGCGCTGGCCAAGCTCGAACAGCTGATGCCGCCGCGCCTGCGCCGCCGGCTCGACAGCGTCCGCTCTTCGGTGGTGCCGGTGATGCACGACAAATCGCCCGTGCGCCTGAAGGCCGTGTCCTTCCTCGCCGAAGCCTGCACCGACCGGCTCGAGCTGCGCTTCGGCTACCGCGACCACCACGACGCCCTCACCGAGCGCACGGCGCAGCCGCATCGCGTGGTGCAGACGGGCCGGCGCTGGTACCTGCTGGCGTGGGACGTGGCGCGCGAGGACTGGCGCACCTTCCGCCTCGACCGCATCGTCGAGCCCGAGCCCACCGGCGAGCGCTTCACGCCGCGCCGGCTGCCCCATGGCGACGTGGCCGCCTACATGGAGCACGCACTGAAGGTGTCGCCCTACCTGCACCATGCGCAGATCGTGGTGCATGCACCCGTCGAGGCGCTGGAGCCCTATCTCGGCTGGGTCGGCGGCACGCCGCAGGCTGTCGGCGACGGTTCCACCCGCATCGCCACCGCGGCCAATTCGCTCGATGCGCTGGCCGTGTGGCTGGGCTGCCTGCCGCATGATTTCGAGGTCGAGTCGCCTCTGGAGCTGGTCGGGCACATCGCGCTCGTGGCAGGGCGGCTGGCCAGGGCGGCAACCGGCAAGACATCCCATAGGCCACCGAAAGCGGTAGGCCGCCTCCCCCGTATATAGGATGGGCAGCGAGCGGGCAGCCCCCTACCCTTTGCGGCATCAGCAACCCAGGTCTTTTCCCCCATGCGCCTTGTCACCACGCCATGCATGAGCGCATGCAGCTTCTTTCCGGGCCCGGTCCACGCATGACCGCGGAAACACAGGTCGCCCTCGTCGAAGACGACACCGGCATGCGCGAGCGCATCTCGCGCGTGGTCGACGCAGACCCGTCCCTGAGCCTGGCCTACAGCGCCTCCAACGCCAGCGACATCCTGCGCTGGCTGGTCGACAACCCGATCGACGTGCTGCTGGTGGACCTCGGCCTGCCCGACCGCCCCGGGCTGCAGGTGATCAGCCAGTGCCGCAACATGCAGCCGGCCTGCGCGGTGATGGTGCTTTCGATCTTCGGCGACGAAGCCAACATGGTCCAGGCCTTCGAGGCCGGCGCCAGCGGCTACCTGCTGAAGGACGGCACCGAGGCCGACCTCGCTACCCACATCCGCCACCTGCGCGCCGGCGGCTCGCCGATGTCGCCGGTCATCGCGCGCAAGCTGCTGCGCCGCTGGCAGGCGCACTCGGGCGGCGCGCCCAGGGAACAGGCCGCGGCCAAGGCGGCTGGCACGCCGACGGTCGTGCCCGAGCGCCTGTCGCCGCGCGAGTTCGAGGTGCTCGACCTGGTCTCTCGTGGTTTCACCTATGTCGAAGTCGGTGTGCAGATGGGAGTCTCGGCCTCGACTGTCCAAACCCATATCCGCAATATCTACGGCAAGCTGGATGTGCACAACAAATCGGAAGCTGTGTTCGAGGCCCGCAACCTCGGCTGGCTTCCCTAGCGTGACCGCCGGCGGCCTCTGCCGCCTGCTGCTCGCCGCCTTGTGCCTGTGGCTCGCCCTGGCGTCGGCGGCCTCCCGTGCCGACGCAGCGGAATCGCCCGACGCTTTCGACGTTCCCTCGGCCGAGGCGGTGCTCGAACCCGACGGCCTGCCGGCGCAGCAGCGACGCGTGGAGATTCCCTTCCGCTGGGACCATGAATTCCCCGGGCGCGGCGGCAAGGCCACCTACCGCATCGAACTTCCCGCTTCCGCGGTGCCGGCCGGCAAGCCCGCCGCGCTGCTGCTCTCGGGCGCGGGCAACCAGGTGGCGATCTCGTTCAACGACGCGCTGGTGGCGAGCTATGGCACGCTGGGCTTGCCGAGCTACGACGCGTCCAAGAGCAACCTGCTGGTGCCGGTGCCGGCCGTGCTGCACCAGGCAGGCCAGCCACAGTCGCTGGTGGTGCGCACCACCATCCAGCGCCAGCGCGGCGCGGGGCTGGCCAGCATCGATTACGGCCCCGAGGCGTCGCTGGCAACGGTCTACCGCGCCCGGCAGAACTGGCGCAACACCTCGGCCATCGTCTATGCCGTCAGCCTGCTGCTGATGGGCGGCATCGCCGGCGGGCTGTGGCTGCGCCAGCGCGACGCGCTCTACGGCTGCTTCGCGCTGGCCGCGCTCTCGGGCGTGGCGCGCAACCTCGACCGCGTGTGGCCCGACGTGGCCATTCCCTGGCCGCTGTGGGGCGCCATCGTGGCGGTCTGCTACGCCTGCCACATCGGGCTGATCGCGCGCTTCGTGCTGCTGGTGCTGGAGCGCAATCCGCCGTGGCTGGTGCGCTCGATCTACACGGCGCTCGCGCTGTCGGTCACGCTGGCCTGCGCCTCCTTCGCCTTCGCGCAGCCGCTGCTGTGGACCGGCGGCCTCGTCATCCTGCAATGCATCAGCATCATCTGCCTGCCCTACGTGGTGTACGGGGCGCTGGTGGACCGTCGCCGTATCGCGGGCGTGCTGATGGCCGCGGGCACGCTGGCCATCCTGGCCGGCGCGCACGACCTGCTGCTGGTGCGCATGGGCCTCTTCGGCGGCGCCTACTACACGCTGACGGCGCACGCGATGTTCTTCTTCGTGATGATCCTGGCCGGCCTGGTGGTCGAGCGCTACAGCCGCACCGTAGCCGACTACCGCGCGCTCAACGCCAACCTCGCGGCCCGCGTGGCCGAGCGCGAAGACCAGTTGCGCGGCGCCTTCGAGACCGTACGCCAGCAGCAGCAGGAACAGGCCGTGCTGCTGGAGCGCCAGCGCATCATGCGGGAGATCCACGACGGCGTCGGCTCGCAGCTGGTCGGCCTCCTCAACGTGGTGACGCAGGCCAAACCGGACCGCACGGTGATCGAGGAACACGTGAAGCTCGCGCTCGACGAGATGCGCATGGCCGTCGATTCGCTGCAGCCCACGCACGACGACCTGGCCACCGTGCTGGCCACGCTGCGCTACCGCCTGCAGCCGCGGCTGGACGCCGCCGGCATCGAGCTGGTGTGGGACGTGGAAGTGATCCCGCAGCTGGAGCCTTTCGCCGCACAGGCGGCCCTGCAGCTGCAACGCATCCTGCTCGAAGCCTTCACCAACGTGCTCAAGCACGCGGGCGCCACGCGCATCGTGATGCACGCGAGCTGGCACGGGGAAGAGACACCTTCGCTGGTGCGCATCATGCTCACCGACAACGGGCGCGGCCTGCCTTCGGCGCCGGCCAATGGCGGGAGAACCGGCCACGGCATCGCCAACATGCGGGCGCGCGCCCAGTCCATCGGCGCGAGGCTGCAGATCGAGACGGCGGACCCGGCCGCCGGCGGCACGCGCATGCAGCTCGACTGGCCCTGCTCGCCTGCCTGAGGCGCCGCGCAGCCGTTCAGCGCAGGGCAAAGGCCAGCGTCACCGCACCCAGCGCCAGCAGCCCGAGGCCGGCGATGAAGACCATCTCGCCCCAGGCCTCCAGCCGCGCCCGACCTGCGCGAACGCATCGAGATGAAAGACAGCAACGCGCTGGCCAGGAAGACCAGCGCGTCCACTGCGAGCAGGCGGTCGATCAGAAGCCGCATGTCGTCGCGCGGCCCCAGGTGCCCGATGGACATCACCGTCATGCACACGCCGATCATGGTCGCCGACGTGGGCAGGATGTGAGCCGAGAGGCTCTGGGCGGGCGACGTCATGCCTGCGGGGCGAACTCAACCGATACGCACCGGCACGAAGATCTTGTCTTCACCGCGCTGGATCAAGAGCGCCACCGACTTGTTGCTGGCCTTGGCCACCACCTCGCGCACCTGCTCCACGCTCTGCGCGGGCGTACCGTTGATGGCCAGCAGCACGTCGCCCGCCTGCACCCCGGCCTGCGCCGAGGGGCCGGCCGCGTCCTCGATCAGCAGGCCGTTGTCGACGGAAGCCTCGCGCTTTTCCTGCGGCTGCAACGGGCGCAGCGCCAGGCCCAGCTTGCCCTGTCCCACGTCGGCATCGGCCTTGGCGACCTTCGCGGGCTTGTCGCTCGCATCGCCGAGCTTGGCCTGCAGCTCCTGGCGTTCGCCCTGGCGCCACACTTCGAGCGTGACCTTCTTGCCGGGGGCCTGCTGGCCGATCACCGCGGGCAGGTCGCCCGAGGACACGATGGGCTGGCCGTCGACCTTGCGGATCACATCGCCCGCCTTCAGGCCGGCCTTGTCGCCGGGGCCGCCCTTCTCGATGTTCGAGACCAGCGCGCCTTCGGGCTTGTCGAGCTTGAACGAATCGGCGAAGGCCTGGTTCACCTCCTGCACCGCAATGCCAAGGCGCGCGTGCTGCGCCTTGCCGGTGGCGACGATCTGGTCCTTCACCTGGATCGCCACGTCGATTGGGATCGCGAACGACACGCCCTGGTAGCCACCGCTGCGGCTGTAGATCTGCGAGTTGATGCCGACCACCTCGCCGCGCGTGTTGAGCAGCGGGCCGCCGGAATTGCCGGGGTTCACCGCCACGTCGGTCTGGATGAAGGGCACGTAGCTGTCGTCGGGCAGCGAGCGGCCCTTGGCGCTCACCACGCCGGCCGTGACGGTGTTCTCGAAGCCGAAGGGCGAGCCGATGGCCAGCACCCATTCGCCGACCTTCAGGTCCTTGGTGTTGCCCAGCGCGAGCACGGGCAGGTTCTTCGCGTCGATCTTGAGCACCGCGATGTCGGTCTTGGCGTCGGCGCCCAGCACCTTCGCGCGGTATTCGCGGCGGTCGGTGAGCTTGACGGTGACTTCCTTCGCATCCTTCACCACGTGGGCGTTGGTGATGATGATGCCGCTGGGGTCGACGATGAAGCCCGAACCCTGCGCGCGCACCGGCACTTCGCGCTGCTGTTGCTGGCCGCGCGGATTCATCTGGCCCTGGAAGCGGCGGAAGAACTGGAACATCGGATCGTCCGGATCGATGCCCTGGATCTCGGCGGCTGCCTCGTCGTCGGAGGCCTTCATGGTGCCGGTCACGCTGATGTTGACCACGGCCGGGCCGTCGCGCGAAGTGATCGTCGAGAAGTCGGGCAGCGTGACCATGGCCGCGGGCGCGGTGGCGACGGCATTGGTGGTCGGCGCGCCCACGGCGCGGGCGCTGGTGTAGGCGCCGGCGCCGACCGCACCGATCACACCCGCACTTGCCAGGGCGATGGCCAGGGCACGGGGCGAAGTCAGACGTGAGTTCATTTTTCGGTTCCTTTCAAGGCGTATGGACGCAAAACGATGAAAGGAATGTCGCGGGTCTGACTTAAGCGCCGCTTAAACGGCGCGGCCGGGGCTCAGGCGCGCGCGGAAAAGCGCACCAGCACGCGCAGCCCGCCGAGGCTGGGCGACTGCTCCAGCGCCACCGTGGCCCCGTGCAGGTCGGCGATCGACTTGACGATGGCCAGCCCAAGGCCGCTGCCGGGCGCCTGGGATTCGCCCGAGCGGTAGAACCGGTCGAGCACCCGCTCGCGCTCCTCCGGCGGCAGGCCTGGCCCGCTGTCGTCCACGGTGAGTTCGGCCGTATCGCCCTTGCGCGCGATGCCGATGTCGACGCGGCCTTCCACCGGCGTGTACTTGATCGCGTTCTCCAGCAGGTTGCGCAGCAGCATCCGCAGCGCCTCGGACTGTCCATGCACCACCGCTTCGTCGGCATGGGCGATGCCGATGTCGATGCCGCGCGCCTGTGCGGCCGCCACGGCGTCGGACACCGCGAGCCGGGCCACCTCGGCCAGGTCCACCGGCTCGGGCTTCGCGCCGGCCGCCATGCTGGCTTCATGCCGGGCCAGCGCAAGCATCTGCTCGACCAGGCGCGTCGCCCGGTCGATGCCCGCCACCAGCCTGCTCACCGCCAGCTCGCGCGAGGCATCGTCAGGCGCGCGCTGCAGGCCCTGCACCTGCAGCTTGAGCGCGGCCAGCGGCGAGCGCAGCTCGTGCGCGGCATCGGCGACGAAGTGCTTCTGCGCGTCGAAGGCATGGCGTACGCGGTCGAAGAGCAGGTTCAGTTCCTGCACCAACGGGCGAACCTCCTCGGGCAGGTTCTCCTCGCTCACCGGGGAGAGATCGTCGGCCTGGCGCGAGGCCACCTGCTTGCGCACCCGCGCCACCGGCGCGAGCGACTGGCTCACCACCCACCACACGACCAGCATCAGCAGCGGCGCCATCAGCGCCACCGGCGCGATGGTGCGCAGGGCCAGCGTGCCCGCCATGTGGCGGCGCGCCGCCATGTCCTGCGCCACCTGGATCACCAGGCTGCGCGTCTGCATCGAGAACACGCGGTAGGTGGTGCCGCGCGCGTTCACGTCGGCGAAGCCCAGCACCGCGAGCTGCGGCAGCGCGGCCTGCTCGGCGGATTCGAAGATGCGCGTGCCATCGGCCGTCCACACCTGCACGACGAAATCGAAGTTCTGCTCGGCGGCGCCCAGCCCGCCCACCGCAGCGCTCGGCGGCAGGCCGGCGCGCAGCGACAGCGCCATCTGCTGCATGTGATAGTCGAAGATGTCGTCGGCCTCGGCCAGCACCGTGCGGTAGGCCACCAGTGCCTGCGCCCCCGCCGCCAGCACGATGGCTGCGAGCAGGAACCACAGCAGCCGCGCGCGCAGCGAGCCTGTCAGCGAACCAATGACTCTGCTCATACACGCCCCCTTCGCGGGACGACACGGAACCGGCTTTGCCGGGCCGTAGGCGTCGCCCCCGGAAGGGGGTTGGCGAAGCGACACGAAGTGCGCGAGGCCTGGGGGCGAGTCATAGTTTCGGCACCATGTAGCCGACGCCGCGCACATTGCGGATGAGTTCGGCGCCGAGCTTCTTGCGCAGGCCGTGTACGTAGACCTCCACCGCGTTGCTGCTGATCTCGTCCTTCCAGCTGTAGAGCTTCTCCTCGAGCTGGGCGCGCGACAGCACCATGCCGGGCCGGGCCAGCAGCGGCTCCAGCACGGCCCATTCACGCGCCGACAGCACCACCGGCTGGCCGGCCACCGTGACCTCGCGCGTGGCCGGGTTGATGCTCACACCCATGTGCTCGTAAACAGGCTCGGCGCGTCCCGCCGCACGGCGCAGCAAGGCGCGGATGCGCGCCAGCAGCTCGTCGAGGTCGTAGGGCTTGAGCACGTAGTCGTCGGCGCCGGCATCGAGGCCTTCGATGCGCTGCTGCACCGAGTCGCGCGCCGTGGCGATCAGCACCGGCATGCGCTGCTTGCGGGCTCGCAGGTTGCGCAGCACCTCGAGCCCGTCGCGCCGGGGCACGCCGAGATCGAGCATCACCAGGTCGTATTGCTGGGTGCGCAGCGCCGTTTCGGCGGCCTCGCCGTCTTTCACCCAGTCCACGGCGTATTGTTCGGCGCGAAGCAGGTCGAGCACCGCTTCGCCGATCATCACGTCGTCTTCGAGAAGGAGCAGTCGCATGGTTGTGTCCGTTTCGGGGATTCGAGGCGCAGGCCGCGGCCAAAGTTCAGATTGGCTCCGAGCTCACAACAGAGACCGCACTTCGCGCGCGGCCTCGAAGAGCAGCGGCAGCATCTCGCGCTGCAGCGCTTCTTCCTGGTAGCGCGTGCCCGAGAGCACCACGTTCAGCGCCGCCACGGTGCGGCCCTGCATGTCACGCAGCGGCACGGCCAGCGCCTGCACGCCCAGCTCGTGCTCTTCGCTCGCGAAGCAGTAGTCGTCTTTACGCGTGCGGGCGATCAGTTGACGCAGGCCGCGCGCCTGCGTCACCGTGCGCGGCGTGAGCCGTGCGAGATGCCGGCCCTTGAGCCACTGCGTGAACTGCGCCGGTGCCATCGCCGCGAGCAGCACGCGCCCGGTGGAAGTGGCATGCGCGGGCAGCCGCGCCCCCAGGTGCAGGCCATAGGCCAGCACGCGCGTCGGCGTGCCGTAGCTGCCGCTGCGCGCAACGATGACCACCTCTTCCCCGTCGAGCACCACGGCCGAGAACGATTCGCCGGTCTGCGCCGCGAGCCGGTTCAGCGTGGGCTGCAGCGCCCGCGGCAATCGGGAAGACGCGAGATAGCTGCCCGAGAAGCGCAGCACCTTCGGCGCCATCCAGAAATAGCTGCCGTCGGTTTCCAGGTAGCCCAGGTGGGCCAGCGTCAGCAAATGGCGGCGGGCTGCTGCGCGCGTGAGGCCGGCGCGTTCGGCGGCCAGGGTGGCGTTCAGGCGCTGGCGCTCGGTGTCGAAGCTTTCGAGCACGGCCATGCCCTTGGCGATGCCCTCGATGAAGTCGGCCTTGGCGATGCTCATTCTTCGGTCGATGGAGGATGGGGTTCGTCGTCTGTGGAAGTGTTGCGCGATGATCGCGCACGCATTCGCATGATCGCACACAGCCGCACGCACGGCCTCCCTGGAAGGCCCCGTGCACCCTACGCTTCGTGAAACCCTCTCGGAGACACGAACATGCGCACCCAGGTCGCCATCATCGGAGCCGGACCCGCCGGCCTTCTGCTCGGACAGCTTCTGCACAAGGCAGGCATCGACAACGTCATTGTCGAACGCCAGAGTGGCGACTACGTGCTCGGCCGCATCCGCGCCGGCGTGCTCGAGCAGGTCACGATGGACCTGCTGGCGCGTGCGGGCGTCGACGCCCGCGCCAAGGCCGAGGGACTGCCGCACGAGGGCATCGAGCTGCTCTTCAAGGGCGCGCGCCACCGCATCGACATGCACGGCCTCACGGGCGGCAAGCAGGTGACGGTGTACGGCCAGACCGAAGTGACGCGCGACCTGATGGAAGCGCGCGCGGCCGAAGGGCTCGCCACCATCTACAGCGCGGCCAACGTGAGCCTGCACGACTTCCAGTCGGGCAAGCCCCGCGTGCGCTACGAAAAGGATGGCCAGACGCACGAGATCGAATGCGACTTCATCGCCGGCTGCGACGGCTACCACGGCGTGAGCCGCGCCAGCGTGCCGGCCGATGCGATCCAGACCTACGAGAAGATCTACCCCTTCGGCTGGCTCGGCGTGCTAGCCGACGTGCCGCCCGTGTCGCACGAACTCATCTACGCCAACACCGAGCGCGGCTTCGCGCTGTGCAGCATGCGCAGCGCCACGCGCAGCCGCTACTACGTGCAGGTGCCGACCGAGGAGCGAGTGGAGAACTGGAGCGACGAGGCTTTCTGGAACGAGCTTCGCGCACGCCTCGACCCAGAAGCGCGCGAGCGACTGGTGACCGGGCCTTCGCTGGAGAAGAGCATTGCACCGCTGCGCAGCTTCGTCGCCGAGCCGATGCGCTTCGGCTCGCTGTTCCTGGCGGGCGACGCGGCGCACATCGTGCCGCCGACGGGCGCCAAGGGGCTGAACCTCGCCACGGCCGACGTCGGGTATCTCTCGCGCGCATTCGAAATCTTCTACGGCGAGAAGTCGGCCTCGGCGCTCGACCGCTATTCCGACCTGTGCCTGCGCCGCGTATGGAAGGCCGAGCGCTTCTCGTGGTGGTTCACCTCGCTGATGCACCGTTTTCCGGAGACGGGCGCCTTCGGCCAGAAGATCCAGGAAGCCGAGCTCGACTACCTGGTGCATTCAGCCGCCGCCTCCACCGCGCTGGCGGAGAACTACGTCGGGCTGCCGCTCGAAGACTTCTAGGCCGCAGACGGAACCGGGCGACCTTCCAGCGCGGCCTTCATGGCAGCGCCGCCCTGCTCCATCATCGGCCCGATGTAGGCCGCCATCGCATCGGGCAGCACGTCGGTGATCCAGACGAAGCGCGAGCGGCCTTCGCCTTCCTCGAAAACCTGCGCCGTCGCATGGTGATGCCTCGCCTGCCCGGCGGTGACGGTGTAGGCCAGCCGACGATGGGCCTCGTCGATGCCCACCAGCAGTTCGCGCGCGACAAGGCCGTTGGCGAAGGTCAGGATGCGCGCGCCCTCCTCATCGATCGTGCAGGCCGTGAGAAAGCCCGGCGCGAGCCGCGTGTGCACTGCATCGAAGTCGCGCAGCGCGTCCCAGACCTGCGCCGCGCTCGCCTCGACGATGAATTCCTTGTAGACCGTGGCCATGGCGTGGAACCTCTCTTTAGGGGCAGACCGCTTCGACGTTGTTGCCGTCGGGGTCGATCAGGAAGGCAGCGTAATAGGTCGGGCTGTAGTCCGGCCTGGGGCCCGCGCCACCGTTGTCGGTGCCGCCGGCTTTCAGGCCGGCCTTGTGGAAGGCGGCCACGGCCTCGTGGTTCGGCGCGCGGAATGCGATGTGAGTGCCCGGCCCCTTCGCGCCCTTGGCGGCGTAGAGCCACAGCGCGGGTTCGTCGGCCGGGCCGATGCCGGCGTAGCTGTCGTCGTGCGGGCCCGGCACATGGCCCAGCGGCGCGAGCGCTGCTTCATAGAAGCGGCGGCTCGCGGCGAGGTCTTTGACTTTCAGTCCGATGTGGTCGTACATGATGGCTTCCTGCTCGATGTGTTGATCAGGAGTCCATCATCTAAGAGCGCCGCGATGCGTTCTTGGAGAATCTTGCGGTCGCCCCTGGCCGCCTTGCGGAAGCCGCCCGGCGACACGCCCGCTGCGCGATGGAAGGTGCGCACGAAGTTGCTGAGGTCGGCAAAGCCCACGTCCAGCGCGACCTCGGTCACGGGCCGGCTGTCGTCGTCGGCCAGCAGGCGCGCGGCATGCCGCAGGCGGGAGCGCACCAGGTACTGGTGCGGCGTGACGCCCAGCACCTGCGAGAAGAGCCGCAGGAAGTGGAAGGAGCTCAGGCCCGCTTCGGCAGCGGCGCCGTCGAGGCCGATGTCGTGCTGCAGGTTGGCGTCGATCCACATCGCGGCATCGACCGCGCGGCGGCGGTCGCGAGAGATGGCCGGGGACGGCAACTTTGGCTTCGCCCGCCCCGAGACGACCTCGACGAAGCGGCTCGCGAACCACATGCCCAGTTCGTCCAGCCCCACGTCGCTCTGTCCGTCGGCAGCGGCCTGGGCCAGTTCGCCGATGACCACGAGCTCGGCCAGCGGCGGCACACCGCCGGTGCGCCAGGTCTTGCGGTCACCGCCGATCAGGTCGACGAAGCCCGGCGAGAGGTGAAAGGCCAGGCACTCGTCGCCGCAGACATGGTGGTCGTGCGTGCAGACGTACTCGTCGCCCGGACAGCCGACCAGCACCGAGCCAGCGACCAGTTCATAGGCATTGCCGCGCGTGCGATAGCCGAAGCTGCCCCTTCGCACGTACGAGACGGAATGGCCTTCGTGCAGCTCGGTGAAGGGCTGCGCGTCGGGCCCCGCGTCGCAGCGGTAGCTGGCGATGCGGATCGCATCGGTCCGGACCTCGGTGGTGACAAGCATGGCCGGTGCCTTTCTGTCCCACGAAAACGATTGCTCAATCGACCGTTTGCATCGCCTGCCAGACACGCGCAGGGCTCAGCGGCATGTGCAGCCGCGGCGCGCGCGTAGCGAAGCCGTTGCGCGCGAAGGCGTCGGCCACCGCATTCACGATGGCCGGCGTGGCGCCGATGGTGCCCAGCTCGCCCACGCCCTTCACGCCCAGCGGGTTGTTCTTGCAGGGCGTCGACTCGTCCATCTCCATGTTGAACATGGTGTCGACGATGTCGGCGCGCGGGGCGGCGTAGTCCATCAGGCTGCCGGTGACGGGCTGGCCGGTCTCGTGGTCGTACACCACCTGCTCGTACAGCGCCTGGCCGATGCCCTGCACCGCACCGCCTTCGAGCTGGCCGCGCACGATCATCGGATTGATGACGCGGCCCACGTCGTTGACCGAGCTGTAGGCCACCACGCTGATCTCGCCGGTGGGCGGATCGATCTCGATCTCGCAGATGTGGCAGCCGTTGGGCCAGGTGGGGCCGGCAACGGTGCTGGTGGAGTCGACGAAGATCTCGCGCCCCGGTTGCTTGGCCGCCAGGGTGAAGAGGTCGAGTTCCAGGTCGGTGCCGGCCACGTTGAAGACGCCTCGGCTGTAGACGATGTCGTCGAGCGCCGCCTCGAACTCCTGCGCGGCCAGTTCGCGAGCCTTGTCGATGGTGCGCTCGGCGCCGATGCGCACGGCCGAGCCGCCGGTGAAGAGAGAGCGCGAGCCGGCGCTGCCGAAGCCGTCGCCGCGGTCGGTGTCGCCCAGCACCACGCGCACCTTCTCGATGGGCACGCCGAAGGCATCCACGGCGAGCTGGGCCAGCGAGGTGGCAATGCCCTGCCCCATGGCGTTGACGGCCGAGAAAACCTCGATCACGCCGTCGGCCTGCACCGAGACGGTGACGCGTTCCTCGAACACGTTGCCGCCGGTCCATTCGAGGAAAGTGGCGATGCCCAGGCCGCGGTGCTTGCCACGGCCGGCCGACTCGGCGGCGCGGCTCTCGAAACCCTGCCAGTCGGCGAGCGTGAGCGCCTGGTCCATCACCGACTCGAAGTTGCCCGTGTCGTAGGTCTGCGCCATCGGGTTCTTGTACGGCATCTGCTCGGGGCGGATGAAGTTGCGCCGGCGCAGCACGATGCGGTCGATGCCGGTCTGGCGCGCGGCTTCGTCCATGAGCCGTTCGATGGTGAAGATGGCTTCGGGGCGGCCCGCGCCGCGGTAGGCGCCCGTGGGAGCGGTGTTGGTGAGCACCGCCTTGAAATGGAAGTCGATGGTCTGGATGTCGTAGACGCTGGTCTGCACCCAGGGGCCGATCAGCAGCTGGATCGCGACGCCGGTGCCGGTCGCATAGGCGCCGACGTTGGCCAGCGTCTTGATGCGCAGCGCGAGGATCTTGCCGTCGGCGTCGAGTGCCATCTCGGCGCGCGCCTCGATGTCGCGGCCGTGCGCGCTGGAGAGGAACTCCTCGCTGCGATCGGCCACCCACTTCACCGGCCGGTCCACCTGGAGCGCCGCATAGGCGACGGCGATGTCCTCCGGGTAGGCGCCGGTCTTCATGCCGAAGCCGCCGCCGACATCTCCCACCACCACGCGCACCTTTTCCTTGGGCAGGCCGATGGCGGCGCAGATGGAATCGCGCACGCCGGAGGGCATCTGGGTGCTCATGCGGATCGTGAGGCGGCCGGTTTCGGCGTCGCGCGCCGCGAGCACCGAGCGCGGCTCGATCGTCAGGGCGACCACGCGCTGGTTGTTCACGTCGAGCGCGACCACGTGGCTGGCCTTGGCGAAGGCGGCCGTGGCGGCTTCGCTGCTGCCGTGGCGCATTTCGGCGGAGATGTTGCCGGTGGCCTCCTCGCACAGCAGCGGCGCGCCTTCCGCGGTGGCGCTGGCGAGGTCGACCACCATGGGCAGGTCTTCGTAGTCGACCATGATGGCTTCGGCGGCGTCGCGCGCCTGCTGCACGGTGTCGGCCACCACGGCAGCCACCACTTCGCCGACGAAACGGGTGCGCTCGTGGGCGATGGCTCGGCGCGGGGGGCTGGCGCTGTCGCTGCCGTCGGCGCGCTTGAAGCCGGCGGCGCCAGGAAGAGGCTTGACGCCGGCCTCCACCATCTCGGCGCCGGTGATCACTCGCAGCACACCGGGCATGGCGGCGGCGGCGCTGGTGTCGATGGACAGGATGCGCGCGTGCGGGTAAGAGGATCTAAGGAAGACGAGGTGCGCCTGCTCGGGGAGCGTGACGTCGTCGGTGTAGCGGCCGGCGCCCGACAGAAGGCTTTCATCTTCCAGGCGGCGCACTGCCTGGCCGCTGCCGAAGCGGGTGGGATTGGGTTCAGTGGTCAACGTTGTCCTCTTGTACTTATCCCCGGCGTGCGCTCGGGCCTGCCTGATCTGTTCGTGGGTGCTGCGGATGCAAGCTGTGCACTATAGGGTTTCCGGCGGGTCTTGTGGTGCCGTGGCGTGTGGGCCGAACGCTGGTGGCGATATCGGCGACCAGCGATTTTCGCCCACTGGATTGGTGTTTGCGAAGCCGTGTATACCTATGCCCATGCGACAACTTCCCTGGCTGGAACCTGGAGATGCCCTGCCCGACCCCGCCTCGGCCTGGGGTGTGGCCGACCCGGTGCCCGGCCTGCTGGCCGCCGGAGGTGCTCTCGACGTCGATACTCTGATGCAGGCCTACGGCAACTGTGTCTTTCCCTGGTTCAGCGAGGACCAGCCGATCCTGTGGTGGAGCCCCGACCCACGCATGGTGCTGCAGGTGGACGAGTTCAGGCTGCACCGCTCTCTGCGCAAGACCCTGGCGCGCTTCGTGGAAGCGCCCGGCTGCGAGGTGCGCATCGACCACGGTTTCGAGGCCGTCATCAGGGCCTGCTCGGCCTCGCCGCGGGTGGGCCAGTCGGGCACCTGGATCGTGCCGGACATGGTGGCCGCCTATACGGATTTGCACCGCGCGGGCCACGCCCATAGCGTCGAGACCTGGATCGATGGCGAACTGGCGGGCGGCCTCTACTGCGTTTCGCTGGGCCGCGCGGTGTTCGGCGAGTCGATGTTCACCCGCCGGCCGGACGCGTCGAAGATCGCGCTGGCCGCGCTGGTGTCGCTATGCCGCCACTTCGGCGTGCGGATGATCGACTGCCAGCAGAACACCGCCCACCTCGCGAGCCTCGGCGCACGCGAAATGGCCCGCAAGCGCTTCGTCGCGCACGTGGCGGGGGCACGGCAGCAAGAGGGCCCACGGTGGCGATTCGAGCCCGTATACTGGTCCGAACTCCTTTCAGCGCGACCTCCTTCCCTGACGTGACGCACCTCAAGGACCTCCCGCTTCACACGCTGCAGTTCTACGCGACTGCGCCCTACCCGTGCAGCTACCTGCCGGACCGGCAAGCCCGCTCGCAAGTGGCCACGCCCAGCCACCTGATCCACAACGACGCCTATTCAGACCTGGTGCTCAGCGGCTTCCGGCGCAGCGGCATGTTCACCTACCGGCCGTACTGCGATGGTTGCCGTGCCTGCATTCCGCTGCGCGTGCTGGCCAATGCCTTCCATCCCAACCGCAGCCAGCGCCGGGCGCTGAAGCAGCATGCAAACCTGCAGGCCCGCGTGCTCAAGCTGTGCTTCATGCCGGAGCACTACCAGCTCTACCTGCGCTACCAGAACGGCCGCCACGCGGGCGGCGGCATGGACCACGACAGCATCGACCAGTACACCCAGTTCCTGCTGCAAAGCCGCGTCAACTCGCGGCTGGTGGAATTCCGCGAGACCCAGCCCGACGGCAGCGCGGGAGCGCTCAGGATGGTGTCGATCCTCGATGTGCTCAACGACGGCATCTCGGCCGTCTACACCTTCTACGAGCCCGATTCGAGCGCCGGCTACGGCACCTACAGCGTGCTATGGCAGATCGAGCAGGCCCGCAAGCTCGGGCTGCCGCACGTCTACCTGGGCTACTGGATCGAGCACAGCCCCAAGATGAACTACAAGGCGCGCTTCTCCCCTCATGAAGTGTTGTTGGATGGCCGCTGGCAGCCGCCAAGTGATTTCACAAGGTAAAATGGCGCTCGGTCATCACCGCAGAGCGCCATGAGAAAAAACCAATCCGACATTCCCGCCGTTCCCGTGATCCAGGTGATCGAGCGCATGTTTGCGCTGATCGACGTCCTGGCATCTCGCGAGGACGCCATTTCGCTGAAGGAGATCAGCGAAAAGACGGGGCTCCACCCGTCGACCACGCACCGCATCCTCAACGACCTGGCCGTTGGCCGTTTCGTCGACCGCCCCGAGGCCGGCAGCTACCGGCTCGGCATGCGCCTGCTGGAGCTGGGCAACCTGGTCAAGGGCCGGCTCAACGTGCGCGACGCGGCCCTGGGCCCGATGCGCGAGCTGCACAAGCTGACGCAGCAGCCCGTCAACCTCAGCATGCGCCAGGGCGACGAGATCGTGTACATCGAGCGCTCCTACAGCGAGCGCTCGGGCATGCAGGTGGTGCGTGCCATCGGCGGCCGCGCCGCGCTGCACCTGACTTCGACCGGCAAGCTGTTCCTGGCGGCCGATGACCCGCAACGGGTGCGCAGCTACGCCACCCGCACCGGCCTGGCTGGCCACACGCGCAACAGCATCACCCAACTGCCGGCGCTGGAGCGCGAGTTGTCGAAGGCGCGCCAATACGGCATTGCCCGCGACAACGAAGAACTGGAGTTGGGTGTGCGCTGCATGGCCGCAGGCATCTACGACGACCAGGGCAAGCTGGTGGCGGGGCTGTCGATCTCCGCGCCGGCCGACCGGCTGGACGAGGGCTGGCTACCCAAGCTGCAGGCGACGGCAAACGAAATCTCGGGTGCACTGGGGTTCAAGGAAGGCATGCCGGCAACGCCGTCACCCTCGGGGGGGTCTGCGCCATCGGCCAGCGTCTGACAAGCGGGCCAAACAGCCACCCCCAAGCAAAACAGGCCCCGAGAGGGCCTGTTTTTCGTTGGAGGTGGAGGGCCGGGACTTGCCCGATCGGCTGATCAGCCAGCCACCTGGTAAGCAGCATTGCGCGACGAAGCCGCCGGCGAGCCCACCGAGTGCGTGGCTTCCACCCAGCGGCGGACGCGCTCCGCATCGGCGATACGGCTGAACTTGCCGGCCGAATCCAGGAACACCATGATCAGCTTGCGGCCCGCCACCCGCGCCTGCATCACGAGGCACTGGCCCGCTTCGGAGATGTAGCCGGTCTTCTGCACGCCGATTTCCCAGTCAGGGCTCTTCACGAGGCGGTTGGTGGTGTTGAACTGCAGCACTCGGTTGCCGACTTCGACCTGGTATTCAGGCGAGGTGGACAGCGAACGCACCGTGGCATCGGCATAGGCGGCATTGACCAGCAGCGCCAGGTCTTGCGCGCTCGACTGGTTGCGGCTCGAGAGGCCCGTGGGCTCCACGTAGCGCGTGTCCTTCATGCCGAGCATCTTGGCCTTGGCGTTCATGATGCTCACGAAGGTCGTCAGGCCACCCGGGTAGGTGCGGCCCAGCGCGTGCGCGGCGCGGTTTTCGCTCGACATCAGCGCCAGGTGCAGCAGTTCGCCGCGCGAGAGCGTGGTGCCTACCGTCAGGCGCGAGCTGCTGCGCTTCTCGGTGTCGACGTCGTCCTGGGTGATAGTGATGAGTTCGTCGTTCGGCAGATGGGCCTCGCTGATGAGCAGGCCGGTCATGAGCTTGGTAAGCGAGGCGATCGGCAGCACGGCGTGGTCGTTCTTGCTGAACAGCACTTCGTGGGTGTCCTGGTCGATGACCAGGGCGACGCTCGACTTCAGGTCGAGCGCATCTTCGGTTCCATGCAGCCCGGCCATCTGGCCGAAGGACTGGCGCGCGGGCGCCTCGACAACGCGAACCACCGAGCGGCGCTGCACGGCCACCACGGTCTTGCCGTTCTTCTTGTGGATGGTGGCGACGACGTTGCGGCCGCCGCGAACCACCTTCTCGGCACGTTCGGCCTTTTCGGCACGGCCGCCGCGCTTGGCGACAGTGGCGGTCTTGGAGGAAGCGGCGTTGCGCTTGACTTCGACCGGCACCGGCCCCTTCGCCTTCTTGGAGGCGACGGCGGTCTTGGCGGCGGCGGGCTTTTCCTTCTTCGCGGCCTGGGCGCCAGGCAGCAAAAACGCCGTGGCGCAGAGCGCGACGGCGATGGCTTTGAAAGCGGGCAGGAACCGCTGGCTGGAAACTCGGCGTAGGCGGGCTTCAGGCATTAAAAAATCTCCAGCGGCAAAAACGAGGACCGCAGTGTATCGAAATCAAAAAAGACACGCAATATCAGTTACTTGCATCCTCTTCTTCATTCGAATATCAAGGATCGCCCGAAAACCTAACCTTGTGCCGCAACTCTCTCAGCTTGGCTCTGTAACTTGTTGAGCGCACTCAAATAAGCCTTAGCCGAAGCGACAACGATGTCCGGATCTGCACCCACACCGTTGACCACCCGCCCTGCGTTTTGTAACCGGACTGTAACTTCTCCCTGGCTTTCCGTCGAGCCGCTGATGGCATTTACAGAGTAAAGAACCATTTCGGCACCGCTCTTGACGTGCGACTCGATGGCCTTCAGGGAAGCATCAACCGGGCCATTTCCGTCGGATTCGCCGGTGACTTCCTTGCCCTGGACGGTGAACACGATTTTCGCCTGGGGGCGCTCGCCGGTTTCGCTGTGCTGGGAGAGAGAGACGAAAGCAAACTGCTCACCAACGTTCGACACCTCTTCGGCGCTGACGAGCGCAAGAATGTCCTCGTCGAAAATCTCCGACTTCCGGTCGGCCAGCTCCTTGAAGCGCAGGAAGGCGGCGTTGATCTCGCCCTCGCTGTCCATGGCCACGCCCAGCTCCTGCAGGCGCTGCTTGAAGGCGTTGCGACCGCTGAGCTTGCCCAGGACGATCTTGTTGGCCGTCCAGCCCACGTCCTCGGCGCGCATGATTTCGTAGGTGTCGCGCGCCTTGAGCACACCGTCCTGGTGGATACCCGAAGCGTGCGCGAAGGCATTGGCCCCCACCACCGCCTTGTTGGGCTGCACCACGAAACCGGTGGTCTGGCTGACCATGCGGCTCGCGGCCACGATGTGCTGCGTGTCGATGCGCAGGTCGAGACCGAAGTAGTCCTTGCGGGTCTTCACAGCCATCACGACCTCTTCGAGCGAGCAGTTGCCCGCGCGCTCGCCCAGGCCGTTGATGGTGCACTCCACCTGGCGCGCGCCGCCGATCTTCACGCCGGCCAGCGAGTTCGCCACGGCCATGCCCAGGTCGTTGTGGCAGTGCACCGACCAGATCGCCTTGTCGCTGTTGGGAATGCGCTCGCGCAGCATCTTGATGAAGTTGCCGTAGAGCTCGGGGATGGCGTAGCCGACGGTGTCGGGCACGTTGATGGTGGTGGCGCCCTCGTTGATCACGGTCTCGAGCACGCGGCACAGGAAGTCGGGGTCGCTGCGATAGCCGTCTTCCGGGCTGAACTCCACGTCGCCGATCTGGTTGCGCGCGAAGCGCACGGCCAGCCTGGCCTGCTCATGGACCTCGTCGGGCGACATGCGCAGCTTCTTTTCCATGTGAAGCGGCGAAGTTGCGATGAAGGTGTGGATCCGCCCTCGGGCGGCGCCCTTCAGGGCCTCGGCCGCGCGCCCGATGTCGCGGTCGTTGGCGCGCGAGAGACCGCACACCGTCGAATCCTTGATCGCGTTGGCGATCGCCTTCACCGCCTCGAAGTCGCCGTTCGAACTGGCCGGGAAGCCGGCCTCGATGACGTCGACCTTCAGCCGCTCCAGCAGCTTGGCGATGCGCATCTTCTCGTCGCGCGTCATCGAGGCGCCCGGCGATTGCTCGCCGTCGCGCAGGGTGGTGTCGAAAATGATCAGCTGGTCGGTCATCGTGGTTCTCCTTCGTACGCGCCCTTCCTGCGCGTCCGGACCGGACCAGCGCTTCAGCGTCAGGCGACTTCAACCACCGATTGTGCGCTGTGCGCGCCCCGGGCACGCGCACGTTGCACGCCCGAGACGATCGCCTTCAGCGAGGCCGTGACCACGTTCGCGTCCACGCCGACGCCGAAGAGCGTCTGGTTGCCATCCACGCGCAGCTCCAGGTAGGCCACCGACTTGGCGTCGGCACCCGCGCCGATGGCGTGCTGGTGGTAGTCCATCACGCGCACGGAATGGCCAGTGGCCTGGCTCAGCGCCTGGGTGAAGGCGTCGATGGGGCCGTTGCCGCGGCCTTCGATGGCGCGGACTTCACCGTCCCAATGCACGTCGGCGTGAATTGCCACGGCGGCGTCGGCGCCCTCGCTCTTCTCCTCGATCAGGCGGTGCCGCAGCGATTGCGCGGTCTCGATGCCATATTCGCGCACGAACAGCTGCCAGAGGTCGGCGGCGGTGAGCTCCTTGCCGGCCACGTCCATCACGCGCTGCACCGACTGCATGAATTCCATCTGCAGGCGGCGCGGCATCTCGATGCCGTATTCGCTCTCGAGCAGGTAGGCCATGCCGCCCTTGCCGGACTGGCTGTTCACGCGGATCACGGCCTCGTAGCTGCGGCCCACATCCTTAGGATCGATGGGGAGGTACGGAATCTCCCAGATGTCGCCGTCCTTGCGCGCCGCAAAGGCCTTCTTGATCGCATCCTGGTGCGAGCCCGAGAACGATGTGTAGACCAGGTCGCCCACGTACGGATGGCGCGGATGCACCGGGATCTGGTTGCAATGCTCGACCGTGGCGCGGATCTCGTCGATGTTCGAGAAGTCGAGCTCCGGCGAGACGCCCTGCGTGTAGAGATTGAGCGCGACGTTCACCAGGTCGAGGTTGCCGGTGCGTTCGCCGTTGCCGAAGAGGCAGCCTTCGATGCGCTCGGCGCCGGCCATCAGGGCCAGTTCGCCGGCCGCCGTGCCGGTGCCGCGGTCATTGTGCGGATGCACGCACAGCACGATGGAGTCGCGGCGAGCGAGGTTGCGGTGCATCCACTCGATCATGTCGGCGAAGATGTTCGGCGTGGAGTGCTCGACCGTGGTGGGCAGGTTGACGATGCACTTGCGCTCGGGCGTCGGCGCCCAGACTTCGGTGACGGCATCGACCACGCGCTTGGAGAAGTGGACGTCGGTGCCCGAGAACATTTCGGGCGAGTACTGGAAGGTCCACTTCGTGTTCGGCTGCCTGCCGGCGAACTCGTTGAACATGCGGGCATGGCTGCTGGCGAGCTCGACGATCTGGTCTTCGTCCATGCCGAGCACCACGCGGCGCATCACGGGCGCGACGGCGTTGTAGAGGTGCACGATGGCGCGCGGGGCGCCCTGCAGCGCTTCGAAGGTGCGAGCGATGAGGTGGTCGCGCGCCTGCGTCAGCACCTGGATCGTCACGTCGTCGGGAATGCGGTCTTCCTCGATGAGCTTGCGCACGAAATCGAACTCGATCTGCGAAGCAGAGGGAAAGCCGACTTCGATCTCCTTGAAGCCGATGGCCACGAGGGTTTCGAACATGCGCATCTTGCGCGCGATGTCCATGGGCTCGACCAGGGCCTGGTTGCCATCACGCAGATCGGTCGACAGCCAGATCGGCGCCTTGGTCAGCACGGCATCGGGCCAGGTACGGTCCTTGAGGCCGATCGGGGCGAATGCGCGATATTTGCTTTGAGGTTGCTTGAGCATGTCGATTTCTCTTAGATGGTTGGTAATCGACCAGCAACCCCAAAAAACAAACGGCCCGTTGCTGGTGCGAACGGGCCGTGGTGAGGGATTTGCGCGTGCGCTACCGTCTCCGCCCGTGAGGGAGGTCTAGTAGGGCCAGCAGCGAAATCTTGTTCATGAGGGTGACGAATGTAGCACAAGCCACGCTCAGTTATGCAAGCCCCGTTCGTCGGGCTCCTCGGTCGACGTGCTGATCACGCTGGCCTGCTGGCCCTTGGCCTTGCGCCATGCATAGACCACGTAGCCGCTCAGGCCATAGACGACGAACAGGCCGAACAGCACTGTCGGCGGATGGATGTTGATGACGGCAATGCCCAGCGCGATCAGCACGATCACCGCGAACGGCACGCTCTTCTTCATCTGGATGTCCTTGAAGCTGTAGAACGGCGCGTTGGTGACCATCGTGAGGCCCGCATACAGCGTGAACGCGAAAGTCACCCATGTGATCTGCGTCCACGAGAGATACAGCACCTCGCCCCCCGGCTTGCCCCACTCGTTCACCAGCCAGATGAAGCCCGCCACGAGCGCCGCGGCCGCGGGCGACGGCAGCCCCTGGAACCAGCGCTTGTCGACCACGCCGGTGTTGACGTTGAAGCGCGCGAGCCGCAGCGCCGCGCAGGCGCAGTACACGAAGGCCGCGATCCAGCCCCAGCGGCCCAGTCCCTTGAGCGACCACTCGTAGGCGATGAGCGCCGGCGCTGCGCCGAAAGAAACCATGTCGGACAGCGAATCCATCTGCTCGCCGAACGCGCTCTGCGTGTTGGTCATGCGCGCGACGCGGCCATCTAGGCTATCGAGGATCATCGCCGCGAACACGCCGAGCGCCGCGAGGTCGAAGCGCGCGTTCATGGCCATCACGACCGAATAGAAGCCGCCGAAAAGCGCCGCCAGCGTGAACAGGTTCGGCAGGATGTAGATGCCCTTGCGGCGCTTGCGCGGCTGCACATCGTCGGGGAGCGTGTCGTCATGCATTGAATTTGCCTCCGTCCCTCGTGGGCACTGCGCTGACAGCTATCCATTCGATAGCATCTTGATCTTTGAATCGCATGGTTCGCAGTGTAGTTCAGGGGCTGCACCGCCCCTCGTCAAACAAAAGGGCCACCGCAACGGGTGGCCCTCGGGAACGGGCGCCGAAGCGCCCTCCTGGCTCGCAGGTCAGTTGCGGGTCTGGTCGACCAGCTTGTTCTTCTTGATCCAGGGCATCATCGCGCGCAGCTTTTCGCCGACGACTTCGATCTGGTGCTCTGCATTCAGGCGGCGGCGGCTGATCAGCGTGGGAGCGCCGGCGGCGTTTTCCAGCACGAAGCTCTTGGCGTACTCGCCGGTCTGGATGTCCTTCAGCACTTGCTTCATGACCTTCTTGGTCTCTTCCGTCACGACGCGCGGGCCGGTGACGTACTCGCCGTACTCGGCGTTGTTCGAGATCGAGTAGTTCATGTTGGCGATGCCGCCTTCGTAGATCAGGTCGACGATCAGCTTCAGCTCGTGCAGGCACTCGAAGTACGCCATTTCAGGGGCGTAGCCGGCTTCCACCAGCGTTTCGAAGCCGGCCTTGATCAGCTCGACCGTGCCGCCGCACAGAACCGCTTGTTCGCCGAACAGGTCGGTCTCGGTTTCTTCGCGGAAGTTGGTCTCGATGATGCCGGCCTTGCCGCCGCCGTTGGCGGTGGCGTAGCTCAGCGCGAGGTCACGCGCCTTGCCGGTCTTGTCCTGGTGCACCGCCACGAGGTGGGGCACGCCGCCACCCTGGGTGTAGGTGCTGCGCACAGTGTGGCCAGGGGCCTTGGGAGCGACCATCCACACGTCGAGGTCGGCGCGCGGCTGAACGAAGCCGTAGTGCACGTTGAAGCCGTGCGCGAACACCAGCGAAGCGCCTTCCTTGATGTTGGGGGCGACGTCGTTCTTGTAGACGTTGGCGATCTGCTCGTCGGGCAGCAAGATCATCACGACGTCGGCGGCCTTCACGGCGTCGGCGACTTCGGCGACCTTCAGGCCGGCCTTCTCGACCTTGGGCCACGAGGCGCCACCCTTGCGCAGGCCGACCACGACCTTGACGCCGCTGTCGTTCAGGTTCTGTGCGTGCGCATGGCCTTGCGAGCCGTAGCCGATGATTGCAACCGTCTTGCCCTTGATGAGGCTCAGGTCAGCGTCCTTGTCGTAGTAAACCTTCATTTGAATCTCTCCTAAAAAATCTCGAGCATCCGTACGGATGCACTTCACTCAAAGGCCGGACGAATTCCGGTCCTTCATCTGCTGGTTGATGGACACGAGGCTGTCATGGATGCGGAACAGCACGATGAGCAGTTCGCTGTAGATGCGTACGCCGATGGTGCCGAAGATCAGGACCGTGAAGGCCGGCAGGTACTGCCGCTGGAACAGCGCGGCCACCGCCAGCACGACCACGCCCAGCAGCCCGAGGAAGTAGAGCACCCGGACGATCGCCGGGGTCACCATCCTGTCGAAACCGAGCAGACCTCGCATCACTCTTGCCTCATGTGTGGATGAACGTATGAACTGAGGGCGCCTTCACCCTCCTACACGCGCAGGATGCGCTCGCCGCGGCCGATGCCGCTGGCACCGGTACGGACAGTCTCGAGGATAGCGCTACGCTCGATCGCTTCCAGGAAAGCGTCGTTCTTGCCGTGGTCGCCGGTGAGTTCGATGGTGTAGCTCTTGTCGGTCACGTCGATGATGCGGCCGCGGAAGATCTCCGCCATGCGCATCATCTCCTCGCGCTCCTTGCCGACCGCGCGCACCTTCACCATCATGAGCTCGCGCTCGGTGTAGGCGCCTTCGGTGAGGTCGACGACCTTCACCACTTCGATCAGGCGGTTCAGGTGCTTGGTGATCTGCTCGATCACGTCGTCCGAGCCGGTGGTGACGATGGTCATGCGCGAGAGGCTCGAGTCCTCCGTGGGCGCCACCGTGAGCGATTCGATGTTGTAGCCGCGGGCCGAGAACAGGCCCACCACGCGGGAAAGAGCACCCGGCTCGTTTTCCAGCAGCACTGCGATGATGTGTTTCATGTTTGCGTGACTCCTCTTTTCGCCGCCCTCCCCCGTGCACGGTAATGCGCGGGCTTGGCGGGCAATAGATTCGTCAGTAGTTAAGAGTTGAGCGAATGTCCGTTCCGTCGATCGGTCAAAGATCTTCGGAACCCAGCAGCATCTCGGTGATGCCCATGCCGGCCTTCACCATCGGGAACACGTTCTCGGTCGGATCGGTGCGGAAGTCCATGAACACCGTGCGGTCCTTGAGCTTGCGCGCCTCGCGAAGCGCCGGCTCCACGTCTTGTGGACGCTCGATCAGCATGCCGACGTGGCCATAGGCCTCGGCGAGCTTCACGAAGTTGGGCAGCGCATCCATGTAGCTGTGGCTGTAGCGGCCGGAGTATTCGATCTCCTGCCACTGGCGCACCATGCCCAGGTAGCGGTTGTTGAGCGAGCAGATCTTGATCGGCGTGTTGTACTGCAGGCAGGTGGAGAGTTCCTGGATGCACATCTGCACCGAGCCTTCGCCGGTGATGGTGAACACTTCCGAATCGGGCTTGGCGAGCTTGATGCCCATGGCGTAGGGAATGCCCACGCCCATGGTGCCCAGGCCGCCGGAATTGATCCAGCGGCGCGGCTCGTCGAAGCGGTAGTACTGGGCTGCCCACATCTGGTGCTGGCCGACGTCCGACGTGATGTACGTGTCGGTGTCCTTGGTCATGTTCCAGAGGGTCTCGACCACGTACTGCGGCTTGATCACGTCCTTGTTGCCGCGGTCGTACTTCAGGCAGTCGCGCGAACGCCAGGACTCGATGGTCTTCCACCAGTCGGCCAGGGCGCCTGCGTCGGGCTTGGCTGTGCTCTCGCGGATCATCGAGATCAGTTCGGTGAGCACGTCCTTCACGTCGCCGACGATCGGGATGTCGACCTTCACGCGCTTGGAGATGCTCGACGGGTCGATGTCGACGTGGATGATCTTGCGTTCGTTCTGCGCGAAGTGCTTGGGATTGCCGATCACGCGGTCGTCGAAGCGCGCGCCCACCGCCAGCAGCACGTCGCAGTTCTGCATCGCGTTGTTGGCCTCGATCGTGCCGTGCATGCCCAGCATGCCCAGGAACTTGCGGTCGCTCGCCGGATAGGCACCCAGGCCCATCAGCGTGTTGGTGACCGGATAGCCCAGCATGTCGACCAGCGTGCGCAGTTCGTTGCAGGCATTGCCCAGCAGCACGCCGCCGCCTGTGTAGATGTAGGGGCGCTTGGCGGCCAGCAGAAGCTGCAGCGCCTTGCGGATCTGACCGCCGTGGCCTTTTCGCACCGGGTTGTACGAGCGCATCTCGACCTTGTCGGGATAGCCAGCGTACGGGATCTTCTTGAACGAGACGTCCTTGGGCACGTCCACCACCACGGGGCCGGGACGGCCGCTGCGTGCGATGTGGAAGGCCTTCTTCATCGTCATGGCCAGATCCTTGGGATCCTTGACGAGGAAGTTGTGCTTGACGATGGGACGGGTGATGCCGACCGTGTCGCATTCCTGGAAGGCATCGAGGCCGATGGCCGCCGTCGGCACCTGGCCCGAGATGATCACCATCGGGATCGAGTCCATGTACGCCGTCGCGATGCCGGTGACCGCGTTGGTCAGGCCGGGACCGGAAGTGACCAGCGCCACGCCGACTTCGCCGGTAGCGCGCGCATAGCCGTCGGCCGCATGGACGGCGGCCTGCTCGTGGCGCACCAGCACGTGCTGGATGGTGTCCTGCTTGTAGAACGCGTCGTAGATGTAGAGAACCGCGCCGCCTGGGTAGCCCCAGACGTATTGGACGCCTTCGGCCTGCAGTGCCTTGACCAGCACTTCGGCGCCCATGAGTTCCTGAGTCGAATTGCCGGCGCCAGCGGACGCAGCGGCTGCGGAGACGATTTCCGCCTTGGAGATTTCCATGATCAACCTTTGTTTATTTCGGGAACGAAATACCTTGGGTGCCCCTTGCCAACCCTTGTGAGGTCGCGCCAGGACTTGAGGCCAAAGCCATGAGCGGACTGATGTTCCGCCGGACCGTGACCCGTTTGCCTTTTGACTTGCGACCCGGATTATGACATTTCCGGGCGTTCATATTCGCTTCAGCTGCCTTGTAAAGCTACAAAGGCATAATCCGCGGCGATAAACGTAGCGATCGCTAGACCCCATTCCCACGCGGCGCGCCCTGCGCGCCCCCTCTCGCTTGGCCACTGAACAAGAACTCTCCGACTTCCTGAAAAGCGTCGAACGGCGCGCTTTCAAGCGCTCGGTCTATCACGTGCGGGATGAAGAAGCGGCCCTCGATATCGTGCAGGACAGCATGATGAAGCTGGCCCAGCACTACGGGGACAAGCCCGCGGCCGAGTTGCCGATGCTGTTTCAGCGCATCCTGTCGAACTGCACGCTCGACTGGTTCCGCCGTCAGAAAACCAGGCGCGCCCTGTTCTCCAACCTCAGCGATTTCGATTCGGTTGACGAAGACGGAGATTTCGACCTGCTGGAGAACTTCGTCTCGCCGGCCGACTCTAGGGAGTCGGAGAGCGCCGAAGACACGACCCGCCGTGCCCAGATCTTCCAGGAAATCGAGGAGCAGATCGCAGCATTGCCGGGCCGTCAACGCGAGGCTTTCCTGATGCGTTACTGGGAGGAAATGGACGTCGCAGAGACGGCCGCCGCGATGGGCTGCTCCGAGGGCAGCGTCAAAACCCATTGCTCGCGAGCCGTCCACGCTCTGAGCAAGGCGCTCAAGGCCAAGGGAATATCGCTATGAACACTAAGGTTCCAACCTCAACCAACACCGTCGCCGAAGACCAGTTTGGCAAGCGTCTTGCCGCCCGCCTTTCGGCCGGCAACGGCGAATTGCCGCACGACATCAGCGAGCGGCTGCGCGTGGCGCGTGCGCAGGCCGTTGCGGCGCGCAAGCAGGCCCCGCAATTGAGGGCCGCGCCTGTGGTGGTTCAGTCGGGCCATACGCTGACCATGGGCGGCAGCTGGTGGACCCGTATCGGTTCCGTGGTGCCGCTGATCGCACTCGTCGCAGGCCTGATCACCATCAGCGTGATGCAGGACGACGACCGCGCCAGCGAGCTGGCCGAAGTGGATTCCGCGCTGCTGACGGGCGATCTCCCTCCGGCCGCCTATACCGACCCCGGTTTTGCCCAATTTCTCAAGGCCGAAAACGCCTCCGACTGAACCTTCATCGATCGAATGCGACGCCGTTCCACTTCCAGCGCGAACAGCCCCCGCCCGTTGCGCCCGCTTCCGGCGGGCGCAGTCGTTTGGGCAGGGGCGTTTGTTGTCGCGGCCTTCAGCCTGACGATTGCCTGCGCCCAGCCTCACTCCGAGGCGGCCTCGAAAGCGGCTGGGAGCTCCGCGCCGGCCTCCAGTCCCAAGGCGGTCTCCACGACCAAGCCGCTCTGGAGCGAGCTCACGGCCGAGCAACAGCAGGCGCTCAAACCCCTGGGTACCCACTGGAACACGTTGAACATCGGACAGAAGCGGAAGTGGCTGGCGCTTTCGCGCAACTTCGGGAGCATGTCCGCGGACGACCAGTCCACCCTGCATAGCCGCATGATCGAATGGGCCGCCCTGAGCAACCAGCAGCGCGCCCAGGCCCGCCTGAACTTCGCCGAGGTCAAGCGCATTCCGGCTGACGAGCGCAAGGTCAAGTGGGAGCAGTATCAAGCCTTGAGCGACGAAGAAAAGCGCAAGCTCGCCGAGCGCGCGCCGCCCAAGCCACGCGGCGCCGCCATTCCCGTGCGGCCGGTGTCGTCCCAGAAGCTCGTGCCGGTACCCGCCATCACCCCAGGCGGGCAGCACACACCGCGCATCCTGCTGGCCCCGCCGCCCGCGCCTGCCGCCACGCCGGCCACGACCGTGCTGGTGTCGTCACCGCCCGAGCGTGCACCCGCCGCCTCGACGGCGACGCCAGCGGTTTCCGTGGTGCCGGCAGCCTCTGCCCCGTCGTCCAGCTCGGCGACTCCACCGGTTCCCGCCGAAGCCCAGGTGCCGGCGCCGTCGTCGGCAGCAGAGCAGCCGCCTTCCTCCTCTGCCCCCTGACCGCAAGGCTTCGATGGTTTCCAGCTCTTCCGAAGCCTCAGGCTCCGACCAGCCCGCCTCCTCCACCCCTACCGCAGCCAGCGCTCCTGTTTCCGCAGTGCCCGGCCTCTGGCGCCGCATGGCCTGCTGGCTTTACGAGGGCATGTTGCTGTTCGCGGTGGTGTTCGTCTCGGGCTGGCTCTTCAGCACCCTCGGCCAGATGCGCGACGCCATGGATTCGCGGCGCCATCTGCTGCAGGCTTTCCTTTTCGTGGTATTCGGCGTGTACTTCGTCTGGTTCTGGACCAAAGGCCAGACCCTCGCCATGAAAACCTGGAACATCCGCATCGTCGACATGCTCGGCCGGCCCGTGAGCCAGCGCCGCGCGCTCGCGCGCTATCTGCTGAGCTGGGTCTGGTTCCTGCCGCCGCTGGCCGCCATCGCGCCCTTCAAGCTGTCGGGCGCCGAATCGACCGTGCTGATCTTCGGCTGGGTGGCCGTCTGGGCCGTGCTGGCACGCTTTCACCCCGACCGCCAGTTCTGGCACGACGCCTGGGCCGGTACACGGCTCATCACCTCCAAACCGATGAGCCGCCGATGAGTGCCGTGCCGAAGCTTCCCGATCCCGCCGTCAACCCGCAGAAGGCCCGCAAGGGCCTCGAGCGCGTCTGGCATGCCACGCTGATCTCGCTGCACGGCCTGCGCGCCGGCTGGAGCGAGCCCGCATTCCGCCAGGAAGCCATCCTGTCGATCATCATGATCCCGGCCGCCTTCTGGCTCGGGCGCAGCTGGGTCGAGGTCGCACTGCTCGCAGGCAGCGCCATCCTCGTGATGATCGTGGAGCTGCTCAATACGGCCGTGGAAGCCGCCATCGACCGCATCGGGCCCGAGTGGCACGACCTCTCCAAGCGCGCCAAGGACATGGGCAGCGCCGCCGTGCTGCTGTCGCTCACGCTGTGCGGGGGCATCTGGGCCGCGGCACTGTGGCAGCGCTTCATGTCATGAGACGGCCCACCGCCTGCGGCATGATGGCGGGATGACTCCTGAATTTTCGATCTGTGTGTACTGCGGCTCGCGCCCTGGCGAGCGTCCCGAATTCACCCAAGCCGCACAGGCGGTCGGCCAATGGATCGGCCAGCATCGCGGTCAACTTGTCTACGGCGGTGGCCGAACCGGCCTGATGGGCACCGTGGCCGAGGCCACCCGCCAGTCCGGCGGCCGCGTCGTCGGCATCATCCCCAAGGCGCTGGTCGACAAGGAACTGGCCAACCCCCTGTGCGACGAGTTGCATGTGGTCGACACCATGCACGAGCGCAAGGCCATGATGGGCGAGCGCGCCGACGCTTTCATCGCCCTGGCGGGCGGCATCGGCACCTTCGAGGAGCTGTTCGAGATCTGGACCTGGCGCCAGCTCGGCTACCACGACAAGCCTACCGGCATCCTCAACACCGCCGGCTACTACGACGGCCTGCTCGCCTTCCTGGCGCACAGCGTGCGCGAGGGCTTCATGGGCGACTGGCAGATGGACCTGATCCGCACAGGCACCGACGTGCCCGAACTGCTCACCGCGCTGCGCGCCGAGGTGCCGCTGCACCCGCGCGAAGACCGCCTCTCGGAAAACCTCTGACCCTCAGGTAACCCCGGAAAAGCCATTCCAGAAACACCGAGGAACCGGCTCCGCCGGGCCTCAGGTGTTGCCCCCCGGAAGGGGATTGGCGCAGCGACACGAAGTGCGCGCAGCTTGGGGGCGAACCAATCAGACAGCGTTCTCGTTTTCCTCGCCGGTACGGATACGCACGATGCGCTCCACGCCAGTCACGAAGATCTTCCCGTCGCCGATCTTGCCGGTGCGCGCGGAATTGACGATGGCCTCGATGCAGCGCTCCACGTCGGCCTCGTTGACGACCACTTCGACCTTCATCTTGGGCAGGAAATCGACCACGTATTCGGCGCCTCGGTAGAGCTCGGTATGCCCCTTCTGGCGGCCGAAACCCTTGACTTCGGTCACGGTCAGGCCGGTGACGCCCACTTCGGCCAAGGCCTCGCGCACGTCCTCGAGCTTGAAGGGTTTGACGATGGCGGTGATCTGCTTCATGGTTTTTGCGCTCCGGCGGTTTCGTTGAATTTGCTGGTGATAGGGTAACGCCAATCCTTGCCGAAGCTTCGATGGGTGACCCGGATGCCTACCGGCGCCTGGCGCCGCTTGTATTCGTTGAACTTGATCAGCCGCGCGACCCGCTCGACCACAGCGCGCTCGTAGCCGGCCGAAATGATCTCGTCGATGCCCTCGTCGTCCTGCATGTAGCGTGCCAGAATTCCGTCAAGGATGTCGTAGGGCGGGAGGCTGTCCTGGTCGGTCTGGTTGGGCCGCAGCTCGGCGCTGGGAGGACGCGTGATGATCCGCTCGGGGATCGGCTCGCTGCCCGTGCCGTACGGGTCGTGGGCGTTGCGCCAGCGCGCCAGCGCGAACACCGTGGTCTTGAGCAGGTCCTTGATGACCGCGAAGCCGCCCGCCATGTCGCCGTACAGCGTGCAGTAGCCGGTGGCCATCTCGCTCTTGTTGCCGGTGGTGAGCACGATGGAGCCGAACTTGTTCGACAGTCCCATCAGAAGCGTGCCGCGGATGCGGGCCTGGATGTTCTCCTCGGCCGTGTCCTCGGGCAGGCCCTTGAATTCCTCCGCCAGCGCGCCCTTGAAGGACTCGAAGGTGTGCCTGATCGAAATCTCGTCGTAGCGCACGCCCAGCCGGCCAGCCATGTCGCGCGCGTCGATCCAGCTGATGTCGGCGGTGTAAGGCGAAGGCATCATCACCGCGCGGACCTTGTCCTTGCCCAGCGCATCGACCGCGATCGCGAGCACCAGGGCGGAATCGATGCCGCCCGAAAGCCCCAGGATGGCACCCGGAAAACCGTTCTTGCCGATGTAGTCGCGCACGCCGAGCACCAGGGCGTCCCAGAGCTGAGCTTCGGCATCGCGTGGCGGCGCCACGGCAGCAGGGTCGGCCACGAAGCCCACGCCGCCCTGCGGCTTGCGCTCCAACTGCGCGAAAACCAGCTTCTCCCGGAAGCTCTCGGCCTGCATCGCCGTGGAGCCGTCGGCCTGCAGCGCGAAGGAGGCACCGTCAAACACCACCTCGTCCTGCCCGCCAACAAGATGCGCATAGACCAGCGGCAGCCCCACCGCGCGCGCCCGGTCGGCCATGCGCGCGACGCGCTCGCCCTCCTTGCCCACGTGGTACGGCGAGGCGTTGATCACCGCCACCACCTCCGCACCACTCTCGCGCGCCAGCTCGGCCGGCTGGTCGAACCAGGCGTCCTCGCAGATCAGCAGTCCGACCGAGACACCCTCCACCTCGAACACGCAGGTGCCCTGCCCCGGCGTGAAGTAGCGGCGCTCATCGAACACCTGGTAGTTGGGCAGCTCGCGCTTGGCGTAGGTTTCGAGGATGCGGCCTTCCTTGATGACGCTGGCGGCGTTGTGGCGCATCTGCACGGCCACCGAGCGGCTGCGCAGGCTGCCGCCGGTCGGATGCCCCACCACCACGACCATGTCTTTGAGGTCGGCCAGAGCGGCGGCGATGCCTTTCACGGCATCATCACAGGCTTCGGTGAAGGCGGGGCGCAGGAACAGGTCCTCCGCCGCATAGCCGGCAATCGAGAGTTCGGGCGTCAGCAGGAGGCGCGCACCCTGGGCATGGGCATCGCGTGCGGCATCGTTGATCTTCTTTGCGTTGCCGGCGAGGTCGCCCACCACAAAATTGAGTTGCGCGATGGCGAGCTTGAGCGTCATACAGAAGGAAGAAAAAGGCTTGGACGATTATGTCATTCGGGTTCTGCCGTCTCCGTCGGAGGTGAGCCCGCAAGCGTGGAACGCGCTGCTTGCCGCCCAGGCCGAGCCGTCGCCCTTCATGCGCCACGAATACCTCTCGGCCCTGACCGACAGCCGCAGCGCCGCGCCCGACAGCGGCTGGCTGCCGCAGTTCGTCACGCTCTGGCAGGGCGAGCAGTTGCAGGCCGCGTGCGCGCTCTACGTCAAGGACCACTCCTACGGCGAATACGTCTTCGACTGGGCCTGGGCCAATGCCTACGAGCAGCACGGGCTCGCCTACTACCCGAAGGCGGTGGTGGCGGTGCCGTTCACGCCCGTGCCCGGGGCACGGCTGCTGGCGCGCGATGCCGAAAGCCGCACATTGCTGGTGCAAGGGCTCATTGCGCTGTGCAAGCAGCTCGAGCTGTCGTCGCTGCACCTGCTGTTCGGCGCCGATGCGGACATCGCCGCCTGCACCGAAGCGGGCCTGATGCTGCGCAACACGGTGCAGTTCCACTGGACGAACGCGCACTACGCCGACTTCGACGCCTTCCTCGCGAGCCTCTCCCACGACAAGCGCAAGAAGATCCGCCAGGAGCGCCGCAAGGTGGCCGATGCAGGCGTGAGCTTCCGCTGGTCGCGCGGCGCTGACATCCGCAAGGCCGACTGGGACTTCTTCTACCGCTGCTACGAACGCACCTACCGCGAGCATGGCAACCCGCCCTACCTCACGCGCGACTTCTTCCGGCGCATGGCGGACACGATGCCCGAGGCGTGGCTGCTCTTCATCGCCGAGCGCGACGGCAAGCCGATGGCGAGCAGCCTGATCGCGCTCTCGACGGATACCGACAGGCCGCTGGTTGCCTACGGTCGCTACTGGGGCGCGCTGGAGCGCGTCGACTGCCTGCACTTCGAGGCCTGCTACTACCAGCCGCTGGCCTGGTGCATCGAGCACGGCGCGCAGCGCTTCGAGGGCGGCGCCCAGGGCGAGCACAAGATGGCGCGCGCCCTGATGCCGGTGAAGACCACCAGCGCCCACTGGCTGGCGCATCCGTCCTTCGCAGACGCGGTGGAGCGCTTTCTCGAACGCGAGGGTGCGGGCATCGAGAACTACATGGACCACCTGGGCGAGCGCAGCCCCTTCAAGTCAGCCTGAGTGCCATGGCGCGCTGCTATAAAAGCGCCCGCCATCCACAACAACTCAGAGAGAAACCGATGCCATTCCTGGGACTGGGCCTGCACGTCCTCATCGCACTGTTCTTCGCCGTGCATGCCATGCGCCACGGCAAGCAGATGTACTGGCTGCTCATCCTCTTCAGCTTTCCGCTGCTGGGCAGCATCGTGTACTTCGTGGTCGAGTACCTCCCCGCCTCGCGCATGCAGCGCACCGCGGGCAAGGTGGCGAACGCGGCCATCGGCTTCATCGACCCCGAGCGCGAGTACCGCGCGGCCGCCGAGGCCTACGACCTCGCCCCTACCGCCCAGAACAAGCTGCGCCTCGCCAGGGCCGCGCTCGACAGGGGCCAGGCCGCCGACGCCGTCGGACACTACCGCGATGCGCTGAAGGGCCCGCTGGCCTCCGACCCGGAACTGCAGTTCGGCCTGGCCAGCGCCCTGCTCGCCGCAGGCGGCGCCACCGCCGGGCGCGACGCCTTGCAGGCCCTGCATACGCTGCGCTCCACGCGCGACGACTACCGCAAGGACGAAGTGGCGGTGCTCACCGCACGCGCGCTCGCCGCCGACAACCAGCAGGCGGAAGCCCGCCAGGCCTTCGAGGACGCGCTCGGCCGCTACAACACCGTCGAGGCCCGCGCCCGCTACATCGCGTGGCTCGCGCAGCAAGGCGACACCGCCGGCGCGCAGCGCCAGTGGGACGAGCTCCAGCAGGCCGCGCGCCACTGGAACTCGCACGCACGCTCGGTCAACCGCGAATGGATGCGGCTGGCCGGCGACGCCGTCCGGGGCTGAGGCTTCTCTCTGTCCAAGGGCATAGCGCCCTTGTCCGTTTGGCACATCGACGGCGTGCCGGGCCTCTCCTAGCATCGGCTTCGAGGAGATCCCCGCATGCCGACATCCACACGCCGAGCAATTACGGCACTCTGCTTCATTGCCGCCGCGCCGCTGGCAACGGCCGCCAGCTTCGACTGCGCCAAGGCCGGCAACGCCACCGAGAAGGCGATCTGCGCAGACCCCGGTCTCTCGCGCCAGGACGAGGCGATGGCCGCGCTCTACAAGCGGCAGGTCGAGATGCCCGATGCGGGCCAGTGGTCCACCCTATTGAAACGCGACCAGCGCGACTGGATCGTCGTTCGCAACCGCGAATGCAAGGGCAACGCCGAGTGCCTGAAGCAGGACTACGAGCGGCGCATCAGCTACCTCGGCCACCCTCTTCTGCAGTGGATGGGCCGCTACGTGGAGGGCCGATGCCCCAAGGACGGCCGCTTCCTCGACGTGACGCCGGAGGTCGGCGGCACGCTGAGCATCGATCTGTACGTCTGCCCCGATTCGCGCGGGAACATGCTGCTGCAGGGAAAGAACGTGCTCGACGGGCAGCGGCGCCTCGTGGTGCGCGAGGCCGGTGGCTGCACCCGCACGCTGCGGTTCGACGCCGACCGCGTCACCGTATCGGACGGACCGGGTTGCGCACCTGCGCTGGCCGGCAGCTTCGTGCGCGACCCGCGGCGCTCGCCCTTCCTGAACGAATAGGCGAGCTTGCCGCTTTCACTTTCAGTTTCTTACTTCTTGTAGTTGGCCACGCCGTCCAGGATTTCCTTCCTGGCCGAGTCGATGCCTTCCCAGCCCAGCACCTTGACCCACTTGCCCGCTTCCAGGTCCTTGTAGTGCTCGAAGAAGTGGCTGATGGCCTTCAGGCGCATCGGGTTCACGTCGTCCACCGACTTCCAGTGGCTGTAGATGGGCAGCACCTTGTCGGTGGGCACGGCCAGCACCTTGCCGTCTACGCCGGCTTCGTCTTCCATCATCAGGATGCCCAGGGGACGGCACGGCACCACCACGCCCGGCAGCAGCGGGTACGGGGCGATCACCAGCACGTCGACCGGGTCGCCGTCGCCCGACAGGGTCTGCGGCACGTAGCCGTAGTTGGCGGGGTAGTACATGGCCGTCGTCATGAAGCGGTCGACGAAGATGGCGCCCGATTCCTTGTCCACTTCGTACTTGATCGGATCGGCGTTCATCGGGATTTCGATCACGACGTTGAAGGCATCGGGCAGGTTCTTGCCGGGGGAAACTTTGTCGAAGGACATGACGTTTTTCGAGTAGTTGAAAAGTATGAGAGAGACGGGGACAAACCCTGAGTTTACTTTCCGTGTCACCGGCCGGTCGCACACGCATCTGTTTTTGCCTGTAAATTGCAACCGTTGGCCAATCGGCTCCGCACCCCCGGTGCAGCGAGCTTCGAGGAAGCAACGCGGCGGAAATCACGGTCCCGTACGCGTTGCACGCAGAGGGCCCGTGCTGTCCGTCTCCACTAGTCACAACGAACGAATGGAGAAGCAAAGCATGATCGGCAACACCCCCCTGATACTGGCCATCGTCTGCGGTCTCGTCGCCGTGGCCTACGGTTTCTGGGCCCGAAGTTGGATTCTCTCGAAGGACGCGGGCAATGCCCGCATGCAGGAGATCGCGGCGGCCATCCAGGCCGGCGCCTCCGCCTATCTCGCCAAGCAGTACAGCACCATCGCCATCGTCGGCATCGTGCTCGCGATCCTGATCGCCGTCTTCCTCGACCTCACCACCGCCGTCGGCTTCATCGTGGGCGCGGTGCTCTCCGGTGCCTGCGGCTTCATCGGCATGAACGTGTCGGTGCGCGCCAACGTGCGCACCGCGCAGGCGGCCACGCACGGCATCGGCCCGGCGCTCGACGTCGCCTTCCGCGGAGGCGCCATCACCGGCATGCTGGTGGTGGGGCTGGGCCTGCTGGGCGTGTCGGCCTTCTACTGGGTGCTGATCGGCAGCGGCACGCCGGCCGCGGGGCACAGCCTCTCGGCGGTGCTCAATCCGCTGATCGGCTTTGCGTTCGGCTCCTCGCTGATCTCGATCTTCGCGCGGCTGGGCGGCGGCATCTTCACCAAGGGTGCCGACGTCGGCGCCGACCTGGTGGGCAAGGTGGAAGCCGGCATCCCCGAAGATGACCCGCGCAACCCGGCCGTGATCGCCGACAACGTGGGCGACAACGTCGGCGACTGCGCCGGCATGGCGGCCGACCTGTTCGAGACCTACGCCGTGACGCTCATCGCCACCATGGTGCTGGGCGCGCTGATGGTCGCGGCGGCGCCCACCAACGCGGTGCTGTACCCGCTCGCGCTGGGCGGGGTGTCGATCATCGCGTCGATCATCGGCTGCTTCTTCGTGAAGGCCTCGCCGGGCATGGTCAACGTGATGCCGGCGCTCTACAAGGGGCTGGCCGTGTCGGGCATCCTGTCGCTGATCGCGTTCTGGTTCGTCACCAACTGGCTCATTCCCGACAACGCCATCGCCGCCAGCGGCAGCCAGCTCAAGCTGTTCGGCGCCTGCTTCGTCGGCCTGGCACTCACAGCCGCGCTGGTGTGGATCACCGAGTTCTACACCGGCACGCAGTACAAGCCCGTGCAGCACATCGCACAGGCTTCGACCACCGGCCATGGCACCAACATCATCGCGGGCCTGGGCGTGTCGATGCGCTCCACCGCCTGGCCGGTGATCTTCGTGTGCATCGCGATACTGGCCGCGTACTCGCTGGCGGGCCTCTACGGCATCGCGGTGGCCGCAACGTCGATGCTGAGCATGGCCGGCATCGTGGTGGCACTCGACGCCTACGGCCCCATCACCGACAACGCCGGCGGCATCGCCGAGATGAGCGAACTGCCCGACAGCGTGCGCGCCGTGACCGATCCGCTCGACGCGGTCGGCAACACCACCAAGGCGGTGACCAAGGGCTACGCCATCGGCTCGGCGGGCCTGGCTTCGCTGGTGCTCTTCGCCGACTACACGCACAAGCTGGAAAGCTTCGGCCAGGCGATCAGCTTCAACCTGAGCGACCCGATGGTGATCGTCGGCCTCTTCATCGGCGGCCTGATTCCCTACCTGTTCGGCGCGATGGCCATGGAGGCCGTGGGCCGCGCGGCCGGCGCGGTGGTGGAGGAAGTGCGGCGCCAGTTCCGCGACATCCCCGGCATCATGGAAGGCACCGGCAAGCCTGAGTACGGCAAGGCCGTGGGCATGCTGACCGGCGCGGCCATCAAGGAAATGATGATCCCGTCGCTGCTGCCTGTGCTGGTGCCGATCATCGTCGGCCTGGTGCTCGGGCCGAAGGCGCTGGGCGGGCTGCTGATGGGCACCATCGTCACGGGCCTGTTCGTCGCCATCAGCATGTGCACGGGCGGCGGCGCCTGGGACAACGCCAAGAAGTACATCGAGGATGGCCACTTCGGCGGCAAGGGCAGCGAGACGCACAAGGCGGCCGTCACCGGCGACACCGTGGGCGACCCCTACAAGGACACCGCCGGCCCGGCCGTGAACCCGCTGATCAAGATCATCAACATCGTGGCGCTGCTCATCGTGCCGCTGGTGGTGAAGTTCCATGCGGGCGATGCGGCTGCGGCAGCTCCGGCGAAGGTGGAGACTCCGCCCGCCGCCACGGCACCGGCAGCCATGGCACCGTCGACGCCTGCTGCCGTGGTCGCATCGGGCGCCGTGTCGGCCGCCGAAGCCGCCGCTGTGAAGGTGGAGAACGGCGTGGTGAAGTTCTACTTCGCGAGCGCCAGCTCCGAAGTGGCGCCGAACGCCAAGGAGGCCCTGGCCGACGTCATCAAGGCCGTGCAGAGCGGCAGCACCGTGCTCGTGAGCGGCTACCACGACGCCAGCGGCGACCCGGCCAAGAACGCCGAACTCGCCAAGCAGCGCGCGATGGCGGTGAGCGATGCGCTCAAGGCCGCTGGCGCGCCCGAGGACAAGATCGAGCTGGCGAAGCCGGAGCAGTCGCAGGCCGACGGCCCGCCTGCCGAGGCACGCCGCGTCGAAGTCAAAGTAAAGTCCTGAGAATGCCCACGCCCGAACGACTCGAATCATTCATCGCCGCCGTCGAAGGCGGCGCGCATGCCAAGGCCATCGAGGACTACTACACCGAAGATGCCACCATGCGAGAGAACCAAGCCGAGCCCCGGCGCGGGCGCAGCACGCTGGTGGCGCAGGAAACCGCCGTGCTCGATCGCACCGAGTCGGTGGCCTCCACCTGCGTGCGGCCGGTGCTGGTGAACGGCGACCACGTGGCGATCCACTGGATCTTCGAGTTCACGTTCAAGGGCGGCGGCAGGATGCGCATGGAAGAGATCGCCTGGCAGCGCTGGGAGGGCGACCGCATCGCAGAGGAGCAGTTCTTCTACGACCCCGCGCAACGAAAGCCGGGCTGACCAGCGCCTTTCTCGCGCGCCCCACCGCCATGGCGCTGCTGGTAGCCTCCTAGCCCCATGCGATACCTCCAAGCACTGTTCGCCGGCACCTGGGCCATTGCCCGGGCCGAGCTGGCGATCGTGCGGCGCTTTCCGCGCATCCTGCTGGCCGTGGTGGCGGTCGGCGTGGTGCCGGCGATCTATGCGCTGATCTATCTCTCGAGCGTGTGGGACCCGGCCGGCCATACGGCCGACCTGCCCGCCGCCATCGTCAACCAGGACCAGGGCGTGACCTACATGTCGCGCACGGTCAACGTCGGCGACGAGCTCACGCAGACCCTGCTCGACAAGCGTGCCTTCGGCTTCCGCACGATGACCGACACCGAAGCCGCGCGCGCCGAGGTACGGCGCGGCACGCTGGCCTTCGCGCTGCTGATCCCGCCCGACTTCAGCGCCAACGCGGTGCCCGGCACGCAGCGTGGCGCGGGGCAGATCGTGGTCTACACCTCCGAGGGCAACAACTACAGCTCGGCCGGCCTGGCGCGGCGCTTCGCGGGCGAGTTGGGTCACCAGGTCAACGAGATGCTCAACGAGCAGCGCTGGGGGCTGGTGCTGAGCGCGGCCTCCGGCTCGCAGGCGCGGCTCGACAAGCTCAAGCAGGCTCTGCTGGAGCTGCGCGACGGCAGCCAGACGCTGGCCAGCGGCGCGGCCCAGTACAGCGCGGCGGCTCAGCAGCTGGGCAGCGGGTTCAAGCAGGTCAACGGCGGCATCCGCACCATCGAGTCGAAGCTGCCGGCCGACGCCGACCTGCGCGCGCTCAAGGCCGGCTCGCAGCAGCTTGCGTCGGGCCAGCGCGAACTCGGCAGCGGGCTCGCGCAGATCGGCGACGGGCTGGAGCAACTGGAAGGCGGCGCCGGCCAGCTCGGCGACGGCGCGCGCAAACTGCAGAAGGACACGGCCGACATCCCCTTCGTGGGCGATCGCATCGCCAAGGGCGCGGGCGAACTCGCCACCGGCGCCGACAAGCTGCGCGGCGGCATCGAACAGGCGCAGGCGGCCATGACCAAGGCGCAGGACGGCAACCACAAGCTCGCAACCGGCGCAACGGCCCTCGACGGCGGCGTGGTCAAGCTCACCGACGGCATGACGGCGCTTGCGGCCGGCATCCACACCATGTCCGGCAAGCTGCCCCCCGACCGGAAGCTCGACGAATTCGTGCAGGGCGGCGCGCAGCTCGCCCAGGGCGCGGAGCGCCTGTCGACCGGCGTGCGCACCATCGAGGCCGCCCTGCCCGCCTCGATCACCCGCATCCAGGGCAGCGCCTCGGGGCTGGCCGACTCGGTCGAGCCCAAGGTCGAAGTGGTGGCACCGGTGGCCAACAACGGCAGCGCCTTCGTGCCCAACATGGTGTCGGTGGCGCTGTGGATCGGCGCGGTGATGGCGGGCTACCTGTTCAACATCCGCATCGTGCTGTCGGAGCACAGCCACTACCCGAAGCTCGCGAAGACGCTTGGCAAGATCACCATGCCAGCGCTGGTCGTGCTGCTGCAGGTGGCGCTGGTGCTGGCCACGCTGGTGGGCGTGCTGCGGGTGCAGGCCCCCGACGTTCCTGCCCTGGCGTTGACGATGGCGCTGGCCTCGCTGGTGTTCCTGGTGGTGCTGTTCGCGATCCTGCACGTGTTCGGCGACTTCGGCCGCATCCTCACCGTGCTGCTGCTGACGCTGCAGCTGTCGGCCGGCGGCGGCGTGCTGCCGGTGGAGCTTTCGGCCGGCTTCTTCCGCGACGTGCACGGCTGGCTGCCCTTCAGCTGGGTGGTGCAGGCCTTCCGCGCCGTGATGTTCGGTGCCTTCGACAACGGCTGGGCGCATGCCTGCGGCGCGGTGCTGCTGTCGGGCGCGGTGGCCGTCGGGCTGATGGCCATCTTCGGCAAGTGGAACGAAGTGCTGCCGGCGGACTACAAGCCGACGATCCAGGTCTAGGCAAGGCTATGTGACATCGATGATGTAACATTCAGCCCGTCACATGAACACCTCAGCCGTCACCGATGCCGCCCGGGAACTCTCCGTCGAGGAGCTGGCAGCGCGCACCGGCGTGACGGTGCGCAACATCCGCGCCTACACCACCGCCGGCCTGCTGCCGCCGCCCAGGCTGCGCGGCCGCCTCGGCCTGTACGGCGACGAGCACGCGCAACGCCTCGCGCTGATCCGCGAACTGCGCGACCAGGGCTTCGGCATAGAAGCCATCCGCCGCATCTTCGGCCGCGCGCCGGCCTCGGCCTGGCGCGACCTGGTGGCCGTGGCCCGCTCCGTCTCGGGCAGCCTCTTCGCGGAGGAAACGCCGGTGGTGGTCTCGGCCGATGCGCTGGCCGCCAAATGGAAGGGCCAGATGACACCCGCCCTGCTCGCCCGCGCCACCAAGGCCGGCCTCATGCGCGAGCTGCCCGACGGCCAGGTGCAGATGCTCAGCCCCGCACTCGGCCAGATCGCCGAGCAGCTCGCCGCACTCGGCCTGCCGCTGGAGGCTGCGATCAGCATGCAGGAAACCATGGTCCGCACGCTGCGCACCGTGGCGCGCCACTGGCTGCGCGCGCTGGCGGACAACCTGCTGAGCGACGACGCCATCGAGGCCGGGCGAACTGCCCAGTTGCTCGAACAGGCCCGAGGGCTCGCCGCCGGCGCGGTGCAGGCCGCGTTCCCCGTGATCCTTCAGCAGGAACTCGACGTCCTGCTGCGCAAGACCACCTGAAACGATGACGACACGAACCTGCCACGCCGCAAGCCCCATCAAGCTGAGCCTGTTTCCGGCATTGCTCGTGCTGTGCGGCGCCGCGTTCGCACAGACCGGCGAAGACACCCTTTCCCTGAGCTTCGACGCGGCCCGCGCCCGCATGCTCGACCGCTCCGACAAGCTGGCCGCGGCGCGCGCGGCCGTCGACGCCAAGGAACTGCAGAGCCAGGGCCTCAAGAGACTGGGCGGCCCGTCGATCAGCGTCTCTGGGCTGGCCTATGCCTACAACGCGAACCTGAACCTCGACCTCGATCCGCTCAACCAGCGGCTTGGGCAACTCGGCTCCTCGCTGCCGACTTCCATCCAGAGCGTGATCGCGCGCGTGCCGATTCCGCAGCTGCCCAACAGCTACACGCTCAACCGCCACGACACCGGCGCCAACGCGTCGATCTCGGCCGTGTGGCCGCTCTACGTGGGCGGCGCGACCGACGCGGTGCGCGGCTTCGTCTCGGCCCAGACGCGCGAGGCGCAGGCCGACGCCGAACAAGCCGGCCACGAGGTCGACACCCTGCTCGTGCAGCGCTACTTCGGCGCGCAGCTCGCCCGTCGCGCTGCCGCCCTGCGCCTGCAGGCCGAGCGCACTATCGCGCAGCACGACTCGGCGGCGCAGAAGATGCTGGCGGCCGGCGTGATCTCGCGCGTCGAGCGGCTGCAGGCCAGCGCCGCATATGAAGAAGCCCGCCGCAACGCACGCAAGGCCGAGAACGATGCGGCGCTGGCCTCGGTGGCGCTGGCGCGCACGGTGCGCGCCGATGGCAGCGTGGCACCGCAGACGCCGCTCTTTCTCATCAGCACGCCGATCGAGCCGCTGAACTACTTCATCGATTCGGCGCTCATGCGGCATCCGGGCCTGGACAAGGTCGCGGCCAGGAAGTCGCAGGCCGAGCAGCTGCACGAAGGCGAAGAGGCGCTGCGCCGCCCGCAGGTGATCGCCTTCGGCACGCGCGAGCTCAAGAGCGGCAACGCCGACTGGGTGGCCGGCGTCGGCGTGCGCTGGACGCTTTACGACTCGGTCGACCGCGACAAGCTCTCCGCCGCCTCGCTCAAGCAGGTCGAGCAGGCCGAGCGCACCGATGCGCAGGCGCGCAGCGACATCTCGCTGCTGGTCGAGCGCAACTGGCGCGCGCTGGAGAACGCGCGGCGCCAGTACCTGGAGATGAAGGCCTCGGTCGAGCTGGCCCAGGAGGTCGTGAAGCTGCGCACCGCCGGCCTGCGCGAAGGCACGAGCACGACGCTCGACCTGATCGACGCCGAGACCAACCAGGCGAAGGTGCTGACCGAACGCGCGCAGGCCGCCAACGACTACGTGCAGGCGCTCGCGCAGTTGCTCGAGAGCGCGGGGCTTTCCGAGAAGTTTTCCGACTACATCGCGCGTGCCGACGTGAAGGTGAATTGATGATGAGTGCCAAGACCCGAAAACTGATCGCGATATTCGCCGCCCTGCTCGTGCTGGCGCTGCTCACCTGGGGCTTCTGGCGCGCCTCGCGCCCGGCGCCCGAGGTGTTCCAGGGCCAGATGGAAGCGCGCGAGACCGACGTCGCCGGCAAGGTGACGGCGCGCATCGCCGAGGTACCAGTGAAGGAAGGCGACCGCATCCAGGCCGGCACGGTGCTGGTGCGCATGGACAGCCCCGAGGTCCGCGCCAAGCTCGCACAGGCCACCGCCGCCGAGCAGGCCGCGCAGGCCGTCGCCGAGAAGGCGCAGAACGGCGCCCGCCCGCAGGAGGTGGAAATGGCGCGCATGCAGTGGCAGCGCGCCGAAACCGCGGCCCAGCTCGCGCAGACCTCGTTCCGCCGTGTCGACGGACTGGCGCGCGAGGGCCTGGTGGCCGACCAGAAGCGCGACGAAGCAGAAGCCAACTGGAAAGCCTCGCGCGACGCCGCCATCGCGGCCAAGGCGCAGTACGACATGGCCCGCACCGGCGCCCGCCCCGAGGACAAGGCGGCAGCCAGCGCGCAGGCCCGCCAGGTCGCGGGTGTGGTGGCCGAGGCCGAAGCCGCCAAGGCCGAGACCGAGCTGCGCAGCCCGGTCGGCGGCGAAGTGGCCAAGGTGCTGGCGAAGGTCGGCGAGCTCTCGCCGCAGGGCGTGGCGGTGGTCACGGTGGTCGACCTGAGCGACCAGTGGGTGGTGCTGAACGTGCGCGAAGACCGGCTCTCCCGCTTCGCGCTCGGCAACGAGTTCGACGCGCATCTGCCCGCGCTGCCCGAAGGCAAGCGCACCGCCCGCTTCAAGGTCTACTACAGCGCCGTGCTGCCCGACTTCGCGACGTGGCGAGCCACGCGCGGCGGCACCGGCTTCGACGTGCGCACCTTCGAGGTCCGGGCACGTCCGCTCAAGCCAATCGAAGGCGCGCGGCCCGGCATGAGCGTGCTGGTCGACTGAGACCATCCGCGATGAGCCTCCGCGGCTTCTCCACCGCCAGCGCAAGGCGCGAGTTCGCGCTGCTGCGCACGCGACCGTGGGACCTCGCGATGATCTCGTGGGTGCCGCTGCTGGCGGTGTTCCTGATCTGGTGGATCTTCTCGGCCGGCCTGCCCGAGCGGCTGCCGATCGGCGTGCTCGACCAGGACCACTCCTCGCTCTCGCGGCAGGTGGTGCGCTTTCTCGATGCCACGCCCGGCCTGCGCGTGGCGCAGCGCTACAGCGACGAAGCCGAGATGGCGCGCGCGCTCACAAGCGGTGACGTCGACGCGGCGGTGCAGCTGCCGCGCGAGCTGAGCCGCGACGTGAAGCAGGGCCGCGTCGGGCAGATCGTGCTGCTGCACAACGCACAGCTCGGCACGCATTCGAGCCTGATCCAGCGCGACGTGCGCACCGCTGTGGGCACCGTATCGGGCGGGGTCGAGCTCACGGTGCGCAACAAGCGCGGCGAGTCGATGAAGGCGGCGCGCGTGAGCATGGAGCCGATCAAGGCGAGCATGGTGGCACTTTTCAACACGTCGACCGACTACGAGCAGTTCCTCGGGGCTGCGCTGATTCCGGCGCTGCTGCACATCCTCGCGATGACGGCCGGAGCCTGGGCAGTGGGCCGCGAGCTGCGCGACCGCAGCATCGGCGAATGGCTGGGCGCCTCTCCCCGCTGGCACGAGGCGCTGGCCGCGCTGGTGGGCAAGCTGGCGCTGGCGTTCGCAAGTCTTTCGGCGGTCGCGCTGGCGGCGATGCTGTGGATCACCGCGGGCCGGGGCTGGCATCCGGCCGGCTCGCTCGGGTGGACACTCTTCGCGCTGCTGGTTTTCCTGGCGCTGTCGATCGCGCTGGGAGCTTTCGTGGCGGCACTCACGCGCTCGCTGCGCACCGCCCTGTCGGCCACGGGTTTCATCACGGCGCCGGCCTTCGCGTTCGGCGGTGTCGGCTTTCCGCTGGTCGCGATGCCGCTGCTGGCGCAGGCCTGGGCCAAGCTGCTGCCCTACACGCACTACATCCGCGTGCAGATGGAGCAACTGCAGATGGGCGCGCCGGTGGCGTACTCGGTGGCCACGCCGCTGTGGATGGTGGTGGGCACGGGCGTGCTGATGGCCGCATGCGCCGGGGCGCTGGTGAAGGTGGCCAAGGCGCCCGAAAGCTGGGGAGGACGCTGATGGCTGACGAAGCCCTTCGCTTCGGCTCCGCATGGCGCGAGACGGCGCTCGCGGTGCTGCGCGACAAGGGCGTGCTGCTGATCATGCTGCTCGCGCCCGTCATCTACGGTTTCTTCTATCCGTGGCCCTACGGCACGCAGGCGGTGACGCGTGTGCCGGTGGCGGTGGTCGACCAGGACCACACCGGCCTCTCGCGGCAGATCGCGCGCTTCGCGCTGGCCAATCCGAGGCTGGACGTGCGCATGGTCACGGGCGACGTGGGCGAGGCGCAGCAGGCGCTGTGGCGCGGCGAGATCGAGGGCTATGCGCTGCTGCCGGCCGACCTGAAGCGCAACGTGCTGCGCGGGACCTCGGCGGTGGTCACCATCGAGGGCAACGGCGCCTATGCGCTGCTGAACAAGGCGGTGCTGTACGGCTTCTCGGAGGCCGTGGGAACGGTCTCGGCCGGGGTGGAGATCCGCAAGCTGCAGGCCGGCGGCCAGAGCGCGGTGCAGGCGGCACGCAGCCGCAGTCCGCTCAACACACAGCTGGTCGCGCTGTTCAACCCCACCGAGGGCTACGGCAGCTACGTGGTGCCGGCGGTCGCCTTGCTGATATTGCAGCAGACGCTGCTCATGGGCGTGGCGATGCTGGCCGGCACCTGGGCCGAGGCCGGGCGGCTGCGCGCGTCGATGGGCGCCTGGCTGGGGCGGCTGGGGGCGCTCTCGGGCTTCGGCTTCCTGAGCGGGATCTTCTACTTCGGCTGGGTGTTCTTCCTCCAGGACTACCCGCGCGGCGGCAATCCCCTGGGGGCGCTGGTGCTGCTGGCGTTCTATGTGCCGGCGATCTGCACGGTGGGGTTGCTGCTGGGCTGCTGGTTCCGCGATCGCGAGCGGGCCCTGCAAGTGCTGCTGTTCACCGCGCTGCCGATGGCATTCCTCTCGGGGTTCTCGTGGCCCGTGGAGGCCCTGCCGGAGCCGCTGCAGGCTCTGCGCTGGCTCTTTCCGAGCACGGCGGGCATCCAGGCCTCGCTGCGGCTCAACCAGATGGGCGCGCCGCTGCATGACGTGCTGCCCTATCTGGGCGTGCTGCTGTCGCTGACGCTGGCGGGGCTGCTGGTGCTCCGCCTCGTGGCCCCGGTGCCGGCGAAGCCGACCTAGCGCCGGCTCTCTGCGGCCACGGCGCGCACCAGCCGCGTGGCGGGCTCCACCAGCTCGCGCAGGTCGCCTGCGCGGTTCTGCTCGATGGCCTGCAGCACCAGTTCGTTGATGCCGCCCACCACCGTCATCGCCATCTGGTTCGTGAGATGCACGGCGGGGCCTTCCGCATCGCCGTTGCCGCTGCTGTTGATGGCGGCCTGGATGAAATTGGCGATTTCATCGTTCACCCTGCGACGCACCGCGAGACCGGGAAGACCGAGCCCGAGGATCTCGACGAAGAGCGTGCGCAGCAGTACCGGGTCCTGCGCGAGATAGTCGAAATACGCCGTCATGGCCTGCTCGACCTGCGCATGCCAGGGCTGCGCCGGATCGAAGGCCTCGCTCACTGCCTGCAGCGCGAGCCGGCTGGCGGCTTCATAGAGCGCGATCAGGCATTCGGTCTTGGTGCTGAAGTGCTCGTAGAAAGTGCGGCGCGACACCGCGGCCTCGCGCACGATGTCGGCGATGGTGGTCTCGGCGTAGCCCTTGGCCGCCACGGCATGCGCCATGCCCTGCAACAGGCGCGCGTAGTGCTCGCTTCCGGGGCCGTCGCCAGACTTGGAGGGCGCTGCTTTTTCGATGGTTTCGCTCATGGACGACACATTTTCCTACGCTCGGGTACTTGACAGTACCAATTCACAATTGCAACATGGCAGCATGCGGTACGCAGATGTACCAGCATTCCAGCTCCACGCAATCAGTGCTTTTTCCGAGGCTTGTTCCCATGACCGATCTTGTCGTACGCCGCCTTCTGATCGACCTGCAACCGCCTTTCGCCCGCGACTGGTGCGGTGGCGACGCATTCTCGACCGCCTTCTTCAACGCCCTGTCGATGAGCTTTCCCTTCGGCGAGCAGTTCTTCATCGACGCGGTGCGCGATGCCGTCGCCACGCTGCCGCCCGAGGTCCAGGAGCAGTACAAGGCCGACGTGCGCGGCTTCATCGGGCAGGAAGCCACGCATCGGCGCATCCATTCGCTGTTCAACAACCATCTCGAGAAGCAGGGGCTGGTCGACCGCTGGACCGCCCGCGCCAGCAAGCGCATGGAGCTGATGGAAGGCGCCGATCCGCGCCACGCGCTGGCGGTGACGGCAGCCACCGAGCATTTCACGGCCATGTTCGCCGAGTGGCTGCTGGCGCACCCCGCCGTCCTCGACGGTGCCGAACCCCGGCTGCGCACCATGTGGCTGTGGCACAGCGCCGAAGAACTGGAGCACAAGAGCGTGGCCTTCGACATCTACAAGGCCGCGGGCGGCTCCGACGAATGGCGCACGCGCTGGTTCCGCCGCGTCACGATGATGTTCCTGGGCGACCTGATGCGCCAGACCATCGACAACCTGCGCCAGGAAAAGCAGTTGTGGAAATGGTCGACCTGGAAAAGCGCCGCGCGCATCCTGCTGAGCCGTGATGGCTTGCTGCGCGGCAATCTCGCCGGCTGGCGCAGCTACCTGCGCCCGGATTTCCACCCGATGCAGCAGGACAGCAGCCTTTCGACGCGCTGGCTCGCGGACAACCGGGCGCAGTACACGCCGGTGGGCGCGGCACCCGAGGCGGCGGCGGCGCGCTGACGGCGCCGGACCGCGCCCAATCGCTCAGAAGAAGGTGGCGCGGGTCGTCGTGTTGCCACCGGCCTGCTGGTGCTCGGGGCGCATCTGCAGGTCGTGCAGGGTGTCGAAGTCGGACGGGGCATCCGGCACGCGCATCACCACTTCCAGCTCGTGCATCGACGCGACCCAGCGGCCGGCCGGGGAGTCGGCCGGCTCGTCGTTGGCGAACACGCCGTCGCGGATGTAGAGGGTCTCGCCTTCCGGGCGCTCGGCGTGCAGTTCGACCAGGCGGGCGATCGAGAAGTTGTACGTCACGAGCTTCTCGCGCGTCTTGCGGTCCTTGCCGCCGCAGTTGAACGAGCCTTCGGCGGCGATGACGATGCAGGAGCCGTCCACGCCGCCGTCCATCTCGATCTCGTTGCCCGAGCGCCAGATGGCGTTGGGCAGGCGCACGCGCACCTTGTCAATGACTAGGTCGCGCTGCTTGTTGAGGCTGCCCAGGGGAGGCACCAGCGAGCGCAGCTGGCGCAGGCGCTCGGCAAAGGTGTCGTCCATCAGGAATTCGACGTGGTGCGTGGCGCTGCCGGAGGAGCGCTTGACCACCTGCATGATCACGTGACGCGACTTAGCCATGGCGGAACCCTTCTGGAAAGGTCGAATTCCATGTCCCGCATTGGGTGTGGACAGCGTGGCAGCAATTCATTGGAAATCAGCTACTAGTAGAACCTTTGATTACATGCAATTACATGCATCATTTGTGTCCAACTGTATAGCGATTACCGGGAATGTGGAAGGCCAATCCGTGACTTATGCACGAGGAAATGTCTCCAAAATGCCTCTCCGATGTGGTAGCAGCCAGCCCGCACCAGAGGCAGGACGCCCTTACTCCAGGGCTTCGTCGAGCGCTTTGCAGGAAGGCGCGCAGACGGTCTGCGACTTGCCCAGCACCTGACGGGTGCGCAGTTGCGAGCGCACGCGGTGCTTGCCGCACATGAAGCACGACATGGTCGCCCCGCTGAAGGAGGCCGAGGCGCGAAATGGCGACCCCGGCGCCTTCGACTTGTAGCGCAGGCCATCCGCCACCACTGCCGTCTTCACTTCACCCTTCGCCATGCATTTGATCCTTGATGTTCGGTTCTGCACGGCGCATCGCGCGTGCAATGGCTTCCCGGGCGCTGATTTCGGCCGCCAGGGAAGCGTCCAACGCCGAGCGGCAAAGCCCGGCGTGCTGGTAGTTGAGGTTCTCGTACACCTCTGCCGCGGCCGGATACGCATCGAGCAGGCGACCGAGTTCGGCGCCCTGCCCTATGTCCTCGAACTCGTGCACGAGGTGTTCGACCACGGAGCGGTACTGCTCTGCACCCACGGGTACAGGGCTGTGCTCGAGCTTTTCCAGCAGTTGCGCCAAAACATGGGTCACCGCCAGATCGGCCTTGGAAGACGGATTATCGGTCGTGTTCATGATCGGCATCTGGGGGCAGCATACGCCTATGCAAGTGGCTGCTCGTACAGGGTTGTCTCCGGCTGGCCGGCAGTTTCGTCCTTTGCGGCCTTCTGCTGAGTCACCTGCATCCGCTGAAGCAGGCTGTGGAGCATTTCGGTGGACAGCCCGTGGATCACCAGCCGGTGCCCCGCCCGCAGGGTCGACAGCGGCACCAGCGGGTGCTTGTTGTTGACCAGGATCAGGTGCTCCGGAGCGTTCAGGATGGTCGCCGCGTAGATGCCGATGGTCTCGTCCAGTTGCAGGGAATTGGCCGCGCGCCAGAAATCGTTGTCCGTGAGCATCAGCTGGTACAGCGGCGTGAAAAGCTCGATGGCGCTTTGCAGGTCCAGAAAGTTGAGCCTGCCCTGCGGCATGTCCTCCAGCCGCAGCCCCGGCTCCCTGATCATCGAGAAATCGACCTTTTCCGCCTTGCACAGCGCCAGCCCCCTCTCGCGCAGCGCTGTGTTCAGCCTGATCACGAAGTTGAAGAGGTTCAGGTCGTGCTTCAGGAACATCTCGTCCTTCAGCGCGTCGATGTCGGCCGGCTCCAGCGGATTGGTGGCCACGGGCGCCGGCGAATTTCGCCCAATGAAGGCCAGGATCTGCGAGCCCAGGTGAAAGTGCCGCAGGATCAGCCAGTTGGCTTCCGGCGACACGAAGCGCTTCAGCCCCCAGGCCAGCAGCCGGTGCAGCAGGATCGAATGCGACCAGTTGCGCGGCACGAACACCTTGGCGATCTGGATCAGGATGATCGTCAGCCGCGCGATCGGCCGCAGGAACGGCAGCAGGTACTGGCGCGAGCCCGAACTCGAATCGGCCAGCCAGGCGGACTTGACGTCGTCCGGCAGCGGAGTGCTCTGGTCGAGGTACAGCGCCAGCCAGGGGCTGGGATCGCGCTCGTCGTGGGCTTGCTTCAGGAATTCAGGCGTTCGATCCATGGGGCATCCGCTGTGTGATGTGTTGGAACTGCATCAGGTACAGCGCGGCCGTGTGGCGCGCCGTCTCGACGATCTGGCTGGCGGCGCGCGACTGCCCTTCCACCGCCATCACCATCTCCACCGCCGTGAGCCAGCGGCTGAGGTGGTTCTCGTCGTTGTGGCCGTGGTACTCCAGGAAGCGGAAGGCATCCGGCGGCAGCTTCAGGCTCGCCTTGAGCAGCGGCAGCAGCGCCGGCACGATGCGCTGGCCCGTGCCCTCGATGATGTAGATCGCGCCCAGCAGCCCGATCGGGTCGCGCGTGGCGGCCAGGCCGTGCAGGTAGGCGTTGAGCGCCTCGCCGCCGGGGTTGCGGCGCAGCTCCTCGATGTTCTCGACCGTACCGCCGGCCTTTCGGTAGTCGCTGAAGAGGATGTTGAAGTCGTTCTGCTCCTCGCCCGCGTGCACGCCGATCAGCGAGGCCAGCACCTGGTACGGCTCGCTCAGAGAGGCTGCGCCTTCGCGCATCCACTTGCTGCCCTCGCGCACCTGCGGGACCCACTGCTCCATCCAGTTCAGGTAGTCGGGCACGGCAAAGCGGCGCTCGCGGATCTGGCGGATGAGCGGCGTGCGCCACACGCGCGAACGGTAGTCGTGCCAGATGGCGGCCAACTCGGTCAGCAGCGCGCCCAGCCCTTCGGGCGCGGCTGCGGGGTCGTGCGGGGGCGCGATCAGGAGGTCGTCATCCGGCACGGCCGCGGCGCGTGGCACCACCGCGACGGGCGCCGCATCGACGGCCTCTACTTCCCACAGCATGTACGCCGCCATGAAGCGCCCGGACTCCGGCACGTAGCAGAAGATCTGCTCGCCCGGTTTCAGCGCCTTGGTGTGCAGGAATTCGGCCAGCATCACGAGGATCGACGCCGCCCCCGTGTTGCCGCGCCACGCGAGGTTGCTCCACCAGCGTTCGCGCGGGATCGACAGGTCGGCCTTGGCCATCAGGTCCTCGACCACCGGGATGAACTTCTCCGACGAGTAGTGGCACAGGAAGTGGTCGACCCGCTTCGGATCGACCCAGCCGTCGCGTACCAGCCCCGCGTACTCGTGGATGCCGATGTCGAACAGGTGCGGCAGCAGCCGGATGTCCTGCCTCAGCGACAGCGCCCCCGCCGCCTCGGCCTCGGCCCAGGAGCCGAAGTCCAGATGGCCGCGCACCCGATCCTCGGTCAGCCCCAGCTGCATGCAGACCGGGTAGTCGCCCGAAAAGGCGCGCTGGTGCACCCACTTCAGCTTAAGCCGCAGGCCCCGCGAGCCGGCCAGGGCCGATGCGCTGTCGGACAGGAGCAGGGCTCCTGCTCCATCGGACAGCATCCAGCGCAGGAAGTGCGAGTCGAAGTCGGTCTCGTAGCCGCGTGCCGCGAAGCGCGAACGCTTGAAAAGGCGCGACGGCATCTCGCTGGCAACCGCCAACGACGAGCGGTGCGCGCCCAGCTCGATGCCCTGCGCGGCCGTCTGGATCGCCGACACGCCAGCGGCGCAGATGCCGTGCACCGAATGCGTCTCCATCGGTTGCGCCGCCAGTTCGCCCTGGATCATGTTGGCGAAGCCCGGCATCAGCGCATCGCCGCCCGAGGAGCCGCTGGCCAGCAGCGACACCCGCGAGAGCTCGGCGCCGCCGCGCTGCAGGCAGTCGCGGATCGCGCCGGCCGCCATCTGCGCGTTGGTATGCCGGGTCATGCCCTCGGCGTCGATGGCGTAGTGCCGCGTGAGGATGCCGTTCTCTGCCAGGATGCGCCGCTTGATGCGCTCGGACATGCGGTTGAGCGGCGCGATGTACGCGTCCATGTGATCGTTGGAAACGGGCTCGCCCGGCATGAAATAGCCGGCGCTTTCGAGGTACACGCGTTGGAATGAGACAGGCATGGTTCAGAGAGTTGATGAATCGCGGGGCATCAGCGGGCGGCTGCGAAAACGCGGCCACACGGCCCCCAGCACGAAGACGCGCACCATGTACGGCACCAGCCCGCCCTCGTTGAGCACGGGGTCCACCTGCGCGCGGTAGCGCGTGCGATGCAGGCGGGTGAGCTCGGACCAGTGGGCATGCGGGTTCTCGTGGTGTGCGGTGTGCAGGCCGATGTTGAACAGCAACGGGTTCACCAGCCCTTCGAAATTGCGTGCGTAGTTCAGACGGCTACCCGCGGTATCGCGCGGTGCACCCGGCGGAGCCTTTCGGCCGTCGGCGTGCGCATGCTGCAGGTAATTGGTCGCCAGCAGCCAATGCAGGCCGTGCAACTGCGGCACGATCACGAAGAGCAGCGCCTTGCGCCAGTCGATCGCCAGCAGCACCGCCCAACTCGCCAGCCACACCGCGTATTGCGCGATGCAGTAGCGCCAGGCGCCACGCCGATGGCGCCGCAGCCGGGCCAGCCATGCGAAGAAAAGCGGCATCAGCACCCAGACGGCCTGGAACGGGTGCAGCAGATAGCCCCACAGGTGATTGGTGTCGCCGCCGAAGCGGTAGGTGCGCGCCACGTCCTTCGGGCCATGGCGATGGCGGTGATGGTTGGCCACATGCGCGGGCCAGAACACGAAGGTCGGATGGCCCTGCAGCAGCGTGATCCAGAAATCCGTCAACCGGTTCATGCGCCGGCTGCGCCACATGCGCAGGTGCACGTGGTTGTGGTGGATCACGCCGACGCCCAGCGTCAGGAAAAGCATCAACCCGTACAGCACCATGTCGAAGCCACGGACCCACTGCCACGCCGCCAGCGCGGGCAAGGCGGCGAGATAGGCGAGGCTCTGCCAGTCGCGCCAGTGACGCAAGCTCGGCACGCGGCGGCTCACCTCAGGCCGTGGTCGCGCCATGCTTCTTGCGGAAAGCCTGCAGAACCGGTTCGGCCGCGTCGGCCGCCACGCGCGTGCCGAACAGCCGGTCCATGAAGGTGAACTGGAATCCGTAGTTGCCGTTGTGCACCGCGTGATGCAGGTGGTGCCGGCGGCTCGCCGCGAACCAGTGGCTGTACGAGACGCCCGTGAAGAAGTCGTAGTTCGAATGCCCGACGCAGTTGAAGAACAGGCTGAACACCGGCACCGCCGCCAGCGACCAGAAGCTGAAGTCGTGCATCACCATCGGCAGCAGGATCACGTTGCCCAGCATCAGCGCCTCGACGGGATGGAAGCTGTAGGTCGACCAGGGCGTGGTCACGAACGAGCGGTGGTGCGGCCCATGGAAGCGCCGCAGCCAGCGAGTGTGCAGCAGCCTGTGGTTGATCCAGAAGTGCACGTCGTTCCAGATCGCGAGCACGAAGATTTCTGCCACGATCTGCCGCCATCCCGCATCGGGATCGAGCCTCGCCCAGCCCAGCTGCAGCAGCCCCCACGGAAACACCATGCCCAGCCCGAAGATCAGCACCGACACGCCAGACTGCGTGAGCTCGCGCCGCAGCTGCCCCGGCTGCAGCGGCCGCGGATCGAGCACGCGCCCGACGCCCAGCGCCGGCAGCACGCGCTTCGTCAGCAGCCAGGTGATGGCGCCGAAGCCGAGATAAATGCCGCCGAAGAAAAGCAGGCCCCACAGCATGACCTGCGGGGCGGACAACGAGGTGAAGGTCTGCGCCATCCCCCGAGGCTACAACAGCATCTCGGGGACGATCGGCGCGATCAGCATGTTGTAGAAGCGCTGGAAGAAGCCCGACTCCGGCTCCGAGGTCAGGATCATTTCCTTCTCGCCGTCGTTCGTCAGCCATTGCAGCGTGCCGGTGTCCTTGGCCAGCCGCAGCCGGTAGGAGTTCTGCAGCTTGCTGATGTTGATCACGCGCAGCATCTCGCGCGCCAGCTGCGGGCTGTCAACCACCACCCCCATCTCGGTGTTCTGGCTGGCCGAGCGCGGATCGAGGTTCATCGAGCCGATGAAGATGCGCGTCTTGTCGATGGCCGCCGTCTTCGCGTGCAGCCGCCCGAGCGACTTGCCGAACATGCCGAAGCGCTCGCCCGCGCTGGTGCGCTGCGGGCTCAGTTCGTACACGTCGGCGCCGCTTCGCAGCAGCCGCTCACGGTAGCGCGCATAGCCGGTGTGCACCAGCGGCTCGTCGTTGGCCGCCAGCGAGTTGGTCAGCAGCGTGAGCTTGACCTTGCGCCGCGTCAGGTCCTGGAAGGCCTCCATGCCGCGCTCGCCCGGCACGAGGTAGGGCGAGGTCAGGTCGACCTCCGTCTTGGCGTCCATCAGCAGCCCCCAGACCTTCATCGTGACGCTGGTGGCGATGGCCTCGTCGGCCGTCATGGTCGTGGGCTTGGTGGGCGGATCGGCGATCGCGCGGGCCTCGCCCCACAGGAGCCCCATGCGGCCGGCGTCGAGCTCTTCGGCGATGGGGCCGTAGCCCAGGATGTCCGACGGCGGCAGCACGATCTTCGGCGGCGCGGCGGCCATGCCGACCCAGCCGTCGAAATCGGCGCCCGTCGGCTTGCGGCCGCCCTCGCCCGTCACGATGTCGGCGATGGGCCAGACCTGCTCGCTGTTCCAGTAGGCATCGAAGATCGATTCGAGCTGCGGCACCACCTTGCCGACCACCAGCGCGTCCATGTCGATGAAGTTCTGCGCCTCGCTCAGCACGAAATATTCCTCGGCGATGTTGCGCCCGCCCACCACCGCCATCACGCCGTCGGCGATGAAGAGCTTGTTGTGCATGCGATGGTTGAGCCGCGGAATCTCCCACGGCGAGGCTGCGAAGCGCGACAGGAAGCCGTTGCGTCCGCAGCAGAACGGGTTGAACAGGCGCACGTCCACGTTGGGCGTCTCCGACAGCGCAAGCAGCAGCTGCTGGCTCTTGACCGTGTACAGGTCGTCCACCAGCACCCTCACCTTCACGCCGCGCATCGCCGCCTCGCGCAGCGTGCGCAGCAGCAGCCGGCCGACGGGGTCGTTCTCGAGCTGGTAGTACTGCACCACCAGCGAGCGCTGGGCCCGCTGGGCGAGCTGGATGCGCGCGTCGAGCGAATACACGCCCAGCGGCATCAGCCGGAAGCCCGAATGCTCGTCGGGCGGCGTGGAGGCGGTGGCAATCCTGGCGAGCGTGGTCGAGGGATCGGCGGATGCGGCGAACTCGGCAGGCCGTTCGCGCGCGGGCGGCAGCGAGCCGCAGGCGCCGAGCAACGCCATCAGCGCGCCCGCGAGCGCGATGCGCAGAAATGATTGGAGCCAGGCGTTCATGATCGTGTTTCCATGAGGTCGTGTTCTTGTGGTTTTCTGTCCTTGTGTTCCTGCAGTACGCCGGCCGGTCCGCACCGGTTTCAAGGCGCTTTTCGCCTCCTTTTCGGGAAGGCTCCGGCCTAGAATTCGATCCATACCGCTGCGGAGTTACATCATGGCCCGTTCACTCCCCCACCGCATCGCCTGCCTCGCCTTTTTTGCGGCTCTTACGAATACCACCTGGGCCGCTCTCGACATCGGCGACCCGGTTCCCAAGTTCACCGCCAACGCCGCCCTCGGCGGCAAGACCTTCCGCTACTCGCTGGCCGAAGCGCTCGCCAAGGGCCCGGTGGTGGTGTATTTCTTCCCTGCGGCCGACTCCAACGACTGCTCCATCGAGGCCCACGCCTTCGCCGAAGCCATCGACCAGTTCGCCGCGCTGGGCGCCAGCGTCATCGGCGTCTCGGCCGACGACATAGGTACCCTGTCGAAGTTCTCGGTCAAGTCATGCCAGAGCCGCTTCCCGGTCGCCTCGGACGAGGGCAAGACCGTGATCCAGGGCTTCGACGCCCTGATGCAGACCCGCCCCGACTTCGCCAACCGCCTGTCGTACGTGATCGCGCCGGACGGCAAAGTCGCCTACTACTACCAGAACCTGAATCCGGACAAGCATGTGGAGCGGATGCTGAATGCGGTGAAGGCGCTGCCGAAGACGAGCGCAGCCAAGTAGCGTCCGGGGTCTGAGCCCCGCCGGGCCACGGGTTTGGAATGCTTCGCGCAAAATCCAGCCCCATGCAGCTCAACTACATCGCCAACGCGGACGTCCCGTCCTCCTCCGGCCGCACCCTGCCGGTCATCGACCCCTCCGACGGCCAGCCCTTCGACGAAATCCAGCGCAGCAATGCCGCCGACATCGACTCCGCCGTGCGCGCCGCGCGCGACTGCTTCGATGGCGTTTGGCACAAGGTCAGCGCCGCCGACCGCGGCCGCCTGCTCTTCAAGCTCTCGCAGAAGCTCGCCGAGCACGTCGACGAGCTCGCGCTGATCGAGCAGCGCGACTGCGGCAAGCCTGTCAAGCAGGCACGCGCCGACGCGGTGGCGCTGGTGCGCTACTTCGAGTTCTATGCCGGCGCCTGCGACAAGCTGCACGGCGAGACCATCCCCTACCAGAACGGCTACAGCGTCTTCACCTGGCGCGAGCCGCACGGCGTAACGGGCCACATCATTCCCTGGAACTACCCGATGCAGATCTTCGGGCGCAGCGTGGGCGGCGCCCTGGCGGCGGGCAATGTGTGCGTGGTCAAGCCGGCGGAGGACGCCTGCCTCTCGCTGATCCGCGTGGCGCAGCTGGCGGCCGAGGTGGGGTTTCCGGCCGGCGCACTGAACATCGTGACGGGCTACGGCCACGAGGTGGGCGACGCGCTCGCGCGGCATGCGGGCATCGACCACATCAGTTTCACCGGCAGCCCGAAGATCGGCACGCTGATCCAGCAGGTGGCGGCCGAGCGGCACTGCCCGGTCACGCTGGAGCTGGGCGGCAAGAGCCCGCAGATCATCTTCGCGGACGCCGACCTGGACGCGGCCATTCCGGTGGTCATCAACGCCATCGTGCAGAACGCCGGCCAGACCTGCTCGGCCGGCTCGCGGGTGCTGATCCAGCGCGACATCTACGAGCCGCTACTGGAGCGCCTGGGCCACGCCTTCGAGGCGCTGCGCGTCGGCCCGGCGGCCATGGACCTCGACGTGGGCCCGCTGATCCGCCAGACGCAGCAGCAGCGCGTGTGGGACTTTTTGAGCGACGCCCAGCACGCCGGCATCCCGATGGTGGCGCAGGGCATCGTGGTCGAGGAAGCGCCCGAAACCGGCTTCTACCAGGCCCCCACCCTGCTGCGCGACGTGCCGGTGAACCACCGTCTCGCGCAGGAAGAAGTGTTCGGCCCGGTGCTGGCGGCGATGCAGTTCGCCGACGAGGACGAAGCCGTGGCGCTAGCCAACGCAACGCACTTCGGCCTGGTCGCCGGCGTATGGACGGCCGACGGCGCGCGCCAGTTCCGCATGGCCAAGCGCGTGAAGAGCGGCCAGGTGTTCATCAACAACTACGGCGCCGGCGGCGGCGTCGAACTGCCCTTTGGCGGCGTGAAGTCGTCGGGCTATGGCCGCGAAAAGGGCTTCGAGGCGCTGTACGGATTCACCACCCTGAAGACCGTCGCCGTCAAGCACGGCTGAGGGCCTTGGTTGGCGCGCCCTGCGGGCACGGTGCGTCAGCCTAGCGCTGTGTCGAGCAGCATCATGAGCACGAAGCCGATCATCAGCCCGCTGGTGGCGAAGGCTTCGTGCCCCTTGCGGTGCGACTCGGGAATGATCTCGTGGCTGATCACGAAGAGCATCGCGCCCGCCGCGAAGCCCAGCCCCCAGGGCAGAAGCATCGCCGAGTGGCCGACCACGGCCGCGCCCAGCACGGCACCCAGCGGCTCGACCATCCCGGAGAGCATGCCGATCAGCACGGCGAACCCACGGCTGTAGCCCGCGGCCAGCAATGCCACCGCGACAACCAGCCCCTCGGGCACGTCCTGGATCGCGATACCGGTGGCCAGCGCATCGGCACGCAGCCCGTTGTTGGCCGCGTATCCCACGCCGATCGCCAGGCCTTCGGGCACGTTGTGCAGCGCGATCGCGAAGACGAAGAGCCAGGTGCGGCGCAGCTGCTTGGCGGCATTGCCTTCGCGGCCCTTGATGAAATGCTCGTGCGGCAGCACGCGGTCCATCAGCATCAGCGCGATGCCGCCCAGCAGGATGGCGCAGCCGATCACCCCGCCCGCCGCCCAGCTTCCGCTGCCGAAGGTGCCCGCGTTCTTCGCGGCCTCCAGGCCCGGGATGATCAGCGAGAAGGCGCTGGCCGCCAGCATCACGCCGGCGCCGAAACCGAAGAGGGTGTCCTGCAGCCGCTCGGGCAGCTTCTGCGAGAACAGCACCGGCAGCGTGCCGAGCGCGGTCGCCAGCGCCGCGACCGAGCCGCCGAGCAAGGCGTTCCACACCAGCGGGTCGGATCGCACGAACTGCCAGAACTGCAAGGCGCCGATCAACACGCCGGCCGCGACGATGGCGAAGCCGATCCGTTCGCGCATCGGCCTGGCGGGCCTCGACTGCCTGCCTTGCGCGATGGCGCCCTGTCGCGGCTCGTTCATGGGTTGCTCCTCAACCGCCGGTGGCGGCAGCGTGGCGCCGGGCCACCTCGGCCCAGTTCACGACGTTGTAGAAGGCCGCGATGTACTCGGGGCGGCGGTTCTGGTACTTGAGGTAGTAGGCGTGCTCCCACACGTCGAGCCCGAGAATCGGCGTGTTGCCCGAACCGGTGCCGCGCATCAGCGGGCTGTCCTGGTTGCCGCTGCTTTCCACCGCGAGCTTGCCGCCGACACCGACGCAGAGCCATGCCCAGCCGCTGCCGAAGCGCGTGAGGGCGGCCTTGGTGAATGCGTCCTTGAAGGCGTCGACGCCCCCCAGGTCGGCGTCGATGGCCTTGGCAAGCGCTCCGGTGGGTACCCCGCCGCCGCCCTGGCCGACGGGCGCCATCACGGTCCAGAACAGGGTGTGGTTGGCGTGCCCGCCGCCGTTGTTGCGCACCGGCGCGCGCAGCGCTTCGGGCAGTTGCTCGACACCGGCGATGAGCTCTTCGACCGGCGTTCCCTCGTGCGGCGTGTCTTTCAACGCCGCGTTGAGGTTGTTCACATAGGTCTGGTGGTGCTTGCCGTGGTGGATCTCCATCGTCAGCGCGTCGATGTGGGGTTCGAGCGCGTCGAAGGCATAGGACAAGGCTGGCAGGGTGTACGGCACGGTCGGGAAGCTCCTTGGTTGAAAGAGCCCTTTGCGTTGTCGACATGTGCGTACTCGGGCACCCAAATGATAAGAATTCTCATTGTCTACGTCAAGACATAAAGACCTCGAATGACGCAAATCCGCCAATTCCGGAAGCTTTCGGCAACGATCGATACACTGCCCTACGGCATGTTTTCCGGGAGATCTCCAACGATGAAGCTCGCACGATCCATCTTTCTTCCCCTCGCATTGCTCCTTGGCTGCGGCCTCGCCGCCGCGCAGCCCGCCGGCGACTACATCTACGAGGGGGGCAGCGGTTCGCTGCGCATCAAGCCCAACGGCCACTTCGACATCACCACCATCGGCGCCAACGCCCACACCTGCGCGCTCGACGGCACCATCGCGCGCGGCAAGGCCAAGCTCGACGACACGGGGTGCGTGGTGAACTTCGCGGCCAATGCCGACAAGCTGCAGGTCACGACCAATGGCTCGGACGAGTGCCGCGGCTACTGCGGCATGCGCGCCGTCTTCGAAGGCACCTACATCCGCCCTGCCCCCTCCTGCACCGACAAGGCCGTGAGCAGCACGCGCAAAACCTTCAAGCGGCAGTACGACGCCAAGGACTACGCCGCCGCGCAGACCACCCTCGCGCCCGTTCTCTCGGACTGCGACAGGACACTCGACTGGATCACCAAGGCCTGGCTGCGCAACGACCTCGCGCTCACGCAGTACAAGCTCGATGACCGCGCCGCCTGCCTCAGGACGCTGCAGCCGCTGGCCGAGGACGCCGCCCGCACCGACGACGGCATCAAGGAAAACTACCCACCGGCCGACGCCGACATCTACCTGCCCGTGGTCCGCGCCACGCGCACGAACCTGAAGCTCTGCCGCGGATAGCGCCGGGCTGGTCAGGCACGGGCGGCTCCGGGACCGCCGCGCACGGTTTTCGTTTTTTCATCCACCACAACAAGACGGAGACGACACCATGAAATTCCTGAAGCGCAAGCTGCGCGCCGCAGTGCTCGGCCTGGGCCTGGCCATTCCCCTGCTTGCGGCGGCGCAGCAACTGCCCACGGCCACGCCCGAGCAGGTCGGCCTCTCGACCGAGCGCCTGCAGATGCTCGACAACGTCCTCAAGGCCGACGTGGCGGCCGGCAAGATCCCGGGCGCGGTGCTGCTGGTGGCCCGCCAGGGCAAGGTGGCGTGGTTCGAGCCGGTCGGCAAGCTCGACAGCGCCGCCGGCACGCCGATGCCGCGCGACGGCATCTTCCGCATCTATTCGATGAGCAAGCCCATCACCACGGTGGCCGCGATGATGCTGGTGGAGGACGGCCGCCTGAAGCTCGACGACCCGATCTCAACCTACCTGCCCGAATTCGCGAACATGACGGTGGGCGTCGAGAAGCCCGGCGCCGACGGCAAGCCGGTGCTCGAGACCGTGCCCGCGCGCCGCCCGATCACCGTGCAGGACCTGATGCGCCACACCTCGGGCCTGACCTACGGTTTCTTCGGCCCTGGCCTCGTGAAGCAGGCCTACAACGCCGCCAACCTGGGCGCTGGCGACCCCACGCTGGCCGAGTTCTCCCAGCGCCTGGCGAAGCTGCCGCTGGCCTACCAGCCGGGCACGACCTGGGACTACAGCCAGTCGACCGACATCCTCGGCCGGGTGATCGAGGTGGTCTCGGGCCAGTCTCTCTACCAGTTCGAGAAGGCCCGGCTATTCGATCCGCTGGGCATGAAGGACACCACCTATTACGTGCCCGAGCCGGCCCGCCAGTCACGCATCGCCGAGCCGCTGCCCAACGACCGCAGCTTCGGCGTCGGCGCCGACTTCAACGACCCGCGCATCGTGCGCAAGTACGAATCGGGCGGCGGCGGGCTGGTGTCGACCGCGAACGACTACGCCCGCTTTCTGCAGATGCTGATCAACGGCGGCTCGCTCGATGGCAGGCGCTATCTCGGCCCGCGCACCATCGCCCTGATGACCGCCGACCACTCCAACGCGGGCGCCGGCATCGTGCCCGGCCCGCTCTACCTGCCGGGCCCTGGCTACGGCTTCGGCCTGGGCTTCGCGGTGCGCCGCAACGACGGCGAGGCGCCCTACCCCTCGGCGGGCGGCGAATACAACTGGGGCGGCGCGGGCGGCACCTACATGTGGGTCGACCCGAAGAACGAGATGTTCGTGGTGCTGATGCTGCAGTCGCCGAAATTCAGGACACATTACAGAACATTGACCCGGGACATGATTTATGCGGCCGTGATCAAGTAGCCTGTGTTCCGCAGGCCCTTGGGGCCTGGCGCAAAATCAGGACCCGCCTCGTGAAGCCATGAAGAACAGCAGCAGCACCGTCATTCCGATCTCCAGCATCGGCCGAGCACGCCCTGCGGTGGCCATGCCGGAGGTCGCCGTGCCCGCCACCGGCATGCTGCTCGACCGGCTGGGCCGGCCCCTGACCGACCTGCGCATCAGCGTGACCGACCGCTGCAACTTCCGCTGCAGCTACTGCATGCCCAAGGACGTGTTCGACAAGGACTACAAGTACCTGCCGCACAGCGCCCTGCTGAGCTTCGAGGAAATCACCCGGCTGGCCCGCCTCTTTGCCGCGCACGGCACGCGCAAGATCCGGCTGACCGGCGGCGAGCCGCTGCTGCGAAAGAACATCGAGGGCCTGGTGGAGCAGCTCGCCGAGATCCGCACGCCCGCGGGCGAGCCGCTGGCGCTGACGCTCACCACCAACGGCTCTCTGCTCGCGCGCAAGGCCGCCGGCCTGCGCGCCGCCGGCCTGCAGCGCGTGACCGTGAGCCTGGACAGCCTCGACGACGCGGTGTTCCGCCAGATGAACGATGTCGACTTCCCGGTGGCCGACGTGCTCGCGGGCATCGACGCGGCGCTGGCCGCGGGCCTGGGCCCCGTCAAGGTCAACATGGTGGTCAAGCGCGGCACCAACGAGCAGGAGATCCTGCCGATGGCGCGCTACTTCCGTACCCATCACGCCGGCAAGGTGGTGCTGCGCTTCATCGAGTACATGGACGTTGGCGCCACCAATGGCTGGCGCATGGACGAGGTACTGCCGTCGGCCGACGTCGTCACGCGCATCCATTCCGAATTCCCGCTCGTGCCGCTGGGCGCCACCGCGCCCGGCGAGACCGCCAAGCGCTGGGCCTATGCCGACGGCGGCGGCGAGATCGGCGTCATCAGCAGCGTCACGCAGGCCTTCTGTCACGACTGCAGCCGCGCGCGTCTCTCCACCGAAGGCAAGCTGTACCTGTGCCTCTTCGCGAGCGCCGGCCACGACCTGCGCCCGCTGCTGCGCGGCAACGCCAGCGACGAAGACATCGCTTCGGCCATCGGCCACATCTGGCAGGGCCGAGCCGACCGCTACTCCGAGCTGCGCGCCCTGCGCGGCCCCGATGGCGACAGCGGCAACGGCGACGCCGGCTCCAAGGGCCCGCGCCGCGTCGAGATGAGCTACATCGGCGGATGAGGCAGGCGCCTGCCATGCCCGCGCACGCCAGCATCGCGTCCGCCGACATCACGGGACTGCTGCTGGCCGGCGGCCGCGGCTCGCGCATGGGCGGCGTCGACAAGGGGCTGCAGCCTTTCAACGGCGAACCGCTGGCGCTGCATGCGATGCGCCGGCTGGCGCCGCAGGTCGGCACGCTCATGGTCAATGCCAACCGCAATCTCGCCGAGTACGAAGCCTTCGGCGCGCCGGTGTGGCCCGACAGCCTCGCGGACTACCCTGGCCCGCTGGCGGGCTTCCTGGCCGGGCTGGAGCACTGCGCCACGCCCTGGCTGCTGACCGTGCCCTGCGACACGCCCCTCTTCCCGCCGGACCTCGCCGCCCGCCTCGCCGAAGCGGCGGCGGCCAGCCAGGCCGACATCGCCATGGTGGTAGCGCCCGAGCCCGCCGATGGCGGCGGCACGGTGGAACTGCGCCCCCAGCCTGTCTTCTGCCTGCTGCGCGCCAGCCTTCGCGAAAGCCTGCTTCGCTACACCACGGCCGGCGGCCGCAAGGTCCACGCCTGGATCGCGCAGCACCGCACCGTGCAAGTGCCCTTCGACCGGCCCTGTGACGCGCCCGACGCGTTCTTCAACGCCAACACCCTGGCCGAACTGCACGCCCTCGAAAACCGATGAGATGAGCCGCATCGCAGAACTCGCTTCCGCCCTCGCGGGCCATGACGACGCCGACCTGAGCGTCGAGGCCGTCCACGCCTTTCTTTCCCAGCTGACGGCCACGGCCGTCGTCACCGGGCGCGAGAGCGTCTCGCTCTCTGAAGCGCTCGGCCGCGTGCTGGCCGAGGACATCGTCTCGCCCGTCAGCGTGCCCCCGCACGACAACTCCGCCATGGACGGCTACGCCTTCGACGGCGCCGTGCTGCCCGACAAGGCGCCCAGCGACGCATCCATCACGCTGCGCGTGGTGGGCACGGCGCTCGCCGGAGCCGCATGGCGCGGCGCGCTGGGGCCCGGCGATGCGGTGCGCATCATGACCGGCGCGATGATGCCGGCGGGCCTCGACACCGTCATTCCGCAGGAGTTCTGCAAGGTCGATGGCGACCGCGTCTGCTTCCCCGCCCGGGTGCTGCGCCGCGGCGACAACCGCCGGTTCGCCGGAGAAGACCTCATGAAGGGCCAGCCCGCGCTGCGCAAGGGCGAGCGCCTTTCGCCCGCCGCGCTCGGCATGGTCGCGAGTCTGGGCCTGCCGGGCGTACCCGCACTGCGGCGGCTGCGGGTGGCCTGCTTCTCGACCGGCGACGAAATCCTGAGCCTGGGCGACGCGCCGCGCGAGGGCGCCGTGTACGACAGCAACCGCTACACCGTGATCGGCCTGCTCACGCGGCTGGGCTGCGAGGTGCTCGACCTCGGCCTCGTGCGCGACGACCCGGCCACGCTCGCCGCCACGCTGCGGCGCGCAGCGCGCGAGGCCGACGCCATCGTCACCAGCGGCGGCGTGAGCGCGGGCACGGCCGACCACACGCGCGCCGTGATGCAGCAGCTGGGCGACATGGCCTTCTGGCGCGTGGCGATGCGGCCGGGCCGGCCGCTGGCGGTGGGACTGATTCCTACGGAGGAAAGCGCATCGAAGCCGCCGGCCGTGCTGTTCGGCCTGCCGGGCAATCCGGTGGCAGTGATGGTGACCTTCCTGGCCTTCGTGCGGCCTGCGCTGCTGCGCATGATGGGCTGCCACGAGGCGGCCGCCGCACCGCCGCCGCTGCTGCGTGCACGCAGCACGGGCCCGATCCGAAAGAAGCCGGGCCGCACCGAATATCAACGCGGTTTCGTGAAGGCCGTGCCCGGCGCGCTGCCCGAGGTGTGCGTGGCGGCCAACCAGGGTTCGGGCGTGCTGAGTTCGATGCTGGAGGCCAACGGGCTCGTGGTGCTGCGCCACGACCAAGGCAGCGTAGCGCCCGGCGAGGAAGTCGACGTGATGATGTTCGACGGCGTGATCTAGCCGCCGGAGAACGGGCCCGGGGTCAGATCCGGCCCAGCGCCTTGTCCACGCCCTTGTTGGCCAGCATGTCCGCGCGCTCGTTGCCCGGATCGCCCGAGTGGCCCTTGACCCAGCGCCACTCGATCTGGTGGCCGCCTTCGTTCACCAGCGCGTCGAGCCGCTTCCAGAGTTCGACGTTCTTCACCGGCTCCTTGCTCGCGGTGACCCAGCCCTTGGCCTTCCAGCCGCGGATCCATTCGGTGATGCCCTTGCGCACGTACTGGCTGTCGAGGTAGAGCAGCACCTTGCAAGGCCGCTTGAGCGCGGCCAGTCCTTCGATGACGGCGGTCAGCTCCATGCGGTTGTTGGTGGTGTTGAGTTCACCGCCGAACAGGTCCTTCTCGCTGGTGCCGGACTTGAGCCACGCGCCCCAGCCGCCGGGCCCGGGATTACCCTTGCATGCGCCATCGGTATAGATCACGACTTCGTTCAAGCTGACGTTTCCTTCTTCTTCATTCGATTCCAATCGATCTTCATTTCTTCCAATTCTTGCCGGGCCCGTCGCGATGCACCTTGCCGGCGATGGGCACCGGCGCCGTGGCGCGGGCACCGGCGCGGCGCCAGTCGGCGCTCAGCAGGCGCATGCCGCGCACCCGCTTCACCGCGACCAGGAAGTAGGCCGCGCCGAAGATCGGCCACCAGCGCTCGCCGACGGAGTCCATCCAGCGCAGGCGCTCCAGCCAGGCTTCGCTGCGCACCGCCGGCCGGTAAATGCCGAAGCGACCCGACTCCACCTCGAAGCTCAGCAGGCGCAGCCAGTCGCGCATGCGCCAGTAGCCGATGAACTCGCCGCCCTCGGGCAGGTAGAGATCGCCGATGCCCAGCCTGCGGTAGACATGTGCGCGGCGCTGCCGCATGCCCCAGAGGCTGGTCGGGTTGAGCCCGCAGATGACCACGCGGCCCTCGGGCACCAGCACCCGCTCGACCTCGCGCAGCGTGGCGTGCGGGTCGGGGCTCAGCTCGAGCGCGTGCGGCAGCACCACGAGGTCGAGGCTGTTGGCCGCGAAAGGCAAGGCAGCGAAGTCCGTGAGCAGCGTCGCCTTGCCGCCGCGGGCCGGGTCGTCGAGAGCCAGCCAGCGGTGCGGCATGCGGTTGGCGCGCAGGCCATCGACCTCGGCGGCGCCCAGCTGGAGCGCGTGATAGCCGAATACATCGGCCACCGCCTGATCGAACTGGGCCTGCTCCCAAGCCAGCAGGTACCGCCCCGGGGGGGTCGCGAACCAATCCTGCAAACCTATAATTTGACCGCTCATGACCCTTGTTCCGCTGCCCGCTTTCGCCGACAACTACATCTGGATGCTGCACGACGGGTCCCACGCCATCGTGGTGGATCCGGGCGATGCCCAACCGGTGTTCGACGCGCTGGCGCGCGACAAGCTGCGGCTGGCCGCGATTCTAGTCACGCACCACCATCCCGATCACACGGGCGGCGTGGCCGCATTGCATGCAGCCACCGGGGCAAAGGTATGGGGCCCCGCGCGCGAGCGCATTCCCGAGCCCTTCGCGCCGCTGGCGCAAGGCGACATTGCCGAGGCCCTCGGGCTGCGCTTCGAGGTCATCGACGTGCCGGGCCATACAGCCGGGCACATCGCCTACTTCCTGCCCGCCGGGCAGGCCTCGCGCGAAGACGCGCCGCTGCTCTTCTGCGGCGACACGCTCTTCTCCGGCGGCTGCGGGCGCCTCTTCGAGGGCACGCCCTCGCAGATGCTGGCCTCGCTCGACGCGCTCGCCGCCTTGCCCGGCGACACGCGCGTGTGCTGCGCCCACGAGTACACACTTTCTAACCTGCGTTTCGCGCAGGCGGTGGAACCGGCCAACGCCGAGCTGACTCACTACAACGCGCGCTGCGAGAGCCTGCGCGCGAAGGGGCAGCCCACGCTGCCGTCGCAACTGGCGGTCGAACGCCAGGTCAACCCCTTTCTTCGCAGCCGCGAAGCCACTGTCCTTAGAGCGGTGCGTGCCCACGCCGAGCTGGCTGCCGATGCAGCCGAGGCCGACGTGTTCGCGGCACTGCGCCAATGGAAAAACGACTTCCGATGAAACTGATCGCTGCCACCTGCCTTGCAGGTTCACTGGTGCTCGCCGGCTGCGCGAACACGAACGACAACAGCACCTCTTCCTCCTCCTCTTCCCCCTCCTCGTCGGCGCGCGCCGGCGGCACCGGCTCCAAGGTCGCCGGCAGCGCGGCCCCCGTCTATCCGCGCGATGCACTCTCCCCGCTGACCAGCGGCCAGGCCCATTCGCAGAGCGTCGTCACGCTCGCACCGCCAGTCGACATGTGGGACCGCATCCGCCGCGGCTTCAAGATGCCGGACCTCGACAACGACCTCGTACGCGACCGCGAGCAGTGGTACGCCAGCAGGCCGGACTACATCCAGCGCATGACGGAGCGCTCGAACAAGTACATCTTCCACATCGTCGAGGAGCTCGAGCGCCGCAACATGCCGACCGAGCTGGCGCTGCTGCCCTACATCGAGAGCGCGTTCAACCCGCAGGCCATCTCCAGCGCCCGCGCCGCAGGCATGTGGCAGTTCATGCCGGCCACCGGCAACGACTTCGACCTGAAGCAGAACATCTTCCGCGACGACCGCCGCGACGTGGTGGCCTCCACCCGCGCAGCGCTCGACTACCTGCAGAAGCTCTACGGCATGTTCGGCGACTGGCAGCTCGCGCTGGCCGCCTACAACTGGGGTGAAGGCAGCGTGAGCCGCGCCATCGCCAAGAACCAGCGCCTGGGCCTGCCCACCACCTACAGCGACCTCACCATGCCCGCCGAGACGCGCATGTACGTGCCCAAGCTGCAGGCGGTGAAGAACATCGTGGCGAATCCGCAGGCCTTCAACACCGAGCTGCCGCTGATCGCCAACCACCCCTACTTCCAGACCGTCACGCTCACGCGCGACCTCGACGTCGAGCTCGCCGCCAAGCTGGCCGACGTGCGGCTCGAAGACTTCCGCGCGTTGAACCCCGCAGCCCACAAGCCAGTGCTGATCGCCGCCGGCACGCCGCAGATCCTGCTGCCCTGGGACAACGCCGCCGTGTTCCAGCGCAACTTCGACGCCTACTCGCAGGGCCAGTACGCCAGCTGGACCGCCTGGGTCGTGCCCAACACCATGACGGTGGCCGACGCCGCCCAGCGCTCGGGCATGAGCGAGAACGATCTGCGCTCCATCAACAACATCCCGCCGCGGATGCTCATCAAGGCCGGCTCGACGCTGATCGTGCCGCGCGGCGCCCGTGTGAAGGAAGACGTGGCAGCGGTGGTCGCCGATGGCGGCCACCTGAGCTTCCAGCCCGAGATCGTCACGCGCCGCACGACGGTGAAGGCCGGACGCGCCGACAACGTCGCGAGCATCGCGCGCCGCTACAACCTCAAGCCCGCCAGCGTGGCCGAGTGGAACGACGTGAAGCCGAACCACGCGTTCAAGCGCGGCTACAGCGTGGTGGTGTACCTGCCCGTTCGCGCAACGGTGGCTGCCCGCGCCGGCACCGGCATCCGCGCAACCTCGCATGCAGCAGCGCCCGCCCCGGCCCGCCGCGGCGGCGCGCCGTCCAAGTCTGCAGCCCCGCGTGGCGCCGGCAGCGTGGTCAAGGTGCCTGCGAGCAGCAAGCAGCAGGTCGTGCGCGAGAAGCGCGGCGGCACGCCCTCCAAGAAGAAGCGCTGAGAAGCAGGCTGACGGAGGCTCAGTGGGCCTTTGCGGCCTGCTGTGCCCTGCGTCGCACGATAGCCTCCATCGCGGCGACCCCGATCATGATGGCGGTGGTGAGCGTTCCCACCACCAGCACCGTCAAGTGCGAGGCGAACACCGCGAGCACCGCCAGGAAGCCCAGCCCGAAGAGATGCGACTGCGGCAGGAAGCCGCGCACCACACGCTTGAAGAGCGCATTGCCGAACAGGTAGATCGCCGGGCCGCCGATCAGCGCGCCCAGGTACTTGAGCTCGGCGTGGTGCGAACCCTCGCCGATCGTCAGCTCGTCCGCCACGGCGCACACGATGATGCCGGCCACCAGGATCACGTGCGTGTAGTGGAACTTCGCGCCGATGGCGCCCGGGTCCTGCGCATGCTCGATGACGTGCGTGGCTTCCCTGGCGCTGGTGTCGAAGTACATCCACCACATCGCCAGGCTGCCCGCGAAGCCCACGAGCAGCGCGAACAGGTCGACGCCATGCCATTCGACGTGGTGCCCGAAGGCGATGCCGGTGGCCAGCACCGACTCGCCCAGCGCGACGATCACGAAGAGCTGGCAGCGCTCGGCGAGGTGGCCGCCGTCGATGGTCCAGTCGCTGGTCAGCGAACGGCCCAGGCCCGGAAAGCGCAGGCCGATCATCGGCGCGATGTACTCGCACAGCACGCCGCCGAACCACAACGCAAGGCGCGCCTGCCCTTCGGCGAAGCCGCCGGCGATCCAGAACACGCCGGCCACGCAGTTCCAGGCCAGCAGGCGGCGGAAGTTGGGCGTGAGCGGATCGTTCGGGCCGATGGCGATCAGCATGCAGAAGGTGCGCCCCGCCTGGATGCCCACGAAGCACAGCGCGAACACCAGCCCGCGCTCGGAGAAGGCGCCTGGCAGCGCCGAGGCCATCACCATCGCCAGCAGCATGATCGCGAAGAGCACGCCGCGGATGCGCAGCGTGCCGGGGTTGAACCAGTTGGTGGTCCAGGCCGTGTACTGCCAGCCCAGCCAGACGGCGAACCACATGACCAGCGTCTGCAGCGCCCCCATCAGCGTGAGGTGGTCGAGCAGGTAGTGGGAAAGCTGCGTGACGGAGAAGGCGTAGACCAGGTCGAAGAACAGCTCTTCGTTGGAGACCCGTGCCGCCTCGCTGCGCGAGCGCAGGGTCGTGGCCCGCTTGTGGTTGTTGTCGTGGCTCATTGTTCGTTTACCCCCATGAATCGTTGCGGCGCCCTGCGGGTGCCGCGCGCGATCATCGCACGGGGCCGAACTAGAGCTTCTCGGTCTCGCCCGTCCTCGGCTGCCACTTCATCAGGCGCCTTTCGATGACCCCGACGATCCCGTCCAGCGCCAGCGCGAAGGCCGTGAGCACCACGATGCCGGCGAACACGGTGTTGACGTCGAAGGTGCCCTCGGCCTGCAGGATCAGGTAGCCCACGCCGCGCGCCGAGCCCAGGTACTCGCCCACCACCGCGCCCACGAAGGCCAGCCCCACGGAGGTGTGCAGGCTGGAGAACACCCAGCTGGTCGCGCTCGGCAGGTACACGGTGCGCAGCAGTTGCCGCTGGTTGGCGCCCAGCATCTTCGCGTTGGCCAGCACCACCGGGCTCACCTCGCGCACGCCCTGGTAGACGTTGAAGAACACGATGAAGAACACCAGCGTCACCGCCAGCGCCACCTTGCTCCAGATGCCCAGCCCGAACCACAGCGCGAAGATGGGCGCGAGGATCACGCGCGGCATCGAGTTGGCGGCCTTGATGTACGGATCGAGAATCAGGCTCGCCGTGGGCGCGAGCGCCAGCCACAGCCCGCAGGCCAGCCCGAGCACGGTGCCGATGCCGAAGGCCAGCACCGTCTCCAGCAGCGTGGTGCCCAGGTGCTGGTAGATGTCGGCGTTGCTCTTCAGTCCTTCGGGAAAGAGTGCGTTGGCCGGAACCTCGAACGGCAGGAACCAGCTCCAGATGCGCCCCGCAACCTGGATAGGCTCACCGAGGAAGAAGGCGATCTGCTGATTGCGCGAGGCGACATGCCACGCCACCAGGATCAGCGCCAGCAACGCCAGCTGCCAGAAGCGCGCATTGCGTTCGTTCAGACCGGGCCGTGCCATCACGCGGCCTTCCTGAGCTGCTGCGCATAGCCCTTGAGCACCTCGTCGCGCAGCACCTCCCAGATCTGGGTGTGCAGCTCGACGAAGCGCGGCTGCGTTCGCACCTCGGCCACGTCGCGCGGACGCGGAAGATCGATGGCGAATTCGCCGATGGGATGCGTGGCCGGGCCGGCCGACAGCACCACTACGCGATCGCTCATCGCGATGGCCTCGTCGAGGTCGTGTGTGATGAAGAGCACCGCCTTCTTCTTCGCGCTCCAGAGCTCGAGCACCTCGTTCTCCATGAGTTGGCGCGTCTGGATGTCGAGTGCGCTGAAAGGCTCGTCCATGAGGATGATGTCGGGGTCGAGCACCAGCGTCTGCGCCAGCGCCACGCGCTTGCGCATGCCGCCGGAGAGCTGGTGCGGATATCGGTCGCCGAAGCCCGAGAGGCCCACGCGCGAGAGCCATGCCCCGGCCTGCTCGCGCGCCTGCGCCTCGGGCACGCCGCGGTATTGCAGGCCCACCATCACGTTGTCGATGGCGCTGCGCCACGGCATCAGCGCTTCGGTCTGGAACATGTAGCCCGCGCGCGCGTTGATGCCCGAGAGCGTCTGGCCGAAGACCTTCACCGTGCCCGAGGAAGGCTGCAGCAGCCCGGCGCCCACGTTCAGCAGCGTCGACTTGCCGCAGCCCGTGGGACCGACCACCGAGACGAACTCCCCGGCCTTCACGCGCAGCGTGGTGTCGGCTACCGCCGTGTAGCGCCGGCCAGGATCGTCCTTCGACAGAAAGGTGCAGCTGATGGAGAGGAGTTCGAGTGCGTGTTCGGACATGGCAGAAAAAACCCGGCCTGAGCCGGGTCGCGGGACATGCGGGGGTCAGGCTTTGAACCTGTCCTTGGCGCGCCTTGCAAAATCGTTGGTGTAGGTCCTGGCGAGGTCGATCTTGTCGGCCTTCACGGTGGTGTCGAAGCTGGCGATCGCGTTCAGCGCGGTCTTGGGGCCGTCGGTGGGCACGAGGCCGTCGGTGGCGATCGACTCGCGCACCTTGTCGAAAGAAGCCAGGTACAGCGCGCGGTCGCCGAGCAGGTAGGTCTCGGGCACCGTCTTGATGATGTCGCCCGGCCCTGCCGTCTGCAGCCACTTGAGCCCATGCACGATCGCGTTCGCCAGCGCCTGGCAGGTGTTGGGATTCTTCTGGACGAAGTCGGACGACGCATAGAGGCAGGCCGCCGGCATCGTGCCGCCGAACACCTGCTGCGTGCCCTTGAGCGTGCGCGTGTCGCTGATGATCTTCACGTCGCCCTTCTGCTCGAGCATGGTCATCACCGGATCGGTGTTGCTGATGGCGTCGATCTGGCCCGAGCGCAGCGCGGTGAGCGCGCCGGCCGCCACGCCCACGCCGATGTAGCTCACGTCGCTGGCCTTGAGCCCGCCGCGCGACAGCACGAGGTTGGCCACCATGTTGGTCGACGAGCCCGGTGCCGAGACGCCGATCTTCTTCCCCTTGAGATCCTGGATGCCGGTGTAGCCGGCCATGTTCTTGGTCGACACGCCCACCGCGATCTGCGGTGCGCGCCCCTGCAGCACGAAGGCCTGGAAGAACTGGTTCTTGGCCTGCAGGTTGATGGTGTGCTCGTAGGCGCCCGAGCACACGTCGGCCGATCCGCCCACCACTGCCTGCAGCGCGCGCGCGCCGCCGGCGAAATCGGAAATCTCCACGTCGAGCCCTTCGGCCTTGAAGTAGCCGAGCTGCTCGGAGATGGTGAGCGGCAGGTAGTAGAACGCCGCCTTGCCACCCACCGCGATGGAGATCTTCGTCTTCTCCAGTTTGGCCTGCTGCGCAAAGACACGCGGCAACGCGATGGTTGCGGCGGCGATGGCGGAAGCAGAAATGAGGGTACGGCGATGAAGCATGAAAACTGGCCTGGAACTGTTGCCTGAAGCTGTTGCCTGAACTGTTGCTTCTGGGCTCTGTGATTCGTAAGAAACTGAATCGAGCTTAGGGGCCGCAACAGGCAACTGCATCGGGGTCATCCCGTGCGGGTTTCCACGTAAGCATGAAGGCCTCGCAGAGAAGCCTTCGCCGAGGCTTCAGCGAGCCAGAAAAAGTATCGCGATATTGACCAGAAACGCGAGCGCCCAGACAGCGCTGCGCAGGCTTCCGATGCCCCTGATGTAAAGCGCGAGATAGATCACGCGCAGCACCACGTAGGCCATCGCGAGCATGTCGAGGCGCGCCTGCGCCGCGCCGAGCTGGTGCGCGATGATCACCGCGCCGATGAAGAATGGCAGGCCCTCGAAGCTGTTGGCCTGCGCGCTGTTGGCGCGAGCGCGCCAGCCGCTCTGCTTCGCGGCCCATTCGCGCGGATGCTGGTTGTCGCGCGGTGCAAAGCTGCCGGCCTTGGCGATCCATGCCGCGACATACGGCAACACGCAAGCAACGAGCACGCACCAGTAGGCGACCGTGAGCAGCGAGAAAGTCATGTGCGGTTGCCCTACCTGCGATCCACCAGCGCGTGCGCGATGGTGCCGAGATCGACGTACTCGAGCTCGCTGCCGGCCGGCACGCCGCGCGCGAGGCGCGTCACCTTCAGGCCGCGCTGCTTCAGCCCTTCACCGATCACATGCGCGGTGGCCTCGCCTTCGGCCGTGAAGTTGGTGGCGAGGATGACTTCGCTCACCGTGCCGTCGCGCGCGCGGTCGAAGAGTTTCTGCAGCCCGATGTCCTTCGGACCTACGCCATCGAGCGGACTGAGCTTGCCCATCAGCACGAAGTAATAGCCGCGGAAGGCGCCGGTGCGTTCCAGCGCGGCCTGGTCGGCCGGCGTCTCGACCACGCAGAGCTTCGTCGGGTCGCGCCGCGTGTCGAGGCAGACACTGCAGATCGGCGCTTCCGTGAAGGTGTTGCAGCGCTCGCAATGCCGCACCTGTCCCGCTGCCTGCTGCAGGGCGCGTGCGAGCAGTTGCGCTCCCTCGCGGTCGTGCTGCAGCAGGTGGAACGCCATGCGCGAGGCCGACTTGACGCCGACACCGGGCAGCCGGCGCAGCGCTTCGACCAAGGCGTCGAGCGAACTGGCGTCTGCCATCTATCCGTGCCGCCGGCTCAGAACGGCAGCTTCATGCCGGGGGGAAGACCGGGCATGCCGGCCGTGAGCTTGCCCATCTTCTGCTCGCTGGTTTCCTCCGCCTTGCGCACGGCGGCGTTGAAGGCGGCGGCCACGAGGTCTTCGAGCATGTCCTTGTCGTCCGCCAGCAGGCTGGGGTCGATGGTGATGCGCTTGACGTCGTGCTTGCAGGTCATGACGACCTTGACGAGGCCTGCGCCGGATTCGCCTTCGACCTCGATGGTGGCCAGTTCTTCCTGGGCCTTCTTGAGGTTGTCCTGCATTGCCTGCGCCTGCTTCATGAGGCCGGCCAGTTGTCCTTTGTTGAACATCGTTGGTCCTGATCTGTCGGGTTGGAAAGTGGGTGAAGGATACGGGAGACGCGAACTCAGGCCGGCTTGAGCGTGCCGGGGACGATCTTCGCGTCGAAATCGCGCATCAGCGCCTGGACTTCGGGGTCACTCATGATGGCTTCCTCGGCCAGGCGCTGGCGCTCGTCGGCCGCCTGCTTGTTGCGGCGCGCGGGGCTGTCGATCACGCCGCCGACCTCGATGGCGAGCTTGACGTTGTGGCCGGCGCCGTTCAGCGCCGCGGTGAGCTTCTCGCGGGCGGACGGCTGGTTGAGCGTCTCGCGCTCGATGCGCAGCAGCCACTGGTCGGTGTCGCGGCCGACAAGCTGCGACTGCAGGGCGAGCTCGCGCGCCAGCGCGGTGATGGCCTCGGCAGCGACCAGCTGGGTGACAGTGGCGTACCAGAAGTCGCCGTCCTCGCTGGTCGGAATCGGCGTGAAAGCGCTGCGCGGTTCGTCGGGGCGCGGGGTGTCGCGGGCGCTCGGAGGCGGCTGCACTCGGATAGGCACGCCGACGACCTTTGCGGGAGCATCGCCGTTGGCGCCGCCGGAACGAGGCTCGGCCTGCCGGGGCTCGTCGACCACTGCGAGGCGGTGGCCTGCGGGAACCGGAGTGGCGGCCTGCACCGCAGGTGCCGGGACCGGGGCCTGCACGGCCGCCGCGGGCGCTTCGACTGGCGGGCGAGCCACTGGGGCGGGAGCCTGAGCAGGCGGAACCGCACGCACCGGAGCCTGCGGCGCCGCGGCCTCTGGTTCATTCAGAGTTTTTTTTTCCGGGGTAGCCGTCGAAGCGGCCGCGCTGGAAGGCTTGAAGGCCAGCAGCCGCAGCAGCACCATGGTCAGCGCGGCGTACTCGTCGGGAGCCAGCCCCAGCTCGCCACGCCCGTGCAGGCACAGGCTGTAGAGCAGCTGGGTTTCGTCTGCGGGCATCAGCGCCGCGAGGCGCGCAGTGTCGGCCGCGTCGGGGTCGGTGGCGGCGTCGGCCGCTTCAGCGCGCGAGGGCACGGCCTGCAGCACCGCCATGGCCTGCAGCACAGCCGTCATTTCTTCCAGCGTGGAGGCGGCGGACATGCCGTCGACGCGCAATGCCTCGGAAGTTTCGACCACCGTCTTGCCGTCGCCCTGGGCCAGCGCCTCGATCAGGCGGAACACATGGCCGCGATCGACGCTGCCGAGCATCTGGCGCACGCCGGCCTCCACCAGCTCGCCGTTGCCGAACGCGATCGCCTGGTCGGTGAGCGAGAGCGCATCTCGCATCGAGCCGCGCGCCGCGCGCGCCAGCAGGCGCAGCGCCTGCGGCTCGGCCGGCACGCTTTCGGTCTGCAGCACGGCGGTGAGGTGCTCGAGCACCGTCTCGGGCGCCATCGGCCGCAGGTTGAACTGCAGGCAGCGCGAAAGCACCGTCACCGGCACCTTCTGCGGATCGGTGGTCGCCAGCACGAACTTGAGGTACTCGGGCGGCTCCTCGAGCGTCTTGAGCATCGCGTTGAACGCGGTGTTCGTGAGCATGTGCACTTCGTCGATCATGAAGACCTTGAAGCGCCCCTGCACTGGCTTGTAGACCGCCTGTTCGAGCAGCGACTGCACCTCGTCCACGCCGCGGTTGGAGGCCGCGTCGAGCTCGGTGTAGTCCACGAAACGGCCCGCATCGATGTCGCGGCAGGCCTGGCAGACGCCACACGGCGTGGCCGTGATGCCGCCCTGCCCGTCCGGCCCCTGGCAGTTCAGCGACTTCGCCAGAATCCGCGAAACCGTGGTCTTGCCGACACCCCGGGTGCCGGTGAAGAGATAGGCGTGGTGCAGGCGCTGCGTCGTCAGCGCGTTCTCGAGCGCCTGAACCACATGCCCCTGGCCGACCATCTCACCGAAGGTTTTCGGACGGAACTTGCGGGCGAGCACGAGATAAGACATTGCGGGCATTCTAAAAGGCGCGGAGCACCCATCCCGATACTGGGGCGGGGCTTTCGTAGGACACCGAGGAACCGGCGTTGCCGGTCCTCCGGTGTCGCCCCCCAAGCAGGGGGGTTGGCGAAGCGACACGAAGTGCGCGCAGCCTGGGGGGGTTACAATACGCCCTGACGGGCCTCCCTGCATGGTGAAGTGGCCAACCGGGTCAGGTGGGGAACCAAGCAGCCCTAACTGCGTAGTCAGTGCCAGGGGTAAGGCTCGTCAACCTCTTCAGCGGTTTCGTTTCATTCCATGCGAAATGAAACGGGGCCCGCACAAACAAATCTCCAGCGAAAAAGTTTCAGCGATGCCAGGCCCTCAAAGGCCGAGCCGCTGGATCGCGCCGCGCGCCGCCATCGCGCCGCTGGCCATCGATGCCGTCAGCAAATAGCCACCGGTAGGCGCTTCCCAATCGAGCATTTCCCCAGCCGCGAACACGCCCGGCAGCGCCTTCGACATGAGCTGGGCATCCAGCGCGTCGAAGCGCACGCCACCTGCCGTGCTGATGGCCTCGTCGATTGGCCGGGCCGCAACGAGCTTCAGCGGCACTGCCTTGATGGTCGCCGCAAGCTGCTGCGGGTCGTGCATCGCCTCGCGGCTCAGGGCTTCGTGCAGCACGCCGGCCTTGATGCCCTCCAGACCGAGCCTGCTCTTGAGGTGGCTGCTGAGCGAACGCGCACCGCGCGGATGCTTGACGGCAGCCAACACCTGCTCGGCACTGCGATCGGGCAACAGGTCGAGCAGCAGCGTGGCGCTCCCTTTTTCGGCGATCTCGTCGCGCAGCAGGGCCGAGGCCGCATAGATCAGGCTGCCCTCGATGCCGGTGGCAGTCGCGACGAATTCGCCCTTGCGCGCGAACTGCCGGCCGTGGCTGTCGGTGAACGAGATCGCGACCGACTTGAATGGCTGGCCTGCGAAGCGGCTGGAGAAATGCTCGCTCCAGCCCAAGCCGTCGAAGCCGCAGTTGGCCGGCTCGAGCGGAGCCACATCCACGCCCTTCGCCTGCAACCATGGCACCCATGCACCGTCGGACCCGAGCCGCGCCCAGCTCGCTCCACCCAGCGCCAGCACGACGGCATCGGCGCTGGCAATGACTTCGCCGGCCGGTGTGGTGAATCGCAGCGATGCCGGGTCGAAGGCCCCCTCTCCCACCCACCGATGCCGCATGTGGAACTGCACGCCAGCCGCGCGCAGCCGATGCAGCCACGCACGCAGCAGCGGCGCGGCCTTCATGTCGGTCGGAAACACGCGCCCCGAAGTGCCTACGAAAGTCTCGATGCCCAGGCCGCTCGCCCATTCACGCACCTGCTGCGGCCCGAACTGCGCGAGCATCGGCTCCAGTTGCGCACGGCGCTCGCCGAATCGGCTCACGAACGCGTCGAAAGGCTCGGAGTGCGTGAGGTTCAGTCCACCACGGCCGGCCAGCAAAAACTTGCGACCCACCGAGGGCATCGCGTCGTAGACGTGCACTTGCGCGCCGGACGCGCTCAGTATTTCAGCCGCCATCAGGCCGGCGGGTCCGCCGCCGATGACGGCGACGGTCGGGGAAACAGTCATTCGAGATTCACCAGTTCGCCCTGCCCGGTGAGGAACGCGACACGCACGGTGGCACCGGGATAGGCATGTTGCACTGCCGCGCGATAGCGCTGCATCTGTGCGATCAGCGCGGCGTCCCGTTCGGGGCGTGCCGCGGATTTGTAGTCGAGCACCCACCACACGCCGCTGCCGCGCTCGCGCACCAGCCTGTCGATGCGCAGGGTCTCGCCTTCGTGCACCAGCGTGACTTCATTGCCATGCCAGTCGACCCTGCGATCGTCCCACACCCAGGCACCCTCGCCCGCGCGGATGCGGTGGGCGAGCGCCGCGGCGCCGCGCGCCTGCTGCGCATCGAGCAGGAATTCGCGGGCGGCGGCTCGTACATGGGCGGCCGCCAGTGGCTCGCCCGGCACGGCCCATTCGAGCAGCCGGTGCATGGCCTGCCCGAAGGCGGCGGCGCGCGCGTCGACCGTGGTGGTGACAGCCTTTTTCGCGGACGGCTGCTCGGCAGGCTCCGGCGCCTGCGGCATGCGCTTCATTGCAAAGCTGCCCGACCCGGTTTCGGTCGACAGCGCGACCAGCGGCTCGTCGGCCTCGGTGGGCTCGCACAGCGGCTGCAGGCGCGACCACCAGCTGCCTTCGTTGGCGCGTGCCGGCTTCACCGACGAGAGCACCAGCCGCTCGCGCGCCCGCGTGACGGCGACGTACAGGCCGTTGAGTTCCTCGCGATGGCGCGCGCGCTGCTCTTCCTCGAGCAGCGTGACGGCGCACGCCGGCGGCGTCTTCTCGCTCGCGAGAAAGATGAAGCGCGTCGGTGCGCTGTCGCTGCCCTTCCACTCGACCAGCACGCCCATGGTCTGGGCGCGCGGCGGAGGGGCATCGCAGTCGAGCATGAGTACGGTGTCGGCCTCCAGCCCCTTGGCGCCGTGCACGGTCAGCAGCTGCACGGCCTCGGGCGCGGTCACGGTCGGCGCCCGCACGCCGCCTGCGCGCAACGCACGCACCAGCGCATAGGGCGTTGCGAAACGTGCGCCATCGATGTCCAGCGAGGCCGACAGCACGCCGCGCAGGTTGGCCAGCGCGCCCTGCCGCATCGCGGCCGGCACGGCGGCGCCGAACTTCGCGAGCAGGTCGCCATCGTGGAAGATCGCGTCGAGTGCGTCGTGGGGCGGCAGCGTCATCAGCCAACGCTGCCACCGCTTGAGCTGAACGCCCGCCTCGACGAGCACCGGCGGCAGGCTCTCGTCCTTCTGGATCAGCGAGAACCAGCTCACGGGGCCACGCTCACGCTGGCGCAGCGCGAGCTGCACCAGGGCATCGTCGCCGATGCCGAACACCGGCGACTTCAGCGCCCTGGCCAGCGAAAGATCGTGCGCGGGCGACACCAGCGCGTCGATCAGCGCGACCACGTCCTGCACCTCGGGCGCGTCGTACAGATCGTTCTTCTCGGGCTGCTGCACGGGAATGTGGCGCTGGCGCAGCGCCTCCTGCATGGCCGAGAGCCGGCTGCGCCTGCGCGCCAGCACCATGATGCGGCTGGGCTGCGTGCCATCGGCGATGCGCTGCGCCACCCAGCGTGCGGCCTGCTCGCATTCCTTCTGCAGCAGCTGCTCCTCGGGCAGCACGCGCGGCGTGATGAGGCTGTCGCGCCAATGCAGCATGCCGTCGTCGGCGGGAGCGGCTTCGGATGCGTCGCCGCCGACCGCGTCGCGGTCGATGGCCGGAAGGCGCAGCAGCTCGCCGTCGTCGCGGCGCTCGGTGGTGTGGGCGCGATACCCGTCGAACTCGCCGGCCTCCTGAGCCGCCAGCATTGCCGCGTTGACCAGCCCGACCACCGACTGCGCGTTGCGGTGCGTGTGGTCGCAGTTCAGCAGCTCGCCGTCGAGCCCCTCGCGCACGAACTTCTTCGCGGCGATGAACACCTGCGGCTCGGCGCGGCGGAAGCGGTAGATGCTCTGCTTCGGGTCGCCCACGATGAACACGCGCGGCGCGCGGCCCTGCGCACCGGTGTAGGCGCTGAGCCAGCCGTAGAGCGCCTGCCACTGCAGCGGGTTGGTGTCCTGGAACTCGTCGATCAGCAGGTGCGCGATGCGCGCGTCGAGGCGCTCCTGCACCCAGCCCGAGAGCGCCGACTGCCCCAGCAGCAGCTGGGCCGCCTGCTCGACGTCGTTCATGTCGACCCAGCCGTGGGCTCGCTTCACGTCGGCGAAGGCGGCTATCAGCAGGCGCGTGAGGCGCGTCATGCGCTGCTGGTAGAGCCAGGCGGCGTGCTGGGCCTGCGCGGCGCACAGCACCTGCAGCTCGGCCTCGGCCTCCTGCGCGGCGGGAAATTTCTGCAGGTTCTTGTTGAGACGGTCTTCCGTCGCCACGAAGAAGTTCTTGCGCAGATGGGCAAGGGCGGCCACCAGCGCATCGCCGGCCGGCTCGCCAGTGCCGAACACGTCGATGATGGCTTCGGCGGCCTTCTGCGGCGTCTTGTTGCTCTCGCGGCCCAACGCGGCGGCGCGGTCGAGCCAGCGCCGGCGGACCGGTTCGCCGCGCAGGGCCTCGGTCGGCTCGTCCAATCCTTCGAGCGCCGGGTACATCGCGCTGAAGTGCTGTACGGCGCTCTCCGCATCGGCCAGCGAGAACTCGACGCGCTTCGACAATGCCTCGCCCAGCGCCTTGGCCGTCTGCGAGCGGCCGTGCGTGGCGACGACGGCGTAATAGTCGGCCAGCGCCTGCCTGTCGGCGGTCACGGCCTCGAAGAAGGGACGCCACGTGCGGCTGCGTGCCTCGGCGTCGTCTTCGAGCAGTTCGTAGTTCGACGGCAGGCCCAACTCGCGCAGCACCGCGAGCGGCGCATTGCGCAGAAGGCCCGCGAACCAGGCGTGGAAGGTGCGGAACTGCACCGGCCGGCCGCCTTCGAGCAGGCGCCGGTAGAGGCCCTTGAGGCGCGGGACCGCAGCCGATGCGGCCGCCGGCGCCATGCCGCGCATCACCAACTGGGCGACCAGCTCTTCCTGCGGGCGTTCGGCGAAATCTTCCAGCCACTGGTCGAGGCGCTCGCGCATCTCGCCCGCGGCCTTCTTCGTGAAGGTGATGGCCAGGATCTCGTGCGGCTCGCAGGCGGCATCGCCCTCCTCGAGCAACGCGCGCAGGATGCGCGAAACCAGCATCCAGGTCTTGCCCGCGCCGGCACAGGCCTCCACCGCGACCGATCGGCGCGGATCGCAGGCGACTGTGTAGAAGGCCTCGCGCGTGACGTGGCGGCCGTTGTGTTCGTAGGCTGCGCCGTTCATTGCGTATCGCCTCCGACGGTTTCGACGCCCAGCGGCGGGGCCGCGTCGTCCCAGAAGTCCTTGCGGCACAGGCCGCGCGCCGCGCAGTACTCGCAGACGGCGCCCTCGCCCAGCGGCGGCAGTGCCGCGCCCTGCCCGATGCGCCTGAAGTCCTCGATGATGCCGGCCACCAGCGCATCGCGCGCCTCGACCACGGCAGGCTGCTCGACGGTCTGCGTGCCGGCGGCCTTCTCGCCCACGTTCACGTAGGCCGCGCGCAGCGTGTCGTCGGCCACCAGCGCGGCGTAGAAGGCCAGCTGGGTATCTTCGGTGGGGTCCTTCACGCGCTCCTTGCTGACGGTGGCGGACTCGGTCTTGTAGTCGATCACGAAGGCCTGGCCGTCGGGCATGCGGTCGATGCGGTCGAGCCGGCCGATCAGGCGCAGGTCGCCCAGCGCCTGCTCCTTCCAGGGCTCGGATTCGGCGAAGACGGCGCCGGCCGCCTCATGCCCCGTGAGCCAGGCCAGGTAGCCGTCACGCACGGCGGGCCATGCGGCGGCAAAGGGCAGGAATTCGGCATCGGAAAGACCGAGCTCCTGCGTGGAGCGACGGGCCGCCTCCTCGATGAGGGCGACGCGCTCCTGCGCATCCTGTGTCGGGGCTTCGGCCAGTGCCTCGTGGAAATGGCCGAGCACGGCATGCAGCCAGTTGCCGAAGTCGCGCTTGTCGACCTCAGCATCGAGCTCGTCGGCGCTGCGCAGGCCCAGCTGGCGCAGCGCGAAGAAGCGATAGGGACAGCGGCGCAGGTCTTCGTACACGCTGGTGGAGATGTTCTGCAGCGGCAGGAGCGCGCCGGAGGGCGTCGGGTATCCGGTCGGCCTGAGGGCCACTTCGCGCGGCGTACGCGGGTCGGCCGAGGGCTGCAGCGCGTGGTCGAGCTGCAGGGCCTGCACCAGCGGGCTGGGCCGCACGGGCTCGCCGCTGGCGTCGGAATGGCGCCAGACCAGCTCGCACGAGGGGTTGTGCAGGGCCGCGGCCCAGGCCGCGCGCTGGGCGGCTTCGAGCGCTTCGCGCGAAGGCAGGCCCAGTTCGAGGCGCTGTGCGGCGCTCCAGTTACCGGGAGGCTCGGGCGATGCGGGCAGGCGGCGGTCGTCGCAGCCCGGGATGACCACGGCGCCGAAGGACCGCCCCAGCAACTGGTAGAGCGGCAGCACCACGACTCGCGGGGCCTGGTCGCCTGCCGGGGGCACGAAGCTGGCGTCCTCCAGCACGTCGCGGACCCAGGCGGTGAACTCGGCCAGCGTGTGGCGGCCGCCGGGGAATTCGTCTTCGTCGTCGCCGTGCGCGCCTGCATCGAGCCACAGTGCACCGATCACCTTGCCGCCGGCCAGGTCTTCCTCCAGCAGGCTCCACTGGCCGCTGGCTTCCAGCAGCTCGCGCAGCGCGCGCAGCCACTCGGCCAGCGGGCGCGCGCGGGCCATGGGCGCGCGGCGGGCCTCGATGGCCTCGGTGAAGACGAGCAGCGCGGTGTCTTTCGACTTCTCGCTGCGGGCCATCAGGGCGCACCAGGTCGACCAGTCGCGCATCGCCTCCTGCCGCAGGCGGGCCTCGAGCGAATGGACGATCGGCGAATCGCCATCGACACTGCTCTTGAGCCATTCGAGCACCTGGTCGCTGGTGGCGTCGTGGGCGCAGGCGCGCAACGCGCTCATCAGCGTGGCGGCGGCGCGGGTGGTCGAGAGCTTCCAGCCCGTTTCGTCGTGCGTGATGACGCCCTGCGCGCTCAGCTGGGCGCTGATGCGGCGCGTGAGCGCGCGGTCGGTCGCCACGAGCGCGACGGGAGCGCGCTCTTCGGAGAGATGGCGCAGCACGCAGGCGGCGGCGAGTTCGGCTTCGTCCTCGGGGTCGAGGGCGACGTGCGAGGCGCATGTCCGCGTGGGCGCACCCGAAGGCACGAGCGAAAGATGAAGGGCGCGGTCGCCCCAGAGCTTGCACAGCGACTGCGTGAGCGGATCGGACTGGAAACCCTCCAGAACGATCAACGCATCGACCTGGGCGCGCGTGGATTCGCGCTGCAGCACGTCGGTGGCGTAGCCAGAAGTGGAGGTCCACGCGACGGCGATGCGGATCAGCGCGCTTTCGATGCGGAACCACTCCGACTCGCTGCCTGCATCGGCCACGCTCGCGGCACGCTGCGCCCACTCGCCTCCCCGCTCTTCGGGCGTCACTGCAGCCGCAAGAGGACCGAGTTGATAGGCGAGCTCGACGACGCGGCCGGCCAGGGAGAAGCGCTCGGCATGAAAGCCCGCCTGCGACAGCAGCGCCTGGGCGGTGACCAGGTCGCGCGCCATGTCGTGGGCGATGTCGTAGCCCGTCGGCACGAAGCCGCCAGCGCTTCGGGCCCAGTTGTGGGTGGTTTCGAAGCGCGGCACGAAGCCGGGGCTGCCGCAGCGCGCCCACATGGCGCGCGCCACGCCCATCAGCTGCGCATAGGGCACCAGCACCACGGTGCGGGCGGCGTGCAACTGGCGTTCGGCGAGCGCGCGGACGATCCGCGCGACGATGCCGTCGGCTGGATCGCACCACAGGGCCTGCACAGGGTGGCCTTCGTTCATTGGTTCCATCGAGGGGTTGGAGAGCGCATCGCGCAAGGGCTTTGGCTATCGCCGCCATAGCGTCTCCGCGCGGAACGCCACCCCTTGGTTTCTGTCACAATGACCAGCACTTTAGCTGCACCGAAACTCTCTGCGCACAAGGATTCACACATGGCCAGCGAACTCATCAAACACATCTCCGATTCCTCCTTCGAGGCCGACGTGCTCAAGTCCAGCCAGCCCGTTCTGGTCGACTACTGGGCCGAATGGTGCGGCCCCTGCAAGATGATCGCCCCCATCCTGGACGAAGTGTCGGCTGCATATGAAGGCAAGCTGCAGATCGCCAAGCTGAACGTGGACGAGAACCGCGACATCCCCGCCAAGTTCGGCATCCGCGGCATCCCCACCCTGATGCTGTTCAAGGACGGCCAGCTGGCCGCCACCAAGGTCGGCGCGATGAGCAAGGCTCAACTCACGGCCTTCATCGACCAGCAACTCGCCTGAGCGACATTTCAACCGGCCAGCGCGCAATGCGTTGGCCGGCGCGTTTTTCCTGTCATAATCTCTTCCAGTTCACCGGTCCTTCTGCATAGAGGCAACCGGTTCGAGTTCCCCGGTTGGTGAAGCACTTCTCGCTTCACGTTCAACCTCCCCCCGTTTCCAGTTCGATTACCCCGCGAGGGGTCATTCCATGCACTTAAACGAACTCAAGGCACTCCACGTGTCTGAAGTCCTCAAGCAGGCTGAAGCGCTTGAGATCGAAAACGTCGGCCGCATGCGCAAGCAGGAGCTGATGTTCGCGATCATCAAGAAGCGCGCCAAGGCCGGCGAACAGGTCTTCGCCGATGGCGTGCTCGAAATACTGCCCGACGGCTTCGGCTTCCTGCGCAGCCCCGACACCAGCTTCACGGCCAGCACGGACGACATCTACATCTCGCCCAGCCAGGTGCGCCGCTTCAACCTGCACACCGGCGACATGATCGAAGGCGAGGTGCGCACGCCCAAGGACGGCGAGCGCTACTTCGCGCTGACCAAGCTCGACAAGGTCAACAACGGCCCGCCGGAGCAGAACAAGCACAAGGTGATGTTCGAGAACCTGACGCCGCTGTTCCCCAAGGAGCAGATGAAGCTCGAGCGCGACGGCATCAAGGGCGACGAGAACATCACGGGCCGCATCATCGACATCATCGCCCCCATCGGCAAAGGCCAGCGCGCCCTGCTCGTGGCGCCGCCCAAGAGCGGCAAGACGGTGATGATGCAGCACATCGCCCACGCCATCAGCGCCAACTACCCCGACGTCCACATGATGGTGCTGCTCGTCGACGAGCGCCCTGAAGAAGTGACCGAAATGCAGCGCACGGTGAAGGGCGAGGTCATTGCCTCGACCTTCGACGAGCCTGCCGCGCGCCACGTGCATGTGGCTGAAATGGTGATCGAGCGCGCCAAGCGCCTGGTCGAGCTCAAGAAGGACGTGGTGATCCTGCTCGACTCCATCACCCGCCTCGCCCGCGCCTACAACAACGTCGTGCCCTCGTCGGGCAAGGTGCTGACCGGCGGTGTCGACTCCAACGCGCTGCAGCGCCCCAAGCGCTTCCTGGGCGCCGCGCGCAACGTCGAAGAAGGCGGCTCGCTGACCATCATCGGCACCGCGCTGATCGACACCGGCAGCCGCATGGACGAAGTGATCTTCGAAGAGTTCAAGGGCACCGGCAACTCCGAAATCCACCTCGACCGCCGCCTGTACGAAAAGCGCGTGTTCCCCTCGATCCAGCTCAATCGCAGCGGCACCCGTCGCGAAGAACTGCTGCTGGCCCCCGAGATCCTGCAGAAGACCCGCATCCTGCGCCAGCTCATGTACAACATGGACGAGATCGAGTCGATGGAGCTGATGCTCAAGAACATGAAGGCGACGAAGACCAATGTCGAGTTCTTCGACATGATGCGTCGCGGCGGGTAGCTGTTGCTCGCCCCCAGGCTGCGCGCACTTCGTGTCGCTACGCCTACCCCCTACCGGGGGCGGTGCCTACTGACCGGCAAAGCCGGATCAGTGGCACCTCACGAATGAATGCCCGCCTTGTGCGGGCATTTTTTATGTGCGAATCGCTCGGCCCTCCAAGGCGCTTTGGCGGCCGAGGTCGAGCAGTTCCATCAGGGCGACAGCCTGCTCGGGCGGGACCGGATTGGGCCCATGCCCTAGGATGGCATCGCGAACCGCGGCGTAGTAGTCGACGTAGTTGCCGGCCCGCGTGGGAATGCTCCGCTTGGTGAAGGTCCCACCGGGTCCGGCCAGCGAAAGCTGTCCGTCCAGCGGATCGTCGCCCCACCCTACGGCGGGCGGCCGCTGTCCGGCGCGCAACGCATCTTCCTGGGTATCGACGCCATGCTTGACGTAGCTTCCGCGCGTGCCATGGACGATGTAGCGCGGTGCGGCGTGCGCCGCCAGCGTCGTCGAATGAAGCACCACGCGCAGCGGTGCGTGCGGCCCGGACTCGTATCGCAGCACGGCATGGAAGTAGTCCTCGACCACGGCGCCGTCGCGCAGCACGGCAGTGTCGAGCTGGATCGTGTCGGGACGACCGAAAAGCTGCACCGCCTGATCGACCAGATGGGAGCCCAGGTCGACCCAGAGGCCGGAGCCGGGCACTGCCTGTTCGCGCCAGCGCTCCTTCACTTCGGGACGGAAGCGGTCGAAATGGGACTCCAGGTACACGGGGCGGCCCAGTTCGCCGGACGCAAGAACATCCTTGAGAGTCAGGTAATCGGAGTCGAAGCGACGGTTCTGGTAGACCGCGAGAAGCCGATCGTTGCGCTTTGACAACAGCTCGAGTTCCCTCGCCTCGGCCACGTCGAGTGTGAAGGGTTTGTCGACCACCACGTGCTTGCCGGCCTCCAGCGCCGCCTTGGCGACCGGATGGTGCTGGGCGTTGGGCGTGGCGACCACGATCAGGTCGATGTCCGGACGGGCCACGAGGGCGGCCACGTCCGGCACCACCGCCACGCCGGGCCAGTCGGCATGCACCTTGTGGGGCTGCGAACTGGCCACGGCCGCCAGTTCCAGCCCCGGAACGGCCGAAAGAACGGGCGCGTGGAAGGTCTGGCCGGCAAATCCGTAGCCGACGAGGCCCGCGCGCAAGGGTGTGGAAGTCATTGGGGAGCCTTCGGTTTGCTCGAAAATGGGGCAGTATGCGATAATCGCTGGCTTCGCGAAAAGTGCGGTCAGGCAGCTTCGCCTGGCTCCTCGGGTTTCCTCCGAGGCAGCGCGCCACTCTAGGCACGCTGGTGGCTCTCGCATCGACCGCGCATTGATTCCAAAAGCGCAAAAGGAAACACCATGGCAAAAGAAGGCATCCACCCGAATTACCGCGAAGTCCTGTTCGTCGACATGTCGAACGGCTTCAAGTTCGTGACCCGTTCGTGCGCGAACACCAAGGAAATGGGCACGACCGACGACGGTCGCGAACTGCCGCTGTTCAAGCTCGACACCACGAGCGAATCGCACCCGTTCTACACCGGCACGCAGAAGTCGGTCGACAACATGGGCGGCCGCGTCGAGAAGTTCCGCAACCGCTTCGGCAAGACCACCGGCGCCGCCTCGAAGTAAGGTACGCGCTTTTGCGTCGAGGGCAGCCCGGTTTACCGCGCTGCCCTTTTTCTTTCCCAATCCTGCCTCTTCCCGCCACTTGAACCAGCCCACCCCCGCGATCGTTGCCCAGAGCGCCGTGCGCCGGCTGCCGCGCATCGCATTGCTGCTGCTCTGTGCGGCTTACCTGCTGCCGGGGCTGGTCGGCCGGGGCCCCTGGAAGAGCGCGGACATCACGGCCTTCGGCTACATGGCCGAGCTGGCCCGCAGCACCGAGGGCATCGCGCGCTGGTTCGATCCGATGCTGCTGGGCCTGCGACCGGAAACACCAGCGCTGATTCCGTACTGGATCGGCGCCCTGGCCATCAAGATCGCCCCCGCATGGATCAACCCGGACCTGGCCGTTCGCGTCGCGTTCGCATTCCTGCTCTGGGGCACCTTCACGGCCACCTGGTACGCCGTCTATTACCTGGCCCGCACCGCGCGCGCCCAGCCCGTGGCCTTTGCCTTCGGCGGCGAGGCCCGGCCTACCGATTACGCGCGCGCCATCGCCGACGGCGGCCTGCTGGCACTGATCGCCTGCCTCGGCCTCGCCCAGCTCGGCCACGAAACCACGCCCGCGCTGGCCCAGCTCTTCTTCGCCTCGCATCTTTTCTATGGCGTGGCCGCGCTGCCCTATCGCCGCAACGGCCCGGTGATCGCATTGGCGGTCGGCACCATCGGCATCACGTTGAGCGGTGCACCCACGGTCGGGCTCGCACTGGCCATCGGCAGCGTGCTCTACGTCGCCTACGAACGCCGGCTCGCCACGCAATCCGCCAGCGAAGACTTCATCGACGACGAAAGCAGCGGCCCTGGCTACACGCGGGCTGCGCTGTTCACGATGATCGGCATCACCGCGCTGGCGGCGGTGCTGGTGTTCAGCCTGAAGCTGCCGACCTGGAAGATCACCGTGATCGGCAACACCCTGCTGGGCGACGTGCGCAGCCAGGCCAAGCTGCTGGTCTGGTTCACCTGGCCGGTCTGGCCGCTGGCCATCTGGACGCTCTGGCGCTGGCGGCGACAGCTCACGGCGCGCCATGTCGCCCTGCCTTTCTGGTTCGCGCTGGTGCCGCTGGCCGCCACCTGGAGCACCGACTACTCCGACCGTTCGCTGCTGCTGGCCCTGCCCGCCTTCGCCACGCTCGCGGCATTCGCCCTGCCCACCTTCCGGCGCAGCGCCTCGGCGCTGATCGACTGGTTCAACGTGCTGTTCTTCAGCGGTCTCGCCGTGCTGGGCTGGATCTACTGGATCGCCATGCAGACGGGCGTGCCGCCCAAGCCCGCAGCCAGCGTCGCGCGCCTGGTGCCTGGCTTCGTGCCCGAGTTCTCGCCCATTGCCGTGGTCCTCGCCGTGGCAGCAACCATTGCCTGGTGCTGGCTGGTGCGCTGGCGCACGGGACGGCACCGCGCCGCCCTCTGGAAGACGCTGGTGCTGCCGGCCGGCGGCACCGCCCTGTGCTGGATGCTGCTGATGACCCTGTGGCTGCCGCCGATCGACTATGCGCGCAGCTATGTCCCGCAGATCCGCGCCGTGGCCGAACGCGTGGGCCAGCCTCGCTGCATCGCGGAACTGGCGCTGAGCCGTCCGCACATCGCGGCACTGCGCCATCACGGCAACTTCAACGTGCAGCCGCTGCTGCTGGGCACCGACTGCCCGTGGCTGCTGGTCAGCCCTGACACGATCGAGCGCCTGCACACCATCATTCCGTTCGACCAGTGGCGCTTCGCCGGCACGCTGCGCCGACCGAGCAGCGCCGCTGACGACCTCCTGCTCTACCAGAAGATCACGCCGCAGTGAGGAGCGAACGGGCTCTGATCGCGCGGCACGCAGGCACGGTGCTCGTCGGCCAATTGGCCGTGATGGCCTTCGGCGTGACCGACACCATCATCGCGGGCCGCTACTCCGAGCACGCGTTGGCTGCGCTGTCGGTCGGCGCCGCGGTCTTCGTGAGCGTCTACGTGTCGCTGATGGGGGTTCTGCAGGCGCTGCTGCCTGTCTGGGCCGAGCTGCACGGCGGCGGGCGCGGCAGCGAGGTGGGGCGTTCTGTGCGGCAATCGCTGTACCTTGCGGCCATCGCCATCGTGGTCGGCATGACGATCCTGCTGCTGCCGGGCTCCGTCCTGCAGTGGACCCAGGTGCCGGCGGAGATGCGCGGCGAGGTCGAGGCCTACCTTGCCGTGCTGGCTTTCGCGCTGGCGCCAGCCCTGCTCTTCCGCCTGTTCAGCACGCTGAACCAGAGCCTGGGCAGGCCCCAGCTCGTGACGTGGCTGCAACTGGGCTCGCTGCTGGTGAAGCTGCCCCTGTCGATCTGGTTCACCTTCGGCGGCGCGGGCCTGCCGGCCATGGGCCTCGTGGGCTGTGGCTGGGCCACGCTGTGCGTGAACTGGACCATGCTCGGCTGCGCCATCTGGCTGCTGCGCAACCAGCCTTTCTATGCCGACTACGGACTCTGGAAGCGCATCGAGGCGCCCGACTGGCAGCAGATCCGCAAGTTCGCCCGGCTCGGCGTGCCGGGCGGACTGGCGGTGCTGGTCGAAGTCACGTCGTTCACGCTGATGGCCCTCTTCATCGCCCGCCTCGGCACCGCCGCTGCGGCCTCGCACCAGATCGCATCGAACCTGCTGGCCGTGGCCTACATGACGCCGCTGTCCCTGGGCATCGCGACCAGCGCCCGCGTGAGTTTCTGGCTCGGTGCCGGTGACGCAGCCAAGGCGCGGCACGCCTGTCGCCTGGGCTTCGAGCTGACGGCCCTGTGCGCGCTCTTCTATGCCGCGGCCATGGCCTTGCTGCGCGACCAGCTCGCCAATGTGTACTCCGACAACCCCGCCGTGATCGCGATGGCGGGCGCGCTGCTGCTGGCGGTGGCTGCATACCACGTCGCCGACGCGGTGCAGACCTTCTGCGTGTTCGTGCTGCGCTGCTACCGGGTCACGCTGGCGCCGCTGGTCATCTACTGCACGATGCTGTGGGGAGTGGGCCTGGGTGGCAGCTATCTGCTCGCATACCACGGCCTTGGGCCTTGGGCAGCCATGCAGTCGCCCCTGGCGTTCTGGATCATGAGCGCCGCGGCTCTGGCCCTGACTGCGCTGCTGTTCGGCGTGCTGCTGCGCTGGACGATGGGTCAGCGCGCAAGATAAAGAGACGAGGCCCGAAGGCCTACTTCGCCATCACGCGTGCTTCCCGCACACGTGCCGCCGGGAACACCAGCGCGAAGCGGGAGCCCTTGCCCACCGTACTTTCGATGCGCAGCTCCGCGCCGTGCCGCTGGGCGATGTGCTTGACGATCGCCAGCCCCAGCCCGGTGCCGCCGGTTTCGCGGGAGCGGCTGCGGTCGATGCGATAGAAGCGCTCGGTCAGCCGCGGGATGTGCTCCGCGGCAATGCCTGGGCCGGTGTCTTTCACGGCGTATTCGCCGCGCCCGTCGGGCAGCACCTTCCAGCTCACAGCTACCTCGCCGCCGCCGGGCGTGTAGCGGATGGCGTTGCTCAGCAGGTTCGACATCGCGCTCTGCAGTTCGGTCGGCGCGCCCGACACTTCCGACTCGGCATCCACGACGAACGACAACTGGTGCCCCTTGGGCGTCAGCCGTTCCGACAGTCCGCGCCCCTCGTCCTCGCACTGCGCGAACAGCGCGCGGATGCGGATCCACTGGCTGCCGGACGGCGGCGCGCTGCCTTCGAGGCGCGACAGCGTCAGCAGGTCGTTCACCAGCGTCTCCATGCGATGCGACTGCTGCCCCATCAGCGACAGATAGCGCGCGCGCTCGTCCGCATCGAGTGGCAGGTTCTGCAGGGTCTCGACGAAGCCCGCCAGCACCGTCAGCGGCGTGCGGATCTCGTGCGACACGTTCGCCACGAAATCGCGGCGCATCGCCTCGGCCTGCTCGAGCGCGGTGATGTCGCGCGTGAGCAGCATGCGGCGATTGCCGGCATAGGGGTGCACCTGCACGGAGAGCCTGACCGGATGGCTGCGCTGGTGCCCATGCCCCAGCCCCGGGCCGTCGATGACGACGTCGCGGCTGTAGTTCCAGGACGCAAGGTATGCGACGAAAGCTGGATCGCGCACCAGATTCGCCAGATGCTGCGCCAGATCGCGCTCCGCATCGATGCCGAACTGGCTGGCCGCCGTCTGGTTGCACCATTCGATGCGGCCCTGCTCGTCGAGCAGCACCACGCCGTTGGGCGATGCCTGGATGGCCGCGAGGAACTCCTGCAGGCGGTCTTCGGCCTGCCGGGTCTGCTGCTCGCGGTCGCGCAGCAGCTTGCGGATGCGCTCGGCGAGTTCGCCCCAGACACCCGGCCAGCGAGACGGCAGGCCGGCGGCGTCGTTGCGCAGGATGCGCAGCAACCGATCAGCGCGCCATGCATCCAGCGCCAGCCAGAGCACGGAACCAAGCCAGGCCCCCAGCCAGCCGAACTTCCAGCCAAAAATGGCAACAGCGCCCGCTCCTACTGCAAGGGACGCTATTAAAAAAGTAGCAATTCGGAAAGGCATGGCGGGCGATTATCCGCGCCCGCGGCCAAAGGAAGCCACGGCGCTCAAACCGTGACTTGGGCGGTCAGGCGATAGCCCGCTCCGCGGACGGTCTCGACCATCGGCGCCGCCGCGCCCAGCGATTCACGCAGGCGCTTGACGTGCACGTCGACCGTGCGTTCCTCGATGTAGACGTGGTCGCCCCACACCTTGTCGAGCAGCTGCGCACGGCTGTGCACACGCTCGGCATGCTGCATCAGGTAGGCCAGCAGCTTGAACTCGGTCGGGCCGACCTTCAGCGCGCCGCCCTGCCAGGTCACGCGATGGGTGGAGGTGTCGAGGGCCAGCTCGCCGATCTCGACGCGCTCCGTGACCACTTCCGGCGCCCGGCGGCGCAGCACCGCGCGGATGCGGGCCAGCATCTCCTGGGTGGAGAACGGCTTGGTGATGTAGTCGTCGGCACCGGCATCGAGGCCGGCAACCTTGTCGGGTTCGTCGCCGCGCGCGGTCAGCATCAGGATCGGGATGGCCTTGGTGCGCGGGTCCTTGCGCCACTGGCGCGCGAGCTGCAGGCCGCTCTGGCCGGGCAGCATCCAGTCGAGCAGGATCAGATCCGGCAGGAAGGCGTCGATCTCTCGCTGGGCCGCGGCGCCATCTTCCGACCAGATCGGCTCGAAGCCGTTGTGGCGCAGGTTGACGGCGATCAGCTCGGCGATCGAGGACTCGTCTTCGACGATCAGGACTCGGGGTTTCTTCATGCTTTCTTGGGAGTCTTGCCGCAGCCGTTACTGCAGCGCGGACTCGATTTCCTGCATCGAAGTGTGCCGCACATCGGCACCCTTGACGATGTAGATGATGAATTCGGCGATGTTCTTCGCGTGGTCGCCGATGCGTTCGATGGCCTTGGCCAGGAACAGCAGGTCCAGGCTGGCCGAGATGGTGCGCGGGTCTTCCATCATGTAGGTGACCAGCTTGCGCACGAAACCGTCGAACTCCTTGTCGATCAGGTCGTCGTCCTTCAGGATCGACAGCGCCGCGGCGGTGTCGAGACGGGCGAAGGCGTCGAGCGCCTTGCGCAGCAGGCCAGCGGCGAGGTCGGCGGCGATGCGCAGCTCGGTCGTGGGCAGCTGGCGGGCGGCGCCGCTCTCGATGATCGACTTGACCATGCGCGCGATCTTGTTGGCTTCGTCGCCCACGCGCTCGAGGTTGGCGGTGGTCTTGCTGATGGCGATCAGCAGGCGCAGGTCGCGTGCGGTCGGCTGGCGGCGCGCGATGATGGACGACAGCTCGCGGTCGATGTCGATTTCCATCGCATTGACACGGTGCTCGGTTTCCATCACGCGGTTGGCCGCTTCGGGATCGAATTGCAGCAGCGCGTACACGGCCTGGTTGATCTGCGACTCGACCATGCCGCCGAGCTCCATCACGCGCGACGAAACGCCGTTGAGCTCGCTGTCGAACTGGCTGGAGAGGTGTTTCTCGGTCATGTTGTTGTCTCCTTTGACTTCAACCGAAACGGCCGGTGATGTAGTCCTCGGTCTCCTTGCGCTGCGGCTTGAAGAACATCTGTTCGGTGGCACCGAACTCGATCAGGTCGCCGAGGTACATGTAGGCGGTGTAGTCGCTGCAGCGGGCGGCCTGCTGCATGTTGTGCGTCACGATGACCACCGTGTATTCGTTCTTGAGCTCGGCGATCAGCTCCTCGATCTTCGCAGTCGAGATCGGGTCGAGCGCCGAGCAGGGCTCGTCGAGCAGCAGCACTTCGGGCTTGATCGCGATGCCGCGTGCGATGCACAGGCGCTGCTGCTGGCCGCCGGAGAGGCCCGAGCCGCTTTGCTGCAGCTTGTCGCGCACTTCGGTCCACAGCGCGGCCTTCTTCAGCGCCCATTCGACGCGGTCGTCCATCTCGCTGGCCGAGAGGTTCTCGAACAGCTTCACGCCGAAAGCGATGTTGTCGTAGATCGACATCGGGAACGGCGTGGGCTTCTGGAACACCATGCCGACCTTGGCGCGGATCAGCGCCACGTCCTGCTTCGAGGTCAGCAGGTTCTCGCCGTCGAGGGCGATGGTGCCCTCGGCACGCTGCTCCGGATAGAGCTCGAACATGCGGTTGAAGGTACGCAGCAGGGTCGACTTGCCGCAGCCCGACGGGCCGATGAAGGCCGTGACCTTGTTCTCGGGGATTTCGAGATTGATGCCCTTGAGCGCGTGGAACTTGCCGTAGTAGAAGTTCAGGTCCTTGACCGAGATCTTCGAGCGCGACGGTTGTGCGACGGTGTTTGGCATGTTGTTGACTTCTTCCGGATTCAATGTTTGTTGCGCGTCAGTACCCGCGCCAGGATGTTGAGGGCAAGCACGGCAATCGTGATCAGGAACACGCCGGCCCATGCCAGCTGTTGCCAGTTCTCGTAGGGGCTCATCGCGAACTTGAAGATCGTGACCGGCAGGCTGGCCATCGGCTGGCTCACGTCGGCGGTCCAGAACTGGTTGTTCAGGGCGGTGAAGAGCAGCGGCGCGGTTTCGCCGGCGATACGCGCCACGGCCAGCAGCACACCGGTGACCACACCGGCGCGGGCGGCGCGCAGCGTGATGTTGGTGATGACGCGCCACTTCGGCGTGCCCAGCGCATAGGCAGCTTCGCGCAGGCCCGGCGGCACCAGCTGCAGCATGTTTTCGGTGGTGCGGATCACCACCGGGATCACGATCAGCGCCAGCGCGATGGCCCCGGCCAGACCCGAGAAGGTCTTGAAGTAGGCCACCACCACTGCATAGACGAACAGGCCGATCACGATCGACGGCGCGGACAGCAGGATGTCGTTGACGAAGCGCGTGACCGAAGAGAGCAGTCCCTTGGGGTTGTACTCGGCCAGATAGATGCCGGCCATGATGCCGATCGGCGTGCCCACGAAGGTGGCCAGCATCACCATCACGAACGAGCCGAAGATCGCATTCGCGATACCGCCCGCCTCGTTCGGCGGCGGTGTCATCTGCGTGAACGTGGCGATGGCGAGGCCACCCACGCCCTGACGCAGCGTCTCCCAGAGGATCCAGATCAGCCAGAACACGCCGAAGGCCATGGCGGCGAGCGACAGCGTGAGCGCGATCTTGTTGACGCGGTTGCGCGCGGCGAACTTGGCCTGGCGCGTTTCGGCCAGCGCCTTGGCCACGAGAAGGTTCTGGGCGGTGCTCACGACTTGGTTCCTTCGCTCTTCTTCATCTTGGCCAGCAGCATCTTGGAAAGCGACAGCACGACGAAGGTGATGAAGAACAGCACGAGGCCGAGGTACATCAGCGCGGCCTGGTGCAGGCCCGCGCCGGCTTCGGCGAATTCGTTGGCGAGTGCCGAGGTGATGCTGTTCGCAGCCTCGAACACGGAAAGGGAGTTGAGCTGGTTCATGTTGCCGATCACGAACGTGACCGCCATCGTTTCACCCAGCGCCCGGCCGAGGCCGAGCATGATGCCGCCGATGACGCCGGCCTTGGTGTAGGGCAGCACCACCTTGGAGACGACTTCCCAGGTGGTGGAGCCGAGGCCGTAGGCCGACTCCTTCAGCAGCGGCGGCGTCACCTCGAACACGTCGCGCATCACCGAGGCGATGAACGGGATGATCATGATCGCGAGGATGATGCCAGCCGACAGGATGCCGATGCCCACGGGCGGGCCCGACACCAGCGCGCCGAGATACGGCACGTCGGAGAGCAGCTTCTGCAGCGGCTGCTGCACCCAGGTCGACAGGATCGGCCCGAACACCAGCAGGCCCCACATGCCGTACACGATGGACGGCACCGCCGCCAGCAGCTCGATGGCCGTACCCAGCGGGCGCTTGAGCCAGCTGGGCGAGAGTTCGGTGAGGAAGAGCGCGATGCCGAAGCTCACCGGCACCGCGATCACCAGCGCGATGATCGAGGTGGCCAGCGTGCCGTAGATCATGACCAGGCCGCCGTACTCGTCCTTGACCGGGTCCCACACGCTGCTCGTGAGAAAGCCGAGGCCGTACTTCGAGATGGCGGGCCAGGCGCCGGCAACCAGGGACAGCAGGATGCCGATGAGCATCGCCAGCGTCAGCAAGGCGGCGCCCTTGGCGGCCCAGCCGAACAGCCGGTCGGCCATGGGGCCGGAACGCGGCGCCTTCACAGGCGGCGGAGGTGCGGTGGCACGACCGCGCTCGGCCGCGAGGTCGAGAGAGGTGGTGGCGGCGGGAAAGGTGGATGACACGGGTCGCTCCGGCAAAGACGAAAGCGGCGCGTCCTCGAGCGAAGAATTGCTCATGGGCGCGCCGTTCTGGACTGGTGGGTAGGTTTACTTGAACGCGACGGCCTTGCCCGACGAGTCCTTCACCTCGCCCCATGCCTTGGCGATGGTGGCCTTCACGGCGTCGGGCATCGGCACGTAGTCGAGCTCGTCGGCCGTCTTGTCGCCGCTCTTGTAGGCCCAGTCGAAGAACTTGAGCACGGTGGTCGCGTTGGCGGGCTTGTCCTGCACCTTGTGCATCAGGATGAAGGTGGCGCCGGTGATGGGCCATGCGTCCTTGCCAGCCTGGTTGGTCAGCACCTGGTAGAAGCTCTTGTTCCATTCGGCGCCGGCGGCGGCGGCCTTGAATGCCGAGTCGTCGGGCGACACGAAGGTGCTGGCGGCGTTCTGCATCTGGGCGTACGTCATCTTGTTCTGCTTGACGTAGGCATATTCGACGTAGCCGATCGAGTTCGGCAGGCGGTTCACGAAGGCGGCGACGCCTTCATTGCCCTTGCCGCCCGCGCCGGTGGGCCAGTTCACGGCCGTGCCTTCGCCGACCTTGGTCTTCCACTCGGCGTTGACCTTGCTCAGGTAGTTGGTGAACAGGAAGCTGGTACCCGAACCGTCGGCGCGGCGAACCGGGGCGATGGCCGCGTCGGGGAGGTTCAGCGAACCGTTCAGCGCCTTGATGGCGGGGTCGTTCCACTTGGTGATCTTGCCCAGGTAAATGTCGCCCAGGACCTGGCCGTTGAGCTTCAGCTCGCCGGGCTTCACGCCCTGGATGTTGACCACGGGAATCACGCCGCCGATGACGGTGGGGAACTGCATCAGGCCCTTGGCCTGGAGTTCGTCGTCCTTCAGGGGAGCATCCGAAGCGCCGAAATCGACGGTCTTGGCTTCGATCTGCTTGATGCCGGCACCCGAGCCGACCGACTGGTAGTTGATCTTGACGCCGGTGGCCTTGTTGAAGTCGGAAGCCCACTTGGCGTACAGCGGCGCTGGGAAGCTGGCGCCGGCACCGGTCACGTCTTGCGCGAGGGCGGGAATGGAGAACACCGCGGCCACGAGACCGGCTGTTGCAAATTTGAACGTCGTTTTCATGAAGCTTCCTTTTAGAAGTAAGAAGTAGTCCCTTTCCGGGCTTGGGACGGACTCTAGAAAGCTTCTGTGACATCAATATGACACCCCTCTACCGAGGGAAAATGCCTTTGTTTCGCCGGTCTTGCATGTGACGCTGTCACATAACCGTCATGCGAGCCCCCTAGCCTTCCGGAACTCGCCATCGCGCGATCAGAAGGCGGCACGCCCTGTCACGGCGCTACGATCAAACACAAAGACACCGCCCTCCTTTTCAGAATCACATGCAAAACGGCACCCGCCTCGCAGCAGTCGACCTGGGGTCGAACAGTTTCCGGCTCGAAATCGGACAGGTCGACCACGGCCAGATCCACCGCACCGAATATCTCAAGGAGACGGTGCGCCAGGGCAACGGCCTGGACAGTGCCCGCAATCTCACGACCGAAGCCATGCAGCGCGGCTGGGACGCCCTCGCCCGCTTCGGCGAGCGCCTGGCAGGCTTCAAGCGCTCGCAGGTCCGGGCCGTGGCCACGCAAACGTTGCGGGAGGCGCGCAACCGCGAAGAATTCCTGCTGCGCGCGCGCACCATTCTGGGGTTCGGCATCGACGTGATCCCTGGACGGGAAGAAGCCCGCCTCATCTATCAGGGCGTGGCGCACATGCTGCCGCACAACGATGCATCCGACCGCGAGCGTCGGCTGGTGGTCGACATCGGGGGGCGCTCCACCGAAATGATCATCGGCCGCGCCCTGGAGGCCGACCGCATGGAGTCGTACCGCGTCGGCAGCGTCGCCTGGTCGATGAAGCACTTCGGTGAAGGTCTTTTCACCCAGGCCGCCTTCCGCGCCGCCGAAGTCGCGGCCAAGGCCGTGCTCGACGACGCGCTCGGCAGCTACACGCGTGACCAGTGGGACGTGGCCTATGGCGCCTCGGGCACCATCGGTGCCGTCGGCGATGTGCTGGCCGCGGCGGGCGGCGAGCCTGGCCTGGTCACTCGCGAGGGCCTCGACTGGCTGCTCGATCGCCTGCTCAAGGCCGGCAGCGCTGACAAGCTGCGCATCGATGGCATGCGCGAAGACCGCAAGGCCGTGATCGGCGGCGGCCTGAGCGTGCTGCGTGCCGTGTTCGATCTCCTGTCCATCGACGAAATGAAGGTCGCCCAGGGTGCGCTGCGCCACGGCGTGCTCTATGAGCTGCTTGAGCGCGACGAGAGCGTCGCCGACATGCGCACCACCACCGTCGCGCGGCTGGCCAGCCGGTTCGCGGTCGATCCGGAGCAGGCTCGCCGTGTCGGCGACACCGCCGCGGCCCTCTTCGTGCAGCTCTCGCCCGCCGCGCGCGGCGGCAGCACCACCAACCGGGCTGGCCGCGCGCTTCGCAAGCTCGGGTGGGCCGCACATCTGCACGAGATCGGCACGCTGGTGTCCCACAGCGATTACCACAAGCATGGCGCCTACATCCTCGACAACACCGACGCACCCGGCTTTGCGGTCAACGAACTGCATGCGCTGGGCCAGCTGGTGCTGGGCCAGCGAGGCAAGCTTCGCAAGCTCGAGGCGTCGCTGGACGATGAAACCTTCGTGATGCAGTTGCTGTCGCTGCGGCTCGCGGTGATCCTGTGCCACGCACGGCGCGATCCCGACCCGCAGGCGCTCCACCTGGCAGCACTGGGCGCACGGGCCTTCGCCATCGCCTGCGCTCCGGACTGGGCCGAGGCCTATCCGCAATCGGCGCACCTGCTGCGCGAGGAAGTGCTGGCCTGGCAGAAGACCAGCAACTGGCGGGTCGAGCTCAGCGGCTGCTGAGCACTCCCGACTGCCGGGCTTTCTCGCTCCCGATCAGAGCAACTCGGGCGATTGCACCGTCACCACGACGGTCTGCACGTCGCCGTCGCGCTCGCGCGTGCGGATCCACCACAGCGCGCCCTTGCGCACCGGGCAGCTGTCCTGCTTCAGCCCCAGCAGCAGCGAGATCGCCTGCCCCACCGATGGCTGGTGGCCGATCATCAGCACCACAGACTTGCCATTGGGCCAGCCGGCCGCGCCGAGCAGCGCCTCGGCGGTGGTGTCCGGAGCGAGTTCCGAGCGCAGCTTGTATTTGCGGCCCAGCGCCAGCGCGGTCTGTTCGCAACGCCGCGCCGGGCTGCAGATGATGCGCGTACCGTCGGGCAACTGGCGGTCCAGCCATGCCGCCATCCGCTTGGCCTGCTTTTCGCCGCGCGCGGTGAGCGAGCGCTGCATGTCGTCGCAACCCTCGGTCCAGTCCTCGGCTTCGGCATGACGCCAGAAGATCAAGTCCATGGTCATCGTCTTTCGATCTTCAGTTGCTGGATGCATCTCTGAGATGCCCTCGTGATGCGTAGCGGTTCATGAGCGCCGCCTGCGCGCCATGGGCTTCGACGACGGGCGACGAGCCTGCTTCGCCCGAATGCGTATCGTGGTCGACGCGCGTGTACGTGCCGTCGGCGCCCAGGTCCCAGGCGTCGCGGCCGTCGTGCAGATAGGCCACCAGGCATTCGTCGATCAGCCGCTGGCGCAGCCCGGGGTCCGTCACGGGCCATGCGAGCTCGACGCGCCGCATCATGTTGCGGTTCATCCAGTCGGCACTCGACAGGTACAGCGACTCGTCCTCCCCGTTGCGGAAGTAGAAGACCCGCGAATGCTCCAGGAAACGGCCGATCACCGAGCGCACCCGGATGTTGTCGGTGACGCCCGGCACCTGCGCCGGCAGCGTGCACGCTCCGCGCACGATCAGGTCGATCTTCACCCCCTTCTGGCCGGCGCGAACCAGCGAGGCGATGATTTCGTCGTCGGTCAGCGCATTCATCTTGGCGACGATGCGGGTCGGCTGGCCAGCTGCGGCTGCCAGGCCCAGCGCATCGATCTGGGCGATGACGTTCTTGTGCAGGTCGAATGGCGCCAGCCACATGCGGTTGAGCTTCGGCAAGCGGCTCTGGCTCGCCAGATGCACGAAGACGGCTTCCATGTCGGCCGTCAGCAGCGGATCGGCCGTGAGGTGGCTGATGTCGGTGTAGAGCCTGGCCGTGCGCGGGTTGTAGTTGCCCGTCGAAAGATGGCCGTAGCGGCGCATCTGCTTGCCCTCGCGCCGCGTCACCAGCAGCATCTTGGCGTGGGTCTTGAGTCCGACCACGCCATACACCACCTGCGCACCGATCGACTCGAGCATCTCGGCCCAGTTGATGTTGGCCTCCTCGTCGAAGCGGGCCTTCAGCTCCACGACCACCGTGACTTCCTTGCCGCGACGAACGGCCTCACGCAGCAGGTCCATCATTTCCGAGTCGGCACCCGTGCGGTAGATGGTCTGCTTGATCGCCAGCACCTGCGGGTCTTGCACGGCCTCGCGCAGGAATGCCAGCACCCCGTCGAAGCTCTCGAAAGGTTGATGGATCAGGACGTCGCCTCGCTGCAACTGCTCGAAGAACGACTGGCCGGACGACAAGGTGACGGGGTACGAGGCGCGATACGGCGGAAACCGCAGTTGCGGTTCGTCGAGCAGGTCAGCCAGTTGCGTGAGCCGGGCCAGGTTCACAGGGCCGTGTACCCGGTACAGCGCCTCTGGCGGCAGATTGAACTGCGCCAGAAGGAAGCTCGCGAGCGATTCGGCACAGCTTGCCGAAACTTCGAGGCGAACGGCCTGCCCGTAGTGCCGGTGCTGCAGCCCCTGGCGCAGCGCGGTACGCAGGTTCTTGACGTCTTCCTCGTCCACGGCAAGGTCGGAATGCCGCGTGACACGGAACTGCGAGAAGTCGCCCACCTCGCGCCCCGGGAACATGCCGCTCAGATGTGCACGCACCACGCTGGAAAGCGCCACGAAAAGCGTCTTGCCCTCCGACACCTTGGCCGGCATCCTGATCAGCCGCGGCAGCACGCGCGGCAGCTTGACGATCTGGATCGGGTTTTCACGCCCGAAAGCATCCTTGCCACCCAGCCTGACGATGAAGTTGAGCGACTTGTTCGCCACCTGCGGGAACGGGTGGGCCGGATCGAGGCCGACCGGAATCAGCAGAGGGCGCACCTCGCGCTCGAAATACTCGCTGACCCATTTGCGCTGCGCCGGATTGCGCTCACCGTGGGAAATGATGCGGATGCCGTGCGTCGCGAAGGTCGGCATCAACTCGTCGTTGTAAAGCGCGTACTGGCGCGCCACCAGCTTGTGGGCCGCTTCGGCCAGACGCTGGAACGACTCGACCGTGTAAGTGCCCTTGTGGTCGCCGGCGCTGCCTGCAATCAGGTGGGGCGCGGCACGGACTTCGAAGAACTCGTCGAGATTCGACGACACGATGCACAGGTATCGCAGCCGCTCGATCAGCGGCACTTCCTTGCGATGCGCCCAGTCGAGCACGCGCTCGTTGAACGAAAGAATGCTGTGGTCGCGGTCCAGCAACGTGAACGCGGGCGCCGCAACCTCAGGGGACGGGTTTGCGGGAGCGGGAGACATGGACACTGATTCTGAGGCAGGCGACACAGGAGGGAACACAGGCTGAAATATGACAGTGTCAGCCTCTCTTGTGACAGTTCCATGACTATTCCGTGACGCGCCGAGGCCGGCGGTTTGCTGGCCGAGGGCACCGGGGGGAGAAGCGAGCGGCCCGGTTCCGGGCCGGTCAGCCGCCGGCTTCATGCGCCCAGGAAGTGCTTGCGGTAACGCGCCGGCAGGTCGTCGATGCGCATCAGCATCGGCAGGTCGGCCGCGTTGAAATCGGGATCCCAGGCCGGCGCGCCGAGGACCTTCGCGCCCAGGCGCAGGTAGCCCTTGATGAGCGCCGGGGGCTCCACGTCGAGCGTGCTATCGAGGCGTTCGACGGGCAGCGGCAGACGGGGCTGCACCTGATATTGGATGGGCGCCATGTGCTTGGCCGAAACCTGGCGCCAGATGCTGGCAGCGGCGTCACCGTTCGTGACACCGTTATGTGACATCGGGATGCTCGCGCAGCCGATCATCGTGTCGAGCTTGTTGCGGTGCATGAAGCCGGCCAGGGCACCCCAGAGCGCGAGGATCACGCCGCCCTGGCGATGGTCGGGGTGCACGCAGCTGCGGCCCAGTTCCACCATGCGCTCGCGCAGGTCGCGCAGGCGGGTGAGGTCGAATTCAGTATCGCTGTAGGTGCTGCCGACCCGCCGGGCCTGGGCGGGAGTGAGCACGCGGTAGGTGCCGATGACTTGCTGGGTCAGTTCGTCGCGCACCAGAAGGTGTTCGCAGAAGTCATCGAACAGGTCGATGTCGTGACCGGCGACCGGAGAGGAAACCCGGGCGCCCATTTCACCGACGAACACGTCGTAGCGCAGGCGCTGGGCGGCCCGCACGTCGTCGACGTGGCGGGCCCAGCCAACGGTGATACCTTGTTTGGATTCGACGGCCTGCGGCAGGATGACTGCGGGGGCCTGAGGCACCGACGTACGGGCCGCAGCGGCAGGAGCACCAGCCGCGGGAGCGGGCCACAAGGCCGCGCGAAGCCCGATCTGCGAAAGCGGAAACGTCGGGTTGGGCAGTTCTTTCATGGGGAGACCCTTTCTGCCGAGGGAGTCTCCGCACCTGCGATGAAGCGGGCATGTCAGGAAAATTGCAGGCGCGTGACGCTGTTACAACCCCACGCCGCCTGCAGAACGACTGCAACCCACAGGGCCAGCTTCGTCGTCTAATGCGATGGATTCGCGAAACGGAGTTCCACACATGGCCACAACCGCCGCCAACGGCACCGACAGCAGCCGCCTCCATCAGACCTTTCCCGTCCTCAGTGACACGGAGATTGCGCGCATCGCGCGCTTCGGCACCGTGCAACAGTTCGCGCGCGGCGCCAGGCTGTTCACCGCGGGCGAAACAGGCCCCGGCATGTTCGTGCTGCTGAAAGGCGTCGTGGCTGTCACGCAACGCGACGGGCTCGGTCATGTGGTGCCGATCGTGCGGCAAGGACCGGGAGAGTTCCTGGCCGAAGTCGGCCAGTTGAGCGGCCGCCCTGCCCTCGTCGACGGCCACGCCGACGAGGATGTGGAGGCGCTGCTGGTGTCCCCCGCGCAGTTGCGCGCGCTGCTGGTCGCCGAAGCCGACCTTGGCGAGCGCATCACCCGCGCGCTGATCCTTCGGCGCGTGGCGCTGATCGAATCGGGCGCCAGTGGCCCGGTCCTGATCGGCCAGCCGCAGTCGCCCGACATGGCCCGGCTCGAGAACTTCCTGCGCCGCAACGGCTATCCATATCACCTGGTCGACGCTGCCCAGGACCCCGACGCCGCCGCCCTGCTCGCCCAATACGGAACCTGCAAGCTGCTGGCGGTATGCCCGGACGGCTCGGTGCTGGTCAACCCGAGCGACGATGCGCTGGCGCGCTGCCTCGGCATGGTCGATACGGCGGAGCGCAACGAGCTGTACGACGTGGCCGTCGTCGGCGCCGGGCCTGCCGGGCTGGCGACTGCGGTGTACGCGGCTTCCGAAGGCCTGCGCGTGATCGTGCTCGACTGCCGGGCATTCGGCGGCCAGGCCGGTGCCAGTGCGCGCATCGAGAACTACCTCGGCTTTCCCACCGGTATCTCGGGGCAGGCGCTGGCGGGCCGAGCGTTCGTCCAGGCACAGAAATTCGGCGTCGAGATGCTGATTCCGGCCAAGGTGGCGTCGCTGGACTGCTCTCGAGAAAACGCGCTCGAGAGCCTGGCAGTCACGCTGGCGGACGGCCGCACGATCCATGCGCGCACGGTGGTCATCGCCAGCGGCGCGCGCTACCGCCGGCCCGACGTTCCGCGGCTTGCAGAATTCGAGGGCCGCGGCGTCTGGTACTGGGCCTCTGCCATCGAAGCAAAGATCTGCGCGCAGCAAGAAGTGGCGCTGGTCGGCGGCGGCAACTCGGCCGGACAGGCCGCGGTGTTCCTGTCGCGCCATGCGGCCAAGGTGAACGTGCTGGTGCGCGGGCCGTCGCTCGCCGCCAGCATGTCGCGCTACCTGATCGACCGCATCGAGGCCACGCCCAATATCTCGCTGCAGCCACACACCGAGCTCGTTCGCCTTCATGGCGGCTCCGACGAAGGCCTCACCGGCGCGACATGGCGCTGTCATACCTCCGGCAACGAACACGACTGCGCTGCGCGCAACATCTTCCTCTTCGTCGGCGCGGAGCCGGAAACCTCATGGCTCGAAGGCTGCGGCGTGGCGGTCGACAAGCATGGCTTCGTGCTCACCGGCGATGCCGCCAGCCGCGGCTTTCCGGCCCGGCCGTCCGCGGCGCTCGAATCGAGCGTGCCGGGTGTGTTCGCCGTCGGCGACGTGCGCTCGGGCTCGGTCAAGCGCGTGGGCGGCGCCATCGGCGAAGGCGCGGCCGCAGTAGCGCTGATTCACCAGCACCTGTCGCAGGCCTCGGCCGTGGCCTGAACAGCGCATCAGCTCAAACCAGAAGGAGTCCGAAGTTGCCAATCAAACCTTGTGACCACGTGCCCGCCGAGATCGCACAGCCCCACGCCCAGCAACAGCGCGGCTGCGAAGACTGCCTGAAGACCGGGGACACCTGGGTTCACTTGCGCTTGTGCGTGCATTGCGGGCACATCGGCTGCTGCGATTCGTCGAAGAACCGTCATGCGACGCGGCACTCGCACGCCGAAGGTCACCCCGTCATCCGGTCGCTCGAGCCCGGTGAAAGCTGGATGTGGTGCAACGTGCACGAGAAGCAAGTCGGTTGATATTTCCCCGAATTTCACCAACCAGACTGCGAATTCCCGCGCCGGCACGCGTTTGAATTCGCACGTATATGCTGCCGGGCTCGCATCAAACACATCCCATTACCGGAGTGCCAGACAACATGCCCGCATCGCCCATCGAGGTCTATTCATGGCCAACGCCGAACGGCCACAAGATTCACATCATGCTGGAGGAGTGCGGGCTGCCCTACCACGCGCACCCCGTGAACATCGGCAAGGGTGACCAGTTCGCGCCCGACTTCCTGCAGATCAGCCCCAACAACAAGATCCCGGCCATCACCGACCCCGATGGTCCGGACGGCAAGCCGATTTCGCTCTTCGAATCAGGCGCCATCCTCGTGTACCTCGCGGGCAAGACAGGCAAGTTCCTGCCCACCGGCGACCGCGAGCGCTACGACGTGCTGCAGTGGCTGATGTTCCAGATGGGTGGCGTCGGCCCCATGCTCGGCCAGGCGCACCACTTCCGCCTGTACGCGCCCGAGAAGATCGCCTACGCCATCGACCGCTACAGCAACGAAGCCAAGCGCCTCTACGGCGTGATCGACAAGCAGCTGTCGAAGAACAGGTTCATCGCAGGCAAGAGCTATTCGATCGCCGACATCGCCATCTTCCCGTGGCTGCGCAGCTGGGAAAATCAGGGAATCACCCTCACCGATTTCCCCCATCTGAAGGACTGGTTCGACGGCATTTCCGCCCGCCCGGCCGTGCAGCGCGGCGTGAAAGTGCTTGCCGATCTGCGCCAGCCGATCACCGGCGACAAGGAGCGAGAGATTCTTTTCGGCAAGACCCAGTACGAGAAACGCTGAGGCCCTTTTATCCGGGCTAGAATAGAAGGCTTGTCGGGGTGTAGCGCAGCCTGGTAGCGCATCTGGTTTGGGACCAGAGGGTCGAAGGTTCGAATCCTTTCGCCCCGACCAAAAAATGTGAACGGTGACAGTGGCTCGGGCTGCTGTCACCGTTTTGCATTCTGCGTCACCTGACACGCGGACAGTTCGCGGGCCGATGCGCCGAGCCCCCTATCGACTTCCTACACCCAGATCGCGTGAGGGCAGCCCGCGGGCAGAAAGACCCACGACCACTGCGGGAGACTGCTGAAACCGGATTCACACATCTTGTTTCATATGTAAGATTTTTCCAGCCTCAAGAAGCATTGCTTTCTGGCTTCTCATTGGGGAAATCTGCCATTAGAACAAGGAGTGATTGGATGAATTCGTGTTACAAAACGGTATGGAATGCGGCACTGGGCGCCTGTGTAGCAGCAGCAGAGAACGTGTCTTCGAAGCGGGGCGGCAAGGCGAGCGGTTCAAGGCGCACAGTTACTGCGAGCGCGGCCTTGGCGCTGGCCGCGTTGGCCGCCGGCGGAGCCGCACAGGCAGCGACCTTCACCGCCGCCAGCGAGGCGGAACTGATCACGGCCATCAACGACGCCAATGCCAGCCCCGACTTGAGCTCCACCATCACCGTCACCAAGGCCATCACGGTGACGACGCAGTTGCCCCAGCTCTCGTCGAAAGTGACAGTCAATACCGGCACGTTTGCCACGACCATCGGCTCCGCTGCAGGTGCAACGCTGGATCTACAGACTGGCGCGACCTATCAAGCCGCCGTGGTCCAGGTGGGCATCGCCCCCAACACGACCGGGATCGTGGTGGCCCAGGGCAGCGGCACCGCGCTGTCGGGTACTGCCCTCACGACCGGGGCAGGTCAGAGCACGGTCAGCGTTCTGGACGGCGCTTCCGCCGTCTTCACCGGCAATCTGAACACCGGAGCTGGATCGGCCACCATCAACGTGGGCAAAGGCGCCTCGATGTCGGTTGGCAACCTGAACTCGGGCATCGGCCAGACCGCGATCAACGTGACGGGTGGCGGAAAGATCACGGTCGGCACCAACGCCAACCTGGGGGGCGGCAACGGCGCCGCGAACGGAGGCATCACGGACGTCGTGGTGAGCGGCACCGGCTCTGCCATTCAGTTCAGCGGGGCCAGCGGCTACTACCACCATGCCGGCACGCTCGAAGTCTCCGCTGGCGGCTTCGTCGGGGCCAACACGGTGCAGGTGGGTTTCCGGGCGGGTGACGTGTTTACCGCGACCGTGACGGGGCCCGGGTCCGTCTTCGGCAGCGTCAACAACAATCTGACCATCGGTGGAGGAGGAACTGCCACGGTCACCGTGGCCGACGGCGCCCTGCTGACTTCAGGCACCAGCGGCACCAATACGCTCTCCCTGGCCAACACGGCGACCGGCGTGACAACCTTGAACATCGGTGCACCGGTCGGGAGTGCGCCTGCCGCCCCCGGTGCCGTGACGGCGAAGAACATCACCTCCAGCAGCGGCCAGTCGACGATCAACTTCAACCACAACGCGAGCAGCTACGAATTCGCGGTGCCGATCGGCGGAAATGTCATCGTCAACCAGATCGGCAGCGGCACGACCACGCTGACGGGGGACAACAACTACAGCGGCGGCACCACGATCACCGCGGGCACGCTGCAGCTGGGCAACGGAGGCACCACCGGCTCGATCTCCGGCGCTGTCGTCAACAACGCCACGCTGGCCATCAACCGCTCGAATGCCGTCAGCTTCCCCGACGCCATCAGCGGCAGCGGTGTCGTCCAGCAACGGGGCACGGGCACCACGACGCTGAGCGGAACCAACACCTACACGGGCGGCACTGTGGTGCAGGCCGGCCGGCTGCTGGCCGGCAGCGCGGGCGCGTTCGTGCAGAACACCGCCTACACGGTCAACGGCGGCACGCTCGACCTGGGCATCTGGGACCTCACCACCTCCAACCTCTCCGGCACCGGCGGCACCGTGGCGCTGAACGCCCAGACACTCACCGCCAACCAGGCCGGCGACAGCACCTACGCCGGCGCCATCACGGGCACGGGCGGCGTCGTCAAGTCCGGGGCTGGCGTGCTGACGCTCTCCGGTACGAACAGCTACAGCGGCAACACCTCCGTGACGCAAGGCACCGTGCGCGCCGGGGCTGTGAGCACCTTCAGTTCGAAGAGCGCGACCGTTGTCGCCAATGGCGCGACGCTCGACCTGGCGGGCCACAACCAGACTCTGGCATCCGTGAACAACAGCGGCACGGTGAGTCTCGCCGGCGCAGCGCCTGGCACCACGCTGACCGTCACCGGCCCGTGGGTGGGCAACGGCGGCACGCTCCGGCTGGGCACTGCACTCGGCGACAGCAGCAGCGCGAGCGACAAGCTCGTGCTCAGCGGCGCGACCGCCATCGCCAGCGGCACGACCAACGTGCAGATCACCAACCTCGGCGGCCTCGGCGCGCTGACCACCGGCAACGGCATCGAGGTCATCAGCGCGATCAACGGCGCCACCACCACCGCGCAGACCACGAAGAACGCCTTTGCGCTCGCGGGCGGCCACGTCGACGCCGGCGCCTACGAGTACCGGCTGTACGCCGCCGACGCGAGCGGCGCGGGCGAGAACTGGTATCTGCGCTCGACCGTCGCGGCGGTGCCTCCGACCAACGGAGGTGGCACAGGCGGCGGCGTGGTCGTGCCGGCCTACCGTACCGAGGTTCCACTCTACGCAGTGCTTCCCGAGCAGTTCCGCCAGGCCAACCTGTCGATGCTCGGCAGCCTGCACATGCGCATGGGGGATAACGTCCGCCCCGCCGCCAACGACGCAGGCCCTGCCGTCGCCGGCCAGAGCTACCGCCAGGCGTGGGGCCGCCTCATCAGCACCGACCGCACCACCAGCCAGACCGGTACCGTGAGCCCTACCAGCAGGGGCCGCCTCACCGGCGTCCAGGCCGGCACCGACCTCTGGGCCGATACCCACTGGCGCGCCGGCGTCTATGTCGGTCAGCTCGACGGTGACATGCGCGTCAACGGTTTCGCCAGCGGCCTGCTCGATCTCGGCGTCGGCATCAACGACCTCAAGAATCAATACTTCGGCGTCTACGGCACCTGGAAGAACGACAGCGGCCTCTACATCGACGGTGTGCTGCAGGGCGGCCGCCACCGCTATACGGCATCGCCGGTGCTGGGTCTGGGCAGCGGTGGCAAGGGCAGCAGCCTGCTGGCCTCCGTCGAAGTAGGCCAGTCCTTCGGCATCGCTGCCGGCTGGACCATCGAGCCGCAGCTGCAGCTGGTGCACCAGCGCGTGAGCCTGGACGACGCGAGCATCGTCGGTGCACTGATCCGCCAGGACAGTGACAGCGGCTGGCTGGTGCGCGTCGGCGTGCGGGTCAAGGGCGAGATCGACACCAGCGCGGGCCCGCTGCAACCCTATGCGCGGCTGAACCTCTATCACACGGGCAGTGGCACCGATGTGGCGCGCTTCATCGGTCCGGCCGGCTTCGCCGACATCGCCACGCGCACTGGTGGAAGCAGCGGCGAGCTGGCGGCGGGCGCATCCTGGCAGTTGAGCCGCAGCACCAGCCTGTACGGCGAACTTGGCAAGCTGTGGGACATGAGCGGCGATGCACGCAACAGCAGCGGCGTCAACGCCAGCGTGGGTGTGAAGGTGCTCTGGTAAGAGCCGGAGATGCAGGCGGTCGGACACGCATGACTGCGGTCTGTCGCCTGCCTCGAAACCGCCCCGCGCGCCAAATCAGGACGCGGAACTCGGTAGAATCCGCCGCTGCCGCTTGAGAGCAATCGCACTCAAGTCATTGATTTTCCAGGCATCTCTTCAGCCTGGAATCTGCCCGTAGCTCAGTTGGATAGAGCACCTGCCTTCTAAGCAGGTTGTCGGGGGTTCGATCCCCTCCGGGCAGGCCAATCCAGTCCTTCACGCAGCCTCGCAAGATATGAGCTGGCCGGCGCGGTCCCGGACGGTCTCATGCCGCCGTGCGCCGGACGGGCCTTGAAAACGCCGAGATAACAACCCGCAGCTTTCGCGCAATGGCACTCGATCACGGTCGAGCAAAGGATGCCGAGCCCAAGGCGATCGGAGACCTGGCCAGCGCCTGTTGCGGGTTGATCATCAGCGCGCAACATGCTGTCACTTTTTGGCTGCCCAACAATGAAAACAAAAGGGCTACACTGCACCCGGGCAGCCAATCTCTCCCTCTACCCTCCTCCTATGGCTGCTCATTTAGCCCGCTTCGGCGGGTTTTCTTTTTGATGCGATGGGCTCGCGGCGCCAGCGCCTCGAGCGCTATTGGTCGACCGAAGCCCACCCGGAGCCATCAAGCGCCCTCTCCTGCAGCCACGAACCGCCGCTCCCGCATCCACTTCGTCATGACCCACTTGTCCCCCCGGGTCACCGCCGCGCTCGCATGCAGAGACCGCGCATCGACGCGGCCGCGGTCGTCGCAATATTCGAAGTAGCAGGCATTCCCGCGAATCGGCGATACCGCGAGGCCGAGCTGCGGAAAGACGGTCTGGCCGCCTTCGGGCACGTCGTCGAGATAGGTCACCAGCGTGCTCACGCGCTGGCCGCTTCGCGCGACGGATTCGCGGTTGGCGGCGTTGGTGGGTGCCAGGTAGTCGTAATGAGGCTCGCTGCCGGCGCCGGTCGGATAGTGCAGCACCTGCAGTCCCTCGCCGTTTTCCAGCGGAAGGTTCATCAGCGCCGAGAGCCGCCGGTCGAGACGGGCGACCAGGTCGTTCTCGCCCGGACGGAAGAACATGCCCCAGCTTGCGCGCTTGTCGCTCACCACGTCGCGGCCGCTCATCGGGTCGACCAGGGTGGAGGGCTTCAGCCGCGGTCGCGCCATCTCGATGATGGCCTTGCACTCCTCGGCGTCGACCACGTTGCCCAGCACGGCAAAGACCGGATCTTCGCCGCGCGAATGCACGACGATCTCGCGACCGGCGGCCAGTATCCGAGTGCCCGGCGCGAGCCGCGCCACCGGCCTGGACGACGCTTCGTCCGGAAGTTCGACGGCGCCGTCCGGCATCGCCCCGCCCTGCCGCCGCGCATCGACAAACGCCGCGACGATGGCGTGCGCGGCCCGCTCGCTCATTCCCTGCTTCAGCATCGTGGCCAACACCGCCTGCGGCGCAAGACCCGCATCCAGGTTGTGCGTGAGCCAGCGGCCCAGATCGGGCGAGAAGCGGACGATGGTGCTCATGGGAACCCGTGTGTTCGCCGTACCGCGCCTCAGACCGGCCCCATCTGGGCGACCCAGCCCCTGTCGTCGCGCCGGAAGCCCTGGCGCAGCTGCAGCGGGCCACCCGCGCCGTTCATGATGCGCGTGATCATCGGAAACACGCGCTGCGCGTCGGCGTTGCGCATCCACGGCGCCGTATCGACCTGGTAGGTGTAGCTGACCACCGCCAGTGGATGCCGTGCGTCGGAGGCGTCGACCTTGACGTCGACGATCTTCTCGCGCTTGAGATGCGCCACGCAGAAGTCGCTGGCGTGTTCGGTGCCATGGCTCGCGTGCGGATGCGGCTTGTAGAACTGGCGGCCGGCTTCGGTCAGATCGAATCGCTTGATCGCACCGTCGGGGTTTTCCTTGCTCTTCGGTGCAGCGACGATGGTGCTCTGCACCAGCCCCAGTTGTTCCATCACCGGAAACTGGACTGCGTGGCGCGCACCGGAGCCGGCTTCGGCTTCGGTCAGGTCGATCGGCCAGTCGAACATGGCAAGGCAGATGTCGCCGCGCCGGGCGAGGTAGTCATCCAGCGGGGCGGCGAGATTCTCGGCGGTGGGCGCATTGGCGTCACGGCCGGCACTGCACGCGGCCAGTGCACAGATGACGGCGAGGCCCGCCAGGGTCTTGAGCGAATTCAGGATGCGCAGGCTCGGTTCGATGAAACGGAGATTCATGGGATTTCTGGTTGGCTTTCTTGAATGTCAGTGGCGAATCGCCGGCTCAGTGCTCGTCGAGTTCATCGGCAACCCAGCCGTGTCGCGTCAGGTGAACGCCGAGGCGCACCTGCATCGTTCCCTCGCGCTGGATGGCACGCGCCAGCAGCGGGAAGGCTTGCAGCACTTCGGGCGTCGAGGCCCACGGCTCGAGCGCGATGCGGTAGGTGAACAGCAGCGAGGTCGCGGTGCGGCCATCGCGCGTTTGCGGCGGATCCCAGCCGATCAGACGATCCAGGCTCAGGGTGGCCACGCAGAAGTCGGCCGGGTGCGTGATCGTCTGCGTCGTCGTGCGTATCACCACGGGCACCTGCAGGTAGTACTTGCGCCCCGCCTCGGTCAGCGCGTATTCGCGGGCTGGGGGCTGAGCGGCGACGACATCCTTGCCGCTTACCAATCCCAGCTTCTCCAGCACCGGCATCTGCTGCGCATCGGGCTCGTGCGATCCGGCAGCCACGGTGATCGGCCAGGCGTACTTGGCCAGGCACACATGGCCGCGCTGCGCGAGGTAGTCGTTGGTTGTCGCGGTGAAGTTGTCGCGGCTCGGAAAGCGCGCCTCTTCGTTGTCGCAACCGGCCAGGAAGACCGCGAGCAGCATCGCCAGCAGGACCTGGATGCCGCCGAGGCGGCGCATCGCTCGACGATCGGCTTTCATTTCGTGCACCTGTCGGTGGCCGATGCCCTGGCGGAAGGCTGATAGCCATCGCTCAGCGTGCCCAGGAAGCAGACCAGGTCGGCGATCTGCTGCGGCGTCATCGCCGGGGCGGAGCCAGGCTGGCGCGGGCGCGTGCCGCTGGCAAGGGTCTTTTCGCCGCCCTCGCCGGTGCCCAGCGGCACTTCCTCGTCGAGGCTGCCGTGCTGCGATTGCGGCAGGTCGTTGTACTTGTCGAGCGTCGCACCCGGCACGTGCGTGGGCTGCAGCGCCCAGGCCGGGTTGGCCTGCGGCGCGCCGCTGCCGTCGTTGCTGGCGGGATACCAGTACTCCGGGTTTGTGTCCCGCGTGTTGTAGAAATTGACGACCTGCTCCAGCGAGTGGAACACGCCGTTGTGGAAGAAAACGCCTCGCGACGCCACGTTGCGCAGTACCGGCACCTTGAACATGCCGCAGTACGGATTCGCCGTATCCGGCGTGGCGGGCATGTGGTCGGTGCGGAATGGGCCGCACAGCCCCATGTCGAAGTACTTCGGATCGTCGTTGGCCGGAATGGGATCAGGGTTGTTGGGAATCGACCTGTCGTTGCGCGGTGCACCCAGGGCCTGGTAGGTGAAGTCCGTCATCAGGCCCGTGTTGCCGTTGAAGTTGGCGCCGGTGTAGTGGCAGCCCGAACAATTGGCGACGGCGCTGCTGTGGAACAGCACTTCGCCACGCCGCTCGGCCGGCGTCAGCATGCCGCCGGCCTTGTTGAAGACATACAGGTCGTACTTGCTGCTGTACGGGTGGAAGCTCAGGTCTTCCGTCTCGAGCGCCTGTATCGCGGTGCCAAGGGCGTTGAAGGCTGCATCGGTGTCGTTGAACACATCGGCACCGAAAGCCTGCTTGAACAAGCCCGCATAGGCGCTGGCCTGAACCACCTTCACGACAGCTTCCTTCGAGGTGTTGTTCATCTCGACCGGGTTGAGCAGCGGCATGCCGGCCTGTATCGCCAGTGTTGCCGCGCGGCCGTCCCACATGAGGCCGCCGCCCGGCGAGCTGGATGTCACTCCGTCGGGGTTGGGTGCGTCGTCGCTGTAGGGCGGCGTCGCCGAGCTGTAGCGCAGCGAAGGCACGGCACGTGCGCCGATTTTTGTGACGTCGGAGCCCAGTTGCACTGAAATGCTGTTCGGCGGGCCATAGGCGTATTGCGGGTCGTGGCAGCTTGCGCACGACATGTTCCGGCCACCCGACAGGTTCTTGTCGAAGAAGGCCAGTTGCCCCACCTGGGCCGCCGGGCTCAGTGTGGGCGCGCGCGGGACGGTGTTGCCCGCCTTCGCCGCGCCCTTGTCATCACAGGCCACGAGACACCACAGCGCAACCGAGAGCGCCATGGCGAGCGGGACCACTTTTTCCATTGCCGGATTCATCATTCGCTGTTGTTCCCCAAGTGCGGCAAGTCGCGCCGGACCTGCTCACCTTGCGGGATTCGAGGAGCCCGCGGGACGGCGGAAGAAACCTCTTCCAACCGTCCCCCCGGGCTTGCTGCCGCAATCCGGCTACCTGATTGCCCAGACGTTGTTCTGGCTCGTATCAGGACCGACCTGAGGAGTGATCTGGCCTTCCAGCTTGCCTGTGACGGGGTCCTGCACACCTACGATGTCGTTCGCGTACAGCTTCTGGGTGTAGTTGGCCGGGATCACGTAGGCATGGTTGATCGGCCGCACCGAGTCGAAGTGCGTGTCCGCGCTGCCCTGGTATTCCGGCAATGCAAGGATGTTGGCCGTGATGAACGCTTCCGTGTATTTGGTGCGGTTCAGGTACGACGCATCCACGGCCGGGTCGGCGATCTGGAACATGTCCTGCAGGGTGCGCAGGAACGAGAAGTGGCTGTACGAGTCGCTGTCCGCCACCTGCTTCTTCGCCGTGCCGACGTCCTGCTGGTTGGTCATGATGCCGAAGATCGAATTGCCGTGGCCGAAGTTGCCCCCCGCATAGTTGGGCGGCGGCGTGGTGGCCGCCGCCTTGCCGCTCGCATCCACGGTCACCGGCGCCGCATCAGAGTTCGGGCCACCCGCGTTCCAGCCGCAGCAGGAGCCATTGCTGCCGCCTTCGCCTTCGTCGTACATCACGACAATCGCGACGCGCTTCTGCGGGTTCTTCCACAGCGCCGAACTCCGGATCTTGTTGATCACCATGCCCAGGTAGATGTCGGCGCGCGTGGTGCCGGCGGCCTGACCGTCGTTGTTGGTGTTCGCGCAGCTGGTGTCCTTGCCAACGCCATGCATGTCGTCGCACTGGTCCGGAACGATGAAGTTGATGTTGCCCACGTCACCGACGTCCAGGTCCTTGCCGAACTGGTCGTAGATCCAGCCTTTCGGAACCGGGTAGATCGACGAATTGAGCCAGTCCGCTTCCTGGTACTGCGTGCCGAAGATGGTGCGGTTGTTGGCCACGAAATCGGGCAGGCTGCGCGCGCCCTGGAAGGCGATCGAGGGACCGTGCTTGACCTTGTAGAGGCCGCCTTGCGCGGGGAAACTGGGCGAGCCGACCAGGGTTGGCGGTGCCGAGCCGTCGAGGTTGGTGGCGCCCTTGAGCTTGCTGGAGTCGTAGGTGGCGGTGACGGAGTTGTCCAGGATGCTGTCGGCGCGCACGTCCTGGCCGGGGTTCATCGACTCGCTGTAGGTGCGGATGGTGAGGCCCGCCTTGGACATCGCCGTGAACAGATTGCTGCCCGGGACGTTGTGCACGGTGCCCCCGGTCGGGTGGTCGCCGCAGGTCGTGTCCGCCGGGACGTACTGGGAGCGAGCTTGTGGGGTCGCCGGCGGGAGTGCGCCCTGCATGGGCATGACTTGGCCGTCAGAGGCCGTTCCGCCGGCGAATGCGACGTCCTTGATGTCGTAGGGGGCGACAGCGCCGCAGCCGAACCAGTTGTCGTCGTGGATGCCGAAGTCGTCGCCGCCGCCCAGCGCGGTGTAGTTGGGCTCGGACGGATTGCCGGTCGAGTAGTACGTCTTGAGCTGGTTGTAGTTGTTCAGGATGTAGTTGATGTTCGCCGCGCGCGGATTGCCGACGATCACGTCGGTCGACTTGTTCTCCTCGACGATGATGAAGATGTTGTCGTAGGCCGGAACGCCTTCCACATTGAAGGCCGCCTGCTGTGCCTGCGCGAAGGTGATGGGCGCCTGCTTCTGCGAGGGCAACGTGGGAGTGGCCTGGCTGCCGTCCCTGTTGGTGAGCGTCACGCCCGACAGGCCGACGAGGCGCGGGTCGCCGCCCGCGACAGCCAGGTTGTCGGGGAACAGGTCCTTGCGGTCGAGCTTGGCCGTCGCGTAGGTGTAGCGGTTGGTCAGCTGGTTGTCCTCATACAGCGCCGCGTACTGGGTGGCGCCGCTCAGCGTGTTGACGTCGGCCAGCGGATCGGTGAAAGCGGCCGTGCCGAGGTTGAAGGCCGGCCCGTTGAGACGGGCGACGAGGTTGGCCTTCTCGGCGGCGTAGCTGCTGCCGTTGGCTTCCACGAGGCGCTGGGCCTCGCTCGACATCGGGCTGATGACGATCTTGTCCGTGCCCTGGTCGGCGACCTGGGCAGCCGAAGCGCGCAGGATCAGGTGGCTGCCCGCGGCCGCGCCGGTCGCGGTGTTGATCGCGGAGGCGCCGATGTCGGCCACCAGCTGCCCGGTCTGGGTGGTCGTCAGCGTGAACTTGCCGCTCGCGTCGGTGACGGTCGAGGCTTCGCCGCTGTCGAGCACGCCGTTGCCGTTGGCATCGACGAAGACCGTTGCCTTCTGGTAGTAGCCGGCCTTGAGCGTCGGATTGCCCGTGCTGCTGCCCGGCACATAGCCGCTGGCCGCGACCACGCCGCTGAAGGTCGTGGGGGTGGCGCCCGTCGTGCTGGTGGGCGGGGTGGTGATCGGGAAGAAGCCGCTGCTTCCGCCGCCACCTCCTCCGCAGGCGGCGAGCACGCAGGCCGCGACCGTCGTCAAGGACGAGAGCAGGATTTTCTTGTCGAATATCGTCATATCGTGGGGCAGTGAGTTATTGATGGTTTTGAGCAAGCTGCGAGAGAAAACTTGGGAGATGCTGCTTTCCCATTAAGAAAGCGCGGATCAGGGAGGAATGTAGAAATGGCCGGTGACATTTATGTGTCAATTGCCGCCAGTGCACCGTCAATACCTCGAAAACAGATCAATCGAATTCCCGCTCAAATAAACCTGACCACAGACTGACTTCAGAATTAGAAGAAAATTAGCAATACCCGTTGAAAGAATTTTGAAAGCAAACCCCGGCGACACCCCGGGCGTCCGTGGCGGCGCTCCGTGCGAGCCCAAGTCGACGAGGCGCGATGCCCAGCGGCCGGACACATCCATGCAATTCCGGAAAAATCGGCGTCCCCTTGAAATTTCCAGGCCACCCGGGAAATTGATTGCCTTGTTTATCGATGCAATGAGGAACGAATACCTGCAGTTTTCGCGGCAATAAATTCACGAGAACATCATATTCAATGCATAGAGTCTGCGCTTTCCGAAGTTGCCGGCAATTTCAGAAAAGAATTTGATGCACTACGAATTCAAATACCATGAAAAAGCAGACTCTTTCCAATGAAGAAAAAATCGACTTGGCTCAATTGGCTTCCGTTCCGGAGAACAGGCGCCGGGAATTGCTGAAGCTGATGCTGGCGGGCTCGGTCACGGGACTCGCGGTCGCGCTGCCCGGGTGCGGCGGCGGCAGTGGCGCCGGTGCCGGGGCGTTCCCGGTGACAGGGACGAACGAGCCTTCGACAGCCGGATCGCCCACCGGCGCGCCGCCGCCGGCGAGCCAGGGCGTCACCGCCCAAAAGATTTCGAGCTTCACGATCTCGGTGCTTCCCGATACCCAGTTCTATCCGCGCTATGCATCGGAAAAGATGGGCGAGCTCTACCAGAAGCTTTACTCGGGCATCGACCCGAAATACGACAACCCCTTCAAGACCCAGACGCAGTGGATTGCCCAGAACGCCAGGCTGCTGAAGATGCCGTTCACCATGCATCTGGGCGATATCGTCGACCAGTCGTGGTACTACACATCGGAAGGCTCGTCGCCCTGGAGCGCCTCCACCGATCTCGTGGGCAACGGCCAGATCGGCAACGGACAGGTCACGAAGGAATGGGAGCTCGCGAGCCAGGCGATGCAGGTGCTGGAGGCGGCCAGATGCCCTTACTCCATCTGCGCGGGCAACCACGACGTGGGAGCCATCGATTCCGACATGCAGTGGGGTCCCGACTGGGGCGTGGGGGTCACCGGTTTCGCCAACAACGACGGCTACCAGGACGGAGGCAGCCACCGCGTCGGCCTGTTCGAGCCCTACCTGCAGGTGTTTCCCACGGAGCGCGCGAAGCGGCAGGCCACCTTCGGAGGAAGGCACTCATCGGGCTTTCACGAGTACCACGTCTTCGAAGCCGAGGGAAACAGGTTCCTGGTGCTGTCGATGTCGTGGCGGGCGTCGGACGACGCGATCGGCTGGGCCAACCAGGTCATCCAGGCCAACAAGACGACCCCGGTCATCCTCGTCAATCACCAGCTGGTGGGCATCGGCAGCGACGGCAAGACCGCCGCGGACACCGCCTACTCGAACTACATGTGGGACAAGCTGATCAAGGACAACGACCAGATCTTCATGGCCGTCAGCGGCCACTACCACGGCTCGTGCACCAGCACGAAGAAGAACTCCCGCGGAAACGACGTGCACCTGATGGTGGTGGACTACCAGATGGCCTACATGGGCGGCAACGGCCTCATGCGCATGTTCGAGTTCGACCTGACCAACAGGAAGATCATCGCCAGCTCGTTCTCCCCGTGGGTGCCCCTGAAGCCAGCCGCAACGCTCAACGAGTTCGACGCCGCATGGCTGTCGGATTCGAACCAGTCCTTCGCGCTGGACATGGACTTCGTCAAGAGATTCGCCTCCTTCAATCCGGATTTCTCGGTGCCCGACGGTTCGTCGGACAGCAACCTGACGGACGTGGCGAAGAAGCTCATCCTGACGAACTACAGCCAGCCGCCGCAGAAGGCAGCCGCGCTTCCTTCCGGCCCCGACGACTATCCGAAGGTCGACAACACGCTCGCCCACTGGCGCTTCTTCAATGCGGCGGCGGCCGAGGGAGATCTCTTTCCCTATCAGCCTGGGCAGCAGATCCAGGACGTTTCCCCGGGAGGCAAGAACCCCGTCTCGGTGAACACGTGGGCGGGGCAGTCCGGCGACCTGGTCTGGTCGAAGAGCCATCATCCGCTGTCGGCCGCGCCCGGCAGCCTGCGCTTCCTGAACGCCACCAAGACCAGGTTCTCCTACTTCACGACCGACGCGAATTCGGCACTGAACGTGGAGACCTTCGCCAAGGGCTACACCATCGAAGCGTTCGTGTACATCGACGCCGGCTTCGACGCGACGAAGAATGGATGGATGGGCATCCTGTATCGCCTGGGGGCACGCTCGAACCTGCCCGGCTTCGCCTCGGACGATGGCGACTGCGCCCTGATGTTCGCCTTCTCGAACCTGATGGAATTCCAATGGGAAGTCGCTCCCGTGAACCAGGCAACCAACCTCACCTGCTGGTCGGGCGGCGTATCGGCCGGCCAATGGCTGCACGTTGCCATCGTCAACGATCCCGCGGCTTCGTATGCGACCACCATGTACGTGGAGGGAGCGCCCGTGCTGCGCAACAACACGAACATGCAGGGCATCCAGTACGTCGCCCCGACGCAGCAGCTCGCCATCGGCTGCGGGCAATGGGCCGGGAACATGTCCACGGGCTTCCTTGGAAGCATCGGCGAAATCCGCATCGTCGGCGTGCCCCTGACTTCCGACAAGTGGCTGACGGCCCGGGCGAGCTGAGCTGAAACGAGGAGGCCGGCGACGACGGGCCCGTCGCCGCCGGTCCTTTCCCGCCCTCCCAATTTCTCCCCAGGTCGCGCCTTAGGCTGGGCTTCTTCAACGTCGAGGGAAACCGCCCCGAATGCGATACCCCACCCGGAAACTCACCACGGCCACCACGGCCACCACTGCCGCCCTCGTCGCCCTGTCGTGCGTACCCGGCGCCTTCTTCAGCCACTGCGGCCATGGAGAGCCGGGGCCGGGCTTCGGCATTCGCTGACCCGAAAAAACGAACGGCCCTTCCGGCAGGACACCGAATTTGCTCGACGCACTACGGGCCTTGTGGGCCGCACTGGTTGCCATCGGCCAATTGCTGGCCTGGCTGCTGACGCTGCTGTCCTGAGCGTGGAGGCTCAGCCGCCCGAGGGCTGCTGCGGCTCCCCCAGCGACAACATCAGCCGATTCGCCCAGTTGAAGAACGCCGCGCCATGCACGACATCGGCAATCGCGAGGTCGTCCAGCCCCTGTGCCCGCAGCTGTGCCACATGCTCCGCCCCGAACGCCGAGGGCGTGGACGACAGCGCGACCGAAGCCGCCACGATCGCGTTCCAGCGCTCGCCCAGGTCGGCCTTCACGCCTTCGTCGAGCAGCCTCTGCACGTCCTGCGTGCGCTGCGAGAAATGCGAGGCGAAGCGCGCGTGCACCGATGCGCAGTAGATGCAGCCGTTGTAGCGCGAAGCCGCCGCGGCCGAGAGCTCGCGCTCGGCGCGCGGCAGGCCGGCTTCGGGGTTGTAGAAGATGTCCTTGTCGGTGCGCGTGCGCGCCCCGAGGATGTCCGGGTCGCGCGCCAGCAGGCGGAAGTACGGCGACTTGGCGCGCGCTGCATCGACCAGGCCTTCGAAATGCCGCGCTGTCAGTTCGGCCTCGGGCAAAGGCTCCAGCCAGGGCAGCCACTCGAGCTGCGCCTGCGTGAAGGCGTTCGGATGGTGGTTCTCGGGGTGGCTCAGCACGGATTCGGCGCTCATGGCTGTGTTTCTCGCTGTCTTTCTCTGCTCAATCGACAAGGGTGACGGGCCGCTGTGCCAGTGCCCGCAGGCCGGCGACGACGCGGATCTGGAAAGCAAGGAAAGCCACGAGCTGCGACAGCGTCACGGCCTCGGTGCCGGTCCATCCCGCATCAAGCAGCGATTGCAGCGCCGCGGCGCTCGCGTCGCGCGGATGGAAGACGAGCAGGTGCGCATGCGCCAGCGCGGCGGAGAGCTTCTCGCCCAGCACCGCGCGCCCGGCTTCGCTCACCTCGTATGAAGGCCCGCTTGCATCCTCCGCGCTGAGCGGCCCCGGGGGATAGCGGCCATAGGGTCCATCGGGGCCTTGCGCGGCGCCTCGCCGCGTTTCGATAGCGATCGCATCCGCCACGCCGGCGCGAGCGCCTTGCCCCGCCAGCGCATCGGCATAGAAGCGCGCCACGTCGGCCTGTCCGTGCAGCCCCGTGACGAAGGCCGCGACGGCGAACCTGTCCGCGGTCCCGAAATTCCCGAACACGGGCGGCGCCGGCGCAAACAGCGCGAGATAGCTCTGCTGCGCATGTGTGCGTGACTGTTCACGATGCGCACGGATGCGATCGAGATGGCTGCCGGGCTCGATGCCGACGAGCCGGTCGATGACATCGGGCACCACGGGTGCGATGGGAGAAGCGACGATGGCGTTCATGACAAAAAAAGGGGAAAAAAGAGTGCACCTAGAGAAGCGCAAGCGATCGCAGGTCGGACGCGCTCGCTCCGCTCGTCCAGCCAAGGGCCGGCGCGACTGCGGTGGCGGTCAGTTCGATGGAGCGCAGGATCGCCTCGTGCGGCGGATCGACGGAGTGCACCTGGCACACGAGATCGGTCACGCGCGCGAGCGTGCTGTCGGCACGCAGCGAGGCGATCACGTCGTCGGGCGAGCCGACGTGCACGTCGTAGGCGGCAATCAGCTCTTCGAGCGGCGCATCGGGCCCGGCCCGACCGGCGAGGCCGGCCTGCCCTGAAGCGGCGAAGCGCGCGGCCGAGCGGCGCAGGCCGATGTCGGCCAGGCGCAGCGCTTCCTTGCGGGTGTCCGCCACGAAGACGCTTCGTGAACCCACGATGCGCGGCGTGCGGCCCGCCGGCAATGCGGCCAGATAGGCATCGACGATCGGGTTCTGGATCTCGGCGAGCGATGCATCCGGCGCATGCTCCGGGCGAGGCTGCGTGCGCGAAAGCATCAATCCGTCGCCGGCCTCCCCTGCCCGCGTACCGCCGCTCACCGAGAACGTGGCCTGCCAGATGCGCCCGAGCAGCTGCTCGCCCGAGGGGTACAGCGCGTCGCCGCCCGCCAGCGGCCGGCCAGCCCAGGCCGAGCGCACCGCGGCCAGCTGCTTCGCGAAGATGGCCGAGCGGTCGTTGCCGTCCAGCCCGAAGGCAGCGAAGGACTCTGGCGTGCCGCCGGTTCCCACGCCCACCTCGAGCCGGCCGCCCGAGAGAAGATCGAGCACGATCGCGTCTTCGGCGACGCGCACGGCGTTCTCCAGCGGCAGCGTGACGATGCCGGTGCCCAGGCGGATGCGCCGCGTGCGCGACGCCACGTAGGCCAGGAAGACGAATGGCGACGGCAGGCCGCCCTCGTGCTCGTGGAAGTGATGCTGCGCCACCCAGGCCGAATCGAAGCCCGCGGCCTCGGCATGGGCGATCTGCGCCGCGACGAGGCGGTAGCGTTCCGCGGCTGGCACGTCGTCGAGCAGGCGGCTGAAGAAGCCGAGGCGAAGCGGGCGCGGTGGTTGGTGGGGAATGCCGGGCATCCGGAAGAGAAGGCTGCGTTGTGACTGGCCTTCGAGTCTTGCGCGGGATGCCGCCCGAGGGAAATCCGGTTATCGCGCTTGCTTATGCGCTTTGCGCGTATCGCCCGTTCATTCGGCCGTTCATTCTGTCGTTGGCCGGTCTGCGGCGGTGCAGACGCGGTTGCGCCCATTCATCTTGGCCGCGTACAGCGCCCTGTCCGCAGCCTGGATCAGTTCCTTCGGCGGCTGACGGGTGCCGGCAGGGCTCAACGCATCCACCCCGGCGCTCAACGTGACGAAGCCGTCCGGCGCACCGGCGTGCACGATCTCCAGGTCGCGCACCGCACTGCGGATCTTTTCCGCGAGCACCGCCGCGGCCGCCACGTCGGTATTCGGCAGCAGCACGGCGAGTTCCTCCCCGCCGTAGCGGGCGGCGAGGTCACCCGGATGCCGGGCCGCGAGGTTCGAGATGGTGCGGCCGATCGTCTGCAGGCACTCGTCTCCGGCCGTGTGGCCGTAGATGTCGTTGTACTGCTTGAAGCAGTCCACATCGAGCAGGATCAGCGCCAGCGTGCTCGCGTCGCGCATGGCGCGGCTGAATTCGGTGTCGAGCGTCACGTCGAATTGCCGGCGGTTCGCCAGGCCGGTGAGGCCGTCTTCCATGGCGAGCGTGTTCAGCGTCTTGTTGAGCTTTTCCAGCGCGTCGCGCGCGCCCCGCAGCTCGGCCTCGGTCTTGTTCTGCAGCTCCATCTGCCTGACCAGCCGCCAGCCCACGAAGCCGACGATCAAGACCAGCAGGACGACACCGCCTGTGTGCCAGAGCGTTTCGCTCCACCATTCGGCCAGGATCTCGTCCTTGGAGAGAGCCGCCCCGACGAAGAGCGGATAGTTGGAAAGGCGCCTGAAGCTGTTCAGCCGCGTGACGCCGTCCTGCGCCGACTTGATCTCGGCCGTTCCGACCGGCCCCAGGGTCCTGTAGGCGCGGTAGAGCGAGGTGTCCAGCATGTTCCGTCCGACCATCTCGGGGCTGAACGGGCGGCGGGTCATCATGGTGCCGGTGTCGAGGATGAGCGCGACGGCGCCGGCCTGGCCGATGTCCAGGCTGTCGTAGAACCTGGTGAAGAACTCGACGTCGATGGTCGCGAGCGCCACGCCGCCGAAGCTGCCGTCGGGGTTGTCGATGCGCCGCGAGACGGGCACGAGCAGCTTGCCGTTGGTGCGGCTCTTCACCGGTATGCCGATGTGCGGTCCGCGGTCCTCGTGGTCGCGATGGAAGATGAAGTATTCGCGCTCGGCGTTGTTCAGGTTCTGCGGCTGCACCTTCCGCGAGTTCACGACCCAGTTGCCCTCCTTGTCGTAGACGTGGATCGCATCGAGCTGCGGGAGCTCGGCCACCCGCATCGCGAGCACCTTGTGGAGCCTCTCGAGGGCCGCAGGCCCGGTGCCGTCGTACTCGACGCGCTCGACGACGCCGATCAGGGCGGTGTCGGTCTCCTTGATCGTGTCGTCCGCCTGCTGCGCCATCGCACGAGCCAGGTTCGCCGTGGCAACGCTCATCTGCTTGAGCTGGACCATGCGCGACTGCCAGCTGTTCCAGCAGTCGAGCGCGACAAGGGCGAGACAGACGACGGCGACGAAGGCCGTGGTCCGGAAGATGATGGAAGGTCGACGAAACAAGATCTGCTTTCGAGGCAACGATGTCTGAAGCGCCTCGCCGACTTTGACACATCTGCGGCCGGATATGCAGCAACCCGGTGCGGCCGCGTGCTGCCGGCCCCGAAGGAGGGCCCGGCCGGCTCAGACCGGCCGAACGTCGAAGAACGCCTCGTCCGTGTCGCCCAGGTCGCGAAAGCCCGCCGTGCGCGCCGCGTCGTAGGCCTTGGCCCATCGCTTGGCCAGGGCGATCTCCGCCTTCGAAAGATCGCTCTCGCTCGATTCGCTCGCGTTCTGGAACGCCCGCAACGCCTCGACCACGTCGCCGCCGAGCTGCCGGTCGATCTCGCGCCTGAAGCGCTGCTGCGCCACCTTCACCGCATCGGCCGCCGGGTGCGAATAGTCGGCAAGCCTCACGGTGTACGCGACCCGCTCCTCGACTTCGACGTCCTCGAAGCGGAACGGCTCCTCGGACTGCGCGCGCGAAAACGAGGGCTCCGGCAACAGCACCGGCGCATGCGGTTGCGGCTGTGGCTGTGGCTGCGACAAGGCAACCGGAAAGGCTGAGGCCGCTGCTGCGGCAGCACCCCGCGGAAAGAAAAGCTCGAACTGGTTCATGGTTCATCGCCCCGGCGCGCAGGTACGCGCCGATCCGGGCTCGTGGCCAAAGACTGGATGAATATACAGTCTTTGGCGACTGTTAACCAGCCTGCGAAGGCTCGGCATTGCCGATCGTCCGACGACTCAACGGCGGTCGTGAATCATTCGCCACATGTTGCATCCGCTCGGACACGCGGGCGCCACCGGGCCAGGGTTCGCCTGTGCGGCCACGACGGATGATGCGAGGAGGGAAAGATCGGCAGGATCGCTGCCCGGCGACGGAGTGCCGCCGATGACGAGTGCAGTCACGCTGACCGCCACCACTTTTGTAACCATCAACATGATCGTCTCCAGCAGTTGGTCACCAATTCAAGATAGACCTGCCGAAGACAAAAATCGCGGGGATTTACCCTCGCCGGTGCCCGGCGCCCGGCGCCCGGCACCCTACTCGCCGGAAGTCGGTCTCGCCCCGTTGCGCGATGCACGGGGCGGCTCTGCCGCCTCCCCCGCCTCGACATAGTTGAGCTCGATCGGATGAACGATCGACGCCGCCGGCTCGCCGTCGAAGCGCACCAGCAGATATTCGCCGCTGGCACCGGTGATGGCTCCGAACCTTCCCCGAAGCTCGACCCTGCCGCCACGCCGTGCGGGCACCCTGAAGCGCATCCGGATGTACGGGAGGCCCACGCGGAAATACTCGACCATGCGAAATCCCTGACTTTGTTTGTAATCGTTCGATCAAGGTCGCCGCGGCCCGCTCGACAAGAGCGGAAGACGCAACGTCGTTGACCTTTCGACTCAATCTCGTCGGAGGCGCGTCGGTCGCGTGTCAGTCGAAATCGCTCGCAGCTGACAGCCGCCGGGCATTCGGCGGGTGTGCCGACGCCGCTCAGCGGATGCCGCCGAAGGCGTTTTCCTCTTCCGCGGCGATGGTGTCGTCGACCTCCTCCCGAGGTCCGACATTCAGGTCTTCCGAGAGCCCCTTCAGGACGACGTAGCCCGCCTGCAGCGCCTCGGCGTAGGTGTGGAAACCCTTGGCCGCCTCCATCAGCGGCTCGAACTCCATGGAGTTGTCGAAGGACTCCAGCAGCACCCAGAAGTAATGGCCCTCGTCGTGTTGGTCGACGGTCAGGGCGATGGAGATAAGTTGGCCAGCCATGCCGCGCATGGTGGCGCGCTCGAATGACAGGCCCAAGAAGTAAACATGAACGTTCGGCTTCGTGTTCGACTGCTCGAAAACACTACATCCTTTCGTCCGGAAGGCCTTCACGCGGCGGCGGGGGATCGGCGATGCTCAGGGCATGCCGATCGCAAATTCACGTTCACCAGCGCGCTCCGGATGGCGCGTCGCCGCGCTGATCTACACGGTCGCCGGCGTCGTCTGCATCCTGGGCTGCGCCGTCGCCCCCGACAGCGACGTGAGCCTTCTGATCGCCATCGCGGGCGGGCTGCCTTGGTCGCTGAGCCTGCTGACGCTGGGCCTGTCGCCCGGGGTGGCCGACACGGCGCTGCTGATGCTCGCCGCGAGCTGGTCGGTGAACGCCGCGCTGCTGTGGTGGCTGGCGCTGCGGCGGCCCGGGCGGCACGGGCCCTCGCATCCGGCCTGACCCGGCCTGGTCGGTCCGGGCGAATCGGTGCGATCATCTCGCCCCGGAACACCGGGCGCCCGGTGCCTGTCCCACAACAAGAACCGAGACAAAGGCTTTTCCCCGATGCCCCAAGCCCTGCAGCAAGTCAACACGCCGCTGATCGGCGTTCCCGGCGGCCGCCATCTCCTCGACACCCCCGCCCTGCTGATCGACCTGCCCGCGATGACGCGCAACATCGAACGCATGGCCGCTTTCGCCAGGTCGCGCGGCGTGAACCTGCGCCCGCACGTGAAGACGCACAAGTCGGTCGAGATCGCGCGCCGCCAGGTGGCCGCGGGTGCCATCGGCGTGAGCTGCGTCACGCTGGGCGAGGCGGAAGTGATGGTCCAGGGCGGCATTCCGGGTGTGCTCATCACCTCGCCGGCGGTCACGCCGAGCAAGATCGCGCGGCTCATCAGGCTGGCGCAGCAGGCGCGCCCGGGCGACGTGATGGTGGTGGTCGACAACCCGCAGAACCTCGCCGAGCTTGCGCGCGCCGCGAGCGAACTCACCCATCCGCTGGACGTGCTGGTGGACTACGGCGCGGGCTACAACCGCACCGGCGCCGCCACGCAGGCCAAGGTGCTCGAGCTGGCCGCACTGGCCGCCGCCGAGCCGCGCCTGCGGCTGCGCGGGCTGCAGGCCTATGCGGGCAACCTGCAGCACATCGTGGCGCGCGAGGAGCGCAGCGCGGCGGCCGCCGGCCTGCGCGAGACCGTGGCGGGCATCGTCGCGGCGGCGCGGCGCCAGGGCCTGAACTTCGACATCGTCACCGGCGCGGGCACCGGCACGCACGACCTCGATTCACAGGAAAACGCCTTCACCGAGCTGCAGGCCGGCTCGTACGTGTTCATGGACGCCGAGTACAGCCGCGTGCTGGCCGACGGCGACCGGCCCTCGCCCTTCGAGACATCGCTCTTCGTGCAGACGGCGGTGGTAAGCACGAACGCGGCCGACTGGGTGACGGTGGACGGCGGCACCAAGTGCTTCTCCACCGACAGCGGCGTGCCGCTGGTGGCCAAGGGCGCCGACGCCGCGAGCCGCTACGCCTTCTTCGGCGACGAGCACGGCAAGCTGATGCCGCCAGCGGGCTCGCAAAATTCGCAGGCGCAAAGACCGGCATTGGGCTCGCGTGTGGAGTTCGTCACCCCGCACTGCGATCCGACGGTGAACCTGCACGACGCCTATCACGTGGTCGAAGGCGGCACGCTGGTCGCCATCTGGCCGGTGGACGCGCGCGGCAGGCGATAGAGGCATAAGAAAACTCGAAAAGCGTATTTCACAAGCGCCGTGCCGCGGGGGACAGTCGGGCGCTGTCCCTCTTCTCCCGGGCGTGCCTTTCGGGGCCGCCCTGCCCCATGGAATCCATCCAAGCAACGACGCACCCCGCGGCGCACGCGCCAGGCGCTCAGGCGCCATCCTTCCAGCAGCTTGCCGCCCGCTTTCGTCCTGTCTTCCAGCGCATCGCCGAGCGCTCCACCCAGCGCGAGAACGAACGCGAGCTTGCCTACGAGCCCGTGGCCTGGCTCAACGCCGAGCGCTTCGGCGCGCTGCGCGTGCCCATCGAGCACGGCGGCCTGGGCGGATCGGTGGAGCAGCTCTACGACCTGCTGATCGAGCTCGGCGAGGCCGACTCCAACCTGCCGCAGATCCTGCGCGCGCACTTCGGCTTCATCGAACGGCTCTTCGCCGAGATCGACCCCGCGCTGCACGGCCCGTGGATGCGGCTGGCGGCCGAGGGCGTGATCTTCGGCAACGCCACCACCGAGCTCGGCGAGGGCCCGCTCGGCGAGCTGCGGACCACGCTGCGGCGCGACGGCGATGCCTGGCGGCTAGACGGCGACAAGTCCTACAGCACCGGCACGCTGTACGCCGACTGGATCTCGGTCTCGGCCCAGCGCCTGAACGACGACGGCAGCAGCGACCGCGTGATCGCGCTCGTGCCGGCCGAGGCGCAAGGCGTGGAGCGCGTGGACGACTGGCGCGGCTTCGGCCAGCGGCTGAGCGCATCGGGCACCACGCGCTTTCGCAACGTGCGCGTGAAGCCCGAGAACGTGCTGCTGTACGTGCGCGACCAGCCCACCCCGCTGACTGCGCACTTCCAGCTCTTCCACCTGGCAACGCTCGCGGGCATCGCGCGCGCCATCGTGCGCGACGCGGTGGCCTTCGTGCAGCCGCGCAAGCGCATCTACAGCCATGGCAGCGGCGACACGCCGCGTGAAGACCCGCTGGTGCAGCAGGTCGTCGGACAGCTCGCGAGCACGGCCTTCATCGCGGCATCGACCGTGCAGGCGGTGGCGCGCGGCCTGGACGAGGTCGACCGCTTCCGCCAGCGCGGCGAGGCCGTGCCCGAGAGCCTGCTGTTCGAGGTGGAGCTGAACACCGCCAAGGCGCAGGCCGGCATCGTCGATGCGGTGCTGCAGGCGGGCACGCGTCTCTTCGACGTGGGCGGCGCTTCGGCGCTGCAGGAAGACCGGCGGCTCGACCGGCACTGGCGCAACGCGCGCACACTCGCCTCGCACAACCCGACCATCTACAAGGGGCGCGTGGTGGGCAACCACCTGCTCAACGGGGCGAGGCCGACTTTCTACTGGGCGGTGGGGAGCGCTTAAAGTCTCGGGTTCTCCAACGGACCCGTTTGCTTCATGCGCCGCCTGCTGCCAGCCTCTCTCCTATTGCTCATCGTCAGCTGCGCAACGCCGCAAACCGGCGTGCAGCGTCTCAACGATGGTGTCTTCAGGGCTGCGAGCCAGCAGGAAGCGGAGGCCTATTGCCGTATCGACGGGAACCCGATCCGGTTCCTGACGCAGGCCGACGCACCGACCACGCCGGGCAGCGGCGTGCTCTTCAGGTGCGACTGAAGAAGGATCGAGGGAATTGAAGGCTCTGCGGCGTCTTCAGACGCGCGGGAGCGCCGCAAGGAAGGTGGACACGACGATCGCCGCGGCCCGGTCGAGCTGCAGGATGTCCGCGACGTCGAAGGCGTGCGGCGCCGTGCGTCCACTCGAGCCGAGCGGCTTGCGGATCTCAACAAGGACTTCGGCCGCCAGTTCGCGGTCGCTGCGCGGCCGGCCGTCGGGGTGCATCACCCATTCATCGACTTGATCGAACGGAATGCTTCGGAAGACTCCCACGATGGGGACGTACTTGTAGCGATCCTCGCCCACCAGGATGGGCACGCTGAGGTTACAGAAAAACGTGGTCGTCGACATGCAGGATCGCCGTCGCTAGGCAAAGCGTTCAATTGTTAATGAGTGAGCTGTCTGGAGCCATCCTCCGCAGGAGCTATCAACGGAGGAGACGTGACCTTCTGCACACAAATTGTCTCCATCCGCATGGTTTTGCCCCATAAAACAACCACTTTATTCTTACATAAAGATACACCGAGTGGGATTTTTGATGTTTTCGGCTGTTCCGGCCCGAATTGAAGGGTCGGCCGAACAGAAGGCGCAGATGTAACCGCGCCCGCGCAAGACGGGGGATGCGAGGGTGCGCGAAGAACGGCGTTGGCGGGCTGGGGAATACCCGCCCGGCCGTTCACCCGGCAGCGATGGATTTCACGCGGGGCGCCCCGCCGGCCGTCAACCCGGCGCGCTGAAGCGCGGCGCGCGCCGCTCGATGTTGGCCTTCACGGCCTCGACCTGGTTCGGGCTGCCGATCAGCGCCTTCTGCTCCACCGACTCGGCCCGCAGCAGTTCGGCCGCGCTCTGCGAGAGCGATGCGTTCAGCAGCCGCTTGCCCGCGCGGATCGCGTCCGGGCTCTTGCCGGCAATCTCGTGCGCCATCTGCAGCGCCTCGGCCAGCGGGTCCGCGCTGACGCGGGTGGCGAAGCCCAGGCGCAGCGCCTCCTCGCCCGAGAAGATACGGCCGGTGAAGGTGAGTTCGCGCACCACGTCGCTGCGCGCGAGTTCGCGCATCAGCACCATGCCGGCCATGTCGGGCACCAGGCCCCATTTGATCTCCATCACCGAGAGCTTGGTGTCGGGCGCGACGATGCGGATGTCAGCCCCCAGCGCCACCTGCAGGCCGCCGCCGAAGGCCACGCCGTGCACTGCGGCGATCACTGGCACCGGCACCTCGCGCCAGACCATCGCGACCTGCTGCGCGGCATTCGAGATGCCATGCGTGCGCACCACCAGGTCGGCGCCGGCGGCGCCCTCGCCCAGCACGCTGGCGCCCGCGTCCTGCTGCTGCATGCGTTCGAACGAAGCCATGTCGAGCCCCGCGCAGAAGGCCTTGCCGCGGCCCGAGATCACCACCGCGCGCACCGCCTTGTCTTCACGCAGCGCCTCGCCGGCCTCGATGAGCGCATCGAACATCGCAGGATCGAGCGCGTTCATCTTGTCGGCGCGCGAAAGATGCAGTTCGACCACGCCGTCGGCGTGGCGGGTGCGTTCGATGCGATCGGTCATTCGATGTCTCCTGTGCGGTTGCCGCACCAGTATCGCCGGGCACGGGCTCAGGCGATGATGGCGCCTGTCGCCAACACAACACCGCAAACATCTCCGCCATGCCCCTGGACCGCCGCCACTTTCTCATTCAATCGGGTTCGGCCGCCGCCGTGGTCGCGTTGTTCGGACAGGGCTGCGCCTCGACGTCGGCTCCCGCATCCGCTCGCTCCGGAGAGGCGCTGGGCTTCACCGGCGTACCGGCGTCGCTGCGCGACGGCATCGTGGTGCCTCCCGAATACGAATGGCAGCTGCTCTACCCCTGGGGCACGCCCACCGGCGTCGCGAACCGCATGCCGAGCTTCGCGCCCGACGCGAGCAACAGCGCCGACGACCAGGCCGTGCAGGCCGGCATGCACCACGACGGCATGCACTTCTTCGCGCTCGATGCGAGCGGCGAGCGCGGCCTGCTGGCGATGAACCACGAGTACACCGACGAGCAGCTGCTGCACACCGACGGCGTGAAGGAATGGACCGCCGGAAAGGTCCGCAAGTCGCTGCATGCCATGGGCGTCTCGGTGATCGAGATCCGGCGCACCGACAAGGGCTGGCAGCAGGTGCTGCCCTCGCCCTTCGCACGACGCGTGCACGGCAGCACGCCGATGCGCATTGCAGGCCCCGCCGCAGGCACGCCGCTGATGCGCACCACGGCCGATCCGGCCGGCGACGCTGTCTTCGGCACCTTCGCCAACTGCGCGATGGGCGTCACGCCGTGGGGCACCTACCTCACCTGCGAGGAGAACTTCCACGGCTACTTCGGCGGCCCGAAGGACGCGGCCCGCAACGCCACGCCGGCCCAGCGCCGCTACGGCACGGTGGCCGGCTCGCAGTGGGTCGAGTACTGGCGCTTCGACGAGCGCTTCGACGTGAGCCGCCATCCGAACGAGCCGCACCGCTTCGGCTGGGTGGTCGAGATCGACCCGTTCGACCCGACGGCCACGCCCGTCAAGCGCACCGCGCTGGGCCGCAAGCGCCAGGAAAGCGCCACCTGCACCGTCGCGAAGGACGGCCGCCTGGTGGTCTACATGGGCGACGACTCGCGCTTCGAATACATCTACAAGTTCGTCAGCCGCGACAAGGTGCGCCCCGGCACCGACGCTGCCGCGCGAGCGGCCAACCGCCACCTGCTCGACGAAGGCACGCTCTATGCCGCGCGCTACGACGCCGGCGGCCGCGGCCAGTGGCTCGAGCTCACGCACGGACGCAACGGCCTGGACGCGGCCAACGGCTTCGCCGACCAGGCGGAGGTGCTGATCCACGCGCGGCTGGCGGGCGACCAGGTCGGCGCCACGAAGATGGACCGCCCCGAATGGATCGCCATCCATCCGCAAAGCGGCGAGGTCTACGTCACGCTCACCAACAACAGCCAGCGCGGCGACGCCGGCAAGCCCGCTCCCGATGCGGCCAACCCGCGTGCCAACAACCTCTTCGGCGGCATCCTGCGCTGGCGCGAGGACGCGGGCGATGCCGCCGCCACGGGCTTCGCCTGGGACCACTTCGCGCTGGCGGGCGACCCCGCGCAACCCGGCAGCGGCGCGCGCTACCCCTCGGCCAGCGCCGACGCCTTCGGCGCCCCCGATGGCCTGCACTTCGACCGCGGCGGCCTGCTCTGGATCCAGACCGACATGAGCGGCCAGGTGATCGGCAAGCCGCCCTACACCGCGCTGGGCAACAACCAGATGCTGTGCGCCGACCCGGCCTCGGGCCGCATCAAGCGCTTCCTGACCGGACCCAACGGCTGCGAGATCACAGGCTGCGTGGTCACGCCCGACCGCCGCACGCTGTTCGTCAACATCCAGCACCCGGGCGAGGCACGCGACGACGGCGACACAAAACCCAACAGCGCCTGGCCCGACGGCACCACGCCGGGCAGCGCCCGGCCGCGCTCGGCGACGCTGGCGATACGGCGGCGCGACGGCGGTATCGTCGGCACCTGAGACAAGCACCAGCAGAGAAAAGGGAAACCCACCATGAGCATCCGCATCGTCCGCCTCGGCACTCCCCGCGCTCCCGGCGAAGGCTTGCGCGTCGGCACCGTGCGCCGTCCGCCGCGCGGCGTTCCGAAGACCGAGTTCGCTTCGCAGGACTGGTACGACGTGTGGTATCCCAACCTCGCGCCCTCCGTCGAGGCGATGAAGCAGGCACAGGAAGCCCAGAAAGAGGAATCGCCCGCGCAGTGGAACGCCTTCGTGCGCAAGTTCAAGTCCGAGATGGCCGAGCCCGATGCGAGCCGCAGCCTCGACCTGCTGGCCGCGCTGTCGCACGGCGCATCACTCTCGGTGGGCTGCTACTGCGAGGAGGAATCGCGCTGCCACCGCTCGGTGCTGCGCAGCCTGCTCGCGGAGCGCGGCGCGAAGATCGCCGACTGATTCCGCTCAGACCATCGGCGCGCCGACGAAAACCGGCAGCCGCTCTGCCTGCGCGGAGTACGCGGCAAGCATCGGGAAGTCGTTCGGCGAAATCGCATCGGGCGTCATCAACTGCGTGAACGCCCAGGCCACGGCCGTCGAAATGCCCGCCTGCGTCATCGTCTCTTCGCTGGCCGACAGGGGCTCGGCAGCGAGCTCCCCTTCGAGCGCCGAATACGCTGCGGCGAGCTGGCCCTGCACACGGTCCATCCACGGCTGGTGCAGCTTCTCGGCCGGACGCAGTTTGCGCTCGTAGACGATCTGCACCGTCTTCTCGCACGCCGCGAGCGCGAGCCCGGTGAGGCGCAGTTCGCGCAGCCGCTGTGGCAGATCCGCCGGCAGCAGGCTGCGCCCGCTGAGAGCCTGGGCGTAGTCGATGATGAGCGTCGAATCCATCAGCACCGAGCCGTCGTCGCAGACCAGCGTGGGCGCCTTGACCACCGGGTTGATGGCGCTGAACTGCTCGAAGGTGCTGAAGACGGAGATCGAGCGGTGTTCGAAGGGAATGCCGAGCAGGCGCAGCGAGATGGCGGTGCGCCGCACGTAGGGCGAGTCGAGCATGCCGACGAGTTGCATTGGGTGTTCTCCTGAAAGACGGGCCTCACGATAGCGGCGCCGCCACGATCGTTGAATGGCAATCCATCGAAAATCGCGCTCGCGGACCGATCAAACATCGGCCGCGCCCCTCCCCACCGACCTCTTCCATGAACATCGACAAGAAAGACCGCCTGATCCTCGAAGCGCTGCAGACCGACGCGCGCCAGAGCCTGGCCGCCATCGGCAAGCGCATCGGCCTGTCGCAGCCGGCGATGAGCGAGCGTGTGCGCAAGCTGGAAGAGGCCGGCGTGATCGAGGGCTACGGCGCGCGCGTCAACCTGCGCGCGCTGGGCGTGGGGCTGCAGGCCATCATCCGCATCGACACCACGCATGCGGGCATCGCCAGGTACCTGAAGCTGTTCGAGGCCATGCCCGAGGTGCTGAGCGCCGACCGCGTGACCGGCGAAGACTGCTTCTTCGTGCGCTGCGCGATCGCCGAGCCGGCCGACCTGGAGCGCGTGGTGGACGCGCTGGCGGTCGATGGATCGGTGACGACTTCGCTGGTGCTGTCGAGCCCGGTGAACAAGCGGGTCACCGTGCACGCGGCCAGGCCGCCGAAGAAATAGGCGATAGACGGCAGCCTTCAGCGCTGCGCCTTGTCCTTCTGGTTCTGCGCCTCGATGCGTTCGCGCGCGGCCAGCCAGTCGGCGTCGCTCCACTGGCGCAGCTCGTAGAAGTTGCCACCGGTGGCCAGCGCGTTGCCGCCGTCCATCATGATGCTCTGGCCGGTGAGCCAGTCGCACTGGCCCGGCGCCATCAGGAAGGAAGCGAGGTTCTGCAGCTCGCTCATGCGGCCGGTGCGCGCCATCGGGTTGTTCTGCTTGCTGCGCGCGCCGGGCTCCTCGCCGGGGTTCAGGCGCTTGCTCATGCCTTCGGTCGGAATCTCGCCGGGGCCGACCGCATTCAGGCGAATGCCGTGGCGCGCCCATTCGACCGCGAGCGACTTGGTCATGACCTCGATGCCGGCCTTGCTCATGGCCGAGGGCACCACATAGGGGCTGCCGTTGTCGACCCAGGTGACGATGATGCTCATCACGCTGCGGAAGGCGTCGCCCTGCTTCCACTCGCCCGACTTCGCCTGCGCCACCCAGCGCTTGCCCACCGCCTGCGTCACGTAGAAGCTGCCGTGGAACACGATGTTGGCGATGGCGTCGAAGGCGCGCGGCGAGAGGGCCTCGGTGGGCGAGACGAAGTTGCCCGCGGCGTTGTTCACCAGCCCCGTGAGGCCGCCGCTCTGGAACAGGCTCTCGACCATCTCGTCGACCTGCTGGGCGATGCGGATGTCCACGCCGAAGGTGTCGATGCGCCGCTGCGGAAACTGCTTGCGCCACTCGGCCGCCGTCTCCTCGCAGACCGACTGGCGACGGCCGCAGATGGCCACGTCGGCGCCGAGGCTCAGGAAGCGCTCGGCCATCGCCCGGCCGAGGCCGGTGCCGCCGCCGGTCACCAGGATGCGCTGGCCGCTCATGAGGGAAGTCTCGAACATCAATCGTCTCCTTCGTCGATGAGAGGCGGCACGCGCCGCCACCGGCACATGCTACGCGTGCCGTGCTTTCGCGGCTTGCGTGAGGTGGCTCCGCCCCTCGGGCGAGAATGCGCGAAACGATTCTTCCGGAGACGACGACCGATGCCGAGCCCCGCCGACGATCAAGCCTTCGCACCGCTGGAGGGCGTTCGCGTCCTCAGCCTCGCGCTGAACCTGCCCGGGCCCGCCGCGCTGCTGCGCTGCCGCCGAATGGGCGCCACCTGCCTGAAGCTGGAGCCGCCGGGCGGCGATCCGATGGGGCTCTACAACCGCCCGGCCTACGCCGCGCTGCACGAGGGCATCGAGATCCGCGCCCTCGACCTGAAGACCGAGGCCGGCCAGCAGCAGCTGCACGCCGAGCTTGCCTCCACCGACGTGCTGCTCACCTCGTTCCGCCCCTCGGCGCTCGCCAAGCTCAAGCTCGACTGGGCCACGCTGCAGGCGCGCCATCCCTCGCTGTCGCAGGTGGCCATCGTCGGCGCGCCGGGCGAGCGCGCCGAGGAGCCGGGCCACGACCTGACCTACCTCGCCGAAAGCGGCCTCGTCACCGGCACCGAACTGCCGCCCACGCTCTACGCCGACATGGGCGGCGCCCTGCTCGCCAGCGAGGCGGTGCTCAAGGCCATGCTGCTGCGCTCGCGAAAGGCGGGCGGCGTGTACCTGGAGGTTGCACTGAACGCCTCGGCCGACTGGCTCGCCCTGCCGCGCACCTGGGGCCTGACGCAGCCTTCGGGCACGGTCGGCGGCGCGCATGCGGGCTACCGCGTCTATCCCTGCGCCGACGGCCGCGTGGCGATGGCGGCGCTGGAGCCGCATTTCGCGAAGCGGCTCTGCGAGGCCGCGCAGATCGCCTCGCGCGACATGCTGGCGCCGGCCACGCGCGAGGCGCTGGCGGCCTGGCTGCTGACGCGCACACGTGCCGAACTCGAAGCCATGAGCCGCGAGCGCGACGTGCCGCTGCTCACGCTGGCTGACTGATCCGGCAGATCGGGCTCAGCGGGCGGCGCCGTCGCGCTGCCGGTCTTCGCGCTTGAGCGCGAGATACGTGTCCAGATCGATCTCGTGCAGCTGGCGCGGGTACTGCTCGGCACCCGCGAACCATCGGCGCTGGCGGCGCTCGGCCTGGTCCGGCCCCGGCGCCGAGAGGTAGGCGTCGAGCGTCAGGAAGTAGCGCATCGCATTGCGCTCCACCAGCCCGCGCAGGCCGCGGATGTAGTCGGGCTGGCCCTCGGGCGTCTTGCCGACCACGGTGAAGCCCACCTTGTCGCTGCCGAAGGTCGCCAGGTAGGCCATGGTGCCCAGCCGCACCATCGTGTTGTGGTCGTAGCTGTAGCTGAAGTGCAGGAAGCTCTTGCGCTCGTCGAGCGCTACCGCCTCGAGCGTCACTCGGTAGTTGCTGGTGCCTAGCGGGCCGCTTTCGGCGGAAAGCTCCACCAGCAGGTGATCGGGCGAATTGCCGCTGACCCGGTAGACGAAGGGCAGCTCGAAGGCCTGGTCGACAGGCTTGTCGTAGCGCCGCACCACATAGAGCGTGAGCATCTCGCTTCCCTGAGGGCCGCTGGCGACGCTGCAGCGCCGGTTGTTGACGTGCAGGGTCAGCACCTCGCACCAATGCGCGGAGCCTTTGAGTGCGGTGCTGATCTCGGCGAGCGGATGCTCGACCACGGCGTAGACGTCGCCCTGGAGGCCGTCCGCCGTCTCCATGGAATCGAGCTGCACGGGCCGGCCGAAGCTGCTGCGGTTCAGCTTGTCGCTCAGGCGCTGGTAGGTGGCGCGCAGCGCCTGGGCGGAAGAGTTCTCCGCCGGGGCCGCGAACGAAGACTGCATCGGGCAGGCCGCGAAAAGCAGCAGCGCCGCAGCAGCCAGGATGCGTGTCCATGGAGCCGGCGGGTGGGGCGAACTGCTCACGGTGCTCATGGTGCTGCTCATGGGGCCACACCATACAACGGACCGCCCCGCCCTCGCCTTCAGTCGGACTGCGCCGGCTTGCTGCGCCGCACCAGCAGCAGCATCGCGCCGGCCAGCAGCAAGGCCCCGGCCCACTGGCGCGGCGTCATCGCCTGCGAGAACAGTGCCGCCGCCAGCAAGGCTGCCACCAGCGGCTCGATCAGCGTGCCGACCACCGCCGCCGTCGGCGACAGGCGCCGCGCGCCCCAGGCGAAGGCCAGGTAGGCCACCGAGGTCGTCACCACGCCCGTGTAGCCCACGCCCAGCCATTGAGCGCCGCCGGACGGCCAGGTGATGCCCGAAGGCAGCGCCACGGCCAGCATGCAGAACGCCGCGGCCGTCATCCCCCAGGCCGAGGCCGTGACGGCCGGCACCCGCGCCGGCATGCGCGCGTTGCCCAGCACCACCATCGCGTAGCAGAAAGCAGAGCCCAGCGACCAGGCGACGCCGGCCGCATGCCCCGGGGCCAGCGGGCCCCATCCTCCGGCGAGCATCACCAGCAGCAGCACGCCGGCCAGCGCGAGCAGCAGGCCGGCGATCAGCCTGCGGCCGAGGCGCTCATAGCCCCGCATCACCGACACCAGCGTGACGATCACCGGCGCGCAGCAGATCGAGATGACGGTTGGCAGCGCCGCCCCCAGGTGCACGATGCCGGCGAACCAGCAGCTCACGTTGAGCGCCATTGCGGCGCCCGTGGCGAGCATCTGCGACCGCTCCCGGCTGCTCAGATCGGCCCAGCCGGCACCGGGCATCGCCGGCGCCCGCCAATGTAGCCACCACAGCAACGGCAGCCCGAGGGCGAAGCGCGCCAGCGACAGGCTCTGCGGCGCGATGCCGCCATCGATCAGGAATTGCGCCACCAGCGCACCACCGCCCCAGAGGGCGCCAGCCAGCAGCACGCCGCCCCAGGCCAGGGCGGCAGACGTTCTTGCGTTCATTGATGAAAGTTCTTTCTCCATGACGCCCCGCCATGGCCGGTCGCTTCAGGACCGGGGTTCAGGCAGCGGGCGTGACCATCCGAGCCGCCGGCCGGCCGAGGAGGCACGGGGCTGGCGGCAACCGCTTGGGTCTGAGCGCGAGGCGCGCTTCAGCAGCGGACGACGGACGGGGGAGAAAGATGGCGGACCATGTCGCGTATCTTATGCGTCCAAGACTTTTTCAAGGAACAGCACATGCCACTCGTGCGGATCGAGCTTTCCAGCGACAGCCCCGAAACCCTGGGCCCGGCCATCGGGGACCTCGTCTACCAGGCCATGCGGGACACCATCAACGTGCCGGAGCACGACAAGTTCCAGGTCATCACGCGGCATGCCCCGCACGAACTGGTGCATCCGGCGAGCTACCTCGGCGTGACGTATTCGCCGGGCTTCGTGCTGATCCAGATCACGCTGAACCAGGGGCGCACCACCGAGATGAAGAAGGCCTTCTACAGGCGCGTGGCCGACGACCTGCACGGCCAGCTGGGCATCCGGCGCGAGGACGTGTTCATCAACCTTGTCGAGGTGGCGAAGGAGAACTGGTCCTTCGGCAATGGGGAGATGCAGTACGCATAGCGGCGAGAATCCCGGCGATGAAACGCCAGGGCACGCTCGTTCGATGGGAGAAGGACCGGGGCTTCGGCTTCATCCGCTGTCCCGAAATCTCCGCCGACGTGTTCGTGCACCTGCGCGACTTCTCGGAACGTGGCACTGCGCCGCAGGTCGGCATGCGGCTGGATTTCGAGGAGATCCATGTGGGCGGCAAGGGGCCGCGCGCGGTGGTGGTCCGAGCAGCCGGAGCACAGCAGCAGCGCCCGCAACGACGCCAGCAGCAGCAACCGCAACGTCGCTCTCCCCGTTCAGCCTCGTCCTCGCTGCCGATGGCGCTGCTGCTCGTCGGGTACGCCGCGCTGCTCGGCTACGGCGTGTGGACCGGGCGAATCCCGCCGATCGCGCTCGGCGTGTTGCTGCTGCTCAGCCTGCTGACCTTCTTCGTCTACGGCTTCGACAAGAACGCGGCTCAGGCGGGCCGCTGGCGTACTGAGGAGAACACCTTGCACCTGCTATCGCTGGCCGGCGGCTGGCCAGGCGCGTGGATCGCGCAGCGGCTGTTCCGCCACAAGGTGAGCAAGACAAACTTCATGGCCGTCTACTGGGCCACCGTGCTGGCGCACTTGGCGGCCGTCGGAGCCTGGGTCGGCAAGCTCGTGCCGGCGCTGTAGGCGCCGCTCAGCGCGGCTTGCGGATGTTGCCGCGCACCGGGCCGGCCGATTTGCGCGTGGCTGGCCCCGAACCCGAACCGTTGTCGCGCGGCGGCAGGCCGGTGTGCTGCGTGAGGATGCGGCCCTTGGAGGGCTTCACCGGTGCCAGCTTGACCGGTGCGGCCTTGGCGGTTGCCGGAGCCGCCGTCGAGTTCTTGCGCCGCGCGCTGGTGTAGCCGCCATCGGTCAGCGGCTGCCAGGTCGGGATGAGGTGGTGCTTGCCGTTGCCGATCAGGTCGGCGCGGCCCATGCTCTTGAGGGCCTCGCGCAGCAGCGGCCAGTTGTTGGCGTCGTGGTACCGCAGGAAGGCCTTGTGCAGGCGGCGGCGCTTGTCGCCGCGCACGATGTCCACCGTCTCGCTCTCGCGCGTGATCTTGCGCAGCGGGTTGCGGTTGGAGTGGTACATCGCGGTGGCCGTGGCCATCGGGCTCGGGTAGAAGGTCTGCACCTGGTCGGCGCGGAAGCCGTTCTTCTTGAGCCAGATCGCGAGGTTCATCATGTCCTCGTCGCTGGTGCCCGGATGCGCGGCGATGAAGTACGGGATGAGGTACTGCTTCTTGCCCGCCTCGGCCGAGTACTTCTCGAACATCTGCTTGAACTTGTCGTAGCTGCCGATGCCGGGCTTCATCATCTTCGTGAGCGGGCCCTGCTCGGTGTGCTCGGGCGCGATCTTGAGATAGCCGCCGACGTGGTGCTGCACCAGCTCCTTCACGTACTCGGGCGACTGCACGGCCAGGTCGTAGCGCAGGCCGGAGCCGATCAGGATCTTCTTGATGCCCCTGAGCGCGCGCGCCCGGCGGTAGATCTTGATGAGCGGGTCGTGGTTGGTGTTGAGGTTCTGGCAGATGCCCGGGTACACGCAGCTCGGCTTGCGGCAGGCGGCCTCGATCTCGGGCGACTTGCAGCCGATGCGGTACATGTTGGCCGTGGGGCCGCCGAGGTCGGAGATGGTGCCGGTGAAGCCCTTCACCGAGTCGCGGATGGCCTCGACCTCCTTGATGATCGAGTCTTCCGAGCGGCTCTGGATGATGCGGCCCTCGTGCTCGGTGATCGAGCAGAAGGTGCAGCCGCCGAAGCAGCCGCGCATGATGTTCACGCTGAAGCGGATCATTTCCCACGCGGGGATCTTGGTCGCGCCGTCGTGGCTGCCGTTCTCGTCGGCGTAGCGCGGATGCGGGCTGCGCGCGTACGGCAGGTCGAACACGTGGTCCATCTCGGCCGTGGTCAGCGGAATGGGCGGCGGGTTGATCCACACGTCGCGCGCCGTGGTGCCTTCGCCGTGCGCCTGCACCAGCGCGCGGGCGTTGCCGGGGTTGGTCTCCAGGTGCAGCACGCGGTTGGCGTGCGCATAGAGCACCGGGTCGCTGCGCACCTGCTCGTACGAAGGCAGGCGGATCACCGAGCGCTCGCGCGGCGGCACCTTGGTCTTGCCCTTGCCCTGCAGCGCGGGGTTCGGCACGAAGTTCAGCGGCTTGATGGCGGGGTTGACGGCCGGAGAGCCCGCAGCCTCGGCTGCCTTCGCGACTGCCTCGGCCTCGTCTTCCTTCACACAGGTAGCGCCGTTGGCCTTGGCCTGGTCGGACACCATCAGGTACGGATTGACATGCGCCTCGACGCGGCCGGGCTCGTCGACGCTGGTGGAGTCGATCTCGAACCAGCCCTCAGGCGTTTCGCGGCGCACGAAGGCGGTGCCGCGCACGTCGGTGATCTGCTGCACCAGCTCCTTGGCCGCCAGGCGGTGCGCGATCTCGACGATGGCGCGCTCGGCGTTGCCGTACAGCAGCAGGTCGCACTTGGCGTCGACCACGATGGAGCGGCGCACCTTGTCCGACCAGTAGTCGTAGTGGGCGATGCGGCGCAGCGAGCCTTCGATGCCGCCGAGGATGATCGGCACGTCGTTCCAGGCTTCCTTGCAGCGCTGCGAATACACGATGGCCGCACGGTCGGGGCGAGCGCCGCCGACGTCGCCGGGCGTGTAGGCATCGTCGCTGCGGATCTTCCGGTCGGCCGTGTAGCGGTTGATCATCGAATCCATGTTGCCGGCGGTGACGCCGAAGAACAGGTTCGGCTTGCCCAGCGCCTTGAAAGGCTCGGCGCTCTGCCAGTCGGGCTGCGCGATGATGCCCACGCGGAAGCCCTGCGCCTCCAGCATGCGGCCGATGACCGACATGCCGAAGCTGGGGTGGTCGACGTAGGCGTCGCCCGTGACGACGATGATGTCGCAGCTGTCCCAGCCGAGCGCTTCCATCTCCTTGCGCGAGGTCGGCAGGAATTTCGCCGTGCCGAAACGCGCCGCCCAGTACTTGCGGTAGCTGGTCAGCGGCTTGGCGGCACGCGCGAAGAAGGAGACGTCGACGGGAGCGTTCATCGGTGGGAGTTGACAGCGCCGCAGGAGCGCCGTTGTGGGCAACCCTCGATTTTAGGGTTTTCCACCATGCCTGTCGCCCCGTGTGACCTGTGACCGGATTTTCCCGAAGGACTCATGCCCCGGCAATTTGATTGCCAAAGTCAAATAACTGAATGACAATGGCAACTATGTCCGCATCTTCGCCGCCCATCGATACCACTGCCGTCAAGGCGGTCCGGCAGTTCAACCGCTTCTACACCCGCCGCATCGGCGCCTTGGACCCCTACCTTGGCAGCGCCATGTCGCTGACCGACGTACGCGTGCTGTACGAGCTGGCGCACCGCGAAACGGCCGTCGCGAGCGAGATCGGGCGAGACCTCGGGCTCGACGCCGGCTACCTCAGCCGCATCCTGCGCCGCTTCGAGAACGAGGGCTGGCTGGTGCGCGAGCCGCATCCGCGCGACGCGCGCCAGAGCGTGCTGCGCCTGACCGACGCGGGCCATGCCGCGTTCGCGCCGCTGCAGCAGAAATCACGCGAGGAGGCTGCCGCCCTGCTCGCCACGCTCGCACCTGCGCAGCGCCAGCAGCTGGTGCACGCCATGGGCACGGTGCAATCGCTGCTCGACCCCGAGGCGCCGCCCGCGAAGCCGCAGGCCGCCGTCCTGCGCGACCCGGCGCCCGGCGACATCGGCTGGGTCGTGCAGCAGCACGGCGAGATCTATGCGCGCGAATACGGCTGGAACAGCACCTTCGAGGCGCTCGTCGCGAACATCGCAGGCGAGTTCCTGCTCAAGTTCCAGCCCGAATGGGAGCGCTGCTGGATCGCCGAGCTCAATGGCGAGCGGGTCGGCTCGATCTTCGTGGTGCGCAAGTCGGCCACAGTGGCGCAACTACGACTCTTGATCCTCACGCCCGCAGCGCGCGGGCTGGGGCTGGGCGGCAAGCTGGTGGACGAGTGCATCGCCTTCGCGCGCCTGAAGGGCTACCGCAAGATGGTGCTGTGGACCAACAGCTGCCTGACCGCTGCACGCGGCATCTACGCCAGCCGCGGCTTCGAGCTCACAGGTTCCGAGCCGCATGAGGGATACGGCACGCCGCTGGTGGGCGAGACCTGGGAGCTGAAGCTGTAGTGCCAGGAACACCGCGGAACCGGCTTTGCCGGGCCGCCGGTGTTGCCCCCGGTAGGGGGTTGGCGAAGCGACACGAAGTGCGCGCAGCCTGGGGGCGAGCAAAAGTTATTGCATGAACCAGCCGTGGCTCACTACCAGCGACTGCCCGGTCAGCGCATTCGTCGGGAACCCTGCGAACAGCAGCGCCACGCGCGCCACGTCTTCCGTGGTCGTGAACTCGCCGTCGACCGTCTCCTTCAGCATCACGTTCCTGATGACTTCCTGCTCGGTGATGCCCAGCGTCTTCGCCTGTTCGGGAATCTGCTTCTCGACGAGCGGCGTGCGCACGAAGCCAGGGCAGATCACGTTGGCGCGAACGCCGTGCTTGGCGCCTTCCTTCGCGACCGTCTTGGCCAGGCCGATGAGGCCGTGCTTGGCCGTCACGTAGGGCGCCTTCAGCAGCGAAGCCTCCTTGGAGTGCACCGAGCCCATGTAGATCACGCTGCCGCCGCGGCCCTGTGCGTACATGTGCTTCAGGCAGGCCTTGGTGGTGAGGAAGGCGCCGTCGAGGTGGATGGCCAGCATCTTCTTCCAGTCGGCGAAGCTGAACTCCTCCACCGGATGCACGATCTGGATGCCGGCGTTGCTGATGAGGATGTCGATGCCGCCGAAAGCCGCAGCGCCCTCTTCCACCGAGGCGTTGACCTGGTCTTCGTTCGTCACGTCCACGCCTACGCCGATGGCTTGCGCGCCAGTGGCCTTGAGCTCGGCCGCCGTGGCGTCGGCCGCTTCCTTGTTGAGGTCGGCGATGATGATCTTGGCGCCTTCCTGCGCGAACAGGATGGCGATTTCCTTGCCGATGCCGCTGGCCGAGCCGGTGATGTAGGCGACCTTGTCCTTGAGTTGCATGGTGATGTCCTTGAGGGTTGGGGTTGGAAAGCCGGCGACCTGAAGCTGCCAGCAGGAATCAGGCGAGGTAATCGTGTTCGACGGTGCCGAGCGCGAGCGTCATGTCCGCGATGTAGTGCACCGCCGACTCCACCTTGCGCACAGGCAGGTCGGCCACCGGCGCGAGCGCATGCGGATGCAGTTCGAGCGAGCCGGGCCCGCCCCACGCGCCGTGCAGCGTCACGTCGACCATGTGATAGCGCACCAGCTCGCAGATGCGGGCCGTGCCGTCGACGTGCGGAATGATCTTGAGCAGGAAGTTCGGCTGCGCGATGCCCGCGAGGATGGGCGCGGGGTCGAGCGTGCGGTGCTTGAAGCCCATCGTGGCCTTGGCCACGCGCACCTTGCCGTAGTCGAGCGTGCCGACCACCACGTCGGTCTCGTAGTCGAGCACCGGCGAGGCGAGCTTCTTCGGAAAGCCCCAGAGCTCGCGCCCGCCGGCAATGGGCGGATGGTCGTTCAGGTACATCGCGTGCACGTACGCCCCCTTCTCCACGCCCTTGGCGGTGCGCAGTTGCACCGGGATGACCTGGCCCGACTCGGTGTAGTCGCCGAAGCCGGTCGAATCGGGCATGCGGATGAATTCGTACTTGACCAGCGGCTCGACCACTTCGAGCGGCTCGGGCACCACCGCGCGCAGGGCGTCCATGTCGGTGCGGTACGTGATGATCAGGAATTCGCGCCTGATGAAGCGGTAAGGCCCTGGCGGAAAGGCCGGACTGGTCAGCGGCATCGCGAATGCCGTTCGTCGCACGTCTTCAATGTTCATGATGCAAACATTTCCTCCTGGTGAAGCTGAAGCGGTGAAATGACGGCCCAGTCTCGCGCTGGTTTCTTAGCCGGGGCTGAATCGCCGCGCGACTCGGCCCGACAAGTCAGCGCGACAACCCCGGCCGCTTGACGCGCCCCGAGCCGTGCTCGCCGAGGTCGAAGGTGGTCACGCCGTTGACCGTGGCGTCGGCGCGCAGCGTCTCCGGGTGCGCCAGCGTCACGCGCATGTCGCGCGCGCCGGCCTCCCAGTGCTCTTCCACCGCGGCGCGCGAGAACTCGTAGTCCTTCGACTCCAGCTCGTAGGGCTTGTCGCGGTAGATCAGGTGGAAGATGTCGATGGGCTCGTGCGTGAGCTGCGACTGCACCTCGTGCACGCTCGGGTCGTTGCGCAGGCTGGCGGGCAGCTTGGAGATCAGGTCGGCAATCGCCTGCTGCAGGTTCATGTTGGCGGCCAGCGCGTCGGTGTTCATGCGCGTGCGGCTCGAGTAGGTGATGTCCTTCTGCCGCTCCAGCACGCCCGCCATGGTGCGGGGCATTTCGCCGCGCGCGTTGAACAGGTCGACCTGCAGCACCACCAGCGGCTCGTTGCGCGGGTGCGTGTCGAGGACGTACTGCAGCGGCGTGTTCGAGACGATGCCGCCGTCCCAGTAGTCGTCGCCGTCGATGCTCACCGGCGCGAAGCCCGGCGGCAGCGCGCCGCTGGCCATGATGTGCTCGGGCCCGATGCGCTGGCGCGTGTTGTCGAAGTACACCGAGTTGCCGGTGCGCAGGTTCACCGCGCCCACGCTGAAGCGGGCCTCGCAGGCGTTGATGCGGTCGAAGTCGACGAGCCGCTCCAGCGTGGACTTCAGCGGCGAGGTGTCGTAGTAGCTCAGAAGCGGCGCGGCGCCGCCCATCAGGAAGGCTGGCGAATAGCGCGGTTCGAAGAAGCCGGGAATGCCCACCAGCGAGGCCATGGTGGCGCTGTACTGGTTCTGCGTGGCCCGGTCGCCCAGCCACGAAGGCAGTCGCTGCGAAGGCCCCGAAGACACGAGGTGCCAGAACTCGCGCAGCCGGTCGACCCTGTTTTCCTGCGCGTTGCCCGCGATCAGCGCTGCATTGATGGCGCCGATGGAGACGCCCGCGATCCAGTGCGGCTGCAGCTCGGTCTCGCTGAGCGCCGCGTACACGCCGGCCTGGTAGGCGCCGAGCGCGCCCCCGCCCTGCAGCACCAGCGCCTTGCGGGCGGTGCGCATGTCCTCGCGGCGCGAGGCGAAGGGGTCGAGGGGCTTCCTGGAAGCGGTGGAGGCGGCACGGGTTTTCTTCTTCGGTGGTGTCGTCGTCATGCGTTCATTTGACACCACCCCCGAGACACAAACCTGACCAGGGGTTGTTGCCCCTGGAACGATTTCACATCTTCGGCAGCATCTGCCCGCGGATCTCGCCGCCCGGATTCGCGGCCGTATGGATGTTGGCGTACCACTTGCCCGCCGACAGGTCGGCCGCCTGTGCCGGCGTGAGCGTGGCCTGGCCCTCGATCGGGCTGGCCGGGTTGGCGAAAGGCAGCACCACGCCGGCATTGGCGCCCGCCGCGGCCGGGCCGTGGAAGTGCGCCATGGTGGCCGGGCCGCTCAGGCCGGAGTAGGTGATCTTGTACTTGAGCACGTTGGTGTCGCGGTTGAGCCAGGCCTCGGCCATGCCGGTGCCGCGCGTCATGTTCGGCGGGACTTCGCTGGCCGCGTTCATCGCACCGCTGAAGCTCGCGACGTTCGACTTCGACATCATTCCGCAGCCGGCCAGCGCGGCGCTGGCAACGCCGGCGACGAGAGCCGCACGCAAAAGAGAGCGATATTGGGTCATGAGCTTGATCTCCTGGTTGTGAAAGCGTCCACAGCATAGGCAGCTCCCTGGACCCTTTCCTGTCGGCCATCGCCCCGACTTGGCCCGGCGTGCACAACCTGAAAGAGAATGTGTCGATGACTTCTTCAGCCCCTGCAGTCCCTTCAGCCCGCGACGTGGTCGGTTTCTGGAGCGAAGCCGGCCCCGAGCGCTGGTTCGCCAAGAACGACGCCTTCGACGCCGACTTCATCTCCCGCTTCGCCGAAGCCCACCAGGCCGCAGCCCGCGGCGAGCTCGACCACTGGGCGGCCGATGCCCAGGGTGCGCTGGCCCTGCTGGTGCTGCTCGACCAGTTCCCGCGCAACGCCTGGCGCGGCAATCCGCACATGCTGGCCACCGATGGCCGGGCGCTGGCCGTGGCCAAGGCCGCGATCGAGGCGGGCTTCGATCGCCAGTGCGAGCCCGTGCTGCAACGTTTCTTCTACCTGCCCTTCATGCACTCGGAAGTGCTGGCCGAGCAGGAGCGCTCGGTGGAGCTCAACGCCGCGCTCGACGACAACACCCAGCGCTTCGCCGTGCTGCACCGCGACATCGTCGCGCGCTTCGGCCGCTTTCCGCACCGCAACAGGATGCTGGGGCGCGCCAGCACCCCGGAAGAACAGAAGTTCCTGGACGAAGGCGGCTTCGCAGGCTGAGCCGCCTGCAAGGCAGCGCCGGTCAGTCGTCGTTGTGCGGCAGCGGCGCTTCGCGCGTGGGGGACGGGTTCAGCTCGGGCAGGTCCTTCATGTCCTTCATCGAGCCATAGGTGCGCGCATAGACCCAGGTGAACTCCGCGCCCAGCAGGAAGATCTGCGCCGAGTAGTACACCCACACCAGCACCACCACCAGCGACCCCGCCGCGCCATAGCCAGAGGCCACGCTGCTCTTGCCGATGTACAGGCCGATCAGGTGCTTGCCCACGGTGAACAGCAGCGCCGTCACCGCCGCGCCCACCCACACGTCGCGCCACTGCACCTTCACGCGCGGCATGATCTTGTAGATCATCGCGAAGATCACCGTCACCATCGCGAAGCTGAAGACGAAGTTGACGACCTGCGCCGTCGTCTCCCAGGCGCCGAACATCGGCGACCACCACTTGCCCAGCGCCGCGAGCGCCGCGCTCGCCACCAGCGACACCATGAGCAGGAAGCCGATGCCCATGATCATGCTGAACGACAGCAGCCGCACGCGCAGCATGTTGAACAGCCCCTTGGTGTTGGTGCGCGCCGGCGCGCGCCAGATGCGGTCGAGCGCATCCTGCAGTTCGCCGAAGACCGTGGTGGCGCCGACCACCAGCAGCCCGATGCCGACCACCGTGGCCACGATGCCCTCGGTCGGCTTGTTCACGGCCTTGAGCATGCCCTGCACGGCGGCCGCGCCCTGCTCGCCCATCAGGCCCGAGAGCTGCGCGAAGATCTCGCCGCGCGCGGCCTCCTGCCCGAAGACCAGGCCCGCCACAGCGATCACGATCAAGAGCAGCGGCGCGATCGAGAACACCGTGTAGTAGGCCAGCGCCGCGCCCATGCTCGGAGCGTAGTCGTTGGACCACGAATTGAAGGCCCGGCGGCAGAGATCGAAGAGCGCGCGCAATTGCGTGACCATTTGCGTGACCATGCTGGAATGTCCTCCGTGAAACGCTTGAAGCAGCTGGATGCCCGCCTACGATAATCGCTCGACATGCAACCGTCTCCCCCCGCAGCCCATCCCCAGTCGCCGCGCGACCTTTTTGTTTCGTTCACATGGCTCGCGCTGCAGGGCTTCGGCGGGGTTCTCGCCATCGTCCAGCGCGAGATGGTCGAGAAGAAGAAATGGCTCACGCCCGAGCAGTTCCTCGAGGACTGGGCCGTGGCGCAGGTGATGCCGGGGCCCAACGTGATCAACCTCGCGCTGATGATCGGCGACCGCTACTTCGGCCTGCGCGGCGCGGTGGCGGCGGTGGCGGGCATGCTGACCATTCCGCTGGTGGTGATCCTCGCGCTGGCCGTGCTGTACGCGCACTATGCCGGCAACCCGCAGGTGGCGGCCGCGCTGCGGGGCATGGGGGCGGTGTCGGGCGGGCTCATCGCCGCCACGGGCGTCAAGCTGGTGCCCCAGTTGCGCAAGCACCCGCTGGGCTTCGCGACCTGCCTGGTCATCATGGCGCTGGTGTTCGTGGCCATCGCGGTGCTGAAGATTCCGCTGGGCTGGGTGCTGCTGGTGGTCGGCGGCGTGGCCTGCATCTGGACCTGGAAGAGGATCGCCCCATGACCATCGCCATGCAATGGCACGACTGGCTGGCCCTCTTCGGGCAGTACATGCTGCTGTCGCTGCTGTCGATCAGCGGCGCCATCACCACGGTGCCCGACATGCACCGCTACCTCGTCACGCAGCACGGCTGGCTCACCGATGCGCAGTTCAGCTCCTCGGTGGCCATCGCGCAGGCGGCTCCCGGGCCCAACGTGCTGTTCGTGGCGCTGATGGGCTGGAACGTGGGGCTCAACGCGGGCGGCGGAATCGGCGCCGGGCCGCACGCCTGGGTGCTCGGCCTCTTCGGCCTGCTGGTCACGATGCTGGGCATCATGCTGCCGAGCACCACCCTCACCTACTTCGCCACCCGCTGGGGCCACCGCAATCGCACGCGCCGCGAGGTTCGCGCCTTCAAGCAGGGCATGGCGCCCGTGGTGGTCGGGCTGCTGATCGCCACCGGCTGGGTGCTGGCGGCAGGAAACCATGCCGGCGATGCGCCCGCGTGGCACCTGTGGCTGCTGACCGGCGCCGCCGCGCTTATCGTCTGGCGCACGCGCGTCCACCTGCTCTGGCTGCTCGGCGCCGGGGCTGTGCTGGGCGCCGTGGGCTTCGTCTGACCGTTCTTCCTTCCCCTTTCAACAGGAACACATCGACATGTCGCAACTTCGCCCGCTCGGCCGCTCCGGCCTCCAGGTTTCTCCGCTCGCCTTCGGCGGCAACGTGTTCGGCTGGACCGTCGACGAGGCGGCCTCGTTCAAGCTGCTCGATGCCTGGCTGGACGCCGGCTTCAACTTCGTCGACACCGCGGACGTGTATTCGGCATGGGTGCCGGGCCATACCGGCGGCGAGTCGGAGACCATCATCGGCAAGTGGCTCAGGCAAAGCGGCAAGCGCAACCGCGTGGTGCTGGCCACCAAGGTCGGCAAGCCGATGGGCGAAGGCAAGGTGGGCCTCGCGCCCAAATACATCCGCGAAGCCGTCGAGGCCTCGCTAAAGCGCCTGCAGACGGACTACATCGACCTCTACCAGTCGCACGACGACGACGCCAGCACCCCGCTGGAAGAAACGCTCGGCGCCTTCGACAAGCTGATCAAGGAAGGCAAGGTGCGCGCGATCGGCGCGTCGAACTACACGGCGCCGCGCCTGGCCGAGGCGCTCGACGTGTCGGAGCGCCTGGGCATCGCCCGCTACGAGAGCCTGCAGCCGCTGTACAACCTCTACGACCGCGCCGTGTTCGAGGACGCGCTGGAGCCGCTGTGCATCAAGCGCGAAGTGGGCGTGATCAACTTCTACGCGCTGGCCGCCGGCTTCCTCACCGGCAAGTACCGCACCGAGGCCGATGCGGCCAAGAGCGCGCGCGGTGCCAACACCACGAAGAAGTACCTCAACGAGCGCGGCCTGCGCATCCTCGACGCGCTCGACAAGGTGTCCCAGCAGTACAACGCCAAGCCGGGCCAGGTCGCCATCGCGTGGCAGATCGCGCGCCCGGGCGTGACGGCGCCCATTGCCAGCGCGACCTCCGTCGCGCAGCTCGAGGAACTCGTGGTCGCGACGCAGCTGAAGCTGGACGCAGGCACCATCGAGATGCTCGACCGCGCCAGCGCCGAGACCGCGAAGCCCGCAGCCTGATGAGCGCGTTCGATTCCATCGCCGCCCCCACGCTGGAGCATTTCGCCGACCTGCGCATCGAGGTGGGCGTGCCACAGGTGCTGGGCAACAGCCCGCGCGGATTGCGCCGCGTGGTGCCGATCATCGGCGGCGAAGCCATGGGCCACGGGTGGCGGGCACGCGTGCTGCCGGGCGGCAGCGACTTCCAGCTGATCGTGAGCGACACGCTCTCGGAACTCGACGCGCGCTACGGTCTGGAGACCGATGCGGGCGACCTGGTCTACGTGCACAACAGCGCAATGCGCAGCGCCCCGCCCGAGGTGATGGGCAGGCTGCTGCGCGGCGAGCCGGTCGACCCGTCGCAGGTGTACTTCCGCTGCAGCCCGCGCTTCGAAACTGCCTCGGCTTCGCTGAAATGGATCAACGAGCGCATGTTCACCGGAGCCGGCGTGCGCCATCCGGCCGAGGTGGTGATGCGCTTCTTCGCGTTGAACTAGCCGTCGACGGGGTTCAGCGGCGTCGAGAGGATGCGCTGATAGAAGGCCACGTCGAGCCAGCGCCCGAACTTGAAGCCCGCCTGGCGCACCGTGCCCGAGTGTTCGAAGCCCAGGCTCTGGTGCAGCGCGATGCTGCCCGCGTTGGCCGCGTCGATGGCGCCGACCATCACGTGCACGTCGCGCGCCACCGCCTCTGCGATGACCGCCTCCATCAGCGTGCGGCCCAGTCCCTTGCCGCGATGCGCGCTGTCGACATAGACCGAGTGCTCCACCGTGTACTTGTAGGCGGGAAAGGCGCGGAAGCTGCCGTAGCTCGCAAAGCCCAGCAGCTTGCCGCTCTCGTCCTCGGCCCCGATCACCGGGAAGCCGTTGGCGCGCTTGGTGGCGAACCACGTGACCATGTTCTCGGGCGTGCGAGGCTTGTAGTCATACAGCGCGGTGGAGGTGACGATGGCCTCGTTGAGGATGGCCAGGATGGCGGCGGCGTGGGCTTCTTCGGTGCAGGAGATGAGACGCATGGTGCTGGCCTTCGTTGAAATTTCGTTCAATATAGGAGAATAATAATCTCATATGAGAAACGATCCATCTCCTGATCCATCTCCTGATCCATCTCCTGATCCATCTCCTGATCCATCCCCCGCCGAAGTTTCCGGCCAGAACATCGACCTGCTCATCGCCACCCGCCTGCTGGCGCTGCGCCAGTCGCAGGGGTTGAGCCTCGCGGAGCTGGCCGAACGCTCGGGCGTGAGCAAGGCCATGATTTCCAAGGTGGAGCGCGCCCAGAGCAGCCCCACGGCCGTGCTGCTGGGCAAGCTGGCCGCCGGGCTCGGCGTGCCATTGGCGCAGTTGCTGACCGAGGAGAAAGGGCAGCCGAAGCGGCTGCGCACGCGCGCCGAGCAGGAGGTGTGGCGCGACCCGCAGGCCGGCTACCTGCGGCGGCAGGTAGCCGAGCGCCAGGCGGGCAGCGGCGTGGAGATGGTCGAGATCGAGCTGCCGCGCTCGGTGCAGGTCGACTACCCACGCTGGAGCGGCAAGCCATACCGGCAATGCCTGTGGATGCTCGAAGGCGAACTGCGGGTGGACTACGGCGACGAGCGCTTCGAACTCGCACCGGGCGATTGCCTGGACTTCGGCGTGGACCGGCCGCTGGTCTTCAAGGCGCTGGGGCGCGGCGCCTGCCGCTATCTGCTGGTGGCAAGCCCGGAATAGCCTACGACGCGCGGAATCGGCGTACCCACGCGGTAGGCAGGCTCCCACATGCACATCCGGCGCGCGCCGGTGCTGCGGGCGGCCTCGTCCTGAATACTGCAAGGCATCCAGACTTTCGGAGGAACGACGATGTCTTTCGCGCTTTACATGATCGGTTTCCTGATCTTCCTGGCCGGCGTCGCATGGGGCGCCTCCGTGGCCGGCGTGCCCACGCTCTACATCGGGATCGGTGCGGTGATCCTGCTGGGCATCGGCATCTTCAGCGCGGTGGGCCGCACGCGCGGCAAGGACCCGTCCTGAGCGTCCTGAGTTCACGCGGGCTTCACGCCGCCCGCACAGAGGGCCGCTAACTTCGCAGCGCGCCGCGGCAAGCGGTGCGCATTGCTTCAAGTCAGCGGCCCCATGCATACATCACCAAGCCTCTTCGCTCCGCTTCTTCCCTCCGCCGCTTCGACGGCGCCCGCACCGGCCTCTTCCGCCGGCAGCGGCACGGGCCACATCAAGGTCGACCTGCTCGTCGTCGGCGCGAGCTTCGCGGGCCTTGCCTGCGCCAGGGCCGCGGCACTCGCAGGCCTGAGCGTGGTGGTGCTGGAGAAGAAGACCGCCGCGGGCACCAAGCTTCACACCACCGGCATCATCGTCAAGGACGCGGTCGACAGCGTGCCCTGGCTGTCCGAGGTGCCGCCCGAGTTGGTGCGGCGCATCGAGGGCGTGCGGCTCTATGCCCCCGACATGCACCACGTCGACCTGCATGCGCCGGGTTACTGGTTCTGGGCCACCGATGCGCCCGCCCTGCTCGACTGGATGGTGGACTCGGCCCGGGCCTGCGGCGTCGACGTGCAACTCGGCACGCTGTTCGAGCAGGCGCTGTGGCTCAATGGCCGCTGGGAAGTGCCGCTGACGCGCGGTCCCTGCATCACGGCCACATATCTTGTCGGCGCCGACGGCCCGCATTCGCGCGTCGCGAAGGCACTGGGCCTGTCGCGCAACACGCGCTTTCTCTATGGCGTGGAGCACGAATACCAGGGCGCGAGGATGGCGCCCGACCTGCTGCACTGCTTCATCGACCGCAAGCTGGCGCCCGGCTACATCGGCTGGGCGCTCGAAGGCGTGGGCGTGAGCCAGATCGGGCTGGCGCGCCGCGTGGGGCACGGAGACCCGGGCGCGCTGAAGCTCGATCCGCTGCTTCGCAAGATCGCCCCGGCAGTTACGCCCGGCGATGCGCCGCCGGTCGCGGTGCGCGCGGGAATGATCCCCTGCGGCGGCGTGCTGCCCGTGGTGGCGCGCGAACGTGCGCTGCTGGTGGGCGATGCGGCGGGCATGGTGTCGCCGGTGACCGCAGGCGGCATCCACACCGCCCTGCTGCACGGGCAGGGCGCAGGCGAGGCGGTGGCGCGCTTCATCCGAAGGGAAGCGGGCGATCCGGCCACGTGGTTCGTGCGCGGGTATCCGGGCTTCAGGCTCAAGCGCGCACTGCGCTGGGCCTTCGACCACTTCCAGAACGACTGGATGTTCAACCACCTGCTCGGCACGCCGCAGATGCGGCGGGTGGCGGAACTGATCTATTTCCACCGCAAGGGTGGATCGCCGGGGAGCTAGGCGCTGCGCTGGCGCAGGGCCTCGTACAGGCACACGCCGCTGGCCACCGAGACGTTGAGGCTCTCGACCGCACCCGCCATCGGAATGCTCACGAGCTCGTCGCAGGTCTTGCGCGTGAGCTGCCGCATGCCCTCGCCTTCGGCGCCCAGCACCAGCGCCAGGGGGCGCTTGAAGTCGCTCTGGTAGATGGTGCCCGGCGCGTCGTCGCTGGTGCCCACGCACCAGATGTTGCGCTCCTTGAGCTCGTTCAGCGTACGCGCGAGGTTGGTGACCATGAAGTACGGCACCGTCTCGGCCGCACCGCTCGCCACCTTGGCGACGGTGGCGTTGATGCCGGCCGCGTGGTCCTTCGGCGCGATGACCGCGTGCGCGCCGGCACCGTCGGCCACGCGCAGGCAGGCGCCGAGGTTGTGCGGATCGGTCACGCCGTCGAGCACCAGCAGCAGAGGCACGGTGCCGGCCTCTTCGAGGCCTTCGAGCAGTTCGTCGAGGGAGAGGACCTGGGCCACGGGCTCGACCCGCGCCACCACGCCCTGGTGGCCGTGGCTGCCGCTGAGCTTGGAAAGCCGCGCGCCGTCGGCCTCGATGAGCCGAACGCCTGTTTCCTGCGCGCGGGCCAGGAACTGTTTCATGCGCGCATCGCGCCGGCTGGCGTCGAACAGCACTTCGAGCACCGACTTGGGCGCGGTCTTGAGGCGCACGCCCACGGCATGGAAGCCGAAGATCACTTTGGGGGAAGACATCCGTGGATTATCCCTGCCCCCTCGGGGCCGGCCCCACCCGCCCGCTCAGGCCAGCGGCAGGCCGCTGAGCGCGCGGGTGCGCTCGTCGTGCAGTTCCTGCACCGCCAGCGCCCTCGGATGCACCTTCGCGGCGTTGCCCACGCTCTCCAGGTACTGGCAGGCGGCGTGCCCCTCGGCGGCCTTCTCGTAGCGCGCGATCCAGGCATCGCGCGCGGGCAGCTTGTCGGGCGACACCGGCCACACGCCCGGACGGGGCCGCATGTGGTCGCCGATGCCGACGCGCCAGGGCTTGGCACTCACCCGGGCGCGAAAGCAGTTCTGGTTGCGGCACATGCGCGCGTAGACCTTGTCGACGCCCAGGGCGTGGAAGCAGTCGGCCACCGCCATGTCGGACGGGTTGAACACGTCGTGCATCGCCAGCAGCCGGAAGCCCGCCGGCGTGCGGTAGATGCGCAGGTTCCAGTCGGGATGCTGCTGCATGAAGCGCGCGATGCGCTCGGCGGCCCGCTTCTCGGGTGCCGGGTTGCCGCTGTGCTCGCCGCGCTTCTTGCGCTGGCCGATGACCCAGGCCACGGCGAAGACCACGATGCCCGCGATCAACCCGCCCAGCCAGGTCCTGGCGGCCCAGCCGCCGACCACGCCCGCGATCAGTGCAGGCACCAGCGCGAAGCCGAACACGCTGCCGCGCAGGGGCTCCTCGAAGTCGATGTCGACGAAGAGCACGTCGGGCGTGTTGAGGCAGCGCGCGCCGTAGCCGTTGCGGGTGACGACGGTATCGCCGTGCCGCTCGACGATTTCCTCGCGGATCGGCACGCCCTCGGCACCGTTGTAGGCGAGCTTGCGTTCGCGGCGCTCGAGCTTCTCGCCCTTGTGGGCGATGCGGTCGAAGGCGTCGCGGGTGCGCTGGTCGGCGTGCGCCTGTGCCGCCACGGGGCTCTCGTCGGACCAGCCGTAGCGCCGCACGGTGATCTGCTTGCCGGCCACGCGCTCCTGGATGCGGCCTTCGGCCCAGTACTCGGGAACGATCATCGATTTGTTTTTTCTTGGCTCAAGCCTTCTGTCCGAACAGCAGCCAGACCATGACCGCCGCCAGCAGGATGATGAGCACCGGCAGCCATTTGTAGCCGCCGCCGTACACGCGGCCCGGCTCGTCCATGGGACGGCGGGGCATGTGCTGGGTCAGGGGGCCGAAGCCGCCCAGTGTGGGATCGTCATGGTTGTCGACCAGCCGCTTGGCCGCCGCCAAGCTCAGCCCGGTGGCCTCGCGCGTGAGGCGTATGGCCTCGATCTTGTTGCCCTGCGCAAGCGCCGTGAGCGCGGTGGAGGGCATCGATGCGAAGCCGCGGTCCTGCCTGGCCGCCGTGGGCACGCAGCGCCCGCCCATGGCGCTGCTGTCGTCGTCTCCCGCTTCCTGCCGATCGGCGAAACGATCGACGGCTTCCTTGGCCGACTTGAGGTCCATGCCCGTGCGGGCGCGCACGATCTTGATGGCCTCGATCATCCTGCCGCGCTGCAGCGCCAGGACGGCGTCGGGCGGAAGTTCCTCCATGAACATCTCCTTGAATGTGGCTTGCTATTCATTTAATAGCTTATTGCTCTTGTCAGGCAGGCGCCAGAGCCACTTTTTCATTAAGCGCGACGCGACCGGCCTCGATGGTGATACGTCGTTCGCAACGCGCGGCGATGCCACGGTCATGGGTGACGAGCACGAGCGTGGTGCCCAGCTCGCGGTTGAGGTCGAACATCAGCTGCATGACCTGCTCGCCGGTGGCGAAGTCCAGGCTGCCCGTCGGTTCGTCGGCCAGCAGCAGCGCGGGCTGCACGACGAAGGCACGGGCCAGCGCCACGCGCTGCTGCTCGCCGCCGGAGAGCACCTTCGGGTAGTGGCCCAGGCGCTGGCCGAGGCCGACGCGGCCGAGCATCTCGGTGGCGGCCTTGCGGGCGTCCTTGCGGTTGGCCAGCTCCAGCGGGAGCATCACGTTTTCCAGAGCACTCAGGTTGCCCAGCAGCTGGAAACTCTGGAACACGAAGCCCACGCGCTGCGCGCGCACGGCGGCGCGCTCGTCCTCGTCGATGGCGAAGATGTCCTGCCCCGCGAGCTTCACCGTGCCGCGGGTGGGCGTGTCCAGCCCGGCGATGATCGACAGCAGCGTGCTCTTGCCGGAGCCCGAGGCGCCGACGATGGCGGCGGTTTCCCGCGCGCCGAGGGTGAAATCGATGTCCTGCAGAATGTCCAGCGTGCCTGCCGAATCGGTGACGGACTTGAACACATGCTCGACGGCGACAATGGCATCAGACGGGGGTTGGGACATGGAAAGGCTCTGGTTTTGAATCGACGTGACTTTATCTTGACCACCACCGCGCTCGGCAGCGCGGGGATATGGACGACGACGGCGCAGGCCCAGGCATCGTCTTCCACGGCTGCTTCTTCAGGCAAGCCGGTGATCCTGGTGCTGGGCGATTCGCTGAGCGCAGAGTACGGCCTCAAGCGCGGCGAGGGCTGGGTACCCTTGCTCGAGAAAAGGCTTGTGCAGCAGAAGATCTCCGCCACGGTGGTCAACGCCAGCATCAGCGGCGACACCAGCTCCGGCGGCCGTGCCCGCTTCGCGCCGCTGCTCGCGCAGCACAAGCCCAGCCTGGTGGTGCTCGAACTCGGGGCCAACGACGCGCTGCGAGGCCTGCCGCTGTCCGACACCGAAAGCAACCTGATGCAGATCACCAAGGCCGCGCAGGCCGCGGGCGCGAAGGTGCTGATCGTCGGCATCCAGGTGCCGCCCAACTATGGCGGCGACTACACGCGGCGCTTCGAGGCGGTGTTCTCCAAGGTGGCGAGCGCGACCAAGTCGGCGCTCGTGCCCTTCCTGCTCAAGGGCGTGGCGGATGCGCCCGACGCGCTCTCGCTGTTCCAGGCCGACCGCATCCACCCGACGGCGGCCGCCCAGCCGCAACTGCTGGACAACGTCTGGGCCGAGCTGCGCAAGCTGTTGCCCAAGCAATGAAAAAGCCGCCGCGGGCAAGTGCCTGCGGCGGCTTTTCTTGATGGATCGGCAAGCCTGGACGGGATATCAGCCGTTCTTGGTGGGCAGGTCCGGCACCGTGGGCGGATCGCGTTCGAGTGAGGCAACGTCGGTTTCGGGATCTCCGGGCGCCAGCCCGTCGCTGCTGGGATTGAGCTTGCGGTTCGCCTTTTCGCGGAGCTTGTCTTCCTTCTTCTTCTTCTTGGCCAGCTCTTTCTGACGCTTTTCGTAGCCGTAGTTGGGTGTTGCCACTGGATCTCCTTGAGGCGAGGCAGTCGGGTTGACTGCCGTGGCCTACTGTAAGCGATAAAGCTGCAGTCTCGAGGAGGTACCCCATGACGCGATCGAGGCGACAGGAGCGACGGCAGGATGCGATTTCTTACATCCGAGCCAGCGCCTGCTGAAGATCGGCGCGCAGGTCTTCCACGTCTTCGAGGCCGATGGAAAAACGCACGAGCGTGCCCTTGTACGGCCAGCGCGCCACGCTGGCATCGCGCATCAGGCCGATGTCGTAGGGCACCACGAGGCTGATCGGTCCGCCCCACGAATAGCCGAGGCGGAACAACTGCAGGCTGTCGCAGAAGCGGTCGACCTGCTCGGTGCTGTAGCGCTCGTCGAACACCACCGAGAACAGGCCGGCGGCCAGGTTGGTTTCGCCGCACAGCGCGCGCCAGTGGGTATGGCCCGGGGAATCCTCGAGTGCAGGGTGCAGCACCTGCGCGATCTCCTCGCAGCCGTTGAGCCAGCCGGCCAGATCGCGCGCGGCGCGGTCGTGCGCGGCATAGCGCAGCGCGATGCTGGGCAGCGAGCGCAGCAGCGTCTCGACGTCGCCCACGCCGATGCCGAAGCCCATGCGCATGTGCGTGAGCTTGAGCGCGCGGTGCAGGCGCTCGTCGCGCGTGGTCACGCTGCCCATGAGCACGTCGCCGCCGCCGCTGGGGTACTTGGTGAGCGCGTGCACGGAAATGTCGACGCCCTGCCCGCTGCCGTTGAAATCGAAGGGCGCGAAGGCCAGGCCTGCGCCCCAGGTGTTGTCGAGCACGGTCATCACGCCGCGCGCACGGCAGATGCTGGCCAGCGCCGGCAGGTCGGGGAACTCCATGGTCACCGAGCCCGCCGCTTCCAGCCATACCAGCCGCGTGCGCTCCGAGAGCTTGGCCGCGAGGTCGGCCGGGTTCATCGCGTCGTACAGGCGGTGCGTGACGCCGAAGTTCGCCAGTTCGCCGGTGGCCAGCGCCTTGTTCGGACCGTAGGCGTTGTCGGGAATCAGCACTTCGTCGCCGGTCTTCAGGAAGGCGAACGAGACCAGCGAGATGGCCGCCAGACCGCTGGGCACGAGCAGGCACTCGGTACCGCCTTCGAGCGTGGCCAGGCGCTCTTCCAGTGTGAAGGTGGTGGGCGTGCCGTGCAGGCCGTAGGTGTAGCCGGCCTTGGTGCGCCAGTCTCGCGCGCGCATGGCGGCGACGTCGGCGAAGAACACGGTCGATGCCTTGAACACGCCGGGCTGCGGCGCGGCGAAGGTGGCGGGCGGAACGTAGGGGTGGTGGATCAGGTTCGTGGAAGGCTTGCTCATGGGTGCATGCTAGCGCGACCCGCATTCGGGGCCTTGCGCGGAGCTTCCGTCGCACAATGCGCGGACCGGTCCTCCCCTTCATCCCGTTTCATGGAAGAAGCCCGAGACAGTGCAGCTGACACGCCTCGCCCCTCCCCACCTGCGGCCCTTCGTGCGGCTGATGTGGGCCTCGTCGCCCGACGGCACGCCCGTCGAGCAGCCGGGCGCACGCGAGCATGTGCTGCCCACCGGGGGCATGCATCTGGTCTTCAGGCTTTCGGGGCCGTCGTTGCGCCTCTTCCACGACGGCGCCGACGTGCGGGGATTCACAGTGGGCTACGCGATGGTGGGCGGAACCCGCTCGGCCTTCTTCGTGCGCGACGTGTCGGTGACGACGCGCTCGGTCGGCGTCATGCTGCAGCCGGGGGCGGCCCGGGCCCTTCTCGGCGCGCCTGAAGACGCTCTGGCCGAGCGGCATACCCCGCTCGAAGCGCTCTGGGGCGCGGACGCGAACTTCGCGCTCGAACAGCTGCACGGCACCGACTCGCTGCCGCGGCAGCTTGCCATCGTCGTCGCGCTGCTCGAAGCACGCCTTGCCTCGTCGTCCGCGATGCATGGCCTGCACCCCGCTGTGGCGCAGGCATTGGCGCGCATGTCCGGCGCGAGCGCCAACGACGACGACGGACAGGCCGGCGCCATCGGCCAGCTCGTGAAGCAAAGCGGCTACAGCCACCGGCGCTTCATCGCTCTCTTTCGCGGCATGACCGGGCTGGCGCCCAAGCAGTACGCGCGCATGCTGCGCTTCGACCATGTGCTCGGGCAATTCGCCATCCAGCCCGCCCGGCCCTGGGTCGAGCTGGCGCTGGAGGCCGGCTACAGCGACCAGGCGCATTTCAACCGCGACTTCCTGGCCATTGCCGGCATGTCGCCGCAGGCCTACCGGCGGGCGGCACCGGTTTCTTCACGGCACGTGCGCATCTGAGCCGAGCGCCGGAGCAGGCGGCGCGCAGCAGGTCAAATTTGTTCAAGACGACGCGGAGCGCGAGCACCAGAATCGCGCCCATCACAACCCGAAGGGACAACGACGCCATGGCCATCCACGAACTGTTTCCGTACCTCTGCGTCAACGACGCCAACGCAGCCATCGAGTTCTACTGCAAGGTCTTCGAGGTGAAGGAGATCTTCCGCCTGACCGAGCCCAGCGGCCGCATCGGCCACGCCGAGCTGGACTTCCACAACGGCGCGATCCTCATGATCTCGGAGGAATTCCCCGAGTTCGACATCCTCAGCGCGAAGACGCTGGGCGGCAGCGCAGTCTCGCTGCATCTGCACGTGGACGACGCCGACGCGGTGGTGGCGCGCGCGGTCGCCGCGGGCGCCACGCTGGACATGGCGCCACAGGACCAGTTCTATGGGGAACGCTCCGGCGTCTTCCATGACCCGTTCGGCCATCGCTGGAACGTGGGGCACAGCATCGAGAAGCTGACGCCGGAGGAAATGCAGCGGCGCTACACCGCCATGTTCACCGACGCCGGGTGATCCGGCGCCGGCATTGCCGGATCAGACCGACCACTTCTCGATCAGCTTCTCGGCGCCGAGCGAGTCGTAGCCCTCGAAGGGCTGGTGGATCCAGGGGTTGGTGGCCAGGTACTCGACCGAGTAGTCGGGCGTGAAGGTCGACAGCGCCTTGGTCCAGATCACGGCGCTGCGCAGCTCGGTGATGGGCTTGTAGTTGTTGCGCAGCATGTCCATCACCGCGTGCAGCGTGTGGCCCGAGTCGGCCAGGTCGTCCACCAGCAGCACCTTGCCGGCGATCTCGCCCTTGGGCGTGGTGATGTAGCGGGCGATGTCGAGATGGCCCTGCACCGTGCCGGCATCGGCGCGGTACGAACTGGTCGACATGATCGCCAGCGGCTTGTCGAAGATGCGCGAGAGCACGTCGCCCGGGCGCATGCCGCCGCGCGCCAGGCACAGGATGGTGTCGAACTGCCAGCCCGACTGGTGCACCTTGATCGCGAGTTTCTCGATCAGGTTGTGGTACTCGTCGTAGCTGACGTAGAGATGCTTGCCGTCTTCAGTCAACATAGCGTGGTTTTTCCTTCAATGTCTCTTCTTCTGGGGAACACCGCGGAACCGGCTTCGCCGGGCCGCTGGTGTTGCCCCCTGCAAGGGGGTTGGCGGCCACACGAAGTGGGCAAGCCTGGGGGTTAGGCAGATCAGTCGGCCAGGTAGGGGTGGCGCATCATGATCGTGTGGTCGCGATCGGGGCTGGTGGACACCATGTGGATCGGCACGCCGGTGACCTGCTCGATGCGCTGCAGGTACAGCCGCGCGTTGATCGGCAGCTTGTCGTATTGCGTGACGCCCACGGTGCTTTCGCTCCAGCCTTCCAGCGTTTCGTAGATCGGCGTGCAGCGCTCGATCTCGTCCGCGCCCATGGGCAGGATGTCGGTGGTTTCGCCGTCGAGCTCGTAGCCGGTGCACAGCTCCAGCTTCTCCAAGCCGTCCAGCACGTCGAGCTTGGTGATGCACAGGCCCGACAGGCCATTGACCTGTGCCGAGCGCTTGAGCAGCGCGGCGTCGAACCAGCCGCAGCGGCGGCTGCGGCCGGTGGTCACGCCCTTCTCGGCGCCCACGGTGCTCATGTGGTAGCCGGGGGTGCCGGGCGTGGCCCAGTCGAGTTCGGTGGGGAACGGACCGCCGCCCACGCGGGTGCAGTAGGCCTTGGTGATGCCCAGGATGTAGTGCAGCATGCCCGGGCCTACGCCCGAACCGGCGGCGGCGTTGCCGGCCACGCAGTTGCTGGAGGTGACGTATGGATAGGTGCCGTGGTCCACGTCCAGCAGCGTGCCCTGCGCACCTTCGAACAGCAGGTTGGCGCCGTCGCGGTTGGCATCGTTCAGCTCGCGCGAAACGTCGGCCATCATGGGCTTGAGCAGCTCGGCGTGCTTCATCGCCTCGTTGAAGACTTCGTCGAAGTCGATGGCGGGGGCGCCCAGCACCTGGGTCAGCACGTGGTTGTGCAGCTCGAGCAGCACGCGCAGCTTGGCGGCGAAACGCTCGGGATGCTTCAGGTCCTGCACGCGCAGAGCGCGACGGGCGATCTTGTCTTCATAGGCCGGGCCGATGCCGCGGCCGGTGGTGCCGATCTTCTCGATGCCGCCCTTCTCGCGATAGGCCTCGCGCGCGATGTCCAGCGCAGCGTGGAACGGCAGGATCAGCGGGCAGGCCTCGCTGATGCGCAGGCGCGAGCGCACTTCGACACCAGCCTTTTCAAGCCCCTCGATTTCCTCGAACAGCTTTGCGGCCGAAAGCACCACGCCGTTGCCGATGTAGCACTTGACGCCGGGCCGCATGATGCCGCTCGGGATCAGGTGCAACGCGGTCTTCACCCCGTTAATGACCAGCGTGTGGCCCGCGTTGTGGCCGCCCTGGAAGCGGACCACGCCCTGGGCGCTCTCCGTCAGCCAGTCGACCAGCTTGCCCTTGCCCTCGTCGCCCCACTGGGTGCCGACGACGACCACGTTTCTTCCGGTGGTTACGCTCATGCTCGTTCCATTACTTCAAAAAATCAGATCGCACGGACACTCCACTGGCCGGCCTGCTCGACGAGCTCGCGGTCGCAGTGGAATTCATCGATTTCGCTGCCATGGCCCGGCAGCACGCAGACTACCGTTTCACCGGCCTTGCGCAATTGGGCAATGGCCTGACTCAGGCCGGCCGCGTCGCTCCAGGGCGCGCGGATGGCGGCGCGCAGCGGGCGGGCCGGCAGCACGCCGACCAGTTCGCGTACGTCGAGGCTGAAGCCGACGGCCGGGCGGTTGCGGCCGAACACGGCCCCCACCTCGTCGTAGCGGCCGCCGCGCACCAGCGAATCGGCCGCGCCGGGCACGTAGATGCCGAAGCGCATGCCGCTGTAGTACGCATAGCCGCGCAGGTCGGCCAGGTCGAAGCTGATCTGGCGGCCGGCCACGCCCTGCAGGCCGGCGGCAAGCTGCTTCAGGTCGGCCAGCGCCGCACCTACCGCGGGTGTGCCCTTCAGGGCCTTGGCGGCCTCGTCGAGCACGGCCTCGTCGCCGTAGAGCTGGATCAACGCGCGCAGCCCCTCGCGCGAGGCGGCGGGGAAGTTCCTGGTGAGCGACTCGAGCTCGCTCGCGTCCTTGGCCGCCAGTGCTGCATGCACCTGCGCCAGGGTGGCGCCGTCGACCGGCACGCCGGCGAACAGGGCACGCACGATGCGGGCATCGGCCAGGTCGACGATCACGCCCTCGCGCAAGCCGGCGGCATCGAGGCAGTCGAGCGCCAGCAGCAGGGTTTCGGTGTCGGCCTCGAGGCCGGCGTGGCCGTAGATCTCGGCGCCGAACTGCAAGGGCTCGCGGGTGGCATGCGGGCGGTCGGGCCGGGTGTGGAGCACCGGGCCGCAGTAGCACAGGCGGGCCACGCCGTCGCGGTTCAGCAGGTGGGCATCGATGCGCGCCACCTGGGGGGTGGTGTCCGCGCGAAGGCCCATGCTGCGGCCGGAAAGCTGGTCGACGAGCTTGAAAGTCTGGAGGTCGAGCGCCTCGCCGGTACCGGAGAGCAGCGATTCGAGATGCTCGAGCAGCGGCGGCATCACCAGCTCGTAGCCATAGCCACGGGCGGTATCGAGCAGCTGGCGTCGAAGTTCTTCGATGTGGCGCGCCTCGGAGGGCAGCACATCGGCAATGTGATCCGGAAGGACCCAGGCGGACATGGGGATCGGGGGCGTGGTTAAAACGGGATTCTACCGGCACCGGGCACCCGGTCCGGCACCGGCGTCAATCGGCGGGCCGGATCAGCCCAGGATCCAGAGCAGGACCAGGCCCAGAACGATGCTGCAGAGCCCGAAGAAACGCAGCTGGCCGTCGCGCAGCTGCATGAGCTGCCCGAAGCCGCGCCGCCACCCTCCCGGCGACACGAAAGGCAGGATGCCCTCGATCACCAGGACGAGCGCCAGCGCGCTCCAGAAAGTGTCGGCGCTCACGGCTCCTGAAGTCGGCTGCGGCCGGAAGTGATCAACGGCGAGGCGCGTTGGTGGTCGAGCCCGAGCCCTGCATGGCGCGGAAGAAGTCCGACGACGGGTCGAGCACCATCACGTCGCTCTTCTTGTTGAAGCTCTGCTTGTAGGCCTCGAGGCTGCGGTAGAACTGCGCGAACTGCGGGTCGCGGCCGAAGGCCTCGCTGTAGGTGGCGGCAGCCTGGGCATCCCCTTCGCCCTTGATCTTCTGGGCATCGCGGTAGGCGTTCGCCACGATCACTTCGCGCTGGCGGTCGGCGTCTGCGCGAATCTTCTCGCCCTCGGCCGTGCCGGTGGAACGCAGTTCGTTGGCCACGCGCTTGCGCTCGGCTTCCATGCGGCGGTAGACCGACTCGGTGATGGCTTCCACGTAGTCGACGCGCGTGATGCGCACATCCACCACGTCCACGCCCCAGGGCTTGCTGCCCTTCACCACCGAGAGCACCTCGCGCTGCACGTCGGCCATCAGGGCCTCGCGGCGCACCGAGATCAGGTCGCGCACCGTGCGCTTGTTGATGTTTTCCTGGAAGGCGTTGCGGACCACGCGGTTGAGCTGCATGGCACCGGCGTTCTCGTCGAGGCCGACGTTGCGGATGTAGGCCTGCGGGTCGCTGATGCGCCAGCGCACGTACCAGTCGATCACCACGCGCTGCTTCTCTGCGGTGAGCATGGGCTCGGTGTCCACGCTGGAGAGCGTCAGCAGGCGCTTGTCGATGTACGACACGTTCTGGAACGGCGGCGGCAGCTTGAAGTTGAGGCCGGGCTCGGTGATGACCTGCTTGATCTGGCCGAGGGCATAGACCACGCCGAACTGGCGCTGGTCGACCACGAAGAGCGTCGAGCTTGCCAGTACCAGCAGCACGAGGATCGAGGTTGCGATGAATCCGATTCTGTTCATGTTCTTGCGGGCCTTTCTCAACGCACGTCGCGGTCACGCGAGCGGCCGTCGCGGCCGCGCACGTCGTTCGTGGCAGGGGCCACCGGGATGACCGAGGACTGTGCCGGCGCCGTGCCGGCGACGCTGGGGCTGGCCGCATCGACCGGCGTTGCCGCGTTGCCGCCGCTCATCTGCATGAGCTTGTCGAGCGGGAGGTACAGCAGGTTCGAGCCCTGCTTGCTGTCGACCAGAACCTTGGTGGTACTGGCGTAGATCTGCTGCATGGCGTCGGTGTACATGCGGTCGCGCGTCACCTGCGGGGCCTTCTGGTACTCCGACAGCACGGCGCTGAAGCGGCCCGCATCACCCTGCGCCTGAGCCACGATCCGCGCCTTGTAGGCCTCGGACTCTTCCTTCAGGCGCGAGGCCGTACCGGTGGCCAGGGGCACCACGTTGTTGGCGTAGGCCTGCGCATCGTTCTTGGTGCGCTCGCGCTCCTGGCCGGCCTTGAGCACGTCGTCGAACGCGGCCTGCACCTGCTCGGGCGGGCGCACACCGCCTTGTTGCAGGTTGATGCCGACGACTTCGACGCCGATCTTGTAGCGGTCGAGAATGGTCTGCATCAGCGCGCGCACGCGCGGCGCGATCTGGTCGCGCTCCTCGGCGAGCGCGGCGTCCATCTTCATCTTGCCCACCACCTCGCGCACGGAAGTCTCGGCCACCTGCACGACGGTGTCGGCGGGCGACTTGCTCTCGTACAGCCAGGCGCGCGGGTCGCTCAGGCGGTACTGAACGGCGAACTTGATCTCGACGATGTTCTCGTCTTCGGTCAGCATGGCCGATTCGCGCAGGCCGGTGGAACGCACGATGGCGTCGCGGCCCACGTCGGCCGAACGGATCTGCGTGGTCACCACGACTTCGTGGCGCTGGATGGGATAAGGCAGGCGCCAGTTGAAGCCTGCGCCCACGGTGCTCTTGTACTTGCCGAACTGGGTGATGACGGCCTGCTGGCCTTCGTTCACGATGAAGAAGCCGGTGCCGAGCCAGATCAGCACGGCCACCGCCGCCACGAGGCCGATGCCGAAGCCTGCGTTCTTCATGTCGGGCTTGTAGCCGTTGCCGCCGCCGCCATTGGGACGGTTGCCGCCGCCCTTGCCGCCGAAGAAGCCGCCGAGCTTGCGGTTGAGGTCGCGCCAGAGTTCATCGAGGTCGGGCGGGCCCTGGTTGGGGCCCTGGCCGCGGGGACGGTTGTCGTTGCCGTTGTTGCCTTGGGGCGGGGGCGTGGGGCCGCCGGGGGGATTGGCATCGGGGGGCCGGTTGCCGGCCGGTCGGTCGCCGTTGGAGGAGGACGGCTCGTCGCCGCGCCCCCATCGGCCGTCGTTCAGGTTGAACATGCCCAGAAACCCTCTCCGCGCTGGCTTTGAATTCATTCGCTTCGTTCTCTTGTCAGTGGCGGGATTGTGCCCAATCCATCGGTTGCATCGTGCAATTCAGCGTCCGCAGCAGGGGTCATCGTATCGGGTGCGGAGCCTGACTGCCGGGCAAGCTCGGCTCGGAGCAGCGGCACGCCCTCGCCGGTCCTGGCGCTGAGGAAGATGCGGGGGACCTGCACGCCGTCGATTTCCATCTCGTCCTGCAGATGCAGCGGATGCTGCGTGCTTTCAAGGGCGTCGAGCTTGTTGAAGACCAGAAGCTGCGGCACGGCGTCCGCGCCGATCTCGCGCAGCACCGACTGCACCTCGGCCATCTGCTCGGGGTAGTGCGGGTTGGAGGCATCGACCACGTGCAGCAGCAGGTCGGCATCGACCGCCTCCTGCAGCGTGGCCTTGAAGGCATCGACCAGCCCGTGCGGCAGGTCGCGGATGAAGCCCACCGTATCGGAGATCGACACCTGCCTGCGCGCATCGCCCAGGTAGAGATGGCGCGTGGTGGTATCGAGCGTTGCGAACAGCTGGTCGGCCGCATAGGCGCGCGCCTTGACCATCGCATTGAAAAGCGACGACTTGCCCGCGTTGGTGTAGCCCACCAGCGAGATGTTGAAGGCGTCGCGGCGCTCGCGCTGGCGGCGCTGCGTGCCGCGCTGCTTCTGCACCTTGGAGAGGCGCTCGCGCGTGCGCTTGATCGACTCGCCGATCATCCGGCGGTCGAGCTCGATCTGCTTCTCGCCCGGGCCTCCGCGCACGCCCGCGCCGCCGGTCTGGCGCTCGAGGTGCGACCAGCGACGAACCAGCCGCGTGCTGAGGTACTGCAGGCGGGCGAGCTCGACCTGCAGCTTGCCTTCGTGCGAACGCGCGCGCTGGGCGAAGATTTCGAGGATGAGGAAGGTCCGGTCGTAGACAGCGACGTCGAGCTGGCGCTCGAGGTTGCGCTGCTGCGCAGGGCTCAGGGCCTGGTCGAAGATGACCTCGCTCGCCCTGTGCAGGGCAGCCAGCTCCTTGATTTCTTCGGCCTTGCCGCTGCCAACGAACAATGCCGCGTCGGGCGCCTTGCGCTTGCACGCGAGGCGGGCGACGGGCGTGAGGCCCGCGGTCTGCGCAAGCAGGCCGAGTTCCTCGAGTTCGCTGTCGAAATGGGGCAGCCCGAAATCGACGCCGACGAGAACGGCGGCGCCTTCCTGGCGGGAAGTCAGTTCAGACAAGCGGGATCAGAAATAGGGAAAAGCGCGGCAGCGGTGCCGCCGCGCTCCGCGCGATCAGGCGGCGTTGTCGTCGTTCTCGGTAGCCGAGAAGTTGACGGCACGACCTGGCACGATGGTGGAAATGGCGTGCTTGTAGACCATCTGCGTCACCGTGTTGCGAAGCAGCACGACGTACTGGTCGAAAGACTCGATCTGGCCCTGCAGCTTGATACCGTTCACCAGGTAAATGGAGACCGGCACATGCTCGCGACGCAAGGTGTTCAGAAACGGGTCTTGTAGAAGTTGCCCTTTATTGCTCACGATATTCTCCGTGTTCAAGAGTAGTTGTTGGAGGAGAAGACCTTAACACAGGGTTTCCGCGCCGCAGCAATCGCACCCAAAAGCCTTTGAAAAATAACGTCTCTCAAAAGCCGGAACTTCGACCCCGGTCAGAACTCAACGGCGGCCATCGGCCGCCAAATTCAGTCAGTCGTCCTTGTCGACGAAGGGATTGTGGGAGCTCTTGAACTCGATGCGCAAGGGGGTACCCACGAGATCGAACTCCTTGCGGAAGCGTCCCTCGAGGAAGCGCTTGTAAGCATCGGTCACATGTTCGAGCGAATTCCCGTGGATCACGATCACCGGCGGGTTCATGCCCCCCTGGTGCGCATAACGCAGCTTGGGACGGAACATCCCGCTTCGCTTGGGCGCCTGGAACTGCACCGCCTCCAGCAACAACCTCGTCAGCACCGGCGTCGACATCTTGCGCGTGGCCGACTTGTGAGCCTGCGCGATGGCCTGCCAAACCGGGCCCAGGCCCTGGCGCTTGATGGCCGAGATGAAATGCAGCGCCGCGAACTTCAGGAACGCGAGGCGGGTCTCGATCTGCCGCTGGATCTGCTCGCGCTGGTAGCTGTCGACCGCGTCCCACTTGTTGATGGCGATCACCACCGCGCGGCCGCTTTCGAGGATGTAGCCTGCGATGTGCGCGTCCTGGTCGGTCACGCCCTGCGTGGCATCGAGCAGCAGCAGGACGACGTTGGCCGACTCGATGGCCTGCAGCGTCTTGACCACCGAGAACTTCTCGATCGCCTCGAACACCCTGCCCTTGCGGCGCAGGCCTGCCGTATCGATCAGCTCGAAGCGCTGGCCGTTGCGCTCGAAGGGTACGGATATTGCGTCGCGCGTAGTGCCCGGCATGTCGAAGGCCACGAGGCGCTCTTCGCCCAGCCAGGTGTTGATCAGCGTCGACTTGCCCACGTTGGGACGACCTGCCACAGCCAGCTTGATCGGCTTGTTGACGTCGTCCTCTTCCTCCTCGTCATCGGGGTCGGGAAGGTTCAGCGGCGCCAGCGCCAGCTCGACCAGGCCGCGCATGCCCTGCCCGTGCGCCGCGGACACGCCGTGCACCTCGCCCAGCCCGAGCTCGTAGAAGTCCACCAGCTTGGTGCCGTCGTGCATGCCCTCGGCCTTGTTGGCCACCAGCACGCAGGGCTTGCCGATACGGCGCAGCTCGTTGGCGATGTCATGGTCCTGCGCGGAGAGTCCTTCTCGTGCATCGACCACGAAGATCACGACGTCGGCCTCGGCGACGGCCTGTCGCGTCTGCTTGGCCATCTCCTTGTAGATGCCGCTGCCGGCGTCAGGCTCGAAACCGCCGGTATCGATGACGATGAATTCGCGCTTGCCCAGGCGGCCGTTGCCGTAGTGGCGGTCGCGCGTGAGGCCGGCGAAGTCGGCGACGATGGCGTCGCGCGTCTGCGTGAGCCTGTTGAAGAGGGTCGACTTGCCGACGTTCGGCCGCCCGACCAGGGCCACGACCGGCTTCATGGCCGGCCTTTCGAGGGCGCGGTTTTCATGGTCGGGCCTTGGAAAGAGAGAAGGAAAGAAGAAAGAGGGTTACTCGGGGCGATAGCCAAACACGCCACCCTTGGCGGTCACCACGACCACCGTGTTGCCGGCCAGTGCCGGCGCAACGGTGATGGCCGAGCCGTCCGGCGTGATGCGGTTGAGCAACGCGCCGTCTTCACGCGAGACGAAATGCAGGGTGCCGGTGTCCTCGCCGATGATCAACGAGCGGCCCACGGCCAGCGGCGAAGTCAGCACGCGGTTCTTGAGGCGCGACATCTGCCAGGCGCGCTCGCCGTCGGCACGGCGCCAGGCCACGACGCTGCCGTCGGACTCGGTACCGTAGACGAAGCTCTCGTTGCCGCTGACGCCGTCTGCGCCCGAGGCAGGCTTGCTCCAGACCAGCGAACCGCGCACCGTTTCGACGCAGCCGACGCTCGCGTAGTACGCACGCGCGCAGATCGTGTCGCCGAAGCGGCTCACGCTGCCGGTCAGGTCGACCAGGCGCTCCACATCGTTGGTGCCGCGCGGCGCCGCAATGGGCGATTCCCAGCGCGAAGTGCCGTTGGCGGGGTTGATGCCCACCAGCCGGCCGCCGATGCCGGCCACCAGCGTATCGCCCACGGCGAGCAGCACGCCCGACTTGCGCAGCACCAGGTTCTCGCCCGCGCGCTGCTGGATCCACAGGCGGCGGCCGCTCTGGCCGTCCCAGGCGCTGATGCTGCGGTCGGCGGTCTGCACGAACACGCGGCGGCCCGCCACCAGGGGCGCGGTGAAGGCCTGCGCCGAAAGCTTCTGCTTCCAGAGCACCTTGCCGTTCTCGATGGCGACCAGCTCGTTGCCGGTGGTGACGACTGCCGCCACCGATCCGTCGCTGCCCACACCGGCCGCCAGCGGAGCGCCAGCGCTGGCGCGCCAGACTTCACGGCCGGCGCGCGCGTCGATGGCAACCACCGTGCCGTCGCTGCCGGCCACGGTGACCGTGTCGCCGCTGACGTCGGTGGTCAGGGGGAACTTCACCTCGGGGATGCGCACCGTCCACGCCTGGCGCACGCCCATCAGGGCCGGGTTGGCGGGAAGCTCGTCCGGCTTCGGCTTGGACGAACCCGAGCAGGCAGCCAGGAGCGCTACCAAAACGAGAGCTGATCCCGCACGCAGGGCGGACGATTCAGGCATGAGGCGCTTGAAATTCATGATGCGGTCAGGGAGTCTTGGGAGCTGCGGGAGTGACGGTGACTACAGGAGCCAGGCTCTTAGGGTCGACGCCGACCGCGTTGAGCTTGATCTCCACCAGGCGGCGGTAGTCGGAAGTGGCGCCGAGGCCAGTCCAGGCCTTGCGGTATTCGGTCTGAGCCTCTGCGCGCTTGCCCTGGGCCAGGTAGATGTCGCCCTTGCGGTCGGCCACCAGGGGTTCGAATTCCTTCGGCACGCCGCTGTCGAGCTGCTTCAGGGCCTCGTCGTAGGACTTGCCGTCGAGCAGCTCGGCCGCCAGCCGCAGCCGGGCAACGGCCTTGTAGCCGGGGTCGATGGCGTTCTGGGCCACCCATTCGAGCTCGGCGCGCGAACCCGCGGCATTGCCCTTCTCGTACAGCGTCTTGGCGACCAGCAGGCCGGCCTGCTGCGCGTAGGTGGTGCCCGCGAAGCGCTTCTTCATGTCGTCGAGCACGAGCGCGATGCGCGCCGGGTCGCCCGCCTGCGCGGTCTTCTCGATCTCGTCGTAGAGCGACGAGGCCTGCGCCGCCTTGTTGCGGCCATACCATTGCCAGCCGTTCCAGGCCACGAAGGCGCCGGCAACGAGCAGCACGACCGAGGTGATCAGGGTGCCGTAGGTATTCCAGAAATGCTTGAGCTGGTCGAGCTGTTCCTGTTCTTCGAGGTCGAGATGGGTTGCCATGCGTGTCAGGTATTGGGAGCCGGCGATTGTAGGGTGGCGGCCCAGGCGGCCACTTCCGAAAGAGACCGGGCGACTTGGGCGCCGCCTGCGTCGCGCAGCGACTTGACGGTGACCTCGCCGCGCGCCAGTTCGTCTTCGCCGAAGATCAGTGCGTAGCGCGCACCGCTCGCGTCGGCCTTCTTGAACTGCGCCTTCATGTTGCCGCCGCCCGCGTGCTGCAGCACGCTGACGCCTGCGGCGCGCAGTTGCTCGAGCACCATCATGACCTGCGGCAGCACCGCGGCCGAGGGAACGACGGCATAGGCCGCGGGCGCCGCGGACGGCACCGGCAGGCCCAGTTCCTGGATCAGCAGCAGCAGCCGCTCGATGCCGAGGCCGAAGCCCACGGCCGGCGCCGGCTTGCCACCCATCTGCCCGATGAGCCCGTCGTAGCGCCCGCCTCCGCAGACGGTGCCCTGCGAGCCGAGCTGTTCGGTGACCCACTCGAAGACGGTGAGGTTGTAGTAGTCCATGCCGCGCACCAGGCGCGGATTCACGCGATAGGCCAGGCCCGCGGCGTCGAGCACGGCCCGAACGGCGTCGAAGTGCGCGCGCGATTCCTCGCCGAGGAAGTCCATCAGCTGGGGCGCGGCCTCGACGATGGCCTGCATCGCCGGGTTCTTCGTGTCGAGGATGCGCAGCGGGTTGCTGTGCAGGCGCCGCTTCGCATCGGCGTCGAGCACGTCCGCATGCGCCTCGAAATGGCGGATCAGCGCATCACGGTGCGCCTGGCGCTCCGCCGGCTGGCCGAGGCTGTTGATCTCTAGGCGCACATGCTCGCCCTCGACCAGGCCGAGCTCGCGCCAGAGCGCGCGCACCATGAGGATCAGTTCGGCGTCCACGTCGGGGCCCGGGAAGCCGAGCGCTTCGACGTCGAGCTGGTGGAACTGGCGGTAGCGCCCCTTCTGCGGCCTCTCGTGGCGGAACATCGCCCCCATGGTCCACAGGCGCAGCGGGCCGTTGTAGAGCGCGTTGTGCTCGACCATCGCTCGCACGATGCCGGCCGTGGCCTCCGGGCGCAGCGTGAGCTTGTCGCCGTTCATCGAGTCGGTGAAGGAGTACATCTCCTTCTCGACGATGTCGGTGACCTCGCCGAGACCGCGCACGAACAGTGCGGTAGGTTCGACCACGGGCGTCACGATGTAGTGGTAGCCGTAGCGGGCCAGCAGTTGCCGCACCTTCTGTTCGAACCACGACCACAGCGCCGAATCGGGCAGGCGGTCGGTGCGCGGCACGCTCGCCGGCAATATGTCGTTCATGCCTTTGACGGCATTGATCTTGTCAGCCATAGGAGAAAGCGGTCAGGCGACGTCGGCAGCCAGCGGCTGGCCGAAGCGCTTTTCAATGTAGTTTTCGACGAGCTGATGGAACTCGTTGGCGATATTGTCGCCGCGCAGCGTGAGGGCCTTTTCGCCGTCGATGAAGACCGGTGCCGCAGGCGCCTCGCCCGTACCGGGCAGGCTGATGCCGATGTCGGCGTGCTTGCTCTCGCCGGGGCCGTTGACGATGCAGCCCATGACGGCCACCTTCAGCGTCTCCACGCCCGGATATTTCTTGCGCCAGACCGGCATCTGCATGCGCAGGTAGTCGTCGATCTGCTTGGCAAGCTCCTGGAAGGTGGTGCTGGTGGTACGGCCGCAGCCCGGGCAGGCGGTGACGCTCGGCACGAACACGCGCAGGCCCAGCGCCTGCAGGATCTCGGAGGCGATCACCACCTCCTGCGTGCGCGACTCGCCCGGCTGCGGCGTGAGCGACACGCGGATCGTGTCGCCGATGCCCTCCTGCAGCAGGATCGACAGCGCCGCGGCCGACGCCACGGTGCCCTTGGTGCCCATGCCGGCCTCGGTGAGGCCCAGGTGCAGCGGATAGTCGCAGCGGCGGGCCAGCTCGCGGTAGACCGAGATCAGGTCCTGCACGCCGCTCACCTTGCACGAAAGAATGATCTGGTTGCCGGCCATGCCCATCGACTCGGCCAGCCTGGCGGACTCGATGGCAGAGGTGATCAGCGCCTCGTACATCACCTGCTTGGCGTCCCAGGGCTCGGCGCGCCGGCTGTTGGCGTCCATCAGGCTGGCGAGCAGTTCCTGGTCGAGGCTGCCCCAGTTGACGCCGATGCGCACGGGCTTGTTCCAGCGCATGGCGGCGTCGATCATCTGGCCGAACTGCCTGTCCTTCTTGTCGCCCTTGCCCACGTTGCCGGGGTTGATGCGGTACTTGCTCAGCGCCTCGGCGCAGGCCGGATATTCGGTCAGCAGGCGGTGGCCGTTGTAGTGGAAATCTCCCACCAGCGGCACGTCGATGCCCATGCGGTCGAGCTGCTCGCGGATGTAAGGGACCTGCGCGGCGGCCTCGGGCGTGTTGACCGTGATGCGGACCATCTCGGAGCCGGCCTGGGCCAGCTCCTTCACCTGGATCGCCGTACCGATGGCATCGACGGTGTCGGTGTTGGTCATCGACTGCACGCGCACCGGGGCGTCGCCGCCCACGGTGACCACTCTCGGCCCCCAGACCACGCTGGCCTGGCGCGAGCGGCGGGCCTTGGGAGCCGCGGCCTCGATCGGAACGGGAAGGCAATTGCCAGTGGAGGTCACGACTTCACCTCGAAACGCGCCACGCCACCACCCTTGGTGAAGGGCTTCAGGTCAAAGGGCTGGCCACGGACCTGCACGTCGACGCTCGAAGCGCGGCCGACCACGACCGACAGCGGCAGCGTGCCCGACAGCCCCACCGTTTCGCCTGCCTGCAGGCTGCGGCGCAGCAACTGCTTGCCGCCGGCTTCGGTCACGGTGATCCAGCATTCCTCGCGAGCCACGAAGACCAGCTGCTGGCTGCTCGAGGCTGCAGCCACGGGCGTGGCCGCAGGTGCAGCAGCAGCCGTGGCAGCCGGCGCGGCAGCGGTAGCCGCGGGCGCACCGGAAGCAGGCGCCGCGGCCGGAGCCTCGCTGGCCACCGGACCACTGGGCGCCACGGCCTGTGTGGGCACGGTTTCGGCCACGGATCCGCCGGCCGAGGCCGGACCGTTGGCGGACGGCGATTCCGCACCGGAATCGCCGCGCGCCGCAAGGCGCGACACGGAAGCGCCGAGCTGATCGAACACCGACTGCGGCAGCCAGAACAGCGCACCCGCGCCGATCAGCAGCAGCAGCACGACGATCAGCAGCGGCCGCGAAGGCAGCCCGCTGGAGCGGCCGTTGCCGTTCCAGCGTGGCGTGCCCGAATTGATGTTCGAGCGGAGGGTGCGGTCGGTTTCGGCGAGCGACACCTTCTGCGTGCTGGGCAGCTTCGCGAGCACGGGGGCCGGGTCGATGCGCAGGGCGCGGCAGACGCTGCTGGCCAGTGCGCGGGCGAAGACCGGGTCGGGCAACGAGGCGATGTCGTCCGCCTCGAGCGCCATGAGCTTCTGCGGCGGGACCTTCAGGGCCGCGGCCACCATCTCGATGTGCAGGCCGTGGGCCTCGCGCGCCTCGCGCAGCAGGTCACCGGCCGTCTTGTTCGCGATATCGCCAGCTTCCAGTGGCAATGCTGCGGAAGTGCCGAACTCCGAAACCCGATCAGTCATTGAAATTCCCGCGCTCGTACGCTGTTGCCTCCCGCGACTGGGGGAAGCGTCGTTGCAGTTGGCCTCCCAACTGCGCGACTGCCTCGCGGTTGTTCAGCTTACGTTCGATCTTGATGCCCAGCCAGAGCGTCTCTGCGCTGGCCGCGGCGCTGTTGTTGACGCGGCGGATGTAGAACTGCGCGCGCGACCATTCCTCGCGCTGCGCCAGCACGGAAGCCAGGTTGAAGGCGACCACCGGGTTGCTGGCGTCGATCTCGTAGGCCTGCATGAGGGTGCGCTCGGCCTTGTCGCGCTGGCCGGCCTTGAGCTCGCACACGCCCTGTGTCATGAGCGTCTTGGCGCGCTCGGTGTAGGTCGGTACGGCCAGGGCCTCGCCGAACTGGGCGGCCGCGTCGCCATAGCGGTTCTGCTGGCACAGCAGCCAGCCATAGTTGTGGCGTGTGTTCGGGTCGCGCGGATTGATCGCGATGGCACGGCGGAAGCTGTCTTCGGCCAGGGCGGCGTCGTCGAGCCGCATGTAGACCAGGCCGCGCAGGTTGTAGGCGTCGGCGTTGTTCGGGTCGGCGGCCAGCGCCTGCTTGATTTCGTCGAGCGCGACGGTGGTCTGGCCGTGCTCGAAGTAGCCGGCGGCCAGTTCCATGCGCAGGCGCGCGCGGCGCTGGCGGCTGGACTCGTCGGACTCGGTGACGATCTCGGTGCCCTTGGACGAGTTGCTGCTGTCGGCCAGGCTGGTGGTGGTGGTGCGCGTGCTCACGCAGCCCCCAAGCAGCAGCGACACGGCGACGCCCGCGAAACCCACCGTCAGCATCCGCTGCACGTTCGCGGTCGTCATCGAAATGGCCATGCTCATCGGTTCAATGCTCCTGGGAGGCGGTCTTGCGGACCGGATGCAAAACAACGGGGCGCTGCTCGGCCGCACGGCGCTGCGCCATGCGCTCGGCCGCGCGGGTGCGGTCCTTGACGTCGCCGGCGAGTTGGCCGCAGGCGGCATCGATGTCGTCGCCGCGCGTCTTGCGCACGGTGGTCACGAGACCGGCCTCGCTCAGCGCCTTGGCGAACGCCAGGACGCGCGGCTGCGGCGAACGCAGCAGGCCCGAGGCCGGAAACGGGTTGAACGGGATCAGGTTGAACTTGCACGAGATGCCGTGCCTGCGCACCAGTTCGACCAGTTGGCGTGCATGCTCTGGCTGGTCGTTCACGCCGTCGAGCATGCAGTACTCGAAGGTGATGAAGTCGCGCGGGGCATGGGCCAGGTAGCGCTTGCAGGCCTCGATGAGTTCGTCGATCGGGTACTTGCGATTCAGCGGAACGAGGTCGTCGCGCAGCGGATCGTTGGGCGCGTGCAGCGAAACCGCGAGCGCCACGGCGCAATCGGCGCCGAGGCGGTCGATCATTGGCACCACGCCGGAGGTCGACACCGTCACGCGGCGGCGCGACAGCCCGTAGGCGTTGTCGTCGAGCATGGTGCGCAGCGCTGGCACGAGCGCCGAGTAGTTCTGCAGCGGCTCGCCCATGCCCATCATCACCACGTTGGAAATGACGCGCTCGTCGCGCTTGAGGTGCTTGCGAAGGAAGTGTTCGGCAAACCAGAGCTGGGCGACGATCTCGCCCGTGCTGAGGTTGCGGCTGAAGCCCTGATGCCCCGTCGAGCAAAAGCGGCAACCGACCGCACAGCCGGCTTGAGACGACACGCAAAGAGTGCCGCGGTCGTCCTCGGGAATGAATACGGCTTCGACGGCATTGCCGTCACCGACGTCGAACAGCCACTTGATCGTGCCGTCCCTGGATTCGTGCTGCGTGATGACCGGCAGGGCCTCGACGCGAGCGGTGGTCGCGAGCTTCTCGCGCAGCGACTTCGCCAGATCTGTCATCTGGGTGAAGTCGCTGGCGCCACGCTGGTGGATCCAGCGGAACAGCTGCGTGGCGCGGAATTTCTTCTCGCCGAGTTTTTCGCAGAACGCAGCCAACCCCTCGAGATCGAAATCGAGCAGATTGGCCGTGGTCATGGAATCGGGGCGAGATCCGGGTTTCAGCGTGCGTAGACGTTGAGGCCGGCGAAGAAGAAGGCCACTTCGTTCGCGGCGGTTTCGGGAGCGTCCGAACCGTGAACGGCGTTGGCGTCGATGCTGTCGGCGAAGTCGGCGCGGATGGTGCCGGCGGCTGCCTTCTTGGGGTCCGTGGCGCCCATCAGGTCACGGTTCTTGGCGATGGCGTTCTCGCCTTCGAGCACTTGCACGAACACGGGGCCCGAGATCATGAATTCGACGAGGTCCTTGAAGAAGGGACGCTCCTTGTGCACGGCGTAGAACTGCTCGGCTTCGTTGCGCGACAGGTGCACCAGCTTGGCGGCGACGATCTTCAGGCCGGCGGCCTCGAAGCGGGAAACGATCTTGCCGATGACGTTCTTGGCAACTGCGTCGGGCTTGATGATGGAAAGGGTACGTTCGATAGCCATTGAAATGCTTCCTGGAGCTTTGATTTTGAAGTGTTTTGTCACAACTGCAACGAGTTTGTTGCGTCACATGTCGACAAAGCCTCTGATTTTAACCGGCGCAGCCTTGCGGATTGGTGAAAACCCCGCGAAAGGCCGCGCTGCGACGGCAGACTTTCAGCGCCCGCGGCGGCGTCCGCCGCCCTGGCCTGCGAAGCCGCCCCCGCCCCCGCCGCCTCCGCGGCGCTGACCTCCTCCGCGCTGCTCCTTGCGCTGGCGCGAGAAGCTGTCGGCGCCGATGTAGCCCAGCGAGGTCTTCATCGGATCGGGCTGATTGCCACCGCCACCCTGCTGCTGGCGATCGCCGCTCTGGCGGTTGCCGTTGCCGCGGCGTCCCTGCCCCTGGGGCTGCCCGCCGCCACGGTTGGAACGTCCTCCCCGCTCGCCGCGCGGCGGACGGCCGTCGCCAAGCGGATTCGGGATCGGCGCCTCGCGCCCGCCGTCGTCACGCGCTTCGCGCATGTCGCGCGGCTGCTGCTGGCCGCCGCCGTTGCGATTGCCACGGCGCTTCTTGTTGCGGCCGCCGCGGCCGTTGCCGCCACCGCCCTCCTGCCCCGGGCCACGCTGCTGCTGGCCCGGACGGGCGACCGCGCCACCCGAGGCCTGGAACAGCGCACGGATGTCGCGGTCGTCGAGTTCCATCCAGGCGCCGCGCTTCAGGCCGCGCGGCAGCACCATCGCGCCGTAGCGGATGCGGATCAGCCGGCTGACCGCGTGGCCCACCGACTCGAACAGCCGGCGCACCTCGCGGTTACGGCCTTCGGAGATCGTCACGCGATACCAGCAGTTGGAGCCTTCGCCGCCACCGTCCTCGATGGCACCGAACTGCGCCATGCCATCGTCGAGGCGCACGCCGTCCAGCAGCTTCTGCTTCTCTTCGGCGGTGAGCGCACCTAGCACGCGCACCGCGTACTCGCGCTCCAGGCCGAAGCGAGGGTGCATGAGCTGGTTGGCCAGGTCGCCGGAGCTGCTGAATAGCAGCAGGCCCTCGGTATTCAGGTCGAGACGGCCCACCGACTGCCACTTGCCCTGCTGCAGGCGCGGCAGCTTGCGGAACACGGTCGGGCGGTTCTGTGGATCGTCGTGCGTGACCACCTCGCCCACGGGCTTGTGGTACGCGATCACGCGCGGCGGCGGTGGCGCGATGCGATAGCGGATCGGCTTGCCGTTGATCTTGACCTGGTCGCCGTACTGGATGCGCTGGCCGATGTGGGCCGGCTCGTTGTTGACGGAAATGCGGCCCTGCAGGATGAGCTGCTCCATTTCGAGCCGCGAGCCCAGGCCGGCCTGCGCCAGCACCTTGTGCAATTTGGGCGAATCGGCCTCAGGGAGCAGCACGCGCTTGAGCGGCGGGACTTCGGGGCTTTCCTCGTCGGCGTCGAACTGGCCGGAGATGACGTCCGCGAAGCGGATCGGCTCCGGCGGCGGCGCGTTGCGCTGCTCGCGCTCGGCGGCGCGGCGGGCGCGGTCGAGGTCGTCTTCTTCCTCGTCCGGCTCTTCGTCTTCCTCGTCTTCGTCACGGGAGTCATCGTCGCGGTCGTCGCGGTCATCGAGGCGCTCGGCCCGATGCGCCTCGACAGGCTCCGGATCACGCGCCACCTCCGCGACGACTGCAACAGGCGCCTCTTCGACGACGGCCGCGACAACTTCCGGCTCGCCCACTTGCCGGGGCGCCTCCGCCACGGGCGCGGCCACGGCCTCGGCCTCAGTTTCGGGCGCAACCTGCTCGACCACCTTCTTCTTGCGTGGTGCACGCGGCTTCTTCGGTGCCTCGACTTCTGCCTCGGCCGGCGCTACCGCCTCGACTGCATCGACCGCCTTCCTGGCCGGGGTCGCCCTTTTCTTCTTCTTGACTTCGGGCTCGACCGGCAGCATCGCTGCGTCTTCGGTGTCGGTTGTGCTCATGAGGTTTTTCCGGGGGAGGGAGCGTCAGGGTCGGTCTCGTCCTCGGACGGGGCATCGGGCTCTGACGCGGGTTCTTGTTCTGGCTCGGCGGGGGCAGATTCGGCTCCCGCTTCGTTCTCGGCGAACTGTGCCTGGGCGGCCTCGATCGCTTCGGCAGCTTCGGCTGCCTTGACTGCTTCCACGACTTCGGGCGCGGTGTCGACGATCGCGGGCTCCCGGGCAGGCATCTCCAGCGCTTCAGCCGTCTCGGCAACGGCTTCTTCGCCTTGTTGCGCAGCAGCAATCTCGGCGTCCGCCGCCGGCACGCCGGCCAAGGAGAGTTCCAGCTCCGCCGATCCGGACGCATCTGCATCGCCCTCCGGCGCCGCATCGATCGGCAGCCCCTGCTGCTCGCCCGAGGCCTGCTCGAGCGCGTCGACCAGCGCCGCCTGCTGCGCGGGCGTCTCGATCAGCGGCAGCTGGTCGAGCGAGGCCAGGCCCAGGTCGTCGAGGAACTGGCGCGTGGTCGCGTAGAGCGCCGGGCGGCCGACCGTTTCGCGGTGGCCGATGACCTCGACCCAGCCGCGATCTTCCAGCTGCTTGAGGATCAGCGAGTTGATCGTCACGCCGCGGATGTCTTCCATGTCGCCGCGCGTGGCGGGCTGTCGGTAGGCGATGATGGCCAGCGTCTCGAGCGCCGCGCGCGTGTAGCGCGGCGGCTTTTCGGGGTGCAGGCGATCGAGGTGGTCGCGCATTTCCGGCCGGCTCTGGAAGCGCCAGCCGCTGCCGACGCTCACCAGCTCCAGGCCACGTTGCGCCCAGTCTTCCTGCAGTTCGAGCAGCAGCGCCTTGATGGTGTCCGCACCCAGCTCGTCGTCGAACAGCACGCGCATATCGCGCACCGGCAACGGCTGGCTCGAACAGATCAAGGCGGTTTCGAGAATGCGCTTGGCATCCGCCGTATTCATGGTTCGCGTTATCCGGGAAAAGGCGCCTGGGGGCGCTTGTTCAGATGGATGGAAGGAGTAGGCGCTGCAGGCACGCGGCGAATGCAACGCAAGGCCGGTCTCGGGCGACCGGCGCGGCCCTCGGGCCGTCAGGCGCGATTGTAATCCAGCCCCCAGGCCTGCAAAGCCTGGACGAGGTCCCCCGGCAACGGCGAGCGGAACTCCAGCGCCGCTTGCGTGACGGGATGCACGAAGGCCAGCCTGAATGCATGCAGCGCCTGCCGCGACAGCCCCGCGGCCGGCGCGCCGCCGTAGAGCGCGTCGCCCACCAGCGGATGGCCGATGGAGGCCATATGCACGCGGATCTGGTGGGTGCGCCCGGTTTCGAGCGTGCAGCGCACGGCACAACCCTCGGCGTTGCTGTCGAGCCGCTCGATCAGCGTGCGGGCGGTCTTGCCCGCATGGCGCTCCAGATCGACCACCGCCATGCGCAGCCGGTTGCGCGGATCGCGCCCGATGGGGGCGTCGACATGCCGTGCAGGGGCGCCCTCCCACTGCCTGTGGCCGATGGCCAGGTACTGCCGCTTGACCTCGCGCGCGGCGATCAGCGCCACCATCGCATCCATGGCGGGGCGCGTGCGCGCCACCACCATCAGGCCGCTGGTATCGCGGTCGAGCCGATGCACTATGCCGGCACGCGGCAGCAGCACCGCCTTGGGGTCGAGCGCCAGCAGGCCGTTCAGCAGCGTGCCGCTCCAGTGCCCCGGTGCCGGGTGCACCACGAGGCCGGCGGGCTTGTCGACGATGCGCAGATGCTCGTCCTCGTACACGGTGACGATGTCCATCGCCTCCGGCCGGAAGGCCTGGCTCTGGGGCGTGGGGCGCAATTCGATGCGCCCGGACTGCCCCGCCTTCACCGGCGCCGAGGCCTTTGTGACGGTGCGCCCCTGCAACTCGACGACGCCTGCCTCGATCAGCTGCTGCAGATAGCTGCGGGAAAACTCGGGCACCAGCGCCGCCAGGGCCCGATCGAGCCGCTGGCCGTGCTGGGCCGGGTCGATGACGAAGGGCCGCTGCTCGCTGGCCTCGGCCGGGTCGGCGCCCTCTTCGTGCTCGGCCACCTCCGGGCTGTCGGGGATATTGCCCAGAGGGTCGGTCGATATAATTGAGGGCAACTGTTTCACGAAAGCCGTATGTGATGATTCGCGCCAAATTATCGGTCCCCGCCTGGATCGCGCTCAGCGCGGCGGCTCTGCTGGCAGCTGGCTGCTCGTCGACCCCGACCGCCGACAAGACCGCCACCTGGAGCCCCAACCGCATCTATTCGGAAGCCAAGGACGAGGCCGGATCGGGCGCCTACGACAAGGCCATTCCGCTCTACGAGAAGCTCGAAGGCCGCGCAGCCGGCACCCCGCTGGCCCAGCAGGCACAGCTGGAAAAGGCCTACGCCCAGTACAAGTCCGGAGAGAAGGCGGCCGCCATCGCCACCGTCGACCGCTTCATGAAGCTGCACCCGGCGAGCCCGGCCATGGACTACGCGCTCTACCTCAAGGGCGTGATCAACTTCAACGACGACCTCGGCATGTTCGCATTCCTGACGCGCCAGGACCTGTCGGAGCGCGACCAGAAGGCCGCCAAGGAATCGTTCGAGGCGTTCAAGGACCTGGCCACGCGCTTCCCCGACTCGCGCTATGCCCCCGACGCACGCCAGCGCATGAACTACATCGTGAACTCGCTCGCGCAGTACGAGGTTCACGTGGCGCGCTACTACTACACGCGCGGCGCCTACCTGGCGGCCATCAACCGCGCCCAGGTCGCGCTGGCCGACTACCGCGAAGTGCCGGCGCTCGAAGAAGCCCTGTACATCATGGTCAAGTCGTACGACGCACTCGGCATGAAGGATCTGCGCGACGACGCCCAGCGCGTGCTGACCACCAACTACCCGCAGAGCACGTTCCTCGCCAACGGCTTCAAGGGCAAGGACGACCCGTGGTGGAAGGTCTGGTAAGCCAGACGACCTTCCTGAACCGGTAGGGCCGCAAGCGCCCTGCCGAAGCCTCCCGCTCAGTTCCTGAGCGCCTCCAGCGCGGCATCGAAATCGGCTTCGTTCTCGAGCCGCCGCATCGGAGGCAAGGCTGCCAGCAGACGGCGGCCATAGCCCATCGCCACCAGCCGCGTATCGCAGATCGCCAGCACGCCGCTGTCGGTCTCGCGCCTGATCAGGCGCCCCGCACCCTGCTTGAGCGCCACCGCCGCCTCGGGCAGCGAATAGTCGGCGAACGAACTCCGCCCCTGCGCCTCCAGCCGCTGCGAGCGCGCCTCGACCAGCGGATCGTTGGGCGGCGGAAACGGCAGCTTGTCGATCACCACCAGCTGAAGCACGTCTCCCGGTGCATCGAACCCCTCCCAGAACGACGCCGACGCCACCAGCACGCAGCCCGCGCGCCCGGCGCTCGAGCCTTCGCGGAAGCGGTCCATCAGCACGCGCTTGGGCAGTTCGCCCTGCACGAGCACTTCGGGCCGAACTTGTGCGTCGAGCAGTTCGAACTGCTGCCTCATCTCGTCGCCGATGGTGCGCAATGCGCGCAGCGTGGTCGTCAGCACCAGCGTGCGGCCGCCCAGCTCCGCCGCCCCGCGCGCCGCGAGCTGCGCGACGCGCTGGCTGTGCGACGGATCGTTGGGCTTGGGAAAGGCGCGCGGCACGTAGATCGCGGCCTGGGAGGCGTAGTCGAAGGGGCTCTGCACGCGCAGCACTTCGGCGTCCTGCAGGCCGCAGGGCTCGGTGAACCAGCGCAGCGTGGGCTCGTCGCCCAGCGTGGCCGACGTGAAGACCCAGGCGCGGCCGCCCTCTTCGTGTGCAGCGCCCGAACGCGCCGGCTGCTCGCCGTAGGCGTCCAGGCCGTCTTCCTGCTCGTCACCGTCGATCCCGGCCTCATCGGCCTCGCCGGCCTCGTCGGCGATCTTGAGCACCCGCTTGCGCATCGCATCGGCGATGTCCAGAGGCGATTCGATGAGCCGCAGTTGCGTGCCCACATCCACCCAGCGCACGGAATCGAGTTCGCACGGCAAGGCGAAGCGCGCGGTGCGTTTCGCGAGCTGGCGAGCCCGCTCGTGCAGCCGCACGAAGTCGGGCGAGATTTCGCTGACGGTGTCCAGCCCTTGCGCTGCCGCCCGGAATGCATCCAGCAGGTCGTCGAGCGCCCCCTGCCACGCCGCGGGGTCGATGCCCTCGGGCGACGGGCCCAGCCAGCGCAGCTTCGCGCCCGGCCATTGCTTGCCGACAACCAGCCGCAGATCGCGCGCGGCGCGCTCGGTGGTGGACACCAGCTGCTGCCAGTCGACCAGGCCGCGCGCATGCTGCAGGCCCGCGGCCAGCATGTCGTGCGCGAAGTCGAGCGCCTGGCCGGTTCCGAGCTGGGCGCCCAGGAACTGCACGCCGGTCTCGTTGAGTTGATGCGCCTCGTCGAACACCACCACGCTCACCGTCGGCAGCAGCTCCGCCATGCCGGTCTCGCGCACCGCGAGGTCGGCGAAGAAGAGATGGTGGTTGATGACGACGATGTCGGCCGCCAGCGCCTCGCGCCGCGCCAGGTTGACGTGGCAGGGCTTGAACTGCGGGCATTGGGCGCCCAGGCAGTTCTCGCGGGTGGAGGTGATCAGCGGAATGAGCGGCGAGCGCTCGTCGAGCCCCGGCAGCTCGGCCAGGTCGCCGGTGCGCGTGGCCTTGGACCATTGCTCGATCTTGGCGAGCGTGCGCAGGCTGCCGCGCTCTGGCAGGGAAGCATCGTGGCGCGCCATGTCGAGCCGGTGCAGGCACAGATAGCTGGCGCGGCCCTTGAGCAGCGCCGTACGCACCGGCAGGCCGAAGGCTTCGACGAGACGCGGCAGGTCGCGGCCGAAGAGCTGGTCCTGCAGGGTCTTGGTGGCGGTGGAAAGCAGCACGCGCTCGCCGCTCAGGAGCGCCGGCACGAGGTAGGAAAAGGTCTTGCCGACGCCGGTGCCGGCCTCGACCACCAGCACACCGCCCTTGTCGATGGTGCGGGCCACGGCCATCGCCATCTCGGTCTGCCCCGAGCGTTCGCGGAACTGCTCCGCGGCGCGCGAAAGGCCACCGTCCTGCGCGAAGGCGTCGCGCACCTTGTCTTCGAGCGACCCCGTCACGCCGGCTCTTTCGGATCGAGGATGTTTTCCAGGCGGGCGATCTGGTCGCGCAGCGCGAGGCGGCGCTTCTTGAGGCGCCGAAGCAGCAGCTCGTCCTGCGGCGAGCCTTCGGCCAGACGGTCGATGGTGGCATCGAGGTCTGCGTGCTCGATGCGCAGTTCGATCAGCTGGCGGGAAAGGGAGTGAAGATTGGAGTCCAACGGTGGGGAGCGCACGCCTGGTTTTCGCGCCGCATGTTCATTCGATAATACGTCCTGACACGAATCTCCGAGAAGACAGGAACCCGCGCTTCAGGCGCCCATTGCTTCATGACCCAAGGCTTTCGACTCGCAGCGGCCACCGGACTCCACAAGGGAGACCGCCCGTACCAGCAGGACCAGGTCCTGCTGATGAGCCACCCGCGCGTGCCCGGCTGCGTGCTGGGCGTTGTGGCCGATGGCATGGGTGGGCGCAGCGGCGGGCGCAAGGCCTCCGACCAGGTGCTCATGACGGCGCGCCAGCTCTTCACGCGCTACCAGCCCGGCAAGGAAGACCCGGAAGCCTTGCTCAAGCAAATCCTCGAGGACTCGCACACGGTCATCAAGCTCACCGCCGTTTCCGCCGAGCAGGAACCGCACAGCACGATCGCGGCCTTCCTCATGAACCCGAAGGGCGACTGCGCCTGGATCCACGCCGGCGATTCGCGCATCTACCACTTCCACGACGGAGAGCTGCTCAAGCGCACGCGCGACCACTCGTACGTGCAGGTGCTGATTGACCGGGGCCAGATCACCGAGGCCGAGGCCAACATCCATCCGCAGGGCAACATCCTGCTGGGCTGCCTGGGCATGACGACCACGCCGCCGCCCATCGACCCCTACTACATCCCGAAGATGGCGCCGGGCGACCTGCTGATGGCCTGCAGCGACGGGCTCTGGCACTACTTCAGCCCCGAGGAACTGGCGAGCGTGCTTTATGCGCAGCCGCCGCGCGACGCGGTGGAAATCCTGGTGGGCGAAGCGCGCCGCCGGGCCCGGGGCACGGGCGACAACATCTCGATCGCGGTCCTGAAGCTCGATCCGCTCCCCGCTGCCGCCGCCTGAGCGCGGGCAGCGGGCGCCACCCTCTCTCTTTGCCTGTCAGGGCTTGGCCGGTCCCGGCTCGGAAGGCGGCGGGGGCAACGGCGCCCCGCGCGGCTTGTCGCGCTGCTGGGCGTTGCGCCGCTCGCGATCGGCCCTGTGTTCCGCTGCACGGCGCTGCTTCTCCTCGAAGCGCCGAACGGCCTCTGGCGCTTCCGCGCGACGCTGGGCTGCCTTGGCCTGCTCGTCGGCGTGCGACTGCTGCTTGGACTGGAACTGGCGCTCGCGCTCGGCAGCTTCGGCTGCCGTGGAGGCACGGCTGGCCGCGTGATCGGCGGCGCGCTGCTCGCGGTCCTTCTGGTTCTGGATGGATTGCTGCTGCTTCTCGGGCGTATCCACCGAGCGCTGCGTGCCCGCCTTTTCGTCGAGCTTCCTCAGCTCGGCCGCACCGCTGCGCTGGCGCTGGATGTCGTTGATCGCGGTTTCCTGCCGCTTGATGTTGTCCGTTTCGGCGCGGCGACGGGTGCGGCTCTCGCGCAGGCAGTCTTCCACCGCGAACTTCTTGTAGCAGGCGGCCCGCTCCTCGACGTAGCGCTTCTCTATGGCCTCTCGCTCGGCCGACAGCCGGCGCTTCTCGGCGTCGAGGTCGGCGTTGCCCGCCGTGGCGTTGGACTGCGCCCACAGCGGCAGGCTGGCCAACGCCATGAACAGGGCAAGAACGATTTTTTTCATGTAAGTCGGGTATCGACGACGCGGCGTTCCAGGGCAAGGAACTCGCTCGATTGCATCTCGGTGAGCCGGGAGACCGTGCGCGGAAACTCATGCGACAGCGGGCCCTCGGTGTACAACGCCTCGGGCGGAACCTCAGCCGACATGATGAGCTTGCATCGCCGGTCGTACAAGACGTCGACCAGCCATGTGAAACGGCGTGCTTCGGAAGCCATGCGCACCGGCATGTGTGGCACGTCGGACAGCAGGATGGTGTGGAACTGGCTCGCAATCTCCAGATAGTCGTTCTGAGAGCGCGGACCACCGCACAGCGTCTTGAAATCGAACCAGACCACGCCGCCGGCCTTGCGCAGCGCGCGGATCTCGCGCTGCTCGATGTGCAGGATCGGGTTCTCGTCCGCCGTCTCGGCGAGCTTCTCGAAGGCCTTGCGCATCTCCTTCTCGGCCGCCGCGTCGTTGGGCGTGAGATACATGCGCAGCTGCTCCAGCGTGCGGCGCCGGTAGTCGGTGCCGTTGTCCACGCTCAGCACCTCGAGCTTTTCGTTCAGCAGCTCGATGGCAGGCAGGATGCGGTCGCGGTGCAGGCCGCCCGGGTACAGGTCGTCGGGCTTGAAGTTCGAGGTGGTGACGAACCCCACGCCGTTGTCGAAGAGCGACACCAGCAGGCGATGGAGAATCATCGCGTCGGTGATGTCCGCCACGTGGAACTCGTCGAAGCAGATCAGCTTGTAGCGCTTCGAGATGCGCAGCCCCAGTTCGTCGAGCGGGTTCACCGTGCCCTGCAGCTCGCGCAGCTCGCGGTGCACCTCGCGCATGAACTCGTGGAAGTGCAGGCGCGTCTTGCGCCGCAGCGGCACGGCGTTGAAGAACAGGTCCATCAGGAAGCTCTTGCCCCGCCCGACGCCGCCGTACATGTAGACGCCGCGCGGGAGCTCCGGCCTGTTGATGAACTTCTTCAGCGCATTCGAGCGCTGGGCCTTGTACTCGGCCCATTCGCTGGCGCAGCGATCCAGCGCCTCCACGGCGCGCAGCTGCGCGGGATCGCTCTTGAACCCGCGCGCAGCGAGTTCCGCCTCGTAGGCCTGTTTGACGCTGGTCAAAAGATCGGTGGGATCAGAAGTTCAGCGTGCGCTTGTCCACGGCGAGTGCCGCTTCCTTCGTGGCTTCCGACAGCGACGGGTGCGCGTGGCAGATGCGCGCGATGTCCTCGGCGCTGGCCTTGAACTCCATCGCCACAACGGCTTCGGAGATCAGCTCGCTGGCCTGCGGGCCCACGATGTGCACGCCCAGGATCTCGTCGGTCGCGGCGTCGGCCAGGAACTTGACCATGCCGGTCGTGTCGCCCAGCGCGCGTGCGCGGCCGTTCGCCAGGAACGGGAAGGTGCCGGCCTTGTAGGCGCGGCCCGAGGCCTTGAGCTGCTGCTCGGTCTGGCCGACCCACGCGATCTCGGGGCTGGTGTAGATCACCCACGGGATCGTGTTGAAGTTGACGTGACCATGCTGGCCGGCAATGCGCTCGGCCACGGCAACGCCCTCTTCCTCGGCCTTGTGCGCCAGCATCGGGCCACGCACCACGTCGCCGATGGCCCACACGTTGGGCAGGCTGGTCTTGCACTCGTCGTCCACCGCGATGGCGCCGCGCTCGTCGAGCTTCAGGCCCACGGCTTCGGCGTTCAGGCCGATGGTGTTGGGCACGCGGCCGATCGACACGATCAGCTTGTCGACTTCCAGCGTCTGGGCTTCGCCCTTGGCGTTGGTCCAGGCGACGCTCACACCCTTCTTCGACGACTTGATCTCGCCGACCTTCACGCCGAGTTCGATCTTGAGCTTCTGCTTGTCGAAGGCCTTCTTGGCTTCCTTCGCGATCTGCTCGTCCACCGCGCCGAGGAAGGTCGGCAGTGCCTCGAGCACCGTGACTTCAGCGCCGAGGCGACGCCACACCGAGCCCATTTCCAGGCCGATGACGCCCGAGCCGATCAGGCCCAGCTTCTTCGGCACCGCGCCGATGCGCAGCGCGCCGTCGTTCGAGAGGATGTTCTCCTCGTCGAACGGCGTGCCCGGCAGCGCGCGGGCGTTGGAGCCCGTGGCCACGATGATGTGCTTGCCGACGATCGACTCTTCGGCGGCGCCGGCCACCTTGATCTCGTAGCCGCCGGCGTCCGCCTTCACGAACGAGCCACGGCCATGGAAGAACGAAATCTTGTTCTTCTTGAAGAGGTACAAGATGCCGTCGTTGTTCTGCTTCACGACCTGGTCCTTGCGGGCCAGCATCTTGTCGATGTCCAGGCCCAGGCCTTCGACCTTGATGCCGTGGTCGGCGAAGTGGTGGCCGGCCTGCTCGAAGTGCTCAGACGACTGCAGCAGCGCCTTCGAGGGAATGCAGCCCACGTTGGTGCAGGTGCCGCCCGGTGCGGGGCCGCCCTTGCCGTTCTTCCACTCGTCGATGCAGGCGACGTTGAAGCCGAGTTGCGCGGCGCGGATGGCAGCGATGTAGCCGCCAGGGCCGCCGCCGATGACGATCACGTCAAATTGTTTGGACATAGGTTCTTTCGTAATTCGGTGTACCGCCTTCCGCCACGGCCGCGCGAAGCGCAGGCCATCTCGGAGGCACCCGCGGAACCGGCTTTGCCGGGCCGCCGGGTGCGCCCCCTCGAGGGGGGAGGCGGCTACACGAAGTGAGCAAGCAACGGGGGTGGGTCAGATATCGAACAGCAGGCGCGACGGATCCTCGAGGGCTTCCTTCATGGCCACCAGGCCCAGCACGGCTTCACGGCCGTCGATAATGCGGTGGTCGTAGCTCATTGCCAGGTAGTTCATCGGACGGACCACGATCTGGCCGTTCTCGACCACGGCGCGGTCCTTGGTGGCGTGCACGCCGAGGATGGCCGACTGGGGCGGGTTGATGATCGGGGTCGAGAGCATCGAGCCGAAAGTGCCGCCGTTCGAGATGGAGAACGTGCCACCGGTCATTTCCTCGATGCCCAGCTTGCCGTCCTGGGCCTTCTTACCGTACTCGGCGATCTTCTTCTCGATGTCGGCGAAGCTCATCTGGTCGGCATTGCGCAGGATCGGCACCACCAGGCCGCGCGGCGAACCGACGGCGATGCCGATGTCGAAGTAGCCGTGGTACAGGATGTCGTTGCCGTCCACCGAGGCGTTGAGCACCGGGTACTTCTTGAGGGCATGCACGGCAGCCTTCACGAAGAAGGACATGAAGCCGAGCTTCACGCCGTGTTCCTTGGTGAAGCTGTCCTGGAAGCGCTTGCGCAGTTCCATGACGGGCGCCATGTTGACTTCGTTGAAGGTCGTCAGGATGGCGTTGGTCGACTGCGACTGGATCAGGCGCTCGGCGATGCGGGCGCGCAGGCGACTCATCGGCACGCGCTGCTCGGGGCGCTCGCCCAGGTCGGGGGCGCTGGCGGGAGCGGCGACCTGCGGCAGTGCAGGCTTGGCGGCCGGCACGGCGACGGTGGCGGCAGGTGCTGCAGGCTTGGCGCCCGAGGCGACTGCGGCGAGCACGTCGCCCTTGGTCACGCGGCCGTCCTTGCCGGTGCCGGCCACGTCGCCCGTCTTCAGGTTGTTGTCGGCCAGCAGCTTGGCGGCGGCGGGCATCGCGACGTCGGCCTTCGAGCCGCCGGTGGCTGCAGCAGCCGCTGCCGGAGCGGCCGCGGGCGCCGGGGCCGCCGCGGCGGCGGGTGCCGCTGCGGGAGCGGCCGCGCCGGCCTTGCCTTCGGTGTCGATCTTGGCGATCAGCTGGTCGGCGACCACGGTGGCGCCGTCGGGCTGGATGATTTCGGCCAGCACGCCGGCCGAGGGAGCGGGCACTTCGAGCACGACCTTGTCGGTCTCGATCTCGATCAGGATTTCATCGACGGCGACGGCTTCGCCGGCCTTCTTCTTCCAGGTGAGCATGGTGGCTTCGGCCACGGATTCGGAAAGCTGGGGGACTTTGACTTCAACGATAGACATTTGGAGTGGGCTCCGATTTGTTCTTCAGGGTGTTCGTGTGAAAGAGGACAGGTTTACTTGGTCAGCACGAAGCCCTTGAGCTTGGCGAACGCGCCGTCGACCAGCGCCTTCTGCTGTTCCTGGTGCAGGTGCGAGTAGCCCACCGCCGGCGATGCCGAGGCGGCACGGCCGGAATAGCCGAGCTTCTGGCCTTCCTGCATGTTTTCGTGGATGTAGTGCTGCACGAAGAACCAGGCGCCCTGGTTCTGCGGCTCGTCCTGGCACCACACCACGTCGACGAGATTCGGGTACTTCTTGATCTCGGCGGCGAATGCCTTGTGCGGGAACGGATAGAGCTGCTCGACGCGGATGATCGCCACGTCGTCGGCTTCCTTCTCCTCGCGCTTCTTGGCCAGGTCGTAGTAGACCTTGCCCGAGCAAGCGATCAGGCGCTTGACCTTCTCCGCCTTCAGGTCGCGGCTGTCGGGGATCACGGTCTGGAAGCCGCCCTTGACGAACTCGGACAGCGGGGAGGTCGCGTCCTTGTTACGCAGCAGCGACTTCGGCGTCATGATGATCAGCGGCTTGCGCAGGCTGCGCACCATCTGGCGGCGCAGCACGTGGAAGATCTGGCTGGCCGTGGTGGGCTGCACGATCTGCATGTTGGCGTCGGCGGCCAGCTGCATGAAGCGCTCCAGGCGGGCCGAGCTGTGCTCGGGGCCCTGGCCTTCGTAGCCGTGCGGCAGCATCATGGTGATGCCGTTGACGCGGCCCCACTTCACTTCGCCCGAGGCGATGAACTGGTCGATCACCACTTGCGCGCCGTTGACGAAATCGCCGAACTGCGCTTCCCAGATGACGAGCGTGTTCGGGTCGTTCGAGGCGTAGCCGTATTCGAAGGCCAGCACCGCTTCTTCCGAGAGGATGGAGTCGATGACGACGAACGGAGCCTGGTTGTCGGCCACGTTCTGCAGCGGCACGTAGGTGCCTTCGTCGAACTTCTCGCGGTTCTGGTCGTGCAGCACCGCGTGGCGGTGCGTGAAGGTGCCGCGGCCGGAGTCTTCACCCGACAGGCGCACCGGGTAGCCGCTGGCCACCAGCGAGGCGAAGGCCATGTGCTCGCCCATGCCCCAGTCGACGTTGACGTCGCCGCGGCCCATGGCAGCGCGGTCGTCCAGCACCTTCTTCACCAGCGGGTGCACGGTGAAGCCTTGCGGCACGGTTGTGATCTTCTCGGCCAGCCGCTTCCACTCGGTGGTGGGGATGGCGGTGTCGCCGGCGTCGGTCCACTTCTTGTTGAGGAAGGGGCTCCAGTCGACCGCGTACTTGCTCTTGAAGTTGGTCAGCACCGGGTCGATGGTGTGCTTGCCGGCATCCATGGCGGCGCGGTAGGCCTTGACCATGTCGTCGCCGAGCGTCTCGCCCAGGCCTTGCGCGGCCAGCTTGTCTGCGTACAGGCGGCGGGTGCCGGGGTGCTGGGCGATCTTCTTGTACATCAGCGGCTGGGTGAGCGAGGGGGTGTCCTGCTCGTTGTGGCCCAGCTTGCGGTAGCAGACGATGTCGATGACCACGTCCTTGTTGAATTCCTGGCGGAACTCCAGCGCGAGCTGCATGCACAGCACCACGGCTTCGGGATCGTCGCCGTTCACGTGCAGCACCGGCGCATCGATCATCTTGACGATGTCCGTGCAGTACAGCGTCGAGCGGCTGTCGCGCGGGTCGCTGGTGGTGAAGCCGATCTGGTTGTTGATGACGATGTGGACCGTGCCGCCGGTGTAGTAGCCGCGGGTTTCGGCCAGCGCCAGCGTTTCCATGACCACGCCCTGGCCGGCGAAGGCGGCGTCGCCGTGCACGAGCACCGGCAGCACCGAGTCGCCTTCCTTGTCGCCGCGGCGGTCCATGCGGGCGCGCACCGAGCCTTCGACGACCGGGTTGACGATCTCGAGGTGGGAGGGGTTGAAGGCCAGCGACAGGTGCACCGGGCCGCCAGGGGTGCTGACGTCGGAGCTGAAGCCCTGGTGGTACTTCACGTCGCCGCTGGGCAGCTCTTCGGGGGCAGTGTGGTCGAACTCGGCGAACAGGTCGGCAGGCATCTTGCCCAGCGAGTTCACCAGCACGTTCAGGCGGCCGCGGTGGGCCATGCCGATCACGATTTCCTGCACGCCCTTCTCACCGGCGCGGTTGATGAGTTCGTCCATCGCGACGATGAAGCTCTCGCCGCCTTCGAGCGAGAAGCGCTTCTGGCCGACGTACTTGGTGTGGAGGAAGCGCTCCAGGCCTTCGGCCGCGGTCAGGCGGTCGAGAACGCGCTTCTTCTGGTCGGCGTTCAGCTTGGGATTGGTGCGGGCGCTCTCGAGCTTCTGCTGCCACCAGCGCTTGTGGTTCTGGTCGGTGGTGTACATGTACTCGGCGCCGATGGTGCCGCAGTACGTTTCGCGCAGTGCGTTGAGCAGTTCGCGCAAGGACATGGTGTCCTTGCCGAAGAAAGTGTTGCTGGTGTTGAACACCGTCTCGAGGTCGGCGTCGGCGAAGCCGTAGAACGAGGGCTCGAGTTCAGGAATGGAGGGACGCTCGGCGCGCTTGAGCGGATCGAGGTCGGCCCAGCGGGCGCCGACGTTGCGGTAGGCGGCGATCAGTTGCTGGACCGCGGTGCGCTTGCGGCCGAGTTCGGAGTCGGCGCCGCTGGCCTGCACGACCTTGGTCGTGCCCTGCTTCGCGAGTTCGGCGAAGGCGTTGATGACCGGCTGGTGGGGGACGTCGCGGGTGTTCGTGCCGTCGGCGGCGGGAACGTTCTGCAGCGCGTCGAAGTACGAACGCCAGTTGTCGGGAACGCTGCCTGGGTTGGCGAGGTAGTTTTCGTACATTTCCTCGACGTACGGCGCATTGCCGCCGAAGAGGTACGTGTTGCCTTGATAGGCGGTGTACGCCGTGGGCGTAGAAGAATCGCTCATGATCCGCTGACCTTCGCTTCCCTGAGGGAAGCACTAGCTGGTTTAAGAAACCTTCCGCGACACGGCTGAACCGATTGGCGGATGCGACTGTGGCTGGGGAAGGGCCTGAGTACCTTGGCATTGTGCCACGTCAACCATATGACGGTCCAACCCGGCTTCGCAACCCCCCGCTGTTGCTCATTCCCCGCTCATTCGGCTCAAGAAAGTAACTGTTTGATCTGCTGCAGCGTGGCGGGGTCGTCGATGGTGGTCAGGTCGCCGGGGTCGCGCTGCTCGCAGACGGCCTGGATGGCCCGACGCAGCAGCTTGCCGCTACGGGTCTTCGGCAGGCCGGAGACGAAACGCACGCGGGCCGGCCGGGCCAGGGCACCGAGCTGGTCGGCCACCAGCTTCATGATCTCGCCTTCGAGCTTGAGGGCCACGTCGGCATCGGTCACGGCCTTGCCGTCCCTGGGCACCACGAAGGCCATTGCGACCTGTCCCTTCAGCGCATCGGCCACGCCGACCACCGCCACTTCGGCGACGTTGGAATGGCCCGAGATGCTTTCCTCGATCTCGCGCGTGCCCAGCCGGTGGCCCGCCACGTTGATCACGTCGTCGGTGCGCCCGAGGATGTAGAAATAGCCGTCCTCGTCGCGGATGCCCCAGTCGAAGGTCGAATAGACCATCTTGCCCGGCACGCTCTTCCAGTACGTGTTGACGAAGCGCGCGTCGTCCTTCCACACGGTCTGCATGAAACCCGGCGGGGTCGGCCCCTCGACCACGACCACGCCCTTCTCGTTCGCGCCGGTCAACTCCTCGCCGGTGGACTCGTGCACGATCCTGATGCGGTAGCCGTACATCGGCACCCCGGGGCTGCCGAACTTGCTGGGCTTGGGCTCGACGCCGTTGGCGATGGTGATCATCGGCCAGCCCGATTCGGTCTGCCAGTAGTTGTCGATGATCGGCACGCCCAGGCCCTCGCTGATCCAGCGTGCGGTCGGCTCGTCGAGCGGCTCGCCGGCCAGGAACAGCGCGCGCAACGTGGAGAGGTCGTATTTCTTCAGCAGCGCCGGGTCCTGCTTCTTGAGCACGCGCACCGCCGTGGGCGCGCTGAACATCACCGTGACCTTGTACTTTTCGACGAGGCGCCACCAGATGCCGCCGTCGGGCTGCCGGTCGATGCCCTGCGTGGGCAGGCCCTCGTACATGATCGTCGCCATGCCGGCGATCAGCGGGCCGTAGACGATGTAGCTGTGCCCTACCACCCAGCCGATGTCGCTGGTCGAGAAGTAGGTTTCGCCGGGCCGCCCGTCGAAGATGTGCTTCATGCTCGCAGCCAGCGCGACCGCGTACCCGCCCACGTCGCGCTGCACGCCCTTGGGCTTGCCGGTGGTGCCGCTCGTGTAGATGGTGTAGCTGATGTCGGTAGAGGTCAGCCAGGTGCAGGGCACCTTGGCGTCGAGGTGCTTGCGGCGCAGCTCGGCGGCCAGGTGGTCGCGCCCCGCCGTCAGGTCCATAGGCGCCAGCCCCCGGTCGGTGAGCAGCACGGCCGATGGCTTGTGCTTCGACAGCCGGATCGCCTCGTCGAGCAGCGGCTTGTACGCGATGACCTTGTTGCCGCGCGATCCCGCGTCGGCGCTCACGATCACCTTGGGCTCGGCGTCCTCGATGCGCGTGGCGAGCGAGCCGCTGGCGAAGCCGCCGAACACCACGCAATGGATGGCGCCGATGCGCGCGCAGGCCAGCATCGCGAAGGCGGCCTCCGGAATCATCGGCATGTAGATGAGCACGCGGTCACCCTTGCCCACACCCAGCTCGAGGAGGCTGGCGGCGGTGCGCTGCACTTCGGCGTGCAGCTCGGCGAAGCTGTAGCTCTTCTCTACGCCGGTCTCGGTGGACACGAAGATCAGCGCCGGCTGGTCGCCACGCGCCGCCAGGTGCCGGTCGACGGCGTTGTGGCAGAGGTTGGTGGTGCCGCCCACGAACCAGCGCGCGAAAGGCGGCTGGCTGGCGTCGAGGATCTGTTGCGCGGGCGTCTGCCAGTCGATCAGCTTCGCCTGCTCGGCCCAGAAGGCCTCGGGCGCGTCGACGGATTGGCGATAGAACTCTTCGTAGCGGCTCATCTCGGTTGTCTCCTGTTATTCGTCCAGTCCTGGCAGGCGCCAAAACTGAATTCATAATTATGGAGACCGATCTTGCAGCAAGCTGACAGCCGGGGCAACCCGGCTTTGCTCCGCCGCCCGGCTCAGCGGACGAGCGAGAGCACTTCAGGAAACGCGGGATGCTCCGCCGTACGCAGCCACTCGAAGCCGACCATCTCGGTCGTCACCAACTCGGCGCCAGCACCGGCCAGCCGGTCGAAGGCGGCATCGCGGTTGCGCTCGGTGCGCGAGCTGCAGGCATCGGTCACGACCCAGACCTCGAACTCGTCTTCCAGCAGGTCGAGCGCCGTCTGCAGCAGGCAGACATGGGCTTCGCAACCGGCGATGACGATGCTGTTGCGCTCCTCGGCGGGCGCCGCGGGCTTCTGCAGGTGCTTTGGCAGGCTGCGCGCATTGCCCTGCGGTGCCTTGGCCGGCACGCGCAGCCACTCGCCCAGGCCCTCTTCCACGCCACTGAAATGCATCTTCGACATGGTGCGCTGGCATTGCGCACGGATGTCGGGCAGGTTCTGGCCCAGCTTGGAGGGGTTGTGCTCGGTGCCGAACACCGGCACCTGGAACAGCTTGGCCATCCTGCCGAGCCGCACGGCGTTCTGCGCGACCGCTTCCCCCTCGAAGATCGCCGGCATCAGGCGCGCCTGGTAATCGACCAGGACGAGTTGGGATTGCGAGGCGTCGAGCAGCATGAACGGGTTCTTTCTTTTTCAGGAATCGGTTGAATCGGGCTGAACCGTACCACCGAAAAGACCCGGTTGGCGCGCGCCGCCGGCAACGCGCTCCACGAGCTGCGCCACGTAGGCCTTGAACAGCGCGTCGGCCGACTGCCTGAACATGCGGATGCGCCCCGTGTGCAGCAGCAGCAGCAGGCCGACGCCGTGCGCGAAGAGCGCGGTGTTCTCGCGCAGGGCTGCGTCGGCGTCCAGCCCCATGTCCTGCAGCGCCTCTTCGCAGGGCCGCAGGGCCTGGTAGAGATGGTCGTTCAACTCGTGGTCGAGCTCGCTGGTCAGCCCGCGCGGGCGCATGCCCTGCACCAGATAGAAGCCCAGGTCGAGCTCGCGTGGGTTCGCGGCATAGAAGTCGAACCAGGCCTGGGCCCTCGCGGCGAGGGCCTGGCCGGGGCCGTCCTGCGGCGCGGAGGCCTCGGCCACCGCGGCCTGCAGCCGCTGGATGGACTCGTTCAGCAGGGCCGCGTAGATGGCCTCCTTGCTCTCGAAGTACGAATAAATGGCGCCGGGCGTGTAGCCGGCCTTCCTGGCGATCTCCCGAACGCTGGCGCCCTCGATGCCGGCTTCCAGAAAGACCGCGCGGGCGGCATCGAGCACGAGGGCGCGGCGGGCGTCGCTGAGCGCCTGGCGGCGCTGGGTCTTGGCTTCCATGGACGGGACTATAGCCCTCGATTGATCGCACGCCCAATTTTTTGATCATTGATTGAAAAATTGAACAGTGTTTAAATCTTGATAAAACCCATCCGATCAGGAGACAGACACGATGAACGCCCCACTCCCCGGCACCTCCCTCATGTCCGGCGCCGACTACCGCGAATCGCTGCGCCGCTACAAGCCCACCGTGTTCGTCGACGGCCGCCGCGTCGACAGCGTGGCCGACGAAGCCGCCTTCCAGCCAGGCATCAATGCCATCGCCCTCACCTACGACTACGCCCGCAGGAGCGAGCACGAGCCGCTGATGACCGCCGTGCAGCACACCAGCGGCAAGCGGGTCAACCGGCTGTCCCACATCAACACGAGCGCGGGCGACCTGCTCAACAAGCTCGAAGCCGTGCGGCTGGTCTGCCAGGAAACAGGCTGCGCCCAGCGCTACCTGACGCACGATGCGCTCAACGCCATCGCCCAGGTGTCGGCCCGCATCGACGACGCGCGCGGCAGCACCGAGCACGCCGCGCGCTTCCACGAGTACCTGCACCGCGTGCAGGACCAGGACCTGACCCTGGGCGTGGCCATGACCGATGCCAAGGGCGACCGCAGCCGCCGGCCGCACGAGCAGGCGAACGTCGACAGCTACATGCACGTGGTGGAACGCAACGCGCGCGGCATCGTCATCTCGGGCACCAAGGCCATCGTGACCGGCGCGCCTTACGTGCACGAGTTGCTGGTCATGCCCTGCCGCAACATGGGCAAGGAAGACGCCGACTTCGCCGTCTGCTGCGCCGTGCCGCTGGATGCGCCCGGCCTCACCATCGTCGCGCGACCGGCGGGCCGGCCCGGCGAGAAACTGGAGCACGGCGACGCCCTCTTCAGCCGCAAGTACGGCCAGAGCACCGGCGTGTGCATGTTCGACCGCGTCTTCGTGCCCTGGGAGCGCGTGTTCTACGCGGGCGAGTGGGAGCATTCCGGCCACCTGACCTACAGCTACGCCACGCACCACCGCCACAGCTGCATCGGCGCGCGCGCCGGCTTCGGCGACCTGCTGATCGGTGCGGGGGCGCTGATGTGCGAGGCCAACGGCTTCGACCCGGGCAAGGAAAGCCACCTGCGTGAGCAGATGGTGGAGCTCATCACCATCACCGAGAGCTTCTTCGCCTGCGGCGTGGCGGCCAGCGTCTATGGCAAGGCCGATGAGCACTGCGAAGTGTTCATGCCCGACCCGGTGTTCAGCAACATCGGCAAGCTGCTGCTGGCCACGAAGATCTACGACATGCACCGCATTGCGCACTACGTGAGCGGCGGCCTGATCGTCACCCTGCCCGGCCCTGACGAAGACCACAACCCCGAGACCGCGGCCCGCCTGTCCGACGTGCTGCGCGCCAACCCGGCCATTCCCTACGAGCAGCGCATCGAGACCGCCCGCTTCATCGAGGACCTGACGGCCGGCTACCAGGGCGGCTGGTACAGCGTGATCAGCCTGCACGGCGGCGGCTCGCCCGCGGCGATGAAGCAGGAGATCTGGCGCAACTACCCGGTCGGCTCCAAGGTCGAGCTGGTCGAACGCATCCTGGAGCGCGGCATCGCGGCCGATGGCTCGCCCGCCGCCGCGCCGCACGACCCGGCCCGCGCGATCACCCGCAACCGCCAGCCCGGCAAGTGCTGCGACACCGGCTGCACCACGCCCGGCCAGGCCGTGATGATCGAGCTGCCCGTCTCGCGGCGCGCCTAGACTCCGGCGGATGAAGAAGCTCTTCTCGAAACGGTTCTGCCTCGCCGCGCTGGGAATCGGCGCCGCCCTCCTCGTCACGGCCTGCGGTGCGGTGCGCAAGACCACGGCGCCGATGACGACCTCGCTCGAAAAGAGCAGTTGCGCGCGCGGGAAGGTCGACACGCTGCTGGTCATGCTGCCGGGCGCCTATTCGACGCCAGACGAGTTCGAGCGCGAGGGCTTCGTCCGCGCGGTCGCCGAAAACCGCATCGCGGCGGACGTGATGCTGGTCGACGCCCATCTCGGCTACTTCAACGACAAGACCATCCTCGACCGCCTGGACGCCGACGTGGTGGCGCCGGCGCGCAGCCAGGGCTACCGCCACATCTGGTTCGTCGGCATTTCCCTCGGCGGCTTCGGCGGCATGCTCTATGCGCAGACGCACCCCGGCGATCTCGCAGGGCTGGTGACGCTGGCCCCCTACCTCGGCGAGCGCGCGCTCGGCACGGACATCGCCAACGCCGGCGGGCTCGCCAAATGGAAGGGGCCGCTGACCGACCCGGCCGCCGAGCCTCCCCGGACACCCAACGAAACGCAGCTCTGGCAATGGCTGCGCGGCTATGCGGGCTTCACGGACACGGCGGGCGCACGGCCGCCGCTGTATCTGGGCTATGGCGTGGACGACCGTTTTGCCTTCAGCAACCGGCTGCTGGCGGGCGTGCTGCCGCCCGAACGCGTCTTCACGACCGAAGGCGGCCACGACTGGCCCGAATGGAACCGGCTCTGGCGCCGGATGCTGCCGACATTGCCGCTGCCAGGCTGCCCCGGCTGAATCAGTTCGGCCGCAGGCGCAGCAGCTTGCCGTCGGCCTCGTCGGTCAGCACGTAGAGGAGTCCGTCCGGCCCCTGCTTCACGTCGCGGATGCGGGCGCGGCCTTCGGCAAGCAGCTTGTGCTCGGCCGCCACCTTGCCGCCCTTGAGTTCGATGCGATCCAGGTAGCCGAACTTCAGCGAACCCACGAACAGGTTGCCCTTCCAGGCGGCGCCGTAGCGGTCACTGGTCAGGAAGGCCATGCCCGATGGCGCGATCGACGGCACCCAGTAGTGCAGCGGCTGCTCCATGCCCTCCTTGACCGTGATGCCGTCGCCGATCTTTCCGCCGCCGTAGTTCTCGCCGTAGGTGATCACGGGCCAGCCGTAGTTGCGGCCGGCCTGCGGAATATTGATTTCGTCGCCGCCTTGCGGGCCGTGCTCCGTCATCCAGAGGCGGCCGTCGGGCGCGAGCGTGGCGCCCTGCCCGTTGCGGTGGCCGTAGCTCCAGATCTCGGGCAGCGCGCCTGCCTTGGCGACGAAGGGGTTGTCCTTGGGCACCGAGCCATCCTTGCCGATGCGCACGATCTTGCCCAGGTGGTTGTCGAGCTTCTGCGCGTCTTCCTTGCGGCTGAAGCGGTCGCCGAGCGTGAGAAAGAGCGTTCCGTCGCGCGCCTCGACGATGCGGCAGCCGAAGTGGGCGCGGCTCGCCACCTTGGGCTGCTGGCTAAAGATGATCTTCAGCTCCTCCAGCCTCGTGCCGTCGGCCGACAGGTTGGCGCGCGCCAGCGCCGTACTGTTGGCAGAGCCGCCGGCATCCGGTTCGGAGAAGCAGAAATACAGCGTGCGGTTCCTTTCGAAGCCGGAGTCGGCGAGCACGTCGAGCAGGCCGCCCTGCCCGCCCGCCGCGATGGGCGGCAGGCCTGCGATGGGTGCACCGATCTTGCCGTCGGCACCGACCAGCCGCATGCGGCCCGGCCGCTCGGTCACCACGAAACGGCCGCCCGAAAGGAAGGTGACGCCCCATGGGTTTTCGAGCCCTGTCGCCACGGTTTCGGGTCGCGGCTGCGCGGCGGCGAGTCCGCAGAACCCGATTACTGTGACAAATGCCCAACGACAATGGGATGAGGGAAGAGGCAAGCGCGGCAAGTTCATGGCTTTTCCGTGAAGTTGAGGCGATCTTGACGAGAAATAGCGACCGAATCCAGCGTGAGCACCGATCCACCCGAGGTTCCAAGGCCTTTCGGCCGTCAACCGTTTATGGACCATAAACGTTCGCCGTTACATTTTTTCTTTGACCGGATCGGAATTTTCTATGTAAATCAACGACTTACAGAGGGATCCGCTAATTCTGTTTAAATTGACATAACCGCGCGTCATCAATATCCTACGCGCCATGCGTTTTTTCGTCCTACCCGCATCCCTCCTCTTTGCCGTTGCAGTCCATGCAGCCCCCCAACAGGAAAAAACCGATGACGAGCTGGCACGAATGCTTGCCGACAAAGGCCTGATCGGACAACTCAAGCAGGTTCGCCAAACCGTCACCGAACGCACCTCCGATCTGGTCGTCACCGCCATCGGATTTCTCGGCGTCCCCTACCGCCGTGGCGGCAACACCGCCGAATCGGGTTTCGACTGCAGCGGCTTCGTCCGCGCCATGTACAACGAGACGGTCGGCCACATGCTCCCCCGCCGCGCCGAAGAGCAAGCCGCAGCCACCGAGAAGATCGACCGCAGCCAGCTCAAGCCCGGCGACCTCGTGTTCTTCAACACCATGCGCCGCGCCTTCAGCCATGTCGGCATCTACGTCGGTGAAGGCAAGTTCATCCACTCCCCCCGCTCGGGCGCCCAGGTTCGTGTCGAAGACATGAATGGCAGCTACTGGCAGCGCCGCTTCGACGGCGCGCGCCGCGTAATGGGCGGATCGGCGGACGAAGTGAAGGCTGCGGCCGTCGCGAACACCGGCAACTGAGCCTCGCTTCCTGATCAAGGACGAAAAAAATCCCGCCTAGGCGGGATTTTTTATGGGCGCCCGATCGACGGGCGCTCTTTTCGGCTTCTCAGCCCTTCTTCTGCGGCGGCAGGTCCGTGCAGGTGCCGTGCGCCACTTCCGCCGCCATGCCGATGCTCTCGCCCAGCGTCGGGTGCGGGTGGATCGTCTTGCCGATGTCGATTTCGTCCGCGCCCATCTCGATGGCCAGCGCAATCTCGCCCAGCATGTCGCCGGCATGCGTGCCGACGATGCCGCCACCCAGGATGCGGTGTGTCTCGGCGTCGAACAGCAGCTTGGTGAAGCCTTCGTCGCGGCCGTTGGCGATGGCGCGGCCCGAAGCCGTCCACGGGAAATGGCCCTTCTTGATCTTGATGCCTTCGGCCTTCGCCTGGTCTTCCGTCAGGCCGACCCACGCCACTTCGGGGTCTGTGTAGGCCACGCTCGGAATCACGCGAGCGTTGAAGGCGGCGCTCGAAAGCTCCTTGTCGCCCTTCAGCTCGCCGGCGATGACTTCGGCCGCGACGTGCGCTTCATGCACCGCCTTGTGCGCCAGCATGGGCTGGCCCACGATATCGCCGATGGCGAAGATGTGCGGCACGTTGGTGCGCATCTGGATGTCGACCGGGATGAAGCCGCGGTCGCTCACCGTCACGCCGGCCTTCTCGGCGCCGATCTTCTTGCCGTTGGGGCTGCGACCCACGGCCTGAAGCACAAGGTCGTACACCTGCGGCTCCTTCGGGGCGTTCTCGCCCTCGAAGGTGACCTTGATGCCTTCCTTCGTGGCCTCGGCGCCGACCGTCTTGGTCTTGAGCATGATGTTGTCGAAGCGCGGCGCGTTCATCTTCTGCCAGACCTTCACCAGGTCGCGATCCGCGCCCTGCATCAGGCCGTCGAGCATTTCGACCACGTCCAGGCGCGCGCCCAGCGTGGAATACACCGTGCCCATTTCGAGGCCGATGATGCCGCCGCCCAGGATCAGCATGCGCTTGGGGTCGGTGCCCATCTCCAGCGCACCGGTCGAGTCGACCACGCGCGGGTCCTTCGGCATGAAGGGCAGGCTCACGGCCTGCGAGCCGGCCGCGATGATCGCGCTGCGGAACTTGACGGTCTGCTTGTTGCCGGTGGTGTCCCAGCTGGTGCCGGAGGTTTCCTCGACCTCGATGTGGTGCGGGTCGATGAAGTTGCCGACGCCGCGCAGCACCGTCACCTTGCGCATCTTGGCCATGGCCGTGAGGCCGCTGGTGAGCTTGCCCACCACCTTGTTCTTGTGGCCGAGCAGCTTGGCGCGGTCGACCGTGGGCGCGCCGAAGCTCACGCCGAGGTCGGCGAAGTGCTTGACCTCGTCCATGACCGAAGCCACGTGCAGCAGCGCCTTCGACGGGATGCAGCCGACGTTCAGGCACACGCCGCCGAGGGTGGCGTAGCGTTCGATCAGCACGACCTTCAGGCCGAGGTCGGCGGCACGGAAGGCGGCCGAGTAGCCGCCGGGGCCGGCGCCAAGCACGATCACGTCGCACTCGACGTCGACCTTGCCGCCGTAGCTGGACACAGCCACGGCCGGCGCGGCAGGGGCCGGTGCGGGTGCTGCAGCCTTCGCCGCGGGAGCGACAGCCACCGGGGCAGGCGCAGCCGCGGCGGCCGCGGGTGCCGCGGCACCGTCGACTTCCAGCGTCAGCACCACCGAACCTTCGCTGACCTTGTCGCCCACCTTCACCGCGAGCGACTTCACCACGCCGGCGGCGGACGACGGAATCTCCATCGAGGCCTTGTCCGATTCGACCGTGATCAGCGACTGCTCGGCCTTGACCGTGTCTCCGACGTTGACCAGCACCTCGATGACCGCGACTTCGTCGAAGTCGCCGATGTCGGGCACCTTGATTTGTTGTTCGCTCATTTGGACACTTTCAGTTTGAGTGTGAGAACGTCGACCGGTGGGGCCGAATTGCGATCGAATTCGCAGGCGGCGGCGATCCCCGCCTCCGCCACTTCGCGCGAAGTGCGCGACTTGATGTCATAGGCCGCGTGCATGGCGCCGAGCGCAAAGCTGCGTCCCGAGCCGATGGCCCAGAACTCCTTGAACTCGAACACCTCGCGGTAGCTGTAGATGCCGTAGATGCCGCTGTGGTTGGCCATCAGCATCGTGAACTGGCTCGACTCGTAGGGCTCGTGGTCGTCTTCCTTGGTCTGCATGAAGAACGAGTCCTTGAGCACCGGATGCAGCATCGTGAAGGTGCGGAATATCTCGTGCTTGCTGCCGAACAGCAACTGCTCGCGCGGCTGCGCGGCCAGCGCGTGCTGCAGCACCAGGAAGTGCGCGGCGGCGCCGGCCAGCGCGAACAGGCTGGTGCCCGCCGCGTCCTCGACGGTGAAGATCTTCTGGTTCGTCTCGGCGCGGTGCGAGAGCCGCGTGTCGCCGAAGGTCACCAGAGAATCCGCTGCCATCGTGACCTGGCCGCCCTTGCGGACGGCCACTACCGTGGTCATAGGAGGATTCGACGGTAGTCCGCGAGCACCTGGCCCAGGTAGGCGTTGAAACGCGCAGCCAGGGCGCCGTCGATCACGCGGTGGTCGTACGACAGCGACAGCGGCAGCGTCAGGCGCGGCACGAACTGCTTGCCGTCCCACACCGGCTTCATCGCGCTCTTCGACAGGCCGAGGATGGCCACCTCGGGCGCGTTGATGATCGGCGTGAAGTGCGTGCCGCCGATGCCGCCGAGCGAGCTGATCGAGAAGCAGCCGCCCTGCATGTCGGCCGAGCCGAGCTTGCCGTCGCGCGCCTTCTTGGCGAGCTCGCCCATCTCGGCGCTGATCTGCAGGATGCCCTTCTTGTCGGCGTCCTTCAGCACGGGCACCACCAGGCCGTTGGGCGTGTCGGCCGCGAAGCCGATGTGGTAGTACTGCTTGTAGACGAGCTGGTCGCCGTCCAGGCTGGTGTTGAACTCGGGGAATTTCTTCAGGGCCGCGACCACCGCCTTGATGACGAAGGCCAGCATCGTCACCTTCACGCCCGACTTCTCGTTCTCCTTGTTGGTGGAGACGCGGAAGGCTTCGAGCTCGGTGATGTCGGCCTCGTCATTGTTGGTGACGTGCGGGATCATCACCCAGTTGCGGTGCAGGTTCGCGCCGCTGAGCTTCTTGATGCGCGACAGCTCCTTGCGCTCGACCGTGCCGAACTTGGTGAAGTCGACCTTGGGCCACGGGATGAGGCCCAGCGCCGCGCCGTCGGCACCACCGCCACCGGCCGGAGCCTTGGCCGCCGAGGCCTTGGTGCTGGCCTGGCCGCTCATCACCGCCTTGGTGAAACTCTGGATGTCTTCCTGCGTGATGCGGCCCTTGGGACCGGAGCCCTTGACCTCTTCGAGCGGCACGCCGAGTTCGCGGGCGAACTTGCGCACCGAGGGCGAGGCGTGCGGCAGCTTGCCGGTGGGCGCGACCGTCGGGTTGTGGGCCGGTGCTGCCGTCGCGGGAGCGGCTGCAGGCGCGGGTGCCGCGGCCGGCGCAGGAGCGCTGGCCGTGGCGGTGGCCGGAGCAGCGGCGGCTGCAGCCGGCGCGGGGGCCGGGGCAGCGGAGCCAGCCGCGCCTTCGAGCACGGCGATCAGGTCGCCGATGTTGACGGTGTCGCCGACCTTGACCTTGAGTTCCTTGAGCACGCCGGCGGCCGACGACGGAATCTCCATCGAGGCCTTGTCCGACTCGACCGTGATCAGCGACTGCTCGGCCTTGATCGTGTCGCCCGGCTTCACCAGCACTTCGATGACGGCGACGTCCTTGAAGTCGCCGATGTCGGGCACCTTGACATCGACCGGGCCCGAAGCCGCCGGCGCGGCCGCAGGGGCCGGTGCGGGCGCAGGCGCGGCGGCCGCGGGAGCCGCTGCAGGCGCAGGGGCCGGAGCCGCCGCAGCACCCGCTCCCTCGGCCTCGAGCACGAGGACCACCGAGCCCTCTTTCACCTTGCTGCCGACTTCGACCTTCAGTTCCTTGACCACACCGGCGGCCGACGACGGGATCTCCATCGACGCCTTGTCCGATTCGACCGTGATGAGCGACTGCTCGGCCTTCACCGTGTCGCCCACCTTCACGAGCACCTCGATCACCGCGACTTCATCGAAATCGCCGATGTCCGGCACCTTCACTTCCACTGCTGCCATATCGTTGTCTCCCGCCGTCAGGCGCCGTTCGTTCGTTGATTGGTTGTTGATTGGGGATCAGGCGTAGAGCGGGTTGACCTTGCCGACATTGATGCCGTACTTCTTGATCGCTTCCACCACCTTGGCCACCGGCACGGTGCCATCTTCGCTCAGCGCCTTGAGCGCCGCCACAACGATGTAGTGGCGGTTGACCTCGAAGTGCTCGCGCAGCTTGTTGCGGAAGTCGCTGCGGCCGAAGCCGTCGGTGCCCAGCACCTTGTAGTTGCGGCCCTTCGGGATGAAGGGGCGGATCTGCTCGGCGTAGGCCTTCATGTAGTCGGTCGATGCGACCACCGGGCCGGTGGTCGCGCCGAGCTGCTCGGCCACGAAGGGCACGCGCGGCGTCTGGTCGGGGTGCAGCAGGTTCCAGCGGTCGGCGTCCTGGCCGTCGCGGGTGAGCTCGTTGAAGCTCGGGCAGCTCCACACCGAAGCCGACACGCCCCAGTCCTTTTCGAGCAGTTCCTGCGCGGCAAAGCTTTCGCGCAGGATGGTGCCGCTGCCCAGCAATTGCACCGTGGGTGCCTTGGCCTTGAGCGCGGGGCCCTGCTTAGACAGGTACATGCCCTTGATGATCTGCTCTTCGGTGCCGGGCTGGAGGCCGGGCATCGCGTAGTTCTCGTTGAGCAGCGTCAGGTAGTAGTAGACGTTGTCCTGCTTCTCGACCATGCGCTTGAGGCCATGGTGCAGGATCACGCCGACTTCATGCGCGAAGGTCGGGTCGTAGCTCACGCAGTTCGGGATGGTGTTGGCCAGGATGTGGCTGTGACCGTCTTCGTGCTGCAGGCCTTCGCCGTTCAGCGTGGTGCGCCCCGAGGTGCCGCCCAGCAGGAAGCCGCGTGCCTGCATGTCGCCGGCAGCCCATGCCAGGTCGCCGATGCGCTGGAAGCCGAACATCGAGTAGTACACGTAGAACGGCACCATGATGCGGTTGTTCGTGCTGTACGAGGTCGCGGCAGCGATCCAGCTCGACATGCCGCCGGCTTCGTTGATGCCTTCCTGCAGGATCTGGCCGGCCTTGTCTTCCTTGTAGTACATGACTTGGTCCTTGTCGACCGGGGTGTACTGCTGACCGTGCGGGTTGTAGATGCCGACCTGGCGGAACAGGCCTTCCATGCCGAAGGTGCGGGCCTCATCCACCAGGATGGGCACGACGCGCGGGCCGAGCGCCTTGTCGCGCAGCAGCTGCGTGAGGAAGCGCACGTAGGCCTGGGTGGTCGAGATCTCGCGGCCTTCGGCCGTGGGTTCGAGCACCGCCTTGAAGGTGTCGAGCGCGGGCACGGTGAAGCTCTCGTCGCTCTTCACGCGGCGGTGCGGCAGGTAGCCGCCCAGGGCCTTGCGGCGCTCATGCAGGTACTTCATTTCCGGCGTGTCGTCGGCCGGCTTGTAGAACGGCAGCTCGGCGATCTGGCTGTCGGGAATCGGGATGTTGAAGCGGTCGCGGAAGGCCTTGATGTCCTCGTCGCCGAGCTTCTTGGTCTGGTGGACCGTGTTCTTGCCCTCGCCGATCTTGCCCATGCCGAAGCCCTTGACGGTCTTCACGAGCAGCACGGTGGGCTGGCCCTTGTGGTTCTGCGCGGCGTGGAAGGCGGCGTACACCTTCTGCGAGTCGTGGCCGCCGCGCTGCAGGTTCCAGATCTCGTCGTCGGTCATGTGCTCGACCATCTTCAGCGTGCGCGGATCGCGGCCGAAGAAGTTCTTGCGGACGTAGGCGCCGTCGTTGGCCTTGAACGACTGGTAGTCGCCGTCGTTGCACTCCATCATGATCTTGCGCAGCGCGCCGTCGTGGTCCTTCTCGAGCAGGGCGTCCCAGCCCTTGCCCCAGACCAGCTTGACGACGTTCCAGTTGGCGCCGCGGAACTCGCCTTCGAGCTCCTGGATGATCTTGCCGTTGCCGCGCACCGGGCCGTCCAGGCGCTGCAGGTTGCAGTTGATGACGAAGATCAGGTTGTCGAGGTTCTCGCGCGCAGCCAGGCCGATGGCGCCCAGCGATTCGACCTCGTCCATTTCACCGTCGCCGCAGAAGACCCAGACCTTGCGGTTCTCGGTGTTGGCGATGCCGCGTGCGTGCAGGTACTTGAGGAAGCGCGCCTGGTAGATGGCCATCAGCGGGCCCAGGCCCATCGACACGGTGGGGAACTGCCAGAACTCCGGCATCAGCTTGGGGTGGGGGTAGCTGGAGAGGCCCTTGCCGTCGACTTCCTGGCGGAAGTTGAGCAGCTGCTCTTCGGAAAGGCGGCCTTCGAGATAGGCGCGGGCATAGATGCCTGGAGAAACGTGGCCCTGGATGTAGAGCAGGTCGCCGCCATGGTTCTCGCTCTCGGCGTGCCAGAAGTGGTTGAAGCCGGCTCCGAACATGCTGGCCAGCGAAGCGAAGGAGCCGATGTGGCCGCCCAGGTCGCCGCCTTCTGCCGGATGGTGGCGGTTGGCCTTGACCACCATGGCCATCGCGTTCCAGCGCATGTAGGCGCGCAGGCGCTGTTCGATCTCGAGGTTGCCGGGGCTTCGGGCTTCCTGCGAGGGTTCGATGGTGTTGACGTAGCCGGTGTTGGCCGAGAACGGCATGTCGACCGTGTTCTGGCGGGCATGTTCGAGCAGCTGCTCGAGAAGGAAGTGAGCCCGCTCAGGCCCCTCGCTCTGGATGACGGAAGACAGTGCATCCATCCATTCACGGGTCTCCTGGGCGTCCGCGTCGTTAGCGGCCGAGCCGAACAGGTTCTCGGGATTTGCCGACATGCTTGTGTCTCCTTTTAGGGCTGTGGCAGTAATTTAAGTGCGCTGTGCAGCGAACGCGGCGGAGTTTCTCATAGAAACATCGCAATTTCAAATAGTGCTCATTGATTTTCCAATGTGAAATTCAAAAGAAATCAGAGCAGGAACGGATGTCCGCACGGGACATGGCAAGCCGAGGGGGCAAGCCTAGAATCCGCCCCATGCCTCTCTCCTCCCCGCTGGCGGTTGCCCGCAGTGCCGTGAACGCCTCGCCGCTGTCCTGGTGGCGCAGGTGGTGGCGACGCCAGACACCGGTCCTGCAGGACGCGGTCGCGATGCTCGCGCCGATGGCGGCCGTGCTGCTGTTCCTCGCCGCCATCGTTTCCGCCTTCTGGTACCTGCGCACCGAGGAGGTCGAGCGCGAGCAGGAATCTGTGCGCCGCGACGTCGAATACGCGCAGCAGCGCATGCGCCTGCGGCTGCTGGAGCGGCAGGAGCAGCTGATGCGCATCGCGCGCGACGCCTCCAACCGCGAGATCGACCCGATCGAATTCACCAGCCGCGCCGAGTCGCTGGTGAGCCAGTTCCCAGAGCTGCAGACCATCACCTGGATCGACGACCGCCGCCGCTTCAAGGCCGGCTACGCGGCGCCCAGCGTGCACCCGGCGCAGCAGCACCTGATCGGCGACGTGCTGCGCCCTGGCGACATCGAGAGCAACTATGCGCTGGCCCGCGAACTGCGCCAGCCCGTCTTCTCGCAGCCCGTGGCCGGCGGAGACCCGCCGGCGATGCTCCAGCTCCATATTCCCCTTTTCGACCAGGGCCTGTTCGCCGGCGTGGTGCTGGGCGAGTTCTCGGTCGACGGCCTGCTGCGCTACGGCATGCCCTCCGAGGTGCAGGCGCGCTACGCGGTGTCGCTGCTCGACGCCAAGGGGCATGTGATCGCCGGCAACACCGCCAACCTCAAGGAAAGCGGCACGCGCCTGCTGCCCTGGTCGGAGCGGACCAACGAATATGAAGTGCCAGTGTCGCCCGTCGGCAATGCGCTGGTGCTGCGGGCTCAGGCCTACCGCACTTCGCAGGGCGTGGTCGGCAACGGGCTCTTCTGGCTGGTCTGCGCGCTGAGCGTGCTCACCAGCTGGATGCTGATCGGCACCTGGCGCCACACGCGCCGCCGCCTGCAGGCGCAGCAGCGGCTGGTGGCCGAGACCAACTTCCGCCGGGCGATGGAGAACTCCATGCTCACCGGCATGCGCGTGCTCGACCTGCAGGGCCGCATCACCTACGTCAACGCCGCCTTCTGCGCCATGACCGGCTGGAGCGAGGAAGAACTGGTCGGCCAGTCGCCGCCCTTCCCCTACTGGCTCGAATCCGATCGCGAGGTGATGAACGAACGGCTCGAAGAAGAACTGCATGGCCGCGCCCTGCCCGGTGGCTTCCAGGTGCGGGTGAAGCGCAAGAACGGCAGCGTGTTCAACGCCCGCCTCTATGTGTCGCCGCTGATCGACGCGCGCGGCCACCAGACCGGCTGGATGACGTCGATGACCGACATCACCGAGCCCACGCGCATCCGCGAGCAGCTCTCGGCCTCCTACGAGCGCTTCACCACCGTGCTGGAAGCGCTCGACGCGGCCGTGTCGGTGGCCCCCATCGGCAGCGAGGAGCTGCTGTTCGCCAACAAGCTGTACCGGCTCTGGTTCGGCTCCGACACCGTGGGCCACCTCGGCATGGTCGCGCAGGCCGGCGTGCCCGCGTCGAACGCGCACGACGAGGGCCTGGACGACGTCGACCCGTACGCCGGCCTGCCGATCGACACCCTCACCGCCGCACAGACCGCCAACAACGAGATCTTCGTGCCCCACCTCGGCAAGTGGCTCGAAGTGCGCTCGCGCTACCTGACCTGGGTGGACGGCCGCCTCGCGCAGTTGGTGATCGCCACCGACATCACGCCGCGCCGCGACGCCGAGGAGCAGGCCGCCGCGCAGGCCGACAAGGCCCAGGCCGCCAGCCGCCTCATCACCATGGGCGAGATGGCCTCCAGCGTGGCGCACGAGCTCAACCAGCCGCTGACCGCCATCACCAACTACTGCAACGGGATGATGTCGCGCATCAAGGGCCAGTCGATCGACAACGACGCCCTGCTCGCCGCGCTCGAGAAGACGTCGAAGCAGGCCCAGCGCGCGGGCCAGATCATCCAGCGCATCCGCTCCTTCGTGAAGCGCAGCGAGCCCAACCGCACGCCGGCCGACGTGGCCACCATGGTGAGCGAGGCTGTCGAGCTCGCCGGCATCGAGCTGCGCCGGCGCAACGTGCGCCTTAACCACTACGTGGCGGCGCGGCTGCCGGTGGTGCGGGTCGACCCGATCCTCATCGAGCAGGTGATGGTCAACCTGCTCAAGAATGCCGCCGAATCCATCGACCTCGCCGACCGCCCGCTGGCGCGTCGCAGCGTGGAATTGCGGGTGCTGCCCAAGGTGATCGAGGGGCACAACGCCATCGAGTTCTCGGTGCAGGACACCGGCAAGGGCTTGGCCCCGGAAGTGATGGACCGGCTCTACGAAGCCTTCTTCTCCACCAAGCCCGAGGGCATGGGCATCGGGCTCAATTTGTGCCGCACCATCGTAGAGTCGCACCGCGGCCGGATGCAGGCGGAGAACATCTACAATGGCCCGGATGTGATCGGATGCCGTTTTTCCTTCTGGATTCCGGTGTTGGACGCTATCAGTTCCGTAGCTAGCGACGAGGCAAAGGTACCTGCATGAGTTTGATTCCGAAGAAGGGCACGGTCTATGTCGTCGACGACGACGAAGCCGTACGCGATTCGCTGCAATGGCTGCTCGAAGGCAAGGACTACAGAGTCCGCTGTTTCGATTCCGCCGAATCCTTTCTCTCCCGATACGACCCGCGTGAAGTCGCCTGCTTGATAGTCGACATCCGCATGGCGGGCATGACCGGCCTGGAGCTACAGGACCGGCTGATCGAACGGCGCTCCCCGCTACCCATCGTGGTCATCACCGGCCACGGCGACGTGCCGATGGCGGTCGACAGCATGAAGAAGGGTGCGATGGACTTCATCCAGAAGCCCTTCAACGACGAGGAGCTCGTCACGCTGGTCGAGCGCATGCTCGAACACGCTCGCGGCGCCTTCACGCAGCATCAGCAGTCGGCCAGCCGCGACGCGCTGCTGTCCAAGCTCACCGGCCGCGAGGCACAGGTGCTCGAGCGCATCGTTGCCGGCCGCCTGAACAAGCAGATCGCCGACGACCTGGGCATCAGCATCAAGACGGTCGAGGCGCACCGCGCCAACATCATGGAAAAGCTCAACGCCAACACCGTGGCCGATCTGCTCAAGATCGCGCTGGGGCAGGCGGCGCCAGCAGCCAAGGCCTAGAAACAGCTATCCGCCCGATAGCGACGAATGAACCCCACGCCTGCGAAAGCGGGCGTTTTTACTTGGAAAATCGAAACCGATGACCGCCCAACTGATCGACGGCAACGCCCTCGCCAAAACCATCCGCGCCGAGGTGTCCGGCCGCACCGCGGCGCTCAAGGCCCGTGGCGTGAACCCTGCCCTTTCCATCATCCTCGTGGGCGAGGACCCGGCCAGCCAGGTCTATACCAAGCACAAGGTCAACGACAGCGCGCAGACCGGCCTCGACGCCACGCTGGAGACCTACCCCGCCGACATGAGCGAGGCCGACTTGCTGGCCCGCATCCGCACGCTCAACGACGACCCGAAGGTGCACGGCATCCTGGTGCAGTTGCCGCTGCCCAGGCACATGGACAGCCAGAAGGTCATCGAGACGATTTCTCCGGCCAAGGACGTCGACGGCTTCCACGTCGCCAGCGCCGGCGCGCTGATGACCGGCGCTCCCGGTTTCTGGCCCTGCACGCCGCACGGCTGCATGAAGATGCTCGAATCGATCGGCTACGACCTGCGCGGCAAGCATGCGGTGGTCATCGGCCGCAGCAACATCGTCGGCAAGCCGATGGCCATGATGCTGCTCGCCAAGAGCGCCACCGTGACCATCTGCCACAGCGCCACCAAGGACCTGGGCGCCATCACGCGCCAGGCCGACGTGATCGTCGCCGCGGTGGGCAAGCTCGACCTGCTGACTGCCGACATGGTGAAGCCCGGCGCGGTCGTCATCGACGTGGGCATGAACCGCCGGCCCGACGGCAAGCTCGCCGGCGATGTCGACTTCGACGGCGTGAAGGAAGTGGCCGGCTGGATCACGCCCGTGCCCGGCGGCGTCGGCCCGATGACGCGCGCCATGCTGCTGGTCAACACCCTTGAAGCGGCCGAGCGCGCCGCAACATGAGAACCACCCCGTTGCTTGCTCACTTCGTGTAGCCGCCTCCCCTCGAGGGGCGCCACCGGCGGCCCGGCAGAGCCGGTTCCGCGGTGGCACCCGAAAAATGGTCTCGCCACGTTCGAACAGGATCCCCCATATGACCAACCCGCTTCTCGATTTCACCGATCTCCCGCTGTTCGACCGAGTCAAGCCCGAGCACGTCGCTCCTGCCGTCGATGCACTGCTGGCCGATGCCGAGGCCGCGCTGCAGACCGTCACCGCGCCCGACTTTCCCGCTGACTGGAACGCGATCTCCAAGGTGCTCGACGTGGCTTCCGAGCGCTTCAGCCGCGCCTGGGGCGCCGTCGGCCATCTCAACGCCGTGGCCGACACGCCCGAGCTGCGCGCCGCCTACAACGAGGCCATGCCGCGCGTTACCGCCTTCTGGACCCGCCTGGGCTCCGACGAGCGCCTGTACGCCAAGTACAAGGCCATCGACGCCACGACGCTCAATGCCGAGCAGCGCCAGGCCCACAGCAATGCGGTGCGCAACTTCGTGCTGGGCGGTGCCGAGCTGCAGGGCGAGGCCAAGAAGCGCTTCGCCGACATCCAGGAACGCCTGGCCGAGCTGAGCCAGAAGTTCAGCGAGAACGCACTCGACGCGACCGACGCCTTCGCCTACTACGCCGCTCTCGGTGAGCTCGAAGGCGTGCCCGAGGATGTGGTGAGCGCCGCGCGCGCGGCCGCCGAGGCCGACGGCAAGGAAGGCTACAAGCTCACGCTGAAGATGCCGTGCTACCTGCCGGTGATGCAGTTCGCAAAGAGCAGCGCGCTGCGCGAGAAGCTCTACCGCGCCTACGTCACGCGCGCCAGCGAGTTCGGCGACCCGGCTTTCGACAACACGTCCCTCATCACCGAGATCCTCGCGCTGCGCGAGGAAGAAGCCGGGCTGCTGGGCTACAAGAACTACGGCGAGCTGTCGGTGGTGCCGAAGATGGCCGAGTCGCCCGAGCAGGTCGTGAAGTTCCTGCGCGACCTCGCTGCCAAGGCCAAGCCCTACGGCGAGCGCGACCTTGCCGACCTGCGCGTCTTCGCGGCCGAGCAGCTGAGCATCACCGATCCGCAGCCCTGGGACTGGAGCTACATCGGCGAGAAGCTCAAGGAGGCGCGCTATGCCTTCAGCGAGCAGGAGGTGAAGCAGTACTTCCCGGCGCCGAAGGTCATGGCCGGCCTGTTCAAGATCGTCGAGACGCTGTTCGAGGTGTCGATCCGCCGCGACTCGGCGCCCACCTGGCACCCGAGCGTGGAGTTCTATCGCATCGAGCGCGCCGGCCAGAAGGTCGGCCAGTTCTACCTCGACCCCTCCGCCCGTGCAGCCAAGCGCGGCGGTGCTTGGATGGACGACGTGCGCGCCCGCTGGCTGCGCCCCGACAACGGCGTGCTGCAGACGCCCGTCGCTCAGCTGGTGTGCAACTTCGCCAGCGGCGTCGATGGCAAGCCGCCGCTGCTCACGCATGACGACGTGACCACCCTCTTCCACGAGTTCGGCCACGGCCTGCACCACATGCTCACGCAGGTGAACGAGCGCGACGTCTCGGGCATCAGCGGCGTCGAGTGGGATGCGGTCGAACTGCCGAGCCAGTTCATGGAGAACTTCTGCTGGGAGTGGGACGTGCTCAAGCACATGACGGCCCACGTCGACACCGGCGAGCCGCTGCCGCGCGCCCTCTTCGACAAGATGACGGCGGCCAAGAACTTCCAGAGCGGCCTGCAGACGCTGCGCCAGATCGAGTTCTCGCTGTTCGACATGCTGCTTCACACCGAGTACCACGTCGCCACCGCCAAGCCCGGCGAAGTGATGGCCCTGCTGGGCCGCGTGCGTGCCGAAGTCGCGGTGATGCCGTCGCCGCCCTTCAGCCGTACACCAAACACGTTCAGCCACATCTTCGCGGGCGGCTATGCGGCCGGCTACTACAGCTACAAGTGGGCCGAGGTGCTGAGCGCCGATGCCTACGCGGCCTTCGAGGAAACCGTGGGCGCCGACGGCGAGCCGAACATCGAGACCGGCCGCAAGTACCGCCAGGCCATCCTGGAGGCTGGCGGCAGCCGCAGCGCGATGGACTCGTTCAAGGCGTTCCGAGGCCGCGAGCCCCAGCTTGATGCGCTGCTGCGACACCAGGGCATGGCGCAGGCCCAGCCCGCTTGATGCGGCGCTGAAGCTTGCGATACTCGGGCGATGCATACGATTTACAAAATCTCACCATTGCATCGCCTGACCGGCCTTGCCCTCGTGCTCGTTGCCGCGGGCGCGATGGCGCAACCCATCTACCGCCAGGTGGACAAGAACGGCAAGGTCACCTTCTCCGACCGCGCCCCGAGCGCGAGCACCGAGCCGGCGTCGGCCGGCCAGCAAGGCGCGACGGCCCCTTCCGGCGCCAACGCCGCCGGCCTGCCCTATGAACTGCGCCAGGTGGCGCAGCGCTATCCCGTCACCCTCTACAGCGGGGACGAATGCGGCCCCTGCGGCGCGGCGCGCACCCTGCTCACGACGCGCGGCATTCCTTTCGAGGAACGAACCGTCAAGAGCAACGCGGACATCGAAGCCCTGCAGCGCCTGAGCAACCAGAATGCGTTGCCGCTGCTGACGATCGGTTCGCAGCAGCTCAAGGGCTTCTCGGACGTGGAATGGTCGCAGTACCTCGACGCGGCCGGCTATCCCAAGAGCAACAGCCTGCCCGCGGGCTACCGCAACGGCCCGGTCCGGCCGCTGGTGGCTCAGCAGGCGACGCCGGCGCCCCGGGGGGCCGAAGCGCCCGCCCCGGCCGCGCAACCCGCACCACCGCCTCCGGCCTCGAGCGAGCCGACGCCGAGCAACCCGGCCGGCATCAAGTTCTAGGCCCCCACGGCCTGGGCTTCAACCTCAGGCCGCGAACTCCATCGTCTTCACGCCGGCCGCAGTGCCCAGCAGGCACACGTCGGCCTTCTGGTGCGCGAAGACGCCGACCGTCACCACGCCCGGCCATTGGCTCACGGTCGACTCGAATGCCAGCGGATCGGTGATGCGCAGCCCCGTCACGTCGACGATGTGCTGGCCGTTGTCGGTCACCAGCGGCAGGCCGTCCTTCTCGCGCACCTGGGCGATGCCGCCCATGGCCGCGAACTGGCGCATCACGCGTTGCGCGGCCATCGGGATCACCTCCACCGGCAGCGGGAACGCGCCCAGCACCTGCACCAGCTTCGACTCATCTGCAATGCAGACGAACTTGCGCGATTGCGCCGCGACGATCTTCTCGCGCGTGAGCGCGGCGCCGCCGCCCTTGACCATGAAACCGCGGTGATCGATCTCGTCGGCGCCGTCGATGTAGACCGACAGTTCCTCCACCTCGTTGCTGTCGAACACCGGAATGCCCAGCGCGCGCAGGCGTTCGGTCGAGGCGACCGAGCTGGAGACCGCGCCCTTGATCTCGTCCTTGATCGTGGCCAGCGCGTCGATGAACTTGTTCACCGTCGAGCCGGTGCCCACGCCGACGATTTCGCCCTTGACCACGTAGGCCAGCGCGGCACGGCCGACCTGGGCCTTGAGTTCGTCCTGGGAAAGCAGTTTGGAGGGGGTTGGGGAGGCGGGTGCGGTCATCACGGACAATCCTTGGCTCATTGAAGCCCCGAATTATCCGATGCCCCTGCTGATGCCCTCCTCGCTCTACGGCCTGGCCCGCCCCTTCCTGTTCGGCTTCGACCCCGAACACGCCCATGAAATCACGCTGGACGGGCTGGCGCGCACCCAGAACACGCCCCTGGCCTGCGCCTATTCGGCACCGCGCGTCGACGATCCCGTCGAGCTCGCCGGCCTGACCTTTCCCAACCGCGTGGGCCTGGCGGCCGGGCTGGACAAGAACGCCCGCTGCATCGACGCCTTCTCCGCCATGGGCTTCGGCTTCGTCGAGGTCGGTACGGTGACGCCGAAGGCCCAGCCGGGCAACCCCAAGCCGCGCATGTTCCGGCTGCCCCAGCGCGACGCGCTGATCAACCGGCTGGGCTTCAACAACGAGGGGCTGGACGCCTTCCTGGCCAACGTGCAGAAGGCACGCTTCCGCAAGAACGCCAGCAGTGCCAAGTCGCCGATGCTGCTGGGCCTCAACATCGGCAAGAACGCCGCCACGCCCATCGAGCGCGCGGTGGACGACTACCTGGCCTGCCTCGACGGCGTGTACCCGCATGCCGACTACGTGACGATCAACATCTCCAGCCCCAACACCGCCAACCTGCGCTCGCTGCAGAGCGACGAAGCCCTCGACGCCCTGCTCGGCGCAGTGGCCGATCGGCGCGAAACCCTGACCACGCGCCATGGCGGCAAGCGCTCGCCGCTCTTCGTGAAGATCGCGCCCGACCTCGACGAAGCACAGGTCTCGGTGATCGCCGCCACGCTCAAGCGCCACGGCATGGACGGCGTGATCGCGACCAACACCACGCTGGCGCGCGATGCGGTAAAGGGCTTGCCTCATGCGGAGGAAGCGGGAGGCCTGTCGGGCGCACCGGTGCGCGAGGCCAGCAACCGCGTGGTCGCGCAGTTGCGTGCGGCGCTGGGCAAGGACTTTCCGATCATCGGCGTGGGGGGCATCCTCAGCGGCGCCGATGCCAAGGCGAAGATCGCCGCAGGCGCGGACGTGGTGCAGATCTACACCGGCCTGATCTATCGCGGCCCGGCGCTGGTCCGCGAAGCGACCCAGGCGCTGCTGCGCGATCGCGGCAGCAAGGCCTGAGCGCCTTTTCTCCTCAGTCTCTCAGCGCATGCGCCAGAGCACTGGCGCAATGACCGCAGCCCAGCGCAGCAGACGCTTCGGCCGGATCACCACCACGGCAGCCGCCGCGACGACGCCGGTGGCCACCGGGTGCGCACGCGCGATGCGCAGCGCGGCAGCGGCGGCGGACTCGTTGGGCGGAGGGGCATCCGCCTCGGGCGCGGGCTGAGTCTCGCGCCCGCCCTGCATCGTCGCGATGCGCTGGCGCTGGATCTCCATGCGAGCAAGCAGTTCTTCGCGCGTGGCCGGACGGCGAACGCGGCGCGGTGCTTCCTCGTCCTCCCCTGGGTCCTTGCCGAGGCCGAAACGCTCCTGGGCCCAGGCCCAGTCACGCTCGAACTCCCGGCGAGCAGGCACGAAACTGTTGGACGCATTGCGCAGGGTCAGCAGCAGCCCGATGACGGCCGCCAGCCAGAGCGCGATCCATACGCCAGCCACCGACCATGCGGCGGTGACGCGGTGAGGCGTGTCCCAGAAGTTCACCACCACCGCCACGGACAGCAGAGCCACCGTGACCGTGGTCAGCCCCAGCACGGCCAAGCCGAGGACGAGCATCAGCTTTAGCCGCTGCTTCTCGTCTTCCCAGGCCATGCGCAGCAGTTGCACCCGGTCCTCGGCCGCCAGGGCGCCCTCGGCCGCGGCGATGCGCAGCCGACGGATGCGGGCGTTCAGTCCGAACAGGGAGAGCAGCCTCATCGGCTGGCCCCTGTCATGCCCGGGTGAACGGGAACGCCGCTGCTGCCGTGCACTACCGGGTCAGCGGCGGCCAAGCAGCAGGCCCACCAGCACGCCGACGGCCAATGCGGCGCCGGCGATCTGCCATGGTTCGTCGTGGGCGTAGGCGTTGGCGGAGCTGGCCGCTTCGCGGGCCTTCTTGGCGGCGAGCTTGCTCTTCTCCGCCGCGAGTTCGCGTGCGATGGCCAGCTTGGTGTCGATGCGCTGGCGCAGCGCCTTGATGTGGGGAACCGAATCCAGGTCCTTGCTCGCCAGCACGCCGCGCACGTCGCTTGCAATGTCTTCGGCTGCCGCTTCAAGATTTTGGGATGCACTCATTGGAAACTTTCCTCCGTGATGACACCGGCACCGCGCCGGCGGCTTCGCGCCAGCAAGTGGCGTGCTGTCATGTTACAGGCTCGAAAGGCCCTCAGGCGCTACAGATGTGCAGACTTTGTCGCACGATGGGTATCGGCTGACGCCTGCCCCTCCGCAGTCATGCTTCGGCCAGCAGCCGGGCGACGTACAGCCCGATGGCCAGGCTGCTCGTGAGGCCGGGCGACTCGATGCCGAACAGGTTCACCAGCCCCGGCACACCGTGCGATGCGGGCCCGTCGATCATGAAGTCGGCGGCCGGCTCGCCGGGCCCCGAAATCTTGGGCCGCATGCCCGCATAGCCCGGAATCAGCGCGCCATCCGGCAGCGCGGGCCAGTACTTGCGGACTTCGGAGTAGAAACCCTCGCCGCGCGAGGGATCCACCACCAGTTCGCCGGGCGATGAAACCCATTGCACGTCCGGCCCGAACTTGGCTTGGCCGCCCAGGTCGATCGTGAGATGCACGCCCAGCCCGCCCGGCTCGGGCACGGGGTAGACGAGCCGGCCGAACGGCGCACGCCCCGACAGGGTGAAGTAGTTGCCCTTGGCGAAGTACTCCTTCGGCACCGACGACGGCGGCAGGCCCTTGAAGCGCCGGGCCAATGCCGGGGCCCCGAGGCCCGCCGCATTGACCACGCTGCGGCAGCGCAGCACGGTGCCGTCTTCGGCCGCCAGCACGATGGCGCCATCACCGCACTCCGCGCGCGTGATCGGCGACTTCAGCGCCAGCATCCCGCCCGCGTTCTCCAGATCGCCCAGCAAGCTCAGCATGAGGGCATGACTGTCGACGATGCCGGTGCTGGGCGAATGCAGCGCAGCCACGCAGTGCAGCTGCGGCTCCATCGCAATGGCCTGCTGTGCCGTGAGCAGGACAAGGTCATCGACGCCGTTCGCCGCCGCCTTCTGCTGGATGGCTTCGAGCTGGCCGGCCTGCTCGGGCGAGGTGGCGACGATCAGCTTGCCGCAGCGCTGGTGTGGCACGCCGCGCTCGGCCGCGTAGGCGTAAAGCAACTGCTTGCCCTCGACGCACAGCTTCGCCTTGAGCGAGCCCTGCGGGTAGTAGATGCCGGCATGAATGACTTCGCTGTTGCGCGAACTCGTTCCTGTGCCGATGGCTCCTTCGGATTCGAGCACCAGCACCTCCCGGCCCGCGAGCGCCAAGGCGCGTGCCACTGCCAAGCCCACCACACCACCGCCGATGACGGCGCAATCAATTTCGTCCATCGCGCGAGCTTAGCGCGGCTTGCGCGGGAGCTTCGCTATCTCAGTGCGCGGACGGGGGCGGCTCGGGATCGGTGGGCTCGTCGGGCGGCGTCTCGGGTCCTTCGTCGGGCTCGACGGGCAGGTCGGGCGCGACGGGCGGTGGAATGTCGGGATGAGTGGCCATGGCTGCGCTCCTTTCCAAATGGTTCTAGGTCATCGGTGCGAGAAATTCGACAGCTGCGGGCTGCATCTGCCGTCGGCGCGGGCCGACAACGGGCAACACGAGCTTCGTGACACGGTAATGACGACTGTTGCAGGATCGTCGCCCGGAGGTCGCGTTACTACTTCCTGCGACTTGGGCATCGACGGTGGATGTGTTGTACTGGCCCGTGCTGCCGGAGCACGGCAGGCAACCGTCATCGCGTCACTTTCTTCAGGGAGAGAAATGTCCACCATCGATGCAAACGGGATGCTGATCGACCCCAAGGTGATCCTGCGACGATCACCGGGAATCGAACACGGCACCCTTCCCAGCGTGCTCGCCATCGTCGTCCACCAGACCGACTCGGGCACCGCCGAATCCAGTCTCAACGGCTACCAGGTGGGCGGCAACGGCGCCCACTTCCTCATCGACAAGAACGGCCAGATCTACCAGACGGCAAGCGTTCTCGCGCGCTGCTATCACGTCGGCAAGCTGATCAAGTCGAAGTGCCTGACCATCAACAAGAGCAGTTGCGACACGGGTGCAATGGCAAAGATGCTGGCGATGTCGTGGGTCAACCAGATCAACGCCATCGACGCGCACGAGCGCGCGAAGCCGTATCCGGACCGCTATCCGGTGAACAGCGACTCGATCGGCATCGAGCTGGTCGGCATGCACATCGACGACAAGAACTACGAGGCCGTGACCGCTGCGCAGAACAGCTCGCTGCAGTGGCTCATCGAGGTGCTGTATGCGCAGTTCAATCTCAAGCCGGAAGATGTCTACCGGCATCCGACGGTGTCGTACAAGAACCCTAGCGAAGCGAGTTCGGCGATATGGAAGTGAGACTCCGCGCGGTGGGTCTCGCAATCGGGGCCGTGCTGCTTTCCTCTTGCGCGACGACTCGCGACACCGCTTTCAGCAACATCTACGTTGCGGACTTCCACTCCGACTCGCCGGCCACCTGCCGCAGCTCCGACGTGCCACGCAGCCATGGACAGGCGCGCGAGTTCTTCTCGAAGGCACGCGAGGTCGACTACAAGACGCTGCACGACAACTACGAAGTGGCGCCCTGCTACGCCGAAGGCACGCTTGTGAGACAGGGCAAATCGTGCGACTGGCAGATCCGCGCCGGTGCGACGGGTTCGGTGCAGTGCGCAGAGCAGAAGCTGTACTTCGCGTGCGACAACTGCGGCGACCTCTTCGGCGCCACGAAGTAGTCAACGGATAGAGAAGCAGAGAGAGGCGAACCGAAGCCCCTCTCGGCGCACAAAACAAAAAAGCGACCCGGAAATCCAGGTCGCTTTTTGATTGGTGGGCGGTGGAGGCTTCGAACCTCCGACCCCAGCAGTGTGAATGCTGTGCTCTACCCCTGAGCTAACCGCCCTCGGCACCGCTGCTTTTTGCTTCAGTGCCTAGAAAACGTATCGCGTTCTGCGAAGCCTCAGATTATGCCATAGCTTTTCAGCTGCTTTCAAGAAACTGCAATGTTTTCGCGAAACAGCGTTCGGCCACCGCTGGATTTGTCGAGTTGGGCCAGCACGGCCTCGTGCGCGGTCAGCTCGTGCTCGGCCGCCATGATCACCGGCAGTTCGAACTGGCTCAGGTCGACGGCAACGACGGTCGTCCCCTGCACTGGCTCCGCGGCCGCCACGTCGATGAGCAGCGCGTCCTGCCCGCGCGTGAGGTTGATGTAGACATCGGCCAGCAACTGCGCGTCGAGCTTGGCGCCGTGGAAGGTGCGGTTGGAGCGGTCGACGCCGAAGCGGTCGCACAGCGCGTCGAGCGAATTGCGCTTGCCCGGGTACACCTGCTTGGCCATCGCCAGCGTGTCGGTCACTTCGCTGACGAAAGTGCGCAGCGGCGGCAGGCCCACGCGCTCGAACTCCTTGTTGAGGAAGCCGACGTCGAACGCCGCGTTGTGGATGATGATCTCGGCGTCGCGCAGGTACTCGACGATGTCGTTGGCCAGCGTGCCGAACTTCGGCTTGTCGCGCAGGAAGTCGGTCGTCAGGCCGTGGACCTTGAGCGCGTCCTCGTGGCTCTCGCGCTCGGGGTTGAAGTAGATGTGCAGGTCGTTGCCGGTGAGCTTGCGGTTGAACAGCTCCACGCAGCCGAGTTCGATGATGCGGTCGCCGTTCTCGGCGGAAAGACCGGTGGTTTCGGTGTCCAAGACGATCTGGCGGGTCATTGGAGTACCTCCGTGCTTCGCACTGCGGCGCGTGCGCGCATCAGTGGTTTTCCTTGGCGTGGTTGATCGTGTACTTGGGGATCTCGATCGTCACATTCTCCTGCGCCAGGATCGCCTGGCAACTCAGGCGTGACTGCGGCTCCAGGCCCCAGGCGCGGTCGAGCAGGTCTTCTTCGCCCTCTTCCGCCTCGTTCAGCGAGTTGAAGCCCTCGCGCACGATCACGTGGCAGGTGGTGCAGGCGCAGCTCATCTCGCAGGCGTGCTCGATGTCGATGTGGTTGTCGAGCAGCGCCTCGCAGATCGAGGTGCCGGCGGGCGCGGTGATTTCTGCACCTTCGGGGCAGTACTCGGGATGCGGGTAGATCTTGATCGTGGGCATGCTGTTGTTCTAGAGAGATTCGACCTTGCGCCCGGCGAGCGCGCGCGCGATGCCCGCGTTCATGCGCTGTGCGGCGAAGGCCTCTGTGTCGTCGGCCAGCTTCTTGGTCGCGGCTTCGATGGTGGCGGCGTCCGTGCTGCCCTTGACGGCTTCGCGCAACTGGGCCATCGATGCATCGATGGCCGCGCGCTCTTCGTCGCTCAGCAGGTCGCCGTCGGCATCGATCGCGCTCTGCGTCGCCAGCAGCATGCGGTCGGCATCGACGCGCGCCTCGACCAGCGCGCGGGCTTGCATGTCCTGCTGGGCGGTGGAGAAGCTCTCCTGCAGCATGGTCGCGATCTGGTCGTCCGACAGGCCGTACGAGGGCTTGACCGCCACGCTGGCCTCGACGCCGCTGGTCTGCTCCTTCGCGCTCACGCTCAGCAGGCCGTCGGCGTCGACCGTGAAGGTCACGCGGATGCGCGCGGCGCCGGCCGCCATCGGCGGAATGCCGCGCAGCGTGAAGCGCGCGAGGCTGCGGCAGTCGGACACCAGGTCGCGCTCGCCCTGCACCACGTGCAGCGCCAATGCGGTCTGGCCGTCCTGGTAGGTGGTGAAGTCCTGCGCCATCGCAGTCGGGATGGTCTGGTTCCGCGGCACGATGCGCTCGACGAGGCCGCCCATGGTCTCGATGCCGAGCGACAGCGGGATCACGTCGAGCAGCAGCAGTTCGCCCGCACCGTTGTTGCCGGCCAGCTGGTTGGCCTGGATGGCGGCGCCCAGCGCCACGACTTCGTCGGGGTTCAGGTTGACCAGCGGCTCGCGGCCGAAGAAATCGGCCACCGCGCGGCGGATCTGCGGCATGCGCGTGGAGCCACCGACCAGAACGATGCCCTTGAGCTCCTCGGCCTTGAGCTTCGCGTCGCGCAGCGCCTTGCGTACGGCGGCGATGGTGCGGTCGGTGAGCGGCTGCGTGGCGGCGTAGAACTGCTCGCGCGTGACTTCGAACGAAATCGTCTTGCCTGCGACCTGGGCCTTGAACACGACCGTCTCCGAATCGGTCAGCGCCTCTTTGGCGGCACGCGCGGCCACGAGCAGCGCAGCCTTGTCGGCATCGCTGGCGGCTTGCACGCCCGTCTGCGCGAGCACGAAGTCGGCCAGCGCATGGTCGTAGTCGTCGCCGCCGAGGGCCGAGTCGCCGCCGGTGGCGATCACCTCGAACACGCCCTGTGTGAGACGCAGGATCGAGATGTCGAAGGTGCCGCCGCCGAGGTCGTAGACCGCATAGACACCTTCGCTCGCGTTGTCCAGGCCATAGGCGATGGCCGCGGCCGTCGGCTCGCTGATCAGGCGCAGCACGTTGAGGCCGGCGAGCTGCGCCGCGTCCTTGGTCGCCTGGCGCTGGCCTTCGTCGAAATACGCGGGCACGGTGATGACGGCGCCGTAGAGCTCGTCGTCGAAGGTGTCTTCCGCGCGGAAGCGCAGCGTGGCAAGGATTTCCGCGCTGATCTCGACCGGCGACTTCTCGCCTGCCAGCGTCTGCACCTTGACCATGCCGCCGTCGCCGCTGCCGATGCGGTACGACATCGACTCGCGGTTCGCGATGTCGGCCAGGCCGCGGCCCATGAGGCGCTTCACCGAAGTGATGGTGTTGGCCGGGTCCTGTGCGCGAGCGGCCAGCGCGTCGAAGCCGATCTGGCGGCGATCGCCCTCGAGGTAGCGTACGGCCGAAGGCAGCAGCAGGCGGCCCTGGTCGTCGGGCAGGCATTCGGCCACGCCGTTGCGCACCGAGGCCACCAGCGAATGCGTGGTGCCGAGGTCGATGCCCACGGCGATGCGGCGCTGATGCGGGTCGGGCGCCTGGCCGGGTTCTGAAATCTGGAGAAGAGCCATGCCGTTATTGTCCCAACTGATCGAACTTGGCTTCGACGTCCTGCGCGAAGCGCTCAATGAACATGAGGGCTCTCACCTGCCTGGCCGCCGCCGGGTAGTCACCCTTCTCGTCGATCAGCCAGTCGAGCGACGAGAGCGCACGGGTGCGGCCGGCCTCGACTTCGGCGTTGAGCTTTTCGAGAGAAGCGATATCGGCGACGTCGTCGAGCGCCTCGCGCCACTCCATCTGCTGCATCAGGAAATCGGACGGCATCGCCGTGTTGTTCTCGGCATCGAGCGGCGCGCCATTCAGCTCGCAGATGTAGCTGGCGCGGCGGATCGGGTCCTTCAGCCGCTGGTAGGCCTCGTTGATGCGCACCGACCACTGCATGGCCACGCGCTGCGCTGCGGCGCCTTGCGCGGCGAAACGGTCCGGGTGGGCCTCGCGCTGCAGTTCCTTCCAGCGCGCGTCGAGCACTGTGCGGTCCTGCGCGAAGGTCGCCGGGACGGCGAACAGTTGAAAGTCGGTGTCGTTCAGGTTCATGGCAAGAAAAAACCGCCAGCACATGACATGTTGGCGGCTGTGGTCGCAGTCAGCGACGGCGCATCAACTCAGATGCGGAAGCTTTCCCCGCAACCGCAGCGGTCGCGCTCGTTGGGGTTGTTGAACTTGAAGCCCTCGTTCAGGCCCTCGCGCACGAAGTCGAGCTGCGTGCCGTCGATGTAGGCGAGGCTCTTCGGATCGACCAGCACCTTCACGCCATGGTCCTCGAAGACCACGTCCTCAGGCGTCAGCTCGTCCACATACTCGAGCTTGTAGGCCAAGCCCGAGCAGCCCGTGGTCTTCACGCCCAGCCGCACGCCCAGCCCCTTGCCCCTCTTGCCGAGGTAGCGGGTGACGTGTCGGGCAGCGGCTTCGGTCAGCGTGACGGCCATGTCAGTGGACAGCTTCGGCGGCGCCGGCAGCGGATTCGGTCTTCGCGCCGTGCTTGGCCTTGTAGTCGTTCACCGCTGCCTTGATGGCGTCCTCGGCCAGGATGGAGCAGTGGATCTTCACCGGCGGCAGCGCCAGTTCCTCGGCGATCTGCGCGTTCTTGAGCGCAGCCGCTTCGTCGAGCGTCTTGCCCTTGACCCATTCGGTCACGAGCGACGACGAGGCGATGGCCGAGCCGCAGCCGTAGGTCTTGAAGCGTGCGTCTTCGATCACGCCGGTTTCTGGGTTGACCTTGATCTGCAGCTTCATCACGTCGCCGCAGGCCGGCGCGCCGACCATGCCGGTGCCGACGGAGTCGTCGCCCTTTTCGAAGGAGCCGACGTTGCGCGGGTTCTCGTAGTGGTCGATGACCTTGGAAGAATATGCCATGGTGTACCTCTCAAACTTTGTTCAATCGTGGTGCCGGGTGCGGGCCTGACCTGCCGCTCTTCGCGTCAGTGGGCCGACCACTGGATCGTGCTGATGTCGACGCCGTCCTGGAACATCTCCCACAGGGGGCTCAGCTCGCGCAGCTTGGCAACGTTGTGCTTGATGGTCGAAATGGCGTAGTCGATCTCTTCTTCGGTCGTGAAGCGGCCGATGGTCATGCGCAGGCTGCTGTGGGCCAGCTCGTCGCTGCGGCCCAGGGCGCGCAGCACGTAGCTGGGCTCGAGGCTGGCCGAGGTGCAGGCCGAACCCGACGACACCGCCAGGCCCTTGATGCCCATGATCAGCGACTCGCCCTCGACGTAGTTGAAGCTCATGTTCAGGTTGTGCGGCACGCGGTGCTCGAGGTCGCCGTTGATGAACACCTGCTCGATGTCCTTCAGGCCGTCGAGCAGGCGCTTCTGCAGGCGGCGCGCGTGTTCGATGTCCTTGTGCATCTCCAGCTTGGCGATGCGGTAGGCCTCGCCCATGCCGACGATCTGGTGCGTGGGCAGCGTGCCCGAACGCATGCCGCGCTCATGGCCGCCACCGTGCATCTGCGCCTCGAGGCGCACGCGCGGCTTGCGGCGCACGTACAGGGCGCCGATACCCTTGGGGCCATAGGTCTTGTGCGAGGCCAGGCTCATCAGGTCGATGGGCAGCTTCGTGATGTCGATATCGATCTTGCCGGTGGCCTGGGCCGAATCGACGTGGAAGACGATGCCCTTCTCGCGGCAGATGTTGCCGATGGAGACCACGTCCTGGATCACGCCGATCTCGTTGTTCACGAAGAGCACGCTGACCAGGATGGTGTCGGGGCGGATCGCTGCCTTGAACTTTTCGAGGTCGACGAGGCCGTTTTCCTCGACGTCGAGGTAGGTGACCTCGAAGCCCTGGCGCTCCAGTTCGCGCATGGTGTCGAGCACGGCCTTGTGCTCGGTCTTCAGGGTGATGAGGTGCTTGCCCTTGCCCTTGTAGAAATTGGCCGCGCCCTTCAGGGCGAGGTTGATCGACTCCGTGGCGCCCGAGGTCCAGACGATCTCGCGCGGGTCGGCGTTGATCAGCTCCGCCACCTGGCCGCGCGCCTTCTCGACCGCCTCTTCAGCCTCCCAGCCCCATGCGTGGCTGCGCGATGCCGGGTTGCCGAAGTGCTCGCGCAACCAGGGAATCATGGCGTCGACCACACGGGGGTCGACCGGCGTGGTCGCGCCGTAATCGAGATAGATCGGGAAATGAGGAGTTACGTCCATGGCTGGCTCGTGCTGGCGTGGGGTTGTTCTTTGATCTGGGCTGCTCAGGCCGGCGCCCGAAGGCGCCGCCGGGACTCTGACTCAGCGCTTTCAGGACTTCGCGAATGCGTTCCCGAGCGCGAACACCGAATTCGGCGCGTTCACGCGAATCGGCTTGACCACCGGCTGCGCGGAGATGGCGCGCTTGACGACCGGCTTGTTCTCGATCTGCACGCCCTTGGCGATCTGGTCGTCGACCAGCTTCTGCAGGGTGACGGAGTCGAGGAACTCGACCATGCGCTGGTTCAGAGAGGCCCAGAGCTCGTGAGTCATGCAGCGGCCGGCTTCGCCGAGGCAGTTTTCCTTGCCGCCGCACTGGGTGGCGTCGATGGGCTCATCGACGGAGACGATGATGTCGGCCACGGTGATGTCCGCTGCCTTGCGGCCGAGGCTGTAGCCGCCCCCGGGGCCGCGGGTCGACTCGACCAGCTCGTGGCGGCGCAGCTTGCCGAACAGCTGTTCGAGGTACGACAGCGAGATCTGCTGCCGCTGGCTGATCGCGGCCAGCGTGACCGGACCGGTGTTCTGACGCAACGCCAGATCGATCATGGCTGTGACCGCAAAACGGCCTTTGGTAGTGAGACGCATCGCAAGCTCCTTCAAGTGCTTACCGTTGAAATGACACCTTGGTCCAGGACCGCGGTGACCTCGTCTCCGCCTTGCCCGACCCCTGACGCTGGTGAACCAGCCGGTAGGAGTCGGTCCTTCATCGCGAAGTTCTTCTCTTTGTTGTTGAGTATTTCGCTCAAGTATAACAGAAGCCCCCGAGGTCTGCTCGGGTAAACCCCAGCGCGGGTTTGCGGGGAGATGCGAACGTCCGGCTTACTGCGCCAGACCTGCGATGTTGTCGCCGCCAGAGGCCCCGAACGCCTGCTCCCGCAGCAGCGCCAGCTGGTCGCGAACCCGGGCTGCCTTCTCGAATTCGAGGTTGCGTGCGTGCTCCAGCATCTGCTTCTCGAGCCGCTTGATTTCGCGGGCGATGTCCTTCTCGCTCATGTCCTCGACCTTGGCGCGCTCCAGGTCGAGCTTGGCCGCTTCCTTGCCGCTCTTTTCGCTGTAGACGCCGTCGATCAGGTCGCGCACCTGCTTGACGATGCTGCGCGGCGTGATGCCGTTGGCCTCGTTGTAGGCGATCTGCCGGGCGCGGCGGCGCTCGGTTTCGCCGATGGCCTTCTTCATCGAGTCGGTCATCCTGTCGGCGTACAGGATGGCCTTGCCGTTCAGGTTCCGCGCGGCGCGGCCGATGGTCTGGATCAGCGAGCGCTCCGCGCGCAGGAAGCCTTCCTTGTCGGCGTCGAGGATCGCCACCAGCGACACCTCCGGAATGTCCAGCCCCTCGCGCAGCAGGTTGATGCCCACCAGCACGTCGAAGGTGCCCAGGCGCAGGTCGCGCAGGATCTCGACCCGCTCCACCGTGTCGACGTCGCTGTGCAGGTAGCGCACCTTCACGCCGTTGTCGCCCAGGTAGTCGGTCAGCTGCTCGGCCATGCGCTTGGTCAGCGTGGTGATCAGCACGCGCTCGTTCTTCTCGACGCGGGTGCGGATTTCGCCCAGCACATCGTCCACCTGGTGCGTGGCGGGGCGCACCTCGACCTCGGGGTCGATCAGCCCGGTGGGCCGCACCAACTGCTCGACCACGTTGCCGGCATGGTCCTTCTCGTACTGCGCCGGCGTGGCCGAGACGAAGATGCACTGGCGCACCCGGGCCTCGAACTCCTCCAGCTTGAGCGGCCGGTTGTCCAGCGCGCTCGGCAGGCGAAATCCGTACTCGACGAGCGTGACCTTGCGCGCCCTGTCGCCGTTGTACATGCCGCCGAGCTGGCCGACCATCTGGTGGCTCTCGTCGAGGAACATCAGCGCGTCCTTCGGCAGGTAGTCGGTCAGCGTCGGCGGCGGATCGCCCGGCGCGGCGCCCGAGAGGTGGCGCGTGTAGTTCTCGATGCCCTTGCAGTGGCCGATTTCCGAAAGCATCTCGAGGTCGAAGCGCGTGCGCTGCTCCAGCCGCTGCGCCTCCACCAGCTTGCCGGCGCCGACGAGTTCCTTGAGCCGGTCGGCCAGCTCGAGCTTGATGGTTTCCACCGCCGCCAGCACCTTGTCGCGCGGCGTCACGTAATGGCTCGACGGGTACACCGTGAAGCGCGGCACCTTCTGCCGGACGCGCCCGGTCAGCGGGTCGAAGAGCTGCAGCGACTCGATCTCGTCGTCGAACAGCTCGAAGCGGATCGCCAGCTCGCTGTGCTCGGCCGGGAAGACGTCGATGGTGTCGCCGCGCACCCGGAACGTGCCGCGAGCGAAGTCCTGCTCGTTGCGCGTGTACTGCATGCGGATCAGCTGCGAGATCAGGTCGCGCTGGCCGACCTTGTCGCCGACGCGGGCAATCAGCCGCATCTCCATGTAGTCCTCGGGCGTGCCGATGCCGTAGATGGCGCTCACCGTGGCCACGATGACCGTGTCGCGCCGCTCCAGCACGCTCTTGGTGGCCGACAGGCGCATCTGCTCGATGTGCTCGTTGATCGACGAGTCCTTCTCGATGAACAGGTCGCGCTGGGGTACGTAGGCTTCGGGCTGGTAGTAGTCGTAGTAGCTGACGAAGTACTCGACGGCGTTCTTGGGGAAGAACTCGCGGAATTCGCTGTAGAGCTGCGCAGCCAGCGTCTTGTTGGGCGCGAACACGATGGCCGGACGCCCCAGCCGGGCGATCACGTTGGCCATGGTGAAAGTCTTGCCCGAGCCGGTGACGCCCAGCAGGGTCTGGAACGACTCGCCGTCCTTCACGCCTTCCACCAGCCCCTCGATGGCCGTGGGCTGGTCGCCGGCCGGCGGATAGGGCTGGTAGAGCTCGAAGGGCGAGCCCGGGAACTTGACGAACTCGCCCTGCTTCGCCGGCCCGATCGGGTCGAGTTTCTTCAGGTCTGCTATGGCTTCGTTGTTGTCTGGCATGGCTGTTCCCGACAGGTGGCGCTCGCGCCGGTAAAATTCAAGGCAACCGGAAAGCATAAAGCCACATCCGGTTGCAGCGCAGCTTTCATCCCAAAGGACCTTTCCATGTCTATGTTCACCGCGGTCGAAATGGCACCGCGCGACCCGATCCTCGGCCTCAACGAACAATTCGCAGCCGACACCAACCCCAACAAGGTCAATCTCGGCGTCGGCGTCTATTACGACGACAACGGCAAGCTGCCCCTGCTGCAGTGCGTGCAGGCGGCCGAGCAGAACATGATGAAGGCGCCCACCGCGCGCGGCTACCTCCCCATCGACGGCATCGCCGCCTACGACAACGCCGTCAAGGCGCTGGTCTTCGGTGCCGACAGCGAACCCGTCACCTCCGGCCGCGTGGCCACCATCCAGGCCATCGGCGGCACTGGCGGCCTGAAGGTCGGCGCCGACTTCCTGAAGAAGCTCAACCCCAACGCCAAGGTGCTGATCAGCGACCCGAGCTGGGAAAACCACCGCGCGCTCTTCACCAACGCCGGCTTCGAAGTCGAGAGCTACCCCTACTATGACGCCGCAAAGCGCGGCATCAACTTCGACGGCATGCTGGCCGCCCTCAACGCAGCCCCCGCCGGCACCATCGTCGTGCTGCACGCCTGCTGCCACAACCCGACCGGCTACGACATCACCCCGGCCCAGTGGGACCAGGTGGTCGCCGCCGTCAAGGCCAAGGGCCTGGTGCCCTTCCTCGACATGGCCTACCAGGGCTTCGGCTACGGCCTGAAGGAAGACGGCGCCGCCGTCGCCAAGTTCGTCGAAGCCGGCCTGACCTTCTTCGTCTCGACCTCCTTCTCCAAGAGCTTCAGCCTGTACGGCGAGCGCGTAGGCGCCCTGTCGGTGCTGTGCGAGAACAAGGAAGAAGCCGGCCGCGTGCTGTCGCAGCTCAAGATCGCCATCCGCACCAACTACAGCAACCCGCCCACGCACGGCGGCGCCGTGGTGGCCGCGGTGCTCGGCAACCCCGAGCTGCGCGCCCTGTGGGAGAAAGAACTGGGCGAGATGCGCGTGCGCATCAAGGCCATGCGCCAGGCGCTGGTCGACGGCCTGAAGGCCGCCGGCGTGAAGGAAGACATGAGCTTCATCACCACCCAGATCGGCATGTTCAGCTACTCGGGCCTCACCAAGGACCAGATGGTCCGCCTGCGCAACGAGTTCGGCGTGTACGGCACCGACACCGGCCGCATGTGCGTGGCCGCGCTCAACAGCAAGAACATCGGGCACGTCTGCGCTTCGATCGCCAAAGTCATCTAGGTGACAGCAATGTGTGAGGGAATCCGCCCGGGGCGACGATTCCTTCACACTCCCTCCGAGAAGAGCCCCGGCGGCGGGTGAATGTAGGGGTTAGGCCTCCTGCAATGCAGCGGATGCGCTGATATATTGCGCCGCAACATTCCACTCCAAGACTCCGATGCTCTATCAACTCTACGAAGCCCAGCGTTCCCTGATGGAGCCCTTCGCGGACTTCGCACAGGCGGCCTCCAAGCTCTACAGCCCCGGTGCCGTGTGGGGCCAGCTTCCGATCTCCCAGCGCATGGCCGCGAGCTACGACCTGCTCTACCGGCTGGGCAAGGACTACGAGAAGCCCGAGTTCAACATCAAGTCCGTCAAGGTCGACGGCGCGGAGGTCGTGATCCAGGAAGCCGTCGAGCTCGACAAGCCCTTCTGCGAGCTGCGCCGCTTCAAGCGTTTCACCGACGAGCCGCACATCCTCAAGACGCTCAAGAGCCAGCCCGTGGTGCTGATCGTGGCTCCCCTGTCGGGCCACTACGCCACGCTGCTGCGCGATACGGTGCGCACCATGCTGCAGGACCACAAGGTCTACATCACCGACTGGAAGAACGCGCGCATGGTGCCGCTGGCCGAGGGCGAGTTCCACCTCGACGACTACATCAACTACGTGCAGGAATTCATCCGCCGGCTGCAGGCCGAGTACGGCAACTGCCACGTGGTGAGCGTGTGCCAGCCGACGGTGCCGGTGCTCGCTGCCGTGTCGCTCATGGCCAGCCGCGGCGAACCGCTGCCGCTCACCATGACCATGATGGGCGGCCCCATCGACGCTCGCAAGTCGCCCACGGCGGTGAACAACCTCGCGATGAACAAGAGCTTCGAGTGGTTCGAGAACAACGTGATCTATCGCGTGCCACAGGGCTTCCCCGGCGCGGGCCGCAAGGTCTACCCCGGCTTCCTGCAGCACACCGGCTTCGTGGCGATGAACCCCGACCGCCACGCCAGCAGCCACTATGACTACTTCAAGGACCTCATCAAGGGCGACGACGCCAGCGCCGAGGCCCACCGCAAGTTCTACGACGAGTACAACGCCGTGCTCGACATGGACGCCGATTACTACCTCGAGACCATCCGCACGGTGTTCCAGGAGTTCGACCTGGTCAACGGCACCTGGGACGTCCGCAACCCCAAGGGCCAGGTGGAGCGCGTGCGGCCGCAGGACATCCACGCCACCGCCTTGCTGACGGTCGAAGGCGAGCTCGACGACATCTCCGGCTCGGGCCAGACCGAGGCCGCGCACAGCCTGTGCACCGGCATCGCCGACGACAAGCGCGAGCACTACGAGGTCAAGGGCGCCGGCCACTACGGCATCTTCAGCGGCCGCCGCTGGCGCGAACTGGTCTATCCGAAGGTGCTGAAGTTCATCGCGGCCAACGACCAGCCGCAAAGCCGTGCCAGCAGCCGCGGCGGCCTGGGTGCCGAAGACACCGTCAAACCCGGCCGCAGGATCCCCGCCTCCGTGGCCGCCAAGAAGGCGCCGGTGAAGAAGGCCGCGACCGTGGCGGCGAAGAAGCGCACCGCCCGCTGAAGCGGCAGCGCATCGACAACGCAAAGTGAACGGGCTCGCCGCACGGATCAACGACGCACTGCCTCAGACGCAGTGCACACGTTGCGGCTACCCGGATTGCGCAGGCTACGCGCAGGCCGTGGCCGACGGCGAGGCCGGCATCAACCAGTGCCCGCCCGGCGGCGCGGAAGGCATAGAGCGGCTCTCCCGCATCACCGGCCGCCCCGCCCTGCCCCTCGATCCCCGGTTCGGCACCGAAGGCCCGCGCGCCATGGCCGTCATCGACGAGGCCTGGTGCATCGGCTGCACGCTGTGCCTCGACGCCTGTCCCACAGACGCCATCGTCGGCATCAACAAACGCATGCATACGGTGATCGAAGCCCACTGCACGGGCTGCGAGCTGTGCATTCCGGTCTGTCCGGTCGACTGCATCTCGCTCGAAGTGGAAACGCCGGGCCTCAGCGGCTGGCAGGCCTGGTCGGCCGAGCAGGCCCGCAGCGCGCGCAGCCGCTACGAGGTGCACGGCAGGCACCGCAACACCGACGCCCGGCTGGCCGAAACCGCCCCCGAGCCCGAAAATGCGCCGCAAGACGCCGACGCCCGCAAGCGCTCCGTCGTCGAAGCCGCCCTGGCGCGCGCCCGCGCCGCCTCCCAACAACGACGCCCTCCGGCTGCCAAACTATGACGCTCGACACCCTGCTCATCTACGTGATCGCTTCGCTCGCGCTGGCCCTGATTCCGGGGCCGACGATGCTGCTGGCGCTGTCCAACGGCATCGAAGGCGGCATGCGCCGCGCGAGCTGGGGCATTGCCGGGGCATCGCTTGGCAGCATCACGCTGATCGCGGTCGTGGCGCTCGGACTGGGTTCGCTGCTGGCGGCTTCCGAATGGCTCTTCAATGCCATCCGTGTGGCCGGTGTCGCCTACCTCGTGTGGCTGGGCATCAAGCTCTGGCGCAGCGAGGCGACCGACCTGCGCACCGCGCTGGCCAAGTCGCCGCTCGAGATGCGGCCGCAGGGGCGCATCGCCCTCGTGCGCAGCCTCGCGGTGGCGCTGTCGAACCCGAAAACGGTGCTGTTCTTCGCGGCCTTCCTGCCGCAGTTCGTCGACATCACGAAGCCGCAGGGCCCGCAATACCTGCTGCTCGGCGCCGTGTTCGTCGTGCTCGACACCTGCGTGATGCTGGCCTACGCGGGCGCCGGCACGCAGGCCGTGCGCTTCCTCTCGCAGCGGGGCATCAGGCTGATGAACCGCGGCTGCGCAGCCGGCATGTGGCTGCTCGCGGCTACTTTGGCCGTGTGGCGCCGCCCCGGCGCATAGCAAGGCTCCCCCCAGGCTTCGCGCACTTCGTGTCGCTGCGCCCCCCTTCCGGGGACAACACCTGCGGCCCGGCGGAGCCGGTTCCGCGGTGTTCCTGACCAGCCCGGTTCAACCTCTGCGCTTGAAGAGCATCAGCAGCACGCCGGCCAGCACCACGGCCACGGCGTACCACTCGAAGCGGGTCACGGCCTCGTTGGCGATCCACACGCCCAGCAGCATCGCGATCACCGGGTTGACGAAGGTGTAGCTCGCGGCGAGCGCGGCCGGAGCCCTGGCCAGCAGCACCATGTAGGCGTTGAAGGCGATCAGCGAGCCGAACACCACCAGGTAGACCCAGGCGGCGAGCGCTTCGGGCTGAGGCGGCCAGCTCATGGTTTCGCCGGACACGGCCGCGAGCCCCATCAGCACCACGCCGCCGCAGAGCATCTCGCTCGCGAAGCCCATCGCGCCGGGCGCCAGCGGCAGGCTGCGCTGGCTCAGCACGCTGCCCAGAGACCAGCAGGCCGTGGCGATGCAGATGGCGACAAGGCCTTCTGGCGACGAGCGGAATCCGCTGCCCTGCGTGAGCATCAGCACGCCGACGAGGCCGAGCGCGATGCCGGCGGCCTCCAGCTTCGATGGCTTCACGCCCCAGATCAGGTTGAGCAACGCGATCAGCAGCGGGATCACCGCGATGAACGCCACCACCAGACCGGAGCCGATCGACACCTCCGCGTAGGCCGTGCCGCCCATGCCGCCGCCCAGCATCAGCGCGCCGACGATCAGCGCATTGCGCCACTGCACGAGCGAGGGCCACGGCGCCCCGCGCCAGCGCATCCAGGCCGCCAGCAGCACGCCCGCGACCAGGAAGCGCGAGCCCATCTGCAGGAAGGGCGGAAAGCTGATCAGCGCGTACTTGATCGCGAGATAGGTGGAGCCCCACACCACCCATGTGGCGGCGAGGCAAAGCCACAGCAGCGGCGGCAGCCCGTGACGGGCGGTGCCGGATGCGGCTTGGGCGGGAGAAGCGAGGGTCGGCATGTCGATGGCGTCTCTTGTTGGTATCGAGTGCCGGTCATGGTATGAAAGCCATCCTCCCGCAGCCATGCAGTTTTCATGGTTCTGCCACCGCTTCACCGTCAAATTGAAGGACTTGCATGGACTTTTCCTTGAACCCCGCCCTGGACGCCCACGACACCCGCATCCTCGCCGAGCTGCAGGCCGACGCACGCCTGACCATGGCCGAACTGGGCCGCCGTGTGCACCTGAGCCAGCCGGCCGTGACCGAGCGCGTGAAGAAGCTGGAGGCGGCCGGCGTCATCAGCGGCTACCGCGCCACCGTCAACCTCGGCAAGCTGGGCTACGGTATCCGCGCCATCATTCGCGTCGGCCGCGCCGATTACGACCTCGTCGTCAAGCTGGTGCAGGAGACGCCCGAGTGCGTCAATGCCTACAACGTGACCGGCGAGGACAGCTGGATCCTCGAAATCGCGGTGATCGATGTGAGCCACCTCGACGCGGTGGTCACCAAGTTCTGCATCCTCACCGAGACGGCGACTTCGATCATCCTGAACCCGGCGCGCGAGCACCAGCCGATGCTGCCGCCGCGCAGTTCGGACGTGAAGCCGCCCATCAAGAAGATCGTCAACGCGTAGCGGCCAGCGCGCCGAAGGCCGCCACCACCTCGGGCGGCGCCTGCACCATCTCGATGAGCACGCCCTCACCCGCGATCGGGAATTCGTCGTTCGCCTTCGGGTGCAGGAAGCAGATGTCGAAGCCCGCCGCGCCCTTGCGGATGCCGCCCGGCGCGAAGCGCACACCCTGCGCGGTGAGCCATTCGACGGCCTTGGGCAGGTCGTCGATCCACAGGCCGACGTGGTTCAGCGGCGTGGTGTGAACAGCAGGCTTCTTCTCGGGGTCCAGCGGCTGCATCAGGTCGACCTCGACCTTGAAGGGCCCCACGCCCATCGCGCAGATGTCTTCGTCGACGTTCTCGCGCTCGCTCCTGAAGGTGCCGGTGACTTCAAGCCCCAGCATGTCGACCCACAGCTTCTGCAGCCGCAGCTTGTCGGGCCCGCCGATGGCGATCTGCTGGATGCCCAGCACCTTGAAGGGGCGCTCGGTAGCGGCGGTCATGCTGCGCACCCTTCCGCCTGCTCCTGCACCTGGCGCGAATTCAGGCCGAGCTTGCGCAGCAGCACCGTGTCGGCCTCGACGTCGGGGTTGCCGGTGACCAGCAGCTTGTCGCCGTAGAAGATCGAATTCGCGCCCGCCATGAAGCACAGCGCCTGCACCGCGTCGCCCATCTGCTGGCGGCCGGCCGACAGCCGCACGCGCGCGGTAGGCATGGTGATGCGGGCCACCGCGATCATGCGCACGAAGTCGAAGGGATCGACCGGCTCCGAGTCGGCCAGCGGCGTGCCGGGCACGCGCACCAGGCTGTTGATGGGCACCGATTCCGGATACGGATTCAGGTTGGCCAGCTGCGCGATCAGCCCCGCGCGGTGCACCGGCTGCTCGCCCATGCCGACGATGCCGCCGCAGCACACGCTGATGCCGGCGCTGCGCACGTTGGCCAGCGTGTCGAGCCGATCTTGATAAGTGCGGGTGTCGACCACGTCGGTGTAGTACTCGGGCGCGGTGTCGAGGTTGTGGTTGTAGTAGTCGAGGCCGGCGGCCTTCAGCTGGTGCGCGTGATGCGGCTCCAGCATGCCGAGCGTGGCGCAGGTCTGCATGCCCAGCCCCTTCACGGCTTCGACCAGCACCGCCACCTTCTCGACGTCGCGGTCCTTGGGCGCGCGCCATGCGGCGCCCATGCAAAAGCGCGTGGCGCCGGCGTCCTTCGCGGCCTGCGCGGCGCGGACCACCTCGTCGACCTCCATGAGCTTCTGCGCCTTCACGCCGGTGTCGAACTCGGCCGACTGCGGGCAGTAGCCGCAGTTCTCGGGACAGCCGCCGGTCTTCACCGACAGCAGCGTCGCCAGCTCGATGTCGCCTTCGGGGAAATGCTGGCGGTGCACGGTCTGCGCCTCGAACAGCAGGTCCATCAGCGGCTTGTCGAGCAGCGCCTGGATCGCCTCGACGGACCACGGGCCCTGCGGCGTCGCGATCTTGGCCGGGCGATGCAGCGTGACTGCCTGTTGAAAGTCGTTGGCCCCCATCAGTTGAACTCCAGAATGATCTGATCGACGGCGAGCGACTCGCCCTTGTTCGCCGAAATCTTGCCCACCACGCCGTCCTGCGCGGCGAACAGCACGTTTTCCATCTTCATCGCCTCGATGACGGCCAGCTTCTCGCCGGCGCGCACCTGCTGCCCCGGCTGCACCGACACCTCCACCAGCAGCCCCGGCATCGGCGACATCAGGAACTTGCTGAGGTCCGGCGGCGCCTTGTAGGGCATGAGTTCGAGCAGCCGCGCGCCCAGCGGCGACAGCACCATCGCCTCGATCTGCGTGCCGTCGTGCGACACACGAAGCGCCAGCGGGTTCTTGCCCGCGCCACGCTCCACCTGCGCGGTGAAAGGCCTGTCGTTGACGATGCCCTGCACCCGGATCGAACCCAGCGCGAGGCTGCTGTCGATCTTGTAGGTCTTGCCGTTCACGGTCACCGAGCTCGCGCCGGTCTTGCCGTGGAAGTCGGAGACGGACACCGGGTGGTGCACATGCTTGCCCTCGTGTCCCAGCTCGACCACGACGAACTGCTCGCCCACCTTCACGCCATGCCCTTCGAGCTGCCCGCTGATGCCGGAAGCCCGTGCACGGTAGCGGCGATGCACGTACGCCGCCAGCGCGACCAGGAACGAGGGATCGGCGTGCGGCACGTCCTCCGCGTGGAAGCCCTTGCCGTAGTGCTCGGCGATGAAGCCGGTGTTGAAGTCGCCCGCCACGAACTTCGGATGGGCCAGCAGCGCCGCCTGGAACGGGATATTGCTGCTGATGCCGCGGATCACGAAGCCGTTGAGCGCCTCGCGCATGCGGGCGATCGCGTGCTGGCGATCCTTTCCGTGCACGATGAGCTTGGCGATCATCGAGTCGTAGTACATCGGGATCTCGCCGCCCTCGTACACGCCGGTGTCCACGCGCACGCCGTTCAGACGCTGCGTGTCGCTCGCGAACATGGTCTCGCCCGGCGGCTGGAACTTCACCAGCCGGCCAGTGGAAGGCAGGAAGTTGCGGAACGGGTCTTCGGCGTTGATGCGGCACTCGATGGCCCAGCCCTCGCGCTTCACCTGCTCCTGCGTGAGCGGCAGCTTCTCGCCGGCGGCCACGCGGATCATCAGCTCCACCAGGTCGAGGCCGGTGATGCACTCCGTCACCGGGTGCTCCACCTGCAGGCGGGTGTTCATTTCGAGGAAGTAGAAGCTCTGGTCCTTGCCGACCACGAACTCCACCGTGCCCGCGCTCTGGTACTTCACCGCCTTGGCCAGCGCCACGGCCTGCTCGCCCATCGCCTTGCGCGTGGCGTCGCTGATGAAGGGCGACGGCGCCTCCTCGATCACCTTCTGGTGGCGGCGCTGGATGGAGCACTCGCGCTCGTTCAGGTAGATGACGTTGCCGTGCGAGTCGCCCAGCACCTGGATTTCGATGTGGCGGGGCTCCTCGACGAACTTCTCGATGAACACGCGGTCGTCGCCGAAGCTGTTGCGCGCTTCGTTGCGGCACGAAGTGAAGCCCTCGAAGGCCTCCTTGTCGTTGAAGGCCACGCGCAGGCCCTTGCCCCCGCCGCCGGCCGAGGCCTTGATCATCACCGGATAGCCGATGTCCCTGGCGATCTCCACCGCGCGCTCCGCCGTCTCGATGGCGTCGTTCCAGCCCGGAATGGTGTTGACCTTGGCTTCGTTCGCGAGCTTCTTCGAGGCGATCTTGTCGCCCATGGCCGCGATCGAATAGTGCTTGGGCCCGATGAAGGCGATGCCCTCTTCCTCGACCTGCCGGGCGAAGGCCTCGTTCTCCGACAGGAAGCCATAGCCCGGGTGCACCGCTTCGGCCCCGGTCTTCTTGCAGGCCGCGATGATGCGGTCGGCTTGCAGATAGCTCTCGCGGCTGGGCGCGGCGCCGATGTGCACGGCCTCGTCGGCGAGTTCGACATGGCGGGCTTCCTTGTCGGCGTCGGAATAGACGGCGACGGTGAGGATGCCCATCTTCTTGGCCGTTTGAATGACGCGGCAGGCGATCTCGCCACGGTTTGCGATCAGGATCTTCTTGAACATGTTCTTCTTCTCCGTTTCGCTCACAGCGGGATGTTGCCGTGCTTGCGCCACGGGTTCTCGAGCTTCTTCTCGCGCAGCATCACCAGCGAGCGGCAGATGCGCTTGCGGGTCTCGTGCGGGAGGATCACGTCGTCGATGTAGCCGCGCGCGCCCGCCACGTAGGGGTTGGCGAAGCGGGCCTTGTACTCGGCCTCGCGGGCGGCGAGCTTCTCGGGGTCGTTCTTGTCCTCGCGGAAGATGATTTCCACCGCGCCCTTGGCGCCCATCACCGCGATCTCGGCGCGCGGCCAGGCGAGGTTGACGTCGCCGCGCAGGTGCTTGGAGGCCATCACGTCGTAGGCGCCGCCATAGGCCTTGCGCGTGATGACGGTGATCTTCGGCACCGTGCACTCGGCGTACGCGTACAGCAGCTTGGCGCCGTGCTTGATGATGCCGCCGTACTCCTGGCCGGTGCCGGGCATGAAGCCGGGCACGTCGACGAAGGTGACCACCGGGATGTTGAAGGCATCGCAGAAGCGCACGAAGCGCGCGGCCTTGATGCTGCTCTTGATGTCGAGGCAGCCCGCCAGCACCAGCGGCTGGTTGGCGACGATGCCGATGGTCTGGCCTTCCATGCGGGCGAAGCCGATCACGATGTTCTTCGCGTAGTCGGGCTGCAACTCGAAGAAGTCGCCGTCGTCCACCACCTTCAGGATCAGTTCCTTGATGTCGTAGGGCTTGTTCGGGTTGTCGGGCACGAGCGTGTCGAGCGAGTAGTCGAGCCGGTCGGCCGGGTCGCCCAGGCCGTTGTTGCCCAGGCGCACGGGTGGCTTCTCGCGGTTGTTCAGCGGCAGGTAGTTGTAGAGGCGACGCAGCATCATCAGCGCCTCCACGTCGTTCTCGAAGGCCATGTCGGCCACGCCGCTGCGGGTGGTGTGGGTAATGGCGCCGCCCAGTTCCTCGGCGGTCACGCTTTCATGCGTGACGGTCTTCACCACCTCGGGGCCGGTGACGAACATGTAGCTGGAGTCCTTCACCATGAAGATGAAGTCGGTCATGGCCGGCGAATACACGGCGCCGCCGGCGCAGGGGCCCATGATCATGCTGATCTGCGGCACCACGCCCGAGGCCATCACGTTGCGCTGGAACACGTCGGCATAGCCGCCGAGCGAGGCCACGCCTTCCTGGATGCGCGCGCCGCCGGAGTCGTTCAGGCCGATGACCGGTGCGCCGACCTTCATGGCCTGGTCCATCACCTTGCAGATCTTCTCGGCATGCGCCTCGCTGAGCGCGCCGCCGAAGACGGTGAAGTCCTGGCTGAACACGAACACCAGGCGGCCGTTGATCATGCCGTAGCCGGTGACCACGCCGTCGCCCGGCACCTTCTGCTCGGCCATGCCGAAATCGACCGAGCGGTGCTCGACGAACATGTCCCACTCTTCGAAGGTGTTGTCATCGAGCAGCAGCTCGATGCGCTCGCGCGCCGTGAGCTTGCCCTTGGCGTGCTGCGCGTCGATGCGCTTCTGCCCGCCGCCGAGACGCGCCTGGGCGCGGCGCTTTTCGAGTTGTTCGATCAGTTCTTGCATGGTGTGCTTTCGAAGCTGTGGTCCTGGATTCCGTGTCTTTTCTTCATGGCCTGGCTGTGATGGCGGCCGCGGCGAGCAGGTTGCGCGCGGCCGTGGAGGCCGGCAGGGTGCCCTGCGCCACCTGCTGCGTGAGCTGCGGCAGCAGTTCGCGCACCTGGGGGTGATGCCTGAAGGCCTGCTTGAGGCCGGCGTCGATGCGCTCCCACATCCACGCGGTGGCCTGCTTCTCGCGGCGTTTCGCGAGGCGGCCGTTGACGGTCTGCAGCTGCCTGAACTGGGTGACTGCGTCCCAGAAGGCGTCGACACCCGTGTTGGCCAGTGCGCTGAGCTGCAGCACCTTGGGCAGCCAGAAGCGCACTTCGGCGCCGCTGTGGGCGTCGTGCGCGGCATGCGCGTGCTCGGGGTTGCCTTGGTGGCCGAAGAGCCGCAGCGCCGATGTAATCTGCGCCTGCGCGCGCGTGGCGGCGTCCTTGTCGATGTCGGCCTTGTTGATGACGACGAGGTCGGCCAGCTCCATCACGCCCTTCTTGATGGCCTGCAGGTCGTCGCCCGCGTTGGGCAGTTGCAGCAGCACGAACATGTCGGTCATGCCGGCCACGGCCGTTTCGCTCTGGCCCACGCCGACGGTCTCGACGATCACGATGTCGTAGCCGGCGGCCTCGCAGACCAGCATGGCCTCGCGCGTCTTCTCCGCCACGCCGCCCAGCGTGCCGCTCGACGGGCTCGGACGGATGTAGGCGCGCTCGTTGACCGAGAGGCGCTCCATGCGCGTCTTGTCGCCGAGGATGGAGCCGCCCGAAACGGTAGATGACGGGTCGATGGTGAGCACCGCCACGCGATGCCCCTTGCCGATCAGCAGCAGGCCCAGCGTCTCGATGAAGGTCGACTTGCCGACGCCCGGCACGCCCGAGATGCCGAGGCGGAACGAATTGCCCGTGCGCGGCAGCAGCGCCGTGAGCAGTTCGTCGGCCTGCGCGCGATGGTCGTCGCGCGTCGATTCGAGCAGCGTGATCGCCTTGGCGATGGCGCGTCGCTGCGGCATGCCTTCGGTGCCGGCGATCGCGTTCTCCAAAGCCTTCGCCTTGTCGCTCAGCACGCAGCCTCCGACGCCACGCGCCAGCGGTAATGCAGGTCGACGCCCTCGCCGCCTTCGAGCACGAAGCCGTGGCGCAGGTAGAAGCGGTTGGCGTCGCTCTCCACGAGCGCGGTGAGCTTGATGTCCAGCCGCTGCTCGCGCGCCTGCGACTTGGCCCATTCGAGCACCCATTCACCGATGCCCAGGCCCTGGAAGCCGGTGCGCAGGTAGAGATGGTCGAGGCGCAGCGCGTCGCTGTCCTCGGGCTTGAGCGTGACGAAGCCGATGCGCTGGCCACCGTCGAGCACGATGTGGTGCATGTAGGGCACCACGAAGCCCGCGTTCAGGCGCTCGCGCGAGCGGGCCGCGTCGAAACGGCCCACGCGCTCCAGGCTCGGGCGCATCGCGTCGATGCGCAGGGCCAGCATGGCCTCGAAATCGCTGGAATCCACCGGCTGCAGCGACAGCCGCGACAAGAGATCGCTCACGACGGCGCGCCTCAGGCCGTGACCGCCGCGCGAATCTGCTCCAGCACGTCCTTGGCGCTGGCGGGAATGGGCGTGCCCGGCCCGTAGATGCCCTTGACGCCGGCGTCGTAGAGGAACTCGTAGTCCTGCCGCGGGATGACGCCGCCGACGAACACGATGATGTCGTCGGCGCCCTGCTTGCGCAGCTCGTCGATGATGGCGGGCACAAGAGTCTTATGGCCGGCCGCGAGCGTGCTCACGCCGACGGCGTGCACGTCGTTCTCGATGGCCTGGCGCGCGCATTCTTCCGGCGTCTGGAAGAGCGGCCCCATGTCCACGTCGAAGCCCAGGTCGGCGAAGGCGGTGGCGACAACCTTCGCGCCGCGGTCGTGGCCGTCCTGGCCCAGCTTGGAGATCATCACGCGCGGGCGGCGGCCCTGCTCTTCGGCGAAGGCGTTGATCTCGGTCTTGAGCGTTTCCCAGCCCTCGGCGGAGTCGTAGGCGGCGGCATACACGCCGGTGACCTTCTGCGTGTCGGCGCGGTGGCGGCCGAAGGCCTTTTCGAGCGCGTCGGAAATTTCGCCCACCGTGGCGCGCAGGCGCACCGCGTCGATGCTCAGCGCCAGCAGGTTGCCGGTGTTGTTCTCGGCGGCTTCGGTGAGCGCGTCGAGCGCGGCCTGCGCCTTGGCGCTGTCGCGCGAGGCGCGGATCTTCTGCAGGCGCGCGACCTGCTGCTCGCGCACCTTCACGTTGTCGATGGAGAGGATTTCCACCGGGTCTTCGTTCTTGAGCTTGTACTTGTTGACGCCGACGATCACGTCCTTGCCGGAATCGATGCGCGCCTGCTTCTCGGCGGCGGCCGCCTCGATCTTGAGCTTGGCCCAGCCGCTGTCGACCGCCTTGGTCATGCCGCCCATGGCCTCGACCTCCTCGATGATGGCCCAGGCCGCATCGGCCATGTCCTGGGTGAGCTTCTCCATCATGTAGCTGCCGGCCCAGGGGTCGATCACGTTGGTGATGTGGGTCTCTTCCTGGATGATGAGCTGCGTGTTGCGCGCGATGCGCGCGCTGAACTCGGTGGGCAGCGCGATGGCCTCGTCGAGCGCGTTGGTGTGCAGGCTCTGCGTGCCGCCAAACACCGCGGCCATCGCCTCGATGGTGGTGCGCACCACGTTGTTGTACGGGTCCTGCTCGGTGAGGCTCCAGCCCGAGGTCTGGCAGTGGGTGCGCAGCATCAGGCTCTTGGGGTTCTTGGGCTCGAACTCCTTCATGATGCGGCACCACAGCAGGCGCGCCGCGCGCATCTTGGCGACTTCGAGATAGAAGTTCATGCCGATGGCCCAGAAGAAGCTCAGGCGGCCGGCGAAGCCGTCGACGTCCAAGCCCTTGGCCAGCGCGGTCTTCACGTACTCCTTGCCGTCGGCCAGCGTGAAGGCGAGCTCCAGCGCCTGGTTGGCGCCGGCTTCCTGCATGTGGTAGCCGCTGATCGAGATCGAGTTGAACTTGGGCATCTTCTGCGCCGTGTACTCGATGATGTCGCCGATGATCCGCATGCTCGGCCCGGGCGGGAAGATGTACGTGTTGCGGACCATGAACTCCTTGAGGATGTCGTTCTGGATGGTTCCGCTGAGCTGGTCCTGCGCCACGCCCTGCTCTTCCGCCGCAACAACATAGCCCGCCAGCACCGGCAGCACGGCGCCGTTCATCGTCATGGACACGCTCACCTTGTCGAGCGGGATCTGGTCGAACAGGATCTTCATGTCCTCGACCGAGTCGATGGCCACGCCGGCCTTGCCGACGTCGCCGGTCACGCGCGGATGGTCGCTGTCGTAGCCGCGGTGGGTGGCGAGGTCGAAGGCCACGCTCACGCCCTGCCCGCCCGCGGCCAGCGCCTTGCGGTAGAAGGCGTTCGATTCCTCCGCGGTGGAGAAGCCGGCGTACTGGCGGATGGTCCAGGGGCGCACCGCGTACATGGTGGCCTGCGGGCCACGCAGGTAGGGTTCGAAGCCAGGCAGCGTGTCGGTGTACTTCAGCCCCTGCAGGTCGGCGGCGGTGTACAGCGGCTTCACGGCAATGCCGTCGGGCGTGATCCAGTTCAGCGCGCTCACGTCGCCGCCGGGTGCGGACTTGGCTGCGGCCTTGGCCCAGGCTTCGAGGTCGGCTTGCTTGAAAGAGGGTTCGGGTTTGCTGCTCATGAAGGGGCCGTTCGCAGAGTCTTGCAGGGTGTTCGCAAATTCGCCTGCAGGGATCTGCAAGCCGGCCGCGAGTCTAACCGATCCATAATTATTAATTCAAACGCCTTTTTTGAAGTACAGTCCGGCCCATGTCCGCCGTCACCCTCACCCCCCGCGCCCTCTACGAAGAGGTCGCCGAACTGCTGCGCCAGCGGATCTTTCGCCGCGAGCTGGAGCCCGGCAGCTGGATCGACGAACTCAAGCTGGCCGAGGAATACGGCATCAGCCGCACCCCGTTGCGCGAGGCGCTGAAGGTGCTCGCGGCCGAGGGCCTGGTGACGATGAAGGTGCGGCGCGGCGCCTACGTGACCGAGGTGTCGGAACAGGATCTGGCCGACGTCTATCACCTGCTCTCGCTGCTGGAGAGCGATGCCGCCGGCGTGGTGGCCGAGCGCGCCACCGACGCCCAGCGCGTCGAGTTGAAGGCGCTGCACGCCGAGCTGGAGGCGGCGGCCTCGCCTGAAGACCGAGAGCACTTCTTCGCCGTGAACGAGCGCTTCCACATGCAGTTGCTGGCCATCGCCAACAACAAGTGGCGCGACCAGATGGTGGCCGACCTGCGCAAGGTGATGAAGCTCAACCGGCACAACTCGCTGCTGAAGGCCGGCCGAATCGGCGAATCGCTGGCGGAGCACCGCGCGGTGATGGCTGCCATCGAAGCACGCGACGCGGAAGCCGCCATGGCCCGCATGCGCGAGCACTTCCAGAACGGGCTGGAAGCGGCGAACTAGGTCCGCCCCCAGGCTTGCGCACTTCGTGTCGCTTCGCCACCCCCTCACGGGGGCGATACCTGCGGCCCGGCGAAGCCGGTTCCGCGGTATCCCGCGAATTCTCGGGTCGCTTCGCATCCCCCGGAAAGGAAGCCAGACCTGCGGCCGGGCAAAGCCGGCTCCGCGGTATTTCGCGAATCCTCGGGCGCGTTGTCTCCCTGCGGGAAGAAGGTCAATCCAGGCTGAGGGTGCCGGTTTCGTTGGCCAGGCGCTGGGCGGTTTCGAGCAGCAGCGGAGCTATGCGCCCCACCATGGTTTCCTTGGGCAGCAGGTAGGCGGGGCCCCCACAGCTCACGGAATAACGCTCGCCGCGCGGGCCTTCCAGGGCGAAGCCGATGGCGTGGATGTGCGGATTCCATTCGCCGAAGGAGCCGCAGTAGCCCAGCGCGCCGTACTCGTCCAGGCTCGAGATCAGGCCCGGCTCGATGACGCCCCAGCTTTCTCCGCTCTCGGTCCGGATCTGCGCCAGCAGCTCGGACTGCTCCGCCTCGGGCAGCGCCGCCAGGTAGGCGCGCCCGGCAGCCGAGGTCGCGATGGTCATGCGCGTGCCCACCTCGATGCGGGAGCTGATGACCACCGAGCGCGGCCGCAGCGAATCGATGACCAGCATGTCGAGCTCGTCGCGCACGCCAAGGTGCACGCTCACGCCCGCCGCTTCCGAAAGCGCCGCCAGGTGCGGCCGCGCCACGGTGCGCAGGTCGAAATGGCGCAGGTAGCGGCTGCTCATGTCGAGCAGCGCGGGGCCGAGGCTGAAGCGCTCGCTGTCCTGAGACTGTCGTAAATACCCCGCACTCACCAGCGTTGCGGTGAGCCTGGACACCGTGGCCTTGGGGATGCCGGTGGTGTCTGCCAGTTCGCGATTGCCTATCGGTGCCGATGCCATGCCGATGACTCTCAGGAGAGCCAGTCCTCTGGCGAGCGCGCTCACTTCTTCTTTGCCGCCAATCGCGTCACTCATGTATCCAAACCTTTTTATGTCCCTGATGTCCTCATTTTTCAGCAAAAAACGGTTGACGCGCCACTTATCGTGAAGTAGCGATTTCGAAACATCGTTTCAGGAAAGGCTTGGAGGCCGATTCCGACCCCTGATGCCGTGCCGATGGAAGCGCGCGCGGCGCTACGGATTCAGGCTGCCTGCGCCGCGGCAGGCTCACGCGCCAGCGCCATGACTTCGTGCGCGGGCAGTGTCTTGAGCCGATGGTCGCTCCAGACCTGCCGCCAGCGGCGCGCACCCGGAAGACCGTTGCGCAAACCCAGCATGTGCCGCGCGATCGGCCACCAGTGCGTGCCGTGCTCGGCCGCCTCGCGGGCCATGTAGTCGCACATCAGCGACTCGACTTCCTCGCGCGTGAGCGTCTGCTCGCCGGCGCCGAAGAACTCGGCGTCCCATCCGGCCAGCCACCAGGGGTTGTGATACGCCTCTCGCCCCACCATCACGCCGTCGAGCAGCCGCAGATGCTCGTGCACCTGTGCGTCGACCGTGATGCCGCCGTTGATGGCGATGTGCAGATCGGGAAACTCGTGCTTCAGCCGGTGCACCAGCTCGTAGCGCAGCGGCGGGATCTCGCGGTTCTGCTTCGGGCTCAGCCCCTGCAGCCAGGCGTTACGCGCATGCACGATGAAGGTGTTGCAGCCGGCCTCGCTCACCTTGCCGACGAAGTCGCGCACGAACTCGTAGCTTTCGATCCTGTCGATGCCGATGCGATGCTTGACAGTCACCGGAATGCCGACCACGTCGACCATCGCCTTCACGCAATCGGCCACCAGCTGCGGCTCGTTCATGAGGCAGGCGCCGAAGGCGCCGCGCTGCACCCGCTCGCTGGGGCAGCCGCAGTTCAGGTTGATCTCGTCGTAGCCCCACTCCTCCCCGAGCTTCGCGCAGTGCGCGAGGTCGGCCGGCTCGCTGCCGCCGAGTTGCAGCGCAACGGGGTGTTCCTCGGCGTTGAAGCGCAGATGGCGCGGCACGTCGCCATGCATCAGCGCGCCGGTCGTCACCATCTCGGTGTAGAGCAGCGCGTGGCGCGACAGCAGGCGATGGAGGTAACGACAGTGTCTGTCGGTCCAGTCCATCATGGGTGCAACGGACAAACGCATTGCCTCTGTCGCGCGGTCCTTTCGAGGAAAATCAAGCACTGGCGCGGGGTTTTGGGGGTTCTCGTTCGTCGTCATTCAGTTTCATTCAGCGCTGTTTTTCCGGTCTCGGTGGTACATTGCGTGCCACAAAAATGGCATGTACCACCGGGAGGCCCCCTTTTGGGAACCATCACGAAGCGCAAGCGCGCAGACGGAAGCGTAGCGCACATGGCTCGCATCCGAATCAAAGAAGGCGGCGTCGTCGTCCACAGCGAGACCGAGACTTTCGACCGCGAGCCAGCGGCCAAGCTCTGGCTGAAAAGCCGGGAAACCGAGCTGTCGCAGCCCGGCGCGCTGGCGAAACTCAAGGCGCCGGACCCCACCTTCGCTGAGGCCATCCAGAAGTATGTCGCCGAGTACCGCAAAGGCATCGGCAAGACAAAGGCCCAGGTGCTCAACACGGTAGCGGCCACCAGCTTGGCGAAGCGGCGCGGCTCGACCATCACCAGCGCCGACTGGGTGCAGTTCGCCAAGGATCTCGGCGTCCTGCCGCAGACGGCCGACAACTACCTGTCGCATATCTCGGCGGTCTACCAGCTGGCACGCCCGGCATGGGGGTATCAGCTCGATCCCCAGGTCATCAACGATGCACGCAAGGTGTGCAAGGCCCTCGGCTTGACATCGAAGTCCAGGCAGCGTGACAGACGTCCCACTCTCGAAGAGCTGGACAAGCTCATGACTCTCTTCGGCAACCGGCGCAAGGGCTCGATCCCCATGCAGGAGATCGTCTGTTACGCGATCTTCAGCACGCGGCGGCAAGACGAGATCACCCGACAGACTTTCGAAGATCTCGATGAGGCGCATCCAGATATTTGGGTGCGAGACATGAAGCACCCAGGCGAAAAACTGGGCAACGATGTCCGTTGTGGGCTGACACCTGAGGCGCTGGCCATCATCCTGAACCGGCGAAAAGACGCTGGGCAGACCGGCCGCATTTTTCCCTACGACAGCGGCACCATCAGCCGCGTTTTCACCGATGCCTGCACCCTGCTGGGCATCGAGGATCTGCACTTCCACGACCTGCGCCACGACGGCATCAGTCGCCTCTTCGAGCTGGGTTGGAACATTCCAAATGTCGCCGGAGTGTCAGGGCATCGGACATGGAGTTCGTTGCGACGGTACACGCACATCCGTCACCGCAATGACAAGTACGCCTCGTGGCAGTGGCTGGAAAAGCTCGGCATCTGCACATCGACACCTAAGGAGGGCGACGAGGTCTCAGAACTAGCCAGCGCGCAGCCCTATCTGCGTGGCGAGAACGAAGTCGGCGCTAAGAAGGAACTGTTTTCGAAGCAGGTCAACGGGATTGGCCCCCTCTGAGCAGGCCAGACTAGGCTATAACCAGCTTGGTTTTTTCTAGCCCCTAGCCCAGAGATCCACATGCTGCAAGCTGAGTATATATGGCAAAGACGCGTAAAAAATTACCTATAGACATCGAGACGGAAGTGCTAATTCGAAGCCGCCGGCGCTGCGCCTTGTGCTACGGATTGAAAGGCGACTTCGGCGAAAAAATCGGTCAGATCGCGCATGTTGACAAAGACCGCTCGAACGACTCGCTTCACAATTTGGCTTGGCTATGCTTCGAGCACCATTCCCTCTACGACTCCACAACGAGTCAGCACAAGAACTACCAAGCCGCAGAGGTCAAGCAATATCGGGACACGCTGTACAGAGCCGTTGCAACCAGTTCGATCAGTGGGCCAGAGTCACTTGGTCGCTATATCGCCACCGAATCTAGTTCAACTGTCATTTGGCTTGCCGATCAAGTAGTTGTTTTGTTCGATTGGCCGCTACGTTGCGCACCAACTCTTCTGCTATACCCGCAATCACTGGCCCCACGAGAGATCTCTTCACGCGGCTTCCAAGCAACTTTGCAGGCTCCGATAGAACGGGAATCCTTTGCTTTTTTCGCAGATGCTTCACCAGCAGAATTTCGAGAAGAGGCAAAAATCCAACGCGAAGACTGGCGTTCCGCGCACCGCTAGGAGCACTTGGTGCAGTAATAGGTTTAGATATCGATAGGGGTCTGTTGCTCGTCCACAGGTCACGCGTCAGAACGGTAAATTCTCGGAGTCGACCTCTCGATGGAGATCGGACGCCCCCCCTTTTGCTACTTTCCGGTCTTAGCCAGCAATCGAGTAATGTGGTCGAAGGCTGCTAGCTTGGCTTGATCGATAGTCGGAAAATTCCGGCGTGCGTGCTCGACGCTTGAGCCATCCAATGCGGCGATCGTTGCACCGTACCCGCTGCCGCGTCCATAGACTGTGATGCGGAAGCCATCAGCCTTGATGGTCGGGTTCCCCTTCACGGACATCTTCCAGATGCGACCGAGCCAACGTGCACGCTTGCTTGTGCGGCTGCGCATCGATGCTTCGCGGTCTCTTGCTGCAGCCAAACTTCCTTCCATGTGGCCCGAGCAGACGCAGCCAACGGCCAAGGAGTCTGGATAGTCAGGATGCTCCATGTGATGGACATAGCGAATAGTTTGTGACTCGCACATTTCGCACTCTGCCTGGGGTTCGCCAAGGTCTTCAATATCGACGCAGACCCATCCCTTATGCGGTACGCCGACCATCGACCACTTCCCCCGACGATGGGCGACGAGTTCCTCTTCGCTAGGCATCGCTCCCCTCCTTCTGACAATGGACAGTCTTCCCCCTAAGCGTCTACCGCCGGCTTCAGCTCCTGCAGTAGGGTCAGCTTTGCAATGTCTCGGGCGATGATGGTCCGTGCGCAGTCCGCGCAGTAGTGATCCCAACTTCGGCCATTGCGCACTTTCAAGCGGACATCACCCATGGCGATACGATGCCGGCTGTTGGCTTGGCAGTTGTGCGACTTACCCGCGGTATCGACGCCCACTTGGCAAATCAAAGATTTAATCGCCACCGAAGACCTCCCTCTCTGCTTGTGCAACAAGCCGCGTGAAACTTGCCTCAATCTGGTCAAGCTGAGGGCGGGTGAATTCGTGCCGTTGCCGACCAGTCTGTCCCACGGAAGCGTTGACCACACGGTCAATCGCAGACTTCAGAACGATGAGATTAGTTCGACCAAGTCGCTGCAGATCTAGGCCATGGCCCTCGGCGCTGACGCCGCGTCTACTGAGAATCCTGGCCGCTTCTGTCCGTATCCGCATGTCAAGGCCACCGCGCATGGCTTGGCGTTGTGCAACCCTGGTTACAGGCACCGGCTGAAGAACTTCGCGGGCAGGGTCGAAGTCTCCAGAGATGAGACCCCGCTCCTGCAGGAGTCGAATAGCCGCCGCTGAATCCTCTTCAAGCAAATGAATTTCCTCCAGCTGCACCTCTGTCTGCGCGCGGACCTCCACTTCGTCGGCTGAACGATCGACCGGCGTGACCTCACGTTCGCCTTCAGGCTCTCCGGGGTCCAATCCTTCCAATGGCAGCAACTGGTCAAAGTAAGCTTGGTCGGCTTCGCTGTACTGCTGGAAATCTCCCCACTGCCTAGCAATGTTGGCACCTGCGTGAAAGACGACCACCCCTTGATTCAATACGTTGCCGGGGGCGTTCTGAACGATCACCCGCATGATGCGCCCCACGAACTGCACGAACGGTGATAGGTTGGCGAAGATGCTAAAGACCGCCGCTACTGCGAGGTAAGGGTGATCGAAGCCCTCACCAAGCTTTCGAACTTGCACGATGACATCGAGCTGGTGGGATTCCAGCTGCTGCATGACACGCTGGTTAGCAGCGCCGTCTTCGCGTGAATGCACGTATCCGGCACGGCGGCCGCGGGACGCATATGCTTGGACAATTTGACGGCAATGCTCAAAGTTAAGAGCTGACGCGATGATCTTCAGGCGACTTTCGCCTGACTCCGTGCGTAGGCGGTCCAGCTCGCGAATCGACGCATCCACGATGGTGTTGAGCGTCTCGGTCGAGGTCACGATGCTGCGGCGAAAATCCGCATCTTCTTCCCCGAGGCGCCGCACTTCGGCGAGGCTCACTTCGATCTCAGCGGTGCCGTCACGGCGCACGTAGCGCAGCGTGCGCGGGTTTAGCTGTACGGCCTTCAACCGCTTGACATATCCCTCTTGGATCGCCCGGAAGATCGGATACGAGTAGAGGACTCGGCCTGCCATGATTTGGCCGTCGGCCCGCATCGGCGTTGCGCTGAAGTTAACGATCTTGGCGTCGGGAAAACGCGCCTTCAGCGCTGCCCAACTCTCTGCCACGCTGTGGTGGCCTTCGTCGAACAGGATCAGGTCGAAATAGTTGTTGGGCAACGTCTGCAGCCACCGGTTCTGGTCGCCTTGCAACTGCTGAATGTTGGTGATGACTACCTGAGCGTCGTCCAGATCGCCCCGATTCGCGGTGGTGCCGCGGATTTCGACGGGCTCGGGATAGGGGCCGCCGGCTAGCACCTGGCACTTCTGATAGAACATGCTCGCGTTGCTAGGGTTAAAGTCTGCAGCCAGCTGCGCCGCGATCGCCACCCCGGGCGCGACGACCAAAGTACGCGTTGATCGGAAGGCGAAAGGGGCCAAGGTGATAGTGCCGGACTTCCCACATCCGACAGGCAGCACTATGCCTACCTCTCTTTCCGTGTCTTCCGGATTGCTCGCATAGTCAACCAGCGCTTGATAGGCCTCACGCTGCGGAGTACGGATGTTGCGGTTGCTGCCGATGTTCGGCTGCCGAGTCTGGAATGGACTAGTCATTTGGCTCTCGTGTAGGTTACGGGGCTGACTTCGAACACCAAGGTAGCACATAGTTACCTTTTATCAACCTAGGGAAAGACAGCGGGGCGAGCGAAACCGCTGTGACCTCATTGCGAAGCGCTTCCGGGCCTAGGGCACCGCGGTCGCGGTGCAATACGCCACTAGCCCACGCAAAACTCGTAAAAACCGGCACCAATGCCGCCATGTGAAAGTTTGCACCACGTCAGCACCGGTGCGGCACGGCCAGCTAACGACCGGGTCGTAAAACCAACTACCCGAAGCGAGCGGGCTCGGTGGGGGCTAGACCGCGCGCCAGGGGGCACGGGCGGCCCACCGCCCGGGGCAGCCGGTCGATATGGGTGGGAGGGGCGTGCCAGGGCGCTAGGCAGGCCGTAGCGGCCCGAAACTGCACTCGGCAGGGGCAAGGAGGCATCAGACGGGAAAAGGGCTCTATACGCGGCTTCGGCTGCTCGGCGCCGCCCATTGCTAACCGAGGGACGACGTCGGCCCTATCGATCGAGCCGCGACTCGTGCACGTCGGTGAGGCAGAATTCACCGAATACCGAGAAGGGGGCGACATGAACAAAGAAGAGGCACTACTGTCCTTTGCCGACTTATTGGAAGTCGCCAGCGTCTGTGCGCCGGAAAGGAGCTACGAAATGCAGACGGAACTCGTCGAACGATGCCGTTCAACGCGCCGTGCATTTGTCGCAAAGATGCCCCTTCGTAACCTTTTTCGCTGCGATATCTGCGGCCTTCAAGCTGGCGAGGTGCTCATGCACTTCGAAGACCCAAAGCAGCCGCTTCAGACTGAGGTAAATAGTTCCATCTGGGAAACGCCGGTCGGGCACTATGTGGATATGGACAAGTCTGAGCTGCACCGCATGCTTGTGCACGACGCAGACCTCTCGCCAGCGTTCCAGGCTCTTCTCCAACAGGCAAGGCCCCGACCTCTTGCGTTCAGGCGCCCACGCCGGGATGTCATCGCCGTGCGCCTAGATGCGATGAGGCCTCAGGCCGCCGTATTGCTACCCGCCTGGTCGACGAAGCGCACCAGCTCCTCCCCTGCCCACTCGTTGAGTTCGCGAAAGCGCTGCATCAGAGGCCGAATCTCGTTGTCGATGAACACCCCCAGCGCGTCCGGCGCATTGCCGAACCCGCCGGCGTTGGTCGGCACGATGCCCAGCAAGCCCGGCGGCACGCGGTGGGCGGCGAGCACGTCGTCCTTGCTCACATTCTTGATAGCCGCGAAGTCGTCCTTTGCTGCCACCTCGCTGACCGGAATCAGCTTCAAGCCATCGGACTTGCCTCCAGGCGCATGCAGGAACAGATTCCGGAAGTTGCCCGGCCCCTTCGCTCCCTTCAGCGCCTCACGCAACGCATCCGCATCGGTGGTGCTGACCTGGGCATCCGACAGGTACAGGATGAAGCCCGCGTGCGAGCCGTTCGCGTAGTACTTGCGCCGGAACATCGTGGCCGACTCGTTGAGCCAGGCCGACTGCAGCGCACTGATGTACTCGGGCAGGCCATAGACCTCCTGATTGACGTCGTCCTCGCGAAGATGGAAGACCGAGTCGGCGGGGAACTCATGCTCCTGATGCCAGCCCCGGACAAAGAAGTAGCAGCCCGCCTCTTCCCCGCGCCGGGTGAATTTGGCCAGCGCGTGCTGCAGCGGCAGCGGCCGACCGGTGACGGCGCGCGGCTGCTCGACGTAGGCATTGCCGAACACCAGAAAATCCAGCGCCATCGCGCCGAACGTCGCGCTCGACAGCCGCGGGTGCGGGACGAACATCCCCTTCAGCAGGTTGCGCTTCAGGAAGATCGCGGAGCCATGGTGCGGCGACGCGCGAAATGCGCTGGCCAGCCCTTCCCACGGGAGCGGCGGCTCGTACCAACGGCCGTTGAACATGCTCTCGACATAGTCGAGCAGCTGGATGCGACTCACAGGCTCGGGGTCGCCGAAGCTGAAGGCCGCGACGGCGCCACCGCCCGGCTGCGTCATCAGGTCAGCGCCCGAGGCGCCAGCACTGGCCAGCGGCGCGGCGTGCGTCGATCGGTGGGCGTGGATGCCCTTGCGTTTGCTCATCCAAAAATCTCCATGCGAGAGCTGCCGCCGACAACATCGCCGGCGAGTGTTTCGTTATCGAGCGCGTGCATCGTTGCCCACGCAAGATCCGCGTGCCCCGTCTCTTGCGAGCGGCCCGAGTCGTAGGTCACGTTCCGGCCGCTGGCCGTGAGCACGCGCTTGATGGCCATGAACGACGCCGCGATGTCGGTCCATCCGGCATCGAATTCGAGCCTGCCCTTGTGAATCACCTGCTGCGCCTTTAGCACGAGGCGTTGCTTCACCTCGATGCTGTACTGGTAGCCCTTCACTTGGGGGAAGAACTTCTCGACGATCTGGAAAACGCCCGCGCCAAGACCCGTCTTGTCGATGCCGATATGCACGACGTTGTATTGCTGCGTGACGCGCCGGATCGCCTCGGCTTGGGCCTCGAAGTCCGAGCCCTTGAACTGCTCGCGGTGCAGGATGCGGAACTTGCCGCCGGGCACCCGTGGCGGTGCAACGACAACCAGCGCCGCCGCATCGCCCTTGTCCGAAGGGTCATAGCCGATCCACACAGGGTGATGCGCGTAGGGCCGTAGCCATAGCGGCTTGACGTCGCTCCACGTCTCCCAGCTGTCGACCATGCAGGCCTGCATCTGCGCCAGCGTGAACAGGGAGAGACTGTCATCGATGAATTGGCACATGAAAAGGTTGGCGAACTCGTCGACGCTGTATTCCTCACGCAGCTCGGCGATGTCGAAGAGATCGAAGCCCAGCGCGACCGCGTCTTCCACCGTGACGATGTCGCGCCACTTCCGGTCGAGGCCCAGCGCGCCGCCGCGCAGCGCCCTGTGCGTCGTGTCGATGCGGACATGGTCTTTCTTCGCGCGGCCCTTGTTCCTGTCGTCGCCGGTCCAGAAGCCATAGGCCTCGTGCGACATGGCCGAAGGCGTCGAGAAGTAGGTCTTGCGCCAGTGCTTGTGCGAGGCCATCGCGCTCGCCAGCTTGTTGATCGTGCGAAAGCGCGGAACCCAGAAGAACTCGTCGAAGTAGAAGTCGCCGTGATACGACTGGGCCGTCATCGCGTTCGTGCCGAGGAAGATCAGCTCCGCGCCATTCCACAGCTTGATGTTCTCGCCCTTGAGCTCGACGTCGACCTCCTTCGCGAAATCGACGATGTAGCTGCGGAACTGGTGCGCCTGCGCCTTCGAGGCCGAGAGAAAGAGCTTGTTGCGCCCCTCCTTCGCCGCCGACAGCAGCGCCTCGCGCGAGAAATAGAACGTCGCGCCGATCTGCCGCGACTTGAGGATCGCGCGCAGCCGCTGGTACTGCTGATCGAACCACGTCTGATGGAACGGAAAGTTCGATTCGCGCAGCTTCGCTTCGAGAAGCGCAATCTGGTCCTCGCTGAACTCGTTGCGTTTGGGCCTGCGCTTCGGCGCCGCGTTGCGCGCCGCAATGTTCGGATTCAGGTCGCCTTCGCGCCCGGTCTGCTGGTACTTCTCGACGCGGGCCGTGCGCTCCAGCTGGCGGCCCAACAGGTCGATTTCCTTGTAGTCCCCGCCGGTCTTCTCGGTCTTCAGGATCAGCTGGACGAGCCGCACTTCGAGCGCGCCGTTCACGCGGTCAAGCGGCTGCGCGTCATCCCACTTATCGGCCTCCTTCCAGCCGTAGACCGTCGACGCCGGCACGCCCAGGTGCTCCGCGATCTGCTTGACCTTCCAGCCTGTCCACGCGAGGAACCGCGCCGCCGTGCGGGGTTGCGCCTGCGGCGTCAACGTGGCAATCTGGCCCGTCGCAGTGTTCGCAACGCTGCCGACATCGGCAACAGGTGCCACCACTTTGGCGGTGTTCGAAGCCCGTCCACGCTTGTGCGACGCGGACTTCTTCGCAGCGACAGAAACAGTCCGGCGAGTGCGGCCGGACGCAGCGGATTTCAGGGGCATGCCGCCGAGGTTGCCCGCGCGCGCGAAGCATCGCCACCACGTCCAACAGTGCCCGCCACTGCCACATACGCAGCGGCTTGAGAGCGGACGTACGCGCCGACACCATTGGCTCACCGCATCGCGAACACCACGCGGTCCCCGTTCAACCAGCAGTGAGCCAACCCATGTCCACACCCGCAAAGAAGCCGGTCTCCAAGTTCTTCCGCGTCGCCGTCGAAGGCGCGACCAGCGACGGCCGTGTCATTGACCGCGCGATGCTGGAACAGATCGCCGCCAGCTACGACCCGAACCTCTATGGCGCCCGCGTCAACATCGAGCACATGCGTGGCTACAGCCCGAACAGCGACTTTCGCGCCTATGGCGATGTCACCGCTGTAAAGACGGGCGAGGTCGAGATCGGCGGCGTCAAGAAGCTCGCCCTCTTCGCGCAGATCTCCCCCACCGATGAGCTGGTCGACCTCAACAAGAAGCGCCAGAAGATCTATTCGTCGATGGAAGTCCGGCCGCGCTTCGCCGACAGCGAGAAGGCCTATCTCGTCGGCCTGGCCGTCACCGACAACCCCGCTAGCCTCGGCACCGAAATGCTGGAGTTCGCGGCCAAGAACCCGAACTCCAACCCCTTCGCCGCGCGCAAGGAAAAGCCCGACGACCTCTTCACGGCCGCCGAAGAGTTCACCCTCGAATTCGAGGACGCGCCCGACGAAGGCGCCCTGGCCAAGTTCCGCGCGGCCGTCGCCGGCGCCCTGGCGAAGTTCGGCGCGAAGACCGCAACCGACGATGCACGCTTCGCCGCCGTCGCCGAAGGCTTCGAGCAGATCGGCGACGCCTTCGCAGCCCACGTCACGGCCACCGAGCAAAAACTCTCCGCCCGCGACAAGACCATCGGCGAACTGCAGGCCACCCTGGCCGACCTGAAGGCCAAGTACTCGGTCCTCGACACCACGCCCACCGGCACCACTCGCCCGCTGGCCACCGGCGGCAACGGCACCACGAAGACCGACTGCTGAGTCACGTCGACCCACCGCAAGCACCTCATCCGCAACACCACACAGGCAGCACACACCATGCGCAAAGAAACCCGCCAAGTCCTCGACGCCTACTTCGCCCAGCTGGCCACCCTCAACGAAGTGGCTAGCGTCGTTCAGAAATTCAACGTCGTGCCGCGCGTGCAGCAGACCCTCGAAGCGAAGATGCAGGAGTCGAGTGCGTTCCTGCAGCGCATCAACGTCATCGGCGTCACCGAGCAGATGGCCGCCAAGGTCGGCGTCGGCGTCACCGGCCCGGTGGCCAGCCGCACCGACACCAGCGGCAATCTCACGCGCAAGCCGCGCAACGTCGCGGCGCTCGACGACAACCAATACCGCTGCGTGCAGACCAACTTCGACACTGCCATCCGCTATGCGCAGCTCGATGCCTGGGCCGGCTTCCCCAACTTCCAGACGCTGCTGCGCGACGCGATCCTCCGGCGCCAGGCACTGGACCGCATCTGCATCGGCTTCAACGGCACCAGCATCGCCGCCACCACGGACCTCGCCGCAAACCCGCTGCTGCAGGACGTGAACAAGGGCTGGCTGCAGCAGATGCGTGAACACGCCCCGGAAAACGTCCTCGCCGCGGGCGGCAAGCAGGCCGGCAAGGTCATCGTCGGCCCCGACAAGGCGACCAGCGACTACGCCAACCTCGACGCTGTGGTCTACGACGCGATCACGATGCTCGACCCGTGGAATCAGGAAGACCCGGACCTCGTGGCCGTGGTCGGTCGCGGCCTGATGCACGACAAGTACTTCCCGCTCGTCAACAAGGACCAGCCGCCGACCGAATCGCTGGCCGCCGACATCGTCATCAGCCAGAAGCGCGTGGGCGGGCTGCAGGCCGTCACCGTGCCTTTCTTCCCGGCAGGCACGGTGCTGGTTACCAAGCTGAGCAACCTGTCGATGTACTGGCAGCGCGACGCGCGCCGCCGCAACATCAAGGACGTGCCCGAGCGCGACCAGATCGAGAACTACGAGTCTTCCAACGACGCCTATGTCGTCGAGGACTACGGCAGCGCCGCCCTCGTGGAACACATCGAGATCGTCGACTAGGCCCGCGCCAAAAGTCTGACGAAAGACCGCGCGGGCCGGACCGGACCACGCCCTCCTCCACCAGCCCGGAACATCACTATGCGCCCACTCAGCCCCGCACAGCGCCACCGCGCGCGCGTCCTGCAAGAACAGGCCCAGGCCGCCAGCCCCTACGGCGTCGAGCTGCAGGGCGACGCCTACGGCCTCATGCGCGTCAAGCTCTCGCAGGACAAGACACGCCTGTCGCAGGTCCAGTCGCACGAACGCCGTGCCGAAATGAAGGCCCGGCTGCTGCCGGAATACTTCGACTGGATCTATACCTCGCTCGATACAGGCAAGGGCGCGGTGGATCAGGTGCTCACCACGGTGATGGTGTGGGCGTTCGACGCCGGCGCCTACCGCCTGGGCCTCGACATCGCGGCCTATGTCATCCGCCATCGCATGGCCATGGCCGACGACTACAAGCGCAGCCCGGCCGCCATCGTGATCGACGAACTGGCCAATGCCTACCTGAAGGGCCAATGGTCGCCCCTGTTCGTGCTGCTCGACGCCGAGAACGTGCAGCACCTGGCACCCGTGCCGCTCGACGATGACCCCGCCCGCGCACGGGCGCAAGCGGCAGCGCTGCTCATCGAGGCCGACATCTTGACGGCCGAGCAGGACGCGCCCGATCAGGCGCGCGCCAAGTTGCACAAGGCCATCGCGTACGCGGCACTCGGCAAGGTGCAGACAGCTGAAGAGCCCGACCTTTCCGCGATCGAGCCCGCCGCGCTGTCGCTGGCCCTCGCGCGCCTGCAGCGCGCCCTGGAGCTAGACAGCAATGCCGGCGTGAAAAAGGACATCGAACGCGTCGAGCGAGCGCTCAACAAGGCCGGCGCGAGCGTCGAGCCGAAAGCCGAGGCGGCGACCACCGCCCCACCCGAACAACCCGCTACGCCCTCGCCGGCCAGCACGCGCAAGAGCGCGGCGCCGGCGAGGAAGTCCACGGCCCCTGCGCGCAAGCGCGCCGCCGCGAAGTAGCGCAACCGAGCACCCCCGCGTGCCGGGCGGCCCGTGGCGCTGCGTGAAAGGCTGATTCCTCACCACAACGCGCCACGGCCACCGCCCACCTATACCAAGCCAGACCTCAAGCCCGAGCCCGACCATGTCCCTCATCGCCGCAGCCCCGCCCCTCGTGCGCACCACGCCGCCCAGCGACCCCGCGCCGCTGGGCAAGGTCTCCGCGGGCGCATGGTGGCCGGAGATCGACCTCGCGGCCCTGCGCGATGCCATGCGCCTCGACGGCACCATCACGCCCCAGCGCCTGCTGCCGGCCGCGCAGGAAGCGGTCGCGGCCACCATCGGCCAGCTCGCCGACTGGGCGAAGAGCCGCGAGGAAGAAGGCTACGCCTCGCTGGCCGCCGTGCCCGCCCTGAAGGTCGACGGCGAGTCGATCAATGTGCAGCGCTTCCGCCGCGCCGTGCACTGCCATGCGAAGGCCAATCTGATCGAGCGCTATAGCGACTACGACACCACCGGACGCGAGCGCCGCAAGGATCAGGACGAAGCGCGCGAGGACCAAGCCGAGCACCACCGCCGCGATGCCACCTGGGCGGTGCGCGACATCCTGGGCGCGTCGCGCTTGACCGTCGAGCTGATCTAGCCATGCCGCGGACCGTTGTCACCCAGCAGCACGACACGGTGGACCTGCTGTGCCTGCGTCACCTAGGCGCGACGGCGGGCGTCACCGAGGCAACGTACCGAATGAATCCCGGCCTCGCAGACCTGGGGCCGATCCTGCCGATCGGCCTCGCCGTCGTGCTGCCAGACCTCCCCGCCAATGCTGCCCGCATCGACACCGTGCAGCTCTGGGACTAGGAGACATCGCCATGCCCACTTCAACCCTACGACACCACACCATGACCGAGCCCACCACCACCGCCGCAGCTGCCGGCACCGCAGCAGGCTACAAGCTGGCTTTGCTTTCGCTGCCCGTCATTGCCAGCCTGATCGCCTTCTGGCTCGGCATCCGCTTCGTGCCACTGCGTCCTGGCCAGGCGTGGAACGACCTCATCAATCGCGTCATGGGTTGCCTGGCCAGCTCCTTCATCCTGGGCACCATCGCCCTCGTGCTACTCATGCAGCACAAGCCCGACGTCTTCACCGCCGGCGCCGCGCTCGCCCGGCTCGCCACGTTTCCGCCCGAGGCCGGCTTCTTCGTGATCACCGGCTGCGTGTTCGTGCTCTGCAGCATTCCCGGTCCGTGGATCGTGGCCGCGGTCTTCCTCTGGCTGGAGCGCCGCAAGGATCGCGACATCGGCGAACTGGCCGCCGAGATCCGCGCCGGCATCGGCGCCCCGCGCGTGCCGGCTCCCGTGGTCGCCACGCCAGAGCAAGCAGCGACCGCCGACACCATCGCCAAGACCTGAAGTTGCCATGCTCACCCTGCCACAGCTCATTGCCGCCGGCATCACGCCGACCGTCGCGCGCGTCCTGCTTCCACACCTGATCGACGCGTTCGATCGCTTCGAGATGGACACGCCTCGGCGAATGGCCGCCTTCGTAGGCCAGTACAGCCACGAAACCAGCGGGTTCACCCGCCTGGAGGAAAACCTCTACTACACCGACCCGGCTCGCATCGCACAGATGTTCTCCGCGCTGCGCGAGGTCGAGAAGGCGCGAGCTTTCACGCGCCAGCCCAAGGCGCTCGCGAACAGGGTCTATGCCAACCGGAACGGCAACGGCAGCGAGGCCAGCGGCGACGGCTGGAACTACCGCGGCCGAGGCCTCCCGCACCTGACCGGCCGCGGCAACTATCGCGCGGCAGGATCTGCCCTGGGCCTGCCGCTCGAACAAAACCCGGACCGAGTCGCAGAGCCGGAAGCCGCTGTGCTGGTCGGCGCGTGGTACTGGAAGGCCAATGGCCTCAACGCCCTCGCCGACCGATGGCAGCTCGATGCCATCACGCGCGGGATCAACGGCGCGGCGATGGCCGGCCGCGCCGACCGCGTCGAGCGGTGCAACCGAGCGCTCGACGCCCTGCTGTCCACGTCATGAAAACCGCGCTGATCGCCATCGCCGCCGCGGTGCTGATCGCCGCCGCCTCGGCTCTGCCCGCCTACTGGCTCGGAGATAGCCACGGCGAAGCGCGTGTGCAGCAGGCCTGGGACAACGACACCAAGAGCCGAGCCACTGCCGCTCTCGAAGAGACCAACACCTCCCGAACCAAGGAACAAGGCCATGCCAACAGCGTCACCCTCGCCGTCGACGGCTTCCACGCCGTGCAAGCGCCTGCTGCTGCCGACGGCGCTGCTCGCATCGCTGCTGCTGAGCGCCTGCAGCGCGCCGCCGAAGGGCGTGCCGCTCAGTACCTCGCTATGTCCAAGGCCGGCGCAGTTGAGCGCGACCGTCTTGCAAGCCATGCGGCCCGACTCGACGCCAGCCTTGCAGAGGGTCGACGCGTGGCTGAACAGCTCCGCGCGGATCTTGTCGACCGCGACCAGCGAATCGGGCTCCTGGCCGACGTCATCCGTGCCGATCGCTCCCTCTTCGAGCCCGGCGATTCCGACGAGCACTGATCGATGAAGAAGCCGCAGCTGCTGCGCGACCACATCACCCGCGCCTGCCCGGAGCTGGCCACCAACCCGGAAAAGCTCACGGTCTTCATCGAGCGCGGCAACATCGTCCACACAGGCACGCCGGCCCTTTCCTTCGAGTACCGGTACACGCTGAATATCGTCGTGACGGACTGGACTGGCAGCACCGACGTGATCGTCGTGCCTGTCGTGGCGTGGCTCAAGCGCAATCAGCCCGACATCTTCGAGAACCCCGAGCGACGCGCGAAGGCCTTCCGCTTCGAAGTCGAGATCATCGATCACGCCACATCCGACATCGGCTTCGAGATCGACCTGACCGAGACCGTCGCCGTTCAAGGCAGCACTGTCGACGGCGTCAACCGGCTCACGACCCGGCACATCGGCGAGCCCGTGCTCGCTGGTGCCGAGCCCGTCGAATCGCTGCTCGACCTTGCGGCGGAGTGGCGTATCCACCCGCTAGACGAAGGCTGATCGTGGCCGATGCGCTCAACCGCCTGGCGAACTGGGCCGCTCCGCTGATGGCCGGGCTATCGCCCGAGCGCCGGCGCGCGGCCATGGTGCAGATCTCGACCTACCTGCGCCGCAGCCAGGCGGAACGCATCGGAGCGCAGCTCAACGCCGACGGCACGCCCTACGAGCCCAGGAAGCCACGCAAGCAGCTGCGCAACAAGAAAGGCGCCATCCGGCGCAAGATGTTCGAAAAACTGCGCACCGCGAAGTACCTCCGCAAGGCCGCGACCGCCGAGAGCGCCACGATCACCATCGGCGGACGTACCGCGCGCATCGCGCGCGTTCACCAGCGCGGCCTGCGCGACAAGGTCGATTGGCGCAAGCCCAACAGCCCGACTGTGCAATATCCGAAGCGCGAGCTGCTGGGCTTCACACCCGCGGACGAAGACGCCGTCACCGACATCCTGCTGCACCACGTCACCGCCAACGGCTGACGGTTGAGGGCGCCGCGCAACGCCCTTCAGTCCCCGCCGCATGCACCGTCGCGTTCGCTCGCGCACGCGAGAGCGTTTCGGCACATTGGGCGCATGCCCGGACCAACCGAATCGCCGCAACTTTTTGCTGATCTGCAGCGCCAGATGGCGAACGTCGTTCGCGTGGGCACCATCACCGACGTCGACCATAGCGCCACCCCGCCGCTCGTGCGCGTTCGGCTCACCGAGAAGGGCAGCACCGACTGGCGTCCCTACGTCGAACTGCGCGCAGGCAAGACCGGCACATGGAACCCGCCGACCGTTGGCGAGTGCGTCCTGTTCCTGTCCCCGAACGGGATGACCGAGGGCGGCTACGCGCTGCCCGGCCTGCCCACCGAGAGCCATCCAGCGCCCAGCTCGGACCCAAACAAGACCGTCACGAAGTACCCCGACGGCGCTGTCGTGGAGTACGACCACGCTGCCCACAAGCTCAAGGTCACGCTGCCGGCGGACGGCACCGCCGACATCGAAGTCCCCGACGCCATCACCGTGAAATGCAAGACGGCCGACGTGACAGCCAGCGAGAGCGCGAAGGTGCACTCGCAGGAGATCACCCTCGACGCGCCGAAGACCATCGCCACCGGGCAACTGCTGGTGCAGGGCTTGCTCACCTTTACCGCCGGCATGGCCGGGTCCGGCACCGGCCCCGGCGGCAAGACCGCCGAGATCGATGGCGACATGACCTTCGTCAACGGCCATGGCATCACCACCGATGGCGGCGACATCGTCGCCGGCGACATCAGCCTGCTGGAACACCGCACGTCCGGCGTGCAGGGCGGCGATGAGATCAGCGGGAAGCCGGTGCCATGAGCGGAATCTCCAAGACCACAGGCAAGGTGCTCTCGCGCCGAGAGCACATCGGGCAGTCCATCGATGACATCCTGACGACGCCCATCCGCACGCGCCTGATGCGCCGCAACTACGGCAGCTACCTGCCGCAGATGGTGGACCACCCGGCCACCGCGGCGAATCGCCTGCGCCTCATCGCGGCGACCGCCCAGGCCATCATGAAATGGGAGCCACGCACCCGCCTGCTGAGCGTGCGCGTCGGCTTCACCGCACAGGGCAAGTGCCAGCTGCACATCGTTCGCCGCGACACCAACAGCGTCGACAGCACCACCTATACCGTCACCGTCGGGGGCATGGCATGAGCATGGACATGTCGCTGCTGCCGGCGCCGGCCGTCATCGAAGCGCTGGACTTCGAATCGATTCTCGCCAAGCGCGTTGCTCTGTTTCAGGATGAGTGCCGAAAGGTTGGCTTCGACTACACGCTGCTACTCGAATCCGATCCGGCAATGAAGCTGCTGCAGGTGCAGGCCTATCAAGAGCTGGAGATGCGCCAGCGCATCAACGATGCGGCCAAGGCCTGCATGCTCGCCTACGCCACGAAGACTGACCTCGACAACCTGGGCGCGAACTATCGCGTTTCTCGCCTGATCGTCACGCCGGCCGATCCGGACGCGGTGCCGCCGGTCGAGGCCGTCTATGAGGATGACGAACGTTTTCGCGAGCGCATCCAGTTGGCGCCCGAAGGCATCACGACGGCGGGCCCGAGGGAAAGCTACCGCTACCACGCGCTCACGGCCAGCGCGGAAGTCGGCGACGTGAGTGTCGACAGCCCTCTGCCCGGCACCGTGCGCATCACAGTGCTTTCCACGTCTGCGACCGGCGTCCCCTCCGAATCGCTGCTCAACACCGTGAGCGCCGCGCTCAACGCCGAGAAGATCCGCCCGCTTTGCGACAGCGTGCCCGTGCAGGGGCCGGAAATCTTCGAGACCGCCATCACGGCCAAGGTGTACCGCTACGAGGGGCCTGCGGGCGAGGTGGCCCTGGAGAACGGCGAGGCGGCGCTCGCGAAGTGGCTCCAGCAGATCCGCAGGCTGGGCAAAGGGTTGCCGCACTCCGGCATCGATGCCGCACTCCATCAGCCTGGCGTTGACCGTGTCGAGATCACACAGCCGCCGGCGGACATCCTGTGCACCAAGACCCAATGGGTTCGCGTCACGGCCATCACCGTCCTCGAAGAGGTGATCCGTGTCTAGCCTCACGCCTTCCCAGCGGCTGCTGCCGCCCAATCGCACACCGTTGGAGCTGGCGCTCGCAGGCGCCTCACCGCTGGAGCTGGACACCAATGGCCTTCGGCACCTGTGGACGGCCATGCTGTGCCTCGCGCCGCTGCTGCCATGGCTCTCGTGGACGCTCTCTGTTGAGGCCTGGCAGGACGCGAGGTCCGACGACGCCAAACGTGCGCTGATCCTGAACTCCATCGAGATCCATCGGCACAAGGGCACGCCCTGGGCGATCCGCCTGCTGATCCGATCGCTGGGCTTCGGCGAGGTGGACATCATCGAGCGCGTCGGCGGTCGCACCCACAACGGGACGATCCGCCGCGACGGGATCTATCCGCACGCCTCGTTGGCCAGCACCTGGGCGACCTACATGGTCGCCTTGCAGCGGCCTATCACCAATGCGCAGGCCGAGCGCCTGCGCAAGCTCCTGCCGTCCGTCGCGCCTGCACGCTGCCATCTGGTCGCGCTGCGCTATGCCTCGGTCGCCAACAGCCACAACGGCGCCACCCGACGTGACGGCGCCTACAACCACGGAAGCGCCTGATGGCAAACCTCAACGAATCCGACCAGTGGGAAACCGGGATTTACCAGCTCGAAGAAGATGACCCGGTCCTTGGCGGTCCCACCGGCATCGATAACCGCCCACCGCGCGAGCTAGCGAATCGCACCCGCTATCAGCGCCTGCGCAACGTCACCCCGTGGGATGCCACGTTCACCTACCCTCCCAACGTCGCGTATGTGAGCTACGGGGGCACCACTTGGAAGAGCGTAGGCGAGAGCCTCAACGTAGCACCCGGCACGGACCCCGCGAAGTGGGTCCGGTGGGCTTTTACCGCTGGAGAACTCAGCGCGGCGCTCGGCGATGCCATGGCCACGCACGAAGCCAAGGTCAACCCCCATCCGCAGTACGCCACGGATGCCGACTTGGCGGCACACGTCGCTGACGCCAATCCTCACCCGCAGTACGCCACGGACGCCGACCTCGCCGCTCATCTGGCAGCGGCCGACCCCCACGCACAGTACATCCTGGCCGCTGGCGACGCGATGAGCGGCCCGCTGACCCTTGTCGATGCCGGCCAGTTCGACAGCAGCGCCAAGGCCGCCAGCACGGCTCACGTACAACGAGCGCTGGGCAACTACAGCGGCTCGCGGGACATCACGGTCACGGGCGGCACGAACCTCACGGCCGCCGACATGGGCCGATACATCAGCGTCTCGGCCGCCGGGGTGAACCTGACCCTGCCCGCAGGCAACGCAATCGTGGCCGGCGCCACATTCGTCTTGGGGCCTTCTCAGCGTTGCGTCATCAGTCGCAGCGGCGCGGACGGGATCATGACGCCTGCGGGCTCCGTAGTGACCAGCATGGCTCTGTTTTCCCCGGCCATCGTGACATGGCGCGGCGACATCTGGCACGTCATCGAGCTTCCAATGGGAGGTGATGCCGATGCTGGAGAGGTGTTCTACACGGCGCGCGCCACCCCGCCGGCAGGCTCAATCAAAGCGAACGGCGCGGCGGTGTCCCGCACCACGTACAGCCGACTTTTTGCGGCCATCGGCACCACGTTCGGCGTTGGCGATGGCGCGACAACCTTCAACGTGCCCAACGCCCGAGGTCTCGTACTTCGGGGCATAGACGACGGGCGAGGTCTCGACACGGGTCGCGTCCTCGGTTCCGAACAGGAAGGCACCTGGCTGCGCACGATGTCACAGGAGTGGACTGGCGCGGACGGCGTATCCGGTGGCCCGTACGGCTTTGGCAATCCGTTCGCGAATGCAGACGCAGTCATCAGCAACAACGGTGGTCCGGGTGGAACGGTGCCCACCGGCGCGAAAGGTGCCGGGGGCGGCGCGTGGCAACCGGCCGCAAGCGACAACTTCATGTTCGCAACCGCAACAGTCGATCCGGGCGTCGCCAACACCTGGATTCGCTTCCGCATGTCCAACCTGGCACTACTGGCCTGCATCAAGTACTGAGGCACCCTCATGAACATCAAGACGGTCTATTCCTCCGATCCGGAAACACGGTTGTACAAAGGGCCGGTCTATCTCGACGACAGTGATCTGTCGCCACTGGAGCCCGGCGTCCATCTGATTCCGGGGGACTGCCTCGAAGAGAGCCCACCTCACATTCCCGAAGGGTTTCGCGCAGTCGCGCACGGCAACACCTGGGCGCTGGTCGCGATCCCCGCCGTAGCACCGCCGGCACCACCGTCGCTCGACGACCTGCGCGCGACCCTGATGGAACGGGCCACCGCACGCCGCTGGGACGTCGAAACCGGCGGCATCACGCTGCCCAACGGCGTCAAGGTGCGCACCGGCATCGACGATCAGACCCGCATCAACTCTGTCATCACGGGCATGCGATCCGAAGGTTACGAGACCGTCGATTTCAAGGCGGCTTCGGGTTGGGTCGAGCTGTCGCTCGAAGAACTGCGTGTCATTCGCGGATTCATCGCGGGCCATGTTCGTGCCTGCTATGCGGCGGAGCGCGCCCACCACGACGCAATTGCGGTCCTCCCCACCGTGGAAGCCGCTCAGACCTACGACATCGGCGCAGGCTGGCCCAGCCCAGTCATCACCGCTTCGCCCCAAGCCTGAACCACTTTTCCTAGGAGCACTCCCCCATGTCCACCGAATACCACCACGGCGTACGCGTCTTCGAGGTCGACGAAGGCGGCGCGACCATCCGCGTCGTCAGCACGGCCATCATCGGCATCGTGGCCACCGCGCCGCAGGCCGACCCGGCGGCCTTCCCGCTCAACACCCCGGTGCTGCTCACCAACCCCGGCGGCAGCGTCGGCAAGGCGGGCGCCACCGGCACGCTGGCGAAGGCGCTGAAGGCGATCAGCCAACAAGCACAGGCCGTCACCATCGTGGTTCGCGTCGAGCCCGGCGCCGACGACGCCGCGACCACCAGCAACGTCATCGGCACCACCACGGCAACCGGGCAGAAGACCGGCCTGCAGGCGCTGCTGGCCGCGCAGGGTCAGCTCGGCTACAAGCCGCGCATCATCGGGGCGCCCGGCCTGGATACCGAGGCCGTCGCGGTCGAGATCGGCGTCGTGGCCGAGGCGCTGCGCGGCTTCGGCTACATCGCGGCGCGCAAGACCGACCGCATGGCCTACGCCACCACGAAGGAAGAAGCCACCACCTACCGCGGCAAGTTCGGCAAGCGCGAGCTGATGGTCATCTGGCCCAACTTCCTCGCGTGGAACACCAACACCAACGACGTGGAGCCCATGCCGGCCGTCGCCTACGCGTTGGGCCTGCGCGCTAAGCTCGACCAGCAGATTGGCTGGCACAAGACCCTGTCGAACATCGTGGTCAACGGCCCGCAGGGCATCAGCGCCGACGTGTTCTTCGACCTGCAGAGCCCGAGCAGCGACACGACCTACCTCAACGCGCTCGAAGTCACGACCATCATCAACCGCAGCGGCTATCGCTTCTGGGGCAACCGCACCACCGAGGCCCAGGGCGGAAAGTTCTTCTTCGAGAACTACACCCGCACCGCCCAGGTGCTGGCAGACACGATCGCGGAGGCGCACTTCACGTTCGTGGACAAGCCCATGCACCCCACGCTCGTGAAAGACATGCTCGAAAACATCAACGCCAAGGGCAAAGACCTCGTCACGGGCGGCTACCTGATCGGCTTCGAGGCCTTCATCAATCCCGACCTGAACCCAAAAGAAGAGCTCTTCGTCGGCCGCCTGCGCATCAGCTACCGCTACACGCCGGTGCCTCCGCTCGAAGACCTGGGCTTTCGCCAGACCATCACCGACGACTTTCTCGCCAACTTCGCCGCGGCCGTGCAGGCCGCCTGACCGGCGTCAACGCATCACGCATAGGAGCACACCACCATGGCACTGCCCAAGAAACTCAAGAACTTCGCCATGTTCGGCGACGGAGAAAGCTGGGTCGGCGAGATCCCCAGCGTCACCCTGCCCAAGATCACGAAAAAGACCGAGGAATACCGCGCCGGCGGCATGCATGGCCCGGTCGAGATCGACCTCGGCCACGAAAAGCTCGAGCTGGGCATCAAGGCCGGGGGCCTGAAAACTCAGCTCATCGCCATGCTCGGCTCGCAAACCGTCGGCGCCAACATCTTCCGTTTCGCCGGTGCCTATCAGGACGAAGCCACCGGCCAGGTGACCGCGGCCGAAGTCGTCATCCGCGGGCGCCTGCGCGAGTGGAACCCCAACGAAGCCAAGGCCGGCGAGGACAACGATCACGAGTTCACCATCGCCGCAAGCTACTACAAGCTGACCGTCAACGCGCAGGAGCTGCTGGAGATCGACGTGCCCGGCATGGTGTTCCGCGTCGGCGGCACCGACCAGTACGACGCCATCCGTGCCGCCATCGGCATGGCCTTCGGCGTCAACTGACGCCAGGCCGCAACCTCGCCCCCCGCCCTTCCCCTTCGAACCGAGCCACCACCATGAACCACGACGCCCAACAGCCCACCGCCACCATCGCGCCCAGCGTGCCCAACACCATCACCCTCGACACGCCCATCCAGCGCGGCACCACTACCATCGCCGAGATCGTTTTGCGCAAGCCCAACGCCGGCGAGCTGCGCGGCCTCTCGTTGCAGCGGCTGCACGCGGCCGATGCCGACGAACTGCTCAAGCTGCTGCCGCGGATCACCTCGCCCAGCCTCACGCCGCCTGAGTGCGCGCAGCTCGACCCAGCCGACCTGTCCGAAGCGGGAGGCGTCGTCATCAGTTTTTTGTTGAAGAAAGCAGTTCGGGACGCGGTCTTGCAGAGCGCGTAGAGGACGCCATGGCGGATCTGGCGCTCGTCTTCCACTGGCGCCCGCAGGACATGGACGGCCTCCCCCTGGCCGAGCTGATGGACTGGCGCGAAGCCGCCCGCAAGCGCTACGCCCCAAGCAAGCACGACGACGACTGACCGCAACCCCTTCGAATCACCATGGCCACCGCGCTAACCCTCAAGCTGATCCTGGCCGGCGCGGCCAAGGCGGTCAACGAACTCAAGCCGCTCGACGCGCAAAGCAAAGCCACGGCCGCGAGCCTGAAACAGTCGCGCGACGCGCTCAAGCTGCTCAACGGCCAGCTCGGCCAGGTCAGCGGCATCCGCAAGTACCAAGCCGAATTGGTCAAGCAGGGCAACAGCCTGAAGGTGCTGCGCACCAACCTCGAAAGCGTCACGCGCACCTACGGCGCGAACAGCGACCAGGCGCGCTCGCTGCAAGCCCAGGTCGACCGAGCGACGGCCGCCTACGACAAGCAGCGGCATGCCCTCGTGCAACTGCGCACCGCGGCCACCGCCAGCGGCATCGGAAAGCTGTCGACGGACCAGCATCGCCTGCAGGCGGAGATCGCCTCGACGAACAGCGCGATCGCCCAACAGAAAGCACGCCTCGAAGCGCTAGCCAACGTCAGCAACCGCAAGGCGCAGCTGCGGCAAGGCTTCAACAACACCCGTGCCACCGCAGGCCACCTGGCCATGGCCGGCGCCGCCGGCATCGGCACGGCCTATGGCATCAAGCGCGCCGTCACCGAGCCGCTGCATCAGATCCGCGAATACGAAACCTCGACGGCACGCATCGAATCGCTGGGCCTCGGAAAGGAAGAATCCGACAAGGCCATCGACTACGCGAAGCGGATGAAGACCTACGGCACCAGCATGAACGACAACCTCGGGTTGATGCTGGACGCGACCACTGCCTTTGCCGACGTGCACCACGCCGAGATGGTCATGCCGGCCATGGCCAAGATGAAGTTCGCGAACAAGGCGATGTTCGGGGAGGAACAAGGCACCGAGAACGAACGCAAGTTCATGGACATGCTCAAGGTCATCGAGGCACGCAACGGCCTGAGCAGCAAGGAAGAGTTCACCAAGCAGGCCGACATGGTGCAGCGCGTCATCACCGCCACCGGTGGGCGCGTCGACTCCACGCAGTGGCTCGACTTCGTCAAGCGCGGCGGCATTGCCGCCAAGGGCCTTTCGAGCGAGGCGATGTACTACCAGCTCGAGCCCATCGTGCAGATCATGGGCGGCGCAAGCGCCGGCGTGGCGACCATGTCCGCCTACCAGAACCTCTACCAGGGCCGCACCACCAAGCGCGCCGCGCAGAACCTGATGAAGTACGACCTGATCGGCGACCCATCGAAGGTGAAGCACGACAAGACGGGGCAGGTCTCGTTCCTCGACCCCGGCGCGCTCAAGGGCAGCGACCTCTTCCGCACCAACCAGTTCGAATGGATGGAGAAGGTGCTCCTGCCGGCGCTGGCCGCCAAGGGCCTCACCAGCCAGGACCAGGTGAACGACGCCATCGGCTCCATCTTCAGCAACCGCACGGCGTCGAGCCTGTTCTCTCAGATGTACATGATGAGAGACCAGATCCACAAGAACGCGAAGCTCAACGCAGGCGCCTTCGGCATCGACGAGCTGGATGCCAGGGCGCGCAACAGCCTCAGCGGCCAGGAACTCGATGCGCAGGCACGCTTCAACGACACCATGCAGGAGGCCGGCCGCGCCCTGCTGCCGGCATACATCAGCCTGCTCAACACCGCGGGCAGCGCGCTCCAGCGCATCACCCAATTCGCCCAAGAGAACCCCGTGCTCGCCTCCTACATCGGCAAGGCCGTGCTGTGGGTCGGTCTACTGGCCGCCGGCTTCGGCGCGCTGAGCCTCGGAGCCGCCGCGCTACTCGGCCCGTTCGCTGTCATTCGCTACGGCCTGGGCCTCTTCGGCGTCAAGGCGGCCGTGCTCTCGCCCGTGCTCACCGTGCTCACCCGCGTGCTGGGGTTCGCGGCGACGGCCGTCATGTGGCTCGGCCGCGCGCTGCTGCTCAACCCGATCGGCCTGGCCGTCACCGCCATCGCAGTGGCCGCTTTCCTGATCTACAAGTACTGGGGCCCGATCAGCGGATTCTTCATCGGGCTGTGGGAGCGCGCGAAAGGCGCATTCGCGGCCTTCTGGCAGTACCTCGGCGGGTCAATGCCCGCGGCGCTGGCCACGGTCGGCACGGCCATCATCAACTGGTCACCCCTGGGTCTGTTCTATCAGGCCTTCGCAGGCGTGATGCAATGGTTCGGCATCGAGCTGCCGGCGAAGTTCACGACCTTCGGCGCGCAGCTGATGCAGGGCTTGGCGAACGGCATCACCGGCATGCTCGGCACCGTGCAAGCCGCCATCAATGGCGCGGCGGACTCCACCGTCGGCTGGTTCAAGGAAAAGCTCGGCATCCGCAGCCCCTCGCGCGTGTTCATGCAGGCCGGCGAGAACATCGTCGAAGGCGCCGCCATCGGCATCGACCGCACCCGGCCGCTGCTGCGCGCCGCGGCCCTGGGCCTCGCCGGCGCCGCGACCTCGGCGATGCCCGCCATGGCCGGCGACTTCCCACTCGCGCCCGGCAACTTCGACACCCGCGCCCCGCTGGCCGCAGCGCCGGCTGGCCGCTCTGCCGGCAGCGTCGTCGTGCAGGGCGACACCATCACCATCCACATCACCGCGGCGCCCGGCGCCGACGCCGGGCAGCTGGCGCGTGCCATCCGTGCCGAGCTGGACAAGCGCGACGCCGACAAGCGCGCCCGCGCCCGCGGCGCCTTCATCGACTACGACAACTGACATCCGCCATGCTCTGCCTCGGCCTCTTCGTCTTCTCGCTCGACACGCTCAGCTATCAGGAGCTGCAGCGCCGCAGCAGCTGGAAGCACGCCTCGCAGCCGCTCGTGGGCGCGCGCAACGCATCGCAGTACCTTGGACCGGGCGACGACATCATCACGCTCAATGGCATCGTGGTACCCGAATTCGCGGGCACCCCGGCCAGCCTGTCGGTGCTGCGCCTCATGGCCGACCAAGGCGCCGCATGGGTGCTGGTAGAAGGCTCCGGCACCATCTACGGCGCCTTCGTCATCACCGAGCTGCAGGAAACCCGAACGCTCTTCTTCGAGACCGGCGAGGCGCGCCGCATCGAGTTCACCCTCACGCTGCAGCGCGTCGACCAAGACGCCCAGGAAGTCGCCGAGCAGCTGATCGCCGACAGCATGGGCGACCTGGGCGCCCTACTGCAGGACGCGGCGGACAACATGGGCCTGTCGCTGGGCGTAGGCGGCAGCGCGGTTTGAACAGACCATGTCCGACGTAGACGCCATCACCGCCACGCTGCCGACAGTCAATGTCAGCGCCAACAGCTGCAGACGCGACACCCGGCGCGCCGCGGCGCACCTCACGCCCATCTGGCGCATCACCGTCAACGGCGCGAACGTGTCCGATCGCATCCTGCCGCGCTTCGTGCGCCTCACCATCACCGATGACCGGCAGAACGATGCCGATGAGGTCGAGCTCGTCGTGAGCGACCACGATGGCGCCGTAGAGCTACCGGAAACCGGCGACACCGTCGAAGTGGCCATCGGCTGGCTCGCCGAGCCCAACGCGGCGCCCTATCGCCAGCTCACCACGGAAGAAATGGGTTTCCCCGTCGGCCTTGTCGAGAAAGGCGCGTACACCGTGCAGGCGGTGGAGTACGTCGGCACACCCGACGAGATCACCATCCGTGCGCGGGCGGCCAACTTGCTCGACAGCCTGCGAACGCTGCGCGATGAGTCATGGCACAAGACCACCGTCGGCGCCATCGTCAACAGCGTGGCCAGGCGCAACCGCATCGAGGCCATCGTCGCCAAGGAAATCGCCTCGCGCAAGGTCAAGCATGCGGACCAGCTCGGCGAATCGGATGCGTCCTTTCTTCGCCGGCTCGCGCAGACCTACGACTGCCTGTGCACCGTGAAGAACGGCAAGCTCCTGTTCAGCCAGGCGCGCGCCGCGCGAACGCCGAGCGGCAAGGTGCTTCCGCCTGTGGTCATCACGCGGCAGGACGGCGACAGGCACCGGTGGAGCCGCGCCGATCGCGACGCATACAGCGGCGTGAAGGCTTGGTGGAACAACATCAAGACCGGGCGACGCAGCAGCGTCATCGCCGGCCTGAGTGGCCGCGGGAAAGAGCTGCGCACGACCTTCGCGAGCGAAGCGGACGCACTGGCCGCGGCCCGCGCCGAGTGGCTGCGCATTCAGCGCGGGATCTTCGATTTCGAGATCACCCTCGCCTACGGCCGCGCCGACATCACGCCCCAACGGCCCGCGCGTGTGGCCGGCTACAAGCGGAAGATCGATGAAACGCCTTGGATCGTCGCCAGCGTGCGGCACACGATCGACCAAGCCGGCTACATCAGCCAACTCACGCTGGAGACCGAGCAGACCGAGGGCGTGGAAGGTCAAGAAGGTGCCGGCATCTGATGGTCGATTGAGACGTGCACGCCAAAAGCATGCGAATTCGCGCAGCGGCTGCTACTTTCGGGCTCTTTCGTTGCTATGACACCCGCTTACATAATCTCCGGGCGCATATCACAGTGTTAGATCTCTGCCGATTGCGATCGCATGTGACTCATTGATGCGTTCGCACTTGAGAAATAAAAACGTCTCGGCAGATCTCTGAACCTTAGTTGAATATTTACATCGGGAGGAATTTGCATGAAACGCCTGCATCAGTTATTTCTGTTTGCGCTGACACTTTTTTTCTTTTTCTCGATTTCAGCGCATTCGGCAGAATATCAACCAGTCACCGCCAGCAGTTCCAGCCAACTGTGGCCCCTGACCTCGGCCTACGATAACAATACTTCGACAATCTGGAGCAGCAACACTCATGCATCTCCCGTAGCCACCGAGGAAATCGCGTTTTGGTGGTCGGGTGCTCAAAGCACCAACTACGTGAAGCTGATGCCGCGCTACGTGCAGACTTGCGCCGCACTTGGATTCCCCATTGATTTCAAAATCTATTATTCGGGCGGACCCAATAACTGGGTGGAAATCGGAAACTATGTCGACTACCCCCGCCCCAATCGATGCGATTGGATAGTCATTCCTCTTCCTGCCACCGTGCAAACAGAAGGAATTCGCATCGTCGCTACAAAGCTGGGAGGGGACGACGCGGGGACTCCAGTCTTCCAGCTCGCCGAGGTTAAGGCGGGGGGCGACACCGGCTTCAATCAACTTTCCTTCGGCGGCAACAATGCGGGGGCTTTGCCCAACAAGATGCAAGTGGCCGGGGTTCAGGCTAATGCATTCAACCCGACTCGACTGAGCAACTGGAACTACGACGAGCGGGGGTCTTCAATGATCGCGCCCAATCCCGGCGCCTATCGCAACATCTACTCCCCTCAAGCAGTCCAACTAAGCGGATCGGTGTGGCGCATATACTTTCACGGCTGGGACGGAGTTTCCGCCCCTCTGTATGACCGCATATATACCACCGTCACTTTCGATGATTACCTGAACTTTGATGCTCATTATGTTCAGATCGATCACGGCAATTGCCAGAATGTAGGGAATGAGTCAGTAGTACGAGTTGCGCCCGGAGACTGGCGCATGACATATACGTGCATGCGGTCTGACAATCTCAACAAGACCGGATACGCAACGTCAGGCGACGGGGCAAATTGGTCTCCAAACACTGGTGGCACCACCATGCTCAATGTCACCGGCTATCCCAATTGGGCAGCGGGCGACTACAACGGGGTCAATCCGATTATTAAAGACTCCAATGCGGTGTGGCACTACTACTTCATGGAGTCGAGCACCAATCCCGGGGTGGAACACGCGACAAGCACCGACGGCGTGAACTTTGCGTTTGTCAATCGCGCTCAGCAGGAGCCGATGCGAGCATTGAACGATGTAAAGGCCTTTTCGTATGGAGGCTCCACTCACTATCTTTCGTGCTATCACATGGGACAGTCGAATTTGTGGATGTCCACCAGTACGAGCCTGAGCGATCTGGGCCCGACCAAAGTTGCCTTCAGCAGCTATAGCAACGAAGACAAGATGATGATCACCTGCGGGTGGGTGCAAGACGGCACGCGGGTGTATGGCATGTTGTACGGCGCATGCGCTGCCGATTGCGACCCTGCTTTCCCAAGCCGAAATCGCTTGTTTGCTCGCTGGCTTCAGAAGAAAGTGGTCTTCCAGAACAACTATGTGACTTGGGACGTGAGTACTGGGTTCGGAATGAAAAATTCTCGACTAGCCATGAGCAACAAGATTGAGACTGGTGTCTTCAAAATTTACGACACAGACGGCCAAACTCTCCTCTATACGAGCCCGGTTGTCACAGTGCGAGAGGGTGATCTGTGGAACTACGCCGGACCCTAGTCGGGCCCTCTTTCCACTCCTAGCTTGACGTCGCGCAGCCCCTGCCAGCTCGCTGCACTACAACCTCACCGCCCAGGACGGCGAACATCACAACTGGAGCCGCGCAGACCACGACGCATGCAGCGACGTGCAGGCTTGGTAAAACAACATCAAGACCGGCCGCCGCCGCAGCGTCACCTCCTGCCTCAGCGACCGCGCGAAGGAACTGCACACGACCTTCGCCAGCGAAGCGGACGCACTGGCCGCGGCCCGCGCCGAGTGGCTGCGCATTCAGCGCGGGATCTTCGATTTCGAGATCACCCTCGCCTACGGCCGCGCTGACATCACGCCTCAGCGGCCCGCGCGCGTGGCCGGATACAAGCGAAAGATCGACGAGACGGCATGGATAGTCGCCAGCGTGCGGCACACGATCGACCAAGCCGGATATGTCAGCCAGCTCACGCTGGAGACAAAGCAGGCTGAAAGCGTGGAAGGTCAGGAAGGCGCGAGCGAAAACAGCTGAAAAACCGGCCGTGTGCGAGACACGTGGCACAGCGCGACTATTCGCCGTTTTCACAGAACCGGTTGATCGCTGCTTCAACGGCCATGGCGATTCAGACTGGTCGCTCGATTGAGAGGGCGCCCTTCCGTTATCGTTGTTCAGCTGGCCCCCTGCCTCCCTGTTGAACTGCAGCGTTCCAATAAGCCCCCGCTTCAGCGCGTCCCAAGCCGATTTGATGTCAAGCGCTTTGCATCGCCAGCTGCTTTAGCCATCTTCGCGGAGATTGGCTCGTGAAAAAGCAATTTTAGGCGCGCGTTTTGATCAAGTTGTCCACCTGCGTCCATTTGAAGTAGCTTCTTTAGCTTCTTCTGAAATTCTTTGACCTGTTTACTGTGAGCGAACCCCTTGGTGCCATAGCTCATCTCGCATTGGAGCGCGAAGGAAACCTGAATTGGAAGGCTTGTTGGGTTGCTGTTATTTAGCAAATACGTGAAGCCGCAAGTATCGTCTACGTCGGCAAGCGAACACGCCGCGAAGAAGAGAGCGTACGGGCGAGCCTCGTCATCCACGGGCAGTGATTCATCGATCTTCGCCATTGCCAGCGGCAGCCCGACTTTGAAGAACTCATAACCGTAGCAGTGCCTAACAGCCTGTGTAAAGAACCATAGCAGTTGCATTTCGGTAAGAGCTGTGAGTCCCGACTGGCTACGGCCATGCCTGATATCCAAATAAAGTCGTGCGGCCTCGACAAGCACTACATCTAAAGCCTTTTGAATGTGAGCGTAATGGGTCTCGTAGCCCGCGAGCAAGTAGTTGCCCATATTAAGCAATCGATGCACACGGTGAGAAATGTCTTTAACGTCAACCCCGACTAACGCGTCGATTAGGTCGGGGCATTCGGATCTGGTTCCTACGTAGAAGAAATAGGTATTCGCCCAGTACGCATCGAACGCCCGTTCACTGACAACAAGATCGCGCGCTTGAAATGCATCTTTTGCGTAGAGGTATTCTGCAAATGATCGATGCTTAAAGAACACCGCATCGGTATCTTCGAATACGCCAAAGACCATGGATCGATTTATGAGGTAGTCGAATGTCTCATCCAGCGGAACACCCATTTGCCTGTCCGCCAGAAACGCGCCGAACATTTGCTTTATCTCACTTTTTGACATGTAGACAATTTGATTGTCAATCATGTGCCGAGCTAAAAGTCTGGCCAATCGCTCCGAAGCCTTGTACTGCTTTTCCGTCGAAATTCCGCGTTGTTCATCCCAGCGACCAAGCATCAATTCGACCGTCTTCGCGTAAAGCTCGGTCAAATTAGAAGGAAGCTCGTATTTTTCCTGTTTAACAATGTTCGCAAGCAATGTGGCTGCTATGGGATTCTGTGGCAATTGCTTGAATAATCCGGAACTCGCGAGGTCGTCAACCAGGCGACCTGGAAGTTGCATTGTTTCGAAGACCTGCCTGAGATAAGTGACAATCTTCCCAATGCTCAATGGTCTAATGCGATACCTCTTCACTCCGCTGTGCAGCGACGCGATTTCCCCCAGCTCTTTCCAAGGGCGACTTGTCAAGACTAGCGTTAACGTGGGGTCAGATTTAGACGCCAAAATTATTTCATCGATCTTGACTTTGCATAGGTCATGATCAGCTAGGGCTTCGTCAACCCCGTCGAAGATTACCAATATTCTCCCGCCGGAAGCCCGTATCTTGGCTAAACACTCTTCTCCGATAGCGCCATTCACAAACTCGCTCAACGACTTGCCGGAGTCAACGAAAGATTTGAAAGTGGCGTAAACAGGCAGCGCCAATGATGTCTTGAAGTTTGACACAGTGGCGAAGTGTGTCGCTAGGCGTCGAGCTAAGTGGGATTTTCCAAATCCCATTTCGGCTTCAACGATAGATATCCGGTTCTCAAGAACTTCTTCTTTTAGGTTGACCAAGCGCGGCTGGGAGGCGCGACGCTTTTGAAGATACCGGTCGGACTCCACTTCTTCAACGTCCACTTCCATCTGAAGAGCGTTGACATGTGGAGAGGTGGCTATCGACGTTTGCGCGGTAATCACGCCCAAACGCTTGTCAAGCATTCCTAAATACCTGCCCACGGCGCCATCGATTTCTTCCCAGAAATGCGGGGCATGGCGATCGATTTGCTCCACGAGCCAATCAGACTCAAAAAAATGAATCTTTCGAGATTTGAATTTTTCTTCGATTCGTTCCTTGGCGTTATGGCTTATGGTTTTCGAAGTAACAACCCATACCTCTGGCAGCCGAACGGTTTCCATTCCGCCTTTGATCTTGCGAGCATCGCCACACTCGTCGATCTGCCGTTCCACATCTGCAAAGGACTGCAATATCTTGTCAGTCTTTGCCACGACGCCGATAAAGTTCGTTCTCCCTAAGTCTTCGTCGTGCCTCTCAATGACGAAGTCCGCTCCTCTTTCATTTGGACCATGTGTATATTCGACGTGCCGTACGTGCGTCAGTTGCCGAAAGATGCTCTCCAGAAGTGGGTGTAGCTCGCCTACCTCACTGTCGATTTTCTCAACGCGCTGCCTCTTGCTCGCTCCGTCCATATTCTTCTTTCAGGTGTGGCGCTCCGGTGATACCGCTGACGGAGCGCGCGTGATCGTTGCTTAATGTAACGCGTGCACTGAACCCATGGCTTCCAGCGTGTGCGGAATGAGCAACGCATGCGACCCATCGAAGACGCTCTCTAGCGAAGAGCGCTCAAGGGTTGCGAGCAACGTGCTCCAGAAAGGAAAAGAATTGAAGAAGGCTGAACTCCAGGTTGCGGTCCCCAAATACAAGCTTGGGAAACAGCTGGGGGCAGGAGGCAACGCGATTGTCTACAAGGCGACGGCTGGCTCGGCGACCGTTGCCGTCAAGTTTCTGGTCAATTCGGATCGGAAACGCTTTGCCAGATTTCGGGACGAAGTGCTGGTGGTCACGACGACCCTGAAGGGCTCACCACGCGTGATCCCGATTCTTGAGCATCACTTGGCCGATCCACAAGAGGCCGCGATCAGCTGGTACTCCATGCCGGTGGCAACTACCTTGCGTAAGCACTTGTCGACCGCCAGCCAACTCGAGGTCATCGACGCGATAGCGCATGTGAGCGAAGGGCTCGCGGAGCTCCACGCCTTGAATGTGGCTCACCGCGACATCAAACCAGAGAACCTGTTTTTCCACGACCAGACTTACCGGTTCGGAGACTTCGGCATAGCGAAGTTTCCCGAGCGCGCAGGCCTCACCACTGCGACCGAGCCGATGGGCCCCGCCGGGTACATGGCCGACGAGATGATTCGCGATTCAATGAATGCGAACCCTTTCAGCGCGGACATACTCAGCCTGGCGAAGACACTGTGGGTATTGCTCACGAATCAGAAATTTCCGTTTCTGGGCCAGTACATGCGGCACGGCCGCTATTCACTCGATCAGCTATTGCCCAAGAGCGAGTTCATTCACGAGCCTCTCGACGACCTCCTCGAGGCGAGCACACATTCGATCCCGGAGCGACGCCCCACTGCACTAGAGTTCGCCGAAACGCTCCGTCGTGTCATAGAGGCGCAAAAGGATTTTGGGATATCCAATCCTCTGCAGTGGGCCGGGGCGGAAGCTTTAGCTTTGGCGGTCCCCAGCGCTCGAATTGAGTGGACGACGCCCGGGTCCATCGTCCAGGTCTTGCGATTGCTTAGCCGGCGAAGGGCGCTTAACCATTGTTTTTTCCCGAGTGGCGGCGGCCTGGACGTCACGGGCGCGGATCTTGTTGAGGGCGACCAAGCCATCATGCTTTGGCATGCCGAAGATCGAAGCCTTGGAACGGTGGTCAAGCCGACCAAGTTGACGCTCGAGCGCCTTGCGGCGGGACCTCATGGAAGCTATGCGACGCTTGAGACCGGCAAGCTTCAACCGTTCGATGTCGACCGGAAAAGCGAGTGGGATGAAGACCTGCTTCGATTCGACGACTACAACTACGCCGAGTTGCCGCCGGACAACGAATACTGGCCCAAGAACGCTATCCGCGTCTCGCGTTACTTCAAGCCTGGCATGTTCATCATCGCACCCAAGGCAGGCATCTTTAACCAACTTGACAGCTACGAAGGCAAAGGGAACGCGCTGGGGCGAGACCGTTTGCGGGAGCGGTTCGAAGCTGCGATTACGCCACGTAACTTAGCCGCCCCCGCCTTCCATCTGAAGAGAAGGGTGCAGCTCGTCACAGAGCAACCACCAACAAGTGTGTTCTTGCATGGCTTGTCACTGGAAAAATTTAAACGCGCGCTGGAGCTTGATGCTGCGTCGCGCAAAGAACGATCCGGAGATGATGGTGACTGGTTTGGAGATTCACCTGTAGACCCCGCTACGCCAAGACCGAACGTCAAGGAGTTCTTGACCAACTTATCGCGCTCCGAATTTGCCGAGCTCTACACCTTGTTTGAATTCGGTCGTGGTGACATCGACTCTGCCGAGCAATTGGCGACGCATATCAACGAAAACGCGAAGAGCGCGCTTGACGTGCAGTATTTCAGTGAGAAGTTCGGGAACGGGTATTTTTTGAAGGCCCTCGAACGCTTCGGACTTATCCCTGCCGGAGATTGGACCGGCAAAGACGGTTAGCGATGGGCGATGTGAGGGCGCAGCGCCAGCACAACGCGTCGCATCTGTCCCCCTACTCCGCCGCCTCCGTGGCAGCGTCCCCCATCGCCATGAACATCCAACGGGCCAGGGTCCAGAGGACCAGACCCAGCCTACCCGTTGGCCCTCTTCGGTTGCGCGAGCGCATCAAGAACGCCGCGTGCCGCGGCGCGGCCTCGCTCGTCCGCCGCTTCATAGTTATCGAGCAGCGCAGCCTCTTCGCGCGTCACTGCCCGCATGACGGTATCCCCCGATGCCGTCGACAGCGATTGCTCGTCATTGGCCGAAGAAGCCCTTTCATTGAGCGTTCGGTTGCCTGAGAAAAGAAACGCCACATCCACGCCGTGCGCAGCCACGCGGGCTAGGTAGTCCGCATCGGGAGCCCGCTTTCCGGTCTCGTAGTTCGACTGAGCGTTCAGCTTCACGCCGCCAAGCTCCGCCAGCGCCTCCTGAGACAGGCCCAGACGCTTGCGCTCCTCTCTCAGTCGAGACGAAAAATCACCCATATGGATAAAAACCCGTTGAACTTCATCCATTCGAGTGATAAAGTCCGCCGCACACACAAATTAATCCGTTCGGATATTAAACGCATGGCTCACACTGCCCGTCGCCGTGGTCGCCCCGAGCTTCCGCCCGAGATTCGCCTCGTCAACGAAGCGCCTATCGCCATGCGCCTCGCCCCAGACGAGAAAGAACGCACCCAGCAATACGCAGCGCGCGAGGGCCGCTCCCTCGGCAACTTCGCGCGCCGCGTCTACCTCAAGGGCCTCGCGCAGTACGAGGCCGAACAGGCCGGCGCCGCCACATCCGCCGCCTGACCCACCGCACCAGTCTCTCCCCTCCTTTGCCCGAAGGACTCTCGACGATGTACCCCGATCCCAAGCGCGTGCGCGACAACCGCCAGACCGTCCGGTTTGACGACTACGAAGACGAGCTGCTGCGCATCCTGTCCAAGATGACCGGCGCCCAGACCTCGACGCTCATCCGCGAGCTGGCCATGCGCCAGGCCGAAGAAATGCTGGCCGACGCCTTCTTCGGCCAGGAACCCAAGGCCGACGCAAGTCTGCCCCGCGCCGCGGGCTAAGCCCAGCCGCACCAACGCGGCTTGAAGCCAGCGCAATACACGCCGAATGTCTGACGAAAAGATGACGTCCACAGAGATCCAACTCACCGACGCCGAACACGACGTGTTCGACCGGGTGCGCCGGGAGCAAGGTCTGGCGGACGTCGCCGAAGCCATGGAATGGCTGGTGCGGACCCGGCTGCGCAAGGGCATCGAACACATCACCGGCCGCCGTCGCGGCCCTCGTCTGGCTACCTCGGGAGGAAAGCGGCAATGAGCGAGAGCCTTCACGATCACGCGGCCGATGCCGGCAACCGCTACATGCGGATCACCATCGAGTGCCCGCACTGCGGCACCCGCTGCGTGGCGTGCGACAGCCGCGCCATGAGCAAGACCATGCGCGAGATCACCTACCGCTGCCGCAACTGGCGGTGCGGCTTCACAGGTGTGGCAACGCTGGAGTTCCAGCGCGTGCTGGTGCTCTCCAGCATCCCAGCGGCAGACGTTTCGCTGCCGCTCTCGCGCCACATCCGCCGCGGGCAGCTCGCTCTGGCGCTGGCGGACGAAGACAACGTCGCCGACGACGAAGCCGCCTACGTCGCGAACCTGCACACGCCCACCAACGACTGGGGCACGGGCGGCGCCATGAGTGGCGCCCCGCCCGACTGATCTAGTCCCGCGCCCTCGCGGCGCTCCATCCCTCGCCCACCCCCTGCCACGCGCCTTTTTCAAGGCGTGCGGCCCTTCTCACGCCTTTTTTCAGCACAGGAGCCGAAGTCATGTCTCTCAACGCCCGCCGGTTCACCGACAAGCCTGCCCAACGCATCGAGGTGCCCAAGATGTCCAAGGTCACACGCGAACAGGCCGCACGCCTGCCGCTGCTGGAGCGCGTGCTGCTGCAGGAGCACCAGCGCCACGCGGCCCGGCTGGCGGACCTTCGGTGCGTGGCCGACAAGCTCTCGGCGCTCGATGCCATCGTGCGCGCCGCCCAGGCCGACGGCGCCTACATCGACATCCCCGACGTGCGGCAGAGCTGCATGAACCACCGCGTCAGCGGCCATGGCCGGCGCGTGAATGCCGTGGTGCTGCGGCCGGTGGACACGCTTTCGTGCTGGCGCGAACCCAAGACACAGAACGCCGTCGCCAATGCATTGCTGGCAGCCGGCTGGCGCGTGGTCAACGTGGAAGCCGCTCGCTCGGATATCTCGCGCGATGTACTGATCTTCATGCACGGCATGCGCGCTGTCGAGACAACGTGCATGAGGCAATGGGTCATCGACGCCATCGAGGCCGGCCACATCACGGCCGCGACCGAAGGCCGCCACCCGGCCACGGACACGGGCAAGCCGCTGAACGCAGGCAACGCAGCGGCCGAGCACGCCGCCCGCGAACTCTGACCGCATGCACCCCCACGAGCCCACAGAACCACCCGCGTTCCCAGGCCCGGCCAAACCGACACCGATTGCAGATGGCATCCCCAACCCGTTCTATGCCCGCCACGCGGCCCGCCTGGCCGAGCTGCGCGAAGAGTTCGCCCAAGGCACCGGCAGCGCCCGAAACATCACCGCAGCGGAGCGGGAGTGGGAAGGCATATCGAAGCGTTCGCGCGCAATGCTGCTCTTCTGGGCGGGCTACGACGTCAACAGCATCGCCTTCGCCGTCGAGCGCGCATGGCGCGAGCTGCCCCCGCTGGAGCGCACTGCGGTCGGCGAAGCCATCCGCGAGCTGCAGAACGACCTGCGCACGGTCTTCGCGCTGACCTTGTAGGCCCGCCATGCGCATCGTCGCCAAACGTCACGCCAAGCCCGATCCGGTCTTCTGGATGCGGCGTCGCTCCAACCTCCCGCACGACCAGCACGTCGCGCGGGTGGCGCGCGAAATGGATGCGCGCATGCGCGGCGAGCTGCCGCCGCAGTGGGGGCCGGCGTTCGACACGATCATGCCGCTCAAGCCCACGGTGCGCGCCGTGGGCGGCGACTGGCTGAGCTGGAACCTCGCGCGCGTCGATGCGATGCGTGCGTTCGAGCACGAGCACAAAGACATCCTGCATTGGGCCGTGGGCGACTCCGAGGTATGCGCCCGCGCCCGGCGCTGCGCCAGCGCGCTCGACGACTTGCTCAACGGCCACCCGCTGCCGATGAGCCTGCAGGACAAGCTGGACACGGCGCTCGACTACTGCGAGCGCCTGGGCGTCGACAAGCCGAACTCCAAGACGCCCGAGGGCCTGATCGCCCGCGCCATCACCGAGCAATGGTGGCGCCGCGCGCTGCGCCGCAAGGTGGCGCGCACGGTCGAGCATGCGGCCATCAAGCTGGGCGTGGTGCACCACCGCAACGGCGGGTACGCCAGCGATGAGGCCTGCCGTCGGCGCGCCGACCAGAACAAGCGCAACGCCGACCTGCTGGCGCGCGTGAAGATGCGCAACGAGGCCGGCCAGGTCTACAGCCTGGCCGAGCTGGCCGCGCTCTCGCCGAGCAACCGCGACATACGACGCGGTGAGCTAATGACGCGCATACGCGGCTGCGAGGAGTTCGCCGACGCCAACGGGCACCACGGCCTATTTCTCACGCTCACGTGCCCGAGCCGCTTTCACGCAGTGCTCTCGGGCGGCAAGTCGCGCTGGGCGAAGCCGAGCCGCAACAACAAGTACGAGGGCGACTCGCCGCGCGATGCGCAGCAGTGGCTTTGCCGCATGTGGGCGAAGGCGCGCGCGAAGATGGCGCGCAAGGGCATCGCGGCCTATGGCTTTCGCGTGGCCGAGCCGCATCACGACGGATGCCCGCATTGGCATGCCCTGCTGTGGTTCCGCACGCCGGAGCAAGCCCAGACGGCGCGGGAAATCATCACCGGCTACTGGCTCAGCGACGCGGGCGATGAGCCCGGCGCGCTACGCAACCGCTGCGACTTCAAGCCCATGGAGCGCGGCGGTGCCGCGGGCTACGTCGCGAAGTACGTGTCCAAGAACATCGGCGCCGAGGACGGCGGGGACGCCGGCATCGGGGAGCACACCGACACCCTCGACGGCGTCGAGCAAATCATGGACACCCGCGAATTCAAGGGCTGGCAGCGCGTCGACGCGTGGGCCAGCACCTGGGGCATTCGCCAGTTCCAGGCCATCGGCCAGCCCAGCGTGACGGTGTGGCGCGAAATGCGCCGCGTCACCAAAGACCAGATCGACCACGCCCAGATGCGCCTCGACCTGGGCGACGCCGCCGCGGTGAAGGCATGGTGGGCCTGCCACAAGCAAGGCGCCATTCAGGCCTCATGGGAGGGCTACGTCCGCGCCCAGGGCGGCATGTGCCGCAAGCGCCGCGAATGGGCGCTGCGCACCGCCGTGCGCGTCACCAAGGACACGACCAACTGTTACGGCGAGACCATCGACCGCAAGGCAGTCGTCGGCATCGAGACACGCGTCGGGCATTGGCTCGTGAGCCGCCGGCAGGCGTGGCGCTCCTGCGCGAGCGAAGCCGCGCAGGACAAAGGCCAGCGCGAAGCGCTGGGCCGCCCTTGGACTCGTTTCAATAACTGTACGGTCCGGCTCAACGATGAGCCGCAGCGACTGCTGATGCGGGGCGATCAGCCCTGGCCAAAGGCCCACGACACCGAGGAAATCGAGCCGCCGGCGCCCAGAAAGCCTGCCCCGGTCGCCCCGATCGAGCAAGTCAACCACATCGCCGGCGAGCGAACCACGTTCCGCATGCCCCAGTGCGTCCGGATCGCGCCCGCGGCGCCTCCTGCCAACGACCTCGACGCCCTGCTCGCCCGCATGAAGGCCTTCGCGCCGGTCATGCGCGAGCTGGCCGCGGCCGGGCGGTGAGTTTCCCCATGCATCCCACCACTTCAACCACCAACCGGAGCCGCATCACCATGCCACGCACCAGCACCGCTGCCGTCGTCCAGATCGCGCAGCACAAACCCTACGCACCGCCGATGGCGCACAAGGTGCACATCACCGCGCCCTACCTGCCGGCGTGCGCCACCGACGTGCGCGCCACCATCGAGCGCGTGCGCGGCCTGCTCGAAGCCCAGTCCACCGGTCGGCGCAAGCCGCGCCGCGTCGACGCGCTGCCGGTGCAGCAGGCCGACATGTTCCCGTCCACCGTCGTGCGCATGGCCGCCGTGCAGCAACGGAGGGCCGCATGAACGCGCATCGCCTCAACCATCACGACATCCAGGCGGTGAAGACCATCGAGGAGCGAGCCAGGCGCAAGGCGCGGGCAGCGCGCATCGCCGATCGCATCACGCTGGTGGGCTGCGCGCTGGCCACGCTGGCGCTGCTCGCGCTGAGCCTGACGGGAGGTCTCGGGCAATGAGCGCCGCACACACCTTCCTGCGCGCCGGCCGCGTCTACATCGCCGGCCCGATGACCGGCTACGCCGAACTCAACTTTCCGGCCTTCCACGCCGAGGCCCAGGCCCTGCGCGTCGCCGGCCTCGAAGTCATCAACCCCGCCGAGATCAACGTCGACCCGAACATGCGCTGGGCCGCATGCATGCGTGCCGACATCGCGCAGCTGGTGACGTGCGATCGCATTCACCTGCTGCCGGGCTGGTCGAACAGCAAGGGCGCAGCGCTGGAGCACCACATCGCGAGCGCCCTGGGCCTGCTGGTCACATTGGCGGAAGGCGCCGAAAGCATGCCGGAGCAATTCAGCTTCAAGGGCAGTGCCGACGAGTTCGTGAGCCAGTTCCTCAACCGCGTGGTGCTGTCCGCCGACGAGGCGGACGCCTGGGCCTCGCGCGCCGTGACAAATGTCAGCCACGAGGCCGCGCTCGCCATCTGCGAGAACGTGGCGAACTACCACCAGACCCAGCTGCGGGCGGGGCTTCAAGCCAATGGTTATCACACGGTGGTGACGCAAGCCCACGGGTACCAGTACCTCGGCGCGCGCCGGTGCATCGAGGCGATTCGAATCGCTGCTCGGGCGGAGGGCTGAACGATGCGGAGGAAGTCCCCCAAGCTGTGCCCGCTCGCGCAGCACATCGTGAAGATGCTGGCCGAGTCCGAGCGCCCCGGCCATGGCCCCAGCTACGCGACCGGCAAGGCGTTCGAACTGCGGGACCTGTCGACCAATGACGCGCTGATGTGGGCGGGTCGCAACCTCGACAGCCGCAACCAAGGAGAACTGGTCGACGTCATCAAGAAGGCGTCCGGCCGCAACCTCGACGCTGCAGATCTGGCCGCCGCTGCGCGGGTTGGAAGGGCTGTCGGCGCCCTGCCGAGCATTGACCTGCTGGAGCTCCTGCTGTGATGAGCGCAGCAAGCCACAAAGGACACCGATGAAGACGATATTTCTGCTAATGGCGCAGTACGATGCTCGCGCCGTGATACCGCTTGAATGGGTCCAGCGAGACTTCTTCAGCCACATCGATGTGAAAAAACTGGCGACGAAGTGCACGGTCGGTGAAATCAAGCTCCCCTTAGTTCGCACCGACCCCAGCAGCCAAAAGTCGCCCAAGGGGGTCGGCATCCAAGATCTCGCTCGCTATCTAGACGACCGTCAGCAGGCGGCAAGAAAGGAGCTTGAGCAGCTTCAACACAAGTGAACGACGGCCCGCAATTGCGGGCCGTTTGCATTTCAGCCGAAGCTCATTACGACAAGTGACTCAATGGAAGGATTCAGTAACAATCCGCCCTGGAGGAGACTTATGCACGCAGACTACCAACCTATATTGGACGCTCTCGATGCGCTGGATAAAGCCATAGAGACATCAACCACCGAAAAGCGTTCCCTCGCAGACATCTGGGGATGGCAGTACGTTCAGGCTGACAAAACCGACCTGCGATTCATGGTCGATGAAATCATCGAGATTGTCAGGAATGCGCCCGACGATACAACCGCACTTGCCGATTTGTCCGTTGATAGAGTCGTCGCGCGGATCGTATGGATTCAAGGAAATCTGGTTCCCAATCTCTGGAACGGCAACGGACAGACCGCAGGGCCGTCTCTAATCCTATCTCTGGTTTCGTTGAAAACTTGGCTGCGTACAGCAATCCCAGCCACTCAGATACTCGCCCCCAACGCGCTTCCCACCAAGCTAGCGTATCAATCGCGAGCGGCTCGGTCGCGACTCGATGCCGTCACTAAAGATTTGGACGGCCTCTCTGAGAAGATCAAGATCATTTCCGACGCCCACGCAGCAGCGGAGGCTTTACCCACCGATCTTGAAGACCTGAAGCAATTGCGTTCGGCGATGCTCGCAGCGACCAATCAGGTGGCCGCCGACAAGGATTCAATCGCTGGTAACCGACAAGAAGCAGATCAGTTTTTGAGCAGCTTGAAAAACTCAGCGGAAACAGCCAAAAAGTTGATCGCCCAATGCGAGGATGCCTACCAAATCACAACTACCAAAGGGCTCTCCGCATCCTTTGCTCGCCGGGCTTTTTTCTTTTCGGTTTCAATGTGGGTGTGGGTCGGCGGCTTGCTTTTGGCGCTCACGGGAGTCGCGTTCATCGGCCACGAGCGCATTGCCGCCCTGACCGCTCTCGCCATAAGCAAGCCTGAATGGGGAGTAGTCATATTGAACCTCGTCTTGTCGGCGCTAAGTGTCGGAGCACCGCTCTGGTTCGCTTGGGTCGCCACAAAGCAGATCGGGCAGCGCTTTCGGCTTCAAGAGGATTACGGATTCAAGGCGAGCATCGCCAAGGCCTATGAGGGCTATCGTCGTGAGGCTCATCGCATCGACGAAAAGTTCGAGAAGCAACTGTTTCAGATCGCTTTGACACGCCTCGACGAAGCCCCTTTGAGGACCATCGAGCCCGATAACCACGGCAGTCCGTATCACGAGCTGCTCGCGACGCTACGAGATCCAAAAAACTTTGAGCGTGTCAGCGAGTTTGCGAAGTCGCTTCGCAAGTCAAAGGACGACACCCCCACTCCGCCCGGCAAAGAACCGTCTGCGTAGGACGTCAGCGCGCGTGCCACATTTGGGCCACATGCACGCAAATGAGATCGCTAACCAAATGATTTCATTTGGTTTTTTGGCAAGAGCCGGTCCAGTCCATCATGGGTGCAACGGAGACGACCTTCTCTTCCAAAACGCGGGATTCCTGTGGTTGGCAGCAGTGCCCCGACCTCGATCGGGCCGGGCTGGCAAGCCCGCTAGTTTCTCACGCGCGCCTTTCCGTCCGCTCCCGCCCGGCCATGTAGTTGCCCGGCGTCACGCCGAAGCAGCGGCGGAACCAGCGCGAGAAGTGCGCCTGGTCGGTGAAGCCGCATTGCGCAGCAACCTCGGCCGCCGCGTGGCCCTCGCGCAGCAGCGCCCTGGCTCGGCCGATGCGCGCGAGCCGAGCGTAGTGGGCCGGCGTCATGCCCACGGCCAGGCGGAACAGACGATGGAAATGCTCTCGCGACACGCCCAGTCGCTGCGCCAGCCCGGCCGGATCGATGCGGCAAGCATCTTCCGTCGCCAGCGCCTCGCAGACGGCTTCCACGCGCGCATCGCCCATGTGGCGCTCGACCGGCACGAGTCCGCCATCGGCCTGCGCGCGAAGAATCTCTTCCAGCAAGCGGCCGACCTGCGCACCGTCTTGCGCCTGCGCAGCGGATGCCAGCTCGCCTGCCATGACCTCGTCGCGCCACACGCCCTGCCTCAGCGTGCCTCGCAGGCCCGGCGGCCACGCGAGGCGCCTGCTCGCCCAGGCGTGTGGCACGTAGAGCATCACCATGCGAAAGCCCTGCGCACTGACGCCGGCCGTATGCAGCATGAAGGGCGCCATCAGCACGATGTCGCCCGCCTGCGCCACCTGCCGCTCGCCGGCGCAGGTGAATTCGCAGCGGCCTTCGAGGATGGCGCCCACGCTCCACTCCGCATGCCAGTGCAGCTCGAAGCGCGCCTTGGGGTCGGCCGCGAACATGGCCTCGATCTGCGCGCCGCCTTCCATCGGCAGGCCGATCACGTGCGAAGCCGGCGGGTTCGAGGGCGGGTTGCGGGTCATCCCGCGAAGGGTAGCGCGGCCGGCCGCGTCACACGGCGATCGCACCGCGCACGGTGATGCCCATCCAGCCGGCGCTGGCGGCAGTCGCCTCCACAGGGCCGAGAGATGCCAGTTCCTCGACCGGATGTTCGTGGAACTTCAGCGTCGCGCTGCCGGCGGTCCAGCCGGGCTCGACGCGGTCGATGATGTCGGCGCGCAGGTAGCGCGGCACCGCCGCGATGCCTGGCTGTGTCAGGTCGGGCCAGCCGATGGCACCCACGGTCGGCGCGGAAAGAAAACCCAGCCGCCCGGTCTGCTCGCCCGATAGTGTGACTGTCGCGTCCACCAGGCGCCGCTCCTTCACGCTGAGACTCGCACCGAGCCGGCTTCCCGCCGCGAGCGGCGCGGCCGCCGGGTGGATCAGCGGCATGCTGCGCGTAAGCCAGGTCTGCCCGATCTTCTTGGGCCAGCCCTGCAGCCAGCCGCGCAGAAGCGAGACGTCCTGGTCGACGTAGATCAGCGGGCAATAGAAGGAGCGCGGCACATCGCCGTCACCGCGCTTCTTCTGCTCGATTTCGAGCACCACGATGGTCTCGCGGTATTGCGCATACACCGGGTCGAGCAGCTCGCGGCCGTCGTCGCCGCAGAACTGCCAGTCCGCGAAATGGACGCAGCCCTTGCCGGTGGCCGCGCCCAATCCGGCCGGCACCAGCACGGCGCCGTTCGCGGCATCGAACTCGAAGGCCACGTTGACGAGCCAGCCCGCGTAGTGCCAGGGCGGCGCCTGCACCAGCGCGCTGCGGCCGGAGGATGTGAAAGGAGGCGTAAAAGATTGCGGCGTGGCCATGCGTACCGTGCGGGCGGTTGTTGATGAAGACCCCACGATATGGCTGCGCATGCCGACGCGTCTTGTACGCCAGTGATCCTCCAGCGCAGGGTTCTACGGCAGATGAAGGCGTTGTCCGACTCGACACGCCGCCCCGGCAGGGACAATGCCCGCATCGGCCCGAGACAAGCCGACGAGAACGAACGAAGACCGCTCAGAACGAGAAGCCCCGACTGCGAACAATGACCCGCATCTACCTGATAGAAGACAACCCCCTGATCGCCACCACGCTGACCGACGGCCTGCAGGAGTTTTCCGATTGCGACGTGATCGGCACCGCCACCACATCGGTCGACGCCATCGACTGGCTCAGGAAGAACCCGCAGGAATGGGACGCGGCGGTCATCGATATCTTCCTGGCCGAAGGCAACGGCCTCACCGTTGCGCAGTATCTGCAGGAGCACAAGTCGCCGGCGCAGCGCACGGTGGTGCTCATGAACCATGCCACCTCCGAAGTGCGCGAAGGTGCGCTTTCCGCAGGGGTGGACGCGGTGTTCGACAAGTCGCTGCAGCTCGAAGCCTTCTACGACTTCTGCAGGACGCTGAACATCTCGCCGCGCCGCAAGCTGAACGCCGCAGGGTAAGTCAGTCGCCCAGCACGCCCGTCACCCGCTGTTCGACCAGGTCGCTGGCGCGGCTGAGATGCCGGCGCATGTGCCCGGCGGCGGCTTCGAGGTCGCCACGCTCCACCGCGTCGAGGATTTCCAGGTGCTCGTGACAGGACTTGTGCAGCAGGTCGATGTTCACCAGCGGGTAGTCCGAGAGGTCGGACATGCGCCGCAGCCGGTTCTGCTGCTGCACCGCATCGAGAAAGAAGCGGTTGCCCGAGGCGCTGGCCAGCAGTTCGTGGAACTGCGCGTTGGCCTCGAAGAAATCCATCCACGAATAGCGTGAAGCCTGCGCGAGCAGCCCCTGCTGGCGCTCGCGGCAGGCGCGCAGCCGTTGCAGGTCGACCTTGAAGCCGGGCTCGCGCAGCCCGGCGCATTCGACGGTCAGGCGAAACCGGTAGCTCTCGCGCTCGCTTTCCACCGAATCCAGCGTCTCGGTGAACTCCCAGCGCTGGTAGTGGCGCCCGCGCAGCACGCCGTCCTGCAGCAGCGTGGTGAGTACGGTGCGCAGCAGCGGGCGCGGCACGGCGTAGGCCTGCGCCAGTTCCAGTTCATTGACGCGCGTGGGCAGCTTGCCGGCCAGGCGATCGCGCAGCAGGCGGTAGTAGAGCGTCTTCTCCTCGTCTTCGGGCATTTCGCGCCGGGCCTTGGCGAGTGCCTGGCGGTCGGCCTCCAGCGTGTAGCCGCGGTTCGGCGTGTGGGCCAGCAAGGCCCGCTCGTGCAGGAACCGCAGCGCCGCGCGCACCGGCGTGCGCGAGATGCCGAGCCGGCTCGCGAGCTCGGCCTCGGTGAGGCGGCTGCCGTTCTCGTAGCCGCCGGCCAACGCCTGGTCGAGCACGTAGCGACTCACGCGCTGGACGAGCGGAGCGACCGGCGCAAGGGGCGATGCAAGGGGTTTGTCGTCCGTCTGGGATGCGGCCATCCAGGGGTTCTCCGGAATCGCGGGGCTTGGGCGCCGATCATCGCCCGGGTTTTGTATTTTTGACCCGAAAAAACCATGTACATCTCGCGCCAAAAATACAATTCGAGTTTCAAGATCGGCTCCACGACGACCCGAGAGCCGGGTCGCTTCCCAACGGAGAACCATCTCGTGGCCTTTGCCGACACCCCCGCCTCCCCCGCGTCGCTCGACGCGTTCTGGATGCCCTTCACCCCCAACCGCAAGTTCAAGCAGTCGCCGCGCCTCATCGTCGGCAGCGAAGGCCTTTATTACGATCTGGCCGACGGCCGCCGCGTGCTCGACGCCATCGCCGGCCTGTGGTGCGTGAACGCGGGGCACCGCCACCCGCGCATCAGCGCCGCGATGAAGGCGCAGATCGACGTGCTCGACTACGCCTCCAGCTTCCAGATCGGCCACCCGGCTGCCTTCGTGCTCGCGCAGCGGCTGGCCGAAATGGCGCCCGCGGGCATGAACCACGTGTTCTTCACCAACTCGGGCTCCGAGTCGGTCGACACCGCGCTGAAGATCGCGCTGGCCTACCACCGCGCACGCGGCGACGCGGGCCGCTACCGCCTCATCGGCCGCGAGCGCGCCTATCACGGCGTGGGCTTCGGCGGCATCTCGGTGGGCGGCATCGGCCGCCAGCGCAGCACCTTCGGCCCGCTGCTCAACGGCGTTGACCACCTGCCGCACACGCTCGACCTGGCGCGCAACGCCTTCTCGCGCGGCGAGCCGGCGCACGGCATCGAGAAGGCCGACGCGCTGGAGGCGCTGCTCGCGCTGCACGACCCGTCGACCGTGGCCGCCGTCATCGTCGAGCCCGTGGCCGGCTCCACCGGCGTGCTGCCGCCGCCGCGCGGCTACCTCAGGCGCCTGCGCGAAATCTGCGACAAGCGCGGCGTGCTGCTGATATTCGACGAGGTCATCACCGGCTTCGGCCGCCTGGGCACCAACTTCGCGGCCGACCTGTTCGGCGTGAGGCCCGACCTCATCACCACCGCAAAGGGCCTCACCAACGGCGCGGTGCCCATGGGCGCGGTGCTGATGCGCGACGAGGTGCACGACGCCTTCATGCAGGGCAGCGTGAGCGGCATCGAGCTCTCGCACGGCTACACCTACTCGGGCCACCCGCTGGCCTGCGCGGCGGCGATGGCCACGCTCGACGCCTACACGCAGGACGGGCTGATCGCCCAGTCGGCGGCCACCGCGCCCTACTTCGAGGAATGCCTGCACACGCTGCGCGGCCTGCCGGGCGTGATCGACGTGCGCAACGTCGGCCTGCTCGCCGGCATCGAGCTGCAGCCCTGGGCCGAGGGCGCGGGCACGCACGCACAGGCGGTGGCCCAGCACTGCGTGGACCAGGGCGGCGTGCTGGTGCGCTCCGTGGGCGACACCATCGCGCTGTCGCCGCCCTTCACGCTGGAGCGCCGGCACGTCGACCAGATCGTCGACAGCCTGCGCGCCGCCATCGCGCAGACCGCCCGGCCGACCGACGCCGCAGCCTGAACACACACGAAAGCACCAGATGGACATCGAATCGTTCCCCCTCTACGACATCGAAGGCGACGCCCGCCAGTGCGGCCAGCAGTACGGCCGCGCGGCAGGCGAGCGCATCGACCTGAGCCTGCGCACCTACCGCGCCGCCTTCGAACGCGTGGGCCTCAGCTGGGACCGCACCCGCGCGCTGGCGCGCCGCTTCATGCCGGTGATCGAGGCCTTCGACGCCGGCATGCTGCGCGAGATCGAAGGCGTGGCCGAAGGCGCGGGCGTGCCGGCCGAGGACATCGTGGCGCTGAACGCGCGCAGCGAGATGCTCTACGCCTTCCAGCAGCTCGAAGCCACCGAGCCGCCCGACGGCTGCACCGGCGTGGTGGTGATGCCGTCGGCCTCGCGCGAAGGCCGGCTCATCCACGCGCAGAACTGGGACTGGCGCGTGGAAAGCCTGGAGCTGGGCATCGTGCTGCGCATCCAGCCCGCCAAGGGTCCGTCGATGCTGACCTTCGCGGAGGCGGGCACACTCGCGCGCGCCGGCCTCAACAGCGCGGGCATCGCCGTCACCGGCAACTTCATCAAGGCCGACAGCGACGGCAGGCAGCAGGGCGTGCCGCTGGCGCTGATCCGCCGCGGCATCCTGCAGTCGGAGCTGTATGCCAACGCGCTGGGCGTGGTGTGCCGTACCGCGCGCTCCATCTCCAACAACATGATCGTCACGCACGCCGAGGGCGAGGCCGTGAGCCTGGAGACCTGCCCCGAGCAGGTGTTCTGGCAGCAGCCCGAAGGCGGCATCCTGGTGCACGCAAACCACTTCAAGACGCCGGCCGCGCTCGCGCGCGTGGTGGACCGCAGCCTTGAGACCACGCCCGACTCGCTCTACCGCGACCGCCGCGTGACCGAGGCGCTGCACAACCGGCGCGCCGCCGGCCTGCTCGGCGAGCAGGACGTGATCGACGCGCTGCAGGACCGATTCGGCGCGCCGCGCGCCGTGTGCCGCAGCCCCAGCGCGGGCCCCGGCGGCGCCTCGTCGGCCACGGTGGCGACCATCGTGATGGACCCGGCGGCACGGAAGATGCGCATTGCACCGGCGCCCTTCAAGGAGCACCGCTTCACCGAATATTCCCTCTGAGTCCGACCGCTCTATCGACCGCCCAGTCCATGCCAGGAGTGTTGCCATGAAAGTCCCCGTTCCCCCTTCCCGCCCGCCCTCCGCATCGCCTGCATCGCTGATTGCCGCCCTGGCGCTCGGCCTGGCAGCCGCGGCTCCCGCCGTCGCCCAGCCGACGGTGGGCGCGGGCCAGACGCTGCGCATCCAGATCAACTCCGACATCCGCAGCACCGACCCCGGCGGCAACCGCGACGACAACACCGACAACGTGCTGCTGCACGTGGCCGAAGGGCTGGTCGCGCTGCGCGAGGACACCTCGGTGGGCCCGATGCTCGCGAGCAAGGTCGACACCTCGGCCGACGGCCTGACCTACACCTTCACGCTGCGCGACGGCGTGAAGTTCCAGAACGGCGCCACGCTCACGGCCGACGACGTGGTCTGGAACTGGCAGCGCTACCTCAAGCCCACGAGCGGCTGGCGCTGCCTGCCCGAATTCGACGGCAAGGGCATGACCAAGGTGCTGTCGGTGGAGGCGCCGAACCCGAAGACGGTGGTGTTCAAGCTGGAGCGCGCGAGCGCCCTCTTCCTCACGATGATGGCCCGGCCCGACTGCGGCGGCGCAGCCATCCTGCACCGCAGTTCGGTCGGTGCCGACGGCCAGTGGAAGGAGCCCGTGGGCACGGGCCCCTACAAGCTCAAGGAATGGAAGCGCGGCCAGTACGTGGAGCTCACGCGCTTCGACGGCTACACCTCGCGCGCCGAGCCGCGCGACGGCCTCGCGGGCGGCAAGAAGGCCGAGATCGAGAACCTGCGCTTCGTCGTCATCCCCGACTCGGCCGCGGCCAAGGCCGCGCTCTACAGCGGCGGCATCGACGCCTTCGTCAACCCCAGCCCGGCCGACGTGGTCGAGATGCGCAAGCGCACCGACGTGCTGGTCGACACCACGCCGGTGATGTCGATGGTCGCGCTGCTGCTGCAGACCAACGACCCGGTGCTGAAGGACGTGCGCATCCGCCGCGCGCTGGCGCTGTCGCTCGACACGCCCGAGATCGCGCGCTCTGTCACCGAGGGCCTCTCGCCGGTCAACAACTCGGTGGTGCCGTCTTCCAGCCCCTACTACGACGCAGTGCAGGCGGGCGGCTTCAAGCGCGACATCGCCGCCGCGAAGAAGCTGCTGGCCGAAGCGGGCTACCGCAACCAGCCGATCCGCATGATCGCCAACAAGCGCTACGAGGCCCTGTACTCGGCCGCCGTGCTGGTGCAGGCCATGGCCTCCGAGGCGGGCATCAACATCGAGCTGGAGGTGCTCGACTGGGCCACCCAGCTCGACCGCTACACCAAGGGCCAGTACCAGAGCATGGCCTTCATCTACTCGGCGCGCATCGATCCCTCGCTCAACTTCGAGATGGTGTCGGGCGACAAGGCCGCCCAGCCGCGCAAGGTCTGGGACAGCGCCTACGGCCAGACGCGGCTGGCGGAGTCGATGGTCACGCGCGACAAGGTGCGCCGCCAGGTGCTGTTCGACGAGATGCACAAGCAGATGCTGCAGGACGTGCCGATGATCGTGCTCTTCAATGCCAGCGACGCCACCGCCATGCGCAAGAGCGTGACCGGCTTCAAGGGCTGGGCGCCGGCCAAGCCCAGGTTCTGGAACGTGCGGCTGGCCGCCGCCGGCTGAACGGAGCCGCGCGAGCAATGCCCGCCTACCTCCTGCGCCGGATCGCGATGACGATCCCGACGCTGCTGCTGGTTTCCATCGCGGTGTTCACCCTGATGCGGCTGATTCCGGGCGACCCGGTGCTGCTCATGCTGGGCGAAGGCGCCGACCCCGCGCAGCTGGCGCTCATGCGCCACCAGATGGGGCTGGACCAGCCCCTGCCCGTGCAGTACCTCGTGTGGCTGAGGCACGCGCTGGCCGGCGACCTGGGCGTATCGACCACCAACGGCCTGCCGGTGCTGCCGTTGATCTGGGAGCGCTTTCACGTCAGCGCGGTCATCGTGCTCGTCGCGGTGGCGCTGGCCTCGCTGATCGCCGTGCCCGCCGGCCTGGTCGCCGCCTGGCGCAAGGACAAGCCCACCGACCTCGCCATCATCGGCGCCGCGACGCTGATGCTCTCGGTGCCCAGCTTCTGGCTGGGCCTGCTGCTGCTGATGTTCTTCGGCCAGTACCTGGGCT